>WNFM01200067.1_pt2 | contig 416280 bp, 323 predicted proteins | sample 5400271 | NCBI WGS metagenome assembly WNFM01 (sample SAMN13153352, study PRJNA577476) | soil metagenome | isolation source: 60 cm saprolite on Douglas fir-dominated hillslope | place: USA:California | collected 2013-09-17
TCCGCTTTCCTGCTGTTCGGCATGGCGTTGATCTATATGGATACCGGAACGATGGAATTCAGCGCCATTGCGCAAAAAATAAGCGGATCTCCCGTCCACTCCGCCTTATTCATCACGGGAGCAGGGATAATGATCGTTGCAATCGGTTTTAAGCTGGCGCTGGTGCCCTTCCATCTCTGGGCTGCCGATGTCTACCAGGGGGCGCCGACGCCTGTGACTGCCTTTATAGCCACCGTTTCCAAGATCGGCGTATTTGCCGTCCTGGTACGTTTTGCACAAGCTGTTAACTTGCAGCATTACCCCCAGGCCGTCATTATTTTTTCCGTCCTGGCCATTGCATCGATGATCATGGGCAATATTTTAGCGCTGCAGCAGCAAAATATCAAACGCCTGCTGGCTTATTCGTCGATTGCGCATTTCGGTTATTTGCTCGTTGCGTTCCTGCCCGGCGACGCAGCCGGTGTGGAGGCGTCCATTTTTTATCTGGTATCCTATTCTATTACGTTATTATCGGCCTTTGGCGTCATAACCTTAATGTCTTCCCGACGGAAAGACGCGGAGGACCTGGTCCTCTACCGGGGATTGTTCTGGAAGAGCCCATTGATGGCGGCGGTATTGACCATTGCCTTGTTGTCGCTGGCCGGTATTCCGTTAACGGCCGGATTTCCGGCTAAGTTCTTCGTGCTGACTTCAGGAGTGCGGCAGCATTTATGGCTTCCCGTGATTGTATTGGTGCTCACCAGCATAATCGGTTTGTATTACTATCTGCGCATTATCAGTGCATTGTTTGCGGATTCGCCTCCGAGGGAGATTAAAGAAAGGACACTGCATCCCTTTTTCTATCTGGCTACTTATGCGACATTAATAGTGCTGATGTGCCTGTTATGCTGGTTGGGGATATTCCCCGGGAAGATCGTTGAAGGTGTGCGGGAGTTTCTTCTTATTCACTAAACGGGCGCATGAAGGGCTTTATTTTCAAATTTATACCCACTATCTTTGCCCCGTCATCCCGGTGACATCATTTTATTCCTACTACTATATGATCACTCCCGAAATATTCGTCGAAGCAAGGAAATTGTGGAACTATCACCATCTGTACCATACCCCGGTTCCATCGGATTGTATTTTAGTGCTGGGAAGCCATGACCTTCGGGTGGCCGACCGCGGTGCTGAGCTATACCTGCAAGGCCTGGCCCCGATACTTATCTTTTCGGGCGGGCTGGGGTATCTTACCAAGGGCATCTGGAAAGACCCGGAGGCGGATCAGATGGCCCGCATCGCCCTGGATAAAGGGGTGCCTGCGGAAGCGATCTTTATCGAGAACCAATCCACGAATACGGGCGAAAATATCCGGTTTACGGGCCACCTCCTGGAAGAAAAGGGGCTCCATCCCCATACCTTCCTGTTGGTGCAAAAGCCGTATATGGAGCGGCGCAGTTATGCTACATTCAAGAAACACTGGCCTGACAAAGAACTGATCGTCACTTCTCCGCAGATAGCTTTTGAAGATTATCCTACTCCGGACATTCCGATGGAGCGCGTTATCAATAGTATGGTCGGGGACCTGCAGCGCATCCGCATTTATCCCGAAAAGGGATTTCAAATACCCCAGGAAATTCCCGACGACGTGTGGGCTGCGTATGAAAAACTCGTAGGGTGGGGGTTTACGAAGCACCTGGCAGTATAAGCCTGCCCAAAGGGCCATTTCGGCGGAACGCTTACAAATACCGCAGCCAGATGTTTTCCTTATGCGCTGTTTTATAATTCCCGTACCATCGGCATAAAGGGTAGAGCAGCACGACGACACTTAACCACACCGCATAAACGCCCGCCAGCGGCAATCCCGAGCCTTTTGCCGGCCGGCCGTATTGAAACGGGCCGAATAGCAGGTCTCCCGCATGAAACCCTTCTGCAAAGACCATGATAAACATACAGCTATGCAGCACATACCAGTGGATCAGGTAGTAGAAAAGCGGTACTTTACCATAGACCGACAATATTCTCCCCAAAATGACGTCCCGGCCTTCGAGAAAAGCCAGAAACAGGAAGAGCAAACCCAGCATGATCAGCGTGTATAAGAGGGAAGGCGGGTATTTCGACACATTGAAGAAAGACAACATGGTAAAAAGGCTGTTGCGCTGTACGGACCATGGGGCGGGATCGCCATAGAAATTACCCAGGCGCAGCAGGAAGAAAAGCCCGATGGCGGCGAAGCCTATTCCCAGGAATAATTTTTTCCGCTGCTCAGCCGGTCTTTCGAACAGGCGGCCCGCTGCAAATCCTGTCAGCAGGATACCCAGCCAGGGAACGACAGGATAAGCGATCAGTAATATATAATGAGGAGTGATTGGAAAAAATCCCGGGAAAAAGAATACCGAAAGAAGGATACGTCCGGTTAGACCCGCCGGCAGCATCGCCGCGGAAAGGAGGTCGTGGCCAAAAATGATTGCCAGCCCGATGCCCGCCAGAATTTTTGGCGGCAGCTTGTAAAGGAAGGCCAGGGCCATAAAGCCAAATCCGATGGTAGCGATCACCTGGAATATCGATATCCTGAAATGAATATCCCACCAAAGCGCGAAATTAACCAGGGTAAATTCCAGTATGACCAGCCATAATCCCCTGGTCAGCAGGAATTGCCTGATGGAAGTGTTTGGCCGGCTGCCGCTGTGGATCGAAAGCCAGGCCGATGTTCCTGACAGGAATACAAACGAAGGTGCGCAGAGGTGGGTGATCCAACGGGTGAAAAAAAGCAGCGGGGTAGTGGTGGTAAGATTCGTCGGATCCTGCGTCAGTGAGTCCACGTGCAGCAGGTCTCTCGTATGGTCCAGCGCCATGATCACCATGACCAGGCCACGGGCGATGTCGATGGAAATGACTCTTTTCATAAGCGTTTAGCTGGTTAGCTAAAGTTAATGAAAAAAGGGTAAAAGAGTATAAGGCCAGCAAGTATCCGGAGGGTCGGGAAATGTATTCAAAAGATTGTATCACATCTGCCAAACCTTCTCATTAATTACTTTTGCGCCATACCGTATTAACATTTCTTCCATTTTGTCAAGAGACGGCATATTTCGATGATCTTGTCCGGCTAATGCCCTTTTCCAATTGGAAACAGTAGATCGATCAACTCCTAATTTCTTATATATTCCTCTTTCACTAATAAGCGTCACAAATGCTTGAGGTGTACTTTCAATAGTCATACTACTTAAGCTTTTGCCGGTTCTTGTTTATAAGTTAGGAATCCTTCCAAAGAAAGGTCTTCGTCCAAATCTTCCCAATGCAACCAGGTACCGTCACCCCATATCTCAAATTTATTCCAATCTTTAGGAGTGCCCTTTCTTAAATTGGGATACCATGAGACAGGTGTACCTATTACCCTTGCATCACTTAATTCGACAAATATTCTTGTCTCATCAAACCAAACTTTTTTGATTGTAACCATAATTTACTTTTGAATTCCAAAATATTCTTGCCATTTTGCTTCAATAATATCCTGGTTTTCTTCAATAATACTTTCAGCCAAATAGATATCCTTATTTTTCATACCCTTATTTTCAATCAGTTTCACCGGGTTTACTTCAAATTTGGCTTCACCGTCTGAATTTTTTATGTGAACGTGAATAGGCAAATGCTCGTTGCTAAAGAAGAAAAACCTAATACCAAACATCCTGAACAATTCCGGCATAAGATACAGTTTAATTGGTGCAAAAATACAAAATGTTTTGTTTAGTCAAAACATTATTGAATGTGACGTAATCGCAATTAGTTAAAACTAAAAAAACTTGTGCTTGTTATCCGTATGCGCCCAGGCTATGTTCTTGTGCTGAAAGATATCCTGTATCATTTCACCCGCTTTCCGGCAATCTTCTTCATCGAAGAAACAAGACTTCCATCTGGCCGGCAGCTCTTCAAAGGGTTTGAGCCCAAACCCATTCCCATAGATCTTGATGGCAGTGGGCGTGCTTCTTACGTCTATCGTCGCCAGTTCATTTTTTAAGGCCCAGGTAAAATAGGCTTCCCAAAACTGGCAATGATTGTAGAGGCGTTTTTTAATCTCTTCGTCGTTTTCTTTATGCGCGGCGGGTATACGCCATTGGTTGTTGTGCCCGGAAAAAGGGTCTTCTCCGGATGTTGCGGCCGGCAAGGGCTGGCTTTCAAAATAAGCGGTCTTTCCCCCGCCCAAATCCAGCTGCATTTCTTTGGAGCTGATACTGGTTACGGGAAAAGCATTGATGTTGTTGATCCTGTTTACCTGATTGTGGAGGTAAAGGACTTTGTCTTTATAGACCCATTTGCCATAGTCGAACCTGCCAAAATCCCGGGTATACGTTCCATCCGATGAACCGGCCGGATTTTGTATATTTGAATTGACTTATGACTCCCGCCAGCAATAACTATTTCCTCAGCACGATCTGTCACTTACGGGAGCAGGAGGAGATGCTGATCTATGATCGGTTTACTTCCACTACAACAAAGGAGGAAAAGGCTGTGGGAGATTTCCTGCAGGAAGAATATGAAAAGGAAATTCTAAATTTTCCAGGCATTCCGCCGCCCTTTGAACAGGAAGCTGCGGTTTGGGCTGCCAGGATTATTTTCAATGCTTCGCAACTGCTGTTGTCCAGGGAAAAAGATGAAAAGGATATAAAACAGTTATTACCCTATTATACCGTGGAGATGAGTCCGGCTGCCTTCCTATCGGCCGACCTTTGTTTGCGATGCCTTCCCGATGTAATCGGGAAAGCCAGGGAGATAAACCCGGATGATCCGCTGATCCTGTTGCTGGAGGATATTCTGCGGAGCTGGCATTATTCGGGAGTAGGTTATTTCGAGGGCGATTTCTTTGATTGGAAGCCAATTCTGGCTAATGATTGTCTCCGGTTATTATACATCGACAGGGTTATCGAACGGCGCGTGAAGGCCCTGGCGGACACTCCTGCCTTGCGGCCAGGGGTATTGGCGGCAATGGGGGATCATACCAGCTCTTTTTGGAAAGAATTATAGCATCATATATGAACCCGATAGAAAAATTAAATACTGTCCTGCGTTATGTCAAACATTCCTTTGTCGGTAAGGACGAGATAATAGACTTACTGGGGATCAGTTTGCTGGCAAGGGAAAACCTGTTTCTGCTGGGGCCTCCCGGAACAGCGAAGAGTGCTATCGTCCGGCTTTTGTCGTCATGCCTGGAGGATGGAAAAAACTTTGAATATCTATTGACCCGATTTACGGAGCCCAACGAGATATTTGGCCCTTTTGATATTCGCAGGCTCAGAGAAGGGGAATTAGTGACGAATACGGAAGGAATGATGCCGGAGGCTTCGCTCGTATTCTTTGATGAGATATTCAACGCCAATAGCGCCATTCTCAATAGCCTGCTGATGGCGCTGAATGAAAAAATATTCCGGCGTGGAAAAGAAACCCGTCGTCTGCCGGCCCTGATGTTTGTGGGGGCCAGCAATATGCTGCCGGAAGATGAAGCCCTGCAGGCCTTGCTGGACCGGTTTCTTATTCGTGTCAAATGCGAATACGTAGACCCCGATCTGCTGCAGGAAGTATTGCTGGCAGGATGGCGAATGGAGTCCGGCGGACAGGAAGAAAGACCCCTCATTTCTTCCGGCGAGATTGTCACCTTGCAGAAAGCCTGCCGGGAAATAGACCTGGCGCCTATCCGGGCGACCTATATTGACATTGTCCATAGTCTTCGCAATACGGGTATTAAAGTGTCCGACCGCCGCGCTGTGAAATTGCAGAATATCATTGCGGCCAGCGCCCTGGTCTGCGGCAGGCCGGCGGCCACCCTTTCCGATCTATGGGTGTTGAAATATATCTGGGATACCGAAGAACAGGTAGAGATATTGACGGGCATCATCGATGCCGTCATTGAAAAGGACCAAACCAGTCCTGCCCATCCGCAGGCCTTATACAATAAGGTCCCTGACCCGGAAGAGGTTATGAAAGAAGTGGGTTTTTTGTCTTCGCGGTGGGCCGTGAATGGGCTTTCTTTTGAAGAGCAAAACGTGATCAAGGACAAGCTCCGGTATGTACAGACCCGTTGCAGCTGGATAAAAAACCCGGAACAGAAGGTATATGTTCAACAGGAAATCGAGACCTTATGGCAGAAGATACTTTTCACGATGTGACCTGGCTGCTGGAGATAGAGCAGCAGCACCTCGACTTGCTGGGGCCGGTCAGGCATTGGAGTCAGCTGAAGATGGCTGCTTCGCCGGGTTTCTATTGGGTCAAGGGACTGACGACCGATCAATTGGAAGCTCCTGAGATAAAAAGCATTCCGTTCAAGAACCTTTATTATACGAAGGATCAATTAGTTTTCCCCCCGGGCGGCCTGGTGCCCGTGAAAAAACTACCGGATTCCCTGTTGTGGACGCCGCTGGAACGGGGACTTCCCATAAGCCTGCCTTCTTTCAATCATAATTATTTTGGGTTAACCGAAAAGCTAAATATCCGGCTGGTTTCCACGGGAAAAGAAGAGGAGCCTGCGGCTTTGCTGACGTCTATAGCCCATCTCAGGACTTATATCCTGACGGCGCCGGCAGTCCGGCTCAAGCCACTCTCCTGGGTGATCATCGATGATCAGGCTCTTATCCTGGGAAAACCCCTGTTGCCGTTACCGGGAAGCAGCTACTGGCGGAAAAATGATTTTTTAATGCCTGCAGGACTGGACCTGGAATGGACGGCGCTGGGCGAAACACTGAACAGGGAATTAAATCCTGAAGGGGCCTGCTGGTTGCTGTGGGATAAGGACGGGTCATATCTGGCCATAACAAAAGAACAATGCCGTCCGCTGTCGATCAGCTCCTTCCGGTTGAGCACGGCTGGGCCGGCTTGACTAGCAGGGTCATCCTTTCCTCAAACCTAAGTTTTATGCAATCTTTTGAATATTTTATCAGTAATAAAAATTACTTCTGGACCTTAGAGGAGGATGGAGAAGTCATCGCCATTCGCAACGGCGACACCATCGCGTACAGCGAGTTTGCTATCCAGTTACTGGAAGATATTGCTGACCAGGGATTGCCTCCATTCGGATCCTTGCTGCTGGTCATTATAGCGACGAACTACCCAACAAATGATTCTATCGGACAGATAGAGAAATTTATCCACCAGAACAGTCATTGGAGAGGCTTTAACTGGCCGGAAGATCGGTTGGATGTGCTCAGGGAATCCATTCGATTTTTGCGGCTGCTGGCTTCTTTACCTGCAAAGTATACTTCAGGCAATACAAGGGTTCAGCTGTTTCAGCTCTTGTTTGCCGACTGTCATAAAATATTATCAAAAAAAGTTTCCCGGCAGATTATTTCGGGCATCAAACAGCTAAAGGATACCGGCAATCAAAAAGTGCTGAGAACCCTGTCGGGGGAGGGTGAATTTAGCGATGGCTATATTTACGATGAATTCCGGTGTATCGCCCTGCTGCTGAAAAAATTTCCGGATACGAATGCCCTGATCGGGAAACTGGCCGGTGTACCGGAAATACAGGAGCCCGTATTGGAGGAAGAGGAAGAAAGGGCTGTTCCGGGAGATTTTATCGAGTCGCTCATCGATAACCCGACTACTTTCCCGGTCGGCGCCCTGATCAAGTCGCTCTGGTCCGGCATGAGCATTCCCATTCACCACAGCTTACCCAGCGCGCAGCCCATGGGCGGATTCTCTGACCTGAGCAATAAGGGAGATCTTGATAAACTACTGATCTCGGAATTTGCCGGCGACGACTGGTTGTTCCTGTCGAGACTGGCCAATAACGAAGCGCTCTACCTGCACCGGGAGACACCGCCGGGGGCCGACCAGCTGGAGCGGATCATCCTGGTAGACGTTTCGATTAAAAGCTGGGGAACTCCGAAGGTGTTGGCTTATGCCATTCTTTTGGCCATTATCAAACATCCCAAAACGGACATTCATTGTACGGCTTATGCCGTCGGCAATAATTTTTACCCCATTACAGTCGACACGGTGGATGCCGTCATCCAAAGCATTCAGCTGGTGGATGGAGCCCTGCACCCTGCGGCCGGGTTGATAAAATTCTTTGAGTTATCGCCCGCCCGAAAGACGGAGGTCTTTTTCATTGCCTCGGCAGATACAATGCGGCATCCTGCCATACAAAAAGTAATCAGTGATTATTACAGCAATTTTAAATATTGGGTGACTGCCAGCCAGAAAGGAGAAATACTTTTTTACCGGAATCAACACAAGGGGAAAAAATTGATCCAGCAGTTAAACCTTCCGCTGGAAGACCTTTGGGAAGATAAAAAAGGGCGGCGATGGTCGGAGCCGGTTACAACCAGTGAGGCGGCGCAGGGCAAACTCCGGGCGCCCATTCTTTTTCCACCGCCCACGTCCGCAAAAAAGGTCTTTATTTCCAGCGACTTCGATCTGTTTGCTGTTACTAAAGAAAGAAATTTATTACGCCATCATCAGGGGGAGAAGTCCCCTAAGGGCTGGGAACTGGTACTGGAAGAAATCCTTCCTTCCGCCAGTCATTTCGCCGTGGGGCCAAACGACAACGGGAAACGGTTGTTTCTTTGTTTTAAGATTCATAACCGGGAACTTACGATCTATCGGTTGGAGACGGGAGAAAGTAAGTCCATTTTTTTCAATGACTGGAGGCCTTCACGTTTTGCAGATTTCTTTTTCGCAGAACAGGAGTTCTACTACATGAACGATGATCATATCTGGAGTTTTTCCTGGCAGCAGGATATCCAGGTTCAAAAGAATAGGGTAGTCGTCGGCCACTCGTTTATAAATTACTATGAAATGTTGCGGGTGCGTGCTGAAACGGAAAAATCAAAAATTTCCTTTACATGGTCCGTGTTGAAAAATATCCATAATGTGTTTATCAACCAACAAGGAAACCTGGTATTCAACAAACATGAGCTAGTGCTGAGCAAAGCGGGACATATACAGCTGTTGCCGGCTGCCGGCGAGTCCCGGAAGATTGCGATAACCGCCAAATATAATAGCGAACAAAGCGAATTCACTTTCCCCGGCGGAAACAAAATAAGGATTCACCGGTCCGGGTTGATCGTGCTGCAGCGGGCTAATGATCCTGGTCTGTCACCGCATTTGGGCGCGGGAATAGAGATAGTGTCGGGTAGTTTCCTGCCGTCGGTGTATATTCCGGCTGTGCTGGAGGCGTCCCTGGCTGCTGCCACTGACACGCATTTTGCAGGGAATCTGTACTATTATCCTATAGAGCAAAAACACCCCCTGGTAAAACTTAGCACCCCTGGTTTTTACGAAGAAAATATCCGATCTTTCATTCAACATGTCTTTGAATGCAGCTGACCGTTAAACCATATCATAAAAATTTATATCCCCGGGCAGGCATACTGGTGCGTGGTCACCAGGTGACCGGCTGGCTGCGGCAAGTGCAGGAGATGGGATTGTCGCTGGATGGGTTGGATGTTTATCCTATAGCCGGGATGACGGCAAATACCGTTTGGGGCTGCCTGCTGGTTCCGCGGAGGATGGATAACGATTTGGAGTGGACCTGGCCGGCAGACACCGGCTGCAATGTGTATTGTCAGTGTGTGCAGGATAAATTATTCCTTCCGGAAAACAGCCGGCTTTACCCGCAGTTCTCTGCCGCAGAGCTGGACAAAACGCTGAAGGATAAACCTCACCTGTTTCATCCGGAGACAGGCTGGGTCGAATTACCGGAACCCATCCGGTGGAAGGACCTGCTTATACGACCTGAAATGAACGACCGGGCCATCATTAGCCCCAAAGAAACGGTGTTCATCCCGTCCCATGTTTCTGCTTTTTATAAACAATCCCTTCCTTACGAGGATGTGCTGGAGAACATGGCGAGGGAATTGTCGCCGGGCCGGGCTCCGGATACGAGGCCCTTGTCGCTCCGGGAAAAAATAAAAATGGGTCTGCTTCGATTATTGTTTGGCAGGCAGCAGCAGCCGGGAGATTTGGCTAAACAAGGCCGGTTTGCCCGGTGGCTGTCCCGTCTGGTCGCAAAGATGCGGATCAAATGGATGGACAAGCTACAAAACAGTCTTGACGAACTGGAAGAGCGAAACAACCGGGAAGTGGATAAGCTGCTGGACCTTTTTAAAAAGAACCCAAAGGAGGCGTTGAAATACGCTATTCCCATCGACAATGAAGGTGTAGCGCGGGGCAGCGGTTCCGGGTCTTATATGCTGTCAAGGCTGTGGGCGAACTTATCCGTCTTTGGCGACCTGTTGGGCGGATCAGGCGGTTCCGGCCGATCAGGTGGCTCCGGCGGATCGGTGAGGCTGGGAAAAAATCATTTGAACCTGTTGAACCAGGAGTATCGGAATACTGCCCATACACTGGTGTTAAACAAGGAATATCGACAGGCGGCTTTTGTATACCTGCGACTGCTGAAGGATTACTATTCCGGCGCCGACGCATTGGAAAAAGGCGGCTTCTATGCGGAAGCTGCTGCTATCTACCTGAAATATATCGACAACAAGGTCAGGGCAGCCGAGTGTTATGAAAAAGGGCAGATGCCGCTGGAAGCCATCCAACTCTATAAAGAGCTGCATAGGAACGAGAAGGTCGGCGACCTCTATCTGACCATTGGAAAACGGAAGGAAGCGCGCCCCTGGTTCGAAAAGGTCATCGGACAGTATACCCACACCCATCAATACATCAAGGCTGCAGCCATTCTCCGGGACAAATTGGATGAGCCGGCTGAAGCACAGGTTTTACTGTTGCAGGGATGGAAAACCGACAAGGATGCGGTGAATTGTCTGAACTGGTATTTTTCCATCATAGAAAACCCCCGCCAATTGGAGCAGGAAATACAAACAATGTATGACCGGAACACCAATGAAAAGAACAGGGAGAAATACCTGCAGGTGCTGAAGCGCCAGTACGACCGGTATGCCGAAATACAGGCGACGGTGCGGGACATTGCTTACGAGATCGTGGTTGAAAAAATCGGCGATGACCCTTTTATCGTTTCCGAGCTGCAGGCATTTAATAAAAAAGATAAGAAGTTGCTGAAGGATATTTTATTGTTTCGGCAGCGCGCGAAATGACCCGCCGGGCGGGCCGGTCTGCGACGGCTATTTCCCCGACTTATTCCGTTTGCGATACTCTACGGGTGACAATCCCATCAATTTCGAAAACATCCGGGAAAAATAATATTGGTCTTCAATCCCCAGGTTGAAAGCCGCCTCCTTTACGGTCATACCCGTGAACAAAAGATATTGACAGGCCTTCTGGATTTTCAGGTGGTTAAAATATTCGATAGGGGAGTAGCCGGTCCGCTCCCGGAAGATGGCGGAGAAATGGGAGACGGATAAGCTGGCAAAATCAGCCAATTCCTGCAGGCTGACAAGGCTATGGATCTTTTTCTGCATTAGCTCGATCGTTCCTGCGATGACGTCGTTTTCCTTTTTCTTTTCTGTAGAGTTGAATTTGTCCTCATACAGCAGGGAAGACAGGAAATGATAAAAGATCATGTTGACATAACGCAGGTTGTCGCTGCCATATCCTTTTTCCAGATTGGAATACATCTCTTCAAATAGTTTGATCCTGTTTTCATTATAAGACAGGTCGGGCTTGTAGTTTTTCGAGTTCTGCCGGATCAGCCCGACAATGTAGGCGGCCAGTTCCCCTTTAAAATGGAACCAGTAGATAGTCCATGGGTCGTTTTCGTTGGCTGCATATTTGTGTGGCGTACCCGCAGGAATGACAATAAATTGAGAAGGCCCGACCTCTACTTTTTTCTTACTGGTTTCTATCCAGCCGCTGCCTTCCACGTTGTAGATAATGATGTGCTGGCTGATGCCGCCCGGACGGTCTACATAGTGAAACTTCGCCTTGGGATAGTAACCTATATCTGTAATATATATCTGTTTTGTCACAGGGTCCCGGGTCAGGAAATCTGCCGTGATCTTTTTCGGGAGGACAATTAATCGCTGCCCTTCGAACCCCTGTCGTTTGCGGTGTTTGTTTTTTAGTGCCGGCATAGCTTATGGGATGCAAATTAAGAAAACCAGAAAATAATCCATCTTTTTCATAAGAAATACTATTCTTTCTTCTTCGGACTCTAGCGAAATTTGATTTCTTAAAGCGATTGTAATGCCTAAATCACTTGTCAGTGTTTTATTGTTAACACTGTCGACCATCACTGCTGCTTTCTCTCAGACCCATGCGCTTACCCTTGTGTCCAGCGATAAAAAGACGCAGCTCCGGGTGAGTATCGCGGATTCCATAACATATAGTGTCTGGTATAAAGGACATGAAATAGTCAATACTTCCCGGGTGTCAATGACCATTAATGGCGATGTGCCGGGCTACCGCGCTAAGGTCCAAAAGATCACCCGGGACAGTGTCCGGTCTTATATAACCCCGCTCTATGGAAAGTTCGACCGGCTGAGGGATGAGTATAAGGAATTGCGGGTGGACTTTTATTCGAACTTTTCTCTTGTTTTCAGGGTGTACGACGAAGGTGTGGCTTATCGATGGGTAACGTCCTTGCCCGGAGAAGTGACTGTGAATGCAGAAGAGGTGAATGTTGTGCTGAAAGACCCTTATAGCGCCTTATTGTCGGTCACGCCAAAGCTGACCTCATGGGAATTGCCGTATACGGCATATAATAGTATATCGGAAGTCGCCGACTCGGATAATATCATCGTGCCGGCTTTATTCATCAACAAAGGGTTGAAAGTAGTGGTAGCCGAATCCGATGTGCGGGATTATCCGGGAATGTTTCTGAAAAGGGATGCGGCCGGGTCGAAGGGGGGCGCCGGAGGGTTTCACGGGTACTGGGCGGCTTATCCAAAAAAGGAGACTCCCTATGGCGGTGACTGGGGCATGTCTACCAAGGTAAACGAACGGGAGGATTATATTGCCCGGACGGCGGGAAGCCGGGCCTTTCCCTGGCGGGTGATCATCCTTTCGGATGACGACAAAAAACTGCTGACCAATCAATTGATCTATAAACTCGCAACTCCGTCGTTGATAAACGATGTCTCCTGGATCAAACCGGGTAAATGCGATTGGGAATGGTGGCATGATGCTATTGTAAAAGACGCCGGCTTTCCTACCGGCATGGAGAACAGGAGTACCCGGTTATACGAACATTATATTGATTTTGCCGCCGCTCATGGGTTGGAATACACGCTGATCGATGCCGGCTGGAGCAATTTCTATCATTTAGACACACCGCAGCGGGTAGATATAAAGGAACTGGTAGCGTACGGACAGAAAAAGAAAGTGGGTATTATGGTATGGTGTAATGCCACATCCCTGATGGGCAGCCTGGATCATTATATGGAGACCTTTGGAAAATGGGGGCTACGCGGCATCAAGGTTGACTTCTTCGACCGGGATGACCAGCTGATCATCCGCCAGCAGGAACAGATTGCCGCGGCGGCGGCCAAATGGCATTTGCTGGTCGATCTCCATGGCTCGCCTAAGCCAACCGGCCTGCAGCGCACTTACCCCAATGTCATCAATTTCGAAGCCGTCCGGGGGGAGGAGTGCAGTAAGTGGGATACCACCTCCAACCCGGTGTATCATCTGCAAATCCCTTTTATCCGTATGCTCAGCGGCGACCTGGATTATACGCCTGGTTCGATGCGCAACCGGAGCAAGGCTGCTTTTGTTCCGATACCCAAGGGACTGCCTACTACGATGGGTACCCGTTGTCATGAGCTGGCCCTTTTTATTCTCTTCGACCAATACCTGGCGGTGCTGAGTGATTCTCCCGAAGAATATCGCAAATATAAAGATATCATGGCCTTTTTATCGGCGGTGCCCGTATCGTTTGACGATACAAAAGTGTTGTATGCAAAATTGTCAGAATATGCCGTCCTGGCTAAACGGAAGGGGGACAGTTGGTATGTAGGGGCAATGACGAATTGGACAGGAAGGGATGTGACGGTTGATTTTTCCTTTCTCGGCAGCGGGAATTACCGGGCGGAAGTATTAAGGGACGGCAGGGATGCCGATAGCAATGCCGAATCCTATATCAGCGAAACGAAAACTGTCAATCAACATACGAAATTACCACTGCACCTGGCTTCGGGCGGGGGTGCGGTTATAAGGATTTACAAAGCTTCTATATGAAAAAATCGCTGTTATTCTTACTGCTTTGCGCATGCGCCTGCCTGGTCCATGCGCAGGATCAGACGACAAGTGGTCTGACCATCCGGGGGACGGTCCGGGAAAAAAATACCGGCCAGCCCATTCCCGGCGTACAGGTTACACTGAAATCAAATTCGAAAAATATCGTTACGGCGGGCGTCTCGGGCGAGTTCACGATCACCGTCCCTTCGGCTAATTCCGTATTGATCATCCATGCCATGGGGTATGCGGATATGGAGGTGAAAACCGGCAACCAGACTACTATAACGGTCGACCTGGAAGCTAATAAAGCTTCCGACCTGGATGAAATCATCGTGGTCGGCGCCGTGATGAAGCGACGGGATCTGACGGGTTCGGTCGCCACCATCGATGCCAAAACCATCTCCATCACTCCGACGTCGGATATCAATTCGGCTATCCAGGGAAAGGTGGCGGGCGCCTATGTGACCAACAGCTCCCAGCCCGGCACTGCGGCGTCTATCAAGATCAGGGGCAACAACTCGATCAACTACGGCACCAGTCCTATTTATGTAGTGGATGGGGTGATCATCAGCGATAATTACAATTCGCTGAACCCGGATGATATAGCTTCGATGGAAGTGCTCAAGGATGCATCGGCTACGGCCGTCTACGGTTCGCGCGGGTCCAATGGCGTCGTGCTTGTCACCACTAAAAAGGGGAAAAAGAATACGGGAAAGATAGGCTACAATACCTGGATCAGTTGGTCGGAGTACGAGCGGAAGATGCATTTTATGAATGCGCATGGCCTTTACAACCTGCGGGCGGATGCTTTTGCCAACCAGTACCTGGAGTTAAACCCGGGCGCCGACAGGCAGGCCTATCTCAATCGCATTACCAGCGACACCTCCAACCTGGTGTTCGCAAAATATGAACAGGATACCTACCGCCAGGGCAAGTCTTATGACTGGCTGAATGCTGTTTCCCGCAATGGCATGGCACAAAATCACACGCTGGATTTTTCCGGCGGTTCGGACAAGGGAACCTACTATCTGAGTCTCAATTATACGGACCAGAAGGGTTTGCTCAAAGGAGCCGATTACAAACGAATGGGAGGCAGGATCAATATTGATCAAAACGTCAAGTCCTGGCTGAGGATAGGCACTTACACGACTTTTACCCACAGCATTACGGATATTGTCGATGGCAGCGTGTTCCCAACGGCTGTCGGCGCCAACCCGCTGCTACCCGTTGATACGGCGGGGCTATTTGACCTGAAATGGGCGGATATCATTAACCAGGATCAGTACAATCCGTTGCGGAGCCTCTATATCAAGGACAACCAGTACCTCAATAGACTGTTGACCAGTACATATATCAGTGTCACGCCGATAAAAGACCTTACCATCCGGACTTCCTTCTCCGGTGATATCTCTAACCAGCAACAATACACTTACGTACCTACCACGACGGGCCAGGACTTGCGGAACAGCAATCATGGCAATGCTATCCAGTATAAAACAGAGAACACCAATATACAATGGGACAATACGGCTACCTACTTTAAGCGGTTGGGCGAGCACCTGTTCAATTTCCTGGCAGGTACATCTATGCAGCAGAATAATTCCAACTATAACCAGATCACCGCCTATGGTTTCCCGAACGATGACTTCGGTTATATGTACCTGGGGGGAGCCTATTCCCGGGACAAGACGGTACTGGCGTCGGACTTTGTCACCACGACCCTGATGTCCTACCTGGGGCGCGTCGAATGGGGCTGGAAGGACAAGTATTTTGCTACGGCCACCCTGCGTTATGACGGGTCTTCCAAGTTTGGCGCCAATCACAAGTGGGGGGCTTTCCCTTCCCTGGCGGTAGCCTATGACATGTCCCGGGAGAGGTTTATGTCGAATGTGGCTGTCATCAGCCATTGGAAATGGCGTGCCGGTTATGGCATCGCAGGTAATCAAAACATTCCTGACTATGCCTTCAAGACGCTGTACCGGCCCAGCTATACGAATGGTACCGTTACCTATGTCAGCGATGGAAGACTGGGTAACCCGGACCTGCAATGGGAAAGGCAGAAACAGCTGAACATAGGCGCCGAGATCGGACTCCTGCACGACCGGATCAATCTTACGGCAGACTATTTCTATATTAAGAATGATAAGCTGCTGATGGACCAGACGCTGGCGACCACTTCCGGTTTTACCAATACGGTATCCAATGTTGGAGCCTTACAAAACAAAGGCGTGGAGTTTAGCCTGAACTACGCGATAATCAAGGAAAAAAACCTGCAATGGAATTTCTCGTTTATGATTTCTGCGGACCACAATAAGATTACTAAGTTATATGGAAATACGACGGCTATCTACAACAAAGGCGGTTATACCGGTGTAGAGATCCAGCGGACCGGCAATCTTTTCTTAGGCCAGTCGCTCAATTCCATCTATACCTACAAGTTCTCGAAGATTGCCCAGGTGGGTGATACCGCCAAGCTGTCGGGTATCAATTTTGGCGGCCGGACGGTACACCCCGGGGATATTGTTCCGGTGGACAAGGATGGTAATAATGTTATCAATGACGATGACCGCTACGTGGTGGGTAAAACTGATCCCAATTTTTATGGTGGCTTTGGAACAGATGTCACCTACAAGGGATTTGGGGTGAACGTATTCTTCAATTACTCTTCGGGATTAAAACGCATCAGTTCGCTTTATGAGAGCGGGATCAGCTCGGCCGGTATGAGCGTTGCTTCTATCGACATGCTGGATCGCTGGACGCCGACCCACACCAATACGAATATACCCCGTGCGGTATATGGGATACCCCGTTTCAATGTCAGCGACGTGGACCTGGGCGTACAGAATGCCTCCTTCCTCCGGATGTCTGTACTCTCGGTATCCTATACCGTTCCTAAAAAGGGTAAAGCTAATGTGTTTGACAATGCCCGGATATATGTCACCGGCTCCAACCTGTTGTTGTTGACGAAAGACAAGGGATATGACCCCGAAACAGGGGATGGTTTCCCGAATACGAAATCGGTCACTGTGGGATTGAACCTTTCACTTTAAACCAACTTTTTATGCAACTCAGAAACATCCTCATATTGACAGGTCTTGCAGGGACGCTGACGCAGCTCTCCTGTAAGAAATTTCTCGACCAGCAGCCGAAGACGGCGCTTACGCAAGAGCAGGTCTTTGCCAAACTGGATAATATCAAACCGCTGATCTCCGGTCTATACACCAACTGGCGTAATGTGCGCAAGGATAGAGGCGGGTTTATGTTCGAGCTCGGCAGTGACGAGGCGCAGCAGGGGGCCTTCCAGGTGATGACCGATCCTGATCAGGCGGCACTCGATAGGTACGATGGGTACATGGTGCCCCGTAACAATGCATTGACGGCTCAATGGAATTCCAGGTGGCCGATCGTGACCGCTGCGGCGCAGGCTGTATTTGCCTTGCAGAACAATAAAGAAGATGAAGCTACCCGGACAGAACTGCTGGGCGAAGCCAGTTTTATCCGGGCAGGTGTCAGCTTTGAGCTGACGCAGTACTGGGGTAAGATACCCATCGTCGATCAGGCCCGGTTCGATCAGCTGGGTACAAAAAGACAAGTCCTGGATCAGGTGTATGCTTTTATCATCAATGACCTGGAGACAGCGGTTAAGTACCTGCCGGAAACACAGACGGATAAGAGTCATGTTACTAAGTATGCGGCCCTGGCCTTGTTAGGAAAGGTATACATGAACGCCCCCCGGGAAGCCAATGTTCGTAGCTTCCAGAAAGCTGCCGATACGCTGAACCTGATCATACAGTCAGGTAAATACAGTCTGTTACCCAATTATGCCGACCTCTGGGACCCCAATCATGCTAATTCTTCTGAATCCATTTATGAGTACCAATTCAACAACACCTATCCGGACAATAACCAGACGCAGTGGCAGATGGGGTCTCGTGCGCTGGCGAACCTGGCCACTATTGGCGCCAATTGTTATTTCGGCGGCTATGACCTGATGGTGCCGACGGCTTACTGTTACGGAGACAAGCCGGCCGGTGGATTGTGGGAGACGGGGGACGTCCGTAAACAGCAAAGCATCCGGTATGATTTTACGTATAAGGGAATAACACCGACCTTGTCGACCGGATTCGGCGGCGACGAATTGAATCCACACGTCAAAAAATATGAGGACATCCGCACCGACGGCACGATGAGCTTTTGGTATTCGGGGAAGGATATCTTTTATATCCGTTATGCCGACGTGTTGTTGTGTTATGCGGAATGTCTGAACGAGCTGGGTAAAACGACCGATGCCGTCAACCTCGTGAACACTACGGTCCGGGCCAGGGCCTTTGGCGGCGTCATACCGGCCGGTCTGAGCTGGGATCCCGGTCTGAGCCAGGACGCTTTCAGAGCGGCTATGCTGGACGAGCGGATGCGTGAACTTTGTTTCGAAGGCTGGCGGCGGATGGACCTGATCCGGGGCGGGAAATTTGTCGACCTCGTGAAGGCCCGCAACCAATGGACAAAAGCAAGCGCAACGATCCAGGCCTTTAATGCCTTGTATCCTATTCCTTTGACGGAGACATTGCAGAACCCTGATATACCGGCCAGCGATCAGAACCCCGGCTACTAATAAAATGTGTCATTTATATGGAAGTAAAAGCATGGTCCGATAAAATTTCGATCCCAACCTATCCGATCGGACAGCCTGAGAAAAATCCTATGTTCCTGGAAAAACGTGTCTACCAGGGCAGCAGTGGCGTCGTTTATCCGTACCCGGTGATAGAGAATATCGCCGATCAAAAATTACAGCAGGAGTACAAGGCCGTATACCTGGAAAACGACTATCTGAAGATCATGATCCTGCCCGAACTGGGGGGCCGCATTCAACGCGCTTATGATAAAGTGCGCGACCGGGACTTTATTTATTATAACCAGGTGATCAAACCAGCCCTGGTTGGCCTTGCCGGTCCCTGGATCTCGGGGGGGATTGAATTCAACTGGCCGCAGCATCACCGGCCCAGTACATACAGCCCGGTGGATTTTACCATAGAGGAGTTTCCCGATGGCAGCAAAACCGTTTGGGTCAATGAAATTGAAGTCATGTTCCGGACAAAGGGATTGGCGGGTTTTACGCTGTATCCTGACAAAGCCTACCTGGAGATAAAGGGCAGGGTGTTCAACAGGACTCCCTTTCCCCAGACCTTTCTTTGGTGGGCCAATCCGGCGGTAAAGGTCAACGAAGCCTATCAGTCGATATTTCCGCCCGATGTCTATGCTGTTTTTGATCACGGAAAGAGAGATGTCTCTGACTTTCCTATCGCAACCGGCACTTACTACAAGGTCAACTACGCTCCCGGTACGGATATCTCGCGTTATGCCAATATCCCTGTGCCTACTTCCTATATGGCTATTCGTTCGGAGTATGATTTTATGGGTTGTTATGAACATGATACCCGGGCGGGTATGTTACACGTGGCCAACCACCATGTATCACCCGGGAAAAAACAATGGACCTGGGGTAATGGAGATTTTGGACAGGCCTGGGACAGAAATCTCACTGACGAAGACGGTCCTTATATCGAGCTGATGACTGGGGTGTTCACCGACAACCAGCCGGATTTTTCCTGGCTCCTGCCCAACGAAGAAAAAACCTTCGAACAATACTTCATGCCCTATACGAGGGTTGGCCAGGTAAAGAACGCCACCAAAGAGGCGATGCTGAACTTCCAATGGGAGGGGGATGTCCTGCATGTAAAAGTTTATACGACGGCTGTATATAAAGATGCGGTTGTCCGGCTGCTGAAAAAAGGACAGGTTGTAAAGGAATGGACCCGGGAGATATCTCCCCGGCAGGTGTTTGAGGAAGTCTATGAACCAGCGGGAAAGGGCAACTGCGGTGATTGGGCCCTGGTAGTGACAGATGCCGATGGACAAATACTGGTGGCCTGGCAGGACAGTGATCGGGGGGAAGGAAAGAAGGAGATCCCGCCGGCTGCGACGGCTGCTAAGAAACCTGCGGACATCGCGCAGGTGGAGGATCTTTATCTCAACGGGCTGCACCTGGAGCAATACCGGCATGCCACCTACAACCCCATCGACTACTATGAAGAAGGGCTGCGCAGGAGTCCGGAAGACATTCGCTGTAACAATGCCGTGGGGCTGCTTTTATTGCGGCGGGGACAGTTCGCCAAGGCGGAGCCTTATTTTCGAAAAGCAATATCCTCTATTACGCGGCGGAATCCGAATCCTTATGATGGAGAGTCGTATTACAATCTGGGCTGGTCGCTGAAATTACAGGGACGGTTGAACGAAGCCTATGATGTCTTTTATAAGGCGGTATGGAACGATGCCTGGCAGCACAGCGGGTATCTGTCGCTTGCGCGTATCGCCGCTGCGAAGAAGGACTGGAAAGAGGCATTGGCGCTGGTGGAAAAATCGCTGATCCGTAATTATCATAGCCCGGTGGCGCGGCATCTGAAGGCTGTTCTGCTGCGAAAGCTAGGCCGGAATGAAGAGTTTTCGCGCTTTATCGGGGAGTCACTGACCATTGATGCTTTTAATTTTGGCTGTCTGTTTGAACAAGGCGGTGTTGCGTTAATGCGCGATAGCCTGAATAATTACCTGGAGCTGGCGCTTGACTATGCACAGGCTGGTTTATATGAGGAGGCGGATGAGGTATTGGCCTTATATAAAGGATCGACCTCTCCGCTGGTAGACTACTACCGGGGCTGGTTTGCTTCACAGCGGGGAAGGATGGAAGAAGCGCTGGTCTTTTACACCGCTGCTGCAAAACAAGATCCGACGCTTTGTTTTCCCAATAAGATCGAAGAAGTGCTCATTCTCGGTGACGCGAGGCGGCTGAATCCCGGGGATGCCCGCGCCGGCTATTACCTTGGCAATCTTTGGTATGATAAAAGACAGTATTCCGAGGCCATCGCCTGCTGGGAAGAGGCCGCCCGGCTGGATGATAAATTCCCTACGGTATTCCGGAACCTGGCCCTGGCTTATTACAATAAGCTGGGGAAAAAAGACCAGGCCCTCAGCGCCCTGGAAAAAGCGTTTGCGCTGGACCTCACCGATGCACGGGTATTGATGGAATTGGACCAACTGTATAAGATCATGGGCCGGCCTTTCGAGGTGCGTCTGCAACTGCTGGAAAAACATGCTGGTCTTGTAGTGCAGCGGGATGATCTTTATCTCGAACGGGTGACGCTGTACAACCAGCTGAAAGAATATGAAAAGGCGAAACAGCTGCTGGCGACCCGAAAGTTTCATCCCTGGGAAGGAGGAGAAGGAAAGGTCGTAGGACAATGGCTATTGTGTCATATGGAATTGGCGAAAGAGGCTATTCTGGGTAGCGATTGGCAAAAGGCGCTGGAGCTGTTAAGGGTTGCGGAGACCTGGCCCGAAAACCTGGGAGAAGGGAAATTATACGGTACGCAGGAGAACGACCGCCACTATCTTTTAGGTTGTGTATATGAAGGACTGGGGCAGACCACAAAGGCGCTGGAGAAATTCCGCGAAGCAACGGCGGGCATCAGCCAGCCTGCACAGGCGATATATTATAATGACCCGCAGCCCGACAAAATCGTTTACCAGGCATTGGCCTGGTTTAAATTGGGTGAGCCGGAAAAAGGCTGCCGCATCTTCGAAAGTTTTATTCAATTCGGTGAGTTGCACCGGAACGACACCATTACCATCGACTATTTTGCCGTTTCTCTACCGGACATGCTGGTCTTTGACCAGGACATCAATCAGCGGAATGTCATCCACTGTACTTACCTGGTTGGTCTGGGGCATCTGGGATTGGGTGATGAAATCACGGCCACCCGTTATCTCCGGGAAGTGCTTCAACTGGATGGGAATCACCAGGGCGCCGCCGCTTATTTACAAATGAAACCCTTCTTTCAAAAGGCTTTAAAACAGGATCAATTATGCTGACGACGGAACTTTGTCAATATGTGCTCAGTAATGGTAAAGTTCGGGTCGGTATCATCAATCTTGGTGCTACTATCACTTTATTGGAAACGCCGGACCGGTCGGGCCGGATGAAAAATATAGTGGCCGGTTTTGCCGATCAGGGCCAGTACTGGCAGAATGAATACTACCTGGGTTGTGTCGTAGGGCGATACGCCAATAGAATTGGCAAGGGGCGTTTTAGCCTTAATGGAGAGGATATCCAGCTATCGGTCAACAATGAGGGCAACCACCTGCATGGAGGCTTCGAAGGGCTGTATCGTAAGGTTTGGACCTTGCATTCCCGGATAAATTCGGCCGACGAGGTTGGCATCGTGCTGGAATATATCAGCGCGGACGGAGAAGAAGGTTATCCGGGCAATCTTCGGATACAGGTAACCTACCTGCTGGACAAGGCCGGACGATTCTCCATCTGTTATACGGCTGTTACGGATAAGAGCACGCCGGTGAATCTTACCAATCACTCTTATTTTAATCTTTCGGGATTTGAAAGACCTGTGATCAACGATCACTGGCTTCGGGTGTTTTCCGGCACCTACACGGAGAAAAATGCATTGAATCTGCCTACCGGGAGAGTCCTGCCGCTGGCCGGTACGCCAATGGACTTTTCGATTTCCAGGGTAATAGGAGAGAAATTAGATCAGATGCTGCTGGATAAGGGTTTTGATCATAATTATGTGTTGGATGGAGAGGGAATACGTCCTGCTGCCGAGCTCTATGATCCGGATTCCGGCCGAAGCTTGCGTGTACTGACAGACAGACCGGGCCTCCAGGTATATACGGCAAACTGGTGGGATGGCACCATCGTGGGGCAGCAGGGTGTTCCCTACGTTCAGCATGGCGCTGTTGCGCTGGAAACCCAGGCTTTCCCGGATAGTCCGAACCAGTCTTCTTTTCCGGACACTATCCTGAGGCCGGGAGAAGTTTATCGGACAACAACAATTTTTGAATTCGAACTCGAATTCGGATTTAATACTAAATGATCTTATATGTCCGGCGCTTCCTATAATCGATGGTATATTCTTGGTTTGGCATTCATCTCGGCATTGGGTGGTTACCTTTTTGGGTTTGATTTTGCGGTGATCTCCGGGGCCTTGCCTTTTTTACGGGATCAATTCGGATTGAACAGTTACTGGGAAGGGCTGGTGGCGGCGAGCCTGGCGCTGGGCGCTGCACTGGGCTGCATAACCGCAGGAAGTATTTCGGATCGCTATGGGCGCAGAAAGGGGTTGCTGCTGGCCGCGGCGGTATTCGGGTTGTCGTCTTTGGCAATGGCCCTGGCGCCGGGTCGCAACTTCTTCATCGGCGCCCGGTGTATGGCAGGTGTCGGGGTCGGCATGGCTTCCATGCTTTCTCCCATGTATATTGCAGAAGTGTCACCGGCGCCCTTGCGGGGCCGGATGGTAGCCATCAACCAGCTTACAGTGGTGACGGGTATCCTGATCACCAATCTCGTGAACTACACTTTACGGAATGATGGTCCCGAAGCCTGGCGTTGGATGTTCGGACTGGGTTTGATCCCTTCGGCCTTATTCTTTGCCGGAGCGTTATGGCTTCCGGAAAGTCCGCGCTGGCTGATAAAAGCAGGAGATACAAGAACTGCTGTTCTTATCCTCGGGAAGATAGGCGGGGCTTCTTTTGCAACGGAATCCCTGGCAAACATTCAAAGGTCCATTGGCAGCGGGGCAAAGCTGAACTATGCGGCTGTCTTTCAGAAAGCCGTGCTGCCGGCCGTCCTCATTGGCATCGGGCTGGCCGTATTCCAGCAGCTGTGCGGGATCAATGTGGTATTTAATTACACTACCCTCATCTTTAGCAGTATCGGCATACCACGGGACGGGCAATTGCTTCAAACCGTATTTATCGGAGGGGTGAACCTGGCCTTTACCTTACTGGCCATGCTGCTGGTGGACAAATTGGGCCGTAAACCGTTGATGCTTTTTGGCGCCGGAGGACTTTGCCTTTTATATATCATTGTCGTCAAGGCATTGGGGACACATTCACCACTGACCTCGTGGTATCTGTTGACCGCGATCGGTACTTATGCATTGTCATTGGCGCCGGTGACCTGGGTGCTGATCTCGGAGATATTCCCGAACAATGTGCGGGGCGCAGCTACTTCCGTTGCCGTCCTGAGCTTGTGGGCGGCATACTTTGTCCTTATTTTTACTTTTCCTATGTTATACGAGCGGCTGCGGGATATCACTTTCTATATTTATTCCGCTATTTGCGGGTTGGGATTCTTTTTTATTCTATTTGGATTGAAAGAAACCAAGGGAAAGACGTTGGAAGAGCTGGAAGAGGTCATGACCGGACATCACTGAAAATAATCGGATAATCCATTAAAATAACCGGATTCGCTATTTGCTTTCAGGATACCTAATAATACTTTTGGAAACAGAATAAAAAGGTTTTTGTATTGCTTAACCAAAACGACGCTTCCATATGAAGAAGAAAATGGGCTATTTTCTATGCCTGCTGCTTTCTCTTTTCGCCCTTCCGAGGGCATTTTCACAACAACCAGTCAAAACACCGCATCCACGCATCACCATCACCGGGACCGTCATCGACACGACGGGCCGGCGGGTGGAAGGAGCGAGCGTTACCGTTCCGGGTAAAAAGAGTGTCGGTACGAGCACCGATGTCAACGGCCGGTTCATCCTGGATGTGGATGAAGGCGCTACGATTGTCATCTCCTATGTAGGCTATGGCGAACAGCGGATCACGGCTTCTTCCGCGCGCAAGTCGGTGGACATCGTCCTGCGGACTGCCGAGGCGGGGGAGTCGGTCGTTGTCACCGCCTACGGTAAGAAAGTGCGAAAGGAGGCTGTCGTCGGCTCAGTGACCAGTGTGAACCCCGATGCACTTAGAATCCCGGCCAGCAACCTCACCAATGCATTGGGAGGACAGGTGGCCGGGGTCATCTCTTTCCAGCGCGGCGGCCAGCCGGGGGCCGACAACTCCCAGTTTTTCATCCGCGGGGTGACTACGCTGGGTTATAGCGCCAGCCCGCTGATCCTTGTTGACAATGTCGAGCTGACATCCAATGACCTGGCCCGTCTCAACGTGGATGACATCGCCAGTTTCTCTATCCTGAAGGATGCAAGCGCTGCGGCATTATATGGGGCCAGGGGCGCGAATGGAGTCATCCTTGTCACGACCAAGGAAGGGAAGATCGGAAGGGCCCGGATAAATGTCCGGGTTGAGAATTCTGTCTCGAAGCCGACAAAGAATATCGAGCTGGCGGACCCGATCACTTATATGAAAGGGTATAACGAGGCATTGACGACAAGAGGTTCCGCGCCTTTCTGGACGCCTAACCAGGTACAGGATGCTACGGCCACCTGGAACCATACGCCAGGCGGCAACCCCTACCTTTATCCGGCGGTCGACTGGATGTCGATGCTTTTTAAAAAACAGACCACCACCCAGCGGGCGAATTTTAGCGTACAGGGTGGTAATGATCTGGCCCGGTACTATATCTCGGGGTCCTATGACAGGGACAATGGGATCTTGCAGAACAACCCGGTGAACAATTTCAACTCAGGGATGAAATATGAGAATTACCAGCTGCGGTCCAATATCAATGTGAAGATCACAAAGACCACGGAAGTCGTGGCCCGGCTATGGGGTAACTTCAATGACTACACAGGCCCGATCACGGATGATCAGTCTGGCCTGGCGACAGACTTATACGACAGGGTGCTCCATACAAGCCCCGTTGCTTTCCCGGCCTATTTCCCGCCGGATTCCGCCAATCTGCTGACCAAGCATATCCTGTTTGGTAACTCCGCTGCTACGGGCTTCCTGCAGGACAATCCCTATGCGGACCTGATGAAGGGATATAAGACCTTTTCGGAGTCCAGGATCTCGGCCCAGTTCGAAGTAAACCAGAACTTTAATTTTATCACGAAGGGGCTGTCCTTTCACGGTATATTCAGCACCAACCGTTATTCCTATTTCGACCTTAGCCGTCATTATAACCCTTTCTATTACAATATCGGTACTTCTGATCCGAAGAGCGGTCAATATACGCTGAACTGGCTAAACAATGCGCCCGGCGCCGCCCAGGAATTCCTGACCTATAACGGGGGTAATAAGAACATAAACACCTATATCTATTTGCAGGGGTCTGCGGACTACGACCGCAGTTTTGGCGACCACCGGGTAGGGCTTACGCTGTTAGGGACCCGGCAACAAACGATCAATCCCAATGCCCTCGATCCTCTTACCAATCAGCCTTCCCTGCAGGCGTCGCTGCCGGCCCGCAACCTGGGTTTCTCGGGCCGCGCCTCTTACTCGTATGACAACCGCTATTTCCTGGAGGGCAATTTTGGCTACAACGGGTCGGAGAAGTTCGCCCCCAACCACCGGTTTGGCTTTTTCCCGACCATTGGAGCCGGCTGGGTTATTTCTAACGAACAATTCTGGAAGGGGGGAGTCGCCGATCTTGTCACCCGGCTGAAGATAAGAGGGAGTTATGGAAAGGTGGGTAACGACAATATCGGCAAACAACGATTCTTTTATCTCTCGAGTGTAAACCCTGACGCGGGTCCCGGCGCCTCCTTTGGCACCACCAACAGTTTCTCCCTCAACGGCACTAACATATTGGCCTATCCCAACCCGGACGTTACCTGGGAAACAGCCAAAAAGAGTAATGTGGCCGTGGAAATGACGGTAGGTAAAGGCTTTAACATTATAGCTGAGCTTTACCATGAGTTCCGTTACAATATTTTGATCCCGCGTAGCTATATCCCGGTTTCGGCTGGTATCGAAAACAGCGCACAGGCTAATCTGCAGGCGAACCTGGGTACGGCTTATTCGACGGGTGTCGATGTCCACGTGGATTACAACAAAAGGTTGTCGAAGGATCTTGTTATAACCCTGATGGGCAATTTTACCTATGCGACCAATAAGATCGGTTACCTGGAAGAGCCGCAATATCCCTATTCCTATCTTTTCCACTCGGGCCACCCCATCGATCAGCAATACGGATACATTGCGGAGCGGCTTTTTGTAGATGACAAAGAGGCCGCGAATTCCCCAACCCAGGCATTCAGCACGGGCCATCCTCCACAGGGCGGGGATATCAAATACAGGGACGTCAATAAGGACGGGGTCATCGATAGTTACGACAGGGTAGCCCTTGGTCTGCCTACGAAGCCGGAGATCATTTATGGGTTTGGTTTCTCGGTCATGTACAAACAATTCGACCTGAATGCCTTTTTCCAGGGGCTGGCGAGAGAGTCCTTTTTCGTGAATTCCTCGGCCCAGGACGATAGATACTACGGGAACTATGGAACCGAACCCTTTGTCAACAATGCGCAATTGCTGAAGGCCTATGCCAACAACCACTGGAGCCTGGAGAACCAGAACCTGCATGCTCTTTGGCCGCGGTATGCTGTTTACGATAACGTGAATAACGACCAGCAGAGTTCCTGGTGGCTGCGGGACGGCAGCTTTATGCGGTTGAAGTCATTGGAGGCGGGGTATACCTTCCCAAAGAAATGGACCAGGCATATCTATATGGATAATGCCCGTTTATACTTCAGCGGCCTGAACCTGCTAACCTTCAGTCATTTCAAACTTTGGGACCCGGAGATGGCCGGGCAGGGATTCGGATATCCGATCCAGAAAGTAATCAATGTCGGTTTGAACATGAATTTTTAAGTTTAAAAAAAGAGACATGAAGATCTTCATAAAGTTGTTGTTTGCAGGCCTCCCGGTCATACTGGCGACCTCCTGCAAAAAATATTTAAACGTGACCCCTGACAATGTGGCTACATTAAGCAGCTCGTTCTCGAATGCCAACGAAACGCAGGCCTATCTTTTCGGCTGTTACAACAATATGCAGCAGCTGGGCGACGTGCGGCACAATGCCGGCTTTACTACCTCCGGAGAAGTTATCTTTCCTACCAATCTCAATGACAAGACGACTCTTGGCGGGCCGGGCGGAGATGCCGGATTCACCATTATGCAGGGATATCAAAATGCCGCGAACCCGCTCCTGAATTTCTGGGACGGCTATAATTTGGGGCTGAACCTCTGGCAGTCCATCCGGATGTGTAATACTTTTTTGGCCAATGTGAACACGCCGTTGGACCTGCCTCCTTACCAGAAAGCAAGATGGAGCGCCGAGGCAAAATTCCTTAAGGCCTACTATCATTACTGGCTGATACGGATGTATGGCCCCATTCCCATCATGGACGTCGCCCTGCCTATCAATGCGACCTCAGACCAGGTAAGGACCCCGCAGCAGTCGGTGGATTCCTGTTTCAATTATGTTGTGCATCTGCTGGATACGGCTATAACCGGTCTGCCCCCTACCATCCAGAACCAGGCTGCGGAGCAAGGCAGGATCACCTCTGTCATCGCCCTGGCAGTCAAGGCCGAGGTGCTGGCTACGCAGGCGAGTCCATTGTTCAACGGCAACCCCGACTATACCGGCATGAAGGGTAAGGATGGGAAGCCGCTCTTTCCGGCTGCGCCGGATCCCACGAAATGGCAGCGGGCGCTGGATGCCTGCAAGGCCGCGCTGACTGCGGCAAATGGCGTCGGCGCCGCCCTGTACCAGTTGAAGCTGAATGGGAATGTGACCCATATGAGTGACAGCACGCAAAAGCTGCTGGCTATCCAGGGAGCCATTACGGACAGCTGGAATCCTGAGCAAATATGGTCATTGAACTCGCAATACGGCTGGCAGTACATGACAGCTGCCAGGGTCACATCCGACGCCGCCGCGAACGTATTCGCCGTGTATTCCAATTTCTCCGTGCCCGTTGCCGAATCAGAGCTGTTCTATACCAACCACGGCGTGCCCATCACTGAAGACAAGACCTGGGACTATCCTAACCGGTACCAGCTGCAGAAGGGCGACAGCGCGCATGTGTATTATATAAAAAAGGGATATACCTGTCCGAAAGGGAATTTTAACCGCGAGAACCGGTACTATGCCGATGTCGCCTTTGACGGAAGTATCTGGTTTGGAGCGGGTAGTACCGACGACAATAACCCCAACTATGTGAATGCCGTCAGCGGCTTCGCTGCTGCGCCCGACGCCTTGCGGATCAATGTCACCGGCTATTGGGCAAAGAAGCTGGTGCCCTGGCAATCCGTTTTCGGTCAGCCAAGCGTATCCTACAATTACATGTGGCCCATGATACGTCTTCCGGCGCTATGGCTTTTGTATGCCGAATGTCTCAACGAGGCGGGCGGACCCGGCGCCGAGGCCTATCAATATGTAGACATGGTCAGGGCCAGAGCCGGCTTGCAGGGCGTACAGGCATCCTGGACTCAATATTCCAATAACCCCAACAAACCCAACACCAAGGAAGGATTGAGACAGATCATCCACCAGGAGCGGCGAATCGAGCTGGCTTTTGAAGGGCAGGCCGGCTGGGACCTGAGAAGGTGGAAGGAATTGCAGAACGTATTGACCGGTCCTATACAGGGATGGAATACCGACCCTGGTAACAATGGCCGGACCATTACCGGTTATTACCAGCTGGTGAACTACTACCAGCCGGTGTTTGGCCTGAGGAACTATATCTATCCGATACAGACTTATGACCTGCTGATCAACCCGAACCTTGTGCAAAGTCTTTATTGGTAAATTAATAAATGCATTTTATGGAAAAAATATATAAGTTCATTTGCTTGTCAATACTTGCTGTCACCCTGGCTTTAAGTCAACCGGGCTGCAAAAAAACAGACGGATACAACGCCGTTGTCTCAACGGATATGACCAAGCCCGGGCCTGTTACCAACGTGAAGATCGTCAACTTCAACGGCGGGGCATATATCACTTATTCTCTGCCCGACTCAAAAAATATCCTTTATGTCCAGGCCAACTATGCCATAAATGATAAGATAAGCCGGCAGACAAAATCATCTTATTACTCGGATAGCGTTACCGTAAGCGGGTTCGCTAAGAGCCAGGACTATAAGGTAACCCTCCAGGTCGTCAGTCGTGCGGAAGTAAAGTCCGACTCTGTGGTGGTGACCGTACATCCCGACACGCCGCCTTACCTGCTGACAAGGCCCACCCTGAAAATGCAGGCCGACTTCGGCGGCGTGAATGTTATCGCCCTTAATAAGATAAGAGCCGATATCGGCATCATCCTGATCACTCCCAACCCGACGACCAATAGGTTGGAGATCGTCAACCAGGACTATACCAATGCTGATTCCGTAAATTTCAGCATAAGGGGATATGATACTATTCCAAGGCAGTTCGGCATATATGTCACCGATGCATGGGAAAATAAATCCGATACGTTCTATGCTAACATAAAGCCTATTTACGAAGTGCAGATGGCCAAATCCAAATTTAATGCGTATGTCATGACTTCGGATGTCGGGGTCTATGACGACTACCGGGGCCTGCGGAATTTATGGGACAATGTCATCAAGGAGCCCACGTATAATACAAAGCAGCCGATTACACCTTTGGTATGGCCGGCCTGGATGACCTTTGATATGGGGCAGGCGGCCAAGCTTAGCCGGTATACGATGGTAGGCAGGACGGGGGACAGCGGCCCCGGGGAATTCATGTGGGGCTACGGGACGCCGCAGACCTGGGTCATCTGGGGCCGGGCGGATGTGCCGGTGGATGAACAGATGCCGGACAGCACCCATCTTCCGCCGGTGGGCCAGGCGACGCCCGGGGGGTGGATCAATATGGGTGAATTCTATGCTCCGCCGAAACCTTCGGGTTTGCCGAGTCCCCAATTTACCACTACAGACCTGGCCTTCTGGCAAGCCGGGTTTCCTTTCAACTTTGCGCTGGCGCTGCCCAAAGTGCGCTATATACGATTTGAATGTCTTACGAATATGGGGGGGACGAATAATTTCTTTGACATTAATGAAATGACATTCTTTGGGGATCCGAGATAGGTCTTCAAGGACACCTGAACATAAACCATAAATAAATTTCAATGAAAACGATGTATAAAAATACCTGGATCGGGCTGATCTGTTGCGTAGCCGTATGGCTGGGCTGCACCAGGAAACCTAACGATTACCGTTCGTTTCTGAATGGCCAGGAGATCACTTACCCCGGTAAGATCGTCAACCCTAACGTCGCGACCGGTAACCTGCGCCTGCTGTTGACCTGGACCCCCAGTCCCGACCCCAGCATAACAAAATACGTGGTATACTGGAATAACTATGCCGATTCCACGATAGTAACCGCCGTATCGCACTCCACCACGGACACAGTGAAATGCCTGATCGGCAACCTGGCGGAATATGCGTATACATTTTTTATTTACTCGTATGACAACAACGGCAACCGGAGCGTTCTGACGGAGCTGGACAATGCAAAAGTGGACGGCCCTATTTACCAATCGGGGCTGCATAACCGGCCGCTCGATCCCGCCAGGCCTGCGATCGTCAATCCCGACAGTACGGCAACTCTGTATTTTCTGGCTCCATACGATACGATCAGCATAACCACGCGTATCCGGTACGTGAGGATTGCCGGGGACACGGTGACCAGTTATCTTCCGCCGGCGAGCGACTCCATCGTCCTGCCTTCTTTTAAAAAAGGTACCAGGGTGCTGTTCCAGTCTTCTTTTATCCCAAAACGCGGAGCAATCGACACGTTCTATACGGTGTTGCCCGACACGGCCGCTCCGTTTAAGCCGATAGTATATGTCATGTGTGACAAGAGCAAGTTCAAACCCGTTTATCTTCCGCGTGACCTCGTGGCTGGTTTCGGTACATCCCTGCCAAGCCTATGGGATGGAAATATGCAGCCAAAGAGTTATCCGAACATATTCCACTCCGACGGCAGCGGCAATCCGCAGTTACCGGGAACGATAACGATGGACATGGGCCAGGTGTACAACGCGCTGGGAAAGGTAGAAGAGATAGGACGGGACTGCTGCCATAATCCCAAAGAGTTTGAAGTGTGGGGCATCGCAGATACGACCGGATCGTTCAGTTCGCTGCTGCCGAGTGACAATGGGTGGAAGGCGGATATGACAACCAAGGGATGGACCTTACTGGGAGACAATATCCGTATCGACAATGGAACCCCTCCATACGATGCCATGCTGAATAGCAATCCGCCGCCTGTGCGATACCTCGTTGTCCGGTTTGTCAGCGACGTGGATAATTCGGGTTATATAAATCTAAGCCAGATGACCTTTTGGGACAAGCAGTAAGGTGTAGGACCGCAATAAGAAAGACAACTATTACGAATATGTTTTTGAAAAGAACGATCCTGATCGCGACCCTTGGAATTTCGTTGCCGGCCCTTGTTTTTGGTCAAAAGGAATCGCTGCGACTATGGTATGATAAACCTGCTTCCCAGTGGGAAGAGACGCTGCCGCTCGGCAATGGCCGGCTGGGGATGACGCCGGACGGCGGCGTGGCCGAAGAGAAAATAGTGCTGAACGACATTACGCTGTGGAACGGCTCGCCACAGGATGCGAATAACTATGATGCGTATAAAAGCCTGCCGCAGATACGAAAGTATCTGCTGGAAGGGAAGAATGATTCGGCCCAGGCGCTGGTCGACAAGTCATTCATCTGCACCGGACCGGGCTCCGGCGGCACGCGCTACGGATGTTTTCAGATGCTGGGTAATCTCAACCTGCAATTTAGCTACGAGGGGGAGGACGGTTCCCGGTTTGATCGCTATTCGCGTGAATTGACGTTGACCGATGCGATGGCGCGTTGTACCTACAGGGTAGGGGGTGTTACTTATAAAAGGGAATACCTGACCAGCTATGGCGACGATGTGGCCATTATCCGGTATACGGCCGACCAGCCCGGGAAATTGAATTGCCGGATCTCGATGAATCGTCCTGAGAAAGGGGAGACTTCTGTGGAAGGCAGGGAACTGGACCTTTCCGGACAGCTCGACAATGGAATTGACGGAAAGGGCATGCGCTATATCGCGCGGGTACAGACGCAGCTAAAAGATGGAAGCTGTAAGGCGGAAGGACAGGGGTTGGTGGTTAAGAAGGCTACCGAGCTGATCGTTTTTGTGTCGATAGGGACAGACTGGAAGGGGGCGGCTTATAAGGCCGTGACCAAGCAACTGTTGGCCGCGGCCATGCAAAAACCGTATGAGCGGCAGGTGAAGGAGCATGTAAAAGCCTACCGCCGGCTATTTGATAGATTGGATCTGCAAATTGGCGGCGCGATTGATGCCGATCTCCCGACGGATCAGCGGCTCACCCGGTTTCATCAAAACCCTTCAGCCGATAATGGTCTTGCAGTTCTGTTCTTCCAGTTTGGGCGTTATCTCAGCATCAGCAGCACCCGGGTGGGGCTGCTGCCACCTAATCTCCAGGGACTGTGGGCCAACCAGATCCATACCCCCTGGAACGGCGACTATCATTTAGATATCAACGTACAGATGAACCACTGGCCGGTGGAAGTGACCAATCTTTCCGAGCTCAACCTGCCACTGACGGACCTGGTTGCGGGTATGGTCCCGCAGGGGGAGAAGACGGCAAAAGCCTATTACAACGCCGGCGGATGGGTGGCGCACGTCATCACCAATCCCTGGGGCTGGACGGAACCGGGCGAGTCTGCATCCTGGGGAGTAACCAAGGTAGGAGCGGGGTGGTTGTGTGACAACCTCTGGCAGCACTATGACTTTACTAACGATAGAGTATACTTGCGGCGTATCTATCCGATACTAAAAGGCGCCGCCAGGTTCTATAATGACATGCTTATTAAAGACCCGCAGCATGGCTGGCTGGTGACGGCGCCTTCGTCTTCACCGGAGAACTCATTTTATATGCCTAATGGCCGGACGGCCAGTATTTGTATGGGACCGGCCATCGACAACCAGATCATCCGGGAGTTGTTCGGCAACGTTATTACTGCCTCGCAGGTGTTGGGACAGGATAAGGATTTTCGGGATAGCCTGGTCAAAAGGCTGGAATTGATACCGCCGGCGGGTATTGTTGCTCCGGACGGCCGGCTGCAGGAATGGCTGGAGGACTATAAAGAAACGGATATACACCATCGTCACGTATCTCATCTCTACGGCCTTTATCCGGCGGATCTTATCACTCCGGAGTCGACTCCTGAATTGGCGGAGGCCTGTAAAAAGACGCTGGAGGCCCGCGGCGACGACGGCCCCAGCTGGAGTATCGCGTATAAGATGCTCTGGTGGGCGAGGTTATACGATGGAAACCGGGCTTACCGGATACTGACGGAGATCATGAAACCTACGTTGGCGACCAATATCAACTATGGCGCCGGGGGAGGTATTTATCCCAACCTGCTCTCCGCCGGCCCGCCTTTCCAGATAGACGGCAATTTTGGGGCGACGGCAGCCATTGCAGAGATGCTGATCCAAAGCCATGGGGGGTATATACATTTATTGCCGGCCTTGCCGGAAGCCTGGAAGGCTTCAGGAAAAGTAAAGGGATTAAGGGCAAGAGGCAATTTTACCGTGGACATGGAATGGAAGGATGGAAAGGTGGTTAACTATCGGATAAGCTCACCTGATGTTCGTAAGATAAAAGTGAAGGTGAATGGGGTTTTGACGGAAGTATCTGCAGACGCGACTTTGCGGACGGTTGCTTTAGTTCAGGCGCCTTTGCGGCTGTGGTATGACCGTCCGGCAGCCCAATGGGAAGAAACCCTGCCCCTGGGCAATGGCCGCCTTGGTTTGATGCCGGATGGGGGTATAACAAAAGAAAACATTGTCCTCAATGATATTACGCTATGGTCGGGCGCTCCGCAGGACGCCAATAACTACGAGGCCCGTAAAAAATTGCCGGAAATAAGGCGGTTGCTGTTCGAAGATAAAAATGACAGTGCCCAGGCACTGGTCAACGAATCCTTTATTTGTAAAGGACCGGGATCAGGCGGCGCCAATTATGGGTGTTTTCAGACCCTGGGCAATCTGCGTCTTCAATTCGAGTATGGGGAGGGGAAAGTTGACCAATACGAGCGCGTTTTGTCGCTGGACAGCGCCATAGCAACTTGCCGGTACAAGGTGGGCGACGTGACCTATACAAAAGAATATTTTACCAGCTTTGGCGATGACGTTGCCTTTATCCGTATCAGTGCAGACAAACCCGGTCGGCTGAACTGCAGGCTGTCGATGGACCGGCCCGAACGTTTTGCCACGGCTGTGGAGGGGAAGACGATGCGTATGTGGGGACAGCTGGACAATGGCATCGACGGGAAGGGCATGTCTTACCTGGCGAAAGTGACGGCGACCCTGCAGGATGGTTTGTTGGATGGGGAGGGACAGGGACTGGTCATACGGAATGCGACTTCCGCTATCATTTATTTGTCTGCGGCGACGGACTGGAAGAACGCCGGCTATGCCGCGACTGTGGATCAACTGCTGGCGGCGGCCATTAAACGGCCTTATACGGAGCAGCGACGGTTGCACATCGAACGGTATCGTCAGCTATTTAGCAGGGTATCTGTGCGGCTTGGTGGTGTGACAGCTGATACGTTGACGACAGATCGACGGCTGGCCCGCTTCCACGAACAGCCTGTTTTGGACAATGGCTTGCCGGTATTGTTTTATCAATTTGGCCGTTATCTCAGCATCAGCAGTACCCGCGTCGGGTTGCTGCCACCCAATCTGCAGGGCTTATGGGCTAACCAGATCCAGACGCCCTGGACGGGTGATTATCACCTGGACATCAACGTGGAGATGAACCACTGGCCGCTGGAAGTATCCAATCTTTCTGAATTAAACCTGCCGCTGGCCGCCCTGGTGAAAGGAATGGTGCCGGAAGGTGAAAAGACGGCAAAAGCCTATTACAATGCGGATGGCTGGGTGGCGCATGTCATTACAAATATCTGGGGCTGGACGGAGCCCGGTGAAGCCGCCAGCTGGGGAATAACAAAGTGTGGGTCGGGCTGGTTATGCGACAATCTCTGGCAGCACTATGCATTTACAAAAGACATCGCTTACCTGCGGGAAATATATCCTGTTTTAAAAGGCTCGGCCCGGTTTTATAATAGCATGCTCGTTTATGATCCGGGCTCCAAATGGTGGGTGACTTCGCCTTCCTCTTCTCCTGAGAATGGGTTTTACCTGCCGAATGGCCATGGCGTCAGCATTTGTATGGGGCCTGCCATCGACAACCAGATCATCCGCGAGCTGTTTGAAAACGTGATCGAGGCTTCGCGTGTGCTGGGACAGGATGCGGTATTCAGGGATACCCTGACCAGGAAGTTACAGCTGATACCGCCGGCTGGTATCATTGCTTCGGACGGCCGTTTGCAGGAATGGCTGAAAGACTACAAGGAAATGGAACCGCACCATCGCTGTATCTCCCATCTTTACGGACTTTATCCTGCCGCGTTGATCAGGCCCGAGTCGACGCCGCTGCTGGCTGAAGCCAGTAAAAAGACGCTGGAGGCCCGGGGGGATGACGGACCGGGGTTTACCATCGCTTATAAAATGATCTGGTGGTCCCGGCTGCACGATGGCAACAGGGCATACCGGCTTTTCCAGAAATTTATTCATCCGACGCTGGCCACCAATATGAACTATGGTGACGGGGGCGGCATTTACCCGAACATGCTGTGCGCGGGCCCTCCCTTTCAGATAGAAGGAAACTTCGGCGCCACGGCAGGTATTGCTGAAATGCTGATCCAGAGTCATGCAGGATATATCGAACTATTGCCGGCCATCCCCGATACCTGGAAGGCTGCGGGGGAGGTAAAAGGGCTTAAGGCCCGGGGCAATTTTACGGTAGACTTTAAATGGAGCAATGGGGTAGTGACGGGGTATAAAATAAGTTCTCCCGATCACAGCAAAGTGAAGTTGAAATTCAATGGTATATTGAGAGAAATAAAGACGACTTAGTATGCGGATGACAAATGCTATAATGGTGATGGCGGTGGTCTTTTTGCCGCGGGCGGGACAGCCACAGGGGACAGCACAGCGCAAGCGGCCCGTCGATTATGTCAATCCTTTTATCGGCGCCAGCACCAACGCCACAGCAGGCGGCAATCTGGCCGGGCTGGGCAAGACCTTTCCGGGCGCCGCCACTCCTTTTGGGATGACACAGGTGAGTCCAAATACGATAACGGGCGGTGACAATGGTTCCGGTTACAGTTATGAACATCCGTTTATCGAAGGTTTTGCCCTGACGCAAATGAGCGGGGTAGGGTGGTATGGCGACCTCGGGAATTTCCTGGTCACGCCTTCAGTTGGGGACTTGAAAACCAGTGCAGCCGGATACAGGTCCGCTTATGATAAGAAAAGCGAAATAGCATCGGCGGGGTATTATGCAGTAACGCTGGGCAGAGGTCCGGTACGATGTGAGATGACGGCTGCGCCCCACAGCGGGATCATGCGATTTACTTTTCCTGCAGCAGAGACATCCCGTATCCAGATCGATCTGGCCCGGCGGGTAGGCGGCACGTCGGTTCTACAGTATGTCAAAGTGGTAAATGACTCTACGCTGGAAGGCTGGATGAAATGTACCCCGGAAGGCGGAGGATGGGGAAATGGTGCGGGGCATGCGAACTATACTGTTTATTTCTGCGCCCGGTGCAGCAAGCCCTTCCGGCACTATGGAGTTTGGAGCGCAGATGTCCCGGGAAAACGTACCCTCAATGACGTGACCAGCGCTGCCTATCAGGAGATAGTGGCGCATGCGGCTGTACAGCCCGGGGTAAAAGAGAAAGAGGGCAAACACCTGGGGTTTTATACAGAATTTGCTACGAAAAAAGACGAGCCCGTCCTGCTGAAAACTGGCATATCATTCGTGAGTATGGAAGGCGCCAGCCGCAATCTGAATGCGGAGATAAAAGACTTTGACTTTGACCGCGTACTTCAGCGGGCGCGCGACTTATGGGATTCCGAGTTATCTGCAATGACCGTCAGCGGTGCAGCGGAAGATGAAAAGACCTGTTTTTATACGGCTTTGTATCATACGCTTATTGATCCCCGGACCTGCCAGGATGTAGACGGTAATTATCCCGGCGGAGATGGGCGGCCCCATCAAACAGCCCATTTTACAAAGCGGACGATTTTCAGCGGCTGGGACGTTTTCCGCAGCCAGATGCCTTTACAGACGATGATCAATCCTAAAGTAGTGAGTGACCTCATTAATTCCATGCTGACGCTGGCTGAAGAAAATGGAACAGGGTATTTCGATCGCTGGGAGCTGCTGAATGCCTACAGCGGCTGTATGGTCGGTAATCCGGCTATTTCCGTGGTGACGGACGCCTATATAAAAGGCATACGGGGGTTTGATGCCGTCAGGGCTCAAAGGATAAGTGTTAATACGGCGGAGCGCTTTGGCAATGGGACCCGGGGATATAGCGCCGGCGACAACAGTATCTCCAATACGCTTGAATATGCCTATTCGGACTGGTGTCTGTCGCAGCTGTCCGGGCGACTTGGTCATATGGACGAGAATACAAAATATTATCAGCGTGGATTCAACTATAAAAATGTATTCGATACGGAACAAGGCTGGTTCCGGCCCCGCCGCGAAGATGGAAGCTGGCAGCCCTGGCCGGCCAAAGGAAGGCTGGTGGAGGGATATGGGACGGTGGAAAGCAATCCGTATCAGCAGGGCTGGTTTGTGCCGCAGGACATCCCGGGAATGATACAACTGATGGGTGGACGGGAAAAAGTATTGGCCGACCTGGAGTCGTTCTTTCAAAAGACGCCGGAAAACATGTTGTGGAATGAATATTACAATCACGCCAATGAACCCGTGCATCACGTCGCTTTCCTGTTCAATTACCTCGGAGCACCTTGGTTGACCCAGCAATGGACAAGGGTTATTTGCCGCAGGGCTTATCACAATTCGGTGGAAGGGCTGGTTGGCAATGACGACGTAGGGCAGATGTCGGCCTGGTATGTACTGGCAGCTTCCGGACTTTACCCGGTCTGTCCCGGCAGTACGCGGTATGAGATCACGAGCCCGGTATTTGACTCTATGACGATGCGGACGGGGAAGGGTAAGACCTTCCGGGTGATAGCACGGAATAATTCCCCTTCGGCCGTATATATCCAAAGCGCCCGTCTCAATGGCAGGCCTTATGATAAATGTTATATAGACTACCACGATATTATGGCAGGGGGTGAACTGGAATTGACAATGGGCGATAAACCGAAATATGATTAAGAATATAACTATAAAGGACGTTCGTTTTCCGCTGGACAAAGGGGCAGGCAGTGATGCCATTCATCGGGATCCCGTTTATTCCTATGCGGTAACGATATTGGAAGATGAAAGTGGTCTTGCTGGCACGGGCCTGGCTTTTACATTGGGCGAAGGCAATGAAATGGTTTGCCAGGCGGCGCGATTTTATGCCGAACGCCTGAAAGGAATGGATATCGAACAGCTGATGGCGGAGTTTGGCGCGACTTTTAATGCCTTATCCAATGAACAGCAGTTCCGCTGGCTGGGCCCGCACAAAGGAGTCGTACACCTTGGACTGGCTTCTGTTACCAATGCCTGCTTCGACCTGTGGGCAAAGAAAAGAGGAGTGCCTTTATGGAAACTTCTCATCGATCTTTCCCCGGAAGAAATTATCCGGACCCTTGACCTGTCTTACCTGGAAGACGTGCTGCCGGCTTCGACCGCGCTGCAGCTGCTGAAAGACAACCTGCCGGGTAAGGCGCAACGGGAAAAGATACTGGCAACAGGTTATCCGGGTTACGACACTTCCATCGGGTGGTTTAACTATCCCGACGAAAAAGTTCGTGAGAATACGCTCAGGGCGGTAGGAGAAGGATTTACGGCGATGAAACTAAAAGTGGGTTCGCCCGACCCGGCCCGGGATATCCGCCGGGCGGGTATCGTTCGTGCCGCAGCCGGAGCGGATATTCGCATAATGGTAGACGCCAACCAACAATGGACATTGCCGCAGGCGCTAAAAGTTTGCCGCGAGCTTCAGCCGATGAATCCTTTCTGGATAGAAGAGCCCACCCATCCAGATGATGTGCTGGCGCATAAGACCCTGGCAGAGGCCCTGGCTCCTGTAAAGCTGGCCCTGGGTGAGCACGTGCCCAACCGCATCGTCTTTAAGAACTACCTGCAGGCGGGTGCGGCGGGTTTTATCCAGGTAGATGCGGTAAGGGTAGGTGGTGTCAGCGAATTTATCACCGTCAGCCTGCTCAGCCGCCTCTTTGGTATTCCCGTGGCGCCGCATGTGGGAGACATGGGGCAGCTGCACCAGCACCTGGTTCTGTTCAATCATATTTCGCTTGGCCATGAAGCCTTATTTCTCGAACATATCCCTCATCTCAAAAAATACTTTTTGCAGCCGGCTGATATCCGGGGCGGCGTGTATAGGACACCGCAGGAACCGGGCAGCAGCTGCGATCTGATTTTATGATCAAGTCCTTCGATATCGTTGTCAGCATACTCTATATCCTCGCTATTCTGGCGATAGGGTTATGGGTGGGCATCCGTCACCGTAGGAAAAATGGTAACGGGACGGCAGGAGAATATTTCCTGGCCGGCAAAACACTGCGCTGGCCTGCCATAGGCCTGGCCTTGTTCGCCACCAATATCTCCACGGTTCACCTGGTGAGCCTGGCGCAGAGCGGCTACGACTCCGGTCTGCTGAACGGCGATTTTGAATGGATGGCTGCCTTCACCCTTATCCTGCTGGCTTTGTTCTTTGTGCCGTTCTATATCAAGTCCGGAGTGGCTACCTTACCCGACTTTTTGGAGAAACGCTATGACCGGGCGAGCCGGGATTGGCTGGTCATTGTCTCCATAGTCTCTGCCGTGATCATCCATATCGCCTTTTCGATGCTGGCGGGTGGCATCGTGCTGAAGACCTTGTTCGGCGTCAGCATGTACACCAGCGTGATCGTGATCTCGATCATTACCGCCCTTTATACGATCGTCGGGGGCCTGAAGGCGGTGGTCGTGACGGAATCTATTCAGACGGTGGTGCTGATCACCGGCGCCTGTGTCATCAGTTGTGCAGCCTGGCACCGCATGGGTGGGTGGAGTCCCATGGTCCAGGTGCTGCACGATGGCGGAGAACTGAAGAAACTGTCTATGCTGCGTCCGGCCGGCGATGGAAGTGGGATGCCCTGGTATGCCGTCTTTTTGGGTTACCCGGTGCTGGGTATCTGGTATTGGTGTGCCGATCAAACCATTGTACAGCGGGTGCTCGGCGCGCGCGATGAACAGCATGCGCGGATCGGTCCATTGTTTTGTGGATTTATTAAAATACTACCCGTCTTCATTTTTGTGCTGCCGGGATTGTTTGCCTATACGTTGGCTGCTACGGGCAGGCTGGATATCCGTTCCCTGCAAACCGGCGACGGCGTGGTGAACAGCAAGGGTATCTATACATTAATGATCACACAGCTATTGCCTTCGGGGCTGGTGGGCATCCTGGCAGCGGCCTTGTTGTCGGGGCTGATGGGCCAGGTCTCGGGGGCGTTGAACTCTATATCCACGCTGGTGAGCTATGATATCTACCGGCGCCGTCGTCCGGGCGCCAGTGATAAGCAGCTGGTTCGTGCGGGCAGGATATCGGCCGGTGTTGCCTTGCTGGTTTCTTTGGCCCTGCTGCCCCTGCTTAACCGGTATGAGAGCATTTTCAACGGGCTCAACGATATCATTGCTCACATAGCGCCGCCCATCACCTGTGTGTTCCTGCTTGGTGTATTCTGGAAAAAGGCTTCGCCGGTTTCGGCGAAGCTGACGCTGTGGATCGGTTCAGCATTGGGGGCGGCTGTATTTGCGTTCAACAAACTATATCCGGACACCCTACTGGGGCGGATACCTTTTATGATGATGGCTTTTTATCTCTTTTTGGTCTGTATGGTTTTACAGATAGTGTTCTCGGTATTGTATCCCGGCGGCCAGGCGGCGGGCGGGATACAATTGTATTGGTCGTCGCCATTGGAGCCGCTGCAAAGACCCGGCTGGAAGGGGTGGGGCAACTACAAATTTTTATCGGGGCTGCTGTTGCTGGCAATGGGTCTTTTGTTCTGGTTTTTCCACTAAAACATAAACTTATCTGATGAAACTGTTAAACGAGAAAGTGATATTTTTAACGGGCGGCTCCCGGGGCATTGGTTTAGAGTGTGCGAAAAAGTACCGGGAAGCGGGCGCCTATGTAGTGATCGTTGCCAATGAAGCGGCTTCCATTGAAGAGGCATTGAGTGTGCTGGGGGACAGAACCACTGGTATTCTTTGTGACGTATCGAGGCCGCGGGAAGTGGAGCAGGCTATCCGGCAGACTCTCGACGTATACGGTAAAATAGACGTTATCCACAACAACGCGGGTATTGCCCATCCTTCCAAGTCGCTGGACGAGACGGAAGAGGAAGAATGGGACCAGCTTTTTGCGATCAACCTGAAAAGCATTTTATATAGTACGCAATATGGCCTGGAAGCGCTGAAACTATCCAGGGGGTGTATCCTGAATACCAGCAGCCTTGTGGGGGAGATTGGACAGGAGAATCATGCTGCGTATGCGGCCACCAAGGGGGCTATCAATGCGCTGACCAAGTCCATGGCGCTGGACTACGCACGGTATAAGATAAGGGTGAATGCGGTGGCTCCGGCGGGAGTGTGGACGCCGCTGTTAAGGGAGTGGGCCGATGCACAGGAAAACGGGTCTCTCGAAGAATACCTGGATGGCATTCATGCGCTGGGTTATTGCCCGGAGGCAGACGTGGTGGCGGATGTCTGTGTGTTCCTGGTCTCCGAACAGTCCCGATTTATTACCGGGAGTATTTTGCCGGTCAGCGGCGGCGCTGAGCTGGGGTATAGGCGAGTAATGGCGGTTGCGCCGGAAGACGTAAAATATGAAAAGGATAAATAAATTTTATGTATGGCTCCTGCTGATCGCCCTGCCTTGTGCCGGAGCGGCCGGGCAGGTGAAAGTGGACACTACCTCACAGGTGAATGTGGATTCGGCCTCACCGGATCGTAGCTATTTCTCCGTGGGGCGGGCGCTGAATGAGTTTTATTCGCGTGTCATAACCCGCAAAGCGGCAACCGTCGGGTTCCTGGGCGGTTCGATAACATATAACCCGGGCTGGCGTGATAAGGTCTGCGCCTGGCTGCAGGGGCGTTTTCCGGAAACAAAATTCCGGTTCATAGCGGCGGGCATTCCTTCACTCGGGAGTCTTCCGCATGCCTTCAGGGTTCAACGGGACTTATTGGATTCCGGCCGGGTAGACCTGTTGTTCCTGGAGACGGCCGTTAATGATCGGGTCAATGGCACGGATAGTCTTACACAGGCGCGTGCGCTGGAAGGGATTGTACGACATGTAAAAAAAGTTAATCCGGATGTTCAGGTCATCATAATGGCCTTTGCCGATGAAGATAAAACGGCGGATTACGATCGCGGGGTGACACCGGTGGAAATAATCAACCAGGAGCGGATAGCCGATTATTACCACCTGCCTTCCATCAACCTGGGCAGAGAGGTATGGGATAAAATAAAGCATGGCGAGCTGGATTGGAAACGGGATTTTAAAGATGTGCATCCGTCGGAATTTGGGCAGGAATTGTATTTTTCAACGATCAGGCGTTTGCTGGATAGCTGTTACCGGCTTTACCAGGCGGCTCTGCGGCCTGTTGCTGCCGTGCGGCCGGGCGGGACTTTGCCGGCGCGGCATATGACTTTGCCGGCGCGGCTGGACAGAGCTTGCTTCGTCGATGGGAGATATGTCGGAGTAGATCAGGCGGCAGGAGATAAGGGTTGGACATTGGATAAGGATTGGGCGCCTGGAGATAGTGCGCAGACGAGGCCGGGGTTTGTGCATGTGCCTGTACTGGCGGCGGATAAGCCGGGGGCTGAGCTGAGGTTTTCTTTTAAAGGGACGGCGGTGGGAATAGCGGTATTGTCCGGGCCTGATGCCGGAGTCATTGAATATAACATCGACGGTGGGGCATTCAAACAATTGAACCTGTATACTCAGTGGAGCAGCTGGATCCATCTGCCCTGGTATTTGTTGCTGGGAAGCGGATTGGCCGGCACGAAACATGAATTGCGGATCCGGATCAATGCCGGTAACGATCCGAAGAGTAAAGGTCAGGCCTGCCGTATCGTTCATTTTTTAGTGAATGGATAATACACGCCCGTTTTATTCCGGATCTTTCTTTCTTAATACCCGGTATTGATCGGGCGAGGTATTCATGTATTTCCGGAACAAGCGGGAAAAATAATAAGGGTCGTCGTAGCCAAGGGCCTGGGCCACGTTTTTTACTTTGGCGTCGCTGTGGTATAACAGCTGGCAGGCTTTCTGTAATTTCAGGTGAATAAAATAATCCAGTGGTGACATGCCGGTGGCTTTACGGAAAAGGCTGGTGAAATGAGAGGCCGACAACTGCTGGCGGGAAGCCATATCCTCTACAGTCAGGCGAGTGCTCAGCTCTTTACGCATATAGAGGATGGTCTCATTGATCATATCTTTGGCATCCTGTTTTTTTTCATCGACATGTTTGTCGGGAAAAAGAAAAGTGGCTATAAGGTTATACAGACAGAGGTTGGCATTGCCAAGGTTCTCTTTGCTATAACCCATTTCCAGGCTGCGGTACATGGTATCCCATATTTGCAGGCCTTTTTCGTTGTAAATGATAGGCTGGGGACCATCGTATTGACCGACATTAAAACAGCGGTTGAAGGTATCCATGTCCCGGCCGCTGAAGTGTACCCAATAGATAGTCCATGGGTCTTCGGCATCTGCACCGTAGCGTATATAACTTTTTGTGGCGGGCAGCAGGATAAATTCACCGGCATTGACCTCGAAAGAACGGTTATTCATGACATACCAGCCTTTTCCGCGCAGACAATAAATGAGAATATTGTCTGCACAGCCATAACGCCGTTCACGGTAGTGAAAGGCCGCTTTGGGAAAATAACCAATATGTGTAACGTAGAGATGACTTAATGCAGGATTGGTTTTTATGGCATTTTTCCATACGGAGTCGGGCAGGCTGATGATCTTTTCTCCTTCGAATCCATCCCGCCTTTTTAGAGCGTTCATTGGCGTAATCGTTTATATCACAAAATACAAAAATCAGCGAATAATCCATTGTTATAAATGGATAATCCGCGCAATTCGGATTATTTTCGTCATCAAAATTTGAATGCTATGTCGATTGGTTCGCTTGCCCGCCGGTATCATTTTTTTATTATTCTTCTTTGCCCGGGCTTTCCCGCTGCTGCACAGATCGTCATCCCCCTGGAGACGGCTAACAATGTACTTGTCCTGGAGGTTGACAAAAAACAGGATCTGCACAATCTCTATCTGGGCCGGAAACTGAAAGACACCGGAGACTACCGCCATTTGATACGGAACTATCCCGCTGCGGATGACTATACGGCGCTGTTTGATGCAGCCTATGCGCCGGCCGGTGGCAGGGGGCTTATCGAGCCTGCTGTCAGCATCACCCATGCCGACGGTAATCCTTCTTCGGACCTCCGGTATATCAGCCATCATATCGATCATCAGAGTGCGGATATAACCCTGCTGGCCATCCGGCTAAAAGATCCGGTCTATGATGTGGAAGTGACGCTTTATTATAAAAGCTACTATAAACAGGATGTGATAGAACAGTGGTCGGCTATCCGTCACCACGAAAAAGGAAATATCATTTTACAAAAATTCGCATCCGCCAATCTTCACCTGAATGCTTCCGGTTACTGGTTGAAACAGTATCACGGGGATTGGGTCAAAGAGATGCAGCCGGAAGAAAGCCGGCTAACATATGGAATCAAAACGCTCGACAGCAAGCTGGGGACGAGGGCCGATCTCTTCCAACCGCCGGTATTTATGGTCTCCCTGGACAGGCCGGCTACGGAAGATGAGGGAAAGGTTTTGCTTGGCGGCCTGGAATGGAGTGGCAATTTCCGCACCGATCTGGAGATAGATCCATTGAATGGCCTGCGGATCATCTCCGGCGTGAATAATTACGCGTCTGCTTATACGCTGGCCCCGGGAGAGGAATTCACCGGCCCCGCCTTTGTCTATACCTACTCCGATCAGGGAAAAGGCGATGCCAGCAGAAAGATACAACGCTGGGCCCGCGACTACAAATTACTGGACGGGAAGGGCCCAAGGCTGACCCTGCTGAACAACTGGGAATCGACCTATTTTGATTTCAACGAGCACCGTCTGGGGGAATTGCTCAAGGACACCAGGAAATTGGGAGTTGACCTCTTCCTGCTGGATGATGGCTGGTTTGGCAACCGCTATCCCCGCAATGACGACCACGCAGCCCTGGGCGACTGGCAGGAAAACAAACAGAAATTGCCGAATGGAATAGCTTCGCTGGTCCGCGAGGCCCAAAACGATGGAGTGAAATTTGGCATTTGGATCGAGCCGGAAATGGTCAGCCCCAGGAGTGAATTATACTCCCAACATCCCGACTGGGTGATCAAACAGCCTCGTCGTGACGAATACTATTTCAGGAATGAGCTGGTGCTTGACCTCAGCAACCAGCAGGTTCAGGACTTTGTCTTCCGGGTAGTCGATTCGTTATTTCTGAAAGCGCGGGATCTGGCCTATATCAAATGGGATTGCAATGCCGTCATCTATAATGCATGGTCTGCTCACCTCGGTAAAGATCAGTCTCATTTTTACATCGACTATGTCCTTGGGCTGTATAAAGTGTTGAGCAGGATCAGGGCCAAATACCCCCGGGTGCCAATGATGCTTTGTTCGGGCGGCGGCGGACGTGTCGACTATGGCGCGTTACAGTATTTTACGGAGTACTGGCCCAGTGATAACACGGATCCGCTGGAGCGGGTATTCATGCAATGGGAATACTCTTATTTCTATCCTGCCATTGCCAGCTCCAATCACGTTACGGACTGGGGAAAACAGCCTCTCAAATTCAGGACGGACGTAGCCATGATGGGTAAGCTGGGATTCGACATAGTGGTCAGCCGGCTCAATGAGCCCGATCTGAATTTTGGCCGCCAGGCAGTGGAAAACTACCGGATGCTGGCGCCTGCAATATGGTGGGGTGACCAATACAGGCTGTCCGATCCACAATACGACCCCGTGGCCTCGATCCTGTATGTCGATTCGCTGAAGTCTTCCGCGGTGATGTTCAACTATCTCGTAAACTACCGGTATGGTGCGGGCAGCCGGCTACCGGTGCGATTAAAAGGGCTCGATGCCGCTAAGAAATATCGGATCAGGGAGATCAACCTGTATCCGGGAACCCCTTCGACTCTGCATCCTGACGGGACTTACTCCGGTGAATATTTGATGCGTGTGGGGTTCGACCCGGAAGTCGATAGTCGCCGCAGCAGTGTTGTCATCGAGTTGAAGGAAGATAAATAAGTGTATTGACTAAAATAGAGCGACCCGGCTTTTCGCCGGGTCGCTGTTAAAACACCCCTGCCTGTTGTAATCGCCTGCCATAGAAGTTCTTTCCGCGTGCTACTGATAATACAAATTTACACTTCTGATCAGCTTGAGTCAATGTATGGATCATAGTAATTGCTGTATATATTACAACGTTTATTACGAACCTGACCTGGCTAATGCTGCTTCGATCGAATCGGATAAATTCCGGACGGTAACCTTCCCTGCCATTTTTATCCCCGCTATAAGATCGTCTTGTACATAACGGCCGAATTTTCCTGAGACGACTTGGGAGGGCCGATAAAAACGGATAAAGGGGGGATGATAACTACATCTTTTCTGTTGATCATAATTTGCCGGTTTTGTTGAATGAATGCCAAGGGGGAGTATGCCCAATTACGTGCCATATTATAAGTTGTTGGGGATTAATTTATTGTGTCTTTTTTTTGGCTGACAGTATTACGATATATCGTTTTTTCACCGGAATAGGATCGAAATATCGGCGTAAAATTTGGGAACGTCCTTCCAGCCATAATTTTTTAGAAGGAAATTAGACAGGCAATAATGGAAATGAGTCTTTTATGCTCAACGCTTGGATGTTTTATCTATATTGAGCTCGCTTTGGAAAAATTAGATAGCATGGCAAAGACTTACGTAATTGGAGATATACACGGCGCATTAAGGGCTTTGCAGCAGGTGATCGAACGCGTGGGGCCAAAGCCGGATGACCGCCTGATCTTTCTGGGCGATTATGTAGACGGCTGGTCGGAGTCCAGGCAGGTCATTGAGTATCTGATGGAGCTGGATAATAGATACAAATGCATTTTTATTAAGGGTAACCACGATGCCTGGTGTGAAGAATGGCTATTGGGACTGGGCGCTGATACGGATTGGCTGCTTCATGGTGGTCAGGCTACTGTCGTGAGTTACGACGGCATCTGCGATAAAGAAAGGCAACAGCACCTTGAATTTTTCAGCCGGATGCCATCCTATTATGAAGACAATAATCGCCGGCTGTTCGTTCATGCTGGCTTTTCCAACATGAGAGGACCTTCCCGGGAGCATAACCCCAGTAACTTTTTTTGGGACAGGACATTGTGGGAGATGGCCATGGCTGTAGACAAACGAATACCTAAAGACAGCTTTTTCTATCCTAAACGGCTGTTATTGTACGACGAAATATTCATCGGCCATACACCGACTACCAATTACGATATAGAAATACCGATGCAGCGGTGTAATGTCTGGAATGTTGATACCGGAGCCGCTTTTCTGGGGCGGATTTCGGTGATGGATATTGATTCGAAGAAGTTCAAGCAGAGCGATGTTGTACAAGATTTGTATCCTGGGGAAATTGGCAGGAATAAATAAAACGATTCATCAATGAAAATACCTTTGATCTTATCTATCCCGCTGGAATTTGAACACGTTGAATTACATATCTCTTATCTGCTGGCCGCACGGATGGACCGGGTCATGTTGCTGGAACCGCAAAAATGCTGAAAGAAAAGGGGGCGGGCAAGGTAAACCTGGTCGTCAGTCATGGTATCTTCAGCCGGGGGCCTGTCATCGAGTTTGTCGATGCAATTTACACGACTGATTCTTACAAAAAGGTGGAAGGAGTACATTGCTTGCCGATAGGGAAGTATATGTGATTTTTCCGGACCTTTTAGGATTCTGTGAGGCAAGAAGCTTTGATTCCGGCTGATATTAAAAGAATCGGCTGGAATTTATTTTTTGCATATCTAAAAATGAGTGAAATTTGATTTGTACAGAGACGTCATGCCGGCTTATAGAAGCTTCATCTAATAATTGGACACTACTTCCCTGAGAGATTCGTTGATTGCCAAAAATCAAAAAGGGCCATTTAAGGCCCTTTTCAAAAACTTAACCTGCAAGCTTAATTAACCTTATAGCTAAACAGCGGCATAGCAGGGATAACACTACAAAGGTAATTAATAATATTTAAAAATGTCATTTTTTTACAAGTGACATATATGTCTTATAAATGCCTAATAGTCAATTTTATACTGCTATATCTGAACCCAGATATTTAAGATATCTCACAGCCTGCGGCAGTCGTGAAAGAGCTCTTAAATTGTATAGAGCAAATATATTATTATCTCAGCAGTTATACGGGGTGACTGGCGTATTTGAAGTTATCCTGAGAAATTCCATTGACCGACATATGATTGCTCTAAAGGGGAATAAATGGTTGGAAGACGCGGTAGCACCTGGCGGTTATTTAGATATCGGTTTGGGTTGTGAATACACCTTTCATTCTGTGCAGGAAGCTATCCAAAGTTGGCAATGGAATACACACACGATCGATTAATAGCTAAACTAACTTTAGGTTTCTGGACATATCAGTTCGCGTCAAAAGAGTTTGCGGCTGCTGGCAGCACCTTATTGGAAATATTTCCAAACCGTCCTTTTGGAACAAGGCAAAAACAGGTATTTCAAAACCTAGTGAAGATTAATGATATTCGAAACAGGGTTGCCCATTATGAACCAGTCTGTTTTGAAAAAAACGTTATTTCAACAGATCGGGCTGGGAGAAGATATGGTCTAATATTAGAATTATTAGAGTGGTTAGGATGTAATCAACAACAAATACTTTATGGGATTGACGGAGTCAAAGAAGCAATAAGAGCTATTGACAGCGTTTAGTCAATTAATGTTAGTATAACTCTAACCGCTAAAATTTCACACTCATCGCCTCCCCCTCATACTTCACCGTCCGCGAAACACTACCCGTCATCAGACGCACCGTAAACGTCCGGTGCACCGGCTGGCTGGTAAAACCTGTGGGTGCGCCGGGGCTGAGATGCAGGGTGCGCGTTTTGTCTTTCCAGGTCAGGCGGATCCAGGTCGCTTTTCCCTGCAGGTAGTCCTGGCTGATACCATCATCTTCATAGAGGGTAAAGTCGCCGTCGGCCCCGGGGTAGACGCGTAGGGTTGTCGGTTCGCTGACGGGCTGGGCGGTATATTGACGGATGGGATCGAGAGGAATGATGGCGCCGGCGCGGACATAGATGGGCATGGTGGAAAGGTCGACAGCGCGATGGATGGTGGTGGCGCCGGTGACGGGGGCGGAGGCGCCCGGGCCGGATGCCGCTGCGGAGCCGCCATCCCACCAATCATACCACAACCCCCTGGGCAGGTATACGTCCCAGGTAGTAACCCCTTTTTGGAAGACAGGCGCAATCAGCATATCCCGCCCCCATAAGTATTCGCTGCCCATATTGCGGGCGATGGGATCGTCCGGGTAATGGAGCCAGAGTGCACGTATGAGAGGCAGGCCGGTCTGACGGGCTTCCCAGGCAAGGGTATAGGTATAAGGCAATAGCTGATAGCGCAGCTCATCGTATTCTTTGACGATGGGCTCAACCCTGGGATTGTTCATTTCGGAGAGCAGCACATTGCGTTTGACGATGTCACTGTCGGGACCGGGTTTGGTAGATGTCTCTAAATCCCCTCTATCGCCCTGGCCCCAGCCCCAGGGCAGGATGGTCATGGTGGTACGGCCATGCGTGCGGAAGGAAGGGCAGAAAGCGCCGAACTGAAACCAACGGGTAAACAGCTCCCCGGTCTTTTCCACGTTGGAATAGAAGCCGCCAATGTCCGAGCCCCAATAGGGTCCAAGGCTCAATGAATGGTTGATACCGACGGCTACCTGTCCTTCCAGCGTTTTCCATGAAGACTCGGTATCTCCCGACCAGACCCATCCGCCCCAGCGGGCGATGCCAAGATAGCCATTACGGTGAAGGCTCCAGGGACGGATATTGGGAAAAGTGGAGAGAGGTCCCTGATAGTAAAGCTGATGGCGTCGGACACGCTCATAGAGGTTGAACCAATCCCCTTCGTCAGGCCAGAAAGCATCTGCGCCAGCCTTCATCAGCGCTACGTGCTGCAACCAGTAATTTTGGATATGCCCTGCATCCACTACTTCACCCGGCACAGCGGGAATGGTTCCGTGCAGATAGGGCAATTTATCCCGATCCCAGGGCACCATGTGCAGGACCACTTTTACATGCCGGGCATGGAAATCGGCTAAGACCCCGGCAGGGTTGCGGTGAAAAACTGCCGGGTTGAAGTCAAAAGAAGGTTGTTTGGTATTCCATCCTTGCGGGGTGAAGCCGGTGCCTAAGTAAATGACCGCATCTACCGGAATCTTTTTAGCGCGAAAACTATCGACGATGGCCATGATATAGGTCTCGTCTTTAATGGTGCGATGGGATTGCATATATCCCAGGGCCCATTTGGGTGGGATGACGGCAGGGCCGGTCAACACCGACAGGTCTTTCATAAACGCGGTAGGCTCGTGGGCATCGAAGACGATAAGATCGTAAAGACCGGGGATAACACTACCAGCCGGCGGAAGTCCTTTAGCCAGGGCCAGCCCCTGGTTGTGCTCGTTTTGCTGCGTGGTGTCCTTTGCCGTAGGTATCCAGGGCAGGTAAACACCGTGATCAGCAGCCCGGAGGTCGACCTGTCCCCAGGGGGTGGCGACAAAAAGGGCCCAGCCATCCGTACCAACCATCAGGGCCACAGGATTGCGGGAACCATAAGAGTCACCTTGCCAGCGGGGCTGCATCTCCTGCAGTCTTCCCCGCCTGTCGAATTCAATGGGCGCCGTACGCCAGTTGACACCGGGCGCCGCCTTATGCCCGCCTTCGCCCAAACCCAGCACCGGTGCATCGTGCAGCGCGAAAGACAGTGTATTGTTGTCATTAAAGATCAGCTGTTGTACCGGCTCTCCGGCGGACGTAGTGACTTTGATCGTCAGGGGCGCCGGACTTACTTCCACCAGCAGGTTTCCAACCTGTTGCTTTACCGGGGCCGGCAGCTGGGTAAGGACAATCGCCGGAGCGGGATAGGGTCTTTCTACCAGTGCAGGACTATAAGGCAGCTCCTCCCTGAAGGAAAGCGGCCTGAGCGTAATGCGGATGCTGTGCTCACCGGCCTGACGAATTTCCAGCTGGGCAGGTGCGCCGGCTGTGGTAAGGGGTTGTGCCGAACCTGCTGTGGTTAGGGATTGTGCAGAAAGAAAACCCGCCGGCAGGATCAGCAGGGCCAACAACGGGAAACAACGCAACAACGGGAAACAACGAAGGATGGGATAGCTCACGATAAAAAGTTGAGGACTAAATTTCAACGATTATAGAGAAAGTAAGCGCATTTTTTTTATCCGGTTTCAACCGCATTTTAACCGGTGGTTTCTGTCAACTACTACGAATAGGGTATGTTTTTGTTCAGAAATGACTATAAATCAATAAATAATACATTAAAAATCATATAAACGTGGTATTGACAAGGGATGGCGGCCAACTTAGTTTTGTGTTTAATTGCAAACACTTAAAAAAACTCTTATGCGCGTACAATCATTGTGCACGAAAACCCTGACCGTCGTCACTCTTTTACTGCTGATCGTTTCCTGTAAAAAAGGGGATACCGGTCCCGCAGGTCCTGCAGGTGCAACAGGAGCCACGGGGGCCGCCGGCCCGGCCGGAACAGCCAATGTCATCTACTCAGCCTGGTTCACTGCCTCTCCCTGGATCAAAGACACGGTTTTTGATATCTACGGATTCAACTACACAAAAGCCGCCGCTGACATCACCCAGAATGTGCTGGACAGCGGTACAGTTATCACGTTTGGTAAGCTGCTCGGTTATAATCCATTGATCTGGCCGACTACTCAGGTGGCCCAGCTGCCCATCGTAGTGTCCTACAAATTTTCTCCTGCCGGCATTACTTATAATGACACCTGGTCAGCCCTGGCGTCGGCCGGCAAGTTAAAGATCAGGTTTGTTGATGACCAGAATTATTACGGCAGTATCGCGACTGCTCATCAGTTCCGTTATATCGTTATCCCGGGCGGGGTAAAGAGCACGGCTGCTTATAAACAAGGGGCTATCTCTGCCAGCGGAAAACAGATCAGTGCTGTCGATCTTAATGAGGTGACGCAGCATTACCAGGATATGAGCTATGCAGAAGTCTGCCAGCGTTTGGGCATCGAACCCTAGCTTTTTTCCAAGAACTTATAATTAGCTTCATTATAACGGTCTCCGACATTCGGATACCTGGCGATCACCGCAGCTATTTGTGTAAGATCAAGGGGTGAAAGCGATACTTCCACGGACCCGGCGTTGTCCAGCAGGTATTTTCTGCGTTTGGTTCCGGGTATCGGGATAATGTATTCGCCTTGCGCCAGCACCCAGGCAATGGCCAGCTGGGCGGGTGTGCAGCCTTTTGACTCTGCCAGTTCGGCAAAAGCGGCGGAAAGCTGTTTGTTGTTTTCTGCATGTTCGCCCTGGTAACGGGGCAGCGCCCTGCGAAAATCGTTGGCGGACAGCTGATTTATGTCCAGCGCATTGGTCATCAGACCCCGGGCCAGCGGACTAAAAGGAATGAAAGATATCTTCAGCTCCCGGCAAACGGGCAGGACGTCTTTTTCTACGTCCCGGGTCAGAATGGAATATTCACTTTGCAGCGCGCTGATCGGATGTACGGCATGTGCCCGGCGGATAGATTGGGGGGATGCTTCCGACAGACCGAGATAGCGGACCTTCCCTTCTTTTACCAGGTCGGCCATGGCGCCTACCATCTCTTCTACCGGGACATTCGGATCGATGCGGTGGGCATAATAGAGGTCGATCACGTCTGTCCGGAGACGGCGCAGGCTTGCTTCCACGGCTTGTTTAACATAAGCAGGCGAGCCATCAAACGTGCTGAGCTTCCCCGAAGCATCGGCCCTGAAGCCGAATTTGGTGGCGATGAATATTTTTTGGCGATTCGGTTGCAGGACTTTGGCAACCAGCTCTTCGTTTTTTCCATTGGCATAAACGTCTGCCGTATCCCAGAAATTGATACCCAGCTCGATGGCCTTTTCCAGGGTGGCGATGGATTCGTCATCGTCGGGCTGGCCATAGGCATGGTTCATGCTCATACAACCCAGGCCAACGGCGGACAATTCTACTCCTGTATTTCCCAGTTTTCTATATTTCATCTGTGCAATTTTAGTTTAAAGTTCAACAATAACATCGAAACGGAGCGAAGGTTTTATACTTATTTTTGCCGGAGTAATAATCAGTTATGGAAGATTATGTAATCAATGTCGGGAAGGTGGAGGAATGGCAGATGATCAAAGACATCTCTTCTCTCGATGAAATGTTCCAACGGGCCAAACGAGTGCTGGTAGGAGGGGGGACTGTAGCCCTGATGCGTGAGCAACGCGATGGATCGTCCTGGAAAGTTGATGAGTTTTCGAATTTAGACGATTTTGAAGCCTATAGGAAAAATGTATACAAATATCTTAGCGAATAGTTCAACGGGCAAGAAAAAAACCAAGGGCACGTCGAGTAATTAGTAGGCCGGCGGCGATAAAAAAAAGAGGCTGGCTCCGTAGAGTAGCCTCTTCCTGACCTTTGTCAGCAGATTATTTTTTGGAGTAACCCGGTTAAGCGAAATTAACCGAAGGTTTCCATGATTTATCTGTGGATAACATGAATACCTCCTTTTTTTTAGTGAACAATAGGGTTGAATAATAAAGTTATGAAAAAAATTTGCAATTTACTGCTGTAAAATTATGAAACTACTATTCGTTTTTTTCCTGCTCACCACTGCAATCAATGGTTTTACGCAGCAAGCCACTCCGCCCAGGGTACATAAAGAAGCCGCCGACTTTACGTTGCCGACGCCAGCCGGGGAAAACCTGCGGCTTTCCTCTCTTCGCGGACAATTTGTCCTGGTAGACTTCTGGGCTTCCTGGTGTGAACCTTGCCGGGCGGAAATACCACACCTGAAGAACTTGTATGCCAAATATCATGCTGTGGGATTGGAGATCCTGAGCGTTTCTGCGGACGCGCATCCGGAAGCCTGGCGGCGGGCAATGGTGCAGGAGCAGATGCCGTGGAAACAGGTGCTGGATTCTTACAGCGGGACGGGAAATATTTCTGATGTGGCGGGTAGTTATCGCGTCGGGTCTATTCCTTATACGCTGTTACTGGATAGGGAAGGGAAAGTGCTTGCGATCAATCCCGGGCCGGGTGTGCTGGATAAACAGCTAAAAAAGATATTCGGGAATTAAGACCTCCGGCGGTGGAGCGCCCATTTTCTGAGCTTGCCGAGTAACTCTTCGAGTTTCACCGGCTTGCCGATATAGTCGTTCATCCCTGCTTCCAGGCATTCTTTTTCATCCCCTTCCATGATATTGGCGGTCAGCGCGATAATCACGGGTTGCTCGGGCAGTTTTGCCTGGCGGATATGGCGGGTCGCTTCCAGTCCATCCATTTCCGGCATCTGGAGGTCCATCAGGATGACGTCGAAGGCGGTGCTGGTCGCCGCTTCTATCGCCTGGCGGCCATTCTCTACGAGGGAAGGCTCATAACCCAGTTTCTGCAGGATATAGAGGATCACCTGCTGGTTGATCAGGTTATCTTCGGCTATCAGTATTTTCAATGGGAAGGTGGTTGCCAACTCGTCGGGCAACCGTGGCTGTATCGGCCTTCCTTCAGGACTTACCCAGCCTTTATTCTGCAAACCGGAAAGAATATGTCTGTACATAACCTGCTGCTTGATGGGTTTGGTCATGACAGCGCTGAACAGGTCACTGTGATTCTTTTTGTATTCGTCGCCTACCGAGCTTAAGAGTATAATGGGCAATTGCGGGTGGTGGTCACGGATAGACTGTGACAGCCGGATGCCGTCCATAAAGGGCATTTGCATGTCCGTCAGTACCAGGTCATAATGGTTGTCTGTCGATAGGATGTTGAGTGCTTCTACCCCCGAAGCGGCCAATACGGGTGTCAGGTTCCAGAACTCCATCTGGCTTTTCAGGATGGTCCGGTTGGTGAGGTTGTCATCGACGATGAGGATCCGTTTGCCTGCGTGCTCGGACAGCCCGTTGACGGCCAGTGGCGGATGTTTATCGACGCCTGCGCTCGTGCGGATCGTGAAATAAAAAGTGCTGCCGGCGCCTGGCTGACTGGTAGCGCTAATGCTGCCGCCCATCAGCCGGACCAATTGTTCGGAGATGGCCAGGCCTAAACCGGTGCCACCGTATTTGCGGGTAGTAGAAGAATCAACCTGGGAGAACGATTTGAACAGGCGCTCCATTTTTTCCGCTGGAATACCGATGCCTGTATCCCGCACTTCGAAACCCAATGTCAGCCATCCCGCAAGAGAAGTTTCCAGCAGCCGCACTCCAATAAAAATTTCTCCTTGCTCGGTGAACTTCATCGCGTTGCCAACGAGGTTGGTCAGGATCTGGCGCAAACGATGGTCATCGCCCCGGATATACAGCGGGACATCCCGTTCTAACTGGTAAAGCAATTCAATGCCTGTTTTGGCAGCCCGGACGCTGAAGATATCGAGGATATTTTCGATGCAGCCCTGCAGGTTGAAGTCCTCTTCTTCCAGCTCCATGCTGCCGGACTCGATTTTTGAAAAATCAAGAATATCGTTGATGACGTTGAGTAAAGTCTCACCGCAGACGGTGATGGTCTCGGTATAGGCCCGCTGCTGATCGTTGAGCGGCGTCTCTGCCAATAGGGAGGACATGCCGATGACCCCATTCATCGGGGTTCTGATCTCATGGCTCATCGTCGCCAGGAAAATGCTTTTCGCGCGGTTGGCCCGTTCGGCTTCCTGGCGTGCTGCTTCTGCCTTCAGGTATGCCGCTTCCAACTCGTCTTCACTGCGTTTGCGTTCGAGCAGCATGATAGCTTCGCGTTGAAGAGAGGCCATACGTACGGACTGGGCGACCTGTATCTCCCCGGACTTTTTCAGCTGGTAGGCCCATAGTCCGCAGATGAAGACAATGATACCGGCCAGGATAATATGGATGATAAAAGTTTGCAGGTCCAGATAGTCGAGGCGCGAAAAATGAATAGCCGTATAACCGCTGTATTGAAGGTAATTGAAAATGGCATGGTGTGCGATGACAAAGATCAGCAAGGGAATTTGCAGTTTCCACTTCTGATAGGTAATGAGAATAGTGCTGCTGATGAAAGCGAAAAAATGCATCTCGAACAGGCCGTGCATCTGGTAGATGTATTGCGCCATAAAAAGGGCCAATATCGTGCTGAGCACATACTGGTAGAGATCGGTTCCGGGGAGAAAAGACTTCACCGAATAATAGGCGACAAGAGACAGCCCGCCGACTCCAAGGGCGATGGACCAGGTATTGAAATAAGGCGCCAGCAGCAACCCGACGACGAAGAGCCCCGGCAGAAAATAATTCATGAGCCTGTCACTGCGTCGTTTGACTTCAGCCCGAAAATAGTCCGCTTGCGTCTGCAGGTCACTGGGAGTATTGGTTATTATATAAGGTGTTTGCGTCATTTGCTGCAGGTTGGTAATTCACAACCATAGGCTTTGAGGGCCAGGGGGCTGAAGGTTGGAGAATAGTCCTGGTGCAGGAGGCCGTCGAGGGCCAGCCGGGCAAAACCTGTCTTTTCATCGCTGCAATATCGGCTGCGGTTGTAGTTACCCCGGTAAAACAGGCGCCGGCCCGTATCGATAATGACGGCTTGAGGAGTCGAATAAACACCACAGGCCGCAGCCACTGCCGAATCCGCCAATACGGGAATGGGGTAGGGCAGGTTGAATTTTTTTTGCAGCTGCACGGCCGAATACTTTTTGGGGCTCATTAAAACAATGGCAAAGTCGGCTAACCCGTCGTATTGTTTCGCCAATGCCGCGAATTGGGGCATATTAAAACGGGAGCAGGGACAGTCGGGATTGAAGAAATGGAGAAATAAGGGTTTTCCAGCCAGCAGTTTATCGGCCGGCGCAGGCAGGGCGACCAGGGCTCCGCGTGCTACAGGATGGTAATTGACGGGAACTGGTGTCGGCAAATGATACTTCCATTCGTTGCGCCAGAAAATCAGGGCAATGCCGGCAAATAGGAAGATCAGCCAGGCTACAACAAGTCCTTTTCTCATACTGCTTTTGGATAATGTCTTAGAATAAGGTTACATTCATATAGGCTTATGCGGTCATGTTAATAACGCATAAGGGCAGTATTTATTTAAGTGGTTATACTTAATTTTTTGCCCTTTTACTCAGAATTAAGAAAGTGAGTAGACAGACTTGTCTAGTTTTCCGGGAACCCCTATCTTTGTATCCTATGAAGGAATCAGCAGTAAAAGAAAGGATCCTTGGCACGGCTTCCCGCCTGTTTTACGATCAGGGATACCATGTGACCGGGATCAACCAGATCATTGAAGAGGCGGATATCGCCCGGGCCTCCCTTTATAACCATTTTCCTTCCAAGACAGACCTGTTACTGGCCTACCTGGATAGTACGCATGCTTCCTGGTTTGAAGAGCTGGATGCCTTTCTGAAACCGATAGAAGGCGCCCGCGGGAAACTATTGGCCATATTCGACTTCCGCATCCAACGGCAGGTCAAATTGAAATATAAAGGCTGTCACTTTAACAAAATAGCTGCTGAAGCCAGCGACGACCAGGAAGTACTTGCCCGGGTCAAGGCGCATAAGCAGCGGTTACGTAATCTCATCCATGATCTCGTCTCGCAAGACACTCACCGTAGTATCCTGGATAATGAGAAGCTGGCGGATACCCTTTTCTTATTGTTGGAGGGCGGGGTTGCCATAGGCGGGATGTACCGCAGTTCGGAGGCCGCGGAAAAAGCAAAGCAAATAGCCGAGGCTGTTCTATAATTTTTTTACTCCTAACAGACAGAACGATCTGCCCATACTCACGATTGCCTGGCCATAATTTCTATGACCCAGAGCATAATCATTTACAGCGTATGAAATTGATTCTTTTCGCTTTACGTAAGCCAATTACTATTTTAGTAATGGTCTCGGCCCTTTTCTTTTTTGGCATTGGCGCTTTGCGCAGCATTCGAGTGGACATTTTTCCCGCTTTGGATTTACCGGTATTATACATAGCGCATCCATTCGGCGGGTACACTCCTACCCAGATGGAGACCTTTTTTGCCAAGCAATATGTTAACGTACTATTATATGTAAACGGTATAAAAAGTATAGAAACCAAGAATGTACAGGGGCTTACCCTGATCAAGCTGAACTTTTATCCCGGGACCAATATGGCGCAGGCGGCTGCCGAGGTCAGCATCGTCAGCAACAGGGCGCAGGCCATATTCCCGCCGGGCTCGAACCCACCTTTTATCATTCGTTTTGACGCCTCTACCTTGCCGGTAGGGGAGCTGGTTTTGAGCAGCGAAAAAAGAAGCAACAACGAGCTGGCTGACCTGGCCACTGTTTATGTCCGTGCTTCCTTTACCCAGATACCCGGGCTATTATCTGCGCCGCCCTTCGGCGGCAACATCCGTACCGTTGTGATAAAGGCCGATCCGGAATTGCTGCGGGCGCATAACCTGACGCCCGACCAGCTGGTAGCCGCTCTTCGCATCAATAACCAGATATCGCCTTCCGGGAATGTACGAATCGGGGATAAAGATTATATCACCCCCCTTAATAGCACGATCCATTCCGTCAAAGACTTTGCGAACATTCCCTTGTATACGGGCGGTGTTCAGAACCTCTATCTACGGGATGTGGCAACGGTGGAAGATGCGGCAGACATAACGGTGGGTTACGGGCTGGTCAATGGCAAACGCTCGGTCTACCTGAGCATTGCCAAGAGTGCCGACGCCTCTACCTGGGAAGTGGTGCAAAGACTAAAGGCCGCGATTCCAAAAATTCAGGCACAATTACCGGAGGACGTTCACCTGACCTATGCTTTTGACCAGTCGGTCTATGTTATCAATTCGGTTAAAAGCCTTGTTTCCGAAGGGGCGATAGGCGCCATCCTCACCGGATTGATGGTGATGCTATTCCTGGGTGACGTTCGCGGCGCATTGATCGTGATCATGACGATTCCTGCGGCGATAGTCTCGGGGATATTATTCCTTAGACTTTTCGGTCAGACGATCAATATCATGACCCTGAGCGGACTAGCCCTGGCGATAGGAATATTGGTAGATGAAAGTACCGTGACGATCGAAAACATCCACCAGCATCTGGACATGGGTAAGCCGAAGCGATTGGCTATCTGGGATGCCTGTAAAGAGATTGCTTTTCCCAAGCTGCTGATCCTGTTGTGTATATTAGCCGTATTTGCTCCTGCCTTTACCATGGGAGGAATTCCGGGTTCGCTATTTCTTCCCCTGGCCCTGGCTATCGGGTTTAGCATGATCGTTTCTTATTTTCTCGCCCAGACTTTTGTGCCGGTGATGGCTAACTGGATCATGAAAGCGCATAAGGCTAAGACGCCTGATTTTGTACACGCGGCCGTGACACCTGATCCTGCGGCATCCGAAGGAGACACCTGGGACCAGAAGAAATTATTACTCGAGCAACCCCATGGCAAGGGTGGCAAGCCTTCCCGTTTTGACAGGATTCGCAGCCGCTTCCTAAGCTTTATCGACCGCATCATGCCCTACCGCATGCCCATCGTGCTTGCTTACCTGGTCATAACCACCGGCTTGGCTGTTCTGCTGATCGGGCACATCGGTAAAGATGTATTACCCAAGGTGAATGGCGGACAATTCCAGGTAAGGCTGCGTGCCCCTGATGGCACCCGTATCGAACGTACCGAAGAAAGGACGATTGGCGCCATTGGAGTCATAAAGGATATCGTAGGTGCGGATAATGTTGCCATAACCTCGGCCTATGTGGGCCAGCACCCTTCACTGTTCTCCGTTAACCCGATCTATTTGTGGATGGCGGGGCCCCAGGAGGCAGTATTACAGGTGGCCTTAAAGGAGGACTTCAAGACCAACCTGGACAATCTCAAGGAGAAGATCAGGGCTGAGGTTGGAAACAGGATGCCTGATGTCAAGCTTTCTTTTGAGCCGATAGAACTGACGGATAAGATCCTAAGCCAGGGCTCTCCGACCCCGATAGAGGTGCGATTTTCCGGTCGCATCAAACAGAATAATGAGGTCTATGCGCAAAAGCTGATGGTGGAGCTAAGGAAAATTTCCTATCTGCGGGATGTACAGCTGGGACAGTCGAACAAATATCCTGCTATCAATATAGAAGTGGACAGGGTTCGCGCTGCACAGCTGGGCGTGACGATGGATGATATCTCCCGTTCGATGGTTGCCGCTACTTCCTCTTCCCGTTATACCGAAAAGAATATCTGGATCGACGAAAAAGGCAATAATAGCTATAGTGTACAGGTAGAGGTGCCGGAGAATAAAATGAACAGCCTTGCGGATATTGGAGAGATCCCCTTGCTTCGCAATGCTTCCCGTCCGACGCTGGGCGATGTGGCCAGCATAAAGGAGGATACCACGTATGGGGAGAATGATAACCTGGGTGCTGTTCCGGTCCTGTCCGTGACCGCTAATTTGAACAACAAGGACCTGGGCTCAGCCACAGCGGATGTAAAAAAAGCTATAGCCGCGCTGGGCCCCCTGCCTCGTGGTCTTACGGTCGAGCCCATTGGCATGAGCCAGACGCTTACAGAAACCCTGGATAGCCTGCAGAACGGACTGCTGGTGGCCATCATCGTTATCTTTCTCATGCTGGCGGCTAATTTCCAGTCCTTCAAGGTTTCCGCCATCGTGCTGGCGACGGTGCCGGCCGTCGTATTGGGTTCCTTGCTGTTATTGCTGGCAACAGGCTCTACGCTAAACCTGCAATCCTATATGGGCATTATCATGTCGGTGGGGGTATCTATTTCCAACGCCGTACTATTGATCACCAATGCCGAACAGCTGCGCAAGCACAACGGGGATGCCCTGCTGTCGGCAAGAGAAGCCGCTGCCCTGCGTCTTCGCCCTATCATGATGACGGCGCTGGCAATGGTGGTCGGGATGATCCCTATGGCAAGCGGGGTCGGCGAAGCCGGCGATCAGTCTTCGCCGTTGGGTCGCGCTGTCATCGGCGGATTGATTGCCTCGACCTTTGCCGCCTTGTTCATCCTGCCGCTGGCGTTTGGCTGGGGCATGAAAAAGACGGGTACCGAGTCGGTGTCCCTGGAGCCTGAAGATGAAGCAAGTAAACAATACCTGGCTGCGGCGGGTGTGGCGCATTGGGAATAAGTTGCTCAGTTTAGACTGAGTTGGCGATCATCCGGGGAATTGTTTAATTTCCCCATATGAAAAAAGCCTTGATTGCCGCCTTTATCCTGGGCTTGCTGCTAAACAGCGCTGCCGCCCAACCGCCCGTCAAACTGTCTGCCCAACCGCCTGCAGAAAAATATACAATCGATTCCGCGTCGGTAGAACATGCCGGAGTGCCGAAGGGAGAATTGATCAAATGCAGCTTCGATCACTCCTCCGTTTTTCCGGGCACCCGGCGTGACTATTGGATATATATTCCAGCCCAGTACCGGCCGGATCATCCGGCTTGTCTGTATGTCAACCAGGACGGTATCCAATGGAAGGCCCCTGTCGTCTTCGACAATCTCATCAGCAGCCGCGAAATACCCGTTACCATTGGGGTCTTTATCCAGCCCGGGCGGGTAGTCGCAGCCGACACCGGCGCGGCGCTGGACCGGTTCAACCGCAGTTTTGAATATGACGGCCTGGGAGATAACTATGTGCGATTTATTCTCGATGAGATATTACCCGATGTCGAAAAACACCAGGCCGCCGACGGCAGGGCGATCCACTTGTCGGGTAACGGCAATGACCGGGCCATTGGCGGATCGAGCAGCGGTGCTATCTGCGCGTTTACCGCAGCCTGGGAACGTCCCGATGCTTTTTCGCGGGTGTTCAGCGCCATCGGCACCTATGTAGGACTTCGGGGTGGTCAGAATTACCCGACCCTCATCCGGAAATACGAGCCCAGGCCGATACGCATTTTCCTGCAGGACGGCTCCAATGACCTGAATATTTATGGCGGAGACTGGTGGAAAGCCAATGAAACGATGGAGCGGGCATTGGTCTTTGCCGGATACGAAGTACAGCATGTCTGGGGTGAAGGCTCGCACAGCGGAGCGCAGGGTACCGCGCTTTTTCCCGGGGCGATGCGGTGGCTTTGGAAAGACTGGCCGCGGGCAGTTGCGAAAGGTAATTCTACCAACCAGGTATTGCGCGATATCCTGGTCCCGGGACAGGACTGGGAACTGGTCGGGGAAGGCTATGGTTTTACGGAAGGCACGGGGGCTGATGCCAGAGGGGATGTTTTCTACCAGGATATTCCCGCTTCGAAGACTTACCGGGTCGGGGCCGACGGTAAACCGACGGTGTTCAATGCAGACGCCAAAAGAGCCAGTGGTACTTCTTTCGGACCTGACGGTGATCGTTATGAAGTAGCGGGTGCTACAAGACAGGTTCTGCGCTATAATTCCGCCGGCAAGGTCAGCGTGGTCGCATCTGAAATCGACGGTAATGATCTCCTCGTTACCCGCAGCGGAAATGTATACGTAACCTCGCCGAACGGCTCGGAAAAACCCAGCCGCCTATACCTGATCCGGCCGGGCGGTGAGAAGATCGTCGTCGACTCCGGGCTTCACTTCACCAACGGACTTTGCCTCACGCCTGACCAGACCCAGTTATACGTCGCAGAAAGCGCATCTCATTGGATATGGTTATACTCCGTCCATCCGGATGGTACTTTATACAACAAACAGCGTTATGGCTGGTTACATGTGCCGGACAACCAGGATAATGCCTGGGCGGATGGGTTGAAATGCGACCAGGAAGGCCGGGTCTACGTCGCTACTCGCCTGGGTATCCAGGTGCTGGACCCTATCGGCCGTGTGAATGCTATTTTGCCTGTTCCGTCGGGGCAGGCGTCGAATGTATGCTTTGGCGGACCTGCCTTTGATGTCTTGTATGTGTCGAGCGGGAAGAAGGTTTACCGGCGGCGGCTGAAGGTGCGGGGAGCAAATCCTTTTGAGGCGCCGAGTAAGCCGTTGCAGCCGCATCTTTGATGACGGGGCTGGTATCTATTTACTCAGTTCTCAGACTCTTTATAGGATTAACAATTGCTGCTTTTACAGACTCATAACTCACCGTTATCCATGCTATCGCTAATGCCCCTAATGAGGCTATCAGAAAAATAGTCCAACCAACATTTACACGATAGGCGAAACTGCTGAGCCACTTATTGGTGGCAAACCATGCAATGGGTATCGCAATTACAATGGCAATTAATATAAGTTTTGTAAACCCTGTTGATAACAAATACACCACATTGAATACTGATGCTCCCAGCACTTTTCTTACACCTATTTCCTTGGTGCGTTGCTCAGCCATAAATGCCGACAAGCCATACAAACCCATACAGGAAATAAAAATGGCTATTATCGCAAATACATTAAACAGGCTGCCCATTTGTTGCTCGCCCTTATACAAATTATTAATGTCCTGGTCAACAAAACCGTATGAGAAAGGGAAAGAAGGATTAAGCTGTTTGCTTATTTTCTCTAAGGCCTGAATGGTGGCTTCTGTTTTTCCGGGTTGGGTACGCACCAACACAATTCCTCCATTCCATTTATTGAACGCAAGTATCATTGGCTCAATGGCTGTTTGCACCGGTTTATAATTAAAATCTTTTACCACTCCGACTATGATTCCCTTGTCGCCCGAAAACGTAAGCGATTTACCAATTGCAGTTGTTGGGGTCATTCCCATGATCTTTGCCGATTTTTCATTGATCACATAATTACCCGAGTCAGCAAATTCAGTAGCAGACAAAGCCCTTCCGCTTGCCATCTTCATTTGCGTGACATCGAAGAAGCCATCAGTCACCCATGTTTTTGAAAACCAAATATTTTTATCCGCCACGGTCATTCCTTCCCATTCTACCCCATAAGTGTCGCTGGACAAATTGGATATCGGGTCGGTGATAGTAGTAAAGTTAGCAGTAAGCGGGTTTGTTTTGAGCTCCGCTTTCAATGACCTTTGCTTGTCGCCCATTTCACCGGTCATCGGCATATAAAGCAGGTTCGATTTATTATACCCGAGATCCCTGTTCCTGATATAATTCAACTGTCTGTATACTACGGCAGTGCCTGCGAGTAATACTATCGAAACAACAAATTGCACTACCACTAACCCATTACGGAAATTTAAATTGCCCCCCATCATTTTCAAGAACTTCGCCCAGAGCGTCGTCCCTTGCTCCGGGCTCGTTCGTAACCTTCGGTACCCTTGGTTACCCTTCAGCACTTCCACCGGCTTAAAACCGGATAGGAACAAAGCAGGATAACTGCCGGAGATAAGCCCGGTAAATAATGCGATGCCGAGCAGCAATGCTATTAATTTTCCATCCAATAATTGTATAGAAAGCTCTTTGCCCGCCAGGTTATTAAAAACAGGCAGCAACAGGCATACAATACCAATAGCGATCAACAAGGCAATAAACGAAATAAGTAATGACTCGCCGAGGAACTGGCCGATAAGTTGCATGCGGCCCGCTCCCACCACCTTGCGCAAACCCACTTCTTTTGCCCGGCGCGTTGACCTTGCTGTGGCGAGATTCATAAAGTTGATACAGGCTACTGCCAGAATAAACAACGCAACAACAAAAAATATGTTTACGTACTGTATATTGCCCTGACCGGGCAAATTAGAGTGGTAATCAGAGCGCAGGTGAATATCAGCTAAAGGCTGCAGTCTGATATTAGGTGCATTTTCTTTTATATGTTCTCCAACAAGTTCATTTACCTGCCTGCCAAGCCCCGCTAAGGCAGCCGGCGTGGCCTTGAAATTTTTATCGAGTTGTATATAGTCATAGAAATCATAACTAGGCCAGATGTTTCCGCGCAAACGCCAATCCGACTGTGCAATGGCAGACATCGGCATAATAAAATCAAATTGCAAATGAGAGTTTGCCGGAATATTTTTGAGCACGCCTGTAACCACCAAATTGTCTTTGTTATCCCTTTTTAAAGTTTTTCCCATCGCATTTTCATTGCCGAAATATTTCTTCGCCATATCCTCCGTAATTAAAACAGCATCAGGCCGTGTTAATGCGGTTTCGGCATTTCCATTTATCAAGGGAAATGAAAATACCTGCAACAAAGTAGAATCAGCATAGAAGACGGCTTTTTCTTCAAACCTTTTTGTGCCCATTTCAAAAACGGTTGTAGTGGGCTGGCTAAAGCGGACAAAGTTTTTTATAGCGGGAATTTTTGCTTTCAGCTCGGGGACCATGGGCCCGGAATTTGTCGCACCACCAGCAGTAAGGCGGTAGATAGTGCCGGCGTTTTTATGGAATTTGTCGTAACTCAGCTCATTCTGTACCCACAGCAAAATGAAAATGCTGCAGGCCATGCCAATGGCCAGCCCTGCGATATTGATTGCAGCAAAGGTCTTGTGCCGAACTATGTTTCTGAAAGCGATCTTGAAATAGTTTCTTAACATGGCTGTTTTATTTGGTTTCCAGACTCAATAATAAGGATACCCAAAGAAATGCCAAATTATAATTTATTGTTATCTAGTTTTTTATAGATACTGCATTTATTTAAACTGTCCGTATGTGGTACTGAGTATGTTCGCTTTCATGAGAATGATTCGATTACATAAAAGTAGAAAAATGAAATACGGCAGCCAAAGACTACTACGCCACTCACCAGCTGCCTGCTGCGGCAGCCACCCGGCTATCCGTCGCGACAGCAGAGGATGATCATATCTTTATCAAGACGGGTACGATGCTGAAAAAGATCTTTTATGACGATATCCTTTTTGCCGAGGCGCTGCAGAACTATGTAGCCATCCACACAGCCGACAAGAAATACATAACCTACCTGACGTTTAAAAGTATCGAGGATAATTTACCAACCGGCCGTTTTCTGAAGGTGCACAAATCCTATATTATCCAGCTGAGCAAGGTCGACGGCATCGAAGGAAATGTTATCATTATCGGTCCCTTTTCCATTCCCGTAAGCCGGGCGAACAGGGAAGAGATTGTGAATAAGATACTGAACGGAAAATTTCTGAAAAGATAAGTAAGAGCGCTTATTTCTTCATCTTTAACCGATCCGCTACCAGCTCGCCGATCTGCGACCCCATTTTATGGCTCACTATAGCGGAATACTCATAGTGTATGCCGCCGTAAACACGTGAATGCTCGGTCTCCGTAGCAGCCTCCCGGAAGGATTTAAAGGACCGGCTTTTGATGCCAAATTCCAATTCGGTAGTATCGGTATATGCGAAGTTGTCGCCGAACATGCTGGTCAGCGCTTCAGCAGCAGACGCGGAAATGGTGCAATGCCCGCAGGTGTATTCCGGGAAGGGCGGTGTCTGCAGGTGAGGGCGCCAGTTGGGGTCGAAATATTTGTTGATGGCGGTTTCGGGTCGTAAGGTATTGTAGGTATACTTGATATTCCAGCATTCGATAAAGGCGTCGAAAAGGGCTATGGCCGTTTTGGCATAGGCGGCGACGGTAGTATTGAAGTCGGCGCCGGCTTTTTGGGCGGCGATACCGGCAACGCTCATCCAGTGACCGGCGGGCGAAAACTTCTTTGTGCCAAACATCAGGTGGCCGCTGACATTCAATTTAAACGGATTGTCGTCCCAGAAATCTGCGATCCAGGTCTCTTCCTCGGAAAGGCTGTCTCCTTTAGCTTCTATCTTCTTTACTTCCCGGTAATAGGGCGCATTTTTGTCTGTCACATTGAATGGGTATGGCGGATGCGGAATAAATTCGCTGACGCTGTCTACGACCACGAAACGGATCTCCCGCCAGTGGGGTTCCATGGCGGGTGTGTAAGCAGGGGGTGTCGGCACCCAGCGGCCGGGGGAGTCATTGACCATATACTCTGTCGCTCCCCTCGTCTCGGCGTAATGGTCTTTCTTGCTCCAGGCCATCACGGCCAGGCCAACCGAGTCGGCGTAATCTGCCGAGGCCGCGAGCATATCGGAAGGCATGCCATGGTCTCTGGCCAGTTTTTTAAGGCTGTCGACATAATAACGCAGGCTTCCTTCGGGGAAGGTGACGGCTTCGCCCAGTTTACAAAAGGCAAGCAGGGAAGCCAGCTCGAAATTAATCTTAGTGCCAGGAGCCGGTTGGGGCATGGGTTTCAGTCCATGTAACTGTCCCGCCAGAGAAGTATAGCTGGCCGGGTAACCGGCGGCGACGACTTCATATCCGGCAATAGCGGCATACAGGTAGTTGCGGGAGGCTACGATGGGGCCGAAATTATTTCCCATGACAACGGTGTTCAGCTCGTGAACGGTATGGCAGTAGAGGTTAGGGCCTTTGAATACTTTTTCGTAGTCGTTGGTAAAATGACATGCCGAAAAACAGATCGCCACAAAGGCGACAAATAAAAAACATTTCATGTACGAGTATATTATTTTTAGCGGAGTAAGGAGGTATGAGGCATTATATTAAGTCCTTGTCCCGGGGAGGTAATTTTCTGACGCACGGGTATCCGGGCGGCAGGGTAATAATACGGTAAGCCATAAGGCGTACGGTACTGGCAGGGAAATAGTATTCAGCAAGATAATAATCATCGAGATAACAAACCTTCAGGATATTACAGGCCGCTTTTCCTGAAGAGCCCGGGGTCTTGGCGTGGCCTGTGTTTTGCAGGTCGTTTACCAGGCTGAAAAAATCATTTTTTGCCGTCTGGAGGCGGTTGGCTTCCCGGTCGGGGAGGCATAGAAATTCCACCGAATCGTTGTACAACCTTTTCCCGACATATCTGTAATGGATGGAACCAATATCCACCCTTCCATCTGCGCGTTCGAAACCCGTCGAGGCATTACTGTAGGGCAAACGATCCGCGGATACTTTGACCAGGACCAGTTGGGAGGGATCGTACTGCTCATTGTCCAGCCGCAGCTCCCATTGAGATTCTACATGGCTTTCAAACCAGGAGATAAAAAGCCAGTAACCTACCCAATTGAAGAACAGAAAAGATAACAGTAATATGGTGGCAATCTTTCTAAACAAGATTACAAGGTAGCTAACTTTAGTTAAATTATGTCCCCGGAAAATAAAAATATTCTGGCTGTCAATGGCGGGTCGTCCAGCATCAAATTTTCTTTGTATGAGGCGGGGGAGGGACAGCTGCCGGTTAAATGGTTGTCCGGGAAGATAGACAGGATCGGTCTGCCGGGGTCGAAACTAACGTATACTAATAAACGAAATAAGGACGGTGACCTGGCCGTGACCGCAACTACCCCCGGCGAAGCCGCGGCCTTCCTGCTCGACTGGCTGGAAAAGCAGGGCGCGGGACCCCTCGCGGCCATCGGTCACCGGGTAGTGCATGGCCTGCAGCACCGGCAGGCTGCATTCATCGACGACAAGCTGCTGGAAGAATTAAAAAAGATAGCAGCCTACGACCCCGACCATCTTCCCGGGGAGATCGACCTCATAGAATTGTTTCTCCGCCGGCAGCCGGATACACCTCAACTGGCCTGTTTCGACACCGCTTTTCATGCTACGCTGCCACGGCTGGCAAAACTGCTTCCCCTTCCGCGCCGTTATGATGAGGCCGGATTACAGCGATATGGCTTTCATGGATTATCCTATAGCTATGTGCTGGAAGAGCTGATCCGTATCGAAACCTCCGTTGCCCGGGGGGCTGTTATCCTTGCCCACCTGGGCAGCGGCGCCAGCCTGGCCGCAGTGAAAGATGGAAGCAGCGTCGACACCACCATGGGATTTACGCCCACGGGGGGGATTGTCATGGGCACCCGTACGGGCGACCTGGACCCCGGCGTGGCCTGGTATTTATTGCAAAATGAAAAACTCACCCCCGGACAATTCAACCAGCTGGTAAACCACGAATCCGGGTTGCTCGGGGTCTCTGCTACCAGTTCTGATATGCAGGACCTGCTGGCCCGGGAAAGCAGCGATCAACGTGCCGCGGAGGCCATAGGCCTTTTTTGTTACCAGGTGAAGAAAAGCATTGGCGCCTTCTCCGCCGTCCTTGGGGGGCTGGATGCCCTCGTTTTTACCGGCGGCATCGGCGAGCGGTCACCCGTCATACGTTCGCGTATCTGCTCGGGCCTCGATTATCTTGGCATTGACCTGGACCAAAAGGCAAATGAGAAAAATGCACTATCGATTTCTGCCGCGGGAAGCCGTACAGCGGTGTATGCCATCCCTACGGATGAGGAATGGATGATAGCCCGCACCGTTTACCATTTATTGAAAGAACAGTAATATCATGAAATATAATTCAAATGAGTTACAGCAAATGCATGCTTACTGGCGTGCCGCTAACTACCTGTCCGTGGGACAAATGTATTTAAAGGCCAACCCTCTTTTAAAAGAGCCCCTGGCGGCCGAACACATCAAACATTTATTACTGGGACATTGGGGAACTTCGCCGGGTCAAAACTTTATTTATGTTCACCTCAACCGGGTTATCCGGTTATACGATCTGAATATGATCTATATCGCCGGACCCGGGCATGGGGGACCTGCGCTTGTCGCCAACACATATTTGGAAGGTACTTATACAGAAGTCTATCCGAGCATCAGCCGGGATGAAGCAGGTTTGCAGAAATTATTCAAACAATTTTCCTTTCCCGGCGGGATTCCCAGTCATGTCTCCCCCGAATGTCCGGGGTCGATACACGAAGGCGGGGAATTGGGTTATTCCCTGAGCCATGCTTTTGGCGCCGTCTTCGACAATCCCAGCCTGATCGCTGCCTGTGTCATCGGGGATGGAGAGGCGGAGACAGGTCCCCTTGCCACAGCCTGGCATTCCAATAAATTCCTCAACCCGGTGACGGACGGGACGGTATTGCCGATACTGCACCTCAACGGATTTAAAATAGCCAACCCGACGATACTGGCAAGGATCAGCCAGGAAGAATTGGAGCAGCTGTTTAGAGGGTATGGGTGGGAGCCGTGGTTTGTAGAGGGTGACGATCCGGAGAAAATGCACGAGGCGATGGCGGCTGCCCTGGATAAAATTATCGGGGAAATACGGCGGATCCGGGAGAATGCAGCCCCGAACGGACAACGGCCCGGAGCAAACGGAGCGGTGCGCCCGGTCTGGCCGATGCTGGTGCTTAGGACACCTAAAGGATGGACGGGGCCTAAAACGGTGAATGGCCTTCCTGTTGAAGGCTCATTTCGCGCCCACCAGGTGCCGATACCGGATCCTGCCGGCAACCACGAACAACTAAAGCAGTTGGAAGCCTGGTTGAAAAGTTATAAACCGGAAGAGTTATTCGATGAGAAAGGCGCCTTGCGCCCGGAACTGGCCGAACTGGCGCCGGCAGGGGATCGTCGTATGGGCGCCAATCCCAACGCCAACGGCGGATTGCTGCTGGTGGACCTGAAGATGCCGGACTTCCGGGATTTTGCATTCAAGGTAACCGGTCCGGGTAAGGCGAAGGCTTCCGATACGACCGTGCTGGGGGAATTCCTGGCAGAAGTCATCCGTTTCAACCAGGAACAACGCAACTTCCGTCTTTTTGGCCCTGACGAGACCCTGTCCAATAAATTAGACGCTGTATTCAAAGCGACCAACCGCCAATGGGAGGCCGATCGGACAGCGCAGGATCAATACCTCAGCCCCGACGGGCGGGTAATGGAAGTGCTGAGCGAGCACCAGTGTGAGGGCTGGCTGGAGGGTTATCTGCTGACGGGCCGCCATGGATTACTCAACAGCTATGAAGCTTTTGTGCATATTATCGACTCGATGTTCAACCAGCATGCCAAATGGCTGAAGGTTACTTCGCATATTCCCTGGCGTCGTAAGATTGCTTCGCTGAACTACTTGTTAGCTTCGCATGTATGGCGGCAGGATCACAACGGATTCACCCACCAGGACCCGGGGTTTATCGATCATGTGGTCAATAAAAAGGCGGAGATCGTGCGTGTCTATCTCCCGCCGGACGCCAACTGCCTGCTGTCTACGATAGACCATATCCTGCGAAGCCGCCATTATGTAAATGTGGTAGTCGCCGGTAAACACCCGGCTCCTCAATGGCTCAACATGGACGAAGCTGTCCTGCATTGCTCCAAGGGGGTTGGTATCTGGGCCTGGGCAAGCAATGACCAAAACAGTGAGCCCGACGTCGTGATGGCGGCAGCGGGGGATGTACCTACCCTGGAGACGCTGGCGGCTGTCTCCATCCTTCGCGAAAAACTTCCCGATCTGAAAATTCGAATGGTCAATGTTGTCGATCTCATGAAATTGCAGCCGCAGACAGAGCACCCGCATGGGTTGAGCGACCTCGACTTCGATTTGCTCTTTACCCGCGACAAACCCATCATTTTTGCCTATCATGGATATCCCTGGCTTATCCATCGGCTGACCTACCGGCGTATGAACCATGGGAACCTGCATGTCCGCGGTTACAAGGAAGAAGGTACTATTACAACCCCTTTTGACATGACGGTATTAAATGACATGGACAGGTTCCACCTGGTGATGGATGTTATCGACCGCCTCCCGAAATTGGGAGAGAAATGTGCCTATCTTAAACAGGAAATGCAGGACCTGCTGATCCGGCACCGGGAATATATTAGAAAGGAGGGGCTGGACATGCCGGAAGTGCTCAACTGGAAGTGGGAATAGGGTGAAAAGGTAACGTTCTGACTGACAACTGATGAAATAGGGAAAAAAGTGTATTTTTATTTTTTTCCAGTGAACATGAAAATAGCTGCTTGCTTAGTCATATTAGTAACTTTATTAAATTATGCAGGACATTCACAATCTTATGGATTACAGTTCGCCAGCCATGAGGTCGTACAGGAGAAGAGGACAGGCCTGAATCTAAGCTCCGCAGCACCCTGGTGTTTAACGGAGGATGCAGAGCTATCTTTCGACCTCCTTTTTGCCCCGCGTATGGAGACTTACTTCGGGTATGTCTTCCGGATCGTTACGGCCGACCATCAGAATATCGACCTGATCTACAATCAACGACTCAGCACTTTTAATTTTATTATTGGAGAAACGGTGGCCGGCACGTTCAGGATCGATTCCCCACGGCTTTATATGCAGTGGAACCAGGTGGCTCTCCATTTTGCGACAAAGGATAAACAGCTGCTTTTTTATGTCAACCACCGGCTTATCGGGAAAAGCAAGGCGCCGTTTAAAGGCGATCCCTGCTTCCGGATAGCTTTTGGCACCAGCGGCATCGATGAATTCCAGACGGCAGATATCCCGCCGATGAGCATCCGGAATATCAGGCTGATGGAAAACCACCGGCTTCGTTATTATTGGCCCCTTTCGGAGGCTTCCGGGGAAGAATGCCACGATAGTGTGGAAAAGAAAGTGGCCCGTGTGACCAATCCCATCTGGATCCGCAGCCGCCACCAGAAATGGGAGCTGCTCAATATCTGCCAGGTCAACGGTTTTCCTGCCGTTGCCTTCGACCCCGGAAAGGAATTGGTTTATTTGATAACAGCGGACTCTCTCTACAGTTTTTCCCCGGCACGCTCCCTGTTGTCAGGTGTGAAAATTTCCGATCCCGGAACGACCCTGCCACCGGGGCACCAGGCTATTCTTAATCCGGCAGACGGGCAACTATACGACTGTTATATCGATCAAAAGGCAGTCCGTACCTGGCTCCCCGCCGAAAACCGCTGGGACAGTCAGTTTTCCACGGGACCACTGACGGAATTCTGGCATGCCAATAAATTCCTTTCCGCGGTGGACTCTTCTATCTATTTTGTCGGCGGTTATGGCCAATTGCGGTATAAAAATCTTGTGCAACGCTACAATCTCCCGCAAAAAAAATGGGAGGTAGTGCAGACAAAAGGAGACTACCTGCCTCCCCATTACCTGGGGGCGCTGGGCACCAACGCAACCGGCGATACGGCTTTTCTGATGGGCGGGTATGGCAGCAATACAGGTGACCAGATGGTGAACCCAAAATATTATTACGACCTGTTGACCTATAGTGTCAGGGACCGGCAGTTTAAAATACGCTATCAGCTGAAAGAACCCGAAAAGCAGTTTTGTTTTGCCAATAGCCTGGTTATCGATGATACTGCACATGCATACTATGCGCTGGTTTTCCCCAACGACCGGTTCAATTCAACCCTGCAGCTGATCCGGGGCTCACTGACATCACCGGAATATCAACCGCTCGGAGATACTATTCCTTATTCCTTTTACGACGTACGATCCTTCGCTGACCTTTATTACTCACCCAGCGGTAAAAAACTGATTGCCGTTACCCTTTACACCAATAAGGAAAACAAGACGGATGTCCGTATCTATTCTATCGACTTCCCGCCGGACCCGGTGATAAGGGCGGCTGTTGTGGCATCTCAGAAATCGTATTTTGTTTATGTGCTTGTGCTTGCCTTTGTTGTTGCGGGTGGTTTAATCTGGTGGATATTCGCTAAGGTCGAAGCCCGCATACGGCCGGTTCCCGTGGCGCCTGAGCCGATAGCGGCGCCCCTGCCGGAGCCCCCCCTTCAGGAGCCTCCGCCGATCCCCACTGCGAATATCTTTTTCTTTGGTCAGTTTGAGGTAGTGGATAGGAACGGCAACGACCTGACAAAACTCTTTACACCCCTGCTGAAGGAGCTGTTTCTGCTTATTGCGCTGTATTCCCTGCGATCAGGGAAGGGTATCTCCTCTGAAAAACTGTATTCCACCCTATGGCGGGACAAGTCCAGCAAGGATGCGCAAAACAATCGTTCGGTCAATATGGTCAAACTGAAGGCCATTTTGGATAGACTGGGTACCTGCGCCATTGTAAAGGAAGCGGATAAATGGGTGTTTCAATACAATGCCGAGGAGATAAACATCGATCTGGCGAAATTCTTCCATTTGCTGCAGGCTCCGCACCTGGTGAACAAGGCGCATGTACGCCAGGTATTGCAGATCATACACCAGGGCGCTTTTCTAGCAGACACCTCCTATGACTGGCTGGATGATATTCAGTCGGAAATTTCCGGCAAAGTGCTGGATGCACTGTCCGAGGCGCTGAAACCGTTTGCCTCCGACCCGGAATTCCTGCTGGAAATTGCAGCCGGTATCTTTTTATTTGATCCCATCAATGAGGAAGCCTTACGGGTAAAATGCAAAAGCCTCAGCTCGCTTGGCCGGCATTCGATGGCGAAGGCGGCTTTCGAAAAGTTTACCCGCGAGTACCACCAAATGTATGGGGAAGAATTCCAACAAAGTTTTCAGGAAGTGATTGGATAGACCTATAAAAAAAATGAGGGTGTCTCAAAAGTAAAGTGAGGCACCCTTTTTCATTTTCAGTTTTGAGGGTGTGTTTATGCACAATGGGACTGTATAAATAGGGTGGCTGGAAGTCAGTCTCAGTATGGTTTTTGTGGTAAATTAGGGTATGGCAAGAGGCAAAACCCTGTCGGTGGTGTTCAAGGCCAACCACCAACATCAGATCATGGCCTTCCCTCCTAGTTTGGATGAGTTAGTGGGGTCTGGTCATCCGGTACGAGTTGTCCATGAAGTGCTGGAGAAAATAGACATTACGGCTTTATTACAACAGTACAAGCCAGGAGGGACTAGCAGTTATCATCCCCGGATGCTGCTCAAAGCGTTGGTGTACGCTTATATCAATAACATTTATAGCAGCCGCAAGATAGAAGAAGCCCTGCAAGAGAGCGTCTATTTTATGTGGCTGACAGGGATGAGCAAGCCGGATCATAATACGATCAACCGGTTCCGTGGGCAGCGGCTACAAAAGACTCTGCAGCCCATCTTTACCCAGGTGGTGCTGTTGTTATGCGAGGAAGGCCTACTAAGTCTCAAGGATCTATATACAGATGGCACTAAGATAGAGGCCAATGCCAACCGGTATACTTTTGTATGGGGCAAGGCGATCAAGACCAGTAAGGAGCGGATCAGGCAGCAATTGGATGAGTTGTGGAAGTATGCCCAATCGGTAGCCGCTGCTGAACTGGATGACACGGATCCTTCGGGTTTTGATAAGATCGATAAGGAGAAAGTCTCTGCCACTATTGAGAAGATCAATAACGTATTGAGAGACAAAAAAGTAGATAGTAAAATGCGTCAAAAGCTGAACTATGCCCGTAGGAACTGGCCAGTAGCACTAGACAAATATGCCGAGCAAGAAAAGACCCTGGGAGAACGAAGGAATAGCTACAGCAAAACTGATCGGGATGCGACATTTATGCGTATGAAAGAAGATCACATGAGAAACGGGCAGTTGAAGCCAGGTTACAATGTTCAGATCAGCACCAATAATCAATTTATCGCCTCTTACAGCCTTCACCAAAATCCGACCGATACCAAAACATTGATTCCTCACCTCCAGGAGCATATTCGTAACTATCGGCAGAAACCCAATAACGTGACGGCTGACGCAGGCTATGGCAGTGAACAGAACTATCAGTGGCTGGAAAAGAAACGGATTACCGCCTATGTAAAGCACAATCAGTTCGACCGGGACCAAAGTCATAAGAAACGCCATAAGAAGCCGTATGCAGTCGACAAATTTATCTATAACCCGGTCACCAACCGATATAGGTGCCCGGCTGGCAAAGGCATGAAAAAAATAGGAGAACGAATCAAGCCCAACCACAGTAGCTATGAGCAAACGATCACACGCTATCGGTCTAAAAACTGTGCCGGCTGCCCGCTGCGTGCGCAATGCAATCCAGATTATGAGTACCGTACTATAGAAGTCAACCTTAACTGGAATCGATTAAAACAAAAGGCAGAGAAACGCTTAAAAACCAGTCGCGGCCTCCAAAAGCGAAAGCAACGTTGCTTCGATACCGAACCTGTGTTTGCAAACATCAAGCACAACCACCACTTCAAGCGATTTATGCTCCGTGGAATAGAAAAAGTAACCATCGAAACGGGCTTACTGGCATTGGCGCATAACTTAAGAAAGAAAATAGCCTGAAAAAGGTGGAAAATCCATCCGCAGAACACTTCCCTACACTACCAGCCCCAACAACGATCTAGCCTTTACCCTCACCATCCTTAAAACCATACTCATACGCTGCTCAGCCCCCTATATACGAGAAGAGGGTGTCTCAATTTTTGAGACACCCTCATTTTTTTTATAAAATCAATATGCTTTGATATGCGGTACGCGTCCCGTCTGTCCAGTGGAGCTGATAAGTTCCCCTGGGAAGGCCGGGGACATTTATCCTTACCTGTGGCACTCCTGCGCTGACGGCCTGGGCTTTTACAATTCTGCCGGATAGATCCGCTAGTCGGAATACTGAAGCATTTGCTGCTGCGGGCAGGCCGACCAGGAAAAAGCCATATTTCACCGGGTTGGGATAAACGGCCAGCAGTGGCGTAGATCCAGCGGAGAGCTGCAGGGCTATCGCAGAGCTATACACGTAATGGGTTGTCGTATCCTGCATTTTAAGCCGGTAGTAATTGGTGCCATTCTTAGGACTGGGATCTACGAAGGTATAATTGTGGCCGGTACCGGTTTTATTACTAGCGGGGACTGTACCTATCACAGTGAACCGGCTCCCGTCGATACCTCTTTCCACCGCATAATAGGAGATGCCTCCGTCATTACGGGCCTGCCAGTTCAGGCGAGGTTGGTTGTTGGCGACCGCACCGCTGAATTGTATCAACTGGAACACCCCACCGGATGGGGCGGTCTGGGTGGTATCCTGTATATAAACGAAACCGGTAAGGGAATCTGCTCCTACTGCGCTGGCCACTTTCACCCGACCGGTAGCGCCTGTACCCACCGCTGCGACGATCATGGTGTCCGACACCGCGCTAAAGGAGAGGACCGGGAAGCCGCCAAAAGTGACGACGGTGGCGTCCGACAGATTGTAACCTCTTATGTTGACCGTCGTACCGCTGCCGGCGCTTTGGGGAGAAAAACCCGTCAGTCTCGGCGGGGCAGGCGGGGGAGGCGCAGTAAGGAAGGTGAATCCCGGGTAAGAACCGGTACCGTTGCCTCCGGTTACCGATACATCACCCGTGGCGCCGCCTGCTACTATCGCATGGACTAAATTATCGGACCGGATGTCGAAAGACTGGGCCTGCATACCGCCGAAGGTCACGCTCGTGATATTGGACAAATTGGTTCCGTAGATGGTAATGTCCGTACCCTGGGTCGCGCTGAGCGGCGCAAAGGAAGTGACTGCCGGCGGCCCGGTGGGCAGGGTAGTGGTATAGGTGAATAACGCGGTGCTGGTGGCCGTATCGGCTAACGACATCACCTTTACGTTGCCGGAGGCGCCATTGCCTACGACGGCAGATATTTCTGTGTCGGAAATGATATGGATCGAACTGGCCGGGGTGCCGCCGAAGCTAACCGTTTGGATCTGATTTGACACGAAACCCGTGCCTTCGATGAGTATGACCGTGCTGCTGGACCCGGTTAGCGGGGTGAAACCGGTTATCGTCTGGGGGTGCATGTTAAAAGTAAAACCATTCTTAGTCGCAAAGCTGGTAGGAGTTGTTACTCTCACAACACCCGAAGCGCCTGCACCCACTACTGCGTTGATGGTTGTCGGCGATACGACGATAAAAGAGTTGGCAGCAATGCCGCCAAAGCTGACTCCGGTAACCCCGGTAAAGCTGGTTCCGGTGATCCTTACGGCAGTGCCGGTGGCGCCGCTTGTTGGAGTAAAAGAGCTGATGGTAAGATCGTTTGCTTTTTTGTTGATCAGCACGGAAATGGAAGCCGTTCCATTGTTGACGACGGACAGGTCCGGCAGGCCGTCGCCATCCATGTCGGCCGCCGTCAGCCAATATGCCTGGGTATTGGCAAGATAATTAACACTGTCTGCCAGCACGATGTGACCGCCGGTACTGGTATTGCGATATACGCCGACTGAGCTGCCACCCTGGGAGACGATGCTTATGTCTGGCAGCCCATCGCCGTCCAGGTCACTGATCACGACGTCGGTGGGCATTGGAAAGGTTGACGGCCTCTGGGATTCGGCAGTGAAGGAAATATTTCCCGGGCTGCCGGTATTTCGCAACAGCGTCAGGGAGGATTGATACGCGTTGGTGACTACGAGGTCTATTTTACCATCTCCATCCAGATCCCCTGCCGCAAGACCAAAAGAGCTGGGAGGATTGCCGAGCGCATCAACGGGGCCGGTGGATACAGGTGATGCAGCCGTGAATGCAACAGTGCCGCCACGGATACCGGTATTATGAAAGAGATAGACCGAATCGGTATTATTGTCAATACAGCCTATATCCACCATTCCATCCCCATCCAGGTCAGCGGCGGCGAGCATGTAGGGATAAGCGGTGGCCGGAAAAGGCAGATCCTTCCTGGTAGGAAAAGAAAGGCTGCCAACGGTGCTGCTGTTGACGTATACGGAAACGCTGTTGTCTCCATCGCTGGAGGTTGCGATATCCGCCCTGCCATCTCCGTTGATATCGGTAATGGCCAGGTTTATTATATTACTCGAAGCGCTGACGGTAACGGCCGATGCAAAAGAAATGTTACCCGGCGTGCTGGTGTTTAGATAGACACAGAGGCTACCCGATTGGTAGAGAGAAACCACCAGGTCCGGTTTGCCATCCCCATCCAGGTCACCTGCCCCAACGGCGACAGGTGTATACGGTGCATTGGAAATAGTGGGGAGTTGGGTGAATTGCGGAAATCCCGGGGTTCCCGTATTATAAAAAACGATTACTCCCTGGCTATTGGTTGCGACAAGGTCTGTCTTGCCATCTCCATCCAGGTCTTTAGCACAAATGTAGGCTGGATTTGCACCCCCCATTGGCACCGGCTGGCTGGTTCCAAAGGCTGCCGGCGTGAATTGCCCCGGGTCGGAAAAAGTGACGTTGAAGGGGCTTGTCGAAAAAGCGGTGAACCCGCCGGTAGAGAGACTTAACGGTTCATAATTGGCGCCTGCCGGCACGGTGACGGTAAGGCTTGTTGCACTGGCCGCAGTTACAGTGGCCCTGGCTGCCCCGAAATAAACGATATTAGCGGAAGGCGTGGCGCCGAAATTACTACCGGTGATGGTTACTATTGTACCTACGGGACCAGAGAGAGGAGCAAAAGAGGTAACCGTTGGTTGCGCCAATAACAAAAAAGGATAAAATACCGAAGTTAGAAAGAAGACAAAATATCTTCCTCTACCAACGGGTGGTTTAATGCCAGGGTTTAGTTTCGGCATGGGGTATTGAATTTCCAGCCAAGATAATGGAAAGACTTGGCAATCAAAAACAGATTTTGAAATAATTTAATATGTTAGGTAAAAAAAAGTAGGGCTATGGCCTGGCCATAGCCCTACTCGATTAATCGTACTTTTTATTATTTAGGAGCGGTAGTTGTGCTTTCATTGACATAAGGCCAGGTAATGGGTTTAGTCACATTGGGTATGCTGATACCTTTATTGCTTCCGCGTTGGCCGGCATCAGGTCCGAAGAAATACAATGGCCAGCCCCTGAAAGTTAACTGCGTTCTTCCAACGACGGCGATGTTGGCGAAGTCTGCTTTGTTCAGGGTGGAAGGAACACTGCCAATCGTGGACACGCTGTCGACAGGCCATTCAGGGTTGTTGCTGTAATCGGGCTTGGTGTATTTATTGATATTGAACGAATCTTTCTTGAAGTTATACAAGGTATGGCCATGATCGTCCGTGATATACCGGGTGAAACCTTTTACTCCTACTGTGTACAGGGAGTCATACAAATTGCCATCATTGCCTTTCAGCTGCGTATTTGCTATCATTACCGTATAGTCGGGCTTGGCGATAAACCATACTTTACCTACAGGATCTCCGTTGACATCACCAGCCTTGGCGTCCTGTGCAAAATAATACAGCGGCCATCCTTTGTAGGTAGTTTGTTTGCTGCCATCGTTGCGGGTGATGGTGGCAAAGTCGCTGCTTTTAAGCCCATCCGACAAAGTAAGGTTCTTTGAATAAAAGGTCGGCCAGGCCGTAGAGCAGCCGCCATAACAGGTAGAAGTGTCACCTGCGTCATTGGAAAAAAAATAAAGCGATCTGCCATTGCTGTCTGTCATGATCTTGCCAAACTTTGCATTGTCTGCCAACTGCACCTCCAATTTGGGCACGACCGGCGGGGGTGGTGTGACGGGAGTGGTTCCGTAGTTGCTGCTTTTCGAACAGGATGTGACGGTTAGCAGCATGCCGATGGCAAGGCCTGCCATTACGAAATGGTGGATGTAACGTTTCATGGTTGTAAAATAAAAGATTGAAAAGTGTTCTCTAAAGATGAAATTGATTCGACTGAAATTGTTTCGTGAGTGGAAAACGTCGTATGGAAAACAAGGGTTGCCTCAAACAGGGAACTAACCAGTTTCGGGGATATGGCCGGGCATGAATGCACAGTGGCCGGTCGGCGCCTTTTGCAGGCAAACTTCGCCGGGTGGCAGAATGACTGCGGGATGGGGCATCGATACTTCTATTTTAGCGGGACAGGTTATATAAAGCCTGTCAGCTTATGTCTACTTATAGTCTTGAGACTACGGGTCTTAGTCATCAATTTTCTACCCGCCAGCGCGTCTTGAACCAGGTCGGTCTCCGCGTACCGAAAGGGAGCATTTATGGATTTCTCGGTCCCAATGGCGCGGGAAAGACGACGACCCTTCGCCTGGTGCTGGGCTTGCTTAAAAAACAGCAAGGCCATATTTCTTTTTTCGGCCAGTCTTTTGAGACGCACCGTATCAGCACCCTACAAAAAGTAGGTTCATTGATCGAAAACCCTTCTGTATACGGACATCTCACTGCCGAAGAAAATCTAAGGGTCTTTCAGAAAGTTTATCGCTGCCCGCCGGAGTCTATAGGTAAAGTGCTCCGGGAAACCGGGCTTGCGGATACGGGCCGCAAAAAGGCCGGCCGGTTTTCCCTTGGAATGAAACAACGGCTCGGTATTGCCATTGCACTATTGAATGATCCCGAGCTGCTTATTCTCGATGAACCGACCAACGGGCTTGATCCCAGCGGTATCATAGCCATGCGCGAGCTGCTGAGATCGCTCAACCGCGAGAAGGGTACTACTATCCTGGTATCCAGCCACCTGCTTTCAGAGATCAATAAGCTGGTTACCCATGCCGGTATCATTAATAAAGGCAGCCTTGTATTCCAGGGCACAATGACGGAATTACAGAGTCGCGGTAATGGCGACCTGGAAGAAATTTTTATGGACTTTACTAAAAAATAAACCTATGCCCCTTTTTATCGATAGTCTTACAAGCGAATGGCTCAAGCGAAAACGTACCGCTGCTGCATGGCTCGTTGTCATTGGCGGTTTTTTTATTCCCCTGATCATCCTTGGCGCCCGGCTCTATGAATCCGACGGCCTGGCGGCAGCCAACCAGAATCCAAGATTCTGGGAAATGCTCTACAACCGCTGTTGGCAGTTCATGGGGTTTTTCCTGCTGCCGCTGGGTGTAATTCTCGCTACCAGCCTGGTCACACAGCTGGAGTTTCGAAATAATACCTGGAAACAGCTGTTTACCACCCCACAAAGCCTGACGACCATTTTCCTGGCGAAGCTGACCATCATCCTGATCATGCTGCTGCAATTCTTTTTGCTTTTCAATATTGGCATCTACCTGACCGGTATATTGCCATGCCTGTTCTTTCACCATTTGCCCTATCCCTCCGAACCTTTTCCGTTTGCCATCTTTTTAAAAGGCAATGGCCGGTTTTTCCTGGACGCCTTACCTATTCTCGCACTACAATACCTGGTCAGCCTGCGCTTTACCAATTTTTTGGCTCCATTAGGAATAGGATTGGGATTATACGTCGCTTCATTTATCGCCGTTCATTGGAAATACGGTTATTGGATACCGTACACATACTGTTACTATAATTTCCTGGACAAGCAAAGCCCCCTGCCGGTTACTATTTCTATCCAAACCTGGGCATTGGGTTATTTTATCGGGTTGACAATTTTGAGCTATATTCTTTATATTTCCAGAAAAGAGAAAGCATGAAAAGGCTGGGTATCATATCGCTGCATATGGCGTATTGGGCAACGTACCTGATTCTGCTGCTCTTGTTCGTGTTGACGATGTGGCTGCAGACCCATCACGTCGTGCACCGGTCGTTCTGGCTGATGGCCGGTTTTTGGCCCGGGTGGATATTGCTCATCCTTCCGCAGGTGTTATCTTTTTATGTTTTTTACGGCGTGTTGTTCCCCCGTTTCCTGAAAACAAAACGACTGCTGCTGCTGGTTGTTTCGGGCCTGGGGGTGGCGGTGTTCTCATCGCTGCTGGCTATGGTGATCTCGGGTTCGTATTATTCCTTCCGTTATGGACCTCGTTTAAGTTTGGATACGGGGCTTGAAGGGGTGGTTCTTTCAGCGATAAGTTTTATCCATGGCGTGCTGGCGCTGGTGATAAAAGGGTTTCTCAGCTGGTATGAAGACATTCACCTGAAAGAAAGACTCAGCCGGAAAAACTATGAGATGGAGCTGGCGCTTATCAAATCGCAGCTGAGCCCGCATTTTTTATTCAATACGCTTAATAATATCGATGTCCTCATTCAAAAGGATGCTCATCGGGCTTCGGTTTATCTCAACCAGCTGTCGGATATCCTGCGGTTTATGCTTTATGAAACGAAGACCGAACAGATACCCATTCACCAGGAACTACAGTATATCGATAAATATATACAGCTGCAGAAGATACGGACGGCACATCCGGAATATATAAACTACTCGGTGGAAGGAGAAGCAAACAACCGGCTGGTAGAGCCAATGCTCTTTATTCCCTTTATTGAAAATGCGTTCAAACATGCGGAGAAAAAAGTGGAGAATGCTATTTGTGTGAGATTTACCTTTGCGAAGGATAAGATAACTTTTGTTTGCGAGAACAAATATAATAAGACCGCGGCGCCGGCCCAACCAGCGATGGTCAGTGGCGGCGACCCCGTGTCCGGCGGCGGCCTGGGTAATGACCTTATCCGGCGGCGCCTGTCCTTATTGTATCCCGATCGTCATCAGCTGGACATCAGTACTATTGACAACACTTATAAAGCTATCCTGACATTGACTTATGCGGATTGATTGTATCATAGTAGAGGATGAACCCCTGGCGCAGGAGCGTATCCGGGCTTACCTGGAAAAGCTTCCTTTTATGAACCTGGTGGGCGTGTTTGATGGCGCGATAGAGGCAATGGCCTTTCTTCAGGCGGGTAACAATGTCGATCTCATTTTCCTGGACATCAATATGGGCGATTTCTCCGGTATCCAGTTGCTGGAATCGGTGAAGATCAGCAGCCAGGTCATCGTCAGTACCGCCTATCACGAATATGCATTAAAGGGCTACGAGCTGAATGTCACGGACTATCTGCTGAAACCTTATACTTTCGAGCGTTTTTTGCAGGCGGTGGACAAAGTACAAAGCAACCGCGGTAAGGGTGGGGTAGCGCCGGAGCGGAAATTCATCTTCGTAAAGACGGAACACCGGCTCGAAAAACTACAATTGGATGACCTGCTGTATGTCGAAGGGATGCGGGACTACCGCCGTATCCATGCAGCCGGCAAGCAGATCATGACCTTGCAGACCTTTGGCGAGCTGGAACAGGCTATTCCGCCCGGTTTCGTCTGCCGCATTCATAAATCTTACCTCGTTGCCCTGGATAAAATTGATTCTGTCGGCCGCGACACTGTCCGCATCGGCAGCGTGGAATTGCCCATTTCCGATACCTACCGGAGGCCTTTTCTAAAGATGATTAGCCCGCCGTAGCAGTGACCCGAAATGGGCAACGCGTGCCGTGGCGCTATATTTGCATTAATATCGTATCTTAACCGGAAGGCAATATTGCCGCCTTAAACTATGCTTATTAAAGGAACTCTACTAAACTCCATACTGTTTTTCTTTTTTTATACGCCTCTCTCCGCTCAATATTATTTTACCGGGGAGGTGACAGACGTACATGGCGATAAATTGCCGAACGTGTCCATCATCGTTCAATCTACCGGAGACCTTTATAAAACCGGCAGCGGAGGTAGTTTCGAGATCATTACCCGGAAAACCGACGACACGCTGCTTTTCGCGGCTGCGGGATATGAGCCCTTTACAACGGCTATCCGCTCGTCCGAGTTTGTGCAGATCATACTGAAGCTGCTGCCGCAGCGCCTTACCCATAAACAACGCCTCCTGACCGCCTCCCTGGGTAACGAGGTGGTTTTTCCTGCTGATATCAATGGCCTTTCTTACAATATGATCCACCGCTTCCTGGACATGGGAATGCCCGTACCGGCAGAAGCCGTCAGGATCGAGGAAATGCTCAATTACTTTAATTTTTATTATGAGAAGCCGGATGAAGAAGCTTTGTTCCACTGCTCATCGAAACTATTACCTTGTCCCTGGCAGGAAAGTCACAAATTACTGTACTTCAATGTAAGCACACGCATCACCAACAGAGAGCAGGCTCCGCCCGCCAACCTGGTGTACCTGCTGGATATTTCCGGGTCTATGGACATGCCTTTTAAGCTTCCCCTGATCAAAACAGGCTTTCGGTCGTTGATCAACAATCTTCGGGATATAGATACGATATCACTGGTGGTATATGGCGCCAAGGTGGGAGTTGTCCTGCAAGGGGTGCCGGGTTCTCATAAGGGGCAGATCCTCTCGGCCATCGAAGGGTTGTCGCCGGATGGCCCTTCTCCCGGTATGAGGGGCCTTAAGCTGGCTTATGAAGTGGCGCGGCAGCAACGGATCGAAGACGGCAGCAATAAAGTCATTCTCATCACCGACGGGGATATCAGCGACGGAGCGAATTCCCGGGAGGAGCTGAGGGAGACGATCACAGGGGAAGGCCGGCAGGGTATACAGCTGACCTGCCTGGGTGTGGGGATCGACAGCACCCGGGATTCTGAGCTACCCTGGCTGGCAGAGGCAGGTCAGGGTAAATATGCATCGATCGGCGATGTGCGGGAAGCCGAGAAAGTTTTACTGAATGAGCTGGCCACGGATCTATGTACAGTGGCGGACAACGTCTGCGTAACAACTGATTTTGATACAACCCTGGTAAAGGAGTATCGCCTTATTGGATTTGACAATAGGGTGGATTCCACCAACGTCTCATTGAAAATGGAAGGCGGGCCGCTCTGTTCGGGTCATTCCCTGCTGGCCCTTTTCGAATTGGTCCCGAATAAGGATTCCATCGGAATTGAAAACATTGCCGGTATCAGGATCCGCTATACGCTGCCCGGGAAAAAGGTCGAGCTGCAGATGGACTATGGCTGCCCTAACCACCTGGTCGCTTTTGACAAGGCGACAGGCGATGAGCGAAAGGCAGCCTGCATCGCGCTGTTCGGTATGAAATTAAAACAGTCCGGTTATGCATCAGGGATACCCTGGGCGGATATTGAAAAAATGACCCGGAAAAATTTTTCTGCAAACAATGCATTGGATAGGGATTATATAACTTTAGTGGTAAAAGCCAGAAAGATTTACGAACACACTAAATAAGATAAGCCATGTATCCTTCTCTTGCCAATAAGGCCGCCGCTTTTAAGGCCCTACACGAACGGCCAGGTATTTTCGTTGTCCCCAATCCCTGGGACGCCGGTTCGGCAAAAATGTTGGAAAGCCTGGGGTTTGAAGCGATGGCTACTACCAGTGCGGGGCTGGCTTTCTCCCTGGGTAAACCCGACGGGCAGGCGGTAGTCAGCCGGGAAGAGACATTGGCCAATGCAAAAGCTATCCTTCAGGCGACTAACCTGCCGGTTTCGGCCGATCTGGAAAACGGATATGGAGAAGCGCCTGAGGCCTGTGCCGGGACCATCCTGCTGGCAGCAGAGATAGGGCTTTGCGGAGGCTCCATCGAAGATACGACGGGCCGGCCCGACGACCCTATTTATCCTTTTGAGCTTTCGGTCCGGCGTGTCCAGGCAGCGGTGAAGGCGGCGCGAAGTCTTTCTATACCTTTTATGCTGACGGCCCGGGCGGAAAACCTCATCTATGGCCGTCCCGACCTGCCTGATACCATACGCCGCCTGCAGGCCTATGCCGAGGCCGGCGCTGACGTGCTATTTGCTCCCGGGTTGACGACACGCGAGGAAATAACAGCGGTGGTGAAGGCGGTGGCGCCTAAGCCAGTGAATGTTGTCATGGGGCTGAGTCAGGCCAATTTTTCACTAAAAGACCTGGCTGCCCTGGGGGTCAGAAGGGTGAGCCTGGGCTCTTCGCTGGCCCGCTCTGCCTATGGATCCTTTTTACATGCGGCGAAAGAGATCCGTGAACAGGGGACGTTTACTTTTGCAGAAGGAGCGGTTTCTTATAAAACAATTAATGAATTGTTCCGCTAGGGAAAAAGATCAAAATCCGTGAAGGCCATATCATTTTAAGTATGTTGCTTTGTTCTCATGAGCATAAAACGAAGAGATTTTATCCGCCTGTCCGGATTGGCCGCTGCCGGCGTTAATATATTGCCATTACGGCTTCCGCACACAGGTGCGGCAATTCTCGACGACCTGAAGCCGATGACCGGCGATGTCGTCCCCATCGCTGTCGGGGAAAGACAGGCCCGGATCCAAAAGGCCCAGCGCCTGATGTCGGAAAACAAGATCGAAGCCCTGATCCTGGACTCAGGCACTTCCATGGTCTATTTTACCGGTATGAGCTGGGGGCAGAGCGAGCGAACGATGGCCGCCATTATCCCGGCAAAGGGAGAGGTAAAATATGTATGTCCTGCTTTTGAGGCCGAACGCCTGCGGGAACTGATAAAGATCGGCACAGAAGTCCGCACCTGGGAAGAACACGAAAGTCCTTATAAAGTGATAGCCGGTGTATTGAAAGATTACGGCATCCGCACCGGAAATATAGGCATGGAGGAAAGGCTGCGCTTTTTCATCTTCGATGGAGTGCGAAAGGAAGCGCCGCAGCTTAATTATGTGAGCGGTGACCCGGTCACGATGAACTGCCGTATGATCAAGTCTCCCGCGGAGCTGGCCCTGATCCAAAAAGCCAATGACATTACCGTTGCGGCGTATAAGGCAGCGATAGCCTTGCTGCACGAAGGCATGACACCGGCCGATTTCTGGTCGACTGCCGAAGACGCTTTTTCCCGGTTGGGTGTAAGAGGAGGGCTGAGTGCGAATTTCGGACCGGCCTCCGCATATCCCCACGGCAGTATCCAGACGCAGCACCTGAAAAAGGGGGATGTCGTGATCATGGATGACGGCTGTAAAGTGGAAGGATATTGTTCCGATATCAGCCGGACGATTGTGTTTGACGCCGGGCCGACCCGACGGCAGCAGGAAATATGGGATTTGGAAAAGAAAGCCCAGGCGGCGGGATTCGCGGCTGCAAAACCGGGCGTTCCCTGCGAGCAGGTTGACATTGCTGCCCGGAAAGTCATTACCGATGCAGGTTTTGGCCCCGGATACAAAATCCCGGGTCTGCCGCACCGGACGGGGCATGGTATCGGCATGGACATACATGAATGGGGAAACATGGTCCTGGGAAACAAACAGCCGTTGCAGCCGGGTATGTGTTTCAGCGTGGAGCCGATGGTTGCCATCTATGGCGAATTTGGCGTCCGGCTGGAAGACTGTGCCTATATGACGGAAGAAGGGCCTAAATGGTTCTCCCAGCCAAGCCCGGCCATTGATCGGCCTTTTGCGGTGTGACGGGGGGGGCCCCGACAGTCATTAATATTCAGTTCATATTTGCTTCTTTACTTTGTAGGCCAACTTACTGCTTACAATGGAGAAGGACATTCAATACCAGGTAAAATTATGGCTGCAAAATGACGAGGATGCCTTTAAAGGGATATTCACCTATTACTATCCGCTTTTATACCGCTATGCATTCCGCTACCTTAAGAGTCAGACGCTTTCGGAAGATCTGGCTATGGAAGTGCTGACAAAAATATGGGAGAAGAAGACCGCTATTTCGGACCACACAACATTTGAAAATTATCTTTTTACGGCAGCCCGCAATCGGCTGATCAATCACTGGCAACGCAGGGTCGAAGGACTCTTATCGCTGGATATCATAGGGGAAGGAGAGGAATCGGCAATCATTAAAGACCAGATGCAGCTTCAGGATGTGATCCTATCCAAAGAATTGGAATCCGTCTATAGAAAAAGTCTCTCCGAACTGCCGGCCCGGCGTCGTCTGATCTTCCGATTACACCGAAACGAACAGCTGAGCTATAAGGAAATAGCGGGTCAGCTGAACATTTCCCCCAGGACGGTGGAAAACCAGATGGCAGCTGCCTTAAAACAGCTCCGCCTGGCCTTGCTTCAATATCTCACCAGCATTATCTTATAGTCGTTTGTTAAGAAATTGTTACCCAATAGGGTTCTGAGACCACATCTGTGTATGCGGGTATAGAAATCAGCATTTATGACACCGAAAGAGATCGATAGAGAAATAGTACTATCCTGGTTACAGGGTGATTATTCCGTCACACAATTACGGATGCTTCAGGATTATTTGCAGGACCCTGCTTATCGGGAAAGCCTGGAAAAATTTCTACAGGAAGAATGGGGTGCGCTTGACGTCGCTCCTCAACCGTCGCTCCCTGATCTGGAACAGCAATATGACAAATTCCGTTCGCAGCTGCAGATACCCGAGCCGGAACTAAGTCCGGTGCGCAGGCTGCCTGCAAGGCGATGGGTACCTGCGGCCGCTGCCGCCGCTGTTGTCTTTTTCCTGGCGGGGATGATCTGGTTCTTATATCATGGTTCGGGTCCTGCTGGGAAGGAGAATAAGACAATCTCCTGGGTCGTGCTGAATACGGCTCCCGGGAAAAAAAGGACTATCCAGCTTCCGGACAGCTCTATCGTCTACCTGGGTGTTGCGAGTACATTAAGGTATAATGCCGATTATAACAGCAATAACCGGTCTGTTTTCCTGGAGGGTGAAGGATACTTCGTTGTAAGACATGGTAGTCGTTATCCCTTTACGGTGAATACAGGCAATCTGGCTACGATAGACATCGGCACAGAATTCAATATCCGTCATTATGCTGGTCAGGGAACCGTGGAAGTGACGGTGGCGAAAGGCAGGGTAGAGGTACATAATAAACGGGGAGGAAATAAAAGCCTGGTAGCGGCTCTCGGCCAGGGACAACAGCTGCAATATGATTCTGCTACGGCTGGGGCAGTTACTGTTAGCCTGCCCGAAACCTCGCTCGTCGGAGGCTGGCGAAAAGGGGTACTTGTTTTCCGGAAACAAACGCTGAAAGAAGTGACCGACGAGCTCCAACGGTATTATGGCGTCAGCATTCGCTATGCGAACCCTGCCCATACAACTATTCTGCTTACTACTTTACTGGATAACCGAAGCCTGGAAGAAGCGCTGGACATCGTTACGGTTACGGCAGGAGTACGTTATGTCCGGCAGGGAAATACGATCCTGCTGCAGTAAATAAAATAATAACTAAGAGTATGATAAAAAAGGCATTTCTCCTCTTATCTCTGTTGTGGGGACTCACTTGTCTGCACGCACAGGATACGACCCGGCGGGTGGATGTGCATTTTCGACATGCCACTTTACAGCAGGCTTTTGCAGAACTGGAAAAACAGTTCGGTCTTAATTTCTCTTACAATGAAAGCAATATCCGCCTTTATAGCAAAGACATAAATTTTGCCTTGAAAGATGCCACAGCGCGGCAGGTCCTCGACAGGATATTTACAGGAAGCCCCCTGATCTGGTCGCTTAAAGGTAGTCTGGTCGTGCTTTCTGCTGACCCGGGTTATATCAGAAAGCAATCCCCTTCCCACGCATCGGCCGAAACCCTCAGCGGAAACCTTTCGGATGCGGAGACGGGAGAACCTGTGGAAGGCGTCACCGTAAAAGTTGGTGATCGTACCGTTGTAACGGATGAAGATGGTCGTTACAAGCTGGCGGTACCTGCCGGGACCTATACGGTAAGTATCACCCATATTGTTTACGGCACCCGGGAGGTTAAGGAGCTGGAAGTGTCGGCAACTTCGCCAACAGTGATGAACCTGTTCCTGCAAAAGAACGGATCTGCGCTGAATGAGGTCGTTGTGGTCGGTTATGGTAAGCAATCCCGGAAATTATTGAGCAGCAGCATCAGTACAGTCCAAAATAGCGAGTTCAACCAGGGTAATTTCAATAACCCAGCCCAATTGCTCCAGGGCAAGGTTGCCGGCCTGACCATCACCCGCAGCGGTGACCCCAATGGAACGCCCACCATCATACTGCGCGGCCCATCTACCCTGCGTGCAGGCGCGGCCCAGGAGCCTTTTTATGTTATCGATGGAGTAGCCGGCGCGGATGTAAGGATGGTATCACCGGACGATATAGCCTCCATCGAGGTATTAAAGGATGCTTCTGCAACAGCCATTTATGGTACCCGGGCCTCCAATGGGGTGATCATGATCACGACTAAAAAAGGCAAGCTGTCGCAAACGCTCGTCAACTATGACGGCTATGTAGCGGAGGAAAAAGTAGCCCGTAAGATAAAAATGATGGATGCCGGCCAGCTAAAAGACTATCTGAAGAAAAACAACCTGGCCCTGGACCCCTCCGATGACCAGGGGGCCAACACGGACTGGCAGAAAGCCGTCACTCAGACGGCAGTATCGCAAAATCATCACGTTTCCCTCAGCGGGGCTGCCAGCAATACGACCTATAATGCGTCCTTCAATTATCTCGATAGCAAGGGTATTTTAAAAAATACCGGTATGAACCGGCTGATCGGTCGGATCAACGTAGAACAGCGGGCCCTCAACAATCACCTCAAACTGGGGGCGTCGGTCGGCTCTTCTGCTACCAATTCGGACCTGCTGCCCGATCAGAATATCATCCTATATAATATGCTGCGTTATCTCCCTACGGTCCCCGTAAAAAAGGCGGATGGCACGTATACGGAGAACCTGCAGCGGGTGCAGTACTACAATCCCGTAGCCCTGCAGAACAATGCCTGGCAGCAGCTGAAGAACAGGATCACCGTCCTGAACGGGACTGCACAGGTGATATTACCTCTTGGCTTTAAATATGACGTCAGTCTTACCTCTCAAACCGAGCAGGACAATAGCGGAACCTATTATACCAGCGCCTATACCCTGAAGACCGGTGTCAACGGGCAGGCCTACCGCTCCTCTTACCAGAGCACCAGGAAAATGGTGGAAACCTTCCTTACTTTCGATAAAAGCGCGGGCGATCACACCATCAATGCGCTGGCGGGTTATAGCTGGCAGGAAGATGTTACGGGTGATGGCTTCCAGGCCAGTAACCAAAATTTTCCAACAAACGACCTTGGGTACACGAATATCGGGCTGGGCAGCCCCACCGGCAACTACCGGACGGACTGGGGACAGGATTTGTACCAAAAACTACGGCTTATCTCTTTTTATACCCGGGCTAAATATGATTTCAAACACCGCTATTTGTTCCAGGCCTCCCTTCGCAGGGACGCATCTTCCGCCTTTGGGGTTAACCATCGCTGGGCGACCTTTCCTTCGGCTTCCTTTGCATGGCGGGCAATTGATGAAACTTTCCTGAAGCGTCAGACCTTGTTTAGCGACCTGAAATGGCGTATAAGCTATGGCGTCACGGGTAATTCTCTTGGTTTTGACCCGCTGATCTCGAAAGTAAGATATGGCTCTGCCGGCGCCTTTTATTACAACGGTTCCTTTGTAAATGGCATCGGACCTGCTCAGAATGCCAATCCCGACCTCAAATGGGAGAAAACGGCCATGTTCAATACGGGTATCGACTTTTCCCTGTTTAAAGGCCGGCTGACCGGCAGCGTGGAATATTACGACAAAAGAACGAGCGATCTTATCTGGTATTACCCGGTGTCGACCATCCAGTATTTTGTCAATACGTTTACGGCCAATGTCGGTTCCATTTCCAATAAAGGATTCGAGCTAAGCCTGGAAGCAACGCCGGTCCGGTCGGCTGATTTCAAGTGGTCCAGCTCGCTGAATTTTTCCCATAACGACAACCGCGTGGTATCCTTGTCCAACAATGTGTTCAAGCTGGATTCCATATTTGAGTCTTCGCCGGGCGGTCAGGGCCAGACAGGGTCCTATGTCCAGATATTGAAATCGGGCTTCCCGGTGGGTCAGTTCTTTACTTTTAAATATGCCGGAAAGAATGCCCAGGGGATTACCCAATTCTATGACAAGAGCGGTAAGATCACGACGGCGCCGAAAAATTTCGCCGACTACTACTATGCCGGCAATGCGCAGCCCAAACTGCAGATCGGCTGGGGTAATACTTTTGCCTACAAAAGATTCGATCTGAACATCTTTGTCAGGAGCTTGCTGGGAGCCAGGGTCATGAATGCAACGCTGGCCGACCTGAACAGACCTGTTGAGGCAACTAACTATAACCTGCCGGTCTTTTCATCCCAGGAATCGCCTAAAGATATCAGCGCCTACATCTACTCCAACCGTTACGTAGAAGACGCTTCCTATCTGCGGCTGGACAATGTCACCCTCGGGTATAACTTCCCATCTCTTTTCCGGGGAATGCGTTCGATGCGTATATACGTATCTGGTAATAATTTGACAGTGATCACCGGCTACCGCGGCCTCGACCCCGAAGTATCCGGCATCAACCCCGATGTATCGTCGGGCGGGCTTACCCCTGGTGTCGACAACAAAGACTATTATCCCCGTACCCGGGCATTTCTCCTGGGCCTGAATGTTAATTTTTAAAAATTGAAATCATGAAAAAAATCTTTAGCTATAGCGTGCTACTGGCAGCCAGCTTACTGATGCTGGATGGTTGCACCAAAACGGACGTGCCGGTGGAGAGTGAGCTGACCCCTCAGAATTTTCCAAAGACCGATCAACAATTTATCCTGGCTGCAGGACCGGCGTATACAAATTTTCGCGGCAGCTATTGCCAATCCTACTGGATGCAGCAAACACTGACCACAGACGAGGCTATCCTGCCGAGCCGGGCGGGCGGATGGTATGACGGCGGCCGCTACCAGCAGATGCACTATCATTCCTGGACGCCGGATAATCCTCTCGTATCGGGTAGCTGGAGCTGGGGTTTTGGAACGATCAGTACCTGCAACCAGATATTAGCCTTATTTGCCGCTTCCCAAAGCAGCCCTGCCAAGGCGCAGATCGTCGCTGAGATCAAGACCTTGCGGGCCATCAATTTTTATTTTATGATGGACCTCTACGGGAACATCCCCATACCCACCACCTTCGGGGATACGGCCAAGCCCGTCCAGCAGACAAGGACGCAGGTATTTAACTTCATCGAGCAGGAAGTAAAAGCGGCCTTACCCGCGTTGAGCCGCGCCACCGACGCCACCGTTTATGGCCGCCCCAATGTCTATACCGCCTATGCGTTGTTAGCCAAATTATATCTTAATGCGGAAGTCTATACCGGCAAGCCGAGATATGACGATGCCGTGACTGCCTGCGACAGTATTATCCAATCGGGAAAATATTCCCTGGCCGACGACTATCCTAAAATGTTTTACCCGGACAATGGTCCGCAAATGAAGGAATTTATCCTGGCTATTCCCTACGATCATGCCAGCGCACAGGGCAATCAGTATTCCTGGTATTCCCTGCACCCGGCCTTACAACAAAAATATGGCCTGTCTTACCGCCTGAGCAACCCGGTGAGCACTATCCCTTCTTATTTCGCACAATTCAATGATTCCAGTGATGTCCGGACGGCTTTGTGGCTTACCGGGAAACAATATGATTTTGGCGGCAACCCCATCATCATACACACTACCAAGGTCGGCCTGGACAATACTTATACAGGGGCTGACGGCAGCACCCCCGTGGATTATCAGCTGGAGTTTACCCCGCAGGTTACACTAAGAGACGTTGCCAAATTCGAAGTAGGGGGAGACGAACTGGGCAAGGCCAAGGGAATCCGGAATATCAAATACTATCCGGACGTAACGGCTACCGATCGCAATCAAAGCAATGATGTAGCCGTTTTCCGGTATGCGGATATCCTGCTGATGAAAGCCGAATCGCTGCTGAGAGGAGCGGCACCTACCTATGGCGCAACAACGTTGTCGCTGGTCAATACGCTGAGGAGCGAAAGAAAGGCGGCCGTACTGACTTCGGTAGACCTGACGGCGATGTTGAAGGAACGGGCGTTGGAGCTGAACTGGGAGTGCTGGCGGAGAAATGACCTTATCCGCTACGGCAAGTTCGAGGATAGCTGGGGCTATAAAACAGATGCGGATGTTAATAAACGTATATTTCCAATACCTTCCGGGGAAATAATATTGAACCCGGCGCTGGTGCAGAATAAGGGATATTAACCAGTGTAAGAAAAACCATTGGTATTTAGGCCGCTTGCAAGAGCGGCCTTTTTTTATTTATGTTATTTAAGGGATTTTACTTTTGGGCCTTTTTGCTTTTAAAGGATTTGTTGCCTACTCTTTACGGTTTGAATGGGACTGGGCAATTACGGTAGGTCTGATTGATGCAATAGTTGGAGTCATTGTTTGTATTATTAATGATAAAAGAAAAATGGAAGAGGACCAGGATATCAGGTCCTGGTTACTCATAAACCTCTCTTCTATGGCCGATTGTAATGACGGTCACGATAAGGCGGCCGTCGTTGATCTCATAGATGACGCGGTAATCGCCGATGCGGATGCGCCAGGCGTCGCGGCCTTTTAGTTTTTTGCAACCGGGCGGGCGGGGATCCTGCTCGAGTTCCAACAGTTTATCTTCGATACGGGTAGCGATAACATTGGGTAGTTTATCCAATTGCTTTTGTGCAGAAGGCAAGATGAGAACGGAGTACTCAGGCTTTTTGCCTTTTGCGTCTTTGGCGGATTGCATCGCGTAAGGGAATGGGTTTTTCTTTTTTGGCTTTAGCTTTATCGTAGGCGCGGATATCCTCCAGTTCTTCCAGCTCTTCGAGCAAGAGCTGATACTGCTTGATGGGAAGTACAGCGGATATTTTTTTACCCTTGCTGTCAGTTATAAAAGTAGTGGAGAGCATAGAAGAGCAAATTTACCAATTTATAGCGAATTGGTAAAGGGAATTTTCGGCAATTTTTACCAAAATGCGCGGCAGGACAGGTTGTGTTGCAGGCATACGCCTAAGTTAACTAATATTCATCAGACAAACCAAAGGAAGGTTTGTTGTACATCCATTGCCCGCCGGTGAAATCCGGGAACTCTACCGTATGGTTACCCAGCTCGATGGATTGTTCGCTGAGTGGTGTTATGGCGCTATAGGCTGCGGCGTCATACACGTCCATCGGCGGCGGCACGTTGCGTTTGATGGATTCGATAAAGGCATGAATCACAAAAAAGTCCATTCCGCCGTGACCCGCACCTTCCGCATCTTTTGTCCAGCGTTTCCATAAAGGGTGGTCGTATTTGTCCAGCCAGGCCTTCGCGGGGTCCCATTCATCGTTTTTGGACTGGCCTTCGACGTAGATGCCTTTGGCGACATCCATCCAGAGGCCGCCAGTCCCCTGCACCCGGAAACCCAGGGAATAGGGGCGGGGAAGGCTGGTATCATGCTGTAATAAAATGGTCTCGCCGTTGGCGCAGTTGATGGAGGTGGTTACCACGTCGCCCAGCTTGAATTGTACTTTAGCGCTGGGATGGTCATTACCGCATTGTTTGACCACATGGGCATGCAGGCCCCGCGCTTTCGAGGAAAAAGAGCAGAGGTTGGTAAAACGATTGCCCTTGTTGATATTTATATAATGGGCCAGCGGTCCGATGCCATGCGTAGGATAGAGGTCGCCGTTGCGGTGGACGGAATGTTCAGTCCGCCAGCGGGCTTCTGAAAAAGCTTTTTCACCGAACTCGCAGCCGCCGCCATAAGCCTGCTGGCCATTGTTGAATTTTACGTCTCTTAAATTATGCTGGTAACCGCCCTGGAGGTGAATCAGCTCGCCAAACAGGTTTTGTTGTACCATATTCAATACGGCCATGACATCGCGACGGTAACAAACGTTTTCCAGCATCATGACATGGGCGTTCTGCTTTTCTGCCGTTCGCACCACTTCCCAGTGATCCTCCAGTGTGATGCCCAGCATAACTTCCGTGCCCACATATTTTACGCCTGCTTCGAGCGCACCGACGATCATGGGTTTATGCCATTCCCAGGGAGTAGCAATGATGACACCGTCCAGTTCCTGTTGTTTTAGCAGGTCCTTCCAGGCGTAGGGATTACCCGTATAAATTTTGGGCATTTTCTTCCCGCTTTTAGCGATGAGCTGTTTGGTGCTGTCGAGCATCCGGGGGTCGACGTCACAAACGGCAACAATGTCCACGTCGTCCCTTCTCAGCAGAAGGCTTAGGTGGTTTTGGCCGCGAAGCCCGGTGCCGATGAGGGCAAGCCGGGCCCTGGGACCGGCCCACCCGGCGCCGGCAGTCTTGTCGCTGGTAAGCTTGCCGGCATTATCCTGATCCCGGGCAAATAATCGGGTGGCAGGAGCTGCAGCCAGGGCCACAGCGGCGAGGCTGCTATTGCGGAGGAAATCTTTTCTATTCATTGGATTAAAGATAATAGCAATAAGCTCAAAAAGCTAACGCAATCGAATGCGTAATTTATCCTTATTTTTATAAAAAAATAGACATGCGCAGGCTTACGCTCTTTATTGCCGCCGCGATGCTTTTTGCCGGCAACGTCATGGCCCAGCTCTCTATAGATACCTCGAAAGTGATACAGGTCAGCCAGGAGCCAAGGCATCATAAAGTTTTTGAGAACGAATGGGTCCGGATACTGGATGTTCACATCCCGCCGCATGATACTTCGCTGATACACAAACATACGACGCCATCTGTTTTTATAGTCCTTGGTAATACGAAGAGCGGCGCCCAGACCTTCGTAGAACCCCGCCATAAAACCTTTAGCAAGGAGGGTATCTGGTACGAAGAGTTTAATGACACCCCCCGTATTCACCGGGTATGGAACGAGGATACGATTGACTTCCATGTGATCGATATGGAAATACTGCATAAGACTTCTCCAATGTCTCCTGCCATGGATATGGCTGCTGATCCTAATCCTTCCAACCTGCTGTTCGATGAGAGGCTTGTCCGGGCCAACCGGGTAACGATGCCGGCGCATGGGAGTTTCAGGCTAAAATGGGCGGAAAATCCCGTCGTAGTGGTCGGGCTCTCCGGTCCTAATGCCACGGGGTCGGTCAATGGGAAAGCGTTCACCCAAAAAGGAGATTATCTTTTTGTGCCGGCAGGCAAGGAATTGGGGATATCCAATGAGAACGGTACGGGCGCTGTGCAATTTGCGGTGTTCACGCTGAAATAACTCACTGGCTCTGCCAGTTGGCTATCTCTTCGAAGTCGTCGGCCAGTTTACTGCTCAATCGCTCGAATATCCGGAACAGCCGCATATAAACTTCATGGTTGTTCCTGTCCGGCCGGTACATCCCCGGGACGTCGATCCCGCGGGTTGCCTCTTCCAGGCTTTCATACAAACCCATCTCCGTGGCTGTTACCAAAAAGGCGCCCAGCCCGATACTGTCCGAATTGTTTTTTACGTGAACCGGCTTATTAAAGATATCGGCGATCATCTGGGCCCAGAAAGGATAGGCCGTAAAACTGCCGTTGATAGACAAGGTATGGATGGCCCGGTGTTCTTCCAGGGTCTTGCCAATGCTGTATATCTCGTACAGGATGCCTTCGATAGTGGCCCTGATAAAATGCTGCTGCCGGTGCTGCATATTCAGCCCGAAAAAGACGCCCCGTGCATTGGCATTCCAGATGGGGGCCCTTTCTCCCAGGAGATAGGGCAGGAACAACAATCCGTCGCTGCCTGCCGGGATCTTAGACGCCTCCTGGATCAGTCCATCCATCGAGTCTTCCAGGTCGAAGGCTTTCCGGAAAGAGCCAAACTCCCGGGTAAACCACTCAAAGATGACTCCGCCATTGTTGGTAGGGCCGCCCGAAACATAATAGTTTTTGGTCAGTACATAATTGAAAAGACGTTGTTTTTCATCGATCAGCACTTCCTTTCCTACCACCCGCACCGCACCGCTCTGTTCTATGGTAATGGTTGCTTTTCCTTCGCCCCATACCCCGGCGCCAAGAGTGGCCAGGCATCCGTCGCTGGCGCCGGCGATGATCTTTGTGCCGGGGGATAATCCCAATGAAGATTGAAATTCTCCGCGAAGACGGGGTGTCGAATAGAATATCGGCACCAGGTCTGGCAACTGGCCGGCCACAATACCCGCATAGTCGAGGGCTGCCTGTTCCCATTGGAAGGAATGGATATTGAATAATCCGGTTGCCGAAGCGAGGCTGTAGTCGATGATCGTTGTACCGGTCAATTGCTGGATAATATAACTTTTCAGGGAGAGAAACCGCGCCGTCTTGTCAAACCGTTCCTTGTCCTGATTCTTCATCCAGGCAATTTTGATCAGGGGGGACATGGGATGGATGGGGGTGCCGGTAGCATCATAGATGGCCTTGCCGAGCGGAGTGTTTTTAAGCTCCCGGGCCTCTTGCTTACCCCGGTTGTCCGACCAGGTGATGGCATTCCCCAACGGATTGCCCTTTTTATCAACCGGCAGCACGCTGTGCATGGCGGCGCTGAAGCAAATGGCGGTCACCTGGTAACCGGCCGGCTGAATGCGTTCATTCAGTAAATTCTTCAGGACGTAGAGAACGGTGATGAATATCTGCTCGGGGTCCTGCTCGCTCTGATCCGGCTCCCTGTGAAAAGTGGGATAGGAGCCCTTCATCGACCCGATAAAGACTCCTTGCAGGTCGAAGGCGAATATCCGCACGGAGCCCGTGCCCAGGTCGATGGTCAGTATGCAATCCTGTTGACGGTTCATAGTTTGTCGGTATTATCCTTTCGGAACTGGCTCGGCGTGTAGCCGGTGAGTTTCTTGAAAGTGGTGGAAAAATGTTGTGATGAATAAAAACCGGTGTCCAGCGCTATATCTGTAAGATTGGTATCCGTCTGCTTCAATAATTTAATCGCTTCCGAAATACGGATATTGATGAGATAGTTCAGCGGAGAAAAACCGGTATAGCTTTTTACTTTTTCGGTAAAGGCAGTCGTGCCCAGGCCTACGAGGGCAGCCATTTCTTCAACGGCCCATTGATGGGCCAGGTTTTTCCTCAGCTCCTGTTCCAGTTTCATAAACGAGCCGGAGAAGTCCCTTTGTGAATGACTTTGATGAATGAGCTGCCTGGTAGTTAGAATAAGCAGCGCATCTATGAGTTGATTTACTCTTGTTTGAAAGCCGATCTCCTGAAGGTGCAATTCCTGCACCAGTTGTTGGAATAGCCGGCCTGCGTCTTTCATGCCGGTAGCAACGGGAATGGTATTCAATTGCAGGATCTTCTGGATCGAACGGCTTTCGGTCGGGGAGAAACCACTCCATGGACCAAAACCGCTGCCGAGGGCTGGACCAAAACCGCTGCTGAGGGTTGGACCAAAACCACCGGCAAGGGTTATCCAGGAAAAGGCGCCGATGTCGAGGGCGCTGCGCGGACTGCCGAAGGGCTTATCCGGCAGCACCAGGGCCAGATCGGATGGGTAAAGAATATAGGGATAACCATCGATGCTCCAGTCGTAGCGGCCGTCCCATATGTAATAGATGCGGAAAGCGTTGGTTTTTTCTATGGGAAAAGAAGAGAGGCGGATAGTCTGTACCTTTTTCAGCCCGAACTCTATAATGTGCGGGAAAAGATCCAGTTCATTGGACAGGCCTTTTTGCAATAGATATGGGTTCAAGCAATCTTCTTTAGTTGTAATATAGACATTTCCTGCCGCTGTATAAAATTCACCGGTGTTCTTTATTGGAAGTTTTTTTTCTAAAACTTTATCTTCTTTGTAGAATGATGGAGTGGATCCATCCTTCTGACGATTTGCTAAAACAAAACAATTGCCATTATGAAAAGAATTGCACTGGCTATTCTTCCCATCCTCCTTTTCTTTACCACACACAGTATGGCGCAAACCAGGACCGGCACCGTCACCGACGCGGCGGGTAAAGGTATTGCCGCTGCGACCATACAGGTAAAGGGCGATTCACTCGGCCGCTATCGCATCAATGCACCTGCCGGCGCGACGCTGATTGTCAGTTCCGTCGGTTTTGCCTTTCAGGAAGTTCCTGTTGCCGGTAAGGATGTCATCGATGTTGTCCTTGTATCCGATGCGCGTAACCTCAATGAAGTGCTGGTCACGGCGCTGGGCATCCGGCGCGAGGCCCGGCGTCTTGGTTACGCTGCGACGAGCGTCAACACCGAGCAGCTCACCACCAACCGAACTACCAACTTTGGGAATAGCCTGGAAGGTAAGGTAGCAGGCTTAAATGTATCTCCGCCAGCCGGTGGCCCGGGCGGCTCTACCAAGATCCGCATCCGGGGCCAGTCCTCTTTCAGGGGAGATAACTCACCGCTGATCGTCGTCAACGGCATTCCTATCAACAATACGAGCGTATCTGCCGGCGGCTCCAATGGCAACGGAACCGGGAACCCGACGGGTGGTTCTTCCGACCAGGGCGATGGCTTGCAAAGCATCAACCAGGACGATATCGAGTCGATGACCGTACTGAAAGGGGCGGCTGCCGCAGCCCTTTACGGTTTCAGGGCTAAGGACGGCGCCATCATTATTACCACCCGCAGCGGTGTCAAGAGCCGGGACATTGGTGTTGAAGTCAATTCTCATTTTCAGGCCGACCAGGCGCTGGACTATACGGACTTTCAATATGTATATGGACAGGGTGAGAATGGTGTCCGGCCTCAAACCGTGAGTGACGCACAAAGCTCGGGTGTCCATAGCTTCGGCGAAAAACTGGACGGAAAACCTACCCCCCAGTTCGACGGTTCTTCCCGCCCTTATGTAGCCTATAAAAACAGGATCAGTGAATTCTACCGGACCGGGGCAAACTATACCAATACTGTCGCTCTTTCCGGAGGAAATGACAAAGGTTATTTCCGTTTGTCTTTTTCCAATACGGATGCGAATGCCATCATGCCCAATTCCGATTATCATAAAAAGATCGTGAACCTGGGCCTCAGCTATAAGTTTACTCCCCAGCTGACCTTACAACTGAACGCCAACTATTCGAATGAATACAATCACAATCCACCCCAGATAGGCATCCAGGATATGAACGCCAATACGACCATTTACACCATGGCTAACAGCATCGATGTACCCTGGCTGAAAGCAACCTATAAGGACGCCAATGGGAATGAGCAGCCGTTGTCCCGCTTCACCAACCGGAATAATCCCTATTGGGTCACCTTACAGCGGTTTGAGCATGTGCGGCGCGACCGCATCATCGGCAATGCGACGCTGCGTTATCAATTTGCCGACTGGTTGTATGTGCAGGGGCGTTTTGGTCAGGACTACTATACCCGGCCGTATGATTATGACCGGCCTACCGGCACACGCAGTATTGGCGCCGCTGCCAGCGGGTTCAATGGCTATTTCTACCAGGACGAGACGACGTTTCGCGAACGGAATATGGACTTTCTCGTTGGCGGGAAACATTCCTTCGGAAAATTCGGTATCGACATTGCGCTTGGCGGCAACCAGATGGAACAGGTATATACCAATATCGGTACGTCGGTCACCAATTTCTATGTCCGGGATCTCTATACGATAGGCAACGGGCAAACGAAGAACCCTTTTTATAATTATACGAAGAAAGAGGTCAACTCGCTGTACGGCACAGCTGAGCTGTCATTTAATAACTATATTTTCCTGAACCTCACCGCCCGGAATGACTGGTTCTCCACGTTGAACCCCCAATCCAATCATTACCTGTATCCTTCCGCCAGCCTTAGCTTTGTATGGACGGAGCTGCTTGGATCTTCGCTGCCTTCCTGGCTGAATTACGGCAAGCTTCGGGCTGCCTATGCGGAAGTAGGGGGCGATACGGACCCCTATTCAAACTCTCTCTATTACACTGTCAATGCCAACCAGTTCAACGGTTCGGCGCTGGGCAATATCTCCAGTAATATCAGCCCCAATGTCAATCTCCAGCCGCTGAAGGTGAAGGAAGCGGAGCTGGGCCTGGAGTTCAGGCTTTTCAACAACCGGCTCAGCTTCGACGGAGCGGTGTATAATAAGAATACCTATGATGAGATATTGAATGTGAATGTCTCCAATGCCAGCGGTTATAGTTCTACAAAGGTTAATCTCGGCCACCTCCGCAACCAGGGCGTGGAGATACTGCTGACGGGAATGCCCGTCAAAACCCGGAACTTCAGCTGGGAGACCGGCATCAACGGCAGCTACAACAACAGTAAGGTCCTGGCCCTGGCTAATGGACAGACCCGTTTCGACGTAGGCAGCGGTGAGTTCTTCGGTACCGTATCCCATGAAGTAGGCCTGCCGCTGGCTTCCCTTCGCGGTTACGATTACAAGCGGGATGTCAAAGGAAACATTATAACCAGCAGCGGCCTGTTCCTGCAGGGTAACCTGAAGACCTTTGGCAGCGCCATTCCGAAATGGGTTGGCGGCTGGCAGAATACGTTCACCCTGGGCAGGTGGCGGCTGTTCACACAGATAGACTTCAAGGCCGGAGCAAAGCTGCTCTCCAACTCCAACCTGAATTTCCTGCGGGAGGGCTTGTCCCAATCTTCGCTGGTCGGCCGGGAGGGCGGTGTCACCTTCCAGGGTGTGAACCCGGATGGTTCGGCTAATACTAAGGCTGTCGCCGCCGAGACTTTTTACACGCAGTACCGGTCTACCGGGATCGCCACACCTTTTGTATACAATGCCAGCTTTATCCGGTGGCGGTCGTTGTCCCTCTCATATGATCTTTCACCTTTCCTGAAGAAGACCTTTGTCCGGCAGGTTAGTGTTTCCGGCACGGTCTACAACGTACTGATGATCAAAAAATATGTGGACAATCTCGATCCGGAGGCGTCGGTCTCGGCTTCCGATAACCTGCAGGGCATAGAGGCGCATACGCTGCCCACCACCCGCAGCTATGGACTCAACCTGAACTTTAAATTTTAAGCATAGCCTAAAAAAATAATTATGCGACTTTTCCTTAAAATCCGGCATTTATATTTGCTGTTGCTGCTGGCCGGCGCCAGCGCCTGCGACAAGGGTTTCATAGATGTGAATACCAACCCGACGCAACCGGGTACGCTGGACCCCGCTTATCTTTTCGCCAGCGCCGAGGTCAACGCAGCTATACCGGTGTATTATTATCAGATACCCATTGTACAACAGGTTATTCATCCTTTTACCGGCGTACCGGAAGGAGGCAACCACAATGTTGAATTTGACAATAATGCCAGCACTACCTTCGATTTCATGTATAATGGTACGGGCAACGGCGGTACTGTCACCGGCTCGACTTCCGCAGTGAACGGACCGGCAGCCTTGCTTGCTGACGTCATAAACCAGACCAAGGCTAATGCGGCCCGCAGCAATCTCTATAATATGGCCCGTATCTGGCGGGCCTATGTATTCATGATCCTGGTGGATACCTATGGAGATGTGCCTTATTCGCAGGCCGGACAGGGTTTCCTTTCGGGCATCAGCCTGCCCAAATACGATGCCCAGCAGGACATTTATACCGACCTGCTTAATGAGCTGACCCAGGCGACGGCAGCGCTGGACGCCACTAAGGCAATAGAACCCAATGATGTTATTTACAAAGGGAACATCGCACAGTGGAAGAAGCTGGGGAATTCCCTGCTGGTGCGGATCGGCATGAGATATAGCAAACTCGACGGGGGTAAGGCCCAGCAAATTGTATCGGCAGCCTATACAGCCGGTACGATGCAGTCCAACGCCGACAATGCGTGTGTCGCTTTCAACAGTACCTTCAACAGCCCTACGGGCAGCTGGGTCCAGGGTACAGAAAGAGCAAACGTCTATTTGGGCAAACCTTTCATCGACTCCCTGCTACGGACCAACGATCCGCGCCTCGGTGTCATCGCCGTCAAGTATACCAATCCCGGCGGGACTCTTTCTGCGGGCACCACCGGCACGGAGGATACGGCTGCTGCCGACCAGATAGGGCTGCCTTTTGGCTACAATGAAGCAACGATCAGCACGGAGCCGAATTTTCCCGGGAAGGCCACCACCGGCTGGAAATATTCACAGCTGAACCGGCGGACAGCAGGCCGCATCGATATCCCGGAATTCTTTGTCACCTTCGCGCAAACACAGCTGCTGCTTGCCGAAGCTGCACAGCGGGGATGGATATCCGCTGCTCCTGCCACCCTGTACAACGCCGGCGTGCGGGCGCACATGGACCAGATGGCGAAGTATGACGTCTCGGCCACTATCGCCACGGCTGCAGAGAATGCTTATCTCGCGGCTAATCCTTATGATCCGGCGGGGGCAATACAGCAGATAAACACCCAATACTGGATTGCCTCCTTTCTCAACGGAACAGAGGCCTGGGCAAACTTCCGCCGCAGCGGTTATCCGTCGCTGGCGCCAAATCCCTATCCCGGCGCCGACCCCGCTGTAAAGGGCGCATTCATCCACCGGCTGCAATATCCCCTGCGGGAGGCCTCGGCGAATACGGCTAATTATAATGCGGCGGTCAGCCATAACGGACCGGACAATATGGCCACACATGTTTTTTGGGATAAATAACCATCGCATGACCTATTACATGGGAGTGGACATTGGAACGACATCGGCAAAGGCCGTCGCTTTCAACGGGGAAGGAATACCCATCGAAAAGCGATGGGTATCCTATCCGATGTCACATACGGCGCCCGACAGAAGCGAACAGGACCCTGATGAGATACTACGGGCCGTATGCCGCTGTATCAACGAAGTGGCAACCGCCCTTCTGCCTGCGCGGCCGGAAATGGTGGCCTTTAGTTCGGCTATGCATAGCCTTTTGGCAGTGGACGAAGCGGACAAACCCCTTACTCCCTGTATCATTTATGCGGATAACCGGGCGGCGGCTATTGCGGAAGAGTTATCCCTCAATGGGAAGAAACGGGCTTTTTACCAGGCTACCGGCGTACCCGTGCATGCCATGACCCCGCTGTGCAAGCTGCTCTGGCTTCGACAGGAGGAACCTGCTTTGTTTACCGCAGCGGCGGCATTCATCGGGATAAAAGAATATGTTTTCCGGAAATTATTCGGGGAAGGACCTGTGGATACTTCCATCGCTTCCGCTACGGGGCTGCTGAACAGCAGGACCCTGCAATGGGATGAAGAGATCTTAAAATATCTTTCCCTTGACCATTCAAAACTGGCCAGGGTGGTCTCACCCCGGCATATTATAACCTATGAGGCCCGCGTAGGAAATCCGGACCTGTCCTTATCTCTTCCCCGGGGAACACCTATTGTCATCGGCTGTAGCGATGGCGCTTCCGCCAACCTGGCTACCGGAGCCAGTGGCAACCATGTCATGGCTGTCACCATCGGGACAAGCGGCGCTGCCCGGATGATCTTCCCGGGTGCGGAGACAGGCGGACCTGGCGACGGCCTGGATGGCGACATGCGGACTTTTCGCTATCATGTCAAAGACAACGATTATATCAGCGGCGGCGCTACCAATAACGGGGCCGTCGTGCTGCAATGGCTGAAGGAAACCCTATTGCAGGCAGACGAAAGTTATGGACAGCTGTTCCAACTGGCATCGACGGTGCCACCCGGCTCGGAGGATCTGCTGTTTATTCCCTATATCCTTGGCGAGCGGGCGCCCATATGGAACTCAAAAGCGCGAGGCCTTTATTTCGGATTGGAGATCCGTCATACAAAGGCGCATCTGGTGCGTGCCGCCATGGAAGGGGTCATCTATGCCGTATACAGCATCGGGCGGATATTGGCGGAGAAGAACACGATCACCGAGCTGCATGCTACCGGCGGCTTTGCCCGTAGCCCTCTCTGGGTGCAGATGCTGGCGGATGTGTTTAATGTAAAGGTGCTGACCTTCGGAGAAGAGGAAAGCGCTGCAATGGGGGCTGTGGTGGTGGGGATGGAGGCGCTGGGTAAAAGCCCTGTTTTTTGCAGGCAGGCCCTGGCGGTATATTCACCGGAGGCCGCTGCACATGCGGTTTACCGGGAAAAGGTAGAAAAATTCAGCCGGGTATACGAAAGTGTCAAAAACGAATTTTGAACCACAAATAACAATTGAATATGATCAGAAAGATTTCACTGTCCGGACGGGGGACTTCCCTGTTGCTATTCATGGCATTGATTGCCGCCACAACCGGTGTCCGCGCCCAGCGGGTCGGCTCCTCACCCGAATACATCAAGGCCCTGACCTCCGGCTGGAAGGGCGAACGTACTCCCGACGGGCGCCCCAAAGTATCCGACAACATGTTGCTGCGCCTGAAGAATATTTCCCTCGAAGAAGCCTGGGGCATACTGCGCAACCACGGTTACCAAAACCAGTATGAAGGCGACTGGCACGTCATCCACCCCGACAGCGGCGCGATGACAGGTCGCGTCGTGACGGCTCAATACATGCCTTCCCGTCCTGACCTTATCAACACGGTAAAGGAGGAGGGTAAGGCAGAAGGCCGTAACCCGCAAGGCGGCACCAACTCCTGGCCCATCGATGTACTGACCGATGGGGATGTCTATGTCGCGGATGGGTATCTGAAAATGGCCGATGGCACTCTCATCGGGGATAACCTGGGCAACGCTATCTATTCCCGGTCGCACCGCGGGGTCATCTTTTACGGCAGTGTCCGCGACGAAGCCGGCCTCAGCGAAATAAATGGTTTCAATGGCTGGGTAAAAGGCGTAGACCCTTCTTATATCCAGCAGATGATGCTGACTTCCATCAACGCACCCATCCGTGTCGGCCGGGCCGTTGTGCTGCCGGGAGATGCCGTGCTGGCCAACAAATACGGCGTCATCTTCATCCCTGCCCACTTACTGGATACTGTCGTCATCACCGCCGAATTCATCGAGCTGCGGGATGAATTTGGCCACCAGCGTTTGCGCGAAAAGAAATACCTGGCCGGGCAGATCGATAGTCAATGGTCGGAAGAGATCAAAAAGGATTTCCTGCATTGGCTGGATGAACACCCGGAGAAGCTGCCGATGAGCCGGAAAGAGCTGGATGAGTATATGAAGAGCAGGACCTGGTAAATCACCCAATAATTTTATTAAACCACAAGCATATGAATCCATCAAAAAGATTTTTAGCAAAATTTGGGCTTAAAGACCCGGAAGATATTACAGAGTCAGAACCCGCTGCTGTCACATCTGGCGGGAATCGCCGGAGTTTCCTGAAAAAATCAGCCCTGGGTGGCCTGTCGCTCAGCGGGCTGTTCTTTGCCGGTATCGAAGATACCTTCGCACATAGTTCGTCAAAGGTCAACCGTTATTCGGGCCCCTCGGACCTGAAGATCACCGATATGCGTTATGCTACCGTCATGAATACGACTGGCCGGTGCACGATCATCCGCATTGACACGAACCAGGGCATCTATGGCCTGGGAGAAGTACGCGACGGCGCCGACTGGCGGTATGCGCTGTTTTTGAAAAGCCGTATCATGGGCATGAACCCTTGCAGCGTAGAGCAAATCTTCAAACGGATAAAGCAATTCGGGTTTCATGGCCGCCAGGGTGGGGGGGTATGCGCAGTGGAAATGGCTTTGTGGGATCTGGCCGGGAAGGCCTATAACGTTCCTGCCTACCAGCTACTGGGCGGCAAATACCGGGACAAGGTGCGACTCTATGCCGACACCCCCGAGGAAGAAGATCCCGATGTATTCGTAGCGAAACTGAAGGATCGCCTGGAAGGGAAGGGCTTCACCTTCCTGAAGATGGACCTGGGTATTGAAATGATCCGGAAAATACCGGGCACCATCGTCAACTCCAATTACTGGGACGTGCAGCGGCAATGGAATATGGCGCCGATGACTTATGGCGCCACCAAACATCCTTTTACACAGATACAGGTGACGGACAAGGGATTGGAAGAGATGGCGAAATATGTCGCCAAAGTGAGGGATGTCATCGGCTTTGAAACACCCCTGGCATCTGACCACTTTGGCCATTTCGATATGAACAATGCTATCCGCCTGGGTAAAGCCATGGAGCATTGGAGGCTGGCCTGGCTGGAAGACCTCATCCCCTGGCAGTATACCGACGAATGGAAGGAAATCACCCGTAGCATCGAAACCCCTACGAATACAGGCGAAGACATTTATCTCAAGGAAGAATTTATAAAGCTCGTCGACAATCATGCCACCGACCTCATACATCCCGACCTGGCTACTTCCGGCGGATTGCTGGAGACCAAGAAGATCGGTGACTATGCCGAAGAAAAAGGAGTGGCCATGGCCATGCACTTTGCGGGCCTGCCCGTTAGCTTTATGGCCAATGTGCATTGTGCTGCCGCCACCCAGAATTTCGTGGCGCTGGAACACCATTCCCTGGACCTGCCCTACTGGACCGATTTTGTAAGGACTAAGGATGGCAAACCCTTATTCGAGAAAGGTTTTGCCAATGTGCCGGATACACCGGGCCTGGGAGTCGAGCTGAATGACGATATGCTAAAAAAACATTTGGATCCCGAAAACAAAAATTATTTTGGACCCACGCCGGAATGGGATAATGCCCGGTCCTGGGATAGGTTGTGGAGCTAGGCGGATGGAGGGCATCGCCTTACATCGTGGTGATCACGGCGGTCCTTAACCGCCCCTGTGATATATCTTTAGTTTGTCGTTGATATAGAGCAGGATGTCTTCATTGGAAGCCTTGCGGCAGAAATTGTAGCTGGGGCGGTAGCGGTATAGGAATGTTTGGAGTGAATCCCCGTGGAGTCCGGTGATTCGCTCCACATAGGCCCGGGGGAACCGGAAGTCGATATAGTAATCTATCTCTTCCTGTTTCAGGCGCCGTCGAGGGAATCCTTTTTGTAATTGGAAGCGTCGTCAACGCGCACACTGGGCAGTGCGACCAGGTTGGGTTGGCACGGACAAAGGCAGTGTCGGGTTTATAACCTGCGGAAGTAAAGGTGATGGTGTCACCGGGTTTTGCTGTTATCTTATAGTTGCCTCCTGCATCGGAGACATTGGTTTTCTTTTGTGTATGATTGATGATACTCACGGATGGGAGGATCTCATCTGTTGACCGTCGTTTGATCTTACCGGTTAATATCTGCTGGGCTGTTGCAGGAATGGACAACAGTAACAGGAAGGATAGGCCGCAGACCGGTGTAGAAGCAGTCATAATCCAAGATAAAGTTATTGATTGACAATAGCTTTATCCCGGTTTGAAAAACTTTGTTAAAAGGAATCTAATCCAGTGTCAGGCCCATACCTGCCAGGGCCTGTTTTGTCTGTTCGACGTTCTTGTAATTATGGGTGATGCCTCTAAGCCCAAGTCCATCAGCAACCTGTACGAACATATTCCGGTCATCGATGTAAACCACTTCTTCCCGGGGCACTTGTGCGATGTCGAGAGCGACCTTCCAGATATCGACATCCGGCTTACGGAAGTGTACGAAACAGGAGGAGATGAAGAAGTCTACAAATTCATTTAACCGGAATGTTTTGATCCTATGCTCGTTGATTTCCCGGCCTTCATTGTTGACCACGGCTATCTTGAGTTTATAGCGGGCCTTCAGTGCTTTGATGAGCTCGATCATCTCGGGATAAGCTGCCGACTGCTCGTACATAAAGGTTTTAAACTCTTCGAGGGTGAAGGGCCGGTCCTCGTAGAAAACGGCTCTTTTCAGATATTCATCCAGGCTTAGCTTTCCGGCTTCATAGGTGTCAAAAGTCATGCTGTGCCTGTCGTTCAATTCGTCCAGATTCAGGTTGAATCGTTTTGCTGCTGCTTCCCGCGATTTTCTGTCCCAGCCATTGGTGAGCATAACTCCGCCGATATCCAGGAAAAGCGCCGTAACGGGCGCTGGTGTTGAATTCGTTGCCATTGCTATTGATTTTACTGCAATGTAACGAGAAATTCGATGTTTTGGGTGTCGTGGAGCCGACAGGTCCTTCGTAATGCCGCCCGGGTAAGGCGGCCGTCTGTCCACGACACGATATTGACATAATTAGCGATGATATATACATTTCCTATTATCACATATCATGGGGGGAATGGGTACCTTCGGACAAAAACTATGGCTGCTCTATCAACTCTTGGTATCATTCATACAGCGATCAGTCTGGTTGCTGTAGGTTCGGGCATCGTCTCCCTCGTGCGTCATGGTGAAATATCCTGGAAGAACGGGGTCGGCAGGACCTATGTGGTCACCACTGCGCTGACCTGTCTTACCGGCTTTGGCATCTTTCACCATGGGGGCTTTGGGAAACCGCATATGCTGGGTATCATTACCCTGGTTGTGTTGGCTATTGCCTATGCGGGTGGAAAGAAACTCTTCGGCCGGCTGTCACCCTATATCGAGACGGTTTGTTATTCCATGACCTTCTTTTTTCACCTTGTTCCCGGGGTTACGGAAAGCCTGACCCGGCTGCCGGTCGATGCTCCTGTTGCATCCGGTCCTGACGATCCTCTCGTCCAAAAGCTGGTTGGAATTTGCTTTTTATTGTTTCTTGTCGGGGCTACATTACAGGTGATAAGATTGCGGATGAGATCCAAAACGCCAGGAGGCGGGGTTGTTGCCTAAGAGATCAGGAAGGCAGCTTTGACTTGTGCAGGTATTTGTTATCGGGGCTATATACGAACAGGCAGCTGCCGCCGCGGATGACATCGATGATAGGCCTATCCAGCTGTTGTGGTATGGCGGGGCATCCTTCGCTCCGGCCCAGGAATCCCCATTGCCGGATATGGTCTTCACTGACATATTCGGCGGGGTGCATAATGATCGACCGGTTAAACACATTGTCATTCCAGCCTTTTTCCATTCCTTCCAAACGCAGCGAGTAACCATGTTGTCCGATAAATGGTTCGCCGGTGAGATAAAATCCAAGGCTGCTCATAAAACTGTTGCGCCGGTTGGAAAAGCGGGTAGGGACGAGCTTGCCGGAGTTTTTACCATGCGCGACGAGGGAATTGAATAATAGCTTGCCGCTGTAGGTGTCCAGGATGAACAGCCTTTTTTGTGTGGACGGCAGGGAAAAATCGATGATGGAAAGGATGCCGGGATTAGGAATATCTCCAGCTGCTACCAGGCTTAAGAAGCCTGATATAGCTTTATGATAGGCCTGGGGACTTAGCCCGAGATCATCCAGCTGTAGGCTATCGTATAATAGATTGAATCGTGGTGAATCAGCGGGGGAAAGGGCGATGATAGGAGGGATGGCTACGGGCCGGGGTGCGCCGGATGCGGTGTTTATTTTCCGTGGGGAAGGCCTGTCAGCGGGTAAAAAATTCAGGGATAAGAGGGCAATCAAAAAAAAGCTGAAGATAGTCAGGTATTTGCCGGGCCGGCTCATCAAATCCTTCATCACGGGTAAGTATTGTTTGGTTTTAAAATATTGGTTTTGGCAAATTTACCGGGATAAGAGGAAACAATAACCGACTGTTTGGGATTGTTAAACAATTTTAACAGTCGGACGACTTGTGTAAGTTTGCTGCTATCATGAAGCTAATTATTATTTGGGGTCTGGTAGCTTGCACCAACGTATATGCGGGAGATGGCATTCAACCCGGGAAAGTAGTTGACACCGTATTCTGTAAGGCCGATGTTACTCAATCCTATGCCTTGTATATCCCCGCAAAAGGCAATGCCAATGTTTTGCCCATCATTTATTTCTTCGACCCCCATGGCGATGGCAGCCTTCCTTTGAATAAATATAAATTATTGGCGGAAACCTACGGCTTTATCCTGGCAGGGAGCAACAACTCGAAGAATGGGAACGACTGGTCAACCACAGAAAAGATATGGCAGCAGCTGGCTGCCGACACGAAGGGCCGGCTAAAGATCAATGGCAGCCGGATGTATACCTGTGGCTTTTCCGGCGGCGCCAAGGTTGCCGGTTATGTGGCTATCCAGCACCCGGAAATAAAGGGCGTTATTGCGGGTGGGGCGGGACTCCCGGACGGAATCCAGGCAGATAACTTTAATTTCAGCTTCACAGCCATTGCCGGTGAAGGCGATATGAACCTGACTGAGCTGGTAGCCATCGATAATGAGCTGGATAAAACCCGGACCCGGCATCATATTGTCTTTTTTGGTGGAAAACACGAATGGGCGCCGGTAAACACCATGGATGCGGCTTTTGCAGGTTTGCAGTTCGACGCTATGCAGAAAGCGCTCATTCCTAAAGACAATATACTTATCAATCACTATGCAGAGAGGAGTAAAAACAGGGTAGGGGTATATAGCCAGTCCGGTCAATTGATAGAGGCGGAACAGGAGTGCAGGCTTTCGATCAGTTTTCTCGATGGGTTGACCAATGCCGCCGGCTGGTTCAAAACAAAGGCTGCTTCCTTTGCGGGCAACCGGTTGTTCTTACAACAACGGGAGGGCCGGCAAAACCTGCTGGTTGTGGAACAAAATACGAAGCTGGAGTACATGCAGCATTTTCAGCAGGGCGATAAACATTATTGGGGGGCGGTCATCAGCGACCTGCAAACCAAAAGCAAATCAAAGACTGCAGCAAGTGCGATGAACCAGCGGTTGCTGGCCTATCTCTCCCTGGCCTTTTACTCCCTGAGCAACCACCTGATCAGCAGTAACAACAATACGGAAGCCCGGCGTTTTGTGGAGCTATATAAAATGGCCGATCCTGCCAATAGCGAAGCCTGGTATTTCTCCGCTATCCTGTCTGCCCGGGACGGGCAGGTGCAGGCTGCGGAAAATGATTTGCTGAAGGCCGCGGAATGCGGTTTTAGGGATAAGGTCCGGCTGCAACAGCAACCCGAATTTCAAAAACTTAACCTTTCAGGGGTTGAGTATAAGATGCATGGGCAACACTAGCTGCGGGGTATATCGGGGCATGGGGCCGGGCAGGATAATTGCAGGTAGATAAAAAGGATGGCCTTGACACTCCATTAAAAATTAAAACGATTGATTATGCAACAGTCAAAGCAAGCTGAGCAAGATCAGCAAATGAATAAGGATAAGAATAAGGTAAAGGACCAGGTAACGGGCAAACAAAATACTGGCAACAACGATGGCGCTCCCATGAATCCTGCAAACAAGGCCGAAAACAAAGGTTCGATGAGCGGCCAGCAGAAACAAAGTAAGAATACTGATAATGATGCAGAAGATTCTATGGGCAGCGGCAGGCGCCAGGACGATAATTGAGCGGACTTAATCACAAGTTATTAAGACAGGCCCCCCGGTAAAACTGAGGGGTTTTTGTATTTCTAATTATTTGGATATATTTGCCCTGCTAATCTAATAATCATGAAATATCACCGTACTGCCGGCAGTCTGGTAGCCATTTTATTTGTCTTTACCCAATGCAAAAGCGGATTGGTTACTATGTCCAATGGTTGTTATGACCTTATTAACCAGGGGCAGGCACAGAATAAATCCGGGAATTATACTACTGCCCTCGACGATTTCAATACCGTCATTCAAAAGTGTAAAGCCTACGACGCCCAGGAGAAGGGTTATGCCGGAAAAGCGGCCGCCCTCAATGGCATGTCACAATACAACGATGCGCTGGATGCGGCGAATAAAGGTCTGGCCATCAATAAATCAAGCCTGGATAATCTTTTTGAAAGGGCGAATGCCGAAGCTGGTCTTGGCAGAAACGCGGACGCCAGGGCCGACCTGAATACCATTACCCTCCTTACCGGGAAGAATCAAAACACCGCTCAGCGGGCCACCATTTATTCCAAAATGGCCGAAGTGGATATGCGGCAACAGCAGTATGACCAGGCCCTGCAGAACATACAACAGGCCATTGCTATGGATAATAGCAACCTTCATTTTTATATGCAAGAGGGCGATATAAACGCCGCAGCAGGAAATTATTCCGCTGCGATCAACAACTATGACAATGCCATTGCAAGAGGTAAAAATGACGCCGAGGCCTGGAAGGCCAAAACCACGACGATCATCCGGATGTACCAGCAGAAATATAAAACCGATGATGCCGGCACGCTGGGCAAAAAGATCAACACTGCCGACCGGCAGACACTTTGTAGCAGCATTAATACATCCAAACAAAACGGCGTTCACGACATAGGGATCGACCTGGTTCAGCTTTCTGTTTGTAAATAATCAAACCCTTTAATAAATTATGAAACACATTACGAATAAACTGGTATTTCCGCTTGCACTGATCGCCCTTCTGTTAACCGGCTGCAAAAGCCTGAATAAAACGCAGAAAGGGACAGCCATCGGAACCGCGGCAGGAGCCGGTGCGGGCGCTCTCATCAGTAAAGGTTCGATATGGGGTACCCTTATAGGCGCGGCTGTAGGCGGCGGAGCAGGATACCTGATCGGACATCATATGGACAAACAGGCTGAAGAAATCAAGCAGGCGGTGCCCGATGCCCAGGTATCGAGGGTCGGAGAAGGAATTGATATGACTTTTAACTCGGGTTTGCTTTTTAAGATCAACTCCAGCATTTTGAGCGAGGAAGCCAGGGTGAATCTTACAAAAGTGGCGAATGTTTTTGTAAAATATCCGGAAACCAATATCCTGATCGAAGGCCATACCGACAATACCGGCACTCCCGAATACAATATGGAGTTATCAAAGAAAAGGGCGTATGCGGTGAGCGAATACCTGACAAGCAAAGGGGTTTCCGGCAGCCGGATGGATATCAAATGGTACGGGCAGACACAACCCAAATATCCTAACGATAATGAAGCCAACCGGGCCCTCAACCGCCGCGTCGAATTAGCCATAACCGCCAATGATCAGATGAAACAAAAGGCTCAGCAGGGAGCGTTGAATTAGTAGAAGAAAAGCCGGTATATGCGGTTTTTAGTTAAGCTCCGCGTTTTCCGCAAAGGAATGTATTGCCAGCTTGAGTCTTATTGCCCGTTCGTCGTCGTAGTCATCGTACAGGTAAACGGCCAGGTACCATTTTCTGCCACACTGTTCTTTTCCGCCTGCCGCACCGTTTAGTACCATCAGGCCGGAGCAGGAGGTGATGCTTTTTCCGTCCTCTAAAATACCTTCCAGGGAATAAACCAATTCATCATCTGCCAGATTAGCCAGGCTGATGCTGAAGCCTTTATAAATGGTAGCTCTTACTTTTATTCTCTCGTTGCCGGCATAATGAGCCGGCTCCGGATTTTGAGAATCATCCAGAATAAGCCAGCTGTCGCCTTCGAGAGAAAGATTTCTTTTCTCAAAGTCGATATCTACATTCACCCGGGGCATATTCATCTCAAGGGAATGGATGTCGCTGATTTCCATATCATTACTGCCGGGATTGGGTATGCAGTATTCAAAACGCCTGAGGGGAAGGGAATGATCCATTTTGAATGTTTTTAGTTGTTAGATATAAACTTACTCCGTATATCAGATGGAAATGCCTGTCAATCGGCCAACGGGCAAAAACTGTCGCCTAAATCCAATAATTTTAAATTTTTATAACATTACCATGAAAGTTTTAGTTACCGGCAGCGCCGGGCACTTGGGCGAAGCGCTGGTTCATACCCTGAAGCAGCAGAACCATGAAGTCATCGGGTTGGATATACTATCCTCTCCCTTTACCACCAATAGAGGTTCTATTATCGACAGGGCGTTTGTAAGACATAACATGCAGGGCGTGAGATATGTTTTTCATTCCGCCACCTTACACAAACCTCACGTGGAGACGCATGACCCGCAGCAATTTGTGGATACCAATATCACCGGAACCCTCAACCTTTTACAGGAGGCTGTCAACGCCGGTGTGGAAAGCTTTGTTTTTACCAGTACGACCAGCGTCTATGGAGATGCCCTTATACCACCTGCGGGCGAGCCCTCGGCGTGGATCACAGAAGAGGTAGTCCCCGTTCCAAAGAATATTTACGGCGTAACAAAAGCTTCAGCAGAGGATCTCTGCCAGTTGTATCACCGAAATTATGGTCTTGCCTGTATTGTCCTCAGAACCTCGCGTTTTTTTCCCGAGGAAGACGACCATCCCGCAACGCGCGATGCCTATGCCGACGACAACCTCAAGGCCAATGAATTCCTCTATCGTCGAGTGGATATAGAAGATGCGGTGGACGCACATATCTTAGCTGCCCAAAGGGCACGCGACATTGGCTTTGGCAAATACATCATCAGCGCCACCGCCCCATTTTCACCCGGTGACAGGGCTGCTTTACGCCATGACGCGCCGGCTGTGATAGAACGGCTTGTCCCGGGATACAAAGCCGAATACGAGCGCCGCGGCTGGCGAATGGCACAAAGTCTCGACCGCATATACGTGAACGAACGTGCCCGGCTTGCCCTTGGCTGGCGGCCGAAGTATGATTTTAACTATATTATTAACCGTTTGAAGGAAGGGGACGGCATTCGCAGCTCTTTGGCAGAGCTGGTAGGGTCAAAAGGATATCATAGGCTACAGCAAACGGATCTTGATATTTCTCCACTCACTTGACCCGGGGTGCTGCTGTAAGGCAATTTTGCCCTTTGTGACTTTGGCAAAATCGGCGAACGACTTACCTGCGAATTTACTTTTGGCGACCAGGTTATTCCATTCTGCGCTGCCGATCTGTCCATCATATGTTTGTACCCCATTGAGCCAGAAAGTAAGATGTCCCTTGTTTTGTATCAGCCTGACCTGGTTCCATTCCCCGGCAGGATTTGGCCTGGAGACCGTCGAATCACCGGACAGATCGTACAGGCAGCCGGCGAGATGGGTTTGCTTTTTATTGTCAGCGGCGTCCTTATTATCCAGCACCTGCATTTCAGGACCGGTTAAATAGGTCGCATTATATTTCGGATTCTCTTGCACGTCGAAGATGATCCCGCTGTTTCCTCCTTTTGATATCTTCCATTCCAGGTTGAGCTCATAATTTTCGTACTCTTCGTTGGTTACGATATCACCCCCGCCGCTGTTGGGCTGGGAGGGATCAAAAACCAGGACATCGTCCTTAACCTGCCATTTTGATCCTACCGTATCTCTCAGGTAGGTATGCCAGCCCCGGGTCGACTTTCCGTCAAACAATAATTTCCAGCCTTCTTTTTTTTCTTTTTTAGTAAGCGTATTAGGTTTTTGTGCTATACCTATAAGAGCCGATGCAGCAAATACTGTAACAAACAGCGCTTTTTTCATTGATTCTAAATTTAGAGGCTAATTTAATCAAATATTATTTTAGCAAAACACGAAGACAGCTTTAGTTGTCAGTGAGCCGTTGGTAAAGAAAAGTAAAATGTGGACCCCTTTCCTTCGGTACTATTTGCCCAGGCCCGTCCCTGATGAGCTTCGATGATCTGGGCCGATAGGAATAAGCCGATCCCAAGTCCTTCCAAGCTCTTTGTCTTTTCAGCCCGGTAGTATCTGCTGAAGATATAAGGGAGGTCCTTTTCAGCGATGCCCTGCCCGTGATCGGTCACGGAGACGATGACCGAATGTCCTTCTGTTCTTATGGCTACTTCAATCTCGGCGTTGCCGGCTGAATATTTGATGGCATTGGTCAGATAATTCGTCAATACCCGGATCAGCTTGTCTTTGTCTGCAGCAATCATGATGTCGGGAGCTCCCATTTTAGTGATCGTGCACAGCGGAAAGAGCAGCCGGATAGAATGGATAGTTTCATCGACCATCTGATTGAAGTCGAAAACGGTCTTTTCAAGGGCGATATTTCCGGTAGCCATTTTGGTAGCCCGGTAGAGCTCGCCGATCAATTTTTTCAGGCGCTGAACATTCGTTTGGCTTCGTTCGATACAACCCCTGAACTCATCGGATAACTCATCCTTTATCAATTCCTTCATTAAGTCGATATTCAGGATGATGTTGGTAAGGGGATTGCTTAATTCATGGGCGACGAAGTTCATGATATCTTCGCGCTGCTGCTCGAAATTCTTTTGGGTTGTAACATCCCGTAATACCAGGAGTACATTATTATTATCCCCTTGTGTCAGCTTAATACAGCTTACATCGAATGACTTCTGGCTGAAAAGACCTTTTCCCGGATCCAGCTGCATTTTTGAGCTGCTAAATTCAGACCGGATCGTGCCGGTAATGAGGTCGTACAATTTGTAATTGTCGTCAAACGATTGAAGTATTTCGCGGAAGTCGGTATTGGAGTGTAATTCCCCGGGCAAATTGAATAGTTGGATAGCCGCGCTGTTGACCTTTAGTACTTCGAAATTTTTATTCAGGACCAAAACAGCGTCTTCGATAGCGCTCAGAATATTTTCATTGAAATTGTTGAGATGTGTGATGGAAGTTTCCGATTCCTTTTGGGTATGTATATTTTGAATGATCTTTAAAATGCATTTTTCCCCCTTTGTATTCGTAAGAAGGACAGACTCTCCCGATACCCAGGTCAGGACCTTGTTTTTATTAACGAGATAGTTATTGTCGAAGGATTGTCCTTCGTCCAGGACCATTTGCACCTCGCGCATGGGCATATCCTTTTGCTGATCGGTCTCGCTGAATAACATGGAAAAATGCTGGCCGAGGATGTCTTCACTCTCATATCCGAAGGAAAGCAGGAAGGCACGGTTTGCTTCCCGGATGATCCCGCTGCTGTCGATAAGCAGAACCGAGTTTTTTTTGGGGTTTTCGAAAAGAGCCTGGTGGTAGTCAGCAGTCGTCATAATCGGTGTTTGTTAAATAAATATAAGAATATTTCCATTCGTCTCCCGTTTTGTCCACTTCGCGGTCTTTCCCCCTTCCGCTTTAACCGGTCTTGCCCAATTTTACGGTGTTATTTCACCCAATCAAAAATTGTAACAATCCCTTATGACGAAAAACAAAAAACTGCCGGGTTTACTAATCATGCTTCTCCCGCTGGCGCTATGTGCACAGCCAAAGCATAATTATTCGGTTTCGGGCACCATTAAGGATAAAAAATCCGGCGAAACCCTGAGCGGCGCGACCGTTGGCTTTTTGGAGCATCCCGGAGGCATAGTTACCAATTCATATGGATTCTACTCCATCACGATCCCGGAAGGCAAATACTCGATGATCATTTCCTATTCCGGTTATGCCACGGACACCATCGTCCTTGATCTGAAGCAGAATACCGTCATCAACAAGATGATGTCGGCTGGCAATACCCAGCTAAAGGAAGTAGTAGTCGCGGCCCGGAAAGGCAGTAATAATATCCTCAAGACCCCGCCGGGTCTCCAGCGCCTTTCGATGGAGGATATACAAAATGTACCGGTCTTATTGGGTGAAAAAGACGTATTGAAAACCATTCAGATGCTGCCCGGTATAAAATCAGCCGGGGATGGTAAATCGGGGTTTTATGTGCGGGGAGGTGGTGCGGACCAGAACCTTATTTTGCTGGATGAAGCAACGGTGTATAATGCTTCGCATTTATTGGGTTTCTTTTCGGTATTTAATTCCGATGCTATTAAAGACATATCGGTCTATAAAGGCGGTATGCCTTCCAACTATGGCGGCCGGCTCGCTTCCGTCGAAGACATTAAAATGAGAGACGGCAACGACCAAAAGCTCAGCGGCAGCGGCGGCATCGGGCTCATCGCCTCCCGGTTGAACCTGGAAGGTCCCATCGTCAAGGGCAAGGGTTCGTTTATTGTCAGCGGCCGCCGGACCTATCTCGACCTGTTTACCCCGCTTTCGAGCGATACGAACATAAAGCATAGCATCCTGTACTTCTACGACTTCAACCTGAAAGCCAACTATTCGCTCAACGATAAGAACCGTATTTTTCTGTCGGGTTATTTTGGCAAGGACGAATTTAGCATTAGAAATACCGGAGGCATCGATTGGGGCAACTCAACGGGCACCTTTCGCTGGAACCATATCTTCAGTGACAAGCTGTTTTCCAATACCTCGCTCATCTATAGCAACTACAACTATAATGCGAAATTCACCGCCAACTTCAACAATGTAAGAGTTACATCGGGTATCACCGACTACCAGTTCAAGCAGGATTTCAACTACTATCTCAATCCCAGGAACAAGCTGGACATCGGTTTCGACCTGGTCTACCATGTTACCCAACCCGGCCAGGCCAGTGCCGACACGACCTCCAAGTACAATAATATCACGCTGGAGAAGAAATATGCGCTGGAAAATGCCATTTATGCCTCCCATGAATGGTCTGCCACACGGGACTTAAAAATCACCTATGGCGTGCGACTGACGGAATTGACGGTACTCGGGCCTGGTAATGTCTATACCTATGATAATGCTGGTAAAATCCTGACGACCACTTATTATGGCAGTGGAAAGGCCGTGAAGACCTATTTGAATCCCGAACCCCGTATTGCCGTCAGCTACCAGCTCGATGGTATCAGTTCGGTGAAACTGGCTTATGACCGGAATGTGCAGAATATTCACCTGCTGAATAATTCTACTGCTTCCAGCCCGACCAATGTCTACCTGCCCACGAGCAATATAGTACAACCTGAGATCTCTGACCAGATCTCCGGCGGTTATTATAGCAGTTTCCATAATCGTATGTATGAGTTCTCCTCGGAGCTCTATTATAAGTGGATGCAAAACCAGATCGACTACAGGAATGGCGCCAACCTGGTCGGAAATAACAATGTGGAAGCGGATCTGCTGTTTGGAAAAGGAAGGGCTTATGGTTGGGAAAGCTATATCCACAAAAAGACGGGCAGGCTGACCGGCTGGATCAGTTATACCCTTTCGAAGACGGAAAGGCAGATCAATGGCATTAACAACGGTAGCTGGTACCTTGCCGCCCAGGATCAGACGCATAGTCTATCGGTGGTCGGTATCTACCAGTACAATAAAAAGTGGACCTTCTCTGCCTCCTTCAACTACAATACCGGGAACGCCACTACCTTTCCTTCCAGTAAATATTCTGTGGATGGCGCCCCTGTATACTATTATACTGCAAGAAATGGCAACCGGCTACCCGCCTATCACCGTCTCGACCTTGGCGCTACCAAGCAGCTGAAGAAAACGGCGAAGTTTGAAAGCAGCCTGAACTTCTCGATTTACAATGCTTATGGTCAGTGGAATCCCTATACCATTCAATTTCAGAAAGATCCCAAGAATCCGCAGAATACCCAGGTATTGCAGACGACCCTGTTCAGGTGGGTACCCTCTATCACTTATAACTTTAAATTTTAGCTCCATGAAACGATACTTATTGATCCCAATAGCACTGTTCTTATTTATTGCCTGTACCAAGACGATCACGCCGGCTTTGACTCCCGCTCCTACCCAGCTGGTCATCCAGGGGGCGGTGAGCGATACGGCAGGGCCTTATTTTGTGTTGATCAGCAATTCTATTAACTTTTATACCCCCAATACCTATCCGGGGGTGTCGGGCGCGGCGATAACCATCACGGATTCGACGACGGGCCTGAAAGATGCCCTGTCCGAAACGAATACTGCCGGACGGTACGTGACGCATTCCCTTACCCAGGGTATTCCCGGGCACACTTATCAGCTGAACGTGTCATTGAACGGGAAAACCTATACAGCATCCTCGACCATGCCGCTGCCGGTCGCGCTGGATTCGATCAGCTTCGTTACCAATGACACGACCAAATACCAGGCGCAGGCCAATTACCAGGACCCGAAGGGCATCGCCAATTGGTATAAATATGCGATGGTCCTCAATGGCGTGCCGGATGGCCGGTTCCAGTCGGTAGAAGACCGGCTTTCAGACGGCAGATACATACATGACAAGGCGGACGCCGACACCGGTGAGCTCAAGCTGGGCTACAATGTAAAGCTATGCCTGGTCGGTATCGACAAAAATGTTTACACCTATTTGCATGAAGCAGAAAACATCGCCTATAACAATGGCAGCCTGGCCGCTCCGGCAAACCCCACCTCGAATATCAGCGGTGGATGCCTTGGATATTTCAGCGCGCAGACCGTCAGCAGCAAAACAGGAGTGTTAACAAAACATTAAAACAAAATTTATGGCTGAAACCACAATCAAAATGATCATGGGAGCATTAATAGGACCATCGAAAAAGAAAACCAACTCATTGTCATGGTTAGCGCCGCTGACAGGTATTTTAACGGGTTATGGAGTATGGCGTTTCCTCATCGGCTCGGCGGCCAACTTTACAAAACCCGATCTCACCGGCGGCTTCTGGCCATCGCATGAAGGGCCAAAATGGGGTTTTGCCCGAATCTACCAGGGGGGCATTATCGTGCCGCTCCTCATCGGCGCCTTTGTGACCGTGTTCATTTTTGTTGTGGATCGCTTGCTGGCTATGCGCAGGGCCGCCGGCAAACGACGTCTCCAGCTATTTTTCCAGGACCTGCGCTATTTATTAGCCAGTGGCAGCATCGATACTGCCATCCGGGAATGCGACATTCAGAAAGGCAGTATCGGCAAAGTCCTGAAAGCCGGGCTTTTTAAATACAAGGATATGATGAAGGCAGATCTGGACAGGGACCAGAAAGTAATGGCTATACAAAAAGAAATGGACGAAGTGGCATCGCTGGAACTACATGCAATGGAGAAGAACCTGGTTTTCCTGTCTACAATCGCCTCTATCGCAACCCTGATGGGCCTGCTGGGCACGGTCATAGGTATGATCACTTCCTTTGCCGCGCTGGGTGATAGCGGTGGCGGGGAAGCAGCCCAGCGGCTCTCCCAGGGCATTTCGGAAGCCCTGTACAACACGGCGTTTGGCATCGGCACTTCCGCCGTCTCCATTATCATGTACAATGTGTTTACGACCCGTATCGATGGGATAACCTATGGTATTGACGAGGGGGCTTATTTGCTGACACAAAGCTTTAAGTCGGCAACTCGATAGCCAACCATTTTACCAACTAAACGTTACTATGTAAGACAATTTTAAAAATGTATATCTTTATTATATGCACATTAACAGGCAAATAAAGCAGCTTGTCAAAATAACCGGCAGTATCAACCTACTATTCCTGCTGCTATGTATCAGTTTCGCCATCTATATCGGGTATGGCCACAGCGAACACCTCGATATCTTCAAAAGGCTGATCAAGTTTATCCTCGCCTTTACCTTGTGCTGGATCATCAATCTGTCCATCCTGGTATTCTTCGTGCCGCTGAAGCCAAAGTGGAAGAACGCGCGATGGCTTTTCTTTTACCTGCCCAGCTACCTGGTGACTTTCACCGTGGGTATAATTATTGCCAATTCTTTTTTGTATGAGTTCCTATCTGACGAGCCCGCTAAATCCCACATATTAGGACCGATCTTATTTGTAACGAGCCTAAATTCTCTATCCCTCCTGGCCATCGAATTGATCCTTTCCCGCTACGCCCAGGCGGATATCCGGATAGAATACGCTAACATGAAAGCAGAGAATGCCGAGCTGAGGATGAAAAGCATGGAAGCCCAGCATGAAAAGCTGAAAAATCAGCTCCACCCGCATTTCTTGTTCAACTCGCTGACCGCGCTTAAATCGTTGATCCGCAAAGACCCCGAACTAGCTGAAAATTACCTGATCAAGCTTTCCGGTTTTCTGCGATTTTCGATGTCACACAATGAACAGAATGTCGTTCCCCTTGAAGAAGAGCTTAAATTTTCCCTTTACTACCTCGAAATGCAAAAAATTCGTTTTCGGCAGGCGATTACCTATGATGTGCAGATCCCCGCGGATCAGCTGACCAATGCATTTCTCCCCGTATTTTCTCTTCAGCTGACTCTCGAAAACGCGATCAAACATAACCGGCTTACCCAGGAAAAACCCCTGTGTATTGTGATGCGGTGCGTTGAGCCGGACTGGCTGGTGGTAGAGAATAATGTCCAGTCGAAACTAATCGCAGATGCACCGTCCGGGATTGGATTGAAGAATCTGTCCGACCGCTATAAGCTATTGATCCATGAAGACATTAAGATCGAAAATGACGCTGATTGTTTCAGGGTTTATCTTAAAATAATCCGGCCATGAATATTGTCATTATTGAAGACGAACTCCTCACAGCAGAAGACCTGACGGAAATTATCGGCCAGGCCGGAAAGGATGTCCAAATAACAGCAGTCCTGTATTCCGTGAAGGACGCTATTGCCTTTTTTAAGAAGGAACCGCCGGTCGATCTTGTTTTTTCAGACATTCAGCTGGGCGACGGCTTAAGCTTCGAGATTTTCCGCGCGGCCCCGGTTGAAGCCCCTGTCATCTTTTGTACCGCTTACGATGAATATGCGCTCGAGGCGATCAGAAACAATGGCATCGAGTACATATTAAAGCCCTTCACTGCCGACTCCATCATCAAAGCCATAGACAAATACCACCAGCTTAAAAAGCATTTTAATCCCGTTGCAATAGACTATGAAAAGATCATCCGGGCTATTACCGGCAATGATATTGCCGGTAAACGAGCCAACACCATCCTGGTCTATCACAGGGACAAGATACTGCCCATAGGGCTGGATGATATAGCTCTCTTCTACATTGACAATGACCTGACGCATTTGCATTGTTTCAACGGCAGGTCTTATGTCGTCAACCAGACATTGGATGAGATGGAACAGCTCTCGAAAGGAAATTTCTTTCGGATAAACCGGCAGTTTCTTGTCAACAGGCGCGCCGTAACAGACGCCAACCACTATCAACACCGGAAATACGTCGTAAACCTATCCGTGCACTTTAAAGAGGTGCTCGTCGTCAGCAAGAACCGGACAACCGATTTTCTGCAGTGGCTGACCAGGCAATAAACCTCCATACTTTCTTCAGATTGGCAACGCAGCTTTGCCGGATCTCGTTTTAATTTATTACTCATGTTGCAAAACCTCGGAAGACTGGACCAGGAACTTTTTTTACTGTTGAATGGAAAGCACAACGCCTTCTTCGACTTCGTTATGTACTGGGCCAGTAACCAGTTTATTTGGATACCCTTTTATCTTTGGCTGGCTGTATATCTCTTCCGCAGGCTTGGGAAGACCGTCTACTATTATTATTTCTGCATAGCCCTGCTCATCACGGCAAGCGATCAACTGTCCTCCCACCTGATAAAAAACTGGGCCCGGCGTCCGAGGCCCTCACACGTCCCCGGAATCAGCAATATGATCCATCTCAGCAAGGCAGGGCCGGGAGGTCTCTATGGTTTTGTGTCCTCCCATGCCTCCAATTCATTTGCGTTGGCCATTTTTTTGGTGCTGACACTGCCCCCCGCGTATAACTGGTTGAAACACTTGATGGTTGGCTGGGCATTCCTGGTTGCTTACAGCAGAATTTACAATGGAGTGCACTATCCCGGTGACGTATTGGGGGGGATATTGCTGGGCTCATTACTGGCATTTCTCTTCTCGCGCCTCTTCGCTTACTTTATCGGCGCATACCTGCTGGCCATAAGAAAGATCTCGGACAAGCAGCATCCTGTTGAATAAGTTGCCGGCCATGGCGCGGGGAGACGTTCTAATCTATCGGCGCGGGTTCGCTGCCGTTGTCCCGCTCTTTTCCTTTGAATTCCAGCTTCCCGAATTTATAGCTCAGGGTAATACCGAAGGATTGATAGGGTACTCTTCTCAGGCTTGACTGGGTAAAATTGCTGCCATACAAGGTACTTCTCTGGTCTACGTATTTATTGAACGGGTTGGTTGCCGTGATCCCGAGAGAGGCCTTTGAATGAAACAGGTCCTTGCGTAAGGCCAGCGTATAAAAGCCGAATGCAGGCCTCATGCCCTGGATATTCTTTTGAGAGGAGTTATAATTGCCAAAGACTTCCGCCGTCAGCTTGTTCGGGAATTTATAGCTGGCGTTGAGGTTACCGCGGAAGGCGAAGCCGCTTACGGTGGCCAGCCCCGGGCTTGAATTGGTCCGTTCGCCAAACTGGATATTTGAGCGGAGCGACAATTCCGGTGTGATGGCGACCGAACCAAAGATATTACCGCCGATAGATGACTGGCTCCCGATATTGTACCGCTGGGTCAGCGTTACGTCGGTATAATTTGTGCCATTAATGTTCAGGACGGGGTAATAGGTCGCCAGCGCCTGGATATCATCGGAATTATAGCGGTAAAGGGCAGCTATATATAAATTTGAACCCTTCCCGAAGCTCTTATTATAGCCCAGCTCATAGCGTTGCCCTTTTTCCGGCCGCAGGGTTGGATTACCGGTGCTTATATTATGTGGATCGGAAATGTTGTAAAACGGGTTCAGATCGCCATAGTCGGGGCGTTCGATACGGTAGCTGTAGACGGCCTTGATCGACTGGGTCGGGTCGAAATTATGAGACAGGACAACCGAGGGAAACAAAAGGCCATAGGATGGAATAGCGGCCCCCTTAAAATTCGCTGTCGTCGTCGTATACTCATATCGTAACCCTGCCTGACCCTCTATGAAGCTGCCAAACAGGGAAAATTCGGTACTGGCGTAATATGCATATACCTTCCGGTTATAGGTGAAAGCATAGGTTTGATTGGCGTTGGCGCCGTAGCTCCCGTCGGCTCGTAATGTGTCTGTCGCCACGGTCGTGCTTAACTTCTCGAAAGTGGCCTTAGCCCCGGTCTCCAGCTTAACGTATTTTCCCAAAGGCTGGCGGTAGTCCACTGATAGATCCGTCGTTCTGTCGGTTCCCGGACTGCTGCCTCTCGATCCGGAAGGAGCAAAACCTGCCGTTGTGTAATTTTGCTGCTGATAATAATCGGAAAAGTTATTTCCCGCACTGGTGGTAGCCAGGAGATCCAGCTCCTGTCCTTTCTTTTTGAACAGCTTTTTATAGGCCAGGCTCCAGTCAGCGGTATTCGCGGTAGTCTTGCTTCCCGCGTTGCGGATACTATAAACAGAAGATAACAGGTGACCGCTGTTGTCGATGACCGTTTGCTGCTGATTGGTAATGCCGCTGGTGTTATTCCCAAAATGGTTGTAGTTAAAGGAAGCGGTCAATTTATCCCGGGGAGAAGCATCCCAATCGGCGCTGATCCCCGTTTGATATCCGCTTCGTTTGAAGGCGGAGCTTCCGTCCTGCTGCAGGCCGGTCAGCGTATCCTTTGTGCTGTTAAATGACTGCCGGCTGATGCTGTTGATCGTGGTGGTGTTCAGCTGTTCGTTACCGCTGAAGAAGGCATTGACCCCGAAATTATTCCTGCGGACGTTGAGATTAAGGGCGCCATTTTCCAATCTTGTGCCGGCGGAGAGGTTTACCGATCCGTTGATACCCCGTACTTTACTGTCCTTCAGGAGGATGTTGATGATACCGCCGGTACCGGATGCATCGTATTTGGCGCCGGGGCTGGAGATGACCTCGATGCTTTTTATCTGGGCGGCGGGTATGGACTGAAGGGCGTCGGCCAGGCTGGACCCGAATATCGTGCTCGGCTTCCCGTTGATCAGAAACCGGATATTGGGATTGCCTTCCAGCTCTACATTTCCGTCCACATCGACGGACACCGATGGCACCTTTTTCAGTACATCGAGGGCTACTCCACTCTGGGAAGTCACATCATTGGCGGCATTGAAGACAATTTTATCGATATGGTTCTCGACCAGGGGTCTTGAGCCGGTGACCGTCACCTCTTTCAGGGTAGCTGCGGCGGGATCGAGGGCTATCGTGCCAATGTTAGCCTTTCCGGCGCCGGTCATTACATAATTTCTGACGGTGGGCCTGAATCCTACGAATTCAACCCTTATGCTATATTTTCCGGGCGCGACACCCGGCAAGGTAAAATTTCCATGGGCGTTAGTGATCGTGCCGTTGAGCGGCTTTTGGCTCTGCTCATCAACGAGCGAGACGGAGGCATATTCGATCAATGCCTTACTGGACGCATTCACAACAGTACCTGATATTTTTCCGCCGCCCTGGGCAAACGAATAAGCAGTCATTACAGTCAGTACAACAACAAAAAACAACTTAACACGGAACATTTCAACGGTATTAGGCTACAATAGTATGTCCTAATTCCGAAGACATTCTGTAGATCGTTTGCGCCGGCTGGCTCGGGGGATTCGAGTTGATTAATGCCGTAGACCCGGGGGGAGTAAAACCACGTGCGTGATATTTTTACGGTCATGTGTGTACGTTATATGCACCAGGCCGTCAATTGTCTGGATGACGGCGGGATAGCTGTATTCCTCTGTAGTGCCATTTTCCAGGGTAAGGATATCTGTCCAGTGCGATCCATCTTCAGATATCGCGGCGTGTAATCTGCCACGACCGTTATACCACGCTTTGCCGGGTGTGTCGGGATTGTATACAATCAGTTGGCTGCCGTCCTTTAGCGTAATCGCATCTGTTCCGGAATTCGGATTCGGCAGTTCCGTACGTGACAGGGGACTCCAGGTTTTCCCGTTGTCAAACGACCAGCTCTGGACAACATTTCCTTGTTTGCTCCTGCAAAGGATCTGCAATTTTCCGTGACCATAGGATAGGATGCTCGGTTGGATCGCATCGAAACCGGCAGTGTCTACGGGTATGATGCGCCAGGTATTGCCGTTATCGTCCGATTTCTCAAGGTGTACGCTCCACTTATACGTTGTTTCTGTACTAGAGGGCGCCAGGATGGTCATTGCGGCCAGCTGGACCGGTTTATTTTTGATTGGTCCCAATATCCCATCGGGCAGGCGGACCGGGGCGGACCAGGTCTTGCCATCGTCTACAGAGGTTGACAACATTCCCCACCATTGCTGTACCGTAGGGCCGACTTTATAGAAAAGCATCAATCTTCCCTTACTGTTTTTGAAGAGCACCGGGTTCCAGCAGGGATAACGTAAAGTATCATTGACTATTCCGGTGGCTGCCACAACCGGAGGGTCCCACCTTCCATTCGTGCAGATGGAAGTCCAGATTACGACGTCTTTGGCCCCTTCTCCGCTTCCGCCGAACCAGGCCGCCATGAATCTGTCGCGGGAAAGCTCCACGATAGTGGAGGCGTGGCATTGTTTGAACGGAGGGTGTGCAACGATCAGTTCCGACCTTACGATCTGCCATTTTTTTTGGGCTATGCAGCAGGTCCATCCTATTGTAAATAAGAAGAATATTATCCGGGATTTCATGCGTTCAATTTTTTCGGCAGGATAAAGGTGAAAGAAGTTCCTTTACCGGGTTTACTCTCAAAGACTATTTTTCCATTGTTGTTTTCGATCAGTTCTTTACAAAGAGACAACCCCAGGCCGGTGCCCCTTTCATGGGAGGTGCCCGTGGTGGTGTAAGAAATAGATGTAAAGATCTTAGCCTGAGCTTCGATTGCTATTCCCTTTCCCGTATCCTTTATAGTAACGGCGGCACCTTCCGGTACATAGGCCGATGACAGGGAGATCGTATCTCCTTCGCGACAGAATTTTATGGCATTGTCCACCAGGTTGCGGATCACGATATCTACCATCACCTCGTCCGCATAAACCAGGACGGGGTCGTCTGTTTTTTCGGTTAGCACGGTGATCTTCTTTTTATTCGCTCTGTTTGCAATCAAACGCCTGTTTTGTTCCAGCACGGGCAGCAGGTCAAAGGATTTCGCATTCGCCTTTAATCCTTCCATCTGGGTTTTGGCCCAGAATAAAAGGTTATCCAGTAAGCTGGTAGTGCTCGTCAGGCTTTCTTCCATTTGGGCGCTGAAATAACGGATCTGCTCCGTCGAAAGTCCATCGCCCCTGATCAGATCTATGAATCCTCTTAGGGTGACGATAGGGCTTCTCAAGTCATGGCTGATTATGGAGAGCAATTTGTTCTTTACCGCATTGAGGTCCGCGAGCTGCTGATTCTGTTTGACGATCTCCTGGTTACGGGTTTCCAATAACTGGTTGATCCGCTGCTTTTGAACATTGCTCCGGACGAGGAACACGGCCCAGGTGATCAGCAGGAGGACGCCGGCAATGGACAGATAATACATCATCCTGCTCCGTCCGAGCTCCTCCTGTTGGAAAAGCTTGTCTTTATTCAGGACATCCAGCTGGTGCTGTTTTTTTTCCAGCTCGTAACCGGACTGGAGCATCTTTATCTGTCGTTCCTTGGCCAGGTTATAAATGCTGTCAGTAAGGGCAATTTCCCTGTTTCGCCAGGCTAAGGCCTGCCTGAAGTCGTTGAGGTCCCGATAATCGTCATAAAGAGTATGATAAGCATTCCTGATCGTCTCACTGGCATTCTGCTCCCTGGCCTCCGCCAGGCTCGTTAATCCATAATGGATGCTCTCTTTGTAGCGGCCAAGCAGGTGATAAGCTTCCGCCATGGAATGGTGCGTATAGGAAATACCGTCCGGATCGTGGATGGCCTCAGATAGCTGCAATGCGCGTTTGAAATAATCCAGCGCCGCCAGGGGTGCTTTTTTTTTGACATAAATGTCTCCGAGGTTTGAAAGGCTGACCGACAGGCTGGAAGAATCATGGATATTTTCGGCGATATGCAATGCCTCCGACGTATAAGCGAGAGCGGAATCCAGCTGCATGTCCTTTGTATAGACATCTCCGATATTGATGAATGCCGCAGCCACCCCTCTTTTGTCAGGGAACTGCCGGGCTATTTGCAGAGAGCGACGGAAATAATCGAGGGCCCTGGGATAATCCCCCATATTCGAGTAGATGATGGCTATATTGGTATAATTATTCCCTGTGAGTCCTTTAAGACCTATTTTTTCGCTTAGCCTCAGGGCCTTTAAATCGCAATCCAGCGCTTCGGGGTACATGCCTTTTGTGCCATATGCGACACCCATTGTCAGGTAGCTAAGGGCCATGCCTTTTTCAAAATGGGATCCGGCAGCTATCTTCAGGGCATTTTGGCCCATCATCAAGGTGCTGTCTGCATCCTTGTTCCAATAGAACCGGGAAAGGGAATAATAGATATTGACCCGGTCCGTATCATTCTTCGCCACTTGTAATTTATCGAAAAGACGGCTGACTGCTCCTGGTTGAGGCTTGCCGACCAGGGTATGGACCAATAAGACCAACAAAAGGGAAGATCGAAGGAGACTGCCTTTCATAAGCAATGAATTAGAATCGGGGTTTCAGGCAATTTAATATTTTTTTATCTCCTGCATAAATTGCGTGGGGGTCTTTCCAAATTCTTTTTTGAAAGCTTTGGTGAAATAAGACTGTGTCTGGATGCCGATGCGTACCATTACTTCTGTCAGCGAGACATCTTCATGGGTCATGATCTGTACGGCTTTTTTCAGCCGGATGGTCCGTATAAAATCCCCGATAGACTGCTGGCTGATGCTTTTGATCTTCTGATAAAGACGCGTTCGGCTGATGCCCATTTCCTGGCATAGGTAATCGATGTCAAAATCGGGATTGATAAGCTGGGAGTCGATGACTTGCAGCAGGCGGGCCATAAATTCCCTGTCTTTTTCGGAATGGACGAGATCCATAGCTTCTATATGCGAGTCCTGTTTATATCGTTCTTTCAGTTTCCGATCCCGGTCGAACTGGTTGCGGACCGTCAGTAACAGCAGCTCCATATTCAGCGGCTTGGCAAAATAATAATCCGCTCCGGCATTCAGGCCTTCCACCTGCGAAGCCTGGGTGGTCCTTGCCGTGAGCATAATAAAAGGGATATGGCTGGTGTCTATATCCTGTTTGATCGCCTGGCACAGCTCGAAGCCGTTCAACCCCGGCATGATCACGTCACTGATGATCAGGCCAGGAGTTATTTCTTTGGCCTTTTCGAGGCCTTCTTTTCCATCAGCGGCTTCCATCACCTGGTATTGTTCGCTAAGGCTTTCTTTCAGGAAGGAACGCAGCTCTTCATTGTCTTCTACCAACAGTATCGTCTCTACCGGTGACAGTGTCGAGAAATCTGCCGGGGCTTCCGGGTCGGTGTATAATCCGGGCCGATAGGAAAAACTTTCGAGCCGGACGCCTTCTCCGGCAGGGGAACCGGCTCTTTTTTCGGTCGCCCGGTAATCACTCTCCCGGATAGGTATTCCGATAAGGATCTCTGTACCTTTCAATCGCTCACTATAAACATAGATATCGCCTTTATGAAGTAAGGTCAGGCTTTTCACAAAGGCCAGCCCTACGCCGGAGCCCAGGTGACTGTCGATCCTTCCTGCCCGATCATGCTGCATATTGCGCTGGGCGGTCAGAATGACGAATCCCATTTTTTCCTTGATAATATGCTGCAACGGCAGGTACCCTTTGACGTGATCGGTTTATCTTATTATCCCAAATGGCATGGCAGCCTGGCCGATCTGAAATACAATGTCAATGATCTGGCCCTGCAATACGATAAGGATGTCATCGTGGTGAAATATACGCAGCGCAAGCGGGAGGTCAATGACATCGCGTTCTCGGTCCCGGGGGGAAAAGGCAAGGGGACTTGTATCTGGGAACCCCTCAACACCTGGGAGCAGATCTTCGAAAAGGACGGGAAGGCAAATAGTTATCTGTATCTCTATGATGAGATCAGTAAGGAATTTATAAACCCCCCCCGCGGTGCGGGGGGGTTCTGATATCTTCTTAATGTTTGATAATAAAACGCCGGGATATAACGGCATTATGGGGCGACTGCAGCACGATCAAATAACCACCATCCGGCATATTACCGAGGGACAGGGTTACCAGGTTCGGGCCTGCCTGGAAGTCAGCCGTCTTTTTCAAGACCATTCTGCCAAGCATGTCATAGATGAATATATTGGTATTTGGTTGTGCCGTTGAAGGGGTATAGCTGAGATTGATCTGGCCGCCGGCAGGATTGGGGAAGAGGGAAAGTAGGGTATTCAGGTGATCGTTGCCGGTAGCTTTTGTACTGTCTGCGGCTTTTGTGCTATCTGCCGATTTGGCGGCGGCGGCTGTAGCGGCTGTGGCTGTGGCGGAATCAACCAGGAGCTTATTGCCGGACACCTGGTATACGATAGAGTCCGCCTTCGCCGTTGTCGTGGCGGCTGTAATACTGAGGCCGACCGTATTGGACATATATACCCAAATATCGCCGTCTTTGCCCTCTATCTGCAGGCTATGACTGCCCGCCGGGGGATTGGTCCATCGCGCTATATAGGACACAGAATCGTAGGTGACGCTTTTTTTGGTAATGGTGAGTCCTGTTATGGGCTTTCCGTTGTCCAGCCAATAGGTAGACGATATGACGTTGGCCGCATTCGGGAATTTAATGCCCAATATTAAAAAGACGGTACCGGGGGTTTTAAAACCGGCATTGCTGGAATCTCTAAGGATCATTACAGGATCTGTCCCCACGATCTTCAGGCCGGTGAGATCTGTCCTGTAGGCATCCTTATGCAATCCGATGCGGTTGAGGTGCCAGTCGCGAGCGCCGGTCAATCCAAAGGCTCCCGTTAATTTCAGGCTGTCCAGCGTAAAAGGAAGGATCGCCTTTGTCCGCGAGCCTAGCTTTATATTATTCTGGAACCTGGTATTCCAGGTAGTAAAAACATTTGACGTTTGCGCGTAGCTTGCATTCGTGGTACCGTCTTTATTGAACAGCAGGTCATTATTGGCATTGGAGAAGATGCTGGGATTCGCTGTAAAAACACAGCCGGTGACCGAAGGCCATATCCGGGAGGTATAGCTGTCGTTTCGGATGGCCGAACCTACCATATCGGCGCATTCCGGATAGGCAGCGCGGTAAGCGGCGCTGCTGTTCCACATAGTCTTCAATGAATTGTAGTGAGTAAGATAACTGGCGCTGGTAAGCGGCTCGACCATTGTAGTGACGGGATATACGACATTCAAACAGATATTATTGGCATACGCGGTGAAAAAACCCTGGTGATCGAAAAGGCCCATGGCTACGCGTTCGATAATATTGTAATTGATGCTGTCGCCAGAAGCAAAATTATCGTTGTAGAAGCCATTGGCGGCAAGAGCGTCATGGACATAGTTATGAATCAGCTTATTGCCTCTCGAAAGCCATGGCTGACCCATTTCCACCTTATAGAAAGCGCCCATGTCCGAATATTTTTTCACCACATCGTATACGTCATTATATTCAAACACATTGCTGTTCCCGCCAAATAAAATTCCCACGTGCGGGCAGTCGTGGATCTTATTGTACGCTATATAGGTGCCGACAGCACTCTGTGTATTGACGGCGCCGGAGTAAAGGAATGCTTCCTGCGCATAGCTATAGATATGGTTATTAATTACTTTATGGTTGGATAATTTTACATTAGCCTGGTCGGCGGCAAAGTCGGAACTGGAAATGATAACGCCTCCTGCACCCACTGAATCAATATCACAGCTCTGCACGATACAGTAGGTGCCGTCCGTTATGGTCACGCCATTGCCGGAGCAAAGGCTTATATGTGTGCCGAGTACCTGCACGTTGTGGCAATTATGCATTTCGACCCCATTGCCCGAACCGCCGCGGATAGTCAGGTTCATAAACTGGGTATTGTTCACTCCCGTCGCCGAGATGGCCGGCACTTTCGAATTCCCGGCAAAGGCAAGCGTTCCCGAGGCCGGCACCCACATATACAACATCTTTGTTTTGAAATTGATGCTCCACTGTCCTTCCGCCGCGATCTCTTCCACCAGGTTCAGCGCATAATAAGGTTCGGTGCCGGGCACCAGTCTGCCATAAGGCTGGGCGCCGATACCCCCATAGATACCGATGGACTGCAGGACGAGGCTGTCTGTCGTAGTAATGGCCAGCGTTTTAATGACATCCATTTCGAACTGCGACTGCCAGTTGCCGCTTAAATATACGCCGCCGTCATTGATGGCATTCAGCCAATATTTTGCCCTGTCATCCAGGTATTTGAAACTTCCCCCGGGAGTGGACTTATAGTAGCCTTTCGCTACTACCTTCCGCATGGGTATGGTCGTATCAGAAGGGTACCGGGACATGGGCAGGGGGATGCCGTCCTTATAAAATTTGGGCGACCTTATATCGGCGATAAGGGAAAAGGCGGGCCATTGGGCGGTATCGGCAACGCCTAAAGACGCCAGGGGGATCTGCATGACCTTGGCCTTGGCGGTGGAATTGATGATCCGGGCCTGGATAGCAGCCGGGATGGGTTGAAAGCTGGCCCGATTCAACGTGTATTCCGGCTGAAAGACAGCCCCACGGGGCTGGTTCGAGACATAAACCGCGGGGGCGCCGGCCGACCTGCTGTCGCTGCTATCCAGACTGAAAGACGAATAGGTGCCATTTGCCAGATAGATGATACAGGCCTGTTGCGGATGGGCCCTTGCGACTGCTTTTGCCTGTTCCAGGTTGACAGGAGCGGATGCACTGCTGCCATCTCCTGTAGAGGAGCCATTCGGGGATGCGAAAATGTGGAGGTTCTGGGCCCGAAGACTGGAAAAAGTAAAAAGTGAAAAAAATAGTAATGTGTAAAATTTTGAGGAGTAGACATAGTTTTTCATGGAAAGTCGGAGTGGCTTTTAATTGATAATGAGAAGATTGATTTTAGCTTTTATAAAACGTCTTATTGCGTCACAAAATTATAGGAAAAGGGTATTTTGATTGCCGAGGGGTACAGCTATCTGCTTAATCTAATCGTAAATGCCTATCAGAAGGTTTATAAAATGCCTATCGGAGGATTAAAAATATATGGGAAGCAAAAAGATACTTCTTTGGCACTAAAAATCGTACCAAGCATTAACATTTCAATAGTTATTTATTAACAAAAAAAAATCGCGCAGGGTTTGTAAATGACTGACTTACATGTAAATAAACGCGATTTCCAAGTGGGGATTTTGCATTGGCACGTTATTTGGCAGACCATCGTCCGAAAAGGTCAAATATAAACTATCCAGAATATGAGAACCGACACGAAAATGAAGTATATGGGACTGATTGAATGCGGCGCTTCGCTCGACCCCGGGCGTTTGGATGCGATGGCAAGGGAAACCGGTTTTTCCCTGAAGAAGGTATTTGCAGCCCGTGATCCGGCGGTCAACCTCACGATAGAGCTTTCTCCCGGAACCGAACTTGTGCAGGACAGGGCTTCCCTTTTGGATGACAGCTCCATCGAGCTGATTATTTTGTCTTCCCCCGGCAGGGAGGATATGAGTTTGGCGACCGAGGTGCTGGAATCCGGTAAATTTCTTCGGATCTTCAACTAAAAGTTAAAAGAAGCCGGCTGTTTCATAACGATCCTGTTGACATCATCGAAAATACAGGCAGGTCTGTAATCCTTCTGCGTGGACGTCAATTGCAGGTTCCGCAGGGTAATGCTGTCTGCATGCCGCACATACAGGCCCCATGACGGCAATTCCCCGAACATGGAAAATTCCGGATAATCCGAAGGGTTTTCCGGCACGGGGCGGGGTTCCGGCGCCGGGTGGAGGGAGTCCGAACCGGTTGTCTCCTGTTTTCCGCCACCGGGATAAACAATCTTTATATTTTCCAGTACGACATCCTCTATGGGATGTCCCTGCAGGCCGACGATCGCAGAAGGAAACGCATTGTGCGGATAGCGCAGGGGAGGGCCTTCCATTGGATAACCCTGGTCGGGCTTTCCGCTGGGTATTTCTACTGTTACATCGCCAATATAAATATGCCGGATGCTGCTGTATGCAGAATCTTTGTTGCGGTGTCCGAGCCGTATGAAAATGGCATTTCCCGTATTGGTCGCTTTGATATCCCGTATGTCTACTTGTTCCATTTTTCCTCCGTCTACGCATTCCAGCGCAATGGCGGACCGGTAGGTATCATATACGGTAATATCCCGGATGGTTATTCGTTTGAAGCCGCCCCGGCCGGCCGTTCCGAGCTTGACGGCGCTGGCGCTGGAACGCACGGTGCAGTGGGCTATATAAATATTATCACAGGAATCGTTACGGTCTTCCGATTTCAGACAGATGCCATCGTCATCGGCATTGAAAAAGCTATTGGTCAGCCTCACATTTTTACAGTCGACCAGGTCAATGCCGTCATTGTTCCAGAAGGTATTACTTTCTACCCGGATACTGTCGATTGTAATGTTCGAACAGCTTTTGTAATCTTGTACCCAGTCGAGGGCGTTCTTCAGGGTAATCCCTTTTACAATAACGTCCTCGCAACGGGTAAATTTAATAATCATCGGCCTGTTTTCCTCTGCGGGACGCACCTGACCCCAGGGGTTTGGTTTCTGCCATTCTGCATCCCGGATGGTTCCTGCTTTCAGGCGGGAATAAAGATCACTGAGCAGTGCCTCTCCCTGCCCGTCGATGGTGCCGCTGCCCGTTATAGCGATATGTTTTTGTCCTTCTGCGTTCAGCAAGGGTAGTGCCGGTCCCGGGCCATAATCCATCCGGTTGGTGCTGCCCAGCAATACGGCGCCTGCGGCCAGATGTAATGTTACGTTTGATTTTAGGTTGAGCACGCCCGTTAGAAATTTACCGGCTGGTATGAGCACTGTTGCTCCGCCGGAGGCTGTCGCCTCATCGATAGCTTTTTGGATAAAGCGGGTATTGTCCGATCTTCCGTCGCCTACGGCGCCGTAAGACCGGATATCATATTTTTGTTTGTAGGCCTGTCCAATGGTCAGCCGGTATTTTCCAAAAAGCTTTTTCACTTCGGAGATGGGATCACCGGCAGGTGATATGGGATATTTTTTTTGTTCATGTACCCAGTTCCATTCCCACTGCCGGATATTATTCTCAAAGGCAGCAAAATCGGGAGTTTTATCCTTTATCCGGGTTTCATGCAGGAAGCCAAAGAATTTTTCCCACCGGACGCAATAGAAGTCGCGTAGCAGCCCGCTCCATTGCCGGTTTGCATACTCATGCAGCGGACTGTTGGCGTCACCCCACAGGGTGATAAGGTCCCGGGCATTGCTTTCATACAGTGCCTGCTCGTCAGGGGTGATACCCTTAGCACGTGCGTCTGCCAACCAGGGGCCCAATAAGAAATCTTTCCGGGTGGCGAGCAGCCGGTCCAGATCCCTGATCAGGCTGATAAATTCGGTAGTCCCGCGATCAAATGCGGCGCTATCCCCTTTTTGGAATGCTTGTACCCAGTTTCGCTGCAGGACCGATGCGTAATTCGCCAATACCTGCCTGGTGACATCCACCAGGTCGAACTGGAAACCATCTGTATGTGTTGGCGGGGGCGACCCGACCAACAGGTCCCATGCCGGTAGGAGATCTTCAGGCTTGTAATTTAAAGCCGTGCGGGTCCATACTGTCGTTGAATCCAGCGTTGGCCGCCCGGTAATAATGGACTCGGCCCCATCTCTTATCAACTGGCCGTTGTATACCGTCCGCCGCAATATGTCCCAGGCCTTTACTAAATCCGGCGACGAGTATCCGTACCGGTTCAGGATATAGGACTCCAGCCATTGTCCGGGGGATACGGGCTCCTTTTGCCAGGTATGCTGCATCATCAGCTCGTACATAACAGGATTCTGGGCAATGCCTTCCATCGTCAGCCCGATACCCTGCATGAGTCCGGAGGCGCTGTCGCTTAATGCCATGGCAGGCCCTGCTGCCACGCCGTCCATGCGTCCGAACAGGTTTACATTACCGCCGAAATTATTGAGCATATTCCAGATCCAGGGCTTGCCATAAAAGGCCCGGGTCCTTTTCCATACGGGCTCGATCTCTGCTGCCAGATCGAGCAGGAGCATCCGGTCATCCGGCACGGCGTTGAGTAAAGCTTCGATCTGAGGACTCTTCCAGAATTTCCGGTCGCTGTAAAATAACCAACCCTGCATGACCCAAACGGCTGCCGGATCGGCTTCTTTCATGCCGTCATATATCCTGGCGCTGAGTCCGGATAAAAAGGCGGGGTCATCGGATGGCGGTTCATTTTCATTAAATGTATCGGCGGAGTAAAAGTGGTCCGTTCCGAATAAGGCTGTCTGTTCCGCCAGGAATTTTTTTCCTATCGCGGCAAACAAGGAATCTGCCGGGTCGAGGATATAGGTATCCTTAAATCCATTCTTCCAATTGGTGATTTTACAATGCGCCGCTGGAAATCTACCAGGGAAAGAGGGCGGAACATGACCGGTAAAGGCCGGCAGCACCGGTATCATACCCAACTCCCTTTCCCTGTCCAGTATCTTTTTTTGCAGGTCTTTTTGCTCCGTCATCCAATGCATCGGCAGGGGGCCGCCCCATCCGTCCAGGTTGCCCATCCAGAACCAGGCGAAATAGGCCGGCCCGCTGAAGAAATCCTTCAGCTCCTTATCCGTAAATCCCATTTTCCGATATACCTGGTACCAGGTGTATTCTTCCCCGGTGATAGCCAGGGGCATATTGATGCCATGCAAGGCCATCCAGTCTATTTCCTGCTGCCATCGATCCCAGTCCCACCAGGCCATAGAATAATTGAACGTGCAATAATTGAGATAATACCGGTAACGATAGGGCGACCGGCGCTGTATCTTTTGGGGCAGGGCCGGAAGACGGGCCGGCAGCCGGAGGTTTACTCCGTTCCAGGTCACCTGGCAGTGACAGAACTCCGTGAGATAATAATACAGTGCGGAGGCAACGGCCACGCCGTTGTTGCCGCGGAGCACGATCCGGCTGCCACGGCTTTCCAGTTCGAAAGAGTCCTTACCGGCGGCCACCGGTAAGGACTCTATTATGAAGCTGGTCGCCTTATCAGGCAGAATGCGACGGATCAATGCATAGGACGCCGCGGGCGAAGTTGCTTTATTCAATTGGGCGTGGACTATCCCGCCGCCTGCCAAAAAGGCCAGGCCTGACAGGAACAGGCTTTTCCATCTATGAAGGAAAATGATTAGTTTGATCAATAGCCGGGGTTTTGGGTAAGTTTCGGATTCAGTACCAACGCGCTGGTGGGTATCGGGAAAATGCGGTGTTTTGTGTCGGCATCTGTCTTGAAACCCCATGATCCCTCAAATTTGCCATACCGTATCATATCATTCCGGTGCCAGGCTTCCCAGGCAAATTCACGGCATCTTTCATTGTAGACAGAATCCAGGGTAATATTGGTCCAGGTAGCGGAAGTGGTGCGTGCCGCCCTCAGTTGGTTGGCCAAAGTCAGCGCGGTCTGGCCCTGGGTGGCCGTCCCTCCCCGTAAGATCGCTTCGGCCTTCTCCAGGATTATATCCGAATAGCGGAATACGGGAACATCGTTGTTTTGATTTCGGTTGGAAGAAGTGGCATCGGGATAGAACTTGATATTCCGGTAGCCCATCGTCCAGCCAATCTCGTCGTTGCCGACATCAAATGTCGCCGCACTGTAGCGGAGCAGGATATTGGGGGTTAAATTGACCTGGTAAGAGTAGGGGGCGGAGGCATCGGAAGCGGTATAGGTAAAATCATATCCTCCCTTTGTTGTCTGGACCATGATACGTGTCACACCGTCGCCCTGGTATTGCAGACCGGTAAGCCATTGTTTGTTCCGGATATCTCCTGCATCATTGAAATAAGCATAAAAGGAGGGAAGGGTCGATGCCGGTCCATCGGTATGGAAGGGCAGGTTGAAAAGATTATATCCTGCGCCTGTCGCCACCTTACTCATCGAACGGGGTACATCATAGCGGGCGTGTATATTTACGCAGCGGAAGGGCCAGGACGTGCTGCCAAAGGAGTTGGTCAGGGCGGGATCATAAGGGATTGCAAAAATAAACTCCTTAAAGGAGGGTCCATTGGCAGGACCGAACTGCGAGAGATAAGTGCTCATGGGCTCCAAGGCATACAAACCCGAATTGATCACGTTATCGCATGCTGCTATGCAATCATTATAACGGGCCGTGCCGGTATAATATTCGGCGTTGAGATACATTTTGGCGAGTAAAGCATAGGCTGTGTATTTATTGGGCCGTCCGTACTGGCTTACACCGGACGTGGAGTTCAGGTACGGCAAGGCTGCCTTTACTTCCGATTCGATAAAGCTGAACACCTGCGCGCGCGCCACATTCGGATGGGGAGTATAATCTCCAAACGCCGTATCGATAGGCACACTACCATAGTTGTCCATCAGTATAAAATAGGCCAATGCCCGCACCATCTTCGCTTCGGCCAAAAAAGCCTGCTTATTGGAGCCGGAAGAGGATACCCCGTTCAAAATGGAGATGGCCTGGTTGGCCACGCCGATAGTAGTGGAGCACCAATTCCAGTTGGTCGTGACATAATTATTGTTGGCATTCCAGGTATGATAATGCATCTGCTGGTTCTGCGCGCCGTCATACCAATTGCCGCCTCTTGCCGGCATGATACCCTCGTCGGTGCTATAGGTCTGCTGGAAAAAATATTCAACGGCATAATTTCCTCTCAGCACGACATACATCGGGCCGGTGACCGAAGCATACTGCGTGGAATCCTGGGGGTAGACGCTGGGTGTCAGTTCCGATGTTACCGGCACATTTAATTTATGACAGGAGGCGAGCAGGCCAGCCGTCAGCACCGGGAAAACTATATATTTAATCAGTTGGTTCATGCTAATAATGTTTACGGAAGATTAAAAGGAAGCATTAATGCCAAATAAGAACTGGCGGGTCTTGGGATAGAAATTATTATAATCCACACCCGGTGATATTCCGCCCTGGTTAACTTCGGGGTCTACTCCTTTATACCCGGTGATCACAAAAAGGTTATTGACAGATGCGTACACCCGGAGCGTTTTGACATATTCGCCGAGTTTCCTGAAGCTATAGCCCAGGGTGGCGTTGTCAAAACGCAGGTAGGCGCCGCTCTCGATAAAGCGGGAAGAATATAAGTAAGCAGTTGTATTGTTGATAGATTCCCCTGCTACATCTTTTAGGATATTGGTGTATTCTGCCGTTGTTGGCCGGAAAAGATCGGCCCGGGTAGCATTAAAGATCTTATTCCCGAATACCGCTCTTAGGAAAATGTTCAGGTCAAAGTTCTTATATTGAAATTTATTCGCCCAACCCAATAATAACTTCGGTTGTGCATTCCCAAGATAATGATAATCTGTCGCCGTCTGCGGGCTGGTCATCAGGGTATCGACGCCTGAAATATATTGAGAGACGCCGTTCTTGTCTTTCCCGGCATATTGGGGAGAAAAGAATTCACCCAGGGGTTTGCCTGCCTTTAAGATCTGCAAGGTGCTGCCGGATTGGCCGCCGCCTTCGGGGTCGGATAAACGTACCGAGTCGCCTCCGGCAAACAGCGGATTGGTCAGGCTGGTAATCTTATTGGTATTGTGTGCGAGGTTGAGACTGGAGGTCCAGCTGAGATCACTCTTATTGATTATCGTTGCAGTCAGACCCAGTTCGATCCCTTTATTGCTCATGCTTCCCCCATTGGCGGTGATGGTACCGGCGGGAACCAGGATGGGATCGACCTTATAGTTATAGATCATGCCGGTGGTATTTTTATTATAAACGTCTAATATTATGCTCAACCGGCCTCTGAAGAACCCGGCCTCTACTCCTATATCCGTAGTAGCCGTTTTCTCCCAACGCAGGTTGGGATTGGCTGCCTGGATGGGGCCATAGGCGGCGATATTTGATCCATTATAATAGAACGTACCATTATTACCCGAAAGGGATTGAGTGGTATAGGCGTTGAACCCGGTTGAATTCCCGGTGACCCCGTAGCTGCCTCTTAATTTCAGCTCGCTGAAAATAGTCTGCTGTAACATGAAGTTCTCCTGGCTGATCCTCCAGGCTGCGCCCACTGAAGGGAAATAACCCCATTGGTTGGCGGTTCCGAACACGGAACTGCCGTCCCGTCTTATCGAACCCTGCAATAGATATTTGTCTTTGTAATTATAATTTACGCGGCCGAAATCCGAGATCAGGCGGGTCTTGTAATAGACGCCATCCGACCCGAAATTCACGGTAAAGCTGTTCAATCCATAGGGATTGCTCAATGCCAGATTGTTATAACCTATACTGTTCACCGGGAAATTGGCGGTAGTAACCGAAAGGCCGTCGCCGGTGACCTGGTCCTGCCAGGAATATCCTACGATAGCATTGATGGTATGAAAACCGAACTTTCGATCCCAGGTCAGAAAACTTTCCACGACTTTGGTAGTATTCTGGTAGGAAGATCTTGTCGCCTGGCCGTTGGCGCCAAAAGTTTGCTGTAAGTGGAAAGCGAGGCCGGGATCGGGATTGTTATACATCCCGGTATAGTTATTTGTAAAATAGCTATCCAGGAATTCCCCCTGGTTGCTGGTGTAGCTCTGGTAGGAGAGGTTCAGGTCATACTTTAGTCCGAAGGGTAGTTTGACCTGCGTGAAGAAACTCCCTGCCAGATTGTTGTATTTCGTATTCAATTGGCTATGGTTCATCATCGCCACGGGATTATAGTAATTGGAATGATTGAAATTTTCAAAATAGGTCCCGTCCGAATTTTTTATGGGCGATACCGGCAGAAAGAGGGCCGATTCCAGCAGAACAGTGTTACGATACGCGATATCGTCCGAATTGCTGTTGGAATTCGTGACATTCAGGCCGAACCTCACCCTATCTTTCAGGGCGTATTGTTCTATCGCGAGGCGGCCAATGACACGTTGTAAGGCGCTGCCCTGCAAAATACCTTCCTTATTCACGTAGTTCAGGGAAGCGATGTAATTGCTGTGTTCCGTTCCGCCGCTAAGCGCAATATTGTGATTGGTGGAAACGGCCGAATTTCTTTCTATAGCTTTTTGCCAGTTGGTATTTGCGCCTTTATCGTCTGCCGGGGTAAACGCCAGGTTATTCTGGGTCGCAAAAGACCTCAATTCGGCGGCATCCATCATATTTAACTGGTTGGATACTTTTTCCAGTCCCACATATCCGCCATAAGACACCTGCATTTGCCCGGCTTTTCCTTTCCGGGTCGTCACCATGATCACGCCATTGGCCGCCCGGTTGCCGTAAATAGCGGTTGCAGCTGCATCTTTTAAGATATCGATAGAGGCGATATCGTTTGGCGCAATGAGGGAAATATCGGCGCCCGGGATTCCGTCGATCACATAATAGGGGGTCTGGGAGCTATTCAAGGTGGAGGCGCCGCGTAAAACAACGGCGGCAGATGCATTCGGGTCACCGCTGGCGGTAATATTGAGCCCTGGGACCTTACCCTGCAGCAATTGACCGACGTCGGTAATGGCCCCTACATTGAGATCTTCGCTTTTTACGGTGCTGATGGCGCTGGAGAGGTTCCTGCGGCTCTGGCGGCCGTAGCCGATCACCGCTATCTCATTCAGCGACGTGGAGCTTTCCGTTAAGGTAATATCGATGGTAGCCTGCGCGCCGACCCTTATTTCCTTTGTATCATACCCTATATAAGAAAAGACGAGGATATCATCTTTGGTGACGGAGAGGGTAAATTCCCCGTTCTCGTTGGTGCTTGTACCTTTATTAGCGCCTTTGACGGTAATGCTGACCCCGTTTAATGGCTTACCGGCGGCCGTGGTAACCTTTCCCTTGATAAGGGATTTAGGCGTAACCGCAGGGGATGGCTCCTTAGGCTTGACCACTATCGTTTGCTCGACGATAAAATAGTCGAAAGGCTGCTTCTCGAAGCATTTTTTCAACGCTTCGTCCAGGCTGACATTTTTGAGGTCAAGCGTGACCCTGGTCGCTTTGTCAAGCTCCTTTGTCTTATACCAGAAGGAATACCCCGTCTGTCTTTGGATTTCCTTAAAGACCTTGTTTAACGGCGCTTCCCGGGTGGTGAGACTCACTTTTTGGGAGAACCCATTTGCGCTGACCTGGATACAGGCGGCCAGCAATAAAATTGTTGTGACTTTCATGACTCGCAACGTTTTGGTTTGCTGCCTGGTGAGAATGAAAGGGAATCCAGGCAGACTAAGCCCGATTTTGCAATAAGCAGTCGGATTCATAAATTTGTTGTGTTTGGTTAACAAATAAGCAGTGCTTCGAACGCTTGTTTATAAAAGTTAACTTGGCTTCCGCCGGGGACGGTCCAACGTTCCCGGTTTTTTGCTTCCGTTAAAGAGATAGGGTCTTACTGATCAGGATCTCATAATGATCTTTTTATTTTCGGCAATCAATTGAATTCCGCTTATGTTCAGGATCTTCAATACACTGGCCAGGCTGGTGTTGCGGGAGAAGCGGCCGCTGAAATGATCGGCCGGCGCTGTTCCTTCATACACGACCTCTACGTCATACCACCGGGAGATCTGCCGCATTACGGTGGAAATATCGGCGTCGTCGAATTCAAATGCTCCATTCTTCCAGGCGATGGCCTGCTCCACATCTGTAAGGGACAGGGTCTTAAACCCGCCATCCGGAGAAACAAGGGCTTGCTGGTATGGCTTGAGCACACGGGCAGCCTTTCCCTTAACAAGCCTTACCAATCCTTCCACCAGCGTAGTTTTCATACCGGGCTCGTCTTTATACGCATTTACATTGAACTGTGTGCCCAATACTTCGATCTCCAGTCCATCCTCATTCTGCTCAGGACTGTTTACCGATACCCGGAAAGGCATCGCCGCATTTTTGGCTATTTCAAAATAAGCTTCGCCGGTAATTTCAACCCGTCTTTCCTTTCCGGGAAAAGTCGTTGGATAGCGGATGGAAGAACCGGCATTGAGCCAGACATTGGTGCCGTCCTGTAAAGTCAGCTTATATTGCCCTCCCCTGGGGGTCGACAATACATTATAGGCTACCACTGATTCCGTCCTGGAATTGGGAGTATATTGTAATTGCCCGTCTTTTGTCTTCAGGACCAGAGAATTGCCCTGGCGGGCCAGACTGCCCGGCCTTGCGCTATCCAGGGCAATGGTGGACCCATCTCCAAGGGTGAGTATGGCCTTGTTGCTGCCTGGCGGGAGATCCTGACGGGCGGCCGGACCTGCTGTTTTAGACGTCATGGACGTCATCGGAGATCCGTCCGGGCCCTTATGTGATGCATAATACCATCCGCCTGCGATGAGGAAAAGAAGAGCTGCAGCGATCATTGCGGCTTTCTGTCCTGACATTTGCCTGACCCGGGATGACTGTCCCAGCTTTTGCCGGATATCATTCAGCATTTCCTGCCTGAGATCGCGGAACAACGGGGCAAACTCCGGAGTGAGCGTTAATTCGGAGTCGTCGAATTGATCGTACCAATTGAATAAGACTGTTTTCTCTTCCTCGGTTATCGTTCCGTTTATCCATTTTTCCCCGAGTTCAAGGATTTTTTGAGAATAAGGCTGTCCTCTCATAGCAGCTATTTTATATATAGCCCCTCAGGCAGAGTCTTTCCCTTAGTCGGGTTAAAAAAAAAGTAAAAAGGTAAATAGATGGGACAATCCTGTCCTCAGCCTGCGAAGCGCTGCAGATAAGTGAGCTTCGACTGTTTTTTCCGCTATGCCCATTTCGGCAGCGATCTGTTTTTGGGAATATCCTTTATCGCGGCTTAGCTGGAATACGATCCTGCATTTTTCGGGCAGCGCCTTCACCAATGAGGATATCTGTGCTTGTAATTCATTAGCCTGAAGATAATCCTCCGTATCGGTGGCGGCTTCCTGCCACTGCCGGAGGGCCTGATCCTGGTATCGTCTTTGCCTGTTTTTGGAAGCGAACCGTTTGAAAACTTCGTATTTTACGGCCGTGGCAAGATAGGTGTTCAAGGTGTGACTAATCTCAAGCGAAGCCCTTCTTTTCCATAGATTGCAGAACACATTTTGTACTACTTCCCTTGCCTCTTCTATGTTTCCGAGGCGATGCATAGCCACCACGATCAATTTGTCCCAATACCGGAGGTATATTTCGGTAAAAGCTTCGTCATTGCTTTGTTTGAGCAACCGTAACAATTCATGATCGTCATCTGGTTCATTAAAAGGCATCGGGGTTTATAAATTATCGTGACATTAAATGTATGTAAAAGTTTTAAAATACGCATAAAATATAAATTACTGTGTTATCGGCATAATCGGGGTTTTCCCAATACTAAATACTCATGGAATCCGTTCTTATAAAGGTTAATGCCCATATGTTCAACTCAGAATTACCCGTATGAAAAATCCCCTAATCCTCGTCTGCATCACCGTAGTATTTTATTCCTGCAGCTCTACTAATCTGATTTCTCTGAACGTGATGCAGCCGGCTTCTGTGCACCTTTCTCCTAATATTAAGACGGCAGTTCTCATGAACAGGACCCGGGTCGCAGGGGCAAAAGAAAGTCTGGCAGGCCTGGCGGACGAATTGATGAAGAACAGCCGTTTTTCTTCGGTAAAGGATCTCGCTGAGCCTGGGCTCCGGTCGAACGGCGCAGAGGGATTCCCTTCCTCCCTGCCCTGGGATTCCGTGGAAAGGATATGCCGGGAGAACAATACGGATATACTGTTTTCCCTGGAGCTTTTCAAGACGGAATCCAGGACCAGTTACAACGCTTCCGCTACCCATCTCAACACCTTCATCGGTTATATCCCAACCCTGCGGCAAATACCTTACATGACTACGCTGGTAAAGACCGGCTGGAAGATCTATGATCCCTCTTCCCGGAATATCCAGGATGAATATATTCTTTCAGAGGACCTGGTCCTGGAACAGGCGGGGAATAAGGCAGGTCAGGCCTTTGCTTACAGAATGGTACCTCATTCCTTACCCATATCCAGGATTTATTATGTCCGGGGTAGCGGGAAACTTGCCGTTGCCCGGCATTTGATGCAAACCGGTGACAGGGCAGGCGCCGCCCGTATCTGGCAGCAGGAAACGACCAGCGCCTGCCGGACCGTGGCGGGAAGGGCCTGTTATAACATGGCCATCATCAGCGAAATCACCGGCGACCTGGACGGGGCCGTAAGATGGGCACAAAAAGCTTACGAACACTTTAATAACCGTCCCGCCCTCAACTACCTCAACGTCCTGCGAAACAGGCAAAGCGACGATATTATTCTGAAAAGCCAGTTCGCATTCTCGAACGCCCGATGACCCAATCAGCGGCCCGGAGCGCCTGCTGTTGTCGATTGGATAAATTCAGTATATTTAGAAATGAAACATGGTTTGCTAATTGACATGGACGGCGTGATCTACGCGGGTGATGAGTTGATCAGGGGCGCAGACGAGTTTATCGCTCGTTTGCTGAAAGACAATATCCCGTTTATGTTCATGACCAACAACAGTCAGCGGACGCCGCTGGAGGTTGTGCGCAAACTGAAGAGGCTGGGAATAGAGGTGACAGAAAGCCATGTTTACACCAGCGCGATGGCGACGGGTAAGTTCCTGACCACGCATGCGCCTAAGGGAACGGTTTATGTGTTGGGAGAAGGCGGTCTGCTGACGAGTTTGCATGAAAGCGGGCTCACGATGGTGGATAGTGAGCCGGACTTTGTGGTCCTGGGCGAAGGGAGGAATTTTACACTGGAAATGGTTCACCGGGCGGTGAACATGATCCTTGGGGGAGCTAAATTTATTACGACGAACAGGGATCCGTCGCCGCGGAAACCCGGCTGGAATAATCTGGGTATCACTGCCGTCACGGCGATGATCGAGGAGGCTACAGGAAGGAAAGCATTTAGCATTGGAAAGCCGAGTCCTGTCATGTTTCGTTCGGCGAGAAAGGCCCTCGATCTTGAAACGGAAGGCACAACGGTGATCGGAGATACAATGGACACGGATATCCAGGGGGGAATACAGCTGGGATACAGGACGATCCTGGTGCTGTCGGGAATTTCCAAAAAAGAACAATTGGACCGATATGCGTTCAGGCCCGACCAGGTGGCCGGTTCTGTGGCGGAAATCGCTTTTCCGTTGAAATGGTGGAAGTGATCCCGGTCGCGCTGATAACCGGGACTGGTGGCGTCCCTTGCCCTTGCCTGCGTTGCAGCAGCTTTAGCAGCGGGTCCAACTGCGGGAGAATGACAATCCTGGTGCGACGATTGGCCGCCCGACCTTCTGCCGTATCATTGGAGGCCACAGTAATGTATTCGCTGCGGCCGGCAGCTGTCATACGAACCGGGGATATATTGTATTCATGCTGCAGTACCCGGACAACGGAGGTTGCCCGTTTGACGCTGAGATCCCAATTGTCCAGCAATGGGTCCTGTGGATAGGGAATGCTGTCCGTATGCCCCTCGACCATGACCTCGATATCGGGCTGATCGTTCAATACTCTTGCCAGCCTGCCCAATACAGCTTTTGCCTTATCAGTAAACGTATATCTATTGCTATCGCTGTTGAATAAGATCTTATCGGAGAGGTCGACATAGACGATGCCTTTCTCCGCCTTTATACTGACATCCTGGTCTCCAAAGCCGCCAAGGGTCGCCTTCAGATCCATCAATACGACCAGGTTCACCGAATCACGGTGCGCTACGGCGGATTGCAGATCCTGGATATAGATATCCTTAGCCCCCATATTATCCATCGACTTTTTGATACTCTCTGCCTGGGCGCTACTGAGGGCCGAGAGGTCCTGCAATTGTTTCCTCAATTGCGTGTTATTTTCTTTTGTGGCGGTCAACAGGAGGTTGAGGTCATTCGTCTGATTCTGCAGCGATGACTTCTGCTTGCTCAGGTCATTGTTAGCATCCTGGCAGGTTTTTAATGTGCGCATGGACCATGTATACAGCGAATCGTATTTGCTCGCTTCCTGCTGCATGGCTTTGAATTTCCCGGTGCTGACACAGGATAGTAGGGAGGACGAAAAAATAACAAGATAGAAATGGACTGGTCGCATAAAAGGGGTTTAGAATTGGGCCAAAGGTAATAAACAGGGTGATCGAAATATTGCAAATATTTTGCAGTATAGGCGGAATGTCATTTGTATTTTTCGCATTTTGTCAATAAAATCTGTCTTTTTTTGAAAAATATTTGCATAATTGAGCGATAATAAATTTATATTTGATTGACGGCCTATCATAAGACTAAAACTAACTATATATGAACCGCAGAGACATCCTCAAGAAGCTTTCCTTTCTGCCTTTGGCAACTGTTGCTATCCGAAATGGCCAGGATCCGGCTGCTTCGGACGCCGCGCCTGAATCCGCGCCGCCAGTCACCCGCGACCTTTTTGCGGAACTGGGCGTTACAAAAGTGATCAACGCCCATGTGACGATGACATTTTTATCGGGTTCGCTGATGCAACCGGAAGTGTTGGAGGCGATCAATTCAACATCTCATGATTTTGCCGATATGTTTGACCTGCAAGACAAGGTAGGAGCAAAGATTGCCGAGATGCTGAAGGTGGAAGCGGCCATGGTGACATCCGGAGCAGCCTGTGCTATCCTTTTAGGCACTGCGGCTTCCATTACGGGTACCGACAAAGAAAAGATAAAGCTGATACCCAATCTTCCTGGTCCCCGTCCGGAAGTAATTATGCAAAAAAGCCACCGGTATCTTTTCGACCAGGCGGTGACCACTACAGGTGCGAAAATTGTAGAAGTGGAAGGGTCCGAAGAGATGGAAAAGGCCTTCTCCGGGCAGACAGTCATGGCACTCTTTTTCAACGCTGCAGAGAGACATAGTATTAAACATGAAGAGTTTTTGGTTATCGCGAAGCGCCATAATATTCCTACCTTTTTGGATGCGGCAGCGGATGTACCGCCGGTGGAAAATCTTTTCAAGTATCAGAAAATGGGTTTCGACCTGGTCACTTTTTCCGGCGGCAAAATGATAAGGGGCCCGCAGAGTGCGGGATTGCTGTTCGGGCGGAAGGATCTGATAGAGGCGGCCAAGCTCAATCACAGTCCTCATGAGGCTCCTATCGGCCGGCCTATGAAGGTAAATAAGGAAGAAATGTTCGGCATGTATGCTGCATTGAAAGCATACCTGGAGCGGGATCATCAAAAGGAATGGAATGAATGGCTCGAAAGAGCAAAACATATTGCCGGCCGATTAGCGTCTGTACCAACGGTAAAGACGGAAGTATGGACTGATCCCGGACCTGCGAATGCCTTCCCAAGCCTCACGGTAGAATGGGACCCTCAGCGCGTGAAGATCACTCCTAAAGAGGTAACAAAATCCCTGAAGGAAGGCAGTCCGAGTATTGTTGCCGGTATTCGCCACGATAAGCTAACGATCGGTGTCGTTTTACTAAGACCGGACCAGGTCGACATCGTGGCGAAACGGGTAAAAGAGGTGCTGGAGCGGGCAGTCCAGGGATAAATATTTAAAGCCCGGGAACAGAACTCACTATGATATGTTCCCGGGCTTTTGTCATTTGACGGCGAGTAACTCGACTTTTTCGATTACCGGGGGGCTGGCTAAAAGTGAGGCGGCATTGGCCATTAATGCTTCAGCAATTTTTCCGGACAGGTGGGCCTGTCTGCCCTGGTCCGTTTCAAAAGTGTCGAAAATGCCGAAAGTAGATGGGCCTAACTGCAAGGCATACCATCTTACCGTATCCGGCTCTGCCTGGGCCAGCGGCAGGGCGCTTTTTAGAAAGGATAACACTTCGGACTCTTTGCCAGGTTTGGCTTCTACGCGTGCTAACAATGCAAATTTTTCCATGATCTTGGTTTTAATAATAGCTTGTAAGAAATACAATGCAAACCTATTTAATCATTCCCGGTCAGGACAAAAAGGGTAGTTCAAAAACTTACGCAAAAAGTTCAATCGGCAAGGCTTTGTCCGGGGCTTTTGCCAAACCTGTTCTTAAACGCCGTGCTAAAATGGGAGAGGTTCTTATAGCCAGAGCTGTTGAATACATCAGAGGGTGTGGCTTTGCCCGTTTGCAGGAGGGTTCTGGCCCTTTCCAGCCTTTTTTGTTTGAACCAATTGCCAGGCGTCTCTTTAAAGATCTTGACGAAGCGTCTTTTGAAAGTCGATACGCTCATATTGCAGAGAAAGGCCAGCTCTTCCACGCTGAGGTTAGTATACTTATTGACCTCTATGGTATTCTTGAAAGACAGGTTGCGGTCCTGTTCCAGCGAGTATTGCAGGAAGGAAAGAAACCGGTTTCCATAGGTATCGGCCAGGTAGATCATGATCTCTTCGAACTTGATCTCCAATAATTGTTTTGAAAGGTTTTTACTGAGCGAGAAGTGAAGGGATAAGGAGTGGATGAAGGCTTTTATGAAAGTATCCTGCTCGAAGGAGAAATAAGGGGATTCAAATTTGAGCTTTTTTGAACCATCCGATAGCAGGCCCTTTTTTAGCAGGAATTCAGTGAGTTTTTCCCGGGAGAAAAACAGGAGAATACTCCGGTAATCCTGGGAGCCATGATCTTTCTCCGTCAGCAGGCAGTTGCCTTGCGTTACGATCAGGGCTTTTGTATTGTCGATCTGAATGGAGGAACCCGCGAAATTCAATTCTTTATGCCCTCCCAGTAGAAAACTGATGACATATTGTTCCAGAACGACTTTGCCCCTGTTCACGAGGTTGTCCAGGTTATAATAGAAGACCTGAAGATCTGCTTTCTCGTCTGCCGCTAAATTGCCGGGGAGCTTTTGCATGGGAAGTTTTTTTAGGACACAAAGTTCAGGAATTATTTTTAAGGCCCCTGCCTTTTACGTTGCACCCGCTTCAGGACGATATTGCTCACGGGTGTCACCACGAGGGGTACTTTCTCGATCACCGCCTGATCGCTATCGATGCCATAGGCGCGGCTATCTGAACGCGCGAGCCGCAGGATGCTGAAATAGCTGTTCAGGATAAACCCGTCCCGGGCGGAGAATTCGTTGTCATAAGACAGGAATCTTTCCAGGATAACGAATTTAAGATCCCTGTGGCGGCAGACTATAGGGATCTCTTTATTGGCAACCATTTCTTCCGCCACTTTGCGCAGCATGATCCCGATGCGGGGTTGGATGCGGAAACCCAATCGAAAACTGACCCTTGCCACCTTTTCGGGAAGGAGCATCTCGACGTCATATTCCAGGGTATAGGGGTCGTCCATCCGTTCGATGTTCACGAACCAGTAAAAATCGGCCCGTTTGGGCGGGTTGTCGAATATCGAATCGACGATACGTTTCTCTATCTCATTCCGGGATGCCCTTGTCAGGTATACGAGGTGAGGGGAATATCTTGGAAGGCTGGTGTCATGGCTAAGCTTTTCCAATTCGGGTAAATAGGGTCTTATATCCGTAAACTTCAGCAGGCGGAGGGTGATCTTCCGGGCATTGTACCAGACGTACATGGTGGTGATGAGCCCGATCTCGAACACCAGGAAGAACAACCGCTTTAGCAGCTTGACGGCATTGGCCACGAAGAAAGAGGTCTCTACCGCGACGAAGACGGTCACGATGGCGCCCACTATCCAGAACGGATATTTTTTGATATAACGCAGGAAATAAAAGACAAGAAAAGTGGTCATCAGCATGGCCACGGTGATGGAAAAACCATAGGCCGCGGTCATCGCCTCGCTGGTCCTGAAATAAAGTACAACCAGCACACAGCCCACGAATAAGATCCAGTTGATACTGGGGATATAGATCTGGCCCCTGATATCCGTCGGGTACTTAACCTTGACCCTTGGCCAGAAACCCAGGCTGATGGCCTCGCTGATCAGGGTAAAAGACCCACTGATCAGTGCCTGGCTGGCAATGATGGACGCGACGGTGGCGATGCCTACGCTTACCAGTAGGAATTTGTCGGGCACGATCGCAAAAAATGGATTTATCCCGCCCAGATCCGGCCGGTGGCGTAGCAATACCCAGGCGCCCTGGCCAAGATAATTCAGCACCAGGGCTATCTTGACAAAGGTCCAGGAGACATAGATATTAGGTCTTCCGCAATGGCCTAAGTCGGAATACAGCGCTTCCGCGCCCGTGGTACACAGGAAGATGGCGCCCAGCAGCCAGAATCCGCGGGGATGTCTTGTCAGGAGCTCCAGGCCATATACAGGGTTCAGCGCGGCCAGGATCCCGGGATAAAGCAGGATCTGGCGTAAGCCCAGGCAGGCCAGCATGGCGAACCAAAGTAACATGATCGGGCCGAACGCTCCGCCGACTATCTTTGTCCCGAAGCGTTGGAAGATAAAAAGCAACAGCAGGATGACCAGAACGATCTCCATCACCAGGTTATTTCCCGGGATGATATGCTGGTCCAGGCCTTTTACCATATTCAGGCCTTCTATGGCGGAGGTAACAGTTATGGGTGGCGTGATAATACCGTCGGCCAGCAGGGTTCCGGCGCCGATGATGGCAGGGTATACCAATTTCTTTCCATATCTGCGGACAAGCGCATACAGGGAAAACACCCCGCCTTCCCCATGGTTGTCCGCCTGTAGAGTAATTACCACATATTTGAAAGTTGTCTGCAGGGTCAGTGTCCAGAAAATACAGGAAATGGCGCCGAAAACAAGCTCCCTATTTATCTGCCCACCTTCATTGAATATGGTCTGCAGTGTATAGAGGGGAGAGGTGCCGATGTCCCCATAAATAATGCCCAGGGCGATCAATACGCCCGCACCTGATGCCCGTTTGAAGTTAACGTTCATGTGTCAAAATTACCATAAATCGAGCCAAACGGGTGGTGGAATCAATGCATTGTGACGGTCGCCGGCTACGCTGTAAGAATATAATTAATATTGAAATTTTAATTGTATATTTAGCAGAAGCCGCATCCTTACTGTCATTTTTAGAATTCCCGATTAGTAACATTTAAAGGGCTCCAATAAACTATGAAGACTTTGTCAATTTGTTTACTTCTTTTGCCGTGTATGGTGCCTGTGTCCGGCAAAAATGACTGGATGTTTAAAAAAGAAAAAGACGGTATAACCATCTCCAGCCGTCATTCAGATCTTTCCAAATTCAATGATCTCAAAATAGAAATGGATCTTCCCGGCACCTTGTCGCAGCTTTCTTCCATTCTGTTAGATGTTGAAAAATATCCGCAGTGGGTGTATTGCGCCAAAACATCTGTAGCGATAAAGAAAATTAGTGAAAATGAGGTTATTTACTATTCGGAGGTCGAGGCGCCCTGGCCGGCGAGTAACCGCGATTATTATGCCGACATGAAGGTTACATTCACTGCTGATTCCCAGTCATTGAATGTGGTTTCTACAGGGATGAAGAATTATCAGCCGGAGAAAGATAGGCTGGTGCGTGTTCCGATGTCAAAAGCGGTCTGGCTTATATCCACCGCGTCTGATAAGACCATACATCTGCAATACATACTGCAGGTAGATCCCGGCGGCTCCATACCTGCATGGATCTTAAATATTTTTTCTACGAAAGGGCCATTGGAAACATTCAGGAAGTTGAAAGAGAAGATGGAGTTGTTGAATAAATAGGAGGGGCTCTACTCCGACCGCAGGGTCTTTACCGGATTGGCACGAGCCGCCCGGAAAGCCTGGAAACTGATGGTCAGCATGGTGATGGACAACGATATCATCCAGGCCAGGATAAATATCCACCAGCTGAGGTCCACCCGATAAGCAAAACTCTGCAGCCAGGAATGCATGCCCATCCAGGCCAGGGGGAAGGCCACAAGGGCCGAGATGGTCACCAGCCTGAGAAAATCCTTTGACAGCATACTGATGATATTGCCTTGTGTCGCTCCCAGCACTTTCCGGATGCTGATCTCCCGGATGCGCTGCTGGGTGGCATAAGCGGCCAGCCCTAATAAGCCGATGCAGGCAATGAAGATGGCCAGGACAGAGAACACAGTGAATACCCGCTGTACGGTCTGTTCTGCCTTGTATTGGGCCGCCAGGGCCTGGTCAAGAAAAGTATAGTGAAAAGGTCTTTCTGCTACGAAATTATGCCACTTGTGTTCAATGATTCTGATGACGGCGGCGAAATCGTCCCCCTTAATACGTACGGAAGTGATACCTGCCACATCATTAAACCGGGCCGAGCTGGTGAAGATCAGCGGAGCAATGGCCTGGTGAAGGGTCTGAAAATGAAAATCCTTTACGATGCCCACCACCGTATAAATATAAGGCGAGTCAGCAGGCCGGGGATTCAGGTTGCCGTCTGTAGTGGTCATTCTCGTACCGATGACAGGCTCCTTCAATCCCAGGGCCGCTACGGCTTTTTCATTCAATACGACGGCGAGTGAGTCGGTGGGGAAACTTTTGGAAAAAAACCGCCCTTCCTTCATCTCCAGGCCCAGGGTGGCGGCAAATTGATCGTCCACGACGATGCCCCTGCCCGTCATGGATTCCCTTGATCCGACAGGCTGCCAGGTGACACCAAAAAAACCCTGGCTGCCAGGCATAGTGTTGGTGCCGCTGACTTTCTCCACGCCGGCAATCCCCGCCAGCTCGTTCCGGAATGCACGGGTATTTTCGTTGAGAAGATCGGACCGTTGTATCTCGATGATATGATCTTTTTTAAAGCCCAGCTTATCCCCCAGCATATATCCCATCTGCCGGTTCACGATGATGGTGCAGATAATGAGAATGATGGAGATGGCAAACTGGAATACCACCAGGCCATTGCGAAGTGCCGTACCGTATTTCGTGGATTTGAATTTTCCTTTCAGCACTTTGATGGGCTTGAATGAAGACAGGACAAAGGCGGGATAAAGCCCCGCTGCCAATCCCACCACTCCGCCGAAGGCCAATAAGAGGAGAAGGGTCAGGGGATGGAAGAAAGGGAGGACGGAGAGGTCCTTGTCCGACATCTTATTGAACAAAGGCAGCAGTAGACAGATGAGACCAAGGGCCAGCCCTATGCTTAACAGACTCACCAGTGTCGATTCCGTGAGGAACTGGAAGATGAGGGACTTTTTTTCCGAGCCGAAAGTTTTGCGGATGCCTACTTCCTTGGCCCTTTCCATCGACCGGGCTGTGGAAAGGTTGATGAAATTAATACAGGCAATGCCCAGGATGAAGATGGCTATGACGCCGAAAATATACACGGCCCGCATGCTGCCGTTGGGCTTTGCTTCCGATTCCAGGTCAGAGATGAGATGTATCTTCTGCAGGGGCTGTAAATAATAATGATACCCGTTACCGGCTGCAACAAAAGCCGTATAGCTCATCCCGAAGTTACGGGCTATGTCCCCGGATACATATTTTTCCACGATGCCTGGAAATTTTCTTTCCAGGGCGGCGGGAGAAGCGCCCTTATGCAGCAGGAGATAGGTCCAGGTGGAGAAACCAGTGTAATTGGCTTGCCGGGCGAATGGGAATGTGCCATAGGACACCAGTATGTCGAAATCGAGATGAGAATTTTCCGGCCAGTTCTTACAGACACCGGAGATCGTGAATCGTTGATGTCCATCCGTCTCAAAATACTGGCCCATGGCCTTTGACGCCGAACCAAAATATCTTTTAGCCGTGCTTTCATTGATGACCGCCTTATCGGGTCTTGCCAGGGCTGTGGCCGTATCCCCTTCCAGCAAGCTGACGGTGAAGACCCGGAAAAAATTGGAATCGGCAATAAGCACATGCTTTTCTTCAAAGGTCCTATTGCCTACCTTGATAAAAACATCTGCATTGCCCGCATAGTCCTGTAATCCCGTAGCCACTTCGACCTCGGGAAATTCCTTTTGCATCGCAGGACCGATCGACACCGGGATAATGGAATACGAAGAAACACGTTCAGGATATTTCCGGTCCAGCACTGCGCGGTAGATACGATCTCCATTTTTATGGAAATTGTCATAGCCTAGCTCGCTGCGTATAAAAAGGACTATCAGCAGGCATACGGCCATACCCGTGGCCAGCCCCAGAATATTGATCAGGGTGAAGGCCTTTCTTTTGAGAAGGCTCCGGATCGCGACTTTCAAATAGTTCCTGAACATAGGCCTATGGTTTGAATGGGTGAATAAGCTGTATCTTGACTAAAGTTATAATATATTAATACATGATCCAGGTTTTGTATTCATCTTTTGCAGAGATTAAGGAAGATGATCTCATCCTCACTGATATGCTTTCCCTGCTTCCGGAAAAGATGCGCTCTCCTATCTTACGTTATAAGAGAAAGGAAGATCGGTTTGCCCGTCTCATTGGCAAGCTATTGATACAAAAGGGATTTGAGCAGTTGGGAATAAGCGGCGAATATTCGATTGAGGCAATGGAGTATACCTCTTTCGGCAGGCCTTTTTTTCCCGGTGCTTCGCTTGATTTCAACGTTTCTCATTCTGAAGAGTGTGTGGTCTGTGCAATGAGCCTTTCCTGCCGGCTCGGCATAGACATAGAATATGTGAAGCCGATAGCTATTGAAGACTTCTACGATAACATGAAGAAGGAGGAGTGGTTAAAGATCCATTCTTTCAAAGATAAGCTCGACGGTTTTTATCGGTACTGGACTGAGAAAGAAAGTGTCATAAAGGCCAACGGCAAAGGGCTTAGCCTTCCTTTAAAAGATTTTATGATCGAGGATAACAGGGTTTACCTGGAGGATGTCAATTGGTTTGTAAGAGAGATAGAAATAGGGGATGATTACATATGCCATTTGGCCACAGATGACAGGGGAAAGGAACTGGAAGTTGTCCTTTATCCCATAAAATATTGGTAACGGGTGTTGTTCTTCCGATACTAGAAGCTTTCGAAATCCGTTGTTAAGAAGGTAAAACCACTATGTTCAACTAAGCTATACCCTTATGAAGACCCTGATCGCCCTCATATGCATTACCGTGACATGTTATTCCTGCAGTTCCACTAATCTGATGTCCCTTAGCGTGACGCAACCGGCTCCCGTGAGTCTCCCCCCCGGTATCAAGACGGCAGCCGTTGTAAACCGGACCCGGGTCACCGATGAGAACAGGACGATCGATGCCATTTACAGAGCAGCTTCTCTTGAAACCAGGAATCTGCAGGCAGAAGGGGCAAAGGCCAGCATGGCCGGACTGGCGGATGAATTGATGAAGAACAACCGGTTCTCCTCCGTAAAAGCCCTTGATAAGCTTGATCTCCGGTCGTATGGCGTAGGTGTATTCCCTTCTTCCCTGCCTTGGGATACGGTGGAAAGGATATGCAGGGAGAACAATTCTGATGTATTGTTTTCCCTTGAGCTCTTCGATGCGGAATCCAAAGTTAACTACAAAGCTTCTTCTACTGATCTCAAAACCATCATTAATAATATCCCGGCCATTCAACAACAGGTAAGCATGACTACGCTGGTAAAGACCGGCTGGAGGATCTATGATCCCTCTTCCCGTAGTATCCTGGACGAATATATTCTTTCCAGGGACCTGGTCTTTTCCGGCAGGGGTGTCAGTCCGGTTGAAGCCGGCTCCGCCCTTATCGGGCGTAAAGAGGCCGTGAAACAGGTGGGCAATAAGGCAGGACAGGCTTATGCTTATCGAATAGTACCCTATTCCATGCGGGTATCCCGGTATTACTACGTCAGGGGCGATGGCAATTTTATCATTGCCCGGCGTATGGCACAAACCGGTAATTGGGACGGCGCCGCCAGGATCTGGCAGCAGGAAACTACCAGCGCCAGCCGGAAAGCGGCGGGAAGAGCCTGTTATAACATGGCCATTATCAGCGAGATCAACGGCGACCTGGATGGAGCCATCCAATGGGCCCAAAAATCGTATGAAAACTATAATAACCGCCTGGCTCTCAGCTACGTCAATGTCCTGCGAAACAGGCAATCCGACAATGCTGTCCTGAAGAGTCAGAACGAAGTCTCGGTAACTCCATGAACTGAGGAGCAAAGGCGATTATAACTGCCGGGCCGGGGGCCTTACCACCAAAGGCAATATAACCGATATGGCCATCACAATGGCAATTACATGCAGGCCGCTGGTGTAGGCCCCGCTTGATTGGCGTAAATTTGCGATCAGCAGAGGTCCAAAGGCGCTGGCAAATCCCCATGCGGTAAGAATAAGTCCGTAAATTGATCCTACGTTGGATGGCCCGAAGTAATCCGCAGCAAATGCGGGCATCGTTCCGAATCCGCCGCCATAACACATCAGGATAAAGAAGACAAGAATCGTAATAGAGGTTACGGAATGAAAATCGGGAAGGATCCAGAACAGTCCGATCTGCAGGATAAACATAACGGCAAAAGTTGCCCGGCGTCCTATCCAATCTGAGATCCAAGCCCAGAAAACTCTTCCCAGGGCGTTGCCTATGCTTACAATGCCGACCATACCCGCCGCCGTAAGCGCGTTAATCTTTGCAAATTCCTGGAACATCGGAGCCTCTTGTGAAATAATCGAAATACCTGCTGAAGTATTCAGGAAGAGTAGCAGCCATAATGCCCACCATTGCCAGGTTTTTAATGCATCGCGAAGTGTGAAGTCGCCGACGCCTTTCTGCGCCTGCTGTTTTTGAACAGGCTTCCATCCCTCCGGCGACCAGCCTTCCGGCGGATTCTGCAGGAAGTAACCGGAGGCCACAGCAACAATCAAATAGGCAATACCCAGATAGGCAAAGGTTTGTAGTACGCCCACGCTTTGTATTAACCAGGTAGCAATGGGGGCTGTTATTAAAGCGCCTGCACCGAATCCTCCAACGGCAATTCCTGTCATTAGCCCTCTTCGGTCAGGAAACCATTTTACAAGCACGGATATGGGAACGATGTATGCGAAGCCAAGCCCAACTCCGCCGATCACACCATAGCTCATATAAAGCCACCATAAGCCGTGGTCAGAAAAGCTTGCCAGAAAAACGCCGACGCCATATAATACACCGCCTGTCATGGCCACTACGCGGGGACCTACCCGCTTTAACCAAAGCCCGCCAAAAAATGAGGCAAAGCCCAGTGCGAGAATGGCAATAGTGAATGTGAGGGTAACTTGTGAGATTGACCAATGAAATTGTTTTGCCAGTGGAAGCCGGAATACGCTCCATGCATATACTGCCCCTAATGCCATCTGCAGCAATATACCCGCTATGGCAATTCCCCAGCGCTTGAAATTATTCATGGTGCCTTTTTATTTTTATCCTGATAAACTTAGCCGCGGGCATATTGCTTTCACCAACAACATTATTTATCGACAGCAATACATTGGTTTCCGGGAAATAAGTCACTGTATTGCGTTCGGGAACCGGATAAGGAACCACTACAAATAACCGGGCTATGCGCTCGATGCCGTCATCATAATTAAATAAGTCTACCTTTTCCCCTTCTGCATACCCGGCTTTATCCATGTCCTTCCGGTTCATAAATACAACGCGCCGTTCATTTTTTATTCCACGATAGCGGTCTTCCAATCCATATATAGTGGTATTGAACTGGTCATGTGTACGGGTTGTCGCCATCATGTATTCATCGTCAGCCAGTGTATTTACAGGTAATTTGGTGATAGTGAACGGCGCTTTATCTCCAAATTGTTCCGTAATGAACTTGCCATCCCTGGCTCCGTTGGGTAAATAGAAACCGCTCTTCTCGCGGACACGCTGGTTGTAATTTTCAAAGCCCGGGATACATTTTTCTATAATATCCCTGATATCATCATAACTGTTCATATAGCGACTCCAGTCGATCACGGACCGGCTGCCTAAAGTGGCCATGGCCATTCTGCAAACAATCTGAGTTTCATTGATCAATTGATCGGAGACAGGTTTTAAAATACCTTTGGATGACTGCACCACGCCCATCGAGTTTTCAGTACTGATAAATTGCAGCTCGCCATTTACCATATCTTTATCGCTTCTCGATAAGGTCGGCAATATTAAAGCCTCCCTTCCGTGCACGAGGTGACTGCGGTTAAGCTTAATGGAAACGTGCACGCTCAGCCTCAACTTTCGCAGCGCTTCGGCGGTATACGTGGTATCGGGTGTGGCCGAAAGGAAATTACCTCCCAGGCCAAAGAACACCTTTGCTTTTCCTGCATGCATTGCTTTAATAGCATTCACCACATCATACCCGTGTTTACGCGGCGGTTCAAATCCAAAAACCTCTTTTAAACGATCAAGCTGCTTTTGAGTTGGTTTTTCATTGATCAGCATGGTACGATTGCCCTGGACATTACTGTGCCCCCGCACCGGGCATACGCCCGCACCTGGTTTGCCAATACTTCCCTTCATCAGGCAGATGTTCACGATCTCCCTGATCATATCCACGCCATTGGGCTGTTGCGTTAAACCCATACCCCAGCAAAAGATGATCCGCTTGTTATTGGCCAGCATATCGGCGGCAAGGCGAATATCGGCAGCAGGTATCCCGGCGGCAATAGCCAATTCGTCTAACTGGCAGTTTTTAAACTGTTCAATAAAATCACTATATCCGGCGGTATTTTTAGTTATGAATTCATTGTCCAGAACTTTTCCGGGGGAGGCTTTTTCCGCTTCAAGCAACAGCATTTCAAAAGCTTTTAACAAAGCCATATCACCGTTGATCTTAACCGGCAGATAAAGGTCTGCCAGCTGTGCACCCGTTCCTAAAACTCCTGCTATCTCCTGGGGATTTCTGAAAGCCATTAAACCGGCCTCGGGCAAGGGATTGATGGCGATGATCTTTGCTCCGTTCTTTTTCCCCTTCTCCAGCGCACTCATCATACGCGGTGCATTTGTTCCCGGGTTATGCCCGATGATCACTACAAGGTCTGTATTATAAAAATCATCCAGCGTCACCGTACCCTTGCCGATACCAATTGTCGGCCCCAAAGCGGTACCGGAGGTCTCATGACACATATTGGAGCAATCGGGCATATTATTGGTGCCAAACTCTTTTGTAAATAGCTGGTACAAAAAGGATGTTTCATTGCTGGTACGACCGGATGTATAAAAAATGGCCTCATCCGGTGATTCCAGCGCATTCAGGTGTCCGGCGATTTTTGTAAAGGCATCATTCCAGCTGATCGGCTGGTAGTGAGTACCGCCCTCCGGCAAATACATCGGTTCGGTCAGCCGTCCTTTTTTCCCGATTTCAAAGTCCGTCAATTTAGCGAGGTCAATTACTGAATTATGCGCAAAGAACCCGGCTGTCACTTTTTTAGTGGTTGCTTCTTCAGCGAGCGCTTTCGCCCCATTTTCGCAATACTCGCCTACCGCTGAGCGGTCGTCATCCGGATCGGGCCAGGCGCAGCTGGAGCAATCAAAACCGCCTTTTTGGTTCATGGCAAATAAAGCCCTTGTTCCTCTGAGGGGAATTCCCTCCTCCAGGACATCGCTTAAAGCTGCTACAACAGCCGGGACACCGGCCGCCCACTTTTTGGGTCCGGTGGACTTTAAATTTAATAGCTTTTCCGGGTTTTCGGGTGAAGGCAGGTCTTTATTTTCCATGGTAAATCAATTTAGTTCTTTTAGAATGCTAATGGATTAGGATAATTATCGCTCTGATCTTCTTCCACATTATCCAGGCAGGTAAAATCTTTTTCAACCAGCAATTGCAAATGGCTGCTCTTATTTTCAAAACCGACCTTTTCTGTATTTATCAGCTCATCTACCATCTGTTCCGGTATAAAAATGGTTATGGTATTATTAACAAACTCAGCGGATAATGTGTCGGCGGCTATCGTCTTTAGTGTATAAATAAGGGATTGCCCGGGAAAATCTGTCTGTTCCTGTAAATAGCCATTATCGGCTAAGCCGGAGATATCGCTTTTTGTAAGGCGGTATCTCAATTTATTACCTTTAATCCTTATTTTCATATGTGGACATTAAAATACGGTGTTCCATTGTATAGACATTAAATCGTTGCTGGCGTAAAAAGCCGGCTAGGGTGATACCAAACTCAGCCGCCAGCTGGACTGCCAAACTCGATGGCGCTCCGACTGCCGCAATAAAATTGATGCCTGCCATGGCCGCTTTTTGCACCAGCTCAAAACTGGCTCTGCCGCTTAACAATAATACCCTGTTTTTCAGTGGCAGCCAGTCTCTTTCCAGGGCGGCGCCGATCAGTTTGTCCAGCGCATTATGCCTGCCGACATCTTCCCGCACTAACAATAGTTCCCCGGATAAATCGAACAGAGCGCAGGCATGCAAGCCTCCGGTAGCCTCAAAAATATCCTGGTGTTGCCTCAGGCGGTCAGGTAATCCCAATAACATGTCACCGGTAATAATAAAATCGTTGGTTTGGCCGGGGTGAAAAGTGCTTACTGTTTTTATGGCGTCGATCGATCCTTTTCCGCAAACGCCGCAGCTTGAGGTGGTATAGAAATTTCGGTCTGCGTTTTTGAGTTCCGGCACTATATCTTTATTCAGCTCAACCTGGATCACATTTTCTTTATTCTCCGCACAGGCGATAAACCAATGGTTCACAGAAGCCAGGTCATTCCTGCCTTTTATTATTCCTTCCGTAAATAAAAAACCGGTCGCCAGTTCTGCATCGTTGCCGGGTGTGCGCATTGTTACAGAAATATTTTTTATCGTCCGGTTCAGCCCTGTATCAAAGGCAAGCCTTATTTCCAGTGGTTCTTCTATAGCAAGTGTATCCGTAGTTGCCGAACTCTGGTGACCGTTTATCTTAACAACAGGCACCCTTTGTGTAGAAGTTTCCTTAGTTGTCATATATGCAGGTTAATAATTGTTATCTAATATCTTTTGAATCACCGACTGCGACTGATTGGTCTTTTTAGATTTAACTGCCCTGAAAAGTTGATCATGCAAATAATGGTTCATCGCAAAATGGCTGACGCCCTGGGCTTCTCTTGCTGAGAAAAAATTGCGGATAATTAAAGTGAAGCTGTAATATAGATCCGCTAACACCTTGTTTCCCGAAGCCTTTGCGATAGCCATGTGAAAAGCGATATCAGCATCTGCGCATTCCTCCGGTTCCTCCGACTGGATGGCCAGTTTCCGCTTTTCCAGGTATTGTTCGATCTCAGTCAATTGCCCTTCTGTATGGTTGAGTGTGGCCAGTTTTACCATTTCCTTTTCCAGCAATGCTCTTACCGCGTTGATCTCATCGAAGTCGGCCCGGTGCAATTGCTGTTCCAGGCTTACATTTTGAAAATTGCTGTTCACAAATGTACCGGATCCCTGCTGAACCTTCAAAATCTGTGATATTGCCAGGATCTTGATCGCTTCTCTTATCGTTGATCTGCCGACATTATACATCTTCATCAGCTCCGGTTCAGGAGGGATTTTTTCACCCGGCTTATATTTTCCGTTTGTAATATCTTCTTTGATCCGGGTAACGATTTTGTCGCAAAGCTTCATTGGTTTCGAAATTAGATAGTAAAGCAAACATACGATGTTTTAGCGAGGTCGTCGGACGTCGAGGAAGTTTTTATAAAATTTAACCTGACATTTACACCGGTTGTGAGAGCTGGTGGTTGGTAATTGATTGTTAATTAGTCAATTGTATTTATTTAATAATCATTTTGGGCACTATTTCAAAATTAAATACATCTGATGATACAAAATAAACATCTGATGACTTTCCCCAATTATGAAATTTATTATTTAAGTTTGGTTCCAAAACCAATATAAAATGAATACGTCAAGGCGCGGTTTTTTCTCCGCAGCAACATTGTCAACAGCCGGTCTCGTAGCAGCCGCAGCCGGCATTGAGTCATTGATCCCTAACAAAGCCGAAGCTGCCGGCATCGGTTCAACCGAATCAGGATTCAAAAAACAGCCCGAAGAACTCGAAGACTTTGTATTTGACATCGAGCATGGCAGCGAGGGTTTTGTCGGATCCGGGGGAACTGCCAAAGAAGCAACGGTGGACGAATTTCCTGTTTCGAAAAGCATTGCCGGAGTGTCGATGCGGCTTAATCCGGGTGGCTTTCGGGAATTACACTGGCATTCCATAGCCGCAGAATGGGCTTTTGTGCTGGAAGGTAAGGTTCGTACAACTGTAATTACCCCGGATGGCACCACATCGACGGATGATTTTGAAGTAGGAGACATTTGGTATTTTCCAAAAGGGCACGGTCATATGCTGCAGTGCATTGGTGATCGACCATGCCACTTTCTGCTTGGATTCGATAACGGTCATTTCTCTGAATTCGGCACTTTTAGCGTGACGGACTGGCTGAGCCATACTTCTCCTGAGATACTTGCTCATAATACCGGCTTGCCTGCCAGTGTCTTTGCCGCGCTGCCAAAAAAAGAATTATACATCGGGACCGGGAAGATAGCCGCCGCGACAAAGCCTTCTAATATCAACAGCACGATCCCTATCAGCGGCTCCAGCCATAAATTCCGTATGGAAGCTGATGGCATTTTGCAGAAATTCCATGGTGGTTACACCAAGATCGTCTCTTCAAAGGAGTTTCCCATTCAGGATTCATTAACCGCTTTACGGATGAACATCGAGCCTGGCGCTATGCGGGAACTACACTGGCACCCCAATGCAGACGAATGGCAGTATGTGATGAGCGGCCAGGGAAATATCAGCATTTTCGGTTCGCACGGCAGAGTAAAGACCATGCTCTATAGCAAGGGAATGGTTGCCTTCATCAAACAAGGTTATGGTCACCATATTGTGAATACCGGGACGGAAACGCTGAAATTGGTCGTGCTTTTCAATCACCCCAGGTACCAGGAAATATCCTTGAATGATTGGCTGAATGCCAATCCGCCTCAATTGATTGCAGATCATTTCGGCCTGTCATTGCAAGAAGCGGCCTCTTTTGCAAATCATCAAACAGGCATCTACTGATAGGTTGGGGTGAAATGATTTCGGATCACGCGCGTCTGTAGGCGATAACGATGTACGAAGAATTTCGGATTTTAAAATTTCCTTAACAGCGTCTATTGAACGGTTGTGCTAATATTGCGTTTAATACTGATTAAATATTTTATAATTACAAATCAAAAGCATGAAAGTGAAAAGCAAGGCAATCATTCTTGGCGGTGTAGCCGTCATCGGAAGTTGCTTATTATTTGCCAATGGCAAAAGACCTTTTAACAGTGTCTTGGAGGAGAGTAAGGTTCCTGCTGTAAAAACTGCATACACAACTGCACCCGCCGCGGCGCCTATAGATTTTGAGAAGGCAGCTTCGGCGGCGGTTCCCGCCGTAGTTCATATAAAGACTACCACCAAGTTTAAGCAGGTATCCGGCAAGCAGGCCCCTGGGCAGGATCAGGACCCCTTCGGAGACATGTTCGGTGGGGATATGTTCAAACGATTTTTCGGAGATGGTAATGGCCGGCAATCTCAGGCGCCGGATCAGCGGGCTTCCGGTTCAGGCGTGATCGTCAGCAACGATGGGTATATTGTCACCAATAATCACGTCGTCGACGGGGCTACTTCCATCACTGTAACCCTGAACAACCGGAAAAATTATACTGCTAAAGTAATCGGCACCGATCCGAATACGGACCTGGCGCTGGTAAAGATCGATGCCAAAGACCTTCCCATCATGGCGGTAGGTAATTCCGACGACGTGAAGCTTGGGCAATGGGTTTTAGCTATTGGCTATCCGTTGAACCTCGACGTAACGGTAACCCAGGGTATCGTCAGCGCAAAATCCAGGAGTATCGGCATCAATACCCGGTCGACTGCTCCAGTCGAATCCTTTATCCAGACGGATGCTGCTGTAAACCCCGGAAGCAGTGGCGGCGCGCTGGTAAATACCAATGGTGAGCTGATCGCTATCAACTCAGCTATCGCATCTCCGACCGGTTCATTTGCGGGATATGCGTATGCTGTCCCGTCTAACCTGATGAAGAAGGTCATCGGCGATATCATGAAATACGGTTCCGTACAAAGAGGATATCTTGGCATCAGCATGGCCCCCGAGGGATTGGACGACGCTAAGAAAAAGGAATTGGGAATCAATAACGATATTGACGGCGTATTTGTAATGGAAGCAGATCCTAACGGAGCAGCCGGTGAGGCAGGAGTTAAGAAAGGAGACATCATCGTTAAGATCAATGACCAGCCGGTTAATTCAGATGCACAGCTGGCTGAACTCATTGCCCGTCAGAAACCCGGTGATAAAGTGAAGATCACCTTTATGCGCAATGGCTCCGAACATAATGCGGAAGTGGCCTTGAAGAATAAAATGGGCTCTTTTGCAAGCACGAAATCGGCGGCGGTCGAATCGATGGGCGCGGACTTCTCCGATCTCAGTAAGGACGATGCCGCTAAGCTTGGCCTTGCCGGTGGGGTAGTGGTCAAAAATATCAGGGATGGTGTTCTGAGCAATCAAACCAATATACGTCCGGGCTTCATCATTACCAAGGTGGGTGAGATCCCCGTAAAGACGGTTGAGGAATTCAAAGATGCTTTGAATAAGCAAAACAGTAATTTTCAACTGCAGGGTGTTTACCCTGATAGTAAGGAACCATACTATTATGGCATCAATGATTTCAGAAAATAAATTCTCGTTTTAATGTTCATTGACGGCCGCCCCAATCGTGGGGCGGCTTTTTCATCAGGAATAGGACCAGTTCAGCTTTTTCGTTTGGTACAGGTCGTCAGACTTGTTCGCAAATAGCCGCCATTTGGCCGGCTTCCGTTTGCTGCAACCCGACAATGGTTTCCGCTCTGGCTGTTCGTTTCTCAGGAGTGGTAATAAAAGTCAGCCCAAGAGACAGTAAAAGTAAGGGTATCGTCATCCAGATGACCTCATGAATGCCATACCTGGCGATGACAAAACCGCCAAGCAATGTACCAATGGTAATACCCGCGTTAAAAAAGGACGGGAGCAGGCTGTTGACAAAGTCAAGCGCTGGCTCCCTGATATCGTGGGTAAGATGAAGATTAGCTACCAGGAAACCACCGGTATGTATAAAGCCCCATATAGAGAGTATAATAATCATGGGTACAAAATAGCCGCCGAACTGGTAAGCCAGTATATGCATTACCACCAGTAGAATGAGTGACAGACGTACGGTAAGAGTTATATTTTTACTAAGCGCTATGCCTGTAAGCCAGTTGCCAAGGATACCCGTGCCGCCGAAGACCAGCAACATGATGCTTATTTGCGCACCGTTCATATGCGATACCTTATCCAGATATTCGGCCAGGTAGCCATAGGTGGCAAACATACCCGCCAGTATGATGGTTGTCGCCAGGAGTTTAACCCATAAATGGGCACTACGCAATATTTTTATCTGGCTGGCCGGGTTTGCCTGACTTTCGTTAACAGGCATGGATGGCGCAAACAGGTAAAGCGCTCCAAAGGCCAGCAGGTTGATGATGGCGGATACGATGAATGATGCCCTCCAGTTAAACAGATCAGCCATATAGGTTGTCAGGGGCACGCCCAGTACGGTAGCAACGCTTAAACCTCCCATTACTATGGCTATAGCTTTAGGCGCGTCTTTGGGCCCTGCCTGTTTGGCCGCTGCTGTCATGGCCACCGCCCAAAACACAGGATGTAAAAATGCGGGTAGAATACGGGCAATCATGAGCATGGTGAAGCTGGATGCTATTGCGGACAACAAGTTGGAAACAACGAATATGCCGAGTACAAGGCACATAATAAATTTACGGTCCAGTTTTGCGGTAAGCATATTGGTAAATGGTCCCGCCAGGGCTACGGTTAAAGCAAATGCACTCAGCAGCCAGCCGGCGGTGTCAATTGAAATATGAAATTCTTTTGCCAGATCAGGCAAGATTCCAATGACCCCAAACTCGGTGGTTATGATGCCGAAGGCCCCAAGCGCCATAATGTAGATAGATCTTTTCACAAATTGTAATATTTAAATATTTCGATATATAGAACCATTTTATGGCAATGCTACCCCTGAATTCAATCACATTTCACTGCGAAGGTACAAATAATATCCATATATTGAAATGTTTCTATAAATATGAGCATATGAACATGTATTGTATCCTCTTCCAGCTGTGTCCATTTCTTCAAATTAAACTGCCGCTATGGATCATACGCTTTATGTAACCGATACGGCTAGTGTCGTTGGTTTCCACATCAATTCCGACGTTCAGGCATGATCATTGTGGGAAATATGAAGCCACTGCAGAAAGATTGACGGGTGATTTCGTATTAACGTTAGCTCATATATAATATATAAAAATTTTATGCAATTAAAAGGTGCGTTTCTCGGATTATCTATTTTGCTATTTCAGGATGGTTTGTCGCCCGTCGAGACAAAGCCCGGGTTTGCCAACTATAAACCGGCGTTCGCCGGGCAGACAAGGATTGCCGGCGCCAAAACAACCACGCCGTACAAGGTGGAGAAGATTGCTAACAAACTGGGCAATCCCTTTGCCATTGTGACCATGCCAGACGGCCGGCTGATGGTAACCCTCAAATCCGGCACGATGGAGATCCATGACAAGAATGGCGACCTGGTCAAAAAAATCACTGGTTTGCCCGAGGTGGTATACGCGGGACAGGGCGGTTTACTCGACGTTACCTTCGACCCCAACTTCACTAGCAACAAGCTCATCTACTGGAGCTACTCGGAGAAAGTCGAAGGGGGTAGCGCAACGGCCGTTGCCAAAGGGAAATTGGACGAAGCTGGCGGCAAGATCGGCAATGTGACCGTAATCTTTCGGCAAACGCCTGCGACAAAAGGCAATTTGCAATTTGGTTCACGGCTGGTGTTTGACAAGAACGGCGATCTCTTCGTCAGCCTCGGCGAGAAATTTGCCCCGGAAGTCCGGGTACAGGCGCAGCAATTGAATTCCTATTTAGGAAAGATCATCAAAATAACAACGACCGGCAAACCCGCCGCAGGCAATCCGTTTGCCAATCAGCCGAATGCGAAACCGGAAATCATTTCTTATGGTCATCGCAATCCGGAGGGACTGGATATCAACCCGGCAACCGGTGAGTTATGGGAATCCGAGTTCGGTCCTCACGGAGGGGATGAGATAAACGTTATCCGTTCGGGTAAGAATTATGGCTGGCCGGTTATCAGCTATGGTCTCGAGTATTCCGGTGACAAGGTCGGCGATGGTATCCAGCAAAAAGCAGGAATGGAGCAGCCGGTCTATTATTGGGACCCGGTTGTCTCGCCAAGCGGGATCTGCTTTTACAAAGGAAACGCCATCCCGGAATGGAAAAATAATTTGTTTGTCGCCTGTCTTAGCGGGCAGCATCTGGACCGGCTCATCATCCGGAATAATAAGGTGGTTGGTGAAGAAAGGCTATTAACGGACAAAAATCAGCGCATTCGCGATGTCACCTATTCAAATAACATGCTTTATGCGATTACGGATGACGGGGATATTTATCGTATCTCGAAGCAGTAAAGGGCTGAACCCGATAATGACTTTTATTTGCTCCTTTAATCGCGTAGCCAAAAAATTTCTCCTCGGCTGGAGCTGAGGGAGTATCTCTTTTTGGTCTGATTTTTTCATCGACAATATGGAAGTCCGGCTGTTTGTGTCCAGAGATGATAACCGGATTGCCGAGACGGTAAAAGGATTCGAGATTATTGAAGAAATATCGAAATCAGTCACAACTGATAGATTAAATACAAACCTTACTATGACACAAGTTAATTATCCCGCTGTTCCCGATGGAATATTGGAAAAGAAAATGAAATTCGAACGCGATCTCGCAGCATTTCTTCAGTTCCCCATTCCAGTTCACCTGCCTGATCAACTATCCCAATGACCTGTTCGGCAACAGCGGTCACCTCACCGGCGACGCCACACCCGATATCAAAAAAGGGAATTACATGACGGAGATTACGAAAAATTCGATACTATTGCAATAGGTTATTTTCTTGATAAACCCTATGATGCAAACATCCAGTTTGGTATCAACCTGATCAACCAATGCCTGGCCCTGAACAAAAACTTTGTTACCTGGGATGACGATGTCCGGGAGTTGATCAAACAACAAAAGGAAGCGTTTCCTGTTTATACAGGACGGATCTGGTTTGTTGGAGTGGATAATAGGCTCGCGGGACTCATCGGAAGTAATCCGGCTGGCGGAAAGGTCAGCATCCCTATCCTTGCCGTCATTGGTACCGGCAACCGTCAGGGAAAGATCACGACACAGATGACCATTAAACGCCATCTGGAGAACGAAGGTTATAGAGTGGCCCATATATCCACTGAACCGCAGGGGGCTTTGTTGGATGCAGATTTTGTCTTTCCTTTCGGCTACAAGTCCACTGTTCGACTTCCGCTGGAAAGATGGGGCAATTTTATCCATCAGTGTATCAAAGGGATCCAGGAATACAGACAGCCCGACGTCCTGGTCACGGGAATTCAGGGTGGGCTTCTCCCCAGAGGAACTCAGTTTTTAAACACCGATACCACCCACTGCCTGGCTTCGATGCACTACCTGCTGGCGGTAAAACCGGATGCCATCATTTGTACGATCAGCCCGGATGATGACCCGGCCATGATCAGGGAGACTGTGGGAGTCGCCAAAACCTATGTGACCTGTGACCCCCTGTTTTATGCGCTGACGCCGGTTTACCGGGAGTTTCGGCAAAACCAATCCGGCGGAGTGGTTGTATACAACAGGAAAATAAGTCCTGTCGAAATGGGTGAAAGGTTGAAAATTTTCGAACGGGAGTTGGGAGTGCCGGTGATCGATATTTCTGATGAGGCCAACAGTAAATTTATCATAAACAGCATACAAACCAAATTCTCATGAGAACAGCTAATTTATGTGTAGCCGGCCTTTCCCTTCTGATTTCGATGTCTGTCTTCACCGCTGCGGCCTCACCGTCAGCGGATACCATCATTACCAGGACCATTACAACCGATCGCATAACGAAAATGAAAGTGGTTGGGAATATCGACCTGGTTTTAATCAAAAGCGATACGGACAAGGCAGAGATCAAGGGACCGAATAAGCTTGTGGCGGGACTGACCCTCGAGTCCATGCTCATTTCCGAAACAACTGCTGACCGCCATACCTCCGGAAGAATAAAGATTACCCTTTGGCTCAGAAACCCGAATATCCAACAAATGAGTTGTACAGGAGGAAGTGTTCGAGTCATTAATGAATAATACATCTCTAAAATTGTCCCCATGAACTGGACTCAGGACTGCGAGCAAAAACTGAAGACTATTATCGACGGTTATATCGATGCCGATTTTCTCCGGGACAGCAGCTATAATGATCGCCTCCAGGTAATATTAGGGGAATCTCTGCAAGCGCTGTCCTTTGTCACCACACTGGAAGACGAATTCGGGATCCAATTCGAGGACGAAGAGATTGACATCGATTTTTTCATGAGTTACGACACGACCCTCGAAAGAGTCAGATTACATGTTGAAAATACCGGCCATTCCAGCCCCGTTTGAGTAAATAGGCAAAGATTAGCTTGCTTAATTGATCATATTTTAGGATATTGGTAACTGATAATCATTATATCTTATTCTATCACCGCAAATCCATGAAAGATGATCGGTTCATATTTGAAATCGGCTGTCCGCAATGTAAGAAAAAATAGTTCTTTCACTATCCTGAATATTCTCGGTCTTACTTCCGGAATGGCAGTGGCCCTGCTGATCGGTCTCTGGGTTTTTTATGAATATTCTTACGACCGGTTCCTGCCGGATTATCAACAATTATATAAGGTAAAAATAAACGCTACAACGAACGGTCAGACCCATACCCAGGATGCCGTCCCGCTGCCCCTTGAGCAAATCATGAAAGACGAGGTGCCCGGAATCTGTTCGATCATCGAATCGGATTTTATGACCGAACATGGCCTGAAGGTTGGCGACAATAAGGTTTATCTCAAAGGAGGGTTCACCGGCGCCGGCTTTCTCAGTACGTTTCGCTACCCATTGTTGGCGGGAACAGCAGATCAATGCCTCCGTGAGACTTATTCCATCGTATTGGCAAGATCGACGGCTGTCGCGCTCTTCGGGATGTCCGATCCCATGGGAAAACAGGTCCGGTTAGACAATCAGCATGACCTTATTGTCACGGGTGTCATGCAGGATATCCCTTCGAACTCTTCGCTGCAATTCAACTTTCTTGTCCCATTCAGCTATTACGAGCAAACGCAAAGTTTTGTCCATCAAGGCAGAACACAATGGGGAATGAATTCCTTTCAGCTGTTTGTTTCGCTGGACAAAAACACCGATCCCGCAGTGGTTCAGGCATCCATACGCGATATTATCCACAAGCATAATAGCACGGAGAACGCCGAACCGATGATCTATCCCCTCAAGGATTGGTGGCTCTATTCAGAATTCAAGGACGGAAAACCTTCCGGCGGCCTGATCAGCTATATCCGCATCTTTATCGTCATCGCCGTAGTGGCCTTGTTGATAGCCTGTATCAATTTTGTGAACCTTTCCACGGCCCAATCTGAAAAAAAGTCACGGGAAGTAGGGGTAAGAAAGGTGCTGGGTTCTTCGCAGAAAGATCTGATCTTCCAGTTCCTGTTCGAATCCCTGATCCTGACGTTCGGTGCGGCCTTGCTCTCGTTGCTGATCGTACAACTTTCCCTGCCTTTTTTTAATGAACTCACTGAAACTGACGTCAGCATCCCATGGCGTCAACCGGTCTTCTGGTTCGCGTTTGTGTTGTTTATCACGGCAACAACACTGCTAGCCGGTGCCCGCCCTGCCTTTTACTTCTCATCCGTCAAACCGGTAAAGGTCTTGAAACCGATGCCGCATTTCGGGAGAAAGACGCTTGTGCCACGCGAGATCTTCGTGATATTCCAATTTACTTGTTCGGTCATATTGATCATCAGCACCATCGTGATCTACCGGCAAATTAATTTTGCCCGAAACAGAGCCGCCGGCTATGACCAGGACGGCCTGATGATGACGGATATCAACCCCGATCTTAATCAAAGCTACCCCGCCCTGAAAGACGAACTGCTGACCGGGGGTGTCGTGCAAAGTATCACCAAGGCTTCCAACCCCATCACCGTTATCTACGCCCATACGTCGGTTTCTTCCTGGCCCGGAAAAAGGGCAGATGAGTCGCTGGATGTCGCCACTATCTCGGTGGACGATGACTACTTCCGGACTACAAGACTCCAATTGTTGGAAGGCCATGCGTTTACCGGTGTTAGACCTGTAGACTCCGCCGCCGTTATTCTTAACCTGGCCGCAGTGCGCCGGATGGCTTTAAAGACGCCGGTAGGCTCGATCATCAATTGGAATGGCCAGAATCTCCGGGTCATCGGTGTCGCAGGAGATGCGATCATGGAATCGCCCTTCAAGGTGGTGGACCCTACCATATATATATCGATGCCGGGTTGGGTGAGCTCTATCATGTACCGGTTGAACCCGAATTGGAGTAAGCAAAAGGCCATTTCGGAATTGACGCGCGTATTCAATAAATACAGTCCCGCTTATCCCTTTGTATATCGATTTGCCAGTGACACCTACGCGGCGAAGTTCAAAATGGAAATGCTGATCGGCCGGCTTGCTTTATTATTTGCGGGGCTGACCATTTTTATTTCCTGCCTGGGCTTGTTTGGGATCGCGGCATATATGATGCGCCTGCGCCGCCGGGAAGTCAGCATCCGGAAGGTGCTTGGAGCATCGATGACCGGCCTCTGGGTGATGCTCTTCAAACGGTTCCTCGGTCTCTCACTGATCAGTTGTGCGTTCGCTTCCCTGATCAGTTGGTATGTTCTAAACCAATGGCTGGCCAACTATGAATACAGGATATCGATCAGTGTATGGATATTTTTGTCGGCCGCCGCGCTTACCGTGATAATAACTTTGCTGACCGTCAGTTCTCAGATCATCAGGGTGTCCCTCACTAACCCTGCAAAAATCCTTAATACGGAATAACATCAGGGCTAAAAGCGGCCTTATCATCGAGAAAATCGCCCAGTATTATCTTAATCGTCCAGTTGGAAGAACAGACTTAGGTTAACCTCAGTCTGTTGAAAAGGTGGTTTATCTGTCTGCCTTTCCAGGATAGAAATATCAAAGGCAGGTCTGAATGTTTTTTTGGTAAAAGCTAGCCTCAAGTGCCCTTAGCTTTCATTATTAATAACTCAACATGATCTAATAAAAATCTATGAGTCCAAATCAAACGAAGGCTTCATGGTTGCTAAAGAATAATTGCTATAAGGTACAACAATTACGATCAATGAGCTGATACAAAATTTTCACTATCATTGTCGAATGACAATGATAGCCTGCACCCTAAACAATGGGTTTCCCATTATCCACGGAGACATTTTGGTTACTTCCGAACAACGGCCGGATGCCTTCTACGTACGCCCTTAGGTGGTAATGCAATGGACTTCCTTGCCGACGGAAAGGGCTTGTATCCTCACTCGCTGAAAAGAAAAGTCACCGTGATTACGGATACAATATGTTTTGCATTCGCTGGCCGGGTGAAGGATGGAGAATCGTTATTGGAAGATCTAAGAGTGTATTGCAAGAGTATTGGGATTGTAACCCGAAAACAATTGGTGGATTTTTTGGAAGCATACGATACCGCTGACTTTGATCCGCAATTCGAATTCTGTATGGTAGTAGTAGAACAGACCGACCAGGGCAACGAGGCGACCATCCTAAATAACGAAAACTGTATGATTAAGGAAGCGGGCGTATTTGGACAACTGTGTTTGCTGGGATCCGGCGCTGCCGCCTTTTGGAGAACTGCACAGAATGTGGTTTGGGAGGCGAGTACTATCCCACAGTCTCCCGTAGGATACAGCCAGGTTGACGATCTTGCGGATTCGTTCGATGTGCTTTAGAGAAGCATTTGTCCGGCAATGCCATTGAGTCTCTGCATACAGCTTCAGGGCATGCAGGAAGGGTAGATCGAGGTCTTTGAACGCAATGTCAGCAATACCCCGGGTCTGTTTGAGAAATTCTTTCAGATGTCCCAGAGAGACTTTCCAATTTCGGACCGTTCCTGCGGAATAGCCATTACCTATTTTACTTTCGATGTCATTTACGAATTTTTGCATTTCTGCCACCAGGAAGTGTTGATTGGCGGAGGGAACGATCAATTCATTCTTGATGGTATCGGCAGTGACGATCTTGCCGGTCAGAATGTATTTGTTGTAGATTTCCCGGGCCCGGTGTTCAAAGGTCTCAATGCTTTGATTGAGGCGCCTGGCGTCCTCTGCCTTTAATTCTTCCTTTTGCGGGATGCCATTTGGAAGGGTCTACGAATATTTTCACGGACACCTCGGAACGTTTGCTGTCGCAGGTAATCCTTAAATAAACCGGAGCTTGCCCGTCCTTGTTGTTCCGGGTTTGCCGAATAATGGAGCTGATCGAGAAACTGTTTCTTTTTTCCATCGTGATCAATTTTGAATGTTTAAAAATGATCCGGGGAATGGTATCTGCAAACTACGATTTTGGGTTTGAATCCTGGAAGATTCTGGCCGAAAAGATGTGCCACAAATCAAGCTGGGTATGCATTTGACCGGATAGTTCACCGCTCTTTTGAGAGAAACTGAATGTTTTGACGGTGCCCCCAAAGCAAAAACCCAGCAAATTCAACACTTTGCTGGGTTTTGACTTCTTTTGATATGCCTTTTGGTGACCCTGTTCGGATTTTTCTCCAACCGGATATATGAGGATTAAAAGATTATATTTAACTTAAAGACGCTGATAGTCATCTAATTACGCATAAATTGATACATCTTGCAATTCATTGCCAATGTGATGCAACGCATCTTCAATTTTCTTTGCCTGATCCGGTGACGGATACTTAACTCCGGAAGCATACTGTCTTAATAACCCAGGATTAATACCGGCATGTTCAGCAACCGAGCTTATCTTCAAATAATCGTGTTCAGCAAAGAACGCTTGCAGGTCATACTTAAAGTCGAAATCAACTTTATTTATATCGACTTTATTCCAGAATTTATCCTTTTTTCCTTCATGCGCGAGATAATCTTGAACCAATTCTTTCAAGTTCTCAATTAATTTTTCAGTTGTTTCACCATATGGAGTTAATAAATGCTTCCCCATATTTTCAACTCTTCCCCATAATAATCCATCATTTTTCTCAATAATAATTTCAATTTCTGTAATACGATTTGTGCTTGGTCTCATAATTTTACGATTTGTACTTCATTTGTATTAATAAGAAGTTCTTATTAATACGACTTCTTTTAAGGCTACGATTGTAACATCCAATTATTTCAAACCTGCTTTTTTCAGGATCTTGTTTGCTAAACCAGTACCAACTTCTTTAGAACCATGGTACGGAACAGGAATCGTTTCACCTGTCTTTGGATTCTTAAATATCTTGTGACTTCCTGTTTGTCTGATCTCAATCCATCCAGCCCTTTCAAATTTTCTTACTAATTCCGAACTTTTCATGGGTTTCAGGTTTAACAAGACAAAAGTAGCATAAATGCTACTCTTGTCCAAATTATCCAGGTAGCTATTTTGCTACTAGCTTAACAAAACTGCAGTTAACTTCCAGGCTATCGATTTATCCCTAGTATAGTTGAAAATATATTGATAATGAATTATTTATAAAATAAATTCATAAAGAGTGTTCTTCAAGCTGAAACACGAAGCCCCCCTAGCGGGGTCTAAATTAAGTAAATGAATTAAATGGCGCACCGACAGTAAAATAGTTGCTAATATATTTAGTTTTTATTAATTTGCAAGAATCTATTGTTAGAAAACTTGCCCTTGTCGGCGCAAAAACTGGTGGTTTTTGGCGTTCGCAGCCATTTAGGCCTGGGCTTTCAAAAAGAAAGTTAATTTGGGTTTTCCCTCATGAAAAAAAGGGCTATACATACAAAGCCAAGGTAATAAAAGAAAGAGGGGAAAACATCACAGGGCAAGACCAGCAAATAGAGACCAAGACCTAAGTATTTGAAAACTCTCTAATGGAAAGCTGTTTATCCCCGCTAGAATTCCAACCGTGAATCGATTGGTGATCAACCTCTTTGAAAAAGCACCATATGAAACTGAAATATATCGAAACGAGAAACCCGCTACCAGAGCGGGCTTCAAAAAATAACCTTTAAAAAGTGACCCTGTCAGGATTCAAACCTGAAACCTTTTGATCCGTAGTCAAATGCTCTATTCAATTGAGCTACAGGGCCGTTGTGACTTATTGACTGTCCCCTAAGGGGTTGCAAATATAGGACAAAATCCGAAATGGAAAAAAATAGAAGTACACTTTCTTTGGGACGGGACCGGCGGAAAATCACTCATAAATCTTCATCGCCGTCTTCTCCACTATGGACTTGGGCAGTAACCATGCCATGGCTGCCCCCAGCTTATTGATAAGCCCGGTGATCACCTCGCTCTTGCCTGCCAGCATTCCTTTCACGGCAAGGGAGGCTACTGTCTCGGGTGACATATTGAATTTCTCCGCGGCTTTCATACCTTTTTCGCCCAGCTGGGCGCGATTGGGGAAGTCGGTATCCGTTGCGCCGGGACTGACGCAAGTGACGGAGACGGGCGTTCCCCGCAGCTCCTGGTGCAAGCCGCGGCTAAAAGCCAGGACAAAGGCCTTGGTGGCTGCATAGAGGCTTAGTTTGGGCACCGCCTGGTAGGCCGCAGAGCTGGCGATATTCAACACATAGGCGCGCGGCAACTGGCGCAGGTCGGGCAGGAAAAGCCGGACCAGACCCACCAGGGTTTGCATGTTCAGCTGCATCATATTCCAATGCTGTTCGAGCGAATATTTTTCGAAGGGGCCGCTCAGGCCATAACCTGCATTGTTGACCAGGGCCTGCACCGTATACCCCTTGGCCCGGCACCAGTCATAAACCTTTTGCGGAGCATCCGGGTGCGCGAGATCCAGCGCCAGCCAATCGGCCTTTACTTTGTAACGGGACATAATTTGTGCGGCTACCTGCTGCAGCAATTCTTCCGATCGCGCAACGAGTAAAACGTTAATCCCCCGGGATGCCAGCTCGCTGGCGATGGCTTTACCGATGCCTTTGCTGGAGCCGGTTATAAGTGCGTATTCCATACAGTGAAGATAAAACAAAGTAGGCCGCGGAGACGCGGCCTACTTTGTGTCAATTATTTTTTTAGGTCAATTTTGCACTTTCGCTGCAAGTCGATGGTAGAAGGGCGTTTTACTATTCGCGTCCTTTGGCATGTACTTGCCGGTAATAATTGGGACATACAGGACCCGGCGACGGCTGGCCTCTCCATAGAGCGGAGACTGCTGGGCGCGGTGCCAGATGCGGCCGTCATGTACGGTGAGATCCCCGGCGGCCAGATCGAAGCCGATCTCGCGACGGTCGGGATTATTGTCAATGAAATATTTTTTGCCGAACAGGAGGCGCAGGATGCCCTGTTTGTGCGTACCAGGTAATACCCGTAAGCCGCCATTCTCGATCGGCGTATTATCCAGGTGGAGGCCCACATTCAACATGGGCATGATCTTCTGGCCAAGGAAGAGGTCACGGGGACTGTCCGTATGCCACCCCATCTGTGTAAAGTTGCTTTCCGGCATCCGGACATAATGGTTCAGGATCAATCCGTCCTTCTCGTTCTCGCTGATGCGGCCTTCGTAGGGGTAAAGCAGGCCGACAAGTGCCTGGATGCGGGGATCCTGCAGCACCTCATGCAGGGGTTTGCTATACAGGGAAAGAAAACACATCCGCTGGATCATCTTGTTGCCATCCTGGTCCTTGCCGAATTTCAACGGAATCCCGTTGACCTTCTCGCGGCCTTCATCCAGCCATTGCTGCTCAATCCTGTTAAGCTCAGATATGAATAATTCAACGGTCTCCGAATTCAGAAAATTCCTAAATATGATCACGCCATACTTGTCGAAAAAGTTAAACTGTTCTTCCGTTATCTTATCTCCCAGGACAAAATCGGGGCATTCGAATTTTTTCATAAATGCTAGCTTTATTTAAGAAAAGGAAGGGTCATCCCTTTCCGCTCCAGAGCTTTTTAAATATTGGGTTAATTGAATTTTAACAAATTGTGAAATCTTCATTAAACATCAAATGTAAGAAAATTAGATTTTTCAACGTTAATTTGCCTGCTTTTAATCGACAAACATTAATAAATATAATACAACATTGCCTTCTCATTCGTTCAGAAAAGTACAATTTATCTATTTTCTTGGGCTTTGCTGCTTTATTTTTATGTCCATAGACGTTAAAGCCCAAAGTGACAGCCTTAAAACAATCCCTGTAGAAAAGCTGCCACTCCCAATTAAAAGTCCGGCAAATATACGGCATGTTCTTGTTCTGCCAATCATTGCCCGTAGTATAGAAACAGGATGGTCTTTCGGCATTGCCAGCGCCTCCACCTTTCACCTCAAAACTCACGATACTACTACCCGAACCTCCAATGCACAGGCCCTGGCGCTCTATACAACCCGCCATCAGTTTGTAATGGCAATAAATGGTTCCATTTACTTCCCCGGAGAACGATTTATTATCAACGAACAACTGTCTTACAGTTCCTTCCCGGACAATTTCTGGGGCCTCGGCAAACGGGCAGCGGATAGTAGCAAAGAATCTTATAAATATAAGCAGTATTACATTTATCTCCATCCGCAGCTACTCATCGGCCGTAATCTTTTTTTAGGACTTGTCTATGAATACCAACGCGTTTTTGAGGTAGAATATGCGCGGGGACGATTATTCGACAAAGAAAACGTTGCCGGCCGGTATGGCTACCATATTTCCGGTTTAGGACTCAGCCTTACCTACGATACCCGCAATAATGCCTTTTCTCCCGACCGCGGGGTCATGCTCCAGTTTTACTTCGACCGCTTTACCCCCGTTTTGGGGTCTGATTATCAATATACTAACTTCGTTTTAGACCTTCGCCGCTTCATCCGGGTCTACCGTGGCCAGGTCCTGGCCTTGCAAGCTTTTGGCAGTTTCACCGCCGGAGAGACACCCCTGCGTAGCCTTGCCTACCTCGGCGGCGCCAGCAATTTACGCGGTTACTATGCCGGCCGGTTCCGGGATAAGAATGCTGCTATCGTCCAGGCAGAATACCGGGTACCTCTTTTCTGGCGAATGGCAGCGGTTGGATTTGCCGGTTTGGGCAATGTAGGACCCGAACTGAAAGACATCGACTTCCAGTTCGTGAAATACTCCTATGGCGGAGGATTGCGCGTCGCTCTGAATAAAACGGAAAAATTGAACCTGAGGCTGGACTATGGAATCGCTAAGGGACATTCCCGGGGATTCTATTTGCAGATAGGGGAGGCGTTCTAACCCATGTACCCGTCAAATTCCTTTACGATGGTCCTTCTTGCCAGCCGGTAACAGACCCAGGCGAATAAAAGCCCTCCCAGCACATCCAGCGTATAGTGCACGTGCTGAACCAACAGCAGCGATCCAACGCAGGCGGTGGCCAGCAGCGCCAGTTTCTTGTCCATTTTCCCCGGTATGGTGAGATATAATAGGAAAACGGCTGAAGTATGCCCCGAAAAAAAGAGGTCCTTGGTCACAAACTTCTCCCCGTAAAAGAAATTACTCAACGGATCGGCCAGGTTGATCAGCCCTACCGGCGGATCCAGCGGGACCAGCGTGATCGTCAGAACCCTGGCCAGGGACAAAAAGATATAAGCCCATAAAAAAGTCAGGAACATTTGAGGCGTCTGCACCGCCCGGAATATGGACAAAAGCGTGATCGCCCAAATGATAATAAACATAGCCAGCGATACATCATGCGGAGGCAGCACCCGTAACAGGGGGTCATTCAGCAGGAGACCATGCCGGCGCTCGATAGCCTGAAAAAACAGCGGAAACAACGACAGGATAGCGATGATAAGAACAAGTCCGGTCATTGCTTTCCTGCGGAACCCCTGCAATTGCCAGGCTTCCTGCCATTCCTGTCTTAACGCAATGAAAGTTGTGGTTTGTGGCATAGTCAAGCCACAAAAATACAATAAACTGTAATTAACACAAATTTAATACAACCTCTGAACGAAGTTGGTTACATGCTCCGCTGCGGCCCCCGCGTAGCGGGGCCTAACCGGGGCCAATTCATTGCGCCGCTATCGCGGCGCGCTTTCATCCGATGGCATTAACGGAGGCCGTTAATAATGCCATCGGACAAAAGCCTCCATAGCCGCATACTTCGTCAGCCCTAACTGCGCATAGAGACTGGCGGTATTAGCATTCCGGTCTTCCGCACGCTGCCAAAACTCACGGCTGTCACTACCCTGAAAAGGAACCATGTCTTTCTGGGACTGGTGGATAAAGATTCCGAACCGCTTCTTCAGCACCTGGTCGGGACTCATGGGAATCGCCATTTCGATCTCACTGATATCCCATTCCTGCCAGGCGCCCTTGTACAACCACAACCAGCAGTCATTTAACCAGGTCTCGCCGGCTGCTTTCAGCCTGTGCATAGACTCAAATATGATGTCCAGACAAACCTTATGCGTGCCATGCGGGTCGGCAAGGTCACCAGCAGCAAAGATCTGCTGTGGCTTCAGCTTACGCAGCAATTCCATTGTCAGTTTGATGTCTTCCTCACTCATCGGCTTTTTCTCGATGGTGCCTGTCTCATAAAAGGGCAGGTTCATAAAGTGAATGTTCTCGTCCTTCAGGCCCACATACCGGCAGGTGGCCTTGGCCTCGCCGCGACGGATCAGCCCTTTGATAGCCCGGATCTCCGGCGTATCAATATCACTGGGTTTTTTACTCTTCAGGTAGCTGGTAGCCTGCTGAAGTATCTGCGAAGATTTTTTAGAATCAATGCCCGACAATACTTCGAAGCCGACTGCAAAATCCAGGTAGCGGGTGACAAATTCATCCGTCACCGCAATATTTCCGGAGGTCTGGTAGGCTACATGGACGTCATGCCCCTGGTCGTGCAGGCGCATAAAGGTGCCACCCATCGAGATAATGTCATCATCGGGGTGAGGGGAGAAGATCAACGAACGCTTGGGAAAAGGCTCCGAGCGCTCGGGATGCGTGGGCAGGTTAGCTCCCGGTTTGCCGCCAGGCCAGCCGGTGATGCTGTCCCGCAACATATAGAAGACCTGCAGGTTGATCTCATAGGAATCCCCTTTTTCCACCAACAGGTCACTCAAGCCATTGTCATTATAATCGCCGTTGGTAAGGCTTAGAATAGGTTTCCCTAATTTCAGGGCCATATTGACCACGGCCTTGCGGATCAGCTGGGGTGTCCACACCGTGTCTCCGGTCAGCCACGGTGATTTGAATCGCGTCAGCTCGGAAGCGGCCACCTCGTCCGTAACGAAGGTGACGTTGTTATGCTGCTGCAGCAGGGACGCCGGTATCTGCTCCGTTACATTTCCTTCCACCGCCTTCTGAATCACCGGCGCCTTGATCTGTCCCCAGGCCATCAGGATGATACGCCTGGACTTCATGATCGTGCTGATGCCCATCGTGATGGCCAGCCGCGGTACTTGCGAAATGTTTTGAAACTCGTGCGCATTGGCAATGCGGGTCGAATTATCCAGCGGCACGAGGCGGGTATGCGAAAAGATACTCGATCCGGGTTCGTTGAAGCCGATATGCCCGTTGTTGCCAATGCCGAGTATCTGCAGGTCAATGCCACCCGCCTGTTCAATCATTTGCTCGTATTCGATGCAGTGTTGTTTGATGTCTTCTTTTTTCCACTGCCCATTGGGGATATGACAGTTGGCAGGGTCGATGTCTACTTTGCTAAACAGCTGTTCCTTCATAAAGCGATTGTAGCTTTGCAGCGCATCATTATCGATGGGATAATATTCGTCCAGGTTGAAGGTGACCACATTCTTAAAGCTTAACTTTTCTTCCCGGTGAAGCCGTACCAGCTCGGCATACAGGGATTTAGGCGAAGATCCTGTCGCCAGGCCCAACACCGTCTTTTCACCTTTTGCCTCTTTTTCACGGATGAGTGTCGCAATCTCTTTCCCAATAAAACGCGAACCTTCTTCCAATGAATGAAAAATCTTAACCGGAATTTTTTCGAACGAGTCTACCATGCTCATAGATCAGAGTATTTTGATGTTGTTATGTTTGGCGAACTGGACTTCGTCCAGTTCGGGGGCGAAATTAATGGCTATTTCCCTATGCGAAAAAAAAATGAAGCTCCACACCGGTCCAATCCCTGGTGACACCGGGTAAAAAAATGTAATCAATCGTTTGCATAATTTTTTTGCTAAAGAAAGAGCAAAAGCAGCTCCAGCGTGCCTGCCAGCAGTGTTTTGAGCGATTTAATCGCCTGGTACAGGAGATTGCGCGCTACCTGGTAGTTGATGTTCATGATTTCACTCACCTCTTCATAGCTGAGGTTTTGGTAATATTTAAGATAGATGATCTCCCGTTGGCGATGGGAAAGCCGTTTCAGCGCATCCAGGACCAGCTGTTTCTTCTCGGCGCTTTCCTGCTCGGCAATCAGGAAATTTTCATGGCTCCATTCAAAGCTTAGATTATTGTCGTTGAGCGGCAATAACCTTCCGTTTTTGCGAAAAATCTTTAAGAGCTTGTATTTGAGCGACTTAAGCAGATAGGCCTTGACTGAAAGGACCACTGTGGCAGTCCTGGCCTGCCAGAGTTCGATAAATAGCTCCTGGATGGCGTCTTCCAGCAGTTCGGTATCCGTAGTGAACTTGCTGCCAAAGCGGAATAAAGTCTCATAGTGAGCCCTGAAAAGCGCTGCAAAGGCCTCTCTGTCTCCTTTGCGGAAAGATTCCCAAAGCTTTATGTCTTGGCTGGCAGTATCCAATGGTGGCTGTTGAAACTTTGATGAATGTAGGAAAATAACAGTTTACTGCTGTCTTTTCAAAAAAAATTTACCGGAATAGGAAAAAACACTGAAAAAATGTAGTTTCGGCTCTTACACTTTTATGGCAAAGAATTATAACGAGCTGGAAGACCTCTTGTCGGATGAGTCTTTTCTTGCCTGGTATTTTAAAACGCCGGGCGGAGAGCGGCAGCCTTGGGACCGTTGGATGAGCGGCCATCCCGAACGCGCCCGGCTGATCCAACAGGCCGTCAGTTTTCTGGATGCCACCCGCCTGCACGAGCCAGCCTTGCCTTTGCAACAGATTGCAACGGCAGAAGAAAAACTTTTTAACCGGATCGATATATTGCCCGCCATACCCGCACCCGCAAGAGCCATACGCTTTCTCAACAGTCGCCGCTGGATGGTCGCCGCTGCCATTTTTGTGCTTCTTTCTGCCGGGCTCATCGTAACGGCTATTCGTTCATCAAAAGGGACAGCCATAAAGACGGCTTTCGGTGAGATATCCCACCGGCAGCTACCCGATGGAACAGACGTGATGATGGATGCGAACAGCAGCATCAGTTATGCGGGCAACTGGCAGGAAGGGACCGACCGGGAAGTCTGGATGAACGGAGAAGCTTTTTTCCATGTCCGGAAAACCCGTCAGAACAGTCGCTTCGTCGTTCACCTGGATCATGTTGACGTCGTCGTCACCGGCACAAAGTTCAATGTTATCAACCGTCACGGGATAGAGAATATCATGCTGGAAGAAGGAAGCGTCATACTTCGGAGCTCAAATGGAAAACAGCTGGTTATGTCACCCGGAGAATTTGTCGACCTCCGGGAAGAGCAATGGGAGAAAAAGGCCGTCCAGCGGGACAGCCTCATGGCCTGGAAAGAGCAAAAGCTAGTCTTCGACGGGACACCCTTACGCGAGCTGGTCACCATCATCAATGATCATTATGGCGTACATATAAAACTCGCTGATAGTTCCGTCGGAGACCAAACCATCTCTGCTATCCTGCCGAATAATAACCTGGAAGTGCTGTTACAGGCGCTGGAAGCTACTGCTGAATTCGATATTTTGAAAGACGGGGACCAGATCACCATCAAGGCTCGCTCCGGACGGGACTGATGTTGGTCAATGTATTTACCAAAACGCTGTAAGATGGGAAAAACAAGCTTTTGCAGACCGTTGCTTGTCTTTTTTCTGGGCATACAATTGCTGTTGCCCCGTACTGCCCGTCTGCAAACAACGCCGGCTGGCCCCGGGCAGCGGCCGCTAATCGAAGTCCTGGTCGAACTTAATAAGGCCAGGGGGGTCTATTTTCTTTTCTCCCGGCAAGCTCTGGGAAAAAAACCCGTCAACCCTCCCGTGCTGAACTCCGGCCTTTCTACCGAGAAGATACTCACACAAATATTAAAGAATACCGGCCTTTATTATAAAAAAGTAGACGACCGCACTTTTGTCATCCTCGAAAAACAAAACTCCGGTCATACTACTTTCGACAGTAGTACGGCCACGCCGGAATTCAACGATACGTCCACTGCCGGTCCTGCGATTGTTCGCTCAAACCGGGTTTCAGGCCGCGTCGTCACTGACGATGGTAAGGACCTGCAAGGGGTTAGCGTCACGCTGCTGCATACCAGCAAAGGGGCGATCACCGACCTTTCGGGGGCTTTTGAGCTGCAGGCCCAAAAAGAAGATACGCTTGTCTTTTCTTTTGTCGGCTATAAGTTGAAAAAATTGCCGGTTACCCAATTGAACCCCGAAGGGGTAAAACTAACCCCTTCCGACCAGCCGCTGACGGAAGTGCTGGTCACCGCCCTCGGCATCCCAAAACAGGAAAGGTCACTGGGTTTCTCTACTGCAGAGATGGACGGCTCGCTGTTTACCCAGTCCCGGGAAATCAATCTCGGCAATGCCCTCATAGGCCAGGTAGCAGGTCTCAGCGTAACAGAAAATGCTTCCGGCCCTTACGGCAGCAGCAGGGTCCTGATCCGCGGTAATGCTTCACTCAGCGCCAATAACCAACCCCTGTATATAGTAGACGGCATACCCTACGATAACACAACAGTAAATTATGCCGGACAGTATGGTGGCGTGGATCTGGGCGACGGCCTTTCCAATATCAATCCCGACAATATTGAATCGATCCTGGTACTTAAAAGCGTAGCCGCTTCTGCCCTCTATGGTTACCGGGGGGGCAATGGCGCTATTCTCATCCGGACAAAATCCGGGTCCAGGACTCACGGTTTCGGTGTACAGGTCAACAATAACCTGACTTTTAATTCGGTCGTGGACGAACGGGATTATCAATATATATATGGACAAGGCCTTTCGGGGATGAAACCAAACAACAAGGGCATGGCCCTTGCCGCACCCTACTATAGCTGGGGGGCCAGGCTCGACGGGACCAACGCCATCAATTATTTGGGCGATACCTATTCCTATAGCCCGGCAAAAAACAACTTTTCAAATTTCTTCCGTACAGGGATCACCAATCAAAGTTCTGTCGCTCTTACGGGCGCCAACAGCAAGGGGCATTTCCGGTTGGGCATTTCCGATCTTCACTTATCCACCGTCGTGCCCAATTCCTTCATGAAACAGCAGGGGCTCAATCTCAATTCTACTTATTATGTGACCAACAAGCTGCAGATGGACCTGACCGCGGATTATGTATTCGAACAGGTTGACAACCGGGCCAGCCTCTCTGACAACCCGGGTAACGTCATCGCCGCACCCCTCTACCTGGCAAGTAGCTTTGACATCCGGTGGATGAAAACACATACCGTTCACCCCGATGGGACCGAATGGCTGCCCGGCACCACCGATCCCTATTTTGAAAACCCTTATTATATTGCCTACGATTACATCAATACCACGAATCGCAATCGTATCACCGGCGGTCTTACGCTCAAATACCATCTCCTCGACTGGCTGTATCTGCAGGGCCAGGTCAGCCGCGATGGTTACCAGTTTGACGTGACCAACATCGTTCCATCCGGAGCGGTATATACCCGCAGTGACGGGGTGCATGGCGGCAACCTGACACAATATGAAGTGAATTATCATGAGCTGAATGGAAGCGTTATGATCGGCGTGAATAAAAAAATAGGCAGTGATCTTACCTTCGGCGCCAACCTGGGCTCCAACCGCCAGGACAACAGTGCCGCCGTCCAGGGAGTGGGAGCCGTGCCTAATTCCTCCAACCGGGCTGCAGGTCCGTTTCTCGTCGCCGGTAATTACAACGCCGGTAATATTGTCAACAAGCCCTATAGCTCCTTTATCCAGCGCTATCGCGTCAATTCCGTCTATGGCAGTGCGGACATCGGTTTTCGAAACTATCTTTTTCTCAATCTGACAGCCCGTAATGACTGGTTTTCCACGCTCAATATCAATACCGATCACTATCTCTATCCGTCTGTTTCCGGTAGCTTTATTTTTTCTGAAGCCTGGCGCCTGCCTTCCTGGATCAGCCTGGGTAAACTGCGGGCTTCCTATGCCGCCTCTTCCAATGGAACGGAGCCATACCAGAATGTACTCAACTATGGCATCCAGAATTATTCCATCAACGGCCAGCCGCTGGGATACATCGCATCCGGCGACCTTCCGCTTATCCCCAATGCCGGTCTGCGTCCTATCAGCATCACTGAAAAGGAGGTTGGACTTGCCGGACAGTTTTGGGAAGGCAGGGTTGGGTTCGATATCACCTATTATAATAAGGAGACGACCAACGACATCGTAAAAGTCACCGTAAGTCCGACATCCGGTTATTACCAGTACATCGAAAACATTGGTAAGATCCGCAACCGGGGTTTAGAATTGCTGCTGACCGGCACCCTCCTCAAAAGACCAGCTTTCGATTGGAAGGTCTCCTTCAATTATGCCGTTAATGACAATAAAGTAGTATACATCGGCGGACTGCCCGGCATTGTTATCAACGGCGCCTATCCCCGTTGGGGCAGCGAGGTGAGCATCAGCAATGTGGTAGGCCTGCCTTATGGTCAGATCATGGGATATGCTTACCGGCGGGATGTTAAAGGAAGGATCATCTATAGCGATGGTATTAACAACCCGGCTCCGGCAGGTGAACCTGAGCCAAGTAATGGTGTAGTGCCGCTTGGCTCTACGGTATATAAACAAACCGGCGGACTGACCAACGAATTCCGCTACCGTGATCTTTCCCTTTCTATCCTGATCGACTTCAAATACGGGGCAAAACTCTATTCCGGCACGAACCTCCTCCTTTATTATTATGGGCTGCATAAAAATACGCTCCAGGGTAGGGAAGGAGGTTATATTGGAAAAGGGATGCTGGAAAACGGACATGTAAATACGATTGCGGTACCGGCCCAGCAATATTTCCAGGATATTTCCGCGGGCGGAACGGATCATATTGCCGAAGAGTTCGTCTATGATGCCAGCTTCATCAAATGGCGATCCGCTTCCCTGACCTATAATGTCCCCGCCGCGGCGCTGAAAAAGAAATTTATCAAGGGACTTAGCTTTTCGCTCGTCGGCCGCAACCTGGCGACCTTAATGAAACATGTCCCCAATATAGACCCGGAATCCAGCATCAATAATTCGAATGGACAGGGATTGGAGCTGACGGGATATCCGGCGACAAGAAGCTGGGGATTCAACATGAACCTGAAATTTTAACATGCGAAGAAATACGATCATATGGTCTTTATTGTGTATCCTGCTGGCGGGCAGCGGCTGCCGTAAAGACTTTGTGTCTATCAATACCGATCCGAACCAGATCACAGGGCAACAGATCAATTTCAACTATCTTTTTACCAATGCCGAATTGATCACCTCCGGGAATTCTGACGGCAATGGCTACGAAGACTGGCGCAACAACCTCATTTATTCCGGGTGTATGATCCAGCACCTGTCTTCTACTCAATCCTATTGGGATGGGGACAAATATCTCTACAGCGGCACTTACAATTCTGCTTACTGGGACGTGAACTATCCCAACAGTATCGCCTGGATCGTCGAAGTGTTACAACACGCTGCGAAGGACACCGCCTTATCCAATCTTTACCAGATATGCCGCATCTTCAAAGCGTTTATGTTTCAGCGGATGACGGATATGTACGGGGACTGTCCTTATACCCAGGCCGGGTTGGGTTATATCTCCGGGATCACCGCTCCGCGGTACGACCGGCAACAGGATATTTATACGGATATTCTCCATGAGCTGCAGGATGCCGCCATCTCCCTTGATCCTGCAAAAAGCAACACCATCGGCGCTGCCGACCTGCTGTATAACGGCGCCCCGCTGTCCTGGCGAAAATTCGCCTACACGGAGATGCTTCGGGTAGCGATGCGGCTGAGCAAAGTGGACCCTACCACTGCTGCACAATGGGCTCAGACCGCTGTTCGGGGTGGGGTATTCCAGGACAATAGCTCCAATGCCATTGTCCCGCATCAGAATGTCTCCGGTACGCCCGTAGTCAATGGCAATGGGCTTATCCTGCTTGGAAATGATCCCAATAGCTACCGGCTCAACAAAACACTTGTGGATTTCCTGCATAATACAGACGATCCCCGCCTTCCCTACCTGGCAACGATATGTGCAAATCCCGCCCTTGCCGCGGACAAAGGCGACACGACTGCTGTCCGGCAGCTGGGTCAGCCGGGAGGATACGATCCGCCGGGTAATGGTGGAGCCTATGACCTGACCAAGGCGCCCGGCTGGCCCGGTGACCAGAACAAGTATTCCGTCGTCAACCGATATACCTATGCCCGCCTGGATGCGCCCACTTTTTTCCTGACGGCGGGCGAAACAGGTTTGTTGCTGGCCGAAGCGGCCCAGCGGGGTTGGATCAGCGGCGACCCGGCCACGTATTATACGGCTGCCGTTAAAAATGCCATGTTGCAGCTGAGTGGCCAGGCCGGGGCGGGGCCTGCCGAAGGAATGATCGATACCTGGCTGTCGACCCATCCCTATGATCCGGCCCGGGGCTTGCAGCTGATCAATGAACAATATTGGATAGCCGGATTTATGGACGAAAACGAATGTTTCGCCAACTGGCGGAGAAGCAGTTATCCTACACTGGCGCCCGTCAAATATCCCAGCAATGTTACGGGTGGGACCATCCCCCGCCGTTTTACTTATCCCCAGAGTGAAGCCTCCGCCAATGCTGCTAATTACACCGAAGCCGTTTCCCGTTTGCAGGGCGGCGACAAAATGACGGCAAGGGTCTGGTGGGATAAATAACTGCTGCTTTTTGAGGCGGATCAAACTGTCGGCGGCGCCGGCGGCTCAGTATGGCGGCGCCCGATTTTTCGCAGCCATGACCAGGACCGCTGTTTGTGCTTGTTGTGGTGGCCAAGCAGGTATCCCAGCGGCTCGAGGGACCCGACGTTGTCACACACTATTTTTATGATGCCCAGCAGGGGAATGGCCAGGATCATGCCGGGAATACCCCAGATCAGGTCGCCTGTGATCAAAACGAGAATGGTAAAGATGGGATGGATATTCACCTGGTCGCGCATAATCAGCGGAGTGATAATGTAAAACTGGATGAACTGGATCAGCGCATAGGTGATCAGCACTCCGGCGACCATTCCCATTCCTCCTCCCTGCGATAGGGCCATGATACTCGTCAGTGTGCTGCCGGTGATATTTCCTACAAAGGGAACTATTTCCAGCAGCCCGCAGAGAACGGCAAAAAACAGCGCATAGTGAATGCCGACTATTGAAAAGCCGATGGAATACATTATCCAAAGAAATACGATGACTATCGCGAGCCCGATGAGGTAGTTCCTGACAACACTGGAGCAACGGGAGATAATGTCTTTTGCCTGGTCTCTGCCGGCGGGCCACACGAGACGCAGGATGAACAGCTTGATCTGGCCCCTGATGCAGAGCAGCATGACCAGGTAAACATTTATCAATACCAGGTCGATCACAATGGACAGGGCAAGACCCATGACAGAAGTGGCCATTTTCCCAATTCCCTGGCCATCCGGCTCGAAAGGCACCGGAATGGAGCTTTTCCCACCCTGGGCGTTCACCCCGAAGCTGTCATGTAAATATTTTTTGACATAATGGTTATATTCTAAAATATTCTGCTTTATTCCGGAAAGGTCGGTGACGATCTGTTTAAAGTAAAAGACGACAAAAAAGACCAGGCCGCCGAATATAAGGGCAAAGAGCGCTCCACAGAGGATAGCCGAAAGGGTAGAATTTACACCGGCTTTTTCCAGTCGCCGGCACAAGGGTGTAAACACGATGGCCAGGACTGCGGCAATGGCCAGCGGCATGAGCACGGGCTTGCCAAAATAAACAATGACAAGTGTTGTGACAACAGCGAGATACGCATAAATAACCCTGGGCGATAACTTATTGACCATATTATTAATATGGTGTATTCAAAAAGCAGACCATGCCTAAAATGGGTATTCTGCCCGGTTTAGGGCTGAAAAAAAAAAGATAACAAAAAGACATTACAGCGATGTTTCCCCCGGCACATATTATCGGAGAAGATCCTTTATGTCAAAAAACTACGCAGGAGTAGAAGACCTTTTAACAGATGAGACCTTTCTGGCCTGGTATTTCCGGGCAGATACCCGGAGCATTCAGCAGTGGGAAGAATGGATCGCCGCAGATCCTTCGCATCGTGTCCGCGCCGAACAGGCCGTGGATTTCCTTGGGACCCTGCGTTTCGATGAAAAGGAGTTGACCGCCGGTCAGCTCAGCCTTGCGGAAAGCCAATTATTACGGAAGATACGCGAAGCAGAGAGTAAAAGTGGTCAGCCGCGCCGTTTGCCGGTTATACCTGCCCGCCGCTGGTGGGTTGCCGCTGCATCCGTGCTGTTATTGGCCGCAGGAACATATACCGTCCGCGATGTGCTGACACGTCCTGCTCCCGAGCTTCGTACCGCCTACGGAGAAGTGAAGGAAAGCCGGTTGCCCGATGGGTCCGGCGTCGTGGTCAACGCAGACAGCAAGCTCGTGTTTTCGCCGGACTGGAAAGATGGAAAGGACCGTGAAGTCTGGCTTACGGGTGAAGCATTCTTTCATGTCGCCAAAACACCGTTGAAAAGCCGGTTTATCGTACACGTCAACCATTTCGATATAATAGTCACCGGCACCCAGTTTAACGTAGTCAACCGTCCGAATACCGCCAACGTGATGCTGAAAGAAGGCAGCGTCATCCTGCACACGGAAGAAGGCAAGGAATTGAAAATGGTCCCCGGTGATTTTGTAGAATATCACAGCAGCCTGGTAAAAAAGATAGTGCGGAACGACAGCATCCTGGCCTGGAAGGAACACAAGCTCATATTCGATGGTACTCCTCTTCGCGACCTCATCACGATCATCCGGGAGAATTACGGCGTTACCGTCACTACAGCCGGCGAAGGCATAGAAGAAAAGAAACTGTACGGCATTATGCCCAATGACAATCTCGACGTATTGCTGCTGGCACTGCAGAGTACCGGTGACTTCGAGATACTGCATGAGGGCACCAACATCCTGATAAAAGAACACCAATAAAAATATTGGGTATTACCCGCAATTCGTTCAAGGACCATTTAAAACTAAAGTTTCATTTATTACTGTTGTCATTTTCATTAAACAAACGCTGCAAAAATGAGAAAAACTAACTGCAAACTGCGTATGCTCGGCTGCTTGCTGGGTGTGCAACTGCTTTGTTTTGTTGACGGCCATTCGCAAAGCACTTATGCTTATTCAGGTAAGGGCATCAAAGCCGTGCAGCAAAAGGAGAACAAAATTGAGGTAAACACTCAGAAGGAATCTTTATTTAAGGTACTGAAAGAGTTGAACAGGACCAGAGGGATCTATTTCCTTTTTTCCGAGCAATCCCTTGGAAACAGGATGGTCAACCCTCTCCCCGCTACCAATGCCAGCATCGGGAAAACGCTGGACGAGGTGTTAAAGAACACCGGACTCCAGTTCAAAAAGATCAATGAAAAGACCTATGTCATCCTTTCCAGGGACGGCAATTCCACTACATCTGACGCAAAACCTGTCGATTTCACCGGGGCCTTTTCCCTTGCGCCGCTGACGGATAATGTTATTGCAGGCCTTCCGTTCGAAACCATCACAGGCAAGGTCGTGGCGGCGGACGGATCGCCCATTTCCGGCGTCAGCGTAACGGTGAAAGCGACAAGAAGGGGAACTTCCACCAATGCCGCCGGTGTTTTTACCGTTGATGCAAAAAAAGGCGACGTTCTCGTAGTCTCTTACATTGGATACCTCACACAGGAGGTGACGGTCGGTGATGGAGATATCCGGATCACGCTTCAGGCCGGCAACCAGCAACTAAGCGAGGTCGTCGTTACGGCCCTGGGTATCCAGCGCAAAAGCAAGGACCTGACCTATGCAACCCAGAAGCTCACCAACGCCGACCTGACCACCGTAAAAGACGCCAACTTCGTCAACAGCCTTACCGGTAAAGTAGCCGGTGTGACGATCACCCGCAGCGCCTCAGGACTTGGGGGCTCTGCCCGCGTAATTCTGCGGGGGAATAAATCGACTCAGAACAACCAACCTCTGTACGTTATCGATGGGATACCGCTGGCCAATTATACTCCCGCCCAACCGACAGATGTCTGGGGCCAGGCTTCCGGCAGCGGCTCTTCCGGCCGTGACGGCGGAGACGGTATTTCCAACCTCAACCCGGACGATATCGAAAGCCTTACCATACTGAAAGGTGCTTCCGGCGCTGCGTTGTATGGCAGCGCTGCGGCCAACGGCGTCATAGTCATCACTACAAAGAGCGGCAAGGCCGGCCGCACCCGCATCAACATTTCTTCCGACCTTACGGCAGAATCGCCTTTGTACCAGCCTGATGTGCAATTCAAATATGGCCAGGGTCTGAATGGCGCGGCCAGCACCGATCCCACCAATGAAAACAGCTGGGGAAATGTGGTCAACGCGCCCGATCATATCAAGCCATTTTTTCAGACCGGTCTCACCACGGTGAATACAGTCAGCCTGTCGGGTGGTACGGATAAAGCGCTGACGTACTTTTCTTATGGCAATACGTCGAGCAAAGGACTCGAACCCACCTCTTCTTATTATAAGAACAACCTGAGCTTCCGTGAAACGGCAAAATTCCTCGACGATCGTTTGACGATAGACGGGAATATCAATTTGCTGGACCAGAAAGCGACCAATCGCCCTGTCAGCGGCCTTTATGCCAACCCGCTTACCGGTCTTTATCTTTTCCCCCGCGGTTTGGATTTCAATAAGTATAAAAACTATACTGTCTTTTCACAGCAGCGCAATCTCGATATTCAAAATTGGTATGACATCAGCCCTGTGGATGGCTCCGGTGGCCAGGATCATGAGCAAAACCCCTATTGGTTGTTATACCGTGGTCCCCGTGTAGACAAAAGGGATCGCGCCATTATCAACCTGGCCCTGAAATATAAGTTTACCGACTGGCTGAGCCTGCAAGCCCGGGGCAATATCGATAAGACCTGGGACACGTACGATGCCAGGCTATATGCCGGTACGCAATCCGTACAATCGGCGCCCAATGGAAGATATACTTATGTCAATAACGTTAATACCCAGCTGTATGGCGATGTCCTTTTGATGCTGAACAAGAAATTGGGTGAAGATTTCAGCCTGGGAGCCAATCTGGGCACCAGCATCAACGATACGAAGCTGGATGATATAGACTTCGACACCAAAACGGGAGACCCGGCAGGTTTATTCTATGCCAATAAATTCGGAGTGAATTTCATTACTCCGACCGCACTCATCTCCAACCAGTATTCCAAGCATAACCAGCTTCAGTCCGTCTTCGGAAGCGCGCAGCTGGGATATAAGAACTTCCTGTTTGTAGACCTGACAGGCAGAAATGACTGGTCGTCTACTTTTGCCTTTACCCCCACTAAGAGCTCCGGTTATTTCTATTATTCTGCCGGCGCCAACCTGATACTGACGGATGCGCTCCACATCGAAGGCCCCGTCAGCTTCGCTAAAGTCCGCGTTTCTTACGCGAAGGTGGGTAACTCGGTGAATATCTACAGCACCAATCCGGCTCAATATATCCAGAACAACCAATTGGGCGCCCAGGTAAATACCAAAGTACCTTTACCGGGCACCTATCTGCGGCCTGAAGACAACCGTTCTTTTGAGGTGGGTACCGAATGGCGCTTCCTGAATGAAAGGGTCGGATTCGATGTTACTTATTACAAGAACAATAACTATCGCCAGTACGTGGAGATCCCGGCTCCGCTGGGCTCCGGTTATAATACCTACTACTTGAACCTGGGTAATATCCAGAACACGGGTGTGGAAGCTACCGCTTTCGTGACACCTGTCAGTACAAAGTTTTTCAAATGGACCAGCACATTCAATTTTGCTGCCAATAAGAATAAAGTGCTTCAGCTGTCCGATGCGAAAGTTCCCGGTGCAGGACCGGATAATATCTTTTATCTCACCGGAGGCCCGGGCAACGTAAACATGTATGAGTCTGTAATCCAGCAAGGCGGCTCCTGGGGAGATATTTACGGTAGTACTTTCCAACGCAATACCAAAGACAACACGATATTGGTCGATGGTACGGGCAAGCCACTGCAGAATAACGTTTTTACAAAAGTAGGCAACTCCAATCCGGACTTTACGCTGGGATGGAACAACAGCTTTGATATCGGCGCTTTTACCGTGAACTTCCTTATCGACGGCCGCTTTGGCGGAAAGGTCATGAGCGTTACCCAGGCAGTACTGGATGAGTACGGCGATAGCAAGGCCAGCGGACAGGCTCGCGACAACGGTGGTATTAATATGAAGGCGACGATCTCTGATGCTTCCAGCACGAATGATGGAAAGGCATGGACGGGTCTGCTCCCTGCCCAGGCTTTTTACAAGGGTGTTGGCGACCGCAACGGGATCAGCGAATATTATATGTATAGCGCTACGGCCGTCCGCCTCCGGGAACTGGCCATCGGTTACAAGATACCTGCACATGTCAAATGGATCAACGACATGCGGCTATCCCTGATCGGCAGAAACCTCTTCTTTATCTCTAAAAAAGCTCCGTTCGACCCCGAGCTGTCGATGGCTACCAACAATGGTTTGCAAGGCATCGAGACATTTGCCCTGCCTTCCGCGCGGAGCCTGGGGGCAAGTTTGAAAATTGGCTTCTAATTAGCAAAACTTAAAGATTATTATTATGAAATGTAATACATGGAACGGTGCTTTTAAAAGGACAGGATGCCTGGCCATTGCCGGTGTGCTCCTTCTGGGCAGCTGCACCAAAAAGTTCGCGGAATACAATACCGACCCTTATGGCATTTCCAACACGGATCTAAGCGCTGACTACAAGTTATTGGGAGTACCCCTGCAACAAGTGCAGCAAAGCATCTACCAGGTGATCAACCCTGCATGGGATATGCAGCTGCAGCAAAACCTCATCGGCGACGTTTACTCCGGTTATATGGGCAGCCCTACTCCTTTTCTCGGCAATCAGAACAACATGACCTATTCCCTGGTGGATAACTGGAATGGCCAGCCGTGGAGCGACGCCTACAACGGCGTCATGGCGCCCGTGCAGCTCGTGATCAAGAATGCAGGTACGCAATACCCTGCTTTCGTCGCCTGGGCAAAGATACTGCGCGTCGAAGGAATGCATCGTTTAAGTGACATTTTCGGCCCCATTATCTACTCCCACTACGGAAGTGTCAATGCCGATGGTAGTGTCACCTACGATTCACAGAAGGATGCTTATTACGCCTTCTTCAATGATCTGGATTCCGCTATTGCCGTGCTGGCCCCTTTGGCTCAAAGCAATGCAACCAAGACCTTCACGAGTTTCGACCAGGTATATGGCGGAGATTACGGCGAATGGGTGAAGTTTGCCAATACCCTGAAACTCAGGCTTGCCCTGCGCATCGTTAATATCGATCCCACCAAAGCACAGGCTGAAGGCGAAGCGGCGCTTGCTCATCCGCTGGGACTGCTGACTACCAATGCCGACGGCTTTACCGTCGATATCGGCAGTGTCCAGCACCCGTTGAACACCATCAACAATTCCTGGGGGGATATCCGCTTCGGCGCACCTCTCGGCTCTCTGCTCAACGGATACGCTGATCCGCGTACCTCCAAGTACGCCGTGCCGGCCACCGATAGTGCAGTAGTGGGTAAGATCATCGGTGTACGTAACGGTATCGACATCGATGCCAAAGGACGTTATGGGAATTATTCTGCATTGCCCAATTTCCCCAATTATGCAGCGATACCCTGGGGCGGCGTTTTTAGCAAAGCCAATTTTATACAGCTGATGACGGCTTCCGAGGCCTGGTTCCTGAAGGCGGAAGCCGCTATTCGCGGCTGGGCCAAGGCCGGCGATGCAGCCACCGATTACAACACAGGCATTACTACCTCGCTGGCTCAATATGGCGTGGATGCTGCTGCCGCCACTTATATTAGTGATGCTACCAGCACCGCTGCAGAGTATATCGATCCAAAGGCCACCGTAGCCGGCAAAAACGACGTGAAAGCCGGTAACGCCGACCTGAGCGCGATAACTATTAAATGGGATAATGCGGCCACTTTCGCTCAGAAACTGGAAAGGATCATCACCCAAAAGTATATCGCCGTGTATCCTGACGGACAGGAAGCCTGGTCGGAATTCCGCAGGACCAGGTATCCTAAGCTTTTCCATAATACAGTCAATTACAGCAACGGAGCCATACCAACCAATAAATTCGTTCGACGCATCAATTTCCCGCTGAGCGAACGGAATACGAATTCGGCCGGTGTAACCGGAGGCGTAAAGGCACTGGGCGGACCTGATACGGGGGGGACTCCATTGTGGTGGGATGTCAATTGATGCCATCCGATATTTTATTTGTAGCTTAACACCAGCGAAGGGGCCGTCTCAGTGACGGCCTCTTGCTGTTCGCCAACTCGTCGTCGTATGCATAAGTCATTGCCTGTTCTGGTTCTTGCCGTGCTAATCCTGGGCGCCGCTGCCTGCAGCGACGACAAGAGCCGTCTCTTCACCAAGCTGCCTGCATCCCGTACCGGCATCAATTTCCGCAACCTGCTGCAGGAGACTAACCCGGATTTTAATATCATGCAGTATCCCTATTTCTACAATGGCGGCGGGGTAGCTGTAGGCGATATCAATAACGATGGCCTGCCGGACATCTGCTTCACAGGCAATATGGTGAAGAACCGTTTATTCCTCAACAAAGGCGATTTTCATTTCGAAGACATTACCGAACAATCAGGCATCGCAACCAAAGAAGGATGGTGTACGGGTGTCACCATGGCCGATGTCAACGGGGATGGATTGCTGGATATCTATATTTGCCGCTCGGGTCTGCCCTCCATTTCGTACCGGCGCAACCTGCTTTTTATCAATAAGGGAAACCTGATGTTTTCTGAGCAGGCGGCAGCTTATGGGCTCGATGATCCCGGTTATTCCACACAGGCATCTTTCTTCGATTATGACAAGGACGGCGACCTCGACCTCTTCCTTATCAACCAGTCCGAACCCAAATATTCCATGGGCCTGCAGGAGCAGTCCCGGTTGCGGGGCCAGGCGGCCGGCCCGATGTATGGCAACAAGCTGTATCGCAATGACGGTGGTCATTTCACTGACGTAACGGGTTCAGCGGGCATCCGGTCCAATGTCCTTACGTATAGCCTGGGGGTGAGCACAGCGGATATCGATATGGATGGATGGCCGGATATTTATGTCGCCAATGACTTCAACGAACAGGATTATCTCTACATCAACAACCATGACGGAACATTCAGCGAAAAGCTGAAAGACAAGCTGGACCATGTCTCCCAGTACTCCATGGGTTGTGATGTAGCCGATTACAACAATGATGGCCTGCCGGATATCTGTGTATTGGATATGTTGCCGGAGAACAACCACGATCAGAAAATGCACATTGGAGCGGACAATTTTGATAAATACCAACTATTATTCCAGCAGGGTATCTATTACCAGTATATGAAGAACAGCCTGCAGAAGAACAATGGAGATGGCACATTCAGCGAGATTGGCCAGCTGGCCGGCGTTGCCGGAACAGACTGGAGCTGGTCACCCTTGTTTGCTGACTTCGACAATGACGGGCTCAGGGACCTTTTTATCTCCAACGGCTATAAACGTGACAATACCAACCTGCAGTTCCTCAAATATTCCATGGATGAGGCACAGAAGCAAAACCAGGGCGGACCCCCGGTAAAAGTCGAAGATTATGTTTCCCGGATGTCCGGTATATCCATCAACCATTACCTGTACCGGAATACCGGCAATGATCAATTTGAAAAAAAGAGCCGTGAATGGGGACTGGATGAACCGGGTTTTGCAAACGGCGCCGTATATGCCGACCTGGACAATGACGGCGACCTCGACCTCATTACCAATGATATGGATGAGTACGCAGGGGTATACCGAAACAACAGCGAGAGCCTGCTTAAAAATCATTTCCTGCGGGTGCAGCTGCTTGGTGAAAAGAAGAATGTATATGGCTATGGCGCCAAAGTTTATGCCTATGGCGGAGGCCATACATGGTATACGGAGCAGACACCGGTCCGGGGATATCAGTCCAGCGTAGACCCGGTATTGCATATCGGCCTGGGCAAGACTGCCCGCATCGATTCCCTGCGGATCATATGGCCGGACGATCGTACGCAATTGCTGACCGGCCTAAAAGCAGATCAGCTGTTAAGGTTATCTATTGCGGAGGCGAAAGAGAAGTATATGTATGTTAGTTCCCATAACACCGTACTGTTATCCGCAGCAACCGACGTCCTGCATTATGCGCACCATGAAGAACCTGCCAATGACTTCGACCGGCAACATCTCCTGCCCCATTTTTATTCTCATGGCGGCCCTTGTATGACAAAGGGAGACGTCAACGGCGATGGCCTCGAAGACATTTTCATCGGTGGAGGACAGGGCCATGCGGGCGCTATATTCCTGCAATCAAAAGACCATCGTTTTATCCGGTCGGCTATGCCCGCCCTGACGGCTGATTCACTTTATGCGACCTCCGATGCGCTGTTCTTTGATGCGGACGGGGATGGCGACCTGGACCTGTATATCACCGGCGGGGGATATGGATACCCGGAAAATTCACCTCAGCTTTCAGATCGCCTCTACACCAACGATGGCAAAGGGCATTTCACGCGCAAGAAAGATGCTCTGCCTCCTGACCGGGAAAGCAAAAGTTGTGTGCGGGCGGTTGACATCGATGGGGACGGAGACCTCGACCTTTTTATAGGTGGACGGGAGATACCCGGTAAGTATCCGCAGAGCTGCCCCAGTCATATTTATATTAACAACGGGTCGGGCCAGTTCGCGGATGCAACGGCCTCCTGGAACCCTGGCCTTCGCAACCCCGGCATCATCACTGATGCTGTCTGGGTAGATGTCAATGACGATAAGATCAAAGACCTCGTTTTAGTCGGAGAGTGGATGCCGGTAAAGGTCTTTCTCAATGACGGGAAGAAACTGACCGATGCGAGCGCTTCCTTTATCCCTTTTGCTTCTTCCGGCTGGTGGAATAAGGTTATAAGCGCTGACCTCAATGGGGATGGCAGAGAAGACCTCGTCCTGGGAAATTACGGCTGGAATTCTCCGCTCAGGGCCTCCGCCGCCGAACCGGTGCGACTCTATGCAGCGGACATCGACGGCAATGGCATTGTCGATCCCATTCTTACCTGCTATAATGAACACATAGCTTATCCCTTTATGCCAATGGATGACATTCTCCGGCAGGTTCCCTCCCTGAGAAAGAAATTCTATTCCTACGAGGCTTATGCTAATGCAACCATTGGCGACGTGCTGCCGCCGGACCTGCTGAAACATATCCAGCCCTTATCGGCCAATACTTTTTCGACCTGCTGGCTGGAAAATACCGGTAAGGGGTTTGTGGCCCATGAACTGCCCGTCGAAGCGCAATATGCGCCGGTTTATGCCCTGGCTGCACTGGACCTCAACGGCGACGGTCATCAAGACCTCTTATTATGCGGCAATCAACAATACAACCTGATCCGCCTCGGGCGTGACGATGCGAATCACGGTGTAGCCCTGCTAGGTGATGGTAGGGGACATTTCAGCTACGTGCCACCGGCTCTTTCCGGCTTGACGATTCGCGGGGATGTACGCAGCATCGTAAAGGCCGGCGACCATTTGTTATTCGGCGTGAATGACCAGGCAGTGAGGGTATACTCGCAGCAACCCGCTGCAAAATCACAATAATTATGCACTAATCTTAAACGCCACCGCATGCTCGCCGATGACCTTCCCCTGTAAGGCCGGGGGCACCAGTATTACCATTTTTTTGCCGGTTTGCCGCCATTTCAAACTCCCCTCGACACCCAGCAGTGTAACCCGGCTTTTTGGCGCCGGCGTATAACGATCGATGGTTATTTCCTGCGGTAGCACAACATCTTTCGCGACAGGCAGAAAAAAGGCATAGACATTAGCACTGTCCTTCGATTGCGTCAAATAAACAGCACCCGAAGAATAGGGCCGGACGGGCCGGCTATTATAAATGCCTTCTCCGTTGGTCTTTAACCAGGCGCCCATTTCCTTCAGCCGCAGATAGGCCGTGTCGGCAAGATCACCTTCGGGAGAAGGCCCGATGTTGAGCAGGAAATTGCCCCCGCGGGAGACGACCTTTACCAGCAGCTGCACCAGGGTAGTGGTGGACTTGTAGTGATCATCGGGCACATAACTCCAGGAATTGCCCATCGTCATGCATGTCTCCCAGGGATCATCCATCGGGTGCTCCGGCACCTGCTGCTCGGGAGTAGTATAGTTCTCATATTCTCCGGGCACGCTGCGGTCAACGACGATAAGACCGGGTTGATGACTCCGCGCCATAGCGGCAATCTTCGGCATATCGACGTCCTGGTCGTAGCGGATGCCGCGCTGCCATTCTATCGAAGGATTGACGGTGGAGAGCGGCCGCACCCAGCCCCCATCCAGCCAGAGCAGGTCCAAACGGCCATAACCCGTCATCAGCTCTTCGATCTGTTTATAGGTATAGTCTTTAAAGGCCTTCCAGCGATCGGGATAATGGACCGGGTCATAGTTGACATTTCTGTCTTTAGGCGGAAAATAGGGCCACCAATAATTGTCGCTATGCCAGTCTGGTTTGGAAAAATAGGCGCCAATGAGGAAATCCTGTTGGCGAAACGCATCGAATATTTCCTTTGCTGTATTGCTCCGGGGGTTGGTAGAAAAGGGACAAGCCGCCGACGTGATCTTATAATCCGTTTGTTTGGTGTCGAACATACAAAACCCGTCGTGGTGTTTCGTCGTGAACACCACGTATTTCATACCGGCATCCTTTGCTGCTGCCGCCCATTTTGCCGGGTCGAACTTAACAGGGTTGAAAGTCTTTTGCAGATTCTGGTAAGCCTGTACATAACCGGTGTAGCTGTCGGCATAGGGGCCACGCCGTACCGTCCATCCTTCGTCTTCCGGACAAATGCTCCAGCTCTCTACGACGCCCCATTGACTGTAAGTGCCCCAGTGCATCATGAGCCCGAATTTATAATCCTGCCATCGAGCCAGCTTTTGCCGGACGAGCGTATCGGCCGGTTGGAAATAAACGGAATAGGCATTGGCTTGCCACAGCGTATACCGCTTGTATTGCATGGCCAGCCGGTGTTGAAAATCTTTCCAGTTGCGTGTTCCTTTCGGGCTCCACAGGGCTTCGGACAAGGCGCTGAGACGGGGGAAAAGCATGTACTCCACTTTTGATGGATTCGCCATGTATTCCGACCAGAGATTGGCCTGCGCACCGCGGACGTATTTTGCCTCGTCAGCAGACAGCTCAGCCGGAACCGGCTCGTATTTATATACTTTTTCCAGGGGCAGGTAACCGCCGATGGTCAGGGAATCGTCGTTGCGCGTTTGGGAGTGATCAAAATAAACATATTCTCCCGGCGTCATGATCACCTGGTGATGTTGTTTCGCCGCTTCGATGCCGCCCTTTTCGCCGCGCCAGCTCATGATCGTGGCGTTGGGCGCGATGCCCCCTTCGAGTATCTCATCCCAGCCGATGATCTGCCGGCCCTTTGAATTGATGTATTTTTCTATGCGCTGAACGAAATAACTCTGCAGCTGTTCCTCATTTTTCAACCCCAGCGTCACCATGCGTTGCTGGCATTTGGGACAGGTCTTCCAGCTGTCCTTCGGGCATTCGTCGCCGCCGATGTGGATATATGGAGAAGGAAACAAGGCTATCACCTCGTCCAGGACATCCTGCAGGAAATTGAACACACTGTCATTGCCGGCGCAATAAACGTCCTTGAATACCCCAAAGCCATGCTGCACATGATAAGGGCCACCCGTACAGCCCAGCCAGGGATAAGCTGTCAACGCAGCAGAAGAATGACCCGGTAATTCAATCTCGGGTATAATGGTGATATAACGGTCGGCCGCATACCTGACGACATCCTTTATCTCTTCCTGGGTATAATAACCGCAATGCGGGATACTGTCATCACCCGTGCCGGGTGCATGCCCGATGATCGTCCCGCTGCGGCAGGAACCAACCTCCGTCAAGCGGGGATATTTTTTGATCTCGATCCGCCAGCCCTGGTCTTCCGTCAGGTGCCAGTGGAAGTAATTCATTTTATGCAGGGCGATGTAGTCGATATATTTTTTGACAAAGTCAACCGGGAAGAAATGGCGGCCAACGTCCAGGTGCAGCCCGCGATAGCCAAAACGCGGATAGTCTTCGATGTCTACAACCGGTATGAACAGACCGCCGGCCTCCGGATGGATGACCGGGCCTGCGGTAGTAGCAGCGAAAGGGCTAACCGGCAGCAACTGGATAAGGGTTTGCATGCCATAAAAGGTTCCTTCATGGGTGTCGCCGGTGATAGTGACGGTGCCCGCGGCCACATGCAGTTCATAGCGGCCCTCCTTTGGTGAGGAAGGTGCCTTGGTTTCGAACCGGATAGAACCGGCGCCTCCCGACTGCCGCACGGGCAGGTGCAGACCATAGATACGCTGGAGATAATTGTTAAAGAAGTCGACCGTCGGTCGTTCCGATTCGTCCGCAACGATGACCGTGCCCGCGTTGATGAAAAAATTACCGTTGCCCCAATGGGTGCTGACGGGTTGGGGGATGATGGCTGCGGATTGGTCTTGTGCAAATGTGCAGGCTGTTGCGAGTGCCAACAGCAACAGGAGTCGTAGGTGTTTACTCATAGTTCGAATATACATAGTTATTCAATTACCGGAAGCATTATCCCGCTGGGGTGAGCCGCATCATGATAGATCCGGATCGTCGCTTTCTTAAAATCCGCCTCGCTGCAGGTTGGGATATTCACAAAGGTCTGCGGATTGCGATCGACCAGCGGGAACCAGCTGCTTTGCACCTGGACCATGATCCGGTGGCCTTTTTTAAATGTATGGGCAATCTCATTCAAGTCAAATTGGACCTCGGCTACCTTCCCCGGTACCAGGGGCTCGGGCTTCTCCCAGCTATTGCGGAACTTACACCGGAAGACCTCCGCCCTGACGAGACGCTGATAACCGGCCGGGTCCTGCGGGGCAGGGACAGCTATACCTTCTTCTTTTCCGGGCAGCACATCGATCAATTTGACTACGAGGTCGGCATCTGTGCCCGTCGAAGATAAAAAGATATCGGCCTTTAGCCGGCCGGTGACGGTGAGAGGCCTGTCCAATGGCTCCGACTGATAAGTCAGCACATCCGGCCGCGCAGCGACCCAACGCTGGTCGGTGACGATGTATTGGTTGTCGCGTCCGCCATGGACGCCGTCGATATAAGGAACAGGATTGGCCGGATCACTGACATACTCGTCATAGCCGTCGGCAGCCACCTGAAAACCGCCTCCCAGCGTATAGGACAAACCTCCATGTTCCTGGAAGTTGAACCTTGCCGGCCTCGCCGCTGCCGGCGGCCAGGTAGCATATTCCTTCCATTGGTTGGTCCCCGTCTCGAAGACCGTCACTTCCGGCAAGGCTGCCGCCGCTGAGTCTTTCAGGTAGTGATTGAAAAAGCCCGTCTCTATCTCGTGATAGCGTTCGTTTACATTCTCTCCGAAATCCAGCGGCCCAAACTTGTTCCAGGTCTTTCCGGCCCAGGCTCCATGCGTCCAGGGTCCCATGAGCAGGTGGTTGTCATTATGGGGAGACTGGCTTTCGATGGCTTCATAAGTGCGCAGCGCTCCGAACATATCTTCCGCATCGAACCAGCCGCCGACGACCAGCACCGCCGGTTTGATATTCTTCAGATGGGTACGGATATTACGCGCCTGCCAATAAGCATCATAGGTCGAATGGCCCAGGTATTCATCCCATATCTTTCCCTGGTGATTGAAATACTCCGGCTTATTGGTATTCTTCAGCGGCCCCAGCTCCAGGAAAAATTTATAGGCGTCCCGGATGTCTGCCTTAAAGATATTGCCGCCATAGTTTTTTACCGGCGCCGGCCGCCTGACGTCGAAGAAATTGTCGAAATCAAAATTGTCCAGCAGGAAAAAGGCGCCGTTGTGATTGGCATCGTCCCCGATGAATTCATCGGTCACCGGAGCTTGCGGCGAGACGGCCCTGATGGCAGGATGCGCATCCGGCAACGAAGCCGAAGCATAAAAACCGGGATAGGAAATGCCCCAGATGCCTGCCCGGCCGTTGTTGTTTGGCACGTTCTTCAGCAGCCAGTCGATGGTATCCCAGGTGTCCGAGCTTTCATCGGTGTCCGGCGTTGGCGCCGGTTTGCCCGTGCCCAGCCCGCGCCGCCCGTCTTTGGCAGGCGTCATCTCCCGGAATTCCCCTTCGCTCATATAACGGCCCCGTACATCCTGGTAGACAAAAATATATTTATCCCGCATCAGGCTTCCGCCGGGACCCAACGACCGCTTGTAGACGGTGTCGCCATAAGGACCTGATGAATAGGGCGTCCTTTCCATCAGGAAAGGGTAGGGCTGGTTATGGTCCTTCGGTATATAGATAGCAGTATACAACCGCTTTCCATCCCGCATGGGAATATAGGCCTCCTGTTTATCGTAATTATTTTTGACATAGTCGGGGTCAGTCCCCCTGCGATCCTGGCTGCAACACCAGAATGGCGTCAGCAGCGCCAGCAATAAAAGAAATCGCATAAGTAGTTATTTTAATACCGGCAAAATGATCTTTGACGGATGCTCGCTGTCGTGATAGACGCGAATCGTTGCCTTCTGAAAATCGTTGTCGTCTGCCGTATAGATGTCCACAAACTTCTGCGGGTTGCGATCGACCAGCGGGAACCAGGAGCTTTGGATCTGTATCATCAGCCGGTGGCCTTTCTTAAAGGTATGCGCCACATCCGCAACAGCGAATTGGACGGGTTCTACTTTACCGGGTTTGAAAGGAACGGGTTTTTCAAAGCTTTCCCGGAAACGGCCCCGCATGACTTCGCCATGCACAAGCATCTGGTATCCTCCCATCGGGTAACCCTTCGGCAGGTCATGTCCCCGCACAGGTCCCGGAGCCTGGGGCTCATAGCTGAAATCATCCGGGAAAACGTCGATGACCTTGACGACAAAATCCGCATCGGTGCTGCTAAGGCTGACCTGGAGGTCGGCAACGACATTTCCTGCCAGCGTCAGGTCTTCTTTTAATTCCGGAGTCTGGAAGGTCAGCACATCGGGGCGACGCGAAGCAAAACGCTGGTCGTCGGTCATATACTCGCGCGTGCGGTTGAAATGCACGTCCCCGGTATAAGGAACGGGATGCGCCGGATCACTGATGTATTCGCTGAAGTCGCCTTTTTTTGCAGGCGCTTCCCAGGCCAGTCCGCCGCCGGGCTCCAGGTAAATGGGTTGATCCTGTTTATCTGCGGGAGGCCACTGCTGAAACTCCTTCCATTCGTTGGCCCCGCTGAAGAAGATGGTGGCGACCGGAAGTTTGGGCTCGGGGCCTTTCCCCTTCAGGTAGTAATTGAAGAAGGGCAGCTCGATATTGTTTTGATACCAGAAGGAAGTGTTCGACCCGAACTGGACATTACCCAGGTGAGTCCCGTCATTTGAAGCCCACTGCCCATGATACCAGGGACCCATGACGATGTGGCTGTTGGTAGCAGGGCTTTGGGACCGGATGGCCTTAAAGAGGTTCCAGGCGCCGAAGTTATCTTCCGCGTCGAAATTGCCGCCTACGACCAGCATCGCCGGTTTCACGTCATACATGGAGATGCGTGCGTTACGGGCTTTCCACCAGGCATCCAGGTTCGGATGCTGATACATTTCTTTCCAGAAGGCGATGGAGTCGCCGGTCAGCTTCAGGATATTTTTAATAGCGCCTGTCTCCAGGTACCACTTATAGTTGTCCTTTGAATAATAATCAAAACCGGAAGGCCCGAGGGTCGTAGGCTGGGGCCGTGGTTTGCCAAAAGAGGAATAGAAGGCCCAGCCATCCATCTGGAAAAAGGCGCCGTTGTGGTGGAAGTCATCTCCCATAAACCAGTCTGTGACGGGAGCCTGTGGGCTGACGGCTTTGAGGGCCGGGTGGCCGCTTGCCGCCGCCATAGTAGAATAAAACCCGGGATAGGAAATGCCGAACACACCTACTTTTCCGTTGTTGTGCGGCAGGTGATGGATCATCCAGTCGATGGCATCATAGGTATCACTTGCTTCGTCTACATCGGTAGTTGATTTCTTGTCTTTGTTAAAAGGCCGAACGTCTGCGAACTGGCCTTCGCTCATCCAGCGGCCGCGAACGTCCTGCGTAACCATGATATAACCTTCCCGCAGGTAATAACGGAGATAACCAGTCGTGAAGTTTTTCCATTTTTCCGAACCATAGGGCGCACAGGAATATGGCGTGCGCGTCATCAGGATAGGGTGTTGTTCCGTGGTATCTTTTGGAATGTAAATGGAGGTGAATAATTTTATGCCGTCCCGCATGGGGATATACTGTTCTATTTTATAATAATTTTCTCTGATCCATGTGCTGTCCTGGCTGGTTCCCTGGCTAAAGCCGGCCAGGCTGCCGGCTGAAAAAAGCAGCGAAAAAAGAAGTTTTCTCATTTTATCCGTTAATTTTAGTTTACTAATGTCCAAATTAAACCAAAACTTCTATTTGTTATGTCCACTCGTAGAAAATTCCTTTCTTCCGCTGCCCTGGGATCGTTCGGGTTATTTCTAAGTAAAAAATTAGTAGCTGAGCCGGTGTCAAATACCATCACCGGTCATCCTGTCGTCATCTCTACCTGGGACACCGGCCTGGCCGCCAACAAGGGCGCCTGGGAAGTGCTCGGCCGTGATGGCGCTGCGCTCGATGCCGTGGAAGCGGGGGTAAGGGTAACTGAGTCTACGCTCAACTGCTGCGTGGGGCTGGGCGCCAACCCCGACAGGGATGGTTTTGTGACCCTGGACGCCAGCATCATGGATCATCAATGGAATTGCGGCAGCGTAGCTTTTCTCGAGCGCATCAAACACCCTATCTCCGTCGCTCGCCGGGTGATGGAAAAGACGCCGCATGTAATGCTGGTAGGTGTAGGCGCGCAGGAGTTTGCTGTAGCCGAAGGTTTTCCGCTGGAAGCGCCGGGGCTTTCCGACGATGCAAAAAAAGCCTATGAACAATGGCTGAAAAAATCGGAATACAAGCCTATTATTAATATAGAGAATACGAAGAATGGAGCTGCCCCTGCGCGGCTTCCCAATGGCGAGTGGAATCACGATACCATTGGCATGGTAGCTATGGATGCCTTCGGCAATCTCAGCGGCAGCTGCACGACGAGTGGGATGGGCTTTAAAATGCGGGGGCGATTGGGCGATTCTCCCATCATTGGCGCGGGGCTGTTTGTCGACAACGAAGTCGGCGCCGTCACGGCTACAGGACAGGGTGAGGACGTGATCCGCATCTGCGGCTCTCATAGCGTAGTGGAGTATATGCGTCAGGGGCTTTCGCCCGAACTGGCCTGTAAGGCGGTGGTAGAAAGGATCGTCCGCATCAAAAAAGAAAAGGCAAAAGACATACAGGTTGCCTTTATTGCCCTGAATAAAAAAGGGGAGACGGGAGCTTATGCTATCCAAAAGGGTTTTAACTATGCGTTAAGGAACAATTTGGAGGAAAAAATGGTTGAAGTAAAAAGCTACTTCTAATTATGGAATATCGTCTCGAAATATGCGCCTTCAATCTGACCTCGGCACTCATCGCCCAGCAGTCAGGAGCCGACAGGATAGAGCTTTGCGCCAGCCCGGAAGAAGGTGGCACTACTCCTTCCGCCGGCCTGATCCGGACAGCCCGGGAGAACCTGCGTATACCTCTCTATCCCATCATCCGGCCAAGGGGTGGGGACTTCCTGTATACGGAAGAGGAGTTTCGCGTGATGCTGCGGGACATCGACTATTGTAAACAGGTAGGCTGTAATGGCGTCGTGATCGGAATGCTGCTGGCGGATGGCTGCGTGGATAAGCCACGCTGTTCCCGCCTGGTGGAAGCGGCCTATCCGATGGGCGTCACTTTCCATCGGGCCTTCGACTGGGCCGCCAATCCTTTTGAGGCCCTGGAAGATATCATCACCATGGGCTGCGAGCGCATCCTTACTTCGGGACAGCGGCCTACTGCTATCGAAGGGGCTGCGCTTATTGATCAGCTGGTGCGGGAGGCCGATGACCGCATCGTTATTATGCCGGGCTCGGGTGTGCGTATATCCAATATCGTCCAGCTGGCGGAGTTGACGGGCGCATCCGAATTTCATACCTCGGCGCGTGTGAAGCAGGTTAGCGCCATGGAATATGTCAGTGTGGGGATGAAAGAGGAGCAATCGTTTACAGCCGCCGGAGAAGAAGAGATCAAAAAAATAAAAGAGGACTTAACGGCATTGTGCGGCTAAGGCCTCTTTACTCTATCAAAATATTATTGCAGCTTAGTGATCTTTAGCATATTCGTCGCGAGGTGTTCCTGAATGGGCAGGCTGCCGGTGTTGACTACTACATCACCCGGTTTGATAAATCCTCTTTCTTTAAGGATGGCGTGCTGGTCATGGATGATATCATCCATGCTTTCCTCTTCGGCATAATGGAAGGCCCGTACACCCCAGCTAAGGCTCAGCTGGTTGATCAGGCTTTTCTCTTTGGAGAAGATATACAGCGGTGACCTGGGGCGATAGCTGGACAGGATGAATGCCGTATATCCACTCTGTGTCATACCGACCAGGGCATCTGCATTGGCGTCCCTGGCCAGCTTGCAGGCATTATAACAAATGGCGTCGCTGAGGAAGGATGGCGAGTGTGGCTGCGGTACCAGGTCTTCTTCGCGGTTGTAGCGGTATTCGGTACGTTCCACTTCCAGGATGATCTTGCGCATCGTCTCGACTACCAGCGCGGGGTGCTGACCGGTGGCTGTCTCAGCGCTGAGCATGACGGCATCCGCGCCTTCCAGCACGGCATTGGCCACGTCGGTGATCTCGCTGCGGTTGGGCTTGACGCGATCGATCATGCTCTCCATCATCTGCGTAGCAACGATGACGGGCTTGGCGCGGTGGATGCATTTACGAATGATCTCCCGTTGCGCCGCCGGCACTTTTTCCACCGGCAGCTCGACACCGAGGTCTCCGCGGGCGACCATTACCCCGTCGGATTCGAGAACGATATTCCGGAGGTCGTCGAGGGCGGAAGGCATTTCTATTTTGGCGATGACCTTGGTCTGGCTGTTTTTTTCAGTCAGGCGGCGTTTGAGATCGATAATGTCTTCGACCTTGCGGACAAAGGAAAGGGCTACCCAATCCAGCTTCTGCTCGATAATGAATTCAAGGTCGACAATATCCTTTTCGGTCATGGCGGGCAGGGAGATCTTCGTATCCGGGAGATTGACTCCTTTTTTGGGCAATAGCACACCGCCATAGGTGACGGCTACTTTTACGTCGCCGTCGGGTGTTATATTGACGACCACGACTTCCAGCTTGCCGTCGTCGATGAGGATCTTATTGCCTACCTGTACATCATGGTGCAAATTGGGGTAAGAGACATAGATCTTCTCCTTTGTACCGACCACCTTTTCTTTGGACGTGAACGTAAGGATATCGCCGGGGGCGATGGTAAGTGCGCCGTCCTTGATATCGCCCACCCGTAATTTTGGTCCCTGCAGGTCTCCAAGGATGGAGATATTATAAGGCTCCGTCACATTGATGTTCCGGATATGCTCGATGATCTTTGCCTTGCCTTCATGGTCTCCGTGAGAGAAATTGAGCCGGAATACGTTGACACCGGCTTTCACCAGTTCGAGTAATTTATCGTATGTGTCGCAGGCCGGTCCGACTGTAGCGACGATCTTGGTCTTGTGAAAAGTGTGCTGGATACCTGCTTCTTTGTCCATATCCTGGTACAGGTACTTCGATAAATTCTTTGACATTGACGGTGGATTTTTTTAAGTGCCGGAGATGCGCTTTTTCAAAAACTAGCGCATCTCCGGCACTTGCGCTAATGTCTGTAGACCTTCGTCAGAGCTGCTTCGCCACGCTCTTTCTCGGCCGGAACCTTCGCTTTCGCTCAGTTCTGGACGAGGCCCTTCCAAGGCCTCAAGATGCTAATATTTTTACGATTTTCAGCCAGTCTTCGCTGATCTTTTGTTTGGCTTTTACGGCTTTTTCCAGCGGCGTGTAATGCATTTTATTGTTCACAATGCCGATCATGACGTTGTGACGGCCTTCCATGAGGCTTTCGACGGCTGCATATCCCATCCGGCTGGCAATGAGCCTGTCCATACAGCTGGGGGCCCCGCCGCGCTGGATATGGCCCAGTACGCAGACCCTGGTGTCTGCTGCGGGCACACGTTCTTTGATGATCAGCGCCACGTCTTCCGCGCCCCTGTCGCCTTCGGCCACGACGATGATGTTGACCAGCTTTTTCCGCCGCTCCTTTTCCAGGAGGGAGCTGACCAGTTCTTCAATATCTGTCTTCCGTTCGGGGATGAGGATATTTTCCGCACCGGTGGCAATTCCGCTGTGCAGCGCAATATAACCCGCATCCCGGCCCATCACCTCGATGATAAAAAGCCGGTCGTGGGCGTCTGCCGTATCCCGGATCTTGTCGATGGCTTCTACGGCCGTATTGACGGCCGTATCGAAACCAATGGTAAAATCTGTCCCCGCAATGTCTTTGTCGATAGTGCCGGGAAGGCCGATACAGGGAATATCGAATTCCTGGCTGAGCTTGTGGGCACCCCGGAAAGACCCGTCTCCCCCGATGATCACCAGCCCGTTGATACCCAGCTTTTTCAGGTTGTTATAGGCCTTTTTACGGCCTTCATGTTCAAAAAATTCTTTGCAACGGGCGGTCTTCAGGATCGTTCCTCCCCGTTGGATAATATTGGCAACACTTCTTGAATGCATGGGGACAATATCGTTCTCGATCATTCCACTATAACCGCGCATGATGCCGAAGACCTCCATTCCATTATAAATACCGGTACGAACAACGGCACGGATGGCAGCATTCATTCCCGGAGCGTCGCCGCCGGAAGTGAGTACGCCAATTTTAGTGACTTTGTTTTCCATCTGGGGTTCTGTTCTTGAGATTTGAAGTTTAAAAAAACGTTAACGAATGGCATGAATTATTGAAAAATTTCTACCTTAACCAAATCGAAGTCCCAAAAGTAAGGAATTTGAGTTGAACAGTACGCAAATTGCAGAAGCTTATTGTTTTATTAGTATTAAGCGGAATGAAAACTATTTTATTTATGGAATTTGGCAGAACGCAACATATTGAAGAAATCGATTTTTCGTTGCCGCCTGATGACCCGATGAACGAATTGCTTTGGCAGCGGCTTAGCGCGGAGGGGCAAGGGCTTAACGCGCAGGGGCAGCGACCAGTACGGCTTTATGTAGGCTGCACGCAATGGGGGCGTACCGACTGGGTTGGGAAAGTGTACCCCAAAGGAACAAAACAAAAGGACTTCCTTGCTCACTATGTAAAACAATTCAATTGCATCGAACTGAATACCCTGTTTTATAGTCTTCAGCCCAAACCGGTCATCCAACGATGGGCCTCACTCGCCGATGAGGACTTTCGTTTTTGCCCCAAAATGCCGGAATCGATCAGCCACAAGCTGCAGTTGAGAAATGCGGGGCCGGAAACAGCGCTGTTTATCGATCACCTTTCAGCTTTCGGTGACAAGCTGGGGCCTTCGTTCCTGCAATTGTCCGAGGGGTTTGGACCCGAACTTGTCACTATCCTGCAGGATTACCTGCGCAGTCTGCCCCGGGATTTCAAGCTCTGCCTGGAACTGCGTCACAAAGATTGGTTTGGAAGGGGCCGGAATGTCTATGCCTTGCTGATGGACCGGGGTTTCGGTACCGTGATAACCGATACGGCCGGCAGGCGGGACGTGCTGCATATGCGGCTGACGGCGCCGGTAGTCGTTATCCGCTGGATTGGCAACAGCCTGCATCCCACAGATTTCACGCGCATCGAAACCTGGGCGCACCGGCTAAAGACCTGGATGGACAAGGGGCTGCGGGAGATCTATTTTATCATTCACAATCACAATGAATTTCTGGCGCCGGATCTGGCCCGTTATGCCGTTGATCGCTTTAATGAAATATGCGGTACGACGTTAAAGCCGCCGAGACTGACTATCGAACCGCCACCGTTAACGCTTTTCTAAATGAATCTCCGCCATCATACACCGGGCGCTTCCTCCGCCATTGGTTTCGATGGTCGTCAAAGGCGCGTGCAGGATGCGATTGAACGCCGTCAACCGGCTGATTTGCGCTGGTTCGAGGGAGCCGTAGGCCTGCGAAGACATCACCAATAGTCGTTCTCCTTTATCATTGTGGACCTGCAGCATATTGCCGGCAAAATGATTCATCTGTGACAGGTTGATGGTAACAGTGTCCTTTCCGCTTCGGCGAATGGTATCTATCAGGCTTTCCCGTTCGGCAGGGTCGGGCACAGCCTCCAGGCAGACAACCACATAACGATCTCCAACGCACATCATTACATTGGTATGATAGATGGCCTTGCCTGATCCATCTACTGCCGTGAATAACTCGGGGGTATAACTCATTTTTTCACAAAACTCCGACAGGACAGTCCTGTCCGTCCGGGGAGAAAGACAGGCATAGGCTATTTTTTTGTCGCGGTCGAGCACCATGCTTCCTGTCCCTTCCAGGAAAAGGTCTTGTTGTTCGTAACCGCTGAAGTCGAGGGTATCCCGGATACGAAAATTCCGGGAAAGCTGTTGTAATACTTCCGGCTTACGCTCGAGCCGGCGGTTTTGGGCATACATGGGATAGAGGCAGACCGTTCCGTCTCCATGGAAGGAAACCCAGTTGTTGGGAAAAATAGAATCGGGCGTATAGGGCTCGGGTGTATCATCGATAACTGTAACATCCACGCCGTTGTTTTTTAGGAGGGCTACGAATCCTTCGAATTCTTCCAATCCCTGCTGCTGGGCATTGATATCATCGGTGGCCGGTGACTGGAAAGCGTTGTTGACGGCGGTTTCAGCGTTGAAGCTGAAATTCACCGGCCGTATCATCAGAATGTGAGAAGTGGTTTGCATAATTGGATTTTTAGAGCTCGTCCCGGTGCAGCGGCATGCTCATACAGTGAAAGCCGCCCCGGGCGCGGGATAATTCCGCAGAAGGCATCAGGATCAGGGTGTTTTCCAATAAATCCGGGTCGACCTTGCCTTCTTCCATGTCGTGGATAAGCGCTTCGGCATGTACGACGGAAAAACCATTCTCCCGGAAGGCCTCTATCGTCTTGTCATTCCGATCATAGCCGAGTGCAACTCCTTCCTTCAGCGCCAGCAGGTTGCAGGAATCCGTCCACTGTTCGCGCGCATCAAAAGGAAATTCATTGTTGCCGGAATAAATAAATTTTACCTTCTCGGTACACTCCAGGTCATTCTTGCTGATATCGGTGAGCAAGTCTTCGAGGTTGTCAAAATATTCAGGATTGCCCGGGTCTTTTTTCCGGAACTGGATGATCTTTAACTTATCTTCTTTTTTGTTATTGTCCAATATCCGTTGAACTTCGTCTTCGTCTTCATGTTTCATGGCTTTTTTGGAAAAAGTACCCAGGAGTATCCAGACATTCCGCCGGATCTGCGTGAAGATGGTGTCGATATGCATGTAGTCCCTTTTCTTGGGAATGCGGATAATGGTTATTTTCTTGACCACACTCTTCTCAAACAATACTTTGATAGCCTGGTGGGCAGCTTCGGTCGAGGTCCGCTCGCTGACGCCGATCAGCAGGTGATCTTTACAGACAACCATCACGTCTCCACCTTCCAGTGTAACTTTCCGCTCATCGCCTTCCCTTGGCAGGAGGAAGTGGTGGTGGGTATCCGCCAGCTCGATGATCTTGTCCTGGTATTCTTCGAAGAGGGGATGGTTGAAGAAGATGTATTTGGCTAAAAGCGCTTCCCGTGTACGCGCTTTTTTTGCCGGCTTGTTCAACAAAACATAATTGTTGATGACGATGCCGATGTCACGGGTGAAAATAAAGTTCGGGATGGGGGCAAAAAGCATTTGCTCCTCGCTCAGTGAGCCGCTGATAAAAGTCTTGGCCAACTGTACAGGCGCCAGCTCCTGCAGCTGTTGCTGCGTGTCATAGGAGCAGGCTTCGATGGCGCATACGGACGCCACCAGCTTTGACTTAATGGAATGGTCCGTGAGAATGTCACTGAGCAGCCACTGCAGTTCGACGACCTTGTCCGACCGGAAAAAGCCGTCATCACCGGGTTTGTAAAAAGCCCGTTTATTCTTTTCGTCGTCGATATCTGTCAGCCGGCCGCGTATCTTTTTCGGATCTAGAAAATACAGCAGGATCTTGGTATAGAAATCGTATTCTTTCCGGCGGATAGTGTCCAGATGGACAATGTCTTCGAAGAGCCAGTCCTGTGCTTTGGAGGGCACTACTTTGCCCAGCCCGCTGTCAGGGCTGTGCACCAGGACGCGCCGGAGGCGGCCTATCTCGGAGGATACGGAAACAGCGATTTTTGCCTTATGGGAGTAATTCCTTGACATAAAATGCAAGTTAGGTTTTTCAAATGGCCTCCGAAAATAAGGTATAACTATGACTTTTGCCCATTGGCCATTTTAACGTAGGTTTGAAAAAAAATTACGGATGTTACAAATTACCGATGAGGTGATAGACCTTATTAATGACCGGATCCAGCGCATGGATGAAGACCAGATCAGCAAAGTCTGGGATGCCTTTGCCAAAGAACAGCCGGCTGTGGTAGGATATGTGCTGGGTGAAAGCCGGGAGCTGCAGGAGCCCGATGCAAGAGAAGACGTAGCGTATGTACTCACCATTATTCTACTTTCTTTCCGGGAACTGAGTCCCGGTATTCCTGCCATTACAGAACCCGAATTCGAAAAAGCATTCAACAAAGAGTTTGATGAAATGGAAGAGGTCTTCAACGATGGTTTCGACGAAGCCGACGCCATGGCCATTATGGATGCCTTCTGCCAGCCCGATCTCCTGCAATTTGCCGCAGCAACCATCTACAGCGAAGACGGCGAAGACGGTGAGGAAGGAGAAGGCAGCAACTTTACCGAGGAGGAAGCAGGGCTTTTCATCGTCATCTTCAAAACGGTGATCGGATTGCTCCACTCAAAAGCCGGCGTTCTCCCGCTGTAACGATCAATCCCTCTATTTAGTCGTACCACACTCCATTCAGTTCATGCCACACCTGTGCTACCTTTTTCCACATTATCCGTTCCGGTTTAAATAAACTAACAAATGTTAGTTTGCTAAACTACTTTCTATTATTTTTGGGCAAAATTGCCCAAATGCATTTTCAGTTATCCGAAGAACATTTGATGATCCAGAAGGCCGCCCGCGACTTCGCCCGTAACGAATGTCTGCCGGGGGTCATAGAAAGGGATGAGCACCAGAAATTTCCGAAAGAACAGATACTCAAGCTGGCGGAGCTGGGTTTTATGGGCATGATGGTAGACCCTGCCTATGGCGGCTCGGGAATGGATACGGTCAGTTATGTGCTGGCCATGGAGGAGATCAGCAAAATAGACGCCAGTGTCAGCGTCTGCATGAGTGTCAACAATAGCCTGGTTTGCTGGGGACTGGATACTTATGGCACGGCAGCCCAGAAAGAAAAATACCTTACTCCTCTTGCCCAGGGGCGTAAGAACGGAGAGCTCTATATCGGAGCTTTTTTATTAAGCGAACCCGAAGCCGGCAGTGACGCTACTTCTCAGCGCACAACGGCGGAAGATAAAGGCGATTGCTACCTGCTCAACGGAACCAAGAACTGGATCACCAATGGCAACTCCGCTTCTGTTTACCTTGTTATGGCCCAGACGGATCCGGGCAAAGGACACCACGGCATCAATGTCTTCATCGTGGAAAAAAACTCTCCGGGGGTGGTCGTAGGCGCTAAGGAAAATAAGTTAGGCATCCGGGGCAGCGATACCCATAGCATACTGTTTACCGATGTAAAAGTGCCCAGGGAAAACCGTATCGGAGAAGACGGCTTTGGCTTTAAATTCGCCATGAAAGTCCTGGCCGGGGGCCGTATCGGCATTGCTTCCCAGGCGCTGGGCATCGCCAGTGGCGCATACGAGCTGGCGCTGAATTATTCCAAAGAGCGGAAGGCTTTTGGAAAAGAGATCATGCAGCATCAGGCCATCCAGTTCAAGCTGGCGGACATGGCTACCCGCATCGAGGCCTCGCGGCTGCTTTGCCTTCGCGCCGCCTGGGAAAAGGACCAGCATCTGGACTTCGCCCTAAGCTCGTCCATGGCGAAAGTATTTGCTTCGGAAACCGCTATGTGGACAACCACCGAAGCCGTTCAGGTACATGGCGGATACGGTTATGTGAAGGAATACCATGTGGAAAGACTGATGCGGGATGCAAAGATCACGCAGATATATGAAGGGACCAGTGAAGTGCAGCGTATCGTCATCAGCCGGTCGATCCTGAAAGGATAGGGTAGCGTATATTTGCGTCATGGCCATCGATCTTGAAAAATACAGAGAAATACAAGCTCAGCTGGGCGGCGCGGTGGTACTCGTCGCTGTCTCGAAGACCAAACCAGTCGAAGACATCCGGGCCCTGTATGAAGCCGGGCAACGGGATTTCGGAGAAAACTATGTGCAGGAACTGGTCGACAAGCAGCCGCAGCTGCCGCCGGACATCCGCTGGCATTTCATAGGACATCTTCAGTCCAATAAGGTTAAATACATTATCAATTTTGTTCATTTGATCCATGGCGTGGATAGTCTCCGTCTGCTGAAAGAGATCAATAAGCAGGCCGCAAAGGCGGGGCGGGTGGTCGATGTCCTGCTGCAGGTGTTTATTGCGCAGGAAGAGACTAAATTCGGGTTGGATCCCGCTGAACTGGCTGACCTTCTGCAGACTGTGCGTGCGACACCGGCCGAATGGGCGAATGTTCGCGTGCGGGGATTGATGGGAATGGCTTCCTTTTCGCAAGACACCCTTGTCATCAAGGCAGAATTCAGGAAGTTAAAACAACTGTTTGATATCCATTTTGCGGAAGCCGGGTCACCTGGAATCCTCTCCATGGGCATGAGCGCGGATTACCAACTGGCTGTGGCAGAAGGCAGTACGATGGTCCGGATCGGTAGTCTGCTGTTCGGGAAAAGGGGTTGATCCTTTGGCTAGCTCTGGCGGAATCCGTAAATTCGCAGGTTCAACATGATCATTATGACGGAGATCAAAAAAGAAGAAGAAGAAAAATCCCTGAACTTCCTGGAAGAGATTGTCGAGGAGGACCTGGCGGCCGGTAAATACAAAACCATCCTTACGCGTTTTCCTCCCGAGCCCAATGGCTATCTCCATATCGGCCATTCCAAATCCATTGTCCTCAATTTCGGACTGGCGCAGAAATACGGTGGAAAAACCAACCTTCGTTTTGACGACACCAATCCCGTAACGGAAGACACCGAATATGTGGATAGTATCAAAGAAGATATCCGCTGGCTGGGTTTTGAATGGGAGAATGAATTGTATGCATCCGATTATTTTGAACAATTATACCAGTTTGCCGAAGCGTTGATCCGGAAAGGCCTTGCCTATGTCGATGACAGCAGCTCGGAACAGATCGCCCTGCTAAAGGGCACGCCTACCACACCAGGCCAGGACAGTCCTTACCGCAGCCGCAGCGTGGAAGAAAACCTGCAGCTGTTCCGGGATATGCGGGCCGGCAAATACAAGGACGGGGAAAAGGTGCTGCGGGCCAAGGTGGACATGAGCTCCCCCAACATGCTGTTGAGAGATCCCATCATGTATAGGATCAAACATGCCCATCATCACCGTACCGGAGAAACATGGTGTATTTACCCGATGTATGATTTTGCACATGGTCAGAGCGACTCTATCGAGAATATCACCCATTCCATCTGCACCCTGGAATTTGTACCGCATCGCCCTTTATACGAGTGGTTTATCGACAAGCTGGAGATATTTCCCTCCCACCAATACGAGTTTGCCCGCCTGAACCTCAGCTACACCGTGATGAGCAAACGCAAGCTCCTGCAGCTGGTCAACGAAGGATATGTCACGGGTTGGGATGATCCCAGGATGCCGACCTTATCGGGCCTTCGTCGCAGAGGATACACCCCGGAGAGCATCCGGCTCTTTGCCGAAAAGATAGGCGTGCAGAAACGGGAGAACCTCATCGACGTGTCCCTGCTGGAATTTTGCGTCCGTGATCATCTCAATAAAATAGCCCTGCGGCGTATGGTCGTATTCGATCCGTTGAAGATCGTTATTACCAACTACGACCAGGATGAAGAATGGCTCAGCAGTGAAGACAATCCGGAAAACCCTGAAAGTTCTCACCGCCAGATGCCTTTCAGCCGGGAACTCTATATCGAGCACGAGGATTTCATGGAGAACCCGCCCAAAAAGTTCTTCCGCTTATCGCCAGGCCAGAAGGTCCGGCTCAAGAGCGCCTATGTCATTCAGTGTGATGAGGTCGTCAAAGATGCGACGGGGAAGATCACCGAGCTGCGCTGCTCCTATCTGCCCGATAGCAAAAGCGGGGGCGCGCAGTCTAATATCAAAGTTCAGGCTACCATCCATTGGGTTAGCATCAAACATGCTATTACCGCGGAAGTACGACTCTATGACCGGTTATTCCGGGTAGAAAACCCTTCCGGTGAAGAAGGGGATTTTAAGGACTATATCAACCCGGATTCCTTACAGGTGCTGCCGGCTGTTTATGCTGAACCGGCATTGGCAGCGGCTAAATTCAGTGAGTTTTACCAGTTTCTCCGGAAAGGCTATTTCTACCTGGACAAGGATAGCTCAGAAGAAAAGCTGGTCTTTAACCGCACGACTACGCTGCGGGATAACTGGGCAAAAGAACAAAAAAAGACGCCGGCTTAGCCGAAAATCTGCCGGCGCCTCCTCCTTATAAAATTAAGTTCTCCCGCTACCGGCTGATTAATTTCCGCCGCCACCTGGTCGCTGAGGGCGATTGGCTGTTTCCCAGTCCTGATACTTTTTATACAGGTCGGGCCCGAGAACGGCTTCGATCCTTTTGTTCGCGGCTTCCCGCAGCGGCTGCAGCTTAGCCATTTTGTCTTCCCGGCTCATGGACTGATCCATGAAAATGTCCCGGGATTTTCCCTGCATATCCATGGAAATGGCTTTCATGGAGTCGGCCTGTACGGGTGTCAGTTTCAGATCATCCTTCATTTTTTGTATCCGGGCTTCCACACGCTGCCGCATAGCAGCTGTATCCATCATACGACCGCCCTGGGCGAAAGCAGATGAGGCGGAAAACAGCGCGATAAATAGGGTGGCGCAAGCGATCAATTTTTTGCTGGCATTCATGATTAAAATAGTTTAATAAATAATGGAGCACCAAATTTGTGCTAAAATCGCTCTTGAAGCATTGGTTTTACGTGGGCGGCAAATGAGCTTTTCTGCAGTCGGTCAATAATTGCTTTTTTGGCGTGAATATTGCTTTTTTACTTTCACTCCCTCAAGCCGTCGAATTGAGCCAAACCACTTTTTATAACCATAATTGCCTGTCTTCAATATTGAGAGAAATTTTACCTAAACTCTCGATCCATGTTTTTACTCTTAGTCAGTCTGTACGAGTTCGGGCAATTCCTGCGTATTCTTTTATGGATATCCCTTCCGATGGTCATTGTCGCCATGCTGGTCACGACCTGGCTGCATTATCGCGGGAAGCGTAAAACACAGCATGAAATGATACTGTACATGGAGGGATTTGATTTGTCGGCGGAACCGGAAATACTCATTGCCGCCATGAGGCGTATGTCTGTTGAGCCGGCTGTGACCGGAGTGCCGGAATCGGCTTTAGCAGGAGAGCCGGAGTCGGCTGCAGCGGAAGATACTATAGACAACATGTACCGGGGCATCCTTTGGATGAAGGAAAAATACGAGCAATACCGCGACCTGGCAGATCAACGGATCGAGCAATTGAAAGAGGAGCTGGCCAAAGCCGAAAAAAAATACCAGGACCTGCTCGACGCTCAACCGCTGGCTCCATCGGTTATAACGACTGCGGGCGGGGAAAAGCAGCGGCTGGAAGAAAAAGATCGTCAAATAGGGGAGCTCCGGGAGCAATTACAGGTCCAGACGCAGAAAACGGAAGAACTGGTCGCTAAGCTGCAACACAGCAGCCAGTTATTGCTCGATATCTCCCGGGAACTGGATACATCGGTTCTGCCGCCGCAGGCGCAGGCTTAATTTTTTATCTATATTCCCCAAACACCTCGCGGAGCGTGTCGGCTATCTCACCCAGCGTACACAAATTTTCGACGGCCTCTACCACGACGGGCATGATGTTCTCGCCCGAAGCTGCTTTATCGTTGAGGTCTTGCAGGATAGAATCGATCCTGCCCGGGTCCCGTCTTCTTTTCAGGGAGTTGAGTTTTTCCACCTGTACCTGGCGGATGCTATCGTCGATACGAAATCCGGGGATCGAACCGGTCTCCGCGGTCTGGAAACTGTTGACGCCGACGATGATCTGCTCTTTTGTTTCGACCCGCTGCTGGTATTCGTAGGCGCTGCGGGCTATCTCTTCCTGGATAAATCCCTGTTCGATGGCGCTGACGCTGCCACCCATCTCATCTATCTGGCGGATGAGCAGCCAGGCGGCGCCTTCCACTTCGCGGGTTAGCGCCTCCACATAGTAGCTGCCTGCCAACGGGTCGGCAGTATCTGCGGCGCCGCTCTCGAAGGCAACGATCTGTTGCGTCCGGAGGGCGATGCGTGCGGCTTCTTCGGTAGGCAGGCTGAGGGCTTCGTCATAGCCATTGGTATGTAGCGACTGGGTACCGCCCAGTACGGCTGCCAGCGTCTGTACGGTCACCCGGGTTATGTTGTTGTGCGGTTGCTGCGCCGTCAGCGTGCTGCCCCCGGTTTGTGTATGGAAACGCAACATCATAGCCTTAGGATCGGTAGCGCCCAATTCCTTCATCATTATGGCCCACATCCGTCGCGCGGCTCTGAATTTGGCGACTTCTTCGAAGAGATTGTTATGTGCGTTGAAGAAAAAAGAAAGGCGCCGGCCAAAAACATTGATGTCAAGCCCCTTTTCCATGGCCGCCTGGACATAGGCCTTACCGTTGCTCAGTGTAAAGGCTATCTCCTGTACGGCTGTGCTGCCGGCCTCACGGATATGGTAGCCCGAGATGGAGATGGTATTCCATTTGGGCAATGAATGGCTGCACCACTCGAAGATATCGGTGATGATGCGCATGGAGGGCTTGGGAGGATAGATATAGGTTCCCCGGGCTGCATACTCTTTCAGGATATCGTTCTGGATGGTGCCGTTGATCTTTTTCAGGTCCGCGCCCTGTTGTTTTGCAAGGGCCGTATAAAACGCGAGTAAGATATAACCGGTCGCGTTGATGGTCATGGAGGTGGAGACCTCTTCCAGTTTGATCCCTTTGAACAAGGTCTGTATGTCTTCGATGGAGTCGATGGCTACCCCGGTCTTGCCTACTTCACCCTCGGACAGGGGATGGTCGCTGTCATAACCGATTTGTGTCGGCAGGTCGAAGGCGACACTGAGCCCCATGACACCTTGTTTTAACAGATAGTGATAGCGGGCATTGCTTTCTTCCGCCGTGCTGAAACCGGCATACTGCCGCATCGTCCACAATTTGCCGCGGTACATATCCCGCTGAACGCCGCGGGTATAGGGAAATTCGCCGGGAAGTTCTTCGGGGGAGGCGCCAGCAGCAGCGGGGCCGGCAGGTTGTGCATCGGCGGACGTATAAACTTCTTTTATTTCAATACCACTGTCTGTAACTATCTTTTTTTCGGGCATACTTTTATTTTCAAACGGCCCGGTAAAGCTACATCAATTTCTTTGCTTCGAAGCTTAGGGCTTCTGAAACGATATCCTGCAGGGATGCCTTTGGATTTTGTACAAGAAGGTCAAGCAGGTGTTTGTTGAGATCGGTGCCAGTGGCCTCTTCCGGTAGAAAAGATCCTATTTGGTTAATGATCAGCATGTTTTGGTCTTTGAAATTACGGACGGCATCCCAGGCTTCAGGAGTTACATACATCTGTTGCGTAACGTTATGCTCAAACTCCTGGCGGATGCTTTGTGTCAGCAGGGATTGCATTTCCCGGGCGCTAAGCCCTTGCGTGTTCAGCCGCTGGATAAGATTGGGCAAGGCAATACGGTCGGTCAGCAGGAGCAGACGCTCATAGGCCTGCAGTTGCAGATGGCGCGAAGCAACACCTCCATCCGCAGGCGCATTCTGCTGCGCCAGCTTTAATTCTTTCCGTTGTCTCAAAAAAAGAAAGACGAGGGTTCCTGCCACCAGCAGGGCAAAGATTACAGCGATAAACAAAAGGTTCGAGTCCATATCCAAAAATATAAAAAGACCGGCGTTAGCCGGTCTTTTTTTTTTATTAAGCTCTATCATCTTCTCTTTGATGCAGCGTATCGACCTTTCGGTAAGCGAGGAAAAAGACCGCCGGGAAGATCAGCAGCGAGAATATCGTCGCGCAGATCAATCCCCCGATAACAACCCGGGCCAAAGGCCGGCTGCTTTCCGAACCGATACCGGTAGAGATGGCCGCCGGAAGCAAACCAATGGTTGCCATGAGGGCCGTCATCATAACGGGCCGGATCAGCTCGTTCACTCCGAGCTTGATAGACGAATACAGCGGGCTTTCGCTGTGCCTGATCAACTCCAGGTTGTGTTTGAAGGCCGTGATCAGCAATACCCCTTCCAGGATACAGATACCGAACAGGGCGATAAAACCAATACCGGCTGAGATACTGAAGTTGGTGCCCGTTATCAGCAGGGCTAAAATGCCCCCCACGACGGCAGTCGGCACGTTGAGGAAGACCAGCCCCGCATCCTTGAGGTTGCCGAACATGACAAACAATAACAAAAAGATCAGGAGCAGGCTGATGGGAACTACCTGGCTAAGCCGTTTGGAAGCGCGCTGCTGGTTTTCGAAGTCACCCTGCCAGACCATGCTATAGCCTTTTTTCAGCTTGACAACCTCGTCCACCTTCTGCTGCGCTTCTGCAATGGTGCTGCCCATGTCCCTGCCGCGGACCGAAAACTTAACAGCCGAATAACGCCGGTTGTCGTCACGGAAGATCAGGCAGGGACCGGTTTTCTGCGTTATATTGGCAATTTCGCGGATGGGAACCTTAGAGCCTGTTTGGGTAGGCACCAGCAGGTTGCCGATATCGTCCTGGGTGGCGCGGAACTGTTCGGGGAAGCGTATGCGAATATCAAATTTGCGGATGCCTTCATACAGCTGCGAGACAGCCTTACCACCGATGGCCATTTCGATCACCGCATTGGCGTCTGCTGTCTGCACCCCGTAGAGCGCCATTTTACTCTGGTCCAGGTCGATGTCCAGCTCGGGCTGACCGATATTCCGGATGACCCCCAGGTCCTCGATACCCTCTACCTTTTTTAGTACTCCATTCACTTTATCCGACTGCGCTTCCATATAGTCCAGGGAATCCCCGTAGATCTTGACGCAGATAGAACCTTTTACCCCCGATACGGCTTCTTCCACATTGTCCATGATGGGCTGGGAGAAGTTGAGGTCCGCGCCGGGAACAACAGCAAGTGCTTTTTTCATGGTGTCGATCAGCCCTTCCTTGGTGATCTTCGGATTCCATTCTTCCTGGGGATACAGCTGTACACCGAACTCGTTGTTATAGAAACCGGCTACATCCGTACCATCATCCGGCCGCCCCGTCTGGGACATGATGCGGCGTACCTGCGGGAATTTGATCATGATCGCCCGCATCTGCTGCGCCTTGGACATGGACGTATCCAGGGATATGCTATAGGGTAGGGTAGCCCTCACCCAGATAGAACCTTCGTTCAGTTCCGGCAGAAATTCCGAGCCGAGGAAGCGGAAGGCGTAGAGTCCGGCTGCGATAGCGATAAAAGAAACGATGAGAGAGGACTTTTTATGCTTGAAAACAAAACGGAATCCGTTCATAACGCCAGCCGTAATGAAATGGACTATCGGATTGTGTTTTTCTTTTACGTTCTTCCGGAGCAGCACATTCACCAGCACGGGCACCAGCGTCAGCGTAAAGATCAGCGCACCCAGCAGCGCGAATCCAAGGGTATAGGCCAGCGGTGAGAATAATTTTCCCTCTACTTTCTGGAAAGAGAAGATGGGCAGCAGGGCAGTAATAATGATCAGCTTGGTAAAGAAAATGGCTTTGCCCAATTCGGCTCCTCTTTTCCGGATCATACCTAATTTGGACAGGCGGTTGAAGCGCTCCATCCCCAGCTCATGCGCCTTTTTATCCAGCAGCACGAATAGCCCCTCGACCATGACCACGGCGCCATCGATGATGATGCCGAAGTCAATGGCTCCAAGTGACAGCAGGTTCGCCGACATACCCATGTAGTTGAGGCAGATGAAGGAAAACAATAGGGACAAGGGGATGATAATGGACACGATCAGCGTCGTGCGCCAGTTGAACATAAACAGAGAGACGATGAGGGTCACCAGCAGGATACCTTCTACCAGGTTATGCAACACGGTATGGGTGGCATACTTGATCAGGTCTTCGCGGTTATAAAAAGGTTTTAGTTTGGTATCCGCGGGTAATATCCGGTCGTTCAGCTTTTCTACTTCGGCCTTCAGTCCCTGGATAACGTGATCGGGGTTTTCCCCTTTGCGCATCAGCACAATACCTTCCACTGCATCCGGGTTATTCTTGTATTGACGCGACCGGCCCAAAGAATCGATGGCGTCGGTACGGCCCACTTCACCCAGGCGGGGCTTGTTGGATATCTTCACCTCCGCGACGTCTTTTACAAGGACAGGAATACCGTTATTGTCTTCGACGATGATATTTTTGATCTCGTTGATGTCGTTCAACAGACCGATGCCCCTGACGACATAGGCCTGGGAATTCTTTTTGATGACATCGCCGCCGATATTGATATTGCTTTTGCCAACGGCATTGGAGACGTCCAGCGGAGTAATGCCGAGGTTGTTCAGCACCTGCGGATTGACCTGGATCTCATAGGTCTTGACTTCACCGCCAAAGCTGACGACATCGGCTACTCCCGGCACACTGCGCAGTTCCCGGTCTACGACCCAGTCCTGTAAAGTTTTAAGCTCGCGGGTATCCCGGAAGTTACTCTCTAAAGTATATCGATATACTTCCCCGGTGGGGCCGGTGGGCGGCTGTACGTCGGGGTCTACGTTTTCCGGCAGATCGGCGTTATGCAAAAGGTTATTCACCTGCTGACGGGCATAAGTATCCTGCACATCGTCTTCGAAGATCAGCTTCACGACCGACAGCCCAAAGATACTGGTACTGCGGAGGCTCGTCTTTTTCTGTACCGGATTCATCGAAAGCTCGATGGGTATCGTAACGAACTTTTCAACTTCTTCGGCGCTGCGGCCGGGCCATTGGGTGATGATGGTGATCTCGGTATTGGTTACGTCGGGAAAGGCCTCGATGGGCATATTCTTAAACGTAATAACCCCGTAAACTACCAGCAGGGCCGTCGCGAAAAAGATGAAATATTTATTTTTTAGGGAAAAGGCCAGAATGCCTTTGAGCACTTTATTCATCCAAACGTAATTATTGCGGGAAGTTAATAAAAAGTTAATCGCTCGTTAAACACGAGTGGGCGAATTTAAAGTTTCTTTTGGCAAAAAAGGTATTAAATCAACAAGACAAATATTTAATTCTTATTTGAGCGCTATTAACAAATCAATAGTAAAACATATGGAATTTTACCCCATCGACCTCATTCCATTCGAGGGCGGGGGCGGGCATTTTTATGGTCCTGTTTACTTTCAACAGGGTAGAGGACAGAGGGGAAAGGCCGTCGATGCGATAAAGGTCCGTGTCAAAGGAAAGATAGAACTGGCGGTATCGCCGGAATTCGGGAATGGGCTTCCCGTTTATTTCGGTCGGGTTCCTGGCGGCGCCGATCATTCCCTCGGCCCCGTATCCCGCAGAAAGGTTCAGCCACTGGGGAAAATGGCTGGAAGCCGGTAAAAAGGAGGCGATATTAAAGGAGAGCCAATAGCTCTGTCCATTATAGTCTTTTAGCATCCGTTGCGGCAGGTTGCTGCCCAGTTCGGCCGGGTGATAGGACGGGAAAATCGTCCCGTGATAAGAATATTTCAGGCTGATACGTTGCTCTCCCCATAACAATTGCTGCCCTTCGAACAGCAGGCAGCCGGCCAGGTTGGCCAGCATATCGCCTTTTGAAAAGCCCCATTTTTCAGAATGGCCGTCCAGGATCTCGATCATGCTCATAAATCCCAGGGCGGTGGCCGTGCCGATCAGGGCGGACGTCCCCGACCGGACCCCGCCCCAATGCAGTATGTCACTCTGGATGGCCGCAATGTTATAGGCGGTAGTCGCATGCCCTACCTTATCGACGTTGAGCCATTCGTTGTTGTCGTTGAAATAGTGAAACTTGCCGCGGGCGAACTTTTTATACCAGAGATAATTGAGGCCGATAGTAACGGCCGTGCCGATGGCTGATTCGACTATGATAGTACCATTGACACGGCCGGGATTATATGTTGTTGACGGTTTAAAAAAGTCCTGTGCCGAAAGGGAAAAACACAGGCAAAATAAAACAAGCGACAGGCAATATCTTTTCAATTGCATGCCCTAAAATAGACAAATTATTCAATAGCTCCCTGGTGTTTCGTATCCACATTCCGGTAAGCCCACGCAAATATCAGCGGAAACACCAGCAGCGAGAAGATCATAGCGCATAATATCCCCCCAATAACCACCCGGGCAAGGGGCCGGCTGCTTTCCGAGCCGATGCCATGGGAGATAGCCGCCGGGAACAGCCCGATCGCCGCCATCAGGGCCGTCATCATAACCGGCCGGATACGGGAATTGACCCCCAGCTTGATGGCGGTATACAAGGTATGGCTTTGATTGTGCATGTGTTCCAGGTTTTGTTTGAAGACGGTGATCAGCAGCACGCCGTCCTGGATACAGATGCCGAACAGGGCGATGAACCCGATGCCGGCAGAGATGCTGAAATTGGTTCCCGTGAGGTGCAGGGCGATGACACCGCCTACGATGGCAAAAGGCACGTTAAGGAAGACCAGCCCCGCGTCTTTCAGGTTGCCGAACATGACAAATAACAGGAGGAAAATGAGCAGCAGGCTGATCGGCACTACCTGCTCCAGCCTGTGAGTGGCTCGCTGCTGGTTTTCAAAATCGCCCTGCCATACCATGGTATAACCTTTTTTGAGATTGATTATTTTATTGACCTTCTCCTGCGCCTCGGCGATGGTGCTGCCCATATCGCGACCGCGGACGGAGAACTTCAACGCGGAATAGCGTTCGTTATCGTCGCGGAAAATGAGACAAGGGCCTGTTTTTTGGCGGATAGTCGCGATCTCCCGTACGGGTACTTTCGATCCGTTCTGCGAAGGCACCAGCAGGTTGCCGATATCGTCTACTGTTCCGCGATAGGCTTCCGGATAGCGTACGCGGATGTCGAATTGTTTAATGCCTTCATAGAGCGTTGAGGCTGCTTTACCGCCGATGGCCATCTCGATGACGGCATTGGCGTCGGCCGTGGCCACACCGTACAACGCCATCCGTTGCTGATCCAGATCGATGTCCAGCTCCGGCTGACCGATGTTTTTTATTACACCCAGGTCTTCGATTCCCCGTACGTCCTTTAATACCTCGTATGCCTGAGTAACCTTCCCTTCCATATACTCCAGGCTGTCGCCGAATACCTTCATACAAATAGAGCCTTTTACCCCTGATACGGCCTCCTCGATATTGTCGCTTATCGGTTGGGAGAAGTTGAGGTCCACACCGGGCAGCCCGGCGAGCCGCTTATGCATAGAGTCGATGAGCTCGTCTTTGGTGATCTGCGGTTTCCATTCTTCCCGGGGATAAAGAATGATGTCAAATTCGTTGTTGTAAAAACCCGTTACATCCGTACCATCATCCGGCCGCCCCGTTTGTGAGGCAATTGTCTTGACCTGGGGGAAATCCATGATGATCTTACGAACCTGTCTGGCCGTCTGTACGGACTGTCCCAGTGAAGCACTATAGGGAAGCTGCGCCCTCAGCCAGATAGCTCCTTCATCCAGCTCCGGCAGGAATTCCGTACCCAATAGGGTAAAAGCATAAAAGCCTGCGCCGATGATCAGGAAGGCCAGGGTAATCGTCGTCTTTTTATGTTTCCAATGGAAAGTAAAACCTTTGACCATCATCGCCGTCAGGAAATGCACAAAAGGATTGTGTTTTTCATGCACATTCTTCCGGAGCAGGATATTGATCAGCACAGGCACCAGGGTAAGGGTCGTGATCAGGGCGCCCAATAAAGCAAACCCAAGGGTATAGGCCAGGGGAGAGAAGAGCTTTCCCTCCACTTTCTGGAAAGCGAAGATGGGCAGCAGCCCGGTGATGATGATCAGCTTGGCGAAAAAGATAGCCTTTCCAAGCTGCGTCCCGTTCTTTTTGATCAGACCCATCTTGGCCATCTTATTGAAGCGCTCCATGCCAAGGTCCCGCGCCTGCTGGTCCAGGATTACGAAGAGACCTTCCACCATTACCACTGCGCCGTCGATGATGATCCCAAAGTCTACGGCTCCCAGTGACAACAAGTTAGCGCTCATACCCATCAAATGCAGGCAGATAAAAGCAAAGAGCAGCGACAAAGGAATGATAATGGACACGATCAGCGTGGTCCGCCAGTTGAACATAAACAGCGAGACCAGTAAGGTGACCAGCAGGATGCCTTCCACCAGGTTGTGGAGAACCGTATGGGTCGCATAATGGATGAGGTTCTCCCGGTCGTAATAAGGTACGATCTTCGTATCCTTTGGCAATACCTGGTCATTCAGCTTATCTATTCTTTTCTTTACGGCCTGGACGACATCTGTAGGGTTCATGCCTTTGCGCATGATAATGATGGCTTCCACCACGTCATCCTGGTCTTCGGCGACTACATGCCTGGCAGAGTCAATGTGATCGGCCCGCCCTACATGACCCAGCCTGGGCAGGTTGGAAAGCTCCACATCCGCCACGTCTTTTACCAGTACCGGAATGTCGTTGGTATTGGTAACGATGATGTTCCGGATCTCAGTAATATCATTCAACAATCCGATGCCGCGGACGACATAGGCCTGGTTGTTGCGAACAATGAAATCCCCGCCGATATTGATATTGCTTTTTTGAATGGCCGAGTAGACGTCCAGCGGTGTAATCCCCAGGTTGGTGAGTTTGCTGGGGTCGACCTTGATTTCGTAGGTCTTGACGCGTCCGCCAAAGCTGACGATGTCGGCGACACCCGGTACGGCCCGAAGCTGACGGTCGATGACCCAGTCCTGCATGGTCTTCAGCTCGCGGTCGTCACGGAAGCTGCTCTTCAGCGTATAACGGAAGATCTCTCCCGTGGGGCCGGTCGGCGGCTGCACCTGCGGCTGTATGCCTTGTGGCAGGGAAACGTTGGCCAGCAGGGAGTTTACCTGTAACCTGGCATCCTTGTCCATGACTCCGTCGTCAAAGATCAGCTTGACAAAGGACAACCCGAAGATGCTGGTCGACCGGAGACTGATCTTCTGCTGTACGGGGTTCATCGCAATCTCGATAGGGATCGTGATGAACTTTTCAATCTCTTCGGCGCTGCGTCCGGGCCATTGGGTGATGATACTGATCTCCGTGTTGGTGACATCCGGGAAGGCCTCGATGGGCATACTCCGGAAAGTGAGTATACCGGACACCAGCAGGAGCACGGTGCAAAACAATATGAAGTAGCGGTTCTTTAAAGAAAAGGCAATAATAGCCCTAAGAAGCTTATTCATCTTCTTTCAGTTTTAATTATGATTAATTGTGCAGCAACTCGCGTCAGGTCAGGCGGGTTTCGTCAGGTCGGTCAGGTAGTAATATTTTTTAACTGTTTAATGCATTATAGATCAGAATAGCCTGGGAGGAAATGACCTTGTCGCCGTCATTTACGCCGGAAGCCAGAAAAGTTTTGTCCCCCACAGTATTGATCACCTGAACGGGCGTGATTTTTACGTCCGTCCTGCTCTTATACACCAGTACATAATACTGGCTGTGGTCGAAGATCAGGGCCTGTGACGGAACGCTCAGGCATTGTTTATTTTCTCTGTCTGACACGGTGATGCTGGCATACATTTCGGGTTTCAGCAGGTAATCCGGATTGGGCAGCACGACCCGCACTTTCATGACTTTACTGGTGGGATCGAGCACATTCATCACTTTGTCAATCTTCCCTTTGAAAACTTTTCCCGGGTAGGCGAGGGTAGTGACGTCGACGTTTTCGCCCTGTTTGATCAGGCTGATGTTGGACTCGTAGACATTTGCCTGTATCCAGACGTTCTTCAGATCGGAGATGGTGAACAGGCTGGTATTATTGTCGCTGCGGATAGACATATTGTTGATAGCCGATTTCTGCACGATAAAACCACTGATGGGAGCCTTGACCACAAATTCGCCCTGGGTGCTGCCGCCATTGATCTTCAATACCTGGTGTACGCGGTTGAGCTCGGACTTCGCCTGTTGTACGGCCACTTCCGCATTGAGCGAATCGGTCATGGACGCCAATCCGCTTTTATAAAGGTCCTTGGTCTTCTGGAGATTGGTCTCGGACAGGCGCAGATTGGTTTCGGCATTGATGAGGTCATTGCCGTATCCGGCCATTTCCGAGCTTCTGATGACGGCCAGTATTTGACCAGCCTTTACATAATCGCCCAACACGACCTTTACGTCCTGGACATTTCCGGAAACCAGTGCGTTGACGGGGACTACATTATCCTCATTAGAGCCCACTTTCCCGGTGAGGGTAATGGCATTGACCAACTGGGACATCGTGACTGTGTCTACCCGTAAAGTCCTCATCACGGTATCCGGGATGGTGAATTTTTCCTTCTCACCAACCGGCTTGGCTTCATTTGACCCACAGGCCTGGAGTAATACACTACCGATGAAGAGAAGAAAAACAAGCGGGCTAATGTGTTTATAGATCTTTTGCATATTGATTCAGATTGATCGTTATCGCTCTTTGAAAGTTAGCAGCAGGTGGTTACCTGTTAGTTAAAGAAATTGGTTCCTGTATAATAGTTGATATCCTCGAATGCGCTGACCCTGTTGAATTGTATAGTGTTCAACTGCAGCGTATTCTGCTTGTAGCTATCATAGAAGTCCAGAAAGTCCAGGAGGCTGATATTTCGTTTCTGGTAGTTGCTCAGCACTTCGTGCAGCAGCCGTTGAAAGTCCAGGTAGAATTTCGGATCGATGGTCTGATACAGTTTCTGCTGCGCAAAAGCCCTTTGCAGGGAGGTGGCTACATTCTCCTCTACCGTGGCCTGCGTGCTGCGTTGTGTGACCTGTGCGCCGGCAATATTAGCCCTGGCAGCCTTTATATTTCCCTGGTTGCGATTGAAAAAAGGCAGGTCGATCGAGGCCCCTATACCGTAGTAGTTGTACAAAAAACTGCCCGCTTCATCATACCCCAGCGATAAAGAAAGGTCCGGTACAGCCAACGCCTTCTGGTAGTTGTAATTGAGCTGGCTGATGCGGGTATTGGTCCGGGCTATCTGCAGGTCGGTCCGGTTGTGATAGGCTGAGTCCATCAGCGTCGTCAACGGAAACTGTGCCGGATCGAGCTTGCTTAACGTTACGGAATCGGTGATAGGATCGATGAAGAAATTGGGCTTCACTTGCAGCACCAGCCGCAGTTCGCTTTCCGTACTATTGACCTGGTTGATCAGGTCGCTGTACTCACTTTGGAAATTATATAACTGCGCTTTGATACGGACGACCTCTTTTTCCGAAATATATCCCTTTCCCTGCTGCTCGGAGAAAGCCTGTACTACCTGCTTCAAGGCCTTGATCTCTTCGTCGTATACCGTAGCAGACTGCCGCAGGTAATAAATATGATAAAAATCTGTACGGAGCGTATACTTCAACGTGCGTAATAAATCAAAAAACTGATATTCCGTCAGGTGAACGTTTTCCTGGGCCAGCCTGACCTGTTTGTTCCGTTTGCCGGCCAGCAGGATCAGCTGGGAAAGGCCGACCGTCGTTTCGTCATCGTTGCCACCGATGGGAAAGAATTTACCAAGACTTCCGGAGTAAAGCGTATGCCCGATGCTGAAATTTGGATTGGGCCAGAGGCGCGCCTGGATGACCAGGGCCTTGTTAGCGTCAATATTATATCGCTGAGCCAATAGTTGCAGATTGCTGTCCAAAAACATTTTTTCGGCTGACTGCAGCGGCAGACGCATGGTGTCCACCTGGGGTTGAGCCAGGGCGAACAGGCCGCTGAAGCAAAAACCGACGAACAGGAAAAGCCACTTTTTTTGCATAGGACTCGCGATTGGGTTTTTAGTGTGCAAAACTATTTTATTTATATGTTAATCAAGGGTTAAGCCCTTGTAAATGCTTTTTGGGGCAACTTATTAAATATAATTTTATTTGCATATATGATGACCTTGCCGGAGCATACCGGCTGAATCGTATATGGCAAGGCAGGAGGTAAAAAGCGACCAATCCGTGTAAAAAGAGTTACCTGGCGGATAAGGTCAGGCGAAGAAGTCTTCCGGCGGCGGGGAAAAAGTATCCTGCGGGTGAGAGAGGATCCGCAGAGCAGGCAGCTCCTGGCGGAATTTGCGGAGCGTTGGAATAAAAAGGGGGGCTACGATGGTCTTTTGCAGATCGGTTTTCCAATGATAGCTTTTGGTAGGGCTCTTGCCCGCATCCTCGTGCAGGTTATAGCTAAAACCGGGCTGTTGGCCGCGTTCCATTTCTACGATCCATTCTACGGCCGATTCTGTTGGATCATAGGTCTTATTGTACGCATAGGAATAATCATAGGTAGAGACATCCCAGGACGTCGGGCTGCCGACACTGAGATTCAGTATCTGCATGGCAATGATCCCGAGAAGAATCTGCCGGCCTATAAAAATTCCGTGTTTTTTCATTGGTGCGTAAAGCTATTCAAAATAACGCCTTCCGGAAGAAATTATTCTTTAACAAATTATCAAAAACTACCAAATTGGTCTTTCTTAACAGCCATTTAACGACGGGCCTGCGGGTTTGGCTGTTTACTCCTGTGGCGTATTGAAACGGAAACCAACCCCATGGATGGTTTCAAGGTTTACATGGGGATCTGCTTTGAAATATTTTCTCAGCTTGGTGATAAATACGTCCATGCTCCGGCCCAGGAAATAGTCGTCTTTCCCCCAAACGTTCAGCAACACCTCTTCTCTTTTCAATATCCGGTTGGAATGTTCGCAGAGGAATTTCAGCAGATCGGCTTCTTTCTGGGTCAAATTGAAGGTTTCCTGCCCGATGGCGAGCTTGAGGTCGGTATAAGAAAAGTTGAGCTGCCCGATGGTAAAGGCCTGTGTTTTTTCAGAGTGCATCTTACGGGTCCTTCGCAGAAATACTTCCATCCGCATCAGCAATTCCTGTATGCTGAAAGGCTTGGTGATGTAATCGTCGGCGCCGCTCTGAAAGCCCTTTAGCTTGTCTTCTTCCATAGACCGGGCGGTAAGGAACAGGATGGGCACCATATCGCTTTGCTGCCGGATCTTGCGGGCTACCGCAAATCCATCTTTATTCGGCATCATCACATCCAACAGGCAGATACCGAATTCATTTTTGTCAAACTTGTCGATGGCTGCCTGCCCGTCGGGGCATAATACCACGTCATAGCCTGCGTCGATCAAATTGTCCTTAATGACATATCCCAGCGAGAGATCGTCTTCCGCCAATAGCACTTTTGTTTTTCCTGCTTGTTGCATAGACATTAGTTGAGGGGGATAAATAATCTGAATTCCGTACCGATGCCCGGAAGGCTGTTGACCTTGATCTTTCCTTTGTGGGCATCGATGATACGTTTGACAAAATCGAGGCCCAGTCCGAACCCCTTTACATTGTGAATATCCCCGGTAGGCACCCGGTAGAATTTCTTGAAAATGTTTTTCAGGTATTGTTTTTCGATGCCGACGCCATTGTCCTTGACAGAAATAAAAAAATCATCTTCCAGGTGCCCGGTCTCGACCACGATATGCGGTTCGGCTGAATACTTCAGCGCATTCTCCAGCAGGTTGACCACGGCCAGCTCCAAATGGGCTCTGTCGGCGTGCACCCGGGAATTATTTTCTTCCATTTTGACTTCCACCCGGGCGCGTTTTTGCTCGATCAGCGGTTGCACTTTACCCAGGGCCTGTTCGATCAGCTGGTGCGCATCGATATCCTCCTTACGGATGGGCAGGTTCTTCGTTTCGATAGAAGCGGTGCGCAATAATCGCTCTACCTGTCCCTGCAGATGCTCCGTCTGGTTCTTGATAATGGTCGCATACCGTTCGAGCCGGTCCGGCTGCTGGGTAATGGAATCCTGCGCCAGCACGTCTGAAGCGATCTTCATGACAGCCAGCGGCGTCTTGAATTCATGGGTGAAATTGTTGACGAAATCTTTTTGTATCTCCGCCAGGAATTTTTGCCGGTAGAAATAAAACAGACTGGCGGCCAGCCCGATGAGCGCAATGAACAATACGACCGTACTCACGATCCAAAAGTCCATCTGCTCCAGGATATATTCGTGCCGATGCGGAAAATACAATAGGATATGATCGGACCCGTCATTGAAAACGGGCAGCTCTTGTGTGACCGGCTTAACCCCCGCATACCGGGAAGCCGGGGCTGGAATAAACTGGTCGTAGATGTATCGCTTTTTTGACGCACTATACGCCCCTAGTCTGCAATCCGTCAATACCCCGAAATCCGCAAATTCATCCTGTATATAATACACCAGGCTGTCCTTGGAAGGGATAGTATCCGCCTTAAATAAGAAATAATTGTCGTTGTTGTCGGGCTTATTGATCAGCTGCTGAAGATTGGTTCCGGGCGCATCATTCATTTCCAGGTCTTCAAACAGTCCCCGGATGCTTTTCACCACATTGAGGTTGAACTGTCTTTGTTCGAAGGAGTAAACTTTCTTCAACCAGTAAAGCTGGACCGTCACCACGATAGTTGCAAGAAACGTGGCGGAGAGCACAATCCATTTTAAGGTAGATGAACGCATGGATGCAAAATTGCTATGCTTTGATCTTATTCAGCCCGAAATCTGGTTAAGTGCTGGTTAAGAGGTGATACAAATATCTGTTATCTTTCTAATGTACAACTACTTGTTAATACAGCAATAACAAAAGTTTTTTTTCGTTAACTCCCGGTAATCCATAAATTCACAGTAGCATTTTTTAATTAAATCACAAGAAAACACCGGTTTATGAAAAAATTTGTCTTGATTGTCAATCTATTGCTTGCTTTTGCCGGATTTGGCTTTGCCCAGACGACACCCGCTTCTACTGCAAAGAAACCGAAAGCAACGAAAGTTGCCGCTGCTAATGCTCCTGCAACTGCTGCCACTCCTGCCGCCGGGCCGAAAAAAGCCGATGGTACTCCCGACATGCGGTATAAGGCGAACAAGGACGCTGCAAAGACGCCGCCTCAGCATTTGAAAAAGGACGGTACTCCTGACAAGCGCTATAAAGAGAACAAGCCAGCTCCTAAGCAGTAGTTCAAGCCCTTAGGCATTTTTTTTGCTAGCATACTGATCAAAAAATAATCATCATGAAGAAACTGTTATTGCTGGCTGTTGTTTTCCTTTCCATGACAGCTATGTCTATGGCCCAAACCCATCACCCGGTTCGTCATAAACGTCACGTTGTTCAGCATCGTCACCATGTCGTGCATCATCACAAGCCAACGCATCATCGCTAAATAAAAAAACCGGAGCTTGCTCCGGTTTTTTTATTTTATGTTCATTTTTTACTTTGCTGTTACTGTAACCTTCGCTTTTTCAGCTCCGGCTTTGCCAGTCCCCTGGTCCCTGCGCAGCGGTTTGCCTTTGGCAAAGTCTACCAGGAAGGGGGCAGCTACGAAAATGGAAGAATAGGTACCGGTGATAACGCCGATCAGCATCGCAAAGGCAAATCCACGGGTTACTTCACCCCCTACCAGGAACAGGATGAGGAGCGTCAGGAACACCGTCAGGGAGGTCATGATCGTACGGCTCAGCGTGTCGTTGACCGACTTGTTGATGATCTCACCGTTGGAAGCATTCCGCATCAGGCCGCTGTTCTCACGGATACGGTCGAATACAATAACGGTGTCATTCATCGAGAAACCTATGACTGTGAGGACAGCCGCAATAAAGTGCTGGTCGATCTCCAGCGGGAAGGGCACTACCTCGTGCAGGAAGGAGAACACCGCCAGCGTCACGAACACGTCGTGCAGCAGGGCGATGATCGTACCCAGCGAATAACGCCAGTCTCTAAACCGGATGAAGATATAGATGAAAATGACGACCATGGCGAAGATAGTGGCTTTGAAGGCCCCTGCTTTCAGGTCATCGGAAATAGTAGGCTCTACTTTTTTGCTCTGCTGCAGGTATTTGTTCGAAACGAATTCCGAATACGTCGTACCCTCGGGCAGGAAAGATTTTACGCCTTCATAGGTGCTTTTCAGCACCAGGGAATCCGTGCTGTTGCCCGCCTGTTTGATCAGGTAGTCGGTGGTGATCTCCAACTGGTTATTTCCGCCATAGGTCTTGATCTCGGGGGTAGTCCCGGGCTGTACCTTTTCCAGGGCCGCGGTCACTGTAGCCACCTGCACCGGCTTGTGGAAATTGATCACATAACTACGACCTCCGCTGAATTCCACGCCTTCCTTGAATCCGTGGAAGAAAGAGCCGACACCCAGCAACAAGACTACAACGGAGATTCCGTAAGCTATCCTTCGGTATTCGATGAACTTGAAAGCTGCATGTTTAAAGATGCGACGCGAGAGGGGCGTAAAGTAATTGAAGTGACGATTCTTATTGGTGTAGAAGTCCGTGACCAGCCTGGATACCAGAATACCGCAGAACAGGGAAAGCAGGATACCGAGTATCTGTGTGGTAGCAAAACCGAGTACGGGACCCAATCCGAAGTAGAAAAGGATCAGCGCCGTAAGCAGGGTGGTGACGTGCGCATCCAATACAGGCGCCAGGCTTCGGCGATAACCGTCCTTGACGGCCAGCTGGTAGCTTTTACCACGGGTCAACTCTTCCTTGATACGTTCGAATATAATAACGTTGGTGTCCACCGCCATGCCAATGGTCAGTACAAGACCGGCAATACCTGGCGCCGTCAGGGTGGCATGCAGGGAGCTGAGCACCCCGATCGTGAACAGGAGGTTAAGGATCAGGGCGATGTTGGCTACCCAACCGCCGGTATTATAATATACCAGCATCAGGGCGAAGATGACCAGGAAAGAGATCATAAAAGCCATAGCACCACCGTGTACGGCTTCGCGGCCGAGAGTGGGTCCTACCACTTGTTCCTGTACGATCTTGGCCGGGGCGTCCAGTTTCCCGGATTTCAGGATATTCGCAAGGTCCTGCGCCTCCTGGATACTTTGTTGAGAGTTACGGCCCCTGCCCATCGTAATGCGGGACTGACCGCCGGTAATGGGTTCGTTGACGAAGGGGGCGGAATAGACGATATTATCGAGCACGATGGCAATCGGCTTGGCGGTATTCTTGGTGGTCATGTCAGCCCAGGCTTTGGCGCCCTGCTTGTTCATGCTCATTTCTACGATAACCTCGCTGGTATTGGGATCGAAATCCTGGCTGGCGTTTTCGATGGATTCCCCTTCGATTCTCGCCTTATCGCTGCCGGGTATGGTTCGGATAGCATAGAGATCGAGGACAGGAATAGGTTTGCCGTCGTCGTCGGCATTCTGTTTGCCCCAGAGGAATTTAAGATCCTGGGGGAAGTTGTTGCGGACGACGGGATTGCTCAGATAAGCGTTGATCGTCCCGGTATCCTTTATAAGGGCACGGGCAATCGGGGCGGGGAACTGGGTCTGCCCCTTGCCATCCTGTTGCGGCTGCATAGGCGGCATCAGGCGGAAAAGGGGATTCTGATTGGCCAGGTTGCTGCTCGTATCTTTTTTGGCTGAGTCCGCGCCTGCGGCGGTCGTGTCTGTCTTTACGCCATTGAGATAGTTCTGCAGCGCTTTGTCGGCATTTATCAGGGGAGTCTGTAATTCCCCTACATTGTATACTTCCCAGAACTGGAGGTTAGCGGTAGACTGCAGGTATTTACGTACGCGCTCGGGGTCAGTGGCGCCGGCCAGCTCCACGGAAATGATGCCGCGATTTTCGTCCAGGCTGATAGATGGCTGCGCTACCCCGAACTGGTCGATACGTTTCTGCAACACCTGGTAGGTCTGCTTCATCGCAGCGCTGGCTTGCTCATGCAGGTAGCTGACTACTGCATCATCAGAGGCGTCGTATTTTATCTTGTTGCGGTTGCTGTTGGCGAAAAGGGGCGCCAGCTTGCCGGTCGGATTTACTTCTTTGTAGGACTCTGCAAACAGGTCGATGAGATTACCTGCACGGGTGAGCTTTTTCTGCGCTGCCAGATCGAGGGCTCTCTGCAGGTTGACATCCCGGGAATTATTGGCGAGTCCTTTGATCAGGCCATCCAGCGCAACGTCGAGCGTAACGCTGATACCACCCTGAAGGTCCAGGCCCAGGAGTAGTTCGCTTTCCTTTGATTTCTGGTAAGTAGTGCCCCACCACGTGATCTTGGTTTCTTTCGTGCTGTCCAACAATTTTTTCTTCCGGGCGTTAACTGCCTGGTCAATGCTGTCCTGGTAGAGGACCTGCGCCTCTTTGTTGCCGGGATATTTTTGGGCGGCTGTTTGCGGATACAGCCGGTGCACTTGTGTTTTCGCCTTCGCTTCCATGGCTGACTCGTGCTTGTTGACGAACCAGGTGAAGGAAAGCTGGTACAGGGAGATAATAATCAATAAAGCAGCAAAAATACTTACCAGTGCTCTCATTGGAAGTTTCGTTTGTTTTTTTTGGAACGGCAAATATAGGTTTTAGAATTGATTTCAACCCGCCTATGTTCTATTCCGGTGATTTTCCTACCTTTGCGCCGCTGAATTTTATCAATTTTATCAAACTATGCAATTATCATCTATTCTTTCCCGCTTTAGCGAGCCGGAAACCTTGAAAATGGCCAAGCTCGGCCGTGAATTAAGAGCGAAAGGCATCGACGTTATTGACCTGAGCCTCGGGGAGCCCGATTTCGACACCCCCGCGCACATCAAGGATGCCGCTAAAAAGGCGATCGATGATAACTGGAGCCATTATACCCCCGTAGCCGGTTATGCCGACCTCCGGGAGGCCGTTTGCGTCAAGCTCAAACGCGATAATAACCTGGATTACAAGCCCGAGAATATTGTCGTCAGCACCGGCGCCAAGCAGAGCTTAGCCAATGTCATCCTCGTCCTGGTGGACGAAGGCGACGAAGTCATCATCCCTACTCCTTACTGGGTTACTTATTCCGAGCTGGTGAAGATTGCCCGCGGTAAGGTCGTGGAAGTGCATACTTCCATGAACAGCGGCTTCAAGATCAGTCCGGCCCAGCTGGAAAAAGCCATCACGCCGAAGACAAAAGCCTTCCTTTTCTCCTCCCCCTGTAACCCCTCAGGGGCCGTCTATAGCAAGAGCGAGCTGGAAGCCCTGGCGGCCGTTTTCCGCAAACATCCCGGGATCACCATCCTCTCCGATGAGATTTACGAATACATCAATTTCGTGGGCAAAAATGAAAGCATTGCGCAGTTTGGCGACCTGAAAGACCGGGTGGTCATCATCAACGGCCTCAGCAAGGGATTTGCCATGACAGGATGGCGCCTGGGGTATATCGCTGCCCAGCCTGAAATTGCCAAGGCCTGTGAAAAATTACAAGGCCAGTTTACCAGCGGAACCAACAGCATTGCACAGAAATCCGCTGTAGTAGCCCTGACGGCAGACTTGGCCCCCTCTTTTGAAATGGTGAAGGAATTCACGGCCCGCCGCAGAAGGACGCTTGAACTCGTAAAAGATATTCCCGGCCTTACCTGCTTCGAACCAGAGGGCGCTTTCTACATCTTTCCTGACGTATCCTATTATTATGGTAAATCCGATGGGACGACTACGATCAGCAATTCCGGGGACTTCAGCATGTACCTGCTCAACAATGCCCACGTTTCTTCTGTAATGGGAGATGCTTTTGGCGAGCCGGCCTGCGTCCGCTTCTCGTTTGCGAACAGCATGCCCAATATTGAAAAGGCCTGGGGCAGGATCAAGGATGCGCTGGCGAAGCTCAAATAATTTTCTTCGCGGCTGCTGCCGCTTGCTGCAGCAGCCGCTCATGTAATGCCAGAACCTGCGGCAGCACGGCGTGCTGGGGAGTCTCATTATTTATGATTACGGCGTCGCAGAGCCGCATTTTTATTTCTTCATCGATCTGATTTTTCATCCGCTGCAACACTTCTTCCCGGGTGATCTTGTCCCGCTGCATGGTGCGGTGAATGCGTAAAGCAGCAGGTGCATATACTCCGATGATAAAGTCCAGGTGACCGGCGGCGTTGGTCTCAAAGAGGATAGCCGCCTCACGAATAGCATAGGGAAAACGCCCCCCCAGCCCTTGCATCCATTTCCGTCCTTCCCGGATGGTCGCCGGATGGACCAAAGAATTCAAGAGCTCCAGTTTTGCCGGATCGGTAAAAACCTGTCCGGCCAGGTATTTACGGTTCAGCACATCACCGGTGTAAGCCTCTTTCCCAAAGTGGGCAATGATGGCTGCGCGCAGCTCCGGATCCTCATTCATGACCCTTTTGGCTTCCTGGTCGGCATAAGACACGGGAATACCCAATACTTCGAAAATAGCCGCAATAGTGCTTTTTCCCGAACCAATGCCACCAGTTAGTCCGACTCGGAACATATTATAGTGTTAAGAATAGCAAAACCCGGCACTTGCCGGGTTTTATTTGAAGTTTTATTTCTTTTCTGCGGCTGCCGTTACGGGCTTGTTCAGATTCTGTGTCCATTCTATCGAAATGGCGCTTTTCTCGATCTTCAGATAGCTGCCGGGGCTGGTTTCGATGTCTACCGTAGTGCCGTCTTCGTTGACTTTATTGATCTTGCCATGGATGCCGGCGATGGTGACGATCTTATCTCCCTTTTGTATCTCTTCCTGGAATTTCTTGGCCAGCTTGGCTTTTTTTGCCTGGGGCCGGATCATGAATAACCAGAACACCAGGATCATGCCTCCCAACAGAATCATACTAAAACTGCTGCCGCCTGCGGGGGATGCTTGTAAAAGAATAAATAATGAGGACTGAGTCATTGTCGTATTGTTTGAATTGAGATTTACGAATGAGATTTATGAAGCTTTCTTTTCTACTTCTACCACAAATTGCAGGGAATAATCCTGTTTGCCCTTGGTATTGGCACTCACAAATAAGGTTTTATGATTAATTCCGCTGCGGCCTTCACTGTTGAAAACGGCCTTTATCTGTCCTTCACTGCCTGGAGCAATGGGTTCCTGCGGCTGTTCGGCTATCGTGCAGCCGCAGCTGGGTCTTACCTGGCCGATGACCAGCGGGGTAGCGCCCGTATTCCGGAAACGGAAAGCGACATCCAGTTTTTGTCCTTCAGGCACCTTGCCATAATCCCGGGTGGAATCCAGCCACTCGATCGTGGTGTACCGGGCGGTGTCGGCTAAGGCAGCGTTTACGGCCTTATTGTCATTCGCCCCGCTGCCACATCCGGCGATACAGGTAAGGACAAGGGTTGCAAGCAGCAGATAACGCATATCGGGTTCATAATTTCTGCAAACGTACTAATTTGCCTTGAAATTGATCTTGTGCATTTTCTCTTCCCGGACCAGCTCTTTGTGGATATTGTCCAGGATGCCATTGACAAACTGGCCGCTTTGGGGAGTGCTGTATTCTTTTGCCAGATCGATGTATTCGTTGATGGTCACCTTTGGCGGTATGGTCTCGAAATAAAGGAATTCAACCACTCCCATTTGCATCAGGATCATGTCGAGGGTGGCGATGCGTTCGGGGTCCCAGTTCTTTAGCTTGGGCTTTATCATATCCAGCACTACTTCTCTCTTTTCTCTTACTGTTTCCAGCAGCCCCTTCGCGAATTCCCATTTTTCCCGGCTGATAATCTCCTGGAAATGAACCGAACCCGGCTTGGCCAGGTAACTCATTAGTATCTGGCAGATCATTTCCCCGTCATCGTCCCAGTTGGTGAACAGTTCTTCAATATGCGCCAGGAAAAGGTCATTGGGTAGTACCAGTCCGGAAAAGATGAATTCCAGCATCTCCTTTTCTTTTCGCTTGTCGCGACCTTCGGCTGAAATATAGGCCTGGTATTCTTCCGTAGCGGCCAACTCCAGGTAAAGGCGGCGGATTAGATCCCTATTATCCTGCAGATGGGGTTTGTCTGTTTCCATTGCTTTTTTCCAGGAATTATCTTCCATTATCTTCCACAAGTATTCGTTCCCTGCTAATTTAATATTCACATTGAGGTCCTGGTGACTGGGAAGATGCTTGGATGCCCGGAGCCGCGAATCGGTTTCCGCATACCGCGCTATTTCTGTAATAAAATAAATGAGATAAGTTAAAAGTTGCCTGGACTGTTCGAAATGCTTTTGCAAAATCCTTACGGGGTCGCCCGGCTTCAGGGTTTGCTCCTGTGCGTCCAGCGTATAAAGCGTCTGCATCACTTTTACCCGGATATTTCTTCTGCTGATCATTATATTATAAGAGCGTATTTAGCGGCTGCAAATATAGGCATTTAATTAGAATATTCTCAAAAGCCTGAATCCGGTGTCGCGGTATTGTGCGGGCAAGGCGGACAGCCACGATTTTGACGTTTTTGTTACGGATGCGGCAGCATCGGCGCAAAAAAAAGCTGACGTAGGTACAAAATTAATGCAGTTATTTTTCCCTGGGACTGGGAAAGGCCCTCCAGGGAGCCTTTTTTTATTGGATTGATTATCAATACTGACAAACAGCCCGTTGCCACCTGTAAGATTGACATTGCCGGTATCCCGACAGCCGGGTCGGACTTACTAAAACTGTAAAAAAGGCATTGCTTAACAGTTTGGTACAAAATTCGTGTAGCTTTGGAAACCTGCAGTACAGGCAGGTTAATATTCCATCAAACAAAACAAATCAATACAACTATGGGCAAAAAGTTAAACGTTACCCCTTTATCTGACAGGGTAATTGTGAAGCCAGCTCCTGCTGAAGAAAAAACCGCCGGCGGTATCATCATCCCTGATACAGCGAAAGAGAAGCCGCAACGTGGTACGGTAGTGGCCGCTGGTCCCGGCAAAAAAGACGAGCCGGTAACTGTAAAAGTTGGAGATACGGTATTATATGGCAAATATGCCGGTACTGAGATCCAGATCGAAGGGGATGATTTCCTGATCATGCGGGAATCTGACATTTTAGCAATTGTTTAATCACATCGACAAATAAAATAATTCTATAATTATGGCAAAACAAATTTTCTTCGACATCGAGGCCCGCAACAAAATGAAAAAGGGTGTCGATACACTGGCCAACGCCGTTAAGGTGACTCTCGGCCCTAAGGGTCGCAATGTTGTACTCGAAAAGAAATTCGGCGCTCCTTCTGTCACAAAGGACGGAGTAACCGTTGCTAAGGAAATCGAGCTGGAAGACCCTATCGAGAACATGGGCGCTCAAATGGTAAAAGAAGTTGCTTCCAAAACAGCTGATATCGCTGGTGACGGAACGACTACCGCTACCGTACTGGCCCAGGCAATTATCAGCGAAGGTCTGAAGAACGTCGCTGCCGGCGCAAACCCTATGGATCTCAAACGCGGCATCGACAAGGCTGTCGAAAAAGTAGTAGCCAACCTGAGTGCTCAGTCCCAGACTATCGGCAATGACAAGAACAAAATCGAACAAGTTGCTTCTATCTCCGCCAACAATGACAGCGCCATCGGCAAACTGATCGCTCAGGCTTTCGGTAAAGTCGGTAAAGAAGGCGTTATCACCGTAGAAGAAGCCAAAGGCACCGATACTACAGTTGACGTAGTAGAAGGTATGCAGTTCGATCGCGGTTATATCTCTCCTTATTTCGTGACCAACAGCGAAAAAATGGAAGCAGAACTGCAGAACCCTTATATCCTCATCTATGACAAGAAAATCTCTGCCATGAAGGATATCCTGCACATCCTGGAAAAGGTTGCGCAGAGCGGTCGCCCCTTGCTGATCATCGCTGAAGACCTGGAAGGTGAAGCACTGGCTACCCTGGTAGTAAACAAACTGCGTGGTACCATTAAAGTGGCTGCTGTCAAGGCTCCTGGTTTTGGCGATCGCCGCAAGGAAATGCTGACCGATATCGCTATCCTCACCGAAGGAACGGTCATCAGCGAAGAAATGGGCTACAAACTGGAAGCTGCCGATATAAAATCTCTCGGCCAGGCTTCTTCTGTAACCATCGATAAGGACAACACAACTATCGTGGGTGGCAAGGGTAAGAAGCCCGCTATCCTGGAACGTGTTAACCAGATCAAGGCTCAGATCGAATCTACTACTTCCGATTACGATAAGGAAAAATTACAGGAACGCCTCGCCAAACTGGCTGGTGGTGTAGCTGTACTGTATATCGGAGCGGCTACCGAGATTGAAATGAAAGAGAAGAAGGATCGTGTCGATGACGCTCTGCATGCAACCCGCGCTGCCGTTGAAGAAGGCATCGTCCCCGGTGGTGGCATCGCGTACATCCGCGCCGTCGAATCCCTGGAAAAGCTGAAAGGCATCAACGAAGACGAAACCACTGGTATCGCTATCGTTAAACGCGCCCTCGAAGAACCCCTGCGTCAGATCGTCGCCAACAGCGGCCTCGAAGGCAGCATCATCGTTCAGAAAGTGAAGGAAGGTAAAGGCGACTTTGGCTTCAATGCGCGTACTGAAGTGTTCGAAAACCTCCTGAAGGCTGGTGTAATCGACCCCACAAAGGTTAGCCGCATCGCCCTGGAAAATGCAGCTTCCATCGCTGGCATGTTGCTGACCACCGAGTGTGTCATCGCCGACAAGCCTAAGAAAGAAGAAGCACATGCTCATCCTGGTGGCGCACCCGGAATGGGCGGAATGGACTACTAAGACGTCCCGCTATCATATTGGAACGGCCTCGCCTCAAGCGGGGCCGTTTCTTTTGTTACAGCCCCGCATCCGTGGGGCTTTTCCTTTTCGTATGTAGTATACAACCCCGTAAACTTGTTCCTGGTTAAGCTCATATTAGGATTGACGGTGCTCTACCTCTTTTTAGGAGGCGCCTGCCCGGCCACCTGCCAAAAAAGCAGTTTGCCGGTCCCTGCCGGCACCACCGGCCTCCGGATGCTGGATACCACCGGCCTCCGGATGCTCGCCCTTGGCGACTCCTATACCATCGGCCAGTCGGTGTCCGAAGCAGACCGCTACCCGGTGCAACTGGTCAAAAAACTTTGTACAAATGAGCACATTTGCTTTGACAATCCGGAGATCATCGCCACTACGGGCTGGACGACAGGCAACCTGCTCGATGCTGTTTCCCCGGAAGGCCCCACCGGCCCCTACCAGGCCGTTACCCTGCTTATCGGCGTAAACAACCAGTACCAGGGACGTAGCGCAGACGAATACAAGGCCCAGTTCACTACCTTGCTGCAGAAGTCCATTGCTCTGGCAGGCAACCAGCCCGCTCATGTGCTAGTCTTGTCAATTCCGGACTATTCGGTGACACCGTTCGGCCAGTCCACCGGCAATGCCGCAGCCATCGTCAGATCGATCGATTCGTTCAACACGATCTGCCATCAGCTGTCTGTGATCTACAAGGTCAACTGGCTGGATGTGACGGCCGAAAGCCGCAAAGCCGCCGCCGATCCCACCCTTATCGCTGCCGATGGGCTGCATTTTTCAGGAAAGGAATATGAGATCTGGGCCCACCTCATGGAGCCCGTTATAAAAGGGATGGTGCGCTAAGTGTTTAACGCCCGGATCGACTTTACCTATTTACGTTTATTTTGTATATTTGTACCAGTTGGTGGGCTCGAATTAATAAGTAATTCGAAAAAATGAATATATCGGAAGTAAGCAATAGTTTAGAGCATATTTCTTTGCCACCAGATCAAAAAAGAGCAATATTGCAGTTAATTGATGCCAAAATCGATAATGATATGAAAGAAGTGATCGCTGAATTGAAGCATCTCGAAAGCAAAATCCAAATGACCCACGACAAACTGAGCAATGAGATAAAAATTGTCTATTGGGTCATTGGTATTGCTATGGCAGTAATGGTATTTATAGTTGCCAAAAAATAACCTTCTCTAAAACTTAATTCCCGTCGTCAGCAGCACCATTCCGCCAGTCTCTTTCAATGAAGCATAAGTATTGGCTTTATCCGCCAGCCGGTAGGGAACATCGATATCCCGGTTGAACGCCATGACATAGGTCAGGTCTACAAAATATCCTTTATTCCGATATCCCACCCCTGCGCTGAGCATCGCCCGGTCAGCTTTCAATCCCTGTCCTGCATAGGGACTGGTATAGTAGGCGCCACCGGCCCGCACCATCAGCGTATTGAGTTTTACTTCACCGCCCAGCCGGGCGCTGAAGCTCCCTTTGTAAGAATTCCGGATGGCCTGATTCAGCGCATCGTAGTAATTGCTGCTTGACCCGTTGCCCGGAGCCCCGTAATGCGGACTGCCCGTGGTGATGTATTCTACATCGGCGGTGATGAAGCCCTTTTGTTGTCTGGCGTCTTTCTGCCCGCTGCCGAATATGTATGAGCCGCTGAGCAGGAATCTCCAGGGCGTGTAAAGATCATACTTGAATGAATTGGCCGGAGGATTTACGTTAGTGATCTGGTCAAGGGAATCAGAGCGGGCCGTTAACGTCTGGCTGGGGTTTTCCAGGTTGGTCACCATGCTGGCGCTGATATTGTCCGTCAGCCCAAAGAGACTGGGGGTGTGGATGGCCAGCCCGAACCGGAAGGCATTGCCTGGCCGGAAGATCACACCCAGTTTGCCGTTGATGCCCCAGCCTTTCGTGGTATAGGTCTCGCGGTAAGTAAAGGACCCGAAACCGTTGTTGGTATTACCGCTGACATCGGTTTCGGTATAAGTCTGATAACGCGTGTAGCTTAGAATGGGAATGCCCAGGCTGCCCCCTATATACCATTTGTCGTGCTGGCTGCTGGCCAGTGACAGGTCTATCTCTGTGATCCCGCCCTTGCTCTGCAGGTTGTTTTGCTGCAGCAGCTGCCCCGCCTTTTGGGGCGCCGCTATAACCTGGGTGGTGCCGTTGATGGTAGCGGTATCGATCAGATAGGTCCACAGCGCCATCCGGGTTCCATAGCTCAGGTTGGGGCTGGCCAGGCCGTTATTGATGCTTAAACCCGAAGCTGCGAACTCTTCCGCATATTGTTCGGCAAAAGAGCTGTAGCTATTGCGACCCTGGTAGGATACCTGGCTATTGAAATTGGCTGTCCGGTTGACGGCAATGGCGAAGGCATTGGTGATCCCCGGGTTGCGACCTTCATAGGCGAACACCGCTCCGCTGGCGCCGAGATTGAAATTGTTGGCGGCAGCAGCCGATTGGTTGGTTCCCAGGTAGGAGCTTTTATCCGTCAGGAAACGCCAGCCGGGGGTGAGAACGAATTCATTGGTCTTGTAGACGCCCAGGCCGGCGGGATTGACGAATCCTGCCGTAAGATCACCGCCCAGGGAACCCATCGCGCCCCCAATGGCTTGTTGCCGGGCAGTCCCGGATGGTGTCGTCCAGGAAGCGCGCAGCGCGTCCTCGGGCAATTGAGCCTTGGCTTGCAGGCATAGAAATAGCCCTAAAAGCGGGAGATACTTTTTCATAGATTAGCTAAGAGAGTGGTGTTGAGTGTTTAGGCTAGTGTCTGCCGGGTCTGCTAAATCCGCCGCCACCGCCGCCGCCACCCATGGAAGGGGAAGGGCTATAAGTGCGGACCGGCTGGCTGCTGGGCTGGTATACAGGCCTGTAAGTATTGTTACTATTGCCGTTATTGCCGGGGCGATAGAAACTGTTGTTGTTGCCGGGGCGATAAAAAGTATTGTTGTTGTTAACCGGTCTCGTGCTCTGACCGTTCAGCGCAGAATTGTAGGCAGAAGTAGTAGTCATGCCCGGACGGTAAAAACGGCTACCGCTGCGGCTGGAAAAGCCGGAGCTGTTCGTGGTGTGGATCAGTCCGTTATTGTAGGCTACCGAATTAAAGGGCCGCAGGTGCGAATAGACGCCCGTAGCCGCCACCCCATGGCCGGCAATTACACAGCCTCCGTAGTAAGGATTGTAGAAATAAGGATTATACCAGCTGTTCCACATAAAATAGCTGTTCCAGGCAAAATAAGGGTCCCAGAATCCAAAACCGTAGGAAGGCCCGAATCCCATCCCGTATCCCATCCCCCCATAAGCAGGATACCCATAACCATAACCAGCGGAAAAAGAAAGACTGCTGGCAGGAGAATAGTAGGAATCATAAGTGCTGTAGTCGTCGAAATAAGACCAGCGCTGGGGGTCCTGCGCCTTCATGCGGATATAATTGTCGCTGGGGGCAGTGCTGTAGTATTCGTCGTTACCGGCAGAAGAATTGTTGGATCCGGACCTGGCAGCTACTTTGCTGCCGCCGGAAGAATAATAAATATCGTCGGTGTTTTGTGCATTGCGTGAGGACGAGCAGCTGCTCATCACAAGGACAAGGGCAACTGCAAAGGTCAGCAAGGTATATAGGCGTTTCATGGCAATAAACTTTATAAGTGCATTATTTTCATTACGAAGTTGCTAAATTTGCCGCTTCTGGTGTTAGGGTAAAGTTACAATAAATAACGTGCCTTATAGGGAAAACTTAACACTTTATTGTTAAAAGCCGATTAATTTAGAAGACCCGATTTAAGCTATGAGCAAAGAAATTAAAAGCCGGAACGAAGATTATTCTCAATGGTATAACGATCTGGTTATCAAAGGAGGATTAGCAGACCATTCAGAAGTCAAAGGATGCATGGTCATAAAACCCTACGGTTTTGCCCTCTGGGAAAAAATGCGCGATCAGCTGGATAAGATGTTTAAGGATACGGGTCACGTGAATGCCTACTTCCCCCTTTTTATTCCCAAGAGCTTTTTAAGCAAGGAAGCCGCCCACGTAGAAGGTTTCGCGAAAGAATGCGCCGTGGTGACACACTACCGGCTGATGAACGATCCGAACGGGGGTGGGGTAGTGGTCGACCCCAGCGCCAAACTGGAAGAAGAGCTCATCGTTCGCCCCACCAGCGAGACCATCATCTGGAATACCTATAGGGATTGGATTCGCAGCTACCGCGACCTGCCCCTGCTGATCAACCAATGGGCCAATGTGGTAAGATGGGAAATGCGCACCCGCCTCTTCCTGCGGACCACCGAATTCCTCTGGCAGGAGGGGCATACGGCCCATGCCACAGCCGTAGAAGCTATTGCTGAAACGCGCCAGATGCTGGACATCTATGCCGAATTTGCCGAAGAATACATGGCCCTGCCGGTGGTGAAGGGGATAAAAACGCCCAGCGAACGTTTTGCCGGCGCCGTGGATACCTATTGCATCGAAGCGCTGATGCAGGATGGAAAGGCCCTGCAGGCCGGGACCTCCCATTTCCTGGGGCAAAACTTCGCCAAAGCCTTCGAAGTAAAATTCTCCGATAAGAACAACCAGCTGGAATACGTATGGGCTACCAGCTGGGGGGTCAGCACCCGCCTTATCGGCGGCCTCGTCATGGCGCACAGTGATGACGACGGATTGATCCTGCCGCCCCGCATCGCCCCCCTGCAGGTCGTCATCGTCCCCATCTACAAAGGAGATGACAGGAAACAGGAACTCGATGCAAAAGGCCGGGAACTGGCGGGCCTTTTTAAAGCTGCAGGCATCAGCGTCAAATTCGACGACAACGATAACTCCCGCCCCGGCTTCAAATTCGCAGAATACGAATTGAAAGGCGTACCCGTACGCATCGCCATGGGCCTGCGCGACCTGGACAATAACAGCGTGGAGGTCGCCCGCCGGGATACGAAAGAAAAGAAAACGGTCTCCCTGGATGGGATTGCGGGGTATGCAAAAACCCTGTTGGAAGACATACAGCAGTCCATGTACCAAAAGGCAAAAGACTATCGGGATGCGCATATCACAAAGGCCGACACCCTGGAAGAATTCGAACGTCTCCTGGATGAAAAAGGCGGCTTTATTCTTGCTCACTGGGATGGTACGGCTGCTACAGAAGAAGCCATTAAGGATCGGACAAAGGCGACCATCCGTTGCATTCCGTTGGACAACCCGGTTGAAAACGGAAAATGTATATTGACGGGTCAGCCCAGCAGCCAGCGCGTGCTGTTCGCCCGGGCCTATTGAGGAATAACTAATTTTTTTTATATTTATGCAGATATGGAAACGATTGTGCCCCCCTCCACCGGTTTATTCGAGCTTTCGGTAGATGCCACTGCTCATGGTTATCTGAAAGATGCCGCACGCTGGGCCAAATTCCTGGCCATAGTGGGATTTATCTTTTGCGCCTGTTTTATGACATTTGCGTTGTTTGTCGGCACACTCTCCGATATGTTCACGACCCTGGGAAGCCAGTCTTTTTCACTCGTCTTTAAAACGTTGATCACCTTCGGTTACGCCGGCCTGGCGCTGCTGAACTTCTTTCCCTGCCTTTACCTTTATAAATTTGCTTCCAAAATGCAAGTGGCGCTGCGGGATAACGACCAGGGGCAGCTGAACCGGTCCTTTAAGAACATGCGGTCCTTTTACCGTTTTGTCGGCGTATTGATGATCATCTGTCTTTGTCTCTTTGCTCTGGCTTTACTGGGGATCATGCTCCAGGCCAAGCTCATGCACCCGGGGACGGGCGCTGGCATATGACCGGTATGGCGCTGTTTTACCGTGTCGAATAATAATTGTAATCTTTTAACAGCGTCTGCAAAAAATCAAGGGAATCCTGGTCACTCGGGATATCCAGCTTCGACCGGATCCTTTCGGCAATACGCATGGAAAGATCGTAATCCCGGGTCTTGCTCACGGTATTGATAATCCCTTTCAGGGTATTGATATCCTTGTCACTAAGCTGCATCACTTTGGGATAACGGGGATGATAGTCTTCTTCCACTTCCGTGAACACCGTATCCTCCCAGGACGTACGGTTTCTTGTTTCGATGAGGATAGTTCCGGCCACCAGGTCGCCGATACGCTGGGAATAGGGGGTTGCAATAAAACAGATCAGCCCGGAGAAGATAAAGATAATCCACCACCAGGGTATGAGCTGGAAGGTTATAGCCAGGACAATCCAAAACGAGGGTATATCGACAGGCAGGAATAACCATCGGATCAGGTATTGACTTATGGAAGGCTGGCCTCCGTCAGCTGCAATGACCTTGATGCGCATTACCTTTTTACCAAAACTTTGACCATTGAGGAAGATCTCGCTCAGCAGGTGATACAGGAAAGGCGGCAGGCCCAATAAGGTGACAATCCCTGCATTTCTAAACCAGGTATCCCCCAGGACCGACTGCAGTGCCCGGCTGCACACCAGAAAATAAGCGACGATGATCGCGAGATCGATGAACCTGGCAACCGCTCTTTTGGAAAAAGGGGCTATTTTGAAATCGATCTCGATGTTGAAGCCGGTATCTAATTTAACCTGGAGCATAGGAGGTTGGTCGGATTTGGCAGATTATAATTATTCGAGTTTACTACTTATATTTATAGGCTCGTCAAATATAATGTTAAATTTTTCCAGTGAGAGAAGGTCTCTTTATTAAAAAAAATATTGATAAGTGGAAAGGTTATCAATATGAGTCTACAAACAATCCTGATGAAATGGCCGCCCGGTTCACCGAACTGGTGAATGACCTGGGATATTCCAAGACATTTTATCCGCATAGCAGGGTCACCCAGTACCTAAATGGATTGGCCTCCCGCATTTACCTGGGGATATACCGTAATAAGAAAGAGGAATCCTCCCGCATCATCCGGTTCTGGAAGACAGAATTGCCCCTGGTAGTGCGCAAACACCACCGGCAGGTCTTGTATGCTTTTATCATTTTTACGCTGTTTGCCGTCATGGCCGCTTTTTCGGCTGCCCACGACGAAACCTTTGTCAGGGGCGTGCTCGGCGACGAGTATGTGGACATGACCGAAGACAATATTTCCCGTGGGGATCCTTTCGGGGTTTACAAAAGCGACAATCAGCTGAGCATGTTCTTTCGCATCGCTGTCAACAATATCAAAGTTTCTTTTTCTGTCTTCGTCGGCGGCTTTTTTCTATCCATCGTCACCATCTGGAACCTTTTTACCAACGGAGTTATGCTGGGGGCATTCCAGTATTATTTCTTTGCCCGGGGGCTGGGTTGGAAATCCATACTGGTCATCTGGATACATGGCACGCTGGAGATATCTTCTATCATCATCGCCGGAGCCGCCGGACTGGTACTGGGAAACAGCATCCTGTTCCCGGGCACGCATGGCCGGCTTTACTCGCTGAAAAAAGGCGGGAAGGACGGCGTAAAGATGATGATCGGCCTGGTTCCGATATTCATAGTAGCAGCTTTTTTGGAAGGATTTGTCACCCGTTATTCCTCGATGCCGGTGTGGTTGAGCATTTTCATCCTGGCAGCTTCGTTATTTTTTGTCATCTGGTATTTCGTCGTTTATCCCATCCAACTGGAGAAAAAAATGAAATCCCTGCCAACCATTGAATCTTGACTACTTCTTCCCGTATACCAGCCCTTCTGCTGCCGCTGTTCCTGTTGTTGGGGTATACGGCGCTGTGCCAGGATAAGGACTCTGCTGTAACAGACGATCTTAACAAAGATTCCATCGAAACAGCCGTGTCACTGCCGCCCGATACTTTTGCTCTGCGGACGCTGCCTGATACGCTGGTACTACGCTGGAAAAGGGACCCCGCCCTTGCCTATGCCAATGACCCCGCCTACTGGCGGAAAGAGCCGGAAAAGCCGGAGGACCACCGATTCCTGTTCGGGCTGCTTAACTTTTTGATGAGCAAAGGGTTCCGTTATACGTTGTATACGCTGCTGATAATTCTCCTGGTCTATGCGATCATTCGCATCATGAACGAAAACAATGTCCGGCTTTTTTATCGTTCACCGAAAAAAAGAAAAGGTCTTTCCGGGCAGGAGCTGCCCGCAGACGAAATGGAAGAGGACCTGGGCCAGCGGCTGCAGCATTTCATCCAAATGCAGGATTACCGGCAGGCTACCCGTTATCTCTACCTGATATCACTGACACTGCTGAACGAAAAGGGGTTGATCCGGTGGCACCGGGAGACTACCAACCAGGAATACCTGCTCCAGCTGAAAGGTTCGGCCTGGGAGACGTCCTTCCGTTACCTCACCGGCATTTATGACAAAGTATGGTATGGCGAATTCCCCCTGGGAGAAACACAGTTCAACCGGCTGCATCATTATTTTGAGGATTTTTATAAAACCGTCCCCGCATGAGCCGAAGCAACCGAACCCGTCGTGTTTCGTCCGGTGCCCTTTTGGGAAGGTATAGCCTGCTGGTTTTGCTGCTGCTCGGTTCATTCTCTTCCTGTACGCGCAAAAAGTCGAAAGATCTGAATCGTCGCATCACCCTTTGGCGAAAAGACGATATTCCCTATGGCACCCAACTAGCTTATGATGGATTGCCTTATCTTTTTCCTAACGCAACGATATCCGTCAACAAAAACTCTCCTTCCACCTTCCGGACGGAAGAGGGGAAGAAAGCTTATATTATCATTGTTTCCAGCCTGGACCCCAAACCCTCAGAGGTCACTGCTCTGTTGAATTTTGTGGGTGAAGGCAATCACCTGTTTATTTCCGCCCATCATGTCGGAGATTCCCTGCTGCATGTTTTGGGACTAAAATCCAGCTGGGGATTTGACCAGGGTATCGAACCGGATAGCCTGCGGTTACAACTATTCGATCCGATCACAGCCGACTATCGGTCCTTTGTTTATCCGGGAGACGCATACGACAACTGGGTATCTTCCCTGGATTCCCAATATGCCTCTGTGATGGGAAGGGACAGCCGCGACCGACCCGATTTTGTAAAATTTAGTTACAAAGGCGGCGGGACCCTTTACCTGCAATTGGCCCCCCTGGCCTTTTCCAATTTTTTCCTGCTGCATAAAAACAACAGGGCTTATTACGAACATGCATTATCCAATCTGCCGGCTACAGTCAGTGAGGTGATGTGGGATGATTATTTTCGTTATGGTGACAGGGACTTTTCAGCGTTGCAATATATTCTCGGCTATCGGGACAGGAATGGCAATCCGCCGCTGGCCTGGGGATTCTGGCTTCTGCTTGTCCTGCTTGCCTTTATTTACCTGTTCGATTCCAAACGGCGGCAGCGGATGGTCCCCCTGATCAGCCCATTACGGAACACTTCCCTGGATTTTATCCGCACCATCGGCCGGCTGTATTTTCAGCGCCGGGACAACCATAATCTGGCTATGAAAATGGTCAACCATTTCATCGACCAGGTCCGGACCCGCTATCGCATGCCGGTGACGGCGCTGGACGAGACCTTCATAGACCGGCTTTCCTATCGTACCGGGTACCCGAAAGAGTCGCTTGCCCGGCTGGTAGGATATATGCAGTCACTGCAGGGCAAGGCCTATGTGCCGGATGAGGAACTGCTGGATTTTCATCGTCAACTCGAAGCATTTTATAAATTAGTATAAATCATGGAAGAAAATTTATTCGAACAAAGGACCGACCTGGAAGATTTACAGCAGTCAGTACAACAGTTGAAGACAGAGATCGGCAAAGTCATCGTCGGCCAGGAAACCATGATCGAATTGTTGCTGGCCGGCATTCTGGCGGATGGTCACATCCTGATCGAAGGCGTGCCCGGGGTTGCCAAGACATTGACGGCTAAGCTCCTTAGCAGGTCCATTTCCGTTGGTTTTTCCCGCATCCAGTTTACCCCGGACCTGATGCCCAGCGATGTCATCGGGACTACCGTGTTCAATCCCCGGGAAAGCAATTTCCAGTTTAAACCCGGCCCTATCTTCAGCAATATCGTTTTGATAGACGAGATCAACCGTGCTCCTGCCAAAACCCAGTCGGCTCTCTTCGAAGTAATGGAGGAACGGCAGATCACCGTTGACGGCCAGACCTGGCACCTGCAACCCCCGTTCATGGTGGTAGCTACGCAGAACCCCATCGAACAGGAAGGCACCTACCATTTGCCGGAAGCTCAATTGGACCGTTTCCTGTTTAAGATCAACGTCCAATACCCTACCCGGGAACAGGAATTCCACATCGTGTCCAACCACCACCAGATGAAGGGTCAACAGCGCATCGAAATGGTACAACCCGTGCTGACGGCCGACCGGATCGAAGCCCTGCGGGATAAAGTGCGCGGCTTGCACGTGGAAGAAAAGCTCATCCACTTTATAACGGCCATAGTAGGGGCGACCCGTAATCACAAGGCCATATACCTGGGTGCTTCGCCCCGCGCCTCCATCGGGGTCCTCAACGGGAGCAAGGCCCTGGCGGCTATGCGGGGCAGGGATTTTGTGACACCTGAAGACATCGTTTATACCGCACCTGCCGTCTTGCGTCATCGCATAGTACTGACGCCTGAAAAGGAAATGGAAGGAGCCTCCGTTGATGAGGTCATCGAAGAGATCATAAAAGGGATCGAGGTACCAAGATAACATGCTTAAACGATTTTATAAATCTCTGTTCTTCTCACGGCGCTTCTACTGGGCGTTCGTAGCGATCATCTTTTTATTTGTCTTCTCCTATGGACTGCCCTTTCTCTTCACTATCGCCCAAATTCTCCTGCTATTCCTGTTCGTGGTGACCATCCTGGATTACATCGTGCTGTTTTCGCGCCGGGACCCCGTTACTGTACGGCGGGAAATGTCCGATCGCCTCAGCAATGGCGATATCAATCCTGTACAGCTGGCCGTCAAAAACCAGTACCCCTTTCCAGTGCGCTTACGCATCATTGACGAGCTGCCCGACCAGTTCCAGGAGCGGAATTTTTCTTTGTTCGTCAACCTGAAAGGAGGGGAAAGCCAGCCCCTTAACTATACGCTGCAGCCAAAGGAAAGGGGGGAATATTTTTTCCACGCCATCAATGTATTCATCAAAAGCCCATTCCGGCTGCTGATCCGGCGTAAGATACTGGATGCAGAATCGATGGTGCGCGTCCTGCCTTCCTACCAGGCCCTAAAACAGTTTGAATTACTGGCAGGGGCGAACAACCTGGCCGAGGCCGGCAACAAACGCATCCGCAAATTGGGTCATAGCCTGGAGTTCGAACAGATAAAGGAATATGTTATGGGAGACGATATCCGCAGTCTCAACTGGAAAGCAACGGCACGCAAAGGCGGACAGCTGATGGTCAACAATTTCACCGATGAAAAAAGTCAGCAGGTCTATTGCCTCATCGATAAAGGCCGCGTCATGAAAATGCCCTTCGACGGCATGAGCTTGCTCGACTATGCCATCAACGCAACACTGGTGCTTTCCCGGGTAGCATTGATCCGGCAGGATAAAGCCGGCATCCTGACTTTTGCAGACCAGATCGGCACTTTTCTGCCGGCAGGCCGGAAATCCATGCAGATGAGCCATATCCTGGAAATACTCTACAACCAGCAGACGCGCTACCAGGAGACGGACTATGAAAAAGTATACGCGCTGGTACGCACCCGTATTACCCAGCGGAGCCTCCTCGTATTGTTTACCAACTTCGAGTCGCTCTCCGGCTTACAACGGCAAATGCCTTATATCCGGGCTATTGCTAAAAATCACCTGTTGCTGGTCGTTTTCTTTGAAAACACCGGTTTGCAGCAGCTGCAGGAAAAAGAAGCCGAAGACATCGAAATGGTGTATGAAAAGACCATCGCCGAAAAATTTGCCTATGAAAAACGCCTGATCGTAAAGGAATTGAACCAGCACGGCATTCTTACCATTCTTACGGCCCCTGAAAATCTTACTGTCCAGACGGTGAACAAATACCTTGAAATAAAGGCCCGGCTGGCGATTTAGCGCAATGCCCGGCCAGTTGGCGATTTAGCCCAATTGACTGATCTTTGCCGCGATGGAAAATATCTTTGAATTTGGACAGATGTTATTGATCGATAAACCCATTGACTGGACTTCCTTTGACGTAGTGCGTAAGTTAAGGCGCCAGGTAAAGACCAAAAAAGTCGGTCATGCCGGAACTCTCGACCCGCTGGCTACCGGTCTGCTCATTCTTTGCACCGGCAAGTATACCAAAAAGATCAACGATTATATGGCGCAGGAAAAAGAGTATACCGGGACGATCACCCTGGGCGCCCTGACTCCGACCTATGATCTCGAAAGTGCTCCCGAACAACTTAAGGACTATACCTTTGTCACCCCCGAACTGGTTACCGCTACCATTACCAGCTCTTTCACCGGCCGGATATTACAGACACCCCCTATCCACTCTGCCATAAAAGTAAATGGCAAAAGGGTATACGAGCTGGCCCGGAAGGGAAAAGACGTCAAGCTCGAACCCCGGCCAATTACTATCAGGGAGTTTGCCATTACCGGCTTCCAACTACCCGTCCTGACTTTCCGGGTCGTGTGTTCAACAGGCACCTATATCCGAAGCCTGGCCAATGACCTGGGGGCGACCCTGGGTTGTGGTGGTTATCTGAGCAGCCTTCGTCGTACGAGGATTGGGGAATTCAAAGTGGAAGATGCGATGGGCATCGAGGCGGCCGAGGCCTGGATACAAAGTAAATTTGAGGTATCCGGCACGAAGCCAAATGGGACTTCTCAGAACGGGTAACCAATACCCAGCTGGAACTGCCCTTTGAATACTTTCAGGTCCTTGAACCACTGGTTGCTGTCATGTATCCGCTGCGGGTCTTTCAGCTTGTAGGCCCAGTCCAGCCGGATTAGGAACCAGTCGAAGTCCATCCGCAGACCCGTACCGGCGTCGACGGCAATCTCCTTATAAAAACGGTCGAGCTGGAAATCACTTCCCTGTTGTTCCGGTGTCCGGTCAATCGGGTGTCGGTCCCAGATATTGCCGGCGTCTACATATAGTGCGCTGAGGAATTTTACGCCGAATACGGTGCCAAGAGGAAAACGGTATTCGGCATTCCCTTCCAGCTGTATGTCACCGAAGCGGTCGAGCTGGCCGCCATTGGCCGTATCATAGAATTTAGAGGAGCCCAACCCCAGCTGACGTACCTGCCAGCCCCGCATGCTATTGGGACCGCCGGCAAAAAAGGCTTTGTAGAAGGGCAGGGTCTGCTCCCAGCCGTTGCCCTGTCGACCATAGGCAAGCCCGGCGCCGCCATAGGCATGCAGGGCCAGCTGCGATCGCCGGAAGTCGATGTGATGCCTGAAATCGATTTCCCCCTTGATAAAGCGCCATAGGTCGCCTTCGTCCAGCTTGCGGATAAATCCTGCCAGCGCCCCGCTGGACTCTGCGCTGACGGTCAGGTAATTGGTCCGGTTCTCGTGTTTCTTAACGGACTTGTAGACAAACTGCTGGCTAAGGACGAGTCCACTCCTGAAAGCCAGGTTCAGGGAGGGGAATTCGTTGAGATAACGCTGGAAGCTGTCTGTCTTGATCAGCTTGGTATATTCGAGATTTAAAGGCCGCCAGAGAAAAGACTTGTTTTTTGCGGTCCATTCCCAACCAAAGGAGGCATTAAAGGATCCGACGGTAAAGAATTGGCGTCTGTCGATATAGGAAGCATTGAAATTGATGATCGTGCGCAGACTATCCCGCCGGACGAGCTGCTTGGAGGAATTCGAAGGCGGCAATCGCCGGGGAAAGGAGATGGTATGCGAAATGCTTGCCTGCTCCGTCTGGATAAAGTCTTTGCCCAGCTCAATACCCCCCCGCAGATTGGTAGAGGTAAGCACCGATTGTTTGAAGGCATTCCGGTTTCGCAGACCCAGGTTGATATTCATCCCGAACAGGTTGGTGGCGGTGACGATATCGTTGGTATTGCGGCTGGCCTCCAGGTCTGCGGTGAGGTATTGCTTTTTGGCAGGGTATAATTTCAGGGTGGCATCCAGCACGGAATCCGAACTATCCGAAGGAGTGAAACTGATAGTAGCCTGCTGCCAGGCTCCCATCAGGTTGAAGCGGTTGAGCGTCCTGGTTACATTCTCTACCTTATATAAACGTCCCGGCCGGAGATAAATATTGCTGGTGAGAATAAAGGGCTTGAATTTGTCCGCCCGCGAGATGATGATGAGTCCCCGCGCGCTGGTTGTATCGATGGTACTGACGGTAACGGTATCTTCGAGGATGATGGGCAGGTCGGGATAGACCGTCACGCGCCCGATGGTGTATTTCTGCAGGTGGGTGGAATCCCGGACAGGCCGCTGTTGTATAACGACATTGATGGTAGGATGTTCCCTTTTCTTCCTCAGCTCGTCGAGTAAGGCTGCCTGCTGGAAGGGGTCCAGGTTCGGATCGATAAGGGCGGCGACGACCGTATCCTTCACGACGACCAGGTCCTCCTTCGAAAAACTATAATAACCGTTGTTACGGAAAAGGAGGACCAGCCGGTCCAGCTCCGCCGAAAGCACTTGTTTGGAATAGGGCTTCCCTTTTTTCAGCAGCGACAGCGGCTGACTCTGCAGGGCCAGATGCTGTAAAGCCGGCGTCGACAGATCATAGCCGATGGAATCCAGCTTCAGCTGTTTGCCCGGAAAGACCGTGAAATCGACGATGACCCGGTATTGGACACTCCGGGTGCGACTGAACCAATGGTGGATATGAACCGTATCCCGTCGTACCGTATCTTTAATGCCGGGATTATAATAACCGGTCGCATTGAGCAGGGAGACCATATAACCGATGCTGCGCCTGACGTTGGCCGTGTCGAATACCGGGGGGTACATCACCGTATTAAAAAGGCCGAGGATGGAACGGACCTGCGTACGCAGGCTGTCGTCCAATTGGTTGGACAGCTTGGCGGACAGATCAATTTTTTCTGACTTTGGAAGATTGCCCTCGACCTTAATATTCGTAGCAAATACAAAGGGCTGGTTTTGAGGAAATTTCCTCGCGGTCGTACAGGAAAAAAGCAGGGATACAAGGATGACAGACAGTAAGAATACGGGTTTGAAAAAAGATACAGTAACTTGCCGGCGCTGTGAAATAAACTGATTGAGCAAACCCACTTCTATTTTTAACTTTTTGGATATAATCGATATAATCGAAGAGTCATGGTAACAAAATCGCAGGTCAAATATATTCAAAGTTTAGGCCATAAAAAATTCCGGGATGAAGAAGGGGTATTTATAGTGGAAGGTCCCAAGATCGTGGGCGAGCTGCTCCAGGCCCCCGGTATGCGTCTGCGGCAGCTATACGCGCTGAAAGAATGGAGTGATCCCGCTCCCCGCGCCGCTGATTTTCCGGCAATCGAGGTCAGCGGGTCCGAGCTCGAACGGCTTTCCGGCCTGTCCACGCCCAACCAGGTGCTGGCCGTCTTCGAAAAACCTTCCTTCCCGGCTTCGGATCCCGGCTCCGGGCTCAGCCTGGTGCTGGATGGCATCCAGGACCCGGGGAATTTGGGTACGATCGTCCGCATTGCAGACTGGTTCGGCATTCAGCGGGTCCTGTGTACTCCTGACAGCGCGGATGTTTTTAACGCGAAGGCTATCCAGTCGACGATGGGCAGCATCAGCCGCATACCCGTCGTCTATACGGACCCCGGCCTGCTGCTCTCCCGTTATCCCGGACTGCCCGTTTATGCCGCGGTACTGGAAGGACAAGAATTGTATGGAATGGAGCGCACCCGCCGCGGATGGATCATCATTGGGAATGAGTCCAAAGGCATTCGTCCGGCCCTGCTGGAACATGCGACACACCGGATCACCATACCCGGGGTAGGGCAGGCGGAATCGCTGAATGCGGCAGTAGCGACGGGAATTATCCTGTCCCATCTTGTCAGTTGATCCTCCGGCCCGAGCCCTTTCGCCGCTACCTGAACTGGATAGCCCTTGCCGGCTGCATCCGGCGTACAACTACCGTCGGGATCATCAATACCAGGAAGCAAATCACAAAAGTGCCCGCATTCACCAGCGCAATATGCCACCATTCGAGCTTGACCACGGCCTTGGAGATAAAATAAGCTTCCTCCCGCAGTCGCACGAAGCCATAACGGTCCTGTAGCCAGCAGATCAGCAATCCGGCGATATTTCCCAAGGCCAGCCCAAACACCGTAATATAACTTCCCTGATAAAGAAAAATGCGTTGGATGGACAAATTGGGCGTGCCGACGGCTTTAAGGATACCGATCATACGGGTGCGCTCGAGCACCAGGATGATCAGGCAGGTCACGAGATTGAGGGTGGCAACGACGATCATGATGATCAGCACCAGGACGATCGTCGTATTCTGCAGGTCCAGCCACTGGAAAATATTGGGATAGATCTCTTCTGTGGTGCGGCTGCCCCAGGCCTGGGGTAGCTGGGAAAAAATAATGCTATCGACGCGGTCGGCATCGCGATAGTCGGTCGTAAAAAGCTCATACCCGCCAATCTCGTTTTCCTTCCAGTTGTTGAGCCGTTGTATCAGTTTCAGGTCTCCGATGGCTATGACCTTGTCGTAGTCTTCGATGCCTGTCTTGAAAATACCGGCAACGGTGACTGGCCTCACACGGGGCTGCCCCTGGGACTGGATAAAATAAACAAGAACCCTGTCGCCCGCCTTTAACTTCAGCTGATCGGCGGTATATGAAGAAAGGGCTACCTCGCTACTGTAACCACTGTCGGAAAAACGAGGCCAGCGACCGCTTTTGAGGAACCCCTGCAGGTTGCCGAAGTCGTAGTCCCTCTCCACTCCTTTCAGCAGCACATACTCGATGCCCTCCTTGCCGCGGATGACGGCATTCTTCGTGGCAAAGGCCTGTACCGTTTTGACGGCTGCATTGCTGTGGAGCGTACGAAAGACCGTATCGCTTTTTTCAATGGGTAATTCCTCCGCCAGCGGACCCCTGCTGGGAGGAAAATGCTGTACCCGGATATGTCCCCAGAGGTTGAAGACTTTCTGGCCGACCGCATACTGGAAACCATTGGTAAAGGCCAGGGTCACCAGCATGGCCGCGACACTGATGACAGTCGCTGCTATCGCGAGCCGGATAATAAACCGGGAAAATGATCGTTGCCGGTTAAAAGCGATGCGCCGGGCTATAAAGGCTGCTACGTTCATTATCGTCAAAAATACTTAATATTGGCTTACTTAATTCATCTGCTATGAATCGTCTTTCTTTCGTATTGCTGCTGACTATTCTTTCCTTTGGCGAGTCTGCAAAAGCGCAAAACCCGGACTTTGTCTATTCACCGGTCATCCGGACGCCGCAGCTCTATATGGCCGGCAACCAGCTCGGTTATCCCATCCTCCGCCTGGGCAGCAGCGATCAGATGGAACTACACTTCGACGACATCCAGGGAAATGTAAAAAGTTATTACTATACCATTCAATTGTGCAATGAGGATTGGACTCCGGCTATTGTGAGCGAATTCGATTATATCAAAGGCTTCACCCAGATGCGGATCGATAACTATCAGCTTTCCTCCGTGGCCCTGACGAGATATACCCACTACCAGGCGGTGCTGCCGGATCCTAACTGCGTCCCCATCCATTCCGGCAACTATCTACTGAAAGTCTTTCTCGATGGGGATACGTCGAAACTGGCTTTCACCCGCCGTTTCCTTGTCACCGATGCAAAATCTACCATCCAAAGCCAGCTTCTCCAGCCGCTGAACTATCAAATTGCCCGTACTCACCAGCGTTTGCAGTTCCGGGTGAACGTAAACGCCGTCAATCCCAACAATCCGCTGGACCAGATAAAAGTGGTGGTGCTGCAGAACTATCGCTGGGACAATCCTATCCGGGGTCTCAAGCCCACCTTCTATTCGAATAACAACCTGGAATATAATAATGACGATGACATCGTGTTTGAAGGCGGCATGGAGTGGCGTTGGCTCGACCTGCAGAGTTTTCGGTACCAGAGCGACCGTGTCCAGTCTGTCAACTATACGAAGACGGCGACGGTAGTGAACGTCCGGCCGGACGGCGAACGTTCGCGCATGGACTATTATTTTTATAAGGACTACAACGGCAACTTTTTCATCCAGACTACGGAAAGCATTAATCCCTTTTGGCAGACAGACTATGCTACCGTACTGTTTAGCTATGTGCCGCCCGGCAACAGTCCTTATCCCAATAGGGATATTTATCTGCTGGGGAAATTCACCGGTGGATCGCTGGATGATTCCAGCCGTATGACATTTAATCAAGACAAAGGCCGGTATGAACGGAGCTTTTTCCTCAAACAGGGTTATTACAATTATATGTATGTTACGGTTGAGAAAGGGGATGCGGAATTAAAACCCTCTTTTATGCTGACGGAAGGCAGTCACGTCGAGACAGAAAACGACTATATGATCCTTGTGTACTACCGTGCGCTGGGCGCCAGGGCCGATGAGCTGGTCGGGATCGCCCGCTTCAATAGCCTGAATAAGAATTTATAATTATTTGATTTTTGTTTCATCGTTTCGCATTATCTTTGTGCCGGCAAAAGTCTTATACGACCAGCTCCCGCTGAACCCCGCCAGGGCCGGAAGGCAGCAACGGTAGGTGGTCGTAGCGGTGCGATATAAGTAACTTTTGCCATTTTTTATTTCCCTCCCCCCTGGTTACTATAAGCTCTTCGACTACTGACATTCTACTCTCTGCAGTATATTTATTTATTAATTAGTATCTTTATTGAACAAAGAATAAAGCAATAATTTTATGAAATTCTTCATTGACACAGCCGACCTGGCACAAATTAAAGAAGCAAACGATTTAGGAATTTTAGATGGTGTGACAACCAATCCCTCACTGATGGCGAAAGTCGGCATCTCGGGAGAGGCGGCGGTTACCAACCATTACAAGACGATCGCAGAACTGGTGGACGGAGATGTAAGCGCGGAAGTGGTATCTACTACATTCAATGAGATCGTTGAAGAAGGAAAAAAGCTCCATGCGATTCACCCCAATATCGTGGTGAAAGTTCCGATGATAAAAGAAGGTATCAAGGCATTGAAATGGTTTTCTGACAACGGCATTAAGACCAACTGTACGCTGGTGTTTTCTGCCGGTCAGGCTATCCTGGCTGCAAAAGCAGGCGCCAACTATGTATCCCCTTTCATCGGCCGCATCGATGACAGCAGCTGGGATGGTGTAGAGCTGATTGCCCAGATCGCCGCGATTTATGACATCCAGGGTTACGAAACAGAAATACTTGCCGCTTCCATCCGTAGTCCCTTACACATCGTAAAGTGTGCAGAAGCCGGCGCCAATGTCATTACTTCTCCGCTTGAACCCATCCTGGGCCTCCTGAAGCACCCGCTGACGGATCTCGGGCTGGCTAAGTTCCTCGAAGACGCCAAGAAATTTAAATAATAATCCGGGTGGACCTGGCGTCCACTAGTAATGGATTCTGCTCTATTTGGGGCAGACCGAGGGTTACAGGCAATTCCTGGCAGCGGGAAGGTGCCCTGTAACCTTTTTTTTGGCAAATCTCACAACTTCCCTCCATCGTTTTTGGTCATTCTTCGGGCTTAAAAGTTTCAAGTTTTTTTAGAGATTATTTGCAGAACTTTATGCGCATCCCCGGAATCATTTAACCGGCCAGTAAGCTAAAAATTAAGCATGCGCGACATTACCCACAAACAAATCAGCTTACGTACCGCCCGGGCCGCGGGCGTACTCTTCTGCTCCGCCACAACGATCGAGCTCATCCGCAACGAAAAGCTTCCCAAAGGCAATCTTTTCGACGTAGCCCGCGCTGCGGGTTTTCTCGGCGCCAAGGCAACGCCGCAATTGCTGCCCCATTGCCATCCCGTTGCTATCGACGGCATGGAAATGGAATTCGAATTTTTGGACAAAGAATTACACACTGATCTTTTTGGCGAGGCCATTGCCGGCAGGACGGGCATCGTGATAAGGGGTGAGGCCCGCTCCATTGGCCGCACCGGCATCGAAATGGAAATACTCACGGGAGTCTCGGTAGCGGCCCTTGAGATATATGATATGCTGAAGCCGGTGGATAAGGTATTGGAGATCGGACATATCCGTCTGCTCGAAAAGAGGGGTGGGAAAAGCGATCGCGAGAGATATTTTGCTACGCCGCCTACCTGTGCCGTGCTGGTCTGCTCGGATTCCACTGCCGCCGGCCAGCGGGAAGACAAGAGTGGTAAAGTGATCAGGGAAATGCTGGAGGCGGTAAACGCCTGGGTAAAATACTATGTTATTGTCGCCGACAACAAAGAAGATATCCAGTATCAGCTAAAGGAATGGGTAAAAGAAGACGTCCATTTCATTTTCACTACCGGAGGCACCGGGCTTGGCCCCCGGGATAATACGGTCGGCGCTGTTAAAGAACTGCTCCAACGGGATGCCGATGGCATAGCCGAAGCCATGCGCGCCTATGGACAACAGCGTACGTCTATGGCGATGATGAGCAGGGGGGTGGCCGGTTCCATCGGTGATACCCTGGTCGTGACCCTGCCCGGCAGCAGTGACGGAGCAAGGGAATCGCTGGAAGCCATCCTTCCCGCTGTATTTCATGCACGCAAAATGATGAAAGGAGGTGGACATTGATCGACTACCGCCAGGCCCAACAACTTATATTACAGCAGGCCCAGTCCTTTGGCCACGAAGAATTGCCGTTGGAATTGGCTTTTGGCCGGGTACTGGCGGAGACGATCCGTGCCGACCGCGACTACCCGCCTTTTCCAAGGGCTACCATGGATGGATATGCGCTCCGTTACAGCGACCTGGAAAAAAATATCCGCCGGTTTACTATCGCCGAAACCTTGTTTGCCGGTGATACAGCGACCCGGACCATTAGCGAAGGAGAATGTTATAAGATCATGACTGGTGCGGCCGTACCCGGGTCCGCCGATCTTGTCATACGTAGGGAAGATGTGAAAGAAAGCCCGGCCACGATGGTTTTACGCGATGAGGTGGAAGAGGGGTGGCGCCTGTTTCAAAATATTGCCCGTCGTGGTGAAGACTTGCAGGCGGGCGCCGTCGTCATCGACCGCAATTGCCGCTGCGAGCCTGCTGTCATGGGACTGCTGGCCACCCTGGGTAAGACGACGGTGAAAGTGGAAAAGCTGCCCCGTATAAGCCTGATGACTACGGGTAATGAGGTCGTGCCGGTAGGGACCCCGGTAAGCCCCGTGCAGATACGCAACAGCAACCGCTGGTTACTCGAAGGGGCTTTAAAAAAAGAAGGGTTCGACCTGGCCTCTTTTGCACATGCGCCTGATGACCCGGCAGCCTTGCGCCAACACCTGCAGCAGGCACTCACCAGTGATGTGGTGATTCTTTGTGGCGGTGTATCTGCCGGAGATGCGGACTATGTGCCCGGTGTGTTGGAAGAGCTTGGGGTAAAAAAATTGTTTCACAAAATGGCGATCCGGCCAGGTAAGCCCACCTGGTGTGGAATAAGGTCCCGCCTCCACGATGATCCAGGTCAACCGTCCCGGGAGACCATGGTATTTGCGCTGCCCGGGAATCCCTTTTCCTGCCTGGTGAATACCATCTTGCTTATACAACCCTATCTGCAAGCCTGCCTTGGTTTGCCGGTATCACAGCCGCTGGGACTGCCAATGGGTGAGTCACGAAAAAAAAGGAGCCCGCTGGATGAGTTCTTTCCCGTGCACCTGTTTGGCGCTCCGGCCCGGCTCACACCCGTCACCCTCAACGGCTCGGGGGATATTCGCCTGGGCAGACAGGCCAATGCCCTGGCCCTGCACCCTGCCGGCAGCGGCGATCTTTCAGCGGATGACGAAGTCCTTTGTTATTCTTTTGTGTAATCGTTTAATCTGGCGGCATCGGTTATGGAGATATTCCTGGCGTCCAACCCGATCAGCTGTTCCTGCTCCAGTTCGTTGATGATGCGGAAGACCGTTTCATACGTGGCGCCTACCAGGGAAGCCAGGTCCTGGCGGCTAAGCGTGATGCCGATGTGGCCCTCCGGCGAGCGCCCGAATTTTTCCTCTAAGCTCAGCAATGCCTGGGCAACCCGTCCCTTTACCTGCATATGCGCCAGGTTGCGCATTTTGCGTTCGGATTCCTGTAATTCGTCAGCGAAAAAAAGGAGCAGGCCATGCATGAATTCCTGGTTCACCCTGAGGGAGGCCTGAAAGAATTCCAGGTCGACATAACAGGCCGTGACCGGTTCAATCGCCGTCGCCGAGATAGGATATTGAGAATCATGTCCGAGACCCCGATGCCCGAATATGTCACCCTTTTGGGCAAACCGGATGATCAATTCCTTTTCCGTTCCCCACTTCTTATGCACTTTCACCGTACCACTATACACAAAGTAGATACCCTTAACTTCTTCTCCTTCCTGGAAAATGACCTCTCCCTTCTTAAAATACAGGTTCTTCCGTTGTGCCTGTACGGCCGGCAGCCATTCCGGCAAACACCGCCGGCAAAGAAAGCAGCTCTTCCCGTCGCAGTTATTGGTTTTTTTCTTCATCTATAATATTTAATGCGCATATCATGCAAAATAGCTTTATTAGAGCAAATTTGGGGATTAAGACTTTGAATATATTACATTGATAAAATAAATATATATATATTTAAATCTTATGAACAACACACCTCTCGATCGTATCCGCCTTTTATCCCTGGATACGCTGCAGATGCGCACCTTTCATATCACCTGGTTCATGTTTTTCGTCTGTTTCTTCGGCTGGTTTGGCCTCGCTCCCCTGATGCCTGCCATCCGCGCCGACCTTGGGCTGACAAAAGCACAGGTCGGAAATACCATCATTGCTTCCGTCTCTTCAACCATCATAGCCCGTCTTCTCATCGGCAGGCTTTGCGACCGGATTGGGCCCCGCAAGACAGCCGTGAGTCTTCTCCTAATCGGATCGATATCCGTTCTCCTGGCCGGACTGGCGACTGACTACACCAGCTTCCTTTTATTACGGTTGTCAATAGGGGTTATAGGCGCTTCTTTTGTCATCACCCAGTTTCATACTTCGATGATGTTTGCCGCAAATATCAAAGGCACAGCCAACGCTATCACTGGTGGCTGGGGTAACCTGGGTGGCGGAGTGACCAATATGGTCATGCCTGTTATTTTTTCGGCTATTGTAGGATTTGGTTATACTCCGCATATGGCCTGGCGTTATGCTATGATATTCCCGGCCGGTCTGATGTGGATGGCTGCTTTCCTCTATCATCGTTATACAAAAGATACACCTGCGGGCAATTATTCGGAGACCCGCTCTGGCGCTACCCGCGCCGCCCGCTCCACAGACTGGTCCATTCCTGACAGGCGCGTGGTTGTCCTGGCAATGGCCTATGCAATGTGTTTCGGCATGGAGATTACATTTGACAATGTAGCCGCGTTATATTTCGTGGATATTTTCCACCTGTCGCTGCATAGCGCCGGCTTCTGGGCAGGTCTTTTTGGTTTCATGAACCTGTTTGCCCGTGCTCTTGGCGGTTATTTCTCCGACCGGGCAGGTCTCCGATGGGGCCAACGCGGAAAAGCCAGCTTGCTGGCCGCAGCCCTGCTGCTGGAAGGAATGGGGCTCATCGCCTTCGCCCATGCACCCGGGTTTTCCACCGCTATAGCCTTTATGTTGTCTTTTGCCCTGTTTCTAAAAATGGCTAATGGCGCTGTATACGGTATCGTCCCTTTTATCGACGAAAAAAATACCGGTCTCATCAGCGGGGCAGTAGGTGCAGGCGGTAACCTGGGTGGCATGTTGTTTGGTTTTCTGTTCAAATCGGACTCCGTCACCTATGGGGAAGCCTTTACTTATATCGGATTAGCGGTAATAGTCATAGCCGCGGTGGTATCCCTGACCCGGTTTGGTCCAAAAATTCACGCTGATTCACTGACGACTATCGTACCTTTATAGGGATATTATGAGCTTAATTACCGATAAATATGGAAGAACGTTCAGTACCCTGCGGGTAAGCCTGTTGCATCATTGTAACCTCGGCTGTGTTTATTGCGTCGCAGGGGAGGAGGATTTGAAACAGGCCAATATCTCTGATAAAGGGAATTCAATTTCCGGTGAGCAGCTGTTGGCGATGATCGGCCGGCTGCATACACAGCTGAACCTGGATACAATCCGCCTTACAGGGGGAGAACCCTTGCTGTATCCCGGACTGGTTGAGCTGATCCGGGGAATAGGGGCTACCGGTATCCCCCAGATCAAGCTGACAACTAATGGTTTCCTGTTAGAGAGGCTGGCGAAACCCCTGAAAGGCGCCGGTCTGCAGTCGATCAACGTGTCACTGGATGCTGTCGATGAAGACGTCTTCTTCCGGATGAGCAGGCGCCATTCGGCAGACCGGATCATTCGCGGCATCGATGCAGCCCTGGCTGCGGGGTTGGCCGTTAAGATGAATACCGTAGTCATGAAAGGGATCAACGATTCCCAGGTGCTTCCCCTGGTAGAATTTGCGTCTTCGCGGGGGCTTAAGATCCGTTTCCTCGAAATAATGGCGATGGGGCATCTTTTTGACAAGGCGGATCGTTACCTGTTGACACAGGAGGAAATACTCGGTATTCTTTCCAGCCGGTATGCCCTGACCCCGCTGGATCGGACGGCCTCAGCCACCGCCCGGTACTGGAAAACGGCCGAGGGGCAGGTTGTCGGGATCATCGCCAACGAAAGCGAACCGTTCTGCCGGGACTGCAACCGGCTCCGGCTGGATAGCAACGGTAATATCTATGGCTGCCTTAGCAGCAATCATCCGATTCCGCTGTCCCTCGAAGAAAGCGAAGCAGAGTGGGGGAGGAAGCTGGAGACAGCGCTGGCGCAGAAACAGGTCCTGCGGTTTACAGGCAGTGATTTAAGTATGTTGCATATAGGAGGGTGATTCATAAAATACAAAAGCATGAAAATTCACGTCTATGCAAGGCTGAAAGACTATTTTCAGCCGGAGTTCGAACTCATGGAAGCGATTGGCAATACGGACGAGCTGAGGGCCGTGCTGGTGAAGATCAACGGCAGCGCCGACCAACTGCTGTCTTCTTGCCGCTTTGCCGTGGAAGAGGGATTTATTGATAAAGATTTTAAATTGAAAGCACATGACACAGTCGTCATTATACCCCCCAGCAGCGGCGGATAATAGCGCGCCGCACGCGCCGCACGCCGCGAGCCCTGCCCTATACCCGATGGCGGCTGCAAATAACGCCCTTTCCGCCGAACCCCTGGACCTCGTCGGGCTGCTGGCCGGCGCCCATCATCCCGGCGCAGGGGCCGTCGTCCTTTTCAGCGGAGAGGTTCGCAACAGCAACAAGGGCCTATCCGTAGATTTTCTCGAATACGAAGCCTATGCGTCCCTGGCGTCGAAACTCATAGGGGAGATAGTGGCGGAAGCCCGCGAAAAATGGCGGCTGCACATAGCGATAGCCCAACACCGCGTCGGTAAGGTGGCCGTGGGTGATACTGCTGTTGTCGTGATCACGGCTTCGGCCCATCGTAGTGAAGCCTATGCCGCCAACCGTTATATCATCGACCGGATCAAACACGAGGCCCCAATCTGGAAATGCGAACACTACTCGGATGGCTCGCAGGAATGGGGTAATAACTGTAATTGCCATTCCGTAACGGGGGATGTCAACAAACATATTTACGAGTCGGATCGATAAATCGTCCGTGCGAACAATGAAGCCAACTATAACAATAGAATATTGCCCGCAATGCGGCTGGCTGCTCCGGGCTGCCTATATGGCCCAGGAACTGCTGACTACCTTTGCTGTAGATCTTCACGCGGTAAGCCTCCAGCCCGCAACTCTTGCCGGCACCTACATCATTTCTATTGACGGCGAATTGCTATTCGATCGCCGTCGCGAAGGCCGTTTTCCCGAGATCAAAGAGCTGAAGCAGCTGATCCGGGATAAAGTCAACCCACAGAAAAGCCTGGGTCATTCTGATAAAAAACAGCCGGATAAACAAGCATAACCCATGTCTTTAAATCCTGCCCCCAGCCCCCCTTTGCTCGGTCTTGTTCTCTGTGGCGGCGAAAGCCGGCGGATGGGCAGCGACAAAGGGCTGCTGTTAAAAGACGGTATACCCTGGGCTTTGCAGATGGGGCAGAAATTGAGCCCCTGGAAAATTCCTGTTTTTTATTCCATCAACGGAGGGCAGCAGGTGGCTTATAACGCGATCCTGCCGGCGAGTCAACTCATTGTGGATGCCTTAGGCCTTCCCGGGCCGGTGAATGGACTATTCAGTTTACACCAACGTATGCCCAATCCGGATATCCTGCTGCTGGCCTGTGACATGCTTGACCTGGATAAAAACACGATTGAAGGTCTTTTGACTGCCTATCAGGTGACAGACCACGACTTTCTTGCTTACGGTGACCAACAGCTGTGGCAACCCTTTTGCTGTATTTATACGGCCCGGGGACTAGACAAGTCGATAAACCGCAATAGCCTGCAGTCCCTGTTGCGCACCGGCAAAACGGAATGCCTGCAGATGATTGATCCGGCGGCGTTTGCCAACTACAATACGTTATAATAAAAAAGCCCGGCCTAAAACTTTAGATGCACCGGGCTCTTTTGAGACTAAAATGTCAATCTTATTTCAGCTTCTTCTGCAAATTCTGGTCGATGGCATCGAGGAACTCTTCCGTATACAGGAAATGTTTGCCATGTTCAACTTTATTCCCGTGTACGCAAACAGCCAGGTCCTTGGTCATTTTACCACTTTCCACCGTCTCGATACAAACGGCTTCCAGCGCACCCGCAAAATCGATCAGTTCCTGGTTGCCATCCAGCTTACCCCGGAATGCAAGACCGCGTGTCCAGGCAAAAATGCTGGCAATGGGATTAGTAGAAGTGGGTTTGCCGGCCTGGTGATCGCGATAGTGACGCGTTACCGTGCCATGGGCTGCTTCCGCCTCCATGATCTTTCCATCGGGAGTGATCAGAACAGACGTCATCAGGCCTAAGGACCCGAAACCCTGGGCGACGGAATCGCTCTGTACGTCGCCGTCATAATTCTTACAAGCCCAAACGAAATTTCCGTTCCATTTCAGTGCGCTGGCTACCATGTCATCGATGAGGCGATGTTCATAAACGATGCCGGCTTCCTGGAATTTTTGCTTGAACTCCTTCTGATAGATGTCTTCGAAAATGTCCTTAAAACGGCCATCGTATTTCTTCAGGATTGTATTTTTAGTAGACAGGTACAGGGGCCATTTTTTGCTAAGCGCCATGTTGAAACAGCTTCTTGCAAAACCCCCGATGGATTCGTCTGTATTATACATGCTCAGCGCAACGCCATCTCCCTTGAAATTAAACACTTCAAAGGTCTGGGGCGCACTGCCGTCTTCGGGCGTGAAGGTCATGGTCAGTTTGCCTTTCCCTTTAATAACGGTGTCGGTAGCGCGATACTGGTCGCCGAAGGCATGACGGCCGACGATGATGGGCGCCGTCCAGTTCGTAACCAGCCGGGGCACGTTGCTCATTACGATGGGTTCGCGGAAGACAGTGCCATCCAGGATATTGCGGATTGTCCCGTTAGGGCTTTTCCACATTTGCTTCAGTTTGAATTCGGTTACACGCGCTTCATCAGGAGTGATGGTAGCGCATTTGATGCCTACTCCATATTGTTTGATGGCGTTGGCTGCGTCGACAGTTACCTGATCGTCCGTTTGATCACGGTACTCGACACCAAGATCATAATATTTGATGTCGATGTCGAGATAGGGCAGGATCAGCTTGTCTTTAATAAATTTCCAGATTATGCGGGTCATTTCATCCCCATCCAGTTCTACAACCGGATTCGCAACTTTAATTTTTTTGGCCATATTTTCTGCTTTTTTACGTTCAAAGGATAGCAAACGTAAGGGATAATGCCCACAATTTGATGTCCACGGCAGGGTTTTTTTGAAATTTACAGCAGGGTTTTTTAGTATGTTTGCACGGGGATAACCAATTCCCGTTGCACTTAACTATCTGCCTATGTTAGACATGTTACGCCAATATGTGTCGGGGTATGTAGCATTGACCAATGAAGAATTTACTTTTTTGGCAGATAAGATTGTGGTCAGAAGCTTTGAAAAGAAACACCAGCTGGTACACGCCGGTGAAGTCGAACACTACCTGAATTTTGTTGTAAGAGGACTTGTCCGCATGTATTTTTATCGCGGCAAGACTGAAGTGATCACCAATATAGCGAAAGAAGGACAGCTGATCAGCTCGACGGCCTCCTTTCTGTCGGGCACCCCTTCTTCCTACTATATAGAAACAATGGAACCTTCCCTTTTACTCTCTATTACCCGGGAGGACCTTGAAGAAATTTATCAAAAAAACATTCGTATAGAGAAACTAGGCCGCCTGATGACTACCCAGTTCGTCCTTCAAAATGAAGAATGGGAGCTGGAATGTATGCGGCTGGACACTCGCGAGCGTTACCTCCGGTTCGTCGAAAACAGTCCCGATCTGATGCTGCGGGTACCACAGAAGTACCTGGCCTCCTATCTCAATATGAAGCCTGAAACCTTTAGCCGGCTGAAACGGCTGCTGAGCAAACGGCCATCCGTCCTAAAAACTCTTCGCCGATGAGCAGGACCAGCACCCTCCATAAAGCCGCTCTTGACAAACTGTATCACTATCTTTCAGCATTTGTCCCGCTGAACAAACAGGAATTCAGTCAGTTATTGCCGTATATTGCGATCCGCGAATTCGATAAAAAAGTCAAGGTAATACGCGAAGGTGAAATAGAAAGATATCTTAATGTCATCGCTCAGGGGCTGGCACGTAAATACCTGCCCCTTAAGAATAACGAGATTACCATTCAACTGGCGACCGAAGGACATATCATCCATTCCGAGCTGTCCTTTCATAACCGGATACCTTCCCGTGCGATTGTGGAAACCATCGAGCCGACGGTCTTTTTTTCCATTTCCTATGATAACCTCGAACAGCTGTACGAGCAATTTCCCAAGGCCGAGCGCCTGGGCCGGTTGATGATATCCGAACTTTTCATCAAAAAGGACAGACGGTATTTTGATCAGCTGAATAAAAATACGCGCGAACGTTTTTTAGAATATATCCGCAGCCATCCCCAAATGATGCAGCGGGTGCCGCAGAAATATATTGCTTCTTACCTGAATATCAAGCCGGAGACGTTTAGCCGGCTGAAACACCTGATCAAACTAAAAAAATCATAGGCTCACCACCAGCACTGGCACCTTCAATTCATGTCGCACGGCATTGACCGTTTCCCCATAAATAATATCCTTTAGCCCGCTGTGTCCATGCGAACCAATGACCAGCATATCCGCCTTTTCCTCTTTTACCAGCCGGGCTATCTCCCTGCTCCGGTGGCGAAAACCAAGCACTGTATGGCTTTGGATGCCTTTTTCATTTAACAGCAGTTGATACTGATCCAGCCGCTCCTGGTCTTTGCGGGTCTCATAATCGTCGCTTTCTTTTCCCAGCAACCGCGCGGAAGCGCTTTCCACCACATGGATCAGCAGGTAACGGGCATCTCTGCCCCCCTGGCCTACAGCGTAAGCCAGCAGCTTTTGGTCGTGCTCGCTAAAATCCAGCGCTATGGCGATGTGACGGAAGGCAGGAGGCGTCCAGTCTTTCCAACCATCCGGCATCGGGTGGACCTGTGGAGTAGCATGGCGGACCCTGCGGACGATCCAGGGATGCAGGGTTATATAGGACAACAATAGAATGGCTGCCAGCCCCGCCACCACGATCAACAATTTCCAGATGACATGCCCCGGCGCCGCCATAAATGGAACCGTTTCTTCTATCACTAATTTTGCGTTCAGGTAGACCAGCAGGGCCGCTGCCGACCAGGCCAGGAATTGGATCACAGGATGGACAGTAAAATTCCCCATGGTTTTCCGGTCGCTGACAAAATGGATCAGGGGGATAACGGCAAAACCCAACTGAACGCTGAGGAAAACCTGACTTAAAACCAACAGGGCGTCCACCTCATTTTCCCCAAACAGGAATATCACGATGACTGCCGGCACAATAGCCAGCAGGCGGGTCAGCAGCCGTCTGACCCAGGGGTTTATCCGCAGCTGCAGATAGCCTTCCATGACGATCTGCCCGGCCAGCGTGCCGGTAAGCGTTGAGCTTTGGCCGGCGGCGATGAGGGCGATAGCAAATAATTTGGGGGCCAGTGTCCCAAGCATCGGCAACAGGCGATGGGCATCCTTGATGCTGGCGACACCGGTATTACCGGTCCTGAAGAAAACCGTAGCAGCCAGGATGAGGATAGCTGCATTTACCAAAAAAGCCAGGTTCAGGGCAACGGCACTATCCAAAAAATTGATTTTAAGAGCTTTGCGCATATGCTCTTCACCTGGTTTGATCTTCCGGGTCTGCACTAAGGCGGAATGCAGATACAGATTATGTGGCATCACGGTGGCGCCGATGATGCCGATGGCAATATAAAGGGCTTCTTTTCCCTGCAAAACCGGGACGAAACCACCCGCGACATCTTTCAGGGCCGGCCGGGCCAAAATGATCTCTACCAGGAAGGACCCTCCCACTACCGCAATCAGTCCAATGATAAAAGCTTCCATCCGGCGCATGCCCAGCTTTTGAAGGAAAAGCAACAGGAAGGTGTCCAGTACGGTAATACATACTCCATAGATCAGGGGCAGCCCTGTCAACAGCTGAAGACCGATAGCCATGCCCAATACTTCCGCCAGGTCACAGGCAGCGATGGCAATTTCCGCCAGGACATAGAGGGGGATGTTTATATAGGCTGGATATACCTCACGGTTGGCCTGGGCCAGGTCGCGTCCCCGCACAATGCCCAGCCGCGCCGCCAGGTTTTGCAGGAGTATGGCGATGCCATTGCTCATCAGCAATACCCAGAGCAGTGAATAGCCAAAACGGCTGCCGCCTGCCAGGTCGGTGGCCCAGTTACCGGGGTCCATATACCCCACACTTACCAGGTAGGCCGGTCCAAAGAAAACAAAAAGCTGTCTCCACCAGGGACCTTTCCGGGTGGTCGTGTCGATACTGCCATGCACTTCGCTGAGGCTAACGTTTTTCTGCCAATGGTTCATCATCTTTTACGAGAACGTTTTTAGCTACCTGGGCACTGATTGTCACCGGCGGCCGGTTGCGAACCTTCAATTCCAGGGAGTCATCGAAAGGAAATTTCTTTCGTATCTCCAGCCGGGTTCCCAGCCGGATATGATTATATTGTAATACTTCCAGCATCTCCACCGTTTGACTGGTTATGCCGGATACCTGCACTTCCTTGTTCAGCGGCAGCTCGGCCAGACACATCTGCCGCCGGGGGTGCATACGGCCCTGGCTATCGGGAATAGGGTCTCCATGCGGATCGGTATCCGGATAACCCAAAAACGAATCCAGCCGGTCTACCAGTTTCTTGCTGCTGATATGCTCCAGCTCTTCCGCAATCTCATGCACTTCTTCCCAGCCAAACTGTAATTTTTTTACTAAAAAATATTCCCACAACCGGTGCTTGCGGATGACCTGCACCGCTGCCTTCTTCCCTTCAGCATTCAACTTGAATCCTTTGTAGCGCTCGTAGATCAGCAACTTCTGCTCTTTCAGCTTCTTCAGCATGTCCGTCACGGATGCCGGCCGGGTCCGCAGGGCAGCCGCCAGCGCATTGGTCGTAACAATACCCTGCTCCTGTTGCAGGTGAAAGATGGCCTTGAGGTGATTTTCTTTGCTGGCGGAAACTTTCATATTGTATTTCGGCAAATAACTGGTTATAATTCTAAGGGTTGTCGAAAAATAATTTTAGACAAATCTAAAAATAAAAATGGATACTCCCAAACTTCACCGGACCCCGGGAGATTTTTTGAAAAAAAATAGCCAGCCCGGCCCAATTTTTGCCTTGAATGTTTACTTTTAGACCGTAAATACAGTTATGAATAAATACCTGTGGTTGATCGTATTGTCTGTACTATTATTCTCGTGTAAAAATAAAAAGGTGTCACTGGCTGAGAATGATGAACAGGTAGACATCCCTGATTTTTTGGAATTCTTTCAACCCCTGAAATTACCCTACCAGGTCACCGATACGATCTTCCGGCGCAAAGAAGCTGATTCGGCGATCATCAACAATAAGTTATTCACCCGCCTCGTACCGGATACGATACTGACCCGCTGGTTTGGAAAGGACGGTCATCCCCATCTGTACGCTATTGGTAAGATAAAGGTACCCAAACACGAGACCTATTTGTTTGTAAAAGGCACAACAAAAGACCGCCGGATACTCTATATCCTTTGCTTCGATAAAAAGAACCGTTTCTCGGCAGCCCGGCCCATCCTATACTCGGACAACGAATCCGGGATCAGCGGCCAGGCCGCCATGGATGCAAAATATACACTCACGGTGTCCCACCAGCGCAAAGGAGCCAATGGCCAGTTGTTGTACAAACGGGACGCCTATATCTTCAATGAAGAAAGCGGTTTTATCCTTATTCTAACCGAATCCAATGAAAAGACGACAAAGATTCCCCCCGTCTATAACCCCATCGATACCTTATCCCATAAACACAAGTTTTCCGGCGACTATGCCCAGGACAAACGGAACTTTGTTTCTATCCGGGATGGGAAAGACCCTTCCCGCTTCCTGTTTTTTGTTCACTTCGAAAAGGAGGACGGCACCTGTAATGGCGAATTAAAAGGAGAAGCAAAGTTTTCTTCCCCGGGTGTTGCCCATTACAAGTCCTATTCCGACCCATGTGCCATAGACTTTTCTTTTAGCTCCGGCGGCATCAGCCTGAAGGAACAGGGCGGCTGCGGGGTACACCGGGACATCAAATGCTTTTTCGAAGGGTATTATCAGCGGCGCAACAAAGAGACGCGGACGAAACCTGCCGCCAGGAAAAGTTTGCGTTGAAGGCGCCCGTTAGGGCCCGACGCAACGCCGGTCGAAAAAATCCAGTCTTTTACCCACCGGGGCTGCCGGACAATTCAAATCAGGTTTATCCGTTATATTGCGTACTTATTACATAGATGAAATAATTTGGATTTGTATGAGCTTTAAAAATTATGTTGTTCCTTACGCTGTGGACGATCAGTACTCGAAGAAAGTGGCCTATTTCTCGATGGAGTTCGCCGTGCACCAGCCTTTGAAGATATATAGCGGCGGCCTGGGCTTCCTGGCAGGATCACATCTGCGCAGCGCTTATGAATTGCGTCAAAACATGATCAATATCGGAATTTTATGGAAATACGGTTATTATGACCAGGCCCGCAACCAGGACCAGACCCTGCAGGTCACCTGGATGGAGAAGCAATACAGTTTCCTGGAAGACACCGGCCTGAAATTCCAGGTGAATATTCACGATCACCCGGTATGGGTAAAAGTCTGGTATCTCAACCCGGAGACCTTTAAAAGCGCTCCCTTATTCCTGTTAAGCACCGATGTCCCGGAAAACGACTATGTTTCGCAAACCATCACCCACCGTCTCTATGACGCTAACGTAGCCACTAAAGTAGCGCAGTTCATCCTGCTGGGAGTAGGCGGAGCCAAACTGGTGGATGAACTGGGATTTAATCCGGATCGTTATCACTTGAATGAAGCCCATGGCATCAGCGCCTCTTTCTATCTCTACCAGAAATTCAACCGCAATATCGAAGAAGTGCGCAAGCGGCTGGTATTTACCACCCACACTCCCGAAGAGGCTGGTAATGAAAAACACGACATCTTCCTCTGTCATAAAATGAGCTATTTCTGCGGATTATCCGTAGAAGAAGTGAAAAAGCTCGCCGGCCTGGAAGACGACGCTTTTAATCATTCGCTCGTCGCTTTACGCTTTGCCCATTTAGCCAATGGGGTATCCCAGCTGCACGGCAATGTTTCCCGGGCCATGTGGAGCAAATACAAGGACATCTGCCCCATCATTTCCATCACCAATGCACAGAACTGGCGCTACTGGGCCGACAAAGAGCTCTATCGTAAAATGGAGGAAGGCAACGACTACTGGTGGGACGACCGGAAAAAATACATGAAGAAAAGAAGTTTCGAGATCGTCGCCGACCAAACCGGCAAGCTCTTCGATCCAAACGTCTTTACCATCGTCTGGGCCCGTCGTTTCGCGGGTTACAAACGGGCGGGGTTTTTAGCCCGGAATATGGACCGCTTCAACCAGCTGTTAGCCGACACCAGGCATCCCGTTCAGATCATCTGGGCCGGGAAGCCTTACCCGATGGACTACCCGGCGATAAACGAATTCAATTATCTCGTACACCTGAGCAAGAACTATAAAAACGTTGCCGTGGTCGTCGGATATGAACTGTCCCTGTCCAAACGCCTCAAACAAGCAGCTGACTGCTGGCTCAACAACCCCCGCGTACCGCGCGAAGCGTCCGGCACCAGCGGCATGACTGCCGCTATGAACGGAGCCGTCAACTTCTCCACCGACGACGGCTGGATACCGGAGTTCGTCAACCATGGCAACAATGGGTTTGTGATACCCAAGGCCGATTATGCCAATATGCATGTCGAGCAACAAGACGACTACGACTTCAATAAGCTCTACGAGATACTACAGAAAGAGATCCTGCCGGCCTATTATGATAATTATGATACCTGGCGGCAAATCGCCAAAAACGGGATGCGGGACGTCCGCTACCAATTCGATGCCGGACGTATGGCGCATGAGTATTACCAATTGTTGTATAAATGAGTTAGTTCATCGCCTGCCCGTTAGACAAACCGCAGTTTCCCGCAAAGGGGCTGCGGTTTTTCTAATTATGAGTGGTCACTTTGCAAATTAGTAGTAAGCATCACCGGTATACGTTGTTGCTAAAGTGCTAAATTAGACCTACCAAAACACAATATTTAACCAAAACACCTCTCGTACATGAGAAAGTTACTGCTATGGGGTAGTATGTTATTACTACCATGTCTTCTCTTTGCCCAAACCCGAACCATCACCGGAAAAATTGTAGACCCTGAAGGAAAGCCGGTATCCAACGCTTCCATCCTGATCAAGGGCTCCCGGACAGGTACCAGCTCTCAGGCGGACGGAACTTTTTCCCTCAACGTGCCGGCCAATGCCAAAGCATTGGCTGTTTCGGCCATAGGCTGGACCGGACAGGATGTAGACATCACAGGAAAATCATCGGTTACCGTCTCGCTTATCGCAAGCGACAAGACCCTCTCGGAAGTTGTGGTTACTTCGCTGGGGATAGTCCGTGATAAAAGATCGCTGGGATATGCGACGCAAAAGCTGAGCGGAGACCAGATCTCCGATAAAGGCGTCGTCAACATCGGCAACGCGCTGGAAGGTAAAGTTTCAGGCGTCAACATCACCGGGGCCAGCGGCAGCGCCGGGGCATCGGTCAACATCAACATCCGCGGCATCACTTCCTTCACCCGCAGCAACCAGCCGCTTTTCGTGGTAGATGGTATTCCCATCAGCAACGATGTGGATCGAACTAACGGCGGCCCCATCGGTACGCTGGGTGACAACCAGCCGGCGAACCGGGCCCTGGACATCGACCTCAACAATGTCGAGTCCGTCAATATCCTTAAAGGACCCGCCGCAGCTGTCCTCTATGGATCGCGGGCCGCAGCCGGCGCCATCATCATCACCACCAAGAAGGGAGGCGCGAATGGCAGATCCGAAATTATAGCCAGTACTTCCTACAGTGTTCAAAATGCGGAAGGCCTACCTAAGACCCAAAACCAATATGGGCAGGGATCAAATGGCGTGTACAACCCGATTTCCGGCAGTTCCTGGGGACCGAAGTTCGGTTCCACTCCAACGATAGCGAATGGACTGCTGACGCCGGGTGGGTTTGCTATTCCCTACCGGGCCTACCCGGATAATATCAATAACTTCTGGGAGACGGGCACTATGTCGGATAACAGCCTGCTCATCAACGGCGGCGATGCCAAACAAAATTTCACATTGTCAGGCGGTTACCTGTCTCAGAACGGTATCCTGCCCAATACTTCTCTCAAGCGGGCAAATGTAAAATTCGGCGGCAACACGGTATTCCGGAATAAGATCAAACTCGGGGGTTCCGTCACCTTCACCAATACCCTGCAGAATGGTATCCTGGGCGGTAACGGCGCCAGCGCCCTGGCCGTAGTACTGGGGCTGGCCCGCAGCATCGACCTCGCCGGTTATAAAGCGGGAGGTTATTATCAAAACGCAGACGGCACCAACAACTGGCCTATTCCCGGCCAGGATAACCCTTATTTCGATGCCTATAACGATCCGCTGAAAAGCAATCTGACCCGGACGCTGGGTAACGTAACCCTGGGATACGACTTTACCCCCTGGCTTAGTGTGAGCTACCGGTTGGGCATAGATGCCTATACCGATCGCAGGAAACAGGTATTTGCCATTACTTCGGCCCGCGTCCCCGCAGGGCAGGATTTGGAAAGCACGATTACCCGCAGCGAGCTCAACGGTGACCTGATCATCACGGCGCACAAGAACGACATTTTTGTAAAAGACCTCAACGTAACGGCCCTGGTGGGACAAAATATCAACCAACGCCGCAGCCAGGTCGTGACGGTCCAGGCCGATCAGCTGGCTATCCCGGGATTTTATAATGTCAGCACGGGCGCCAACTTTAACATCGGTTCGACGGAAGTGACCAACCTGCAACGCCTGTTGGGATATTATGGTCAGCTATCCTTTGCTTACAATAATTATCTCTACCTGGAGCTGACCGGTAGGGTGGACCAGAGCTCTACTTTGCCTACCAACAAGAATACCTTCTTTTATCCTTCAGCCAATGCCGGCTTCGTATTTACCGATGCGTTCAAGATCAATTCTGACTTCCTCAGCTACGGTAAGATAAGGGCCAGCATCGCGAAGGTCGGCTCCGATGCGCCGCCCTATCAATTAGCTAATACGTATATTAAAGCCGGGTATGGTAACAACGTAGCCAACTTCAATTTCCCTTTAGGGGCTGTTGCCGGCTTCTCGCCCAATTCCACCATTGCGGATTCGGTGCTGGCCCCGGAGTTCACCACTTCCTATGAAATAGGGGCGAACCTGGGTTTCTGGAAGAACAGGGTGTCGATCGACGCGGCTTATTTCAATACCATCAGCACCAGCCAGATATTCAACGTGGGCATCCCTCCGTCCAGCGGTTTCACATCAAAAACGGTGAATGCCGGCCGCATGACCAACAAGGGGGTTGAACTGCTGATAACCGTTACGCCGATACTGACCAATAATTTTAAATGGGACGTTTCCGGCAATTTCACCAAGATCGTGAATAAGGTCACTTCCATAGCCCCCGGCATCACCAGCTTCGGTATTCCAGGCAGCGCCTTTATCGGCTCGATACCTTCTATCCGGGTGGGACAGCCTTATGGAGTCATCGTCGGCGGCCTGATACCCCGCGACAGCGCTAGCGGCGCCCGCCTGATCAATCCTGGTACCGGTGTTTATGCCACTACCACCGCCAACCAGGTATTATCCAATCCCAACCCGGATTACACCTTCGGCGTAACCAACACCTTTAAGTATAAAAGCCTTTCTTTAGGGTTTACCTTCGACTTTACCAAAGGCGGACAGATACTGTCCTTTACGGCAGCTTCCTATAAATCGCGTGGCGCCTGGATAGAGACAGCCAAGAACCGTGAACAACCCTGGATACTGCCCGGAGAGATACCCGTTGCAGGCGGAAAGTACATCGCCAATAATATCCAGATACCGGCTCAGACCTATTGGGGCGTGATGGGTGGACTGCAAAGCGAATTTAATGTTTATGATGCAACGGTGTTCCGTATGCGGGAACTGGTGCTGGGCTATGACCTTCCTGCCCGGATCACCAAAGGATGGAAAATAAATTATCTCCGGATATCCGTCTTTGCCAATAACATATTCCACGTAGCCCCCAATGCCTTCTTCGATCCCGAGGTCAATACCCAGGGTGCCGGCAACATCCGCGGACTCGACCTCCAGGGTGCTCCCAACGCCAGGACCATGGGCGCCAGTCTGAAAGTATCCCTGTAATAAACTTTAAATTCTCCATCATGTCTTATATAATATCTTCAAAAAAAATATATCTCCCACTGCTTTTAGCGGGTTTCCTGCTGGGCTCCTGTAAAAAATACCTGGCCGTCAATACCAGTCCGAATAACCCGCAGACCGTGCCTTCGACGGTGCTGCTGCCAAACGCCACCATCGGGATCGCTTTTGCCAATAGCAATGACCTGGACCGGGCTACTTCCGCGATCACTCAACAGATCGCCGGTGTGGCGAATCAGACCGCGGGGTATGACGTCTACAATTTCAGTGGGGCCTTCGACAACCAATGGAACGGGGAGCTATATTCCGGCAGCGTTATTACCTGCCAGACCCTGATCAATCTCGATTCGGTGAGCAGCCCGGTATATTCAGGTATCGCCAAACTGGAAATGGCTTATGCCTTATCTGTTGCAACCGACATCTGGGGAGACGTTCCCTATTCGCAGGTCTCTCAGCCTTCCACTTATCTTTATCCCCGCTTCGATAAGGTCCAGGACATTTACCAGGGCAACGCGGCGCTGGGTATCCGTAGCCTCTTCGACCTGGTGAAAAGCGGTCTGGCCGACCTGGACAAGACCAGTTTCTTCAAGCCAACGACGGACGATGTCGTGTACGGCGGAGACATCACCAAATGGAAAAGAATGGGCAATACCCTGCTGTTGAAATTTGCCATCATGCTGACCAATGTCAACCCCGCGCTGGCCAAATCCGTTATCAGCGATGTACTGGCCGGGAACAATTATATCAACGACAACAGCCTGGATTTCGAAGTTCCCTTCGGCTCCGGAACAGGCAACCAGAACCCTATTTATAATTTCAACTACGTCAACAGGACGGGTGATCAGATGTTGAGCCAACGATTGCTGAACCTGGCGAACAGCCTGAACGATACGATCCGACTCTCCAAATTCTTTACCAAACCGGGCGGCGTGTTTGTCGGTTTTGACAATGGATCCAATGCCGTGCCGCCCAAGGTTACCCTGCGGTCACAATACGGCACCTACCTGATCGGGGTTACAGGAAATGCGCCGATCCGCTTGCTGACCAATTTCCAGGTGAATTTCATACTGGCTGAAGCGGCCCTGATATTGGGAACCCCCGGGGATGCCAATGCTTACTACCAGGCCGGCATCAAAGCTTCGATGGCAAAGGTGGGGATGGCCGCCTCGGACATAACTGCTTATTTTGTTGCCAACCCAACGGTCGTAACGCTGACGGGTTCTACCGAAAATATGCGCAAGCAGATCATCACCCAAAAGTACATCGCCTGGATCGGCAATGGCATCGAAGCATTCGATGACTACCGTCGTACCGGTTATCCAGTACTTGCCCTGCCGAATAACCCCGGCGGCGATGATCCGACCGTAATTCCTACCCGTCTGCCATATACGAATACCGAACTGTCGACAAATCCAAACGCGCCGAACCCCAGGCCCCTGGTAGACGTCAAGCTCTGGTGGGCCAAATAAAATTTATTAAACGTTTTCATAAATGAGCAATCATATGAACATAATTATTAAAAAATATTCGTACCTTCTTTTACTGGTGGTTGTATTATCCGCCTGCTCCAAACAAAATGGATTCGGTCCCAATTATTCGGCATACAACGGTGGTGACGTGCCGGTAAGCGTACAGAACACCGTAGGCAACCGTCCCGATCCAACGGTGACCGCTTCCATCGGCGGTGACAGCAGCATCACCATCACGATGAGTATCCCTTCAGCCAGCAGCCGTACCATCAAGGAGATCACCAAGGTTGTGACTTCTTCCAGTTATACGGCTATTCAGAGCAGCACCAGCACCGGTTATCCGGTGCCTGTCATTCCGGGCGGCGGAACGACTGTTACATTCAAAACCTCACTGAGTGTTTATCGTAGCGTTTACCCCAAGGAGGCATTTAAGTTGAATACGGAACTCACCAATAGGTTTTATTTCAGGATCACCCTGGATAACGGCAGCATAGTCTATCCAACCCCCGTGAGAGTCCTGGTAGTAAGCTGATTATCATAGTTATATTGTTGTTATATTGTTACGGCCGCCCGGTTTTACCGAGGCGGCCGTTGTTTTTTATCGCCGGCCGTTGTATTATGTATATTTACCCCACGAGCTAAAATCTAAATCTTAATAAAATGGACTCTTCTATGCTGATCAAATGGGGATTGATCATCGGTATCCCCCTGTTATGCGTTATCCTTTACCGCCTGATCCTGCGCGTCTTTTTCGGCGTGATCATCGTGCCGCAGGACCGGATCGGCCTTGTTACAAAAAAATTCGTGCTCGTAGGCCGCCAATCCCTGCCCGAAGGACGTATCATCGCTTCCAATGGGGAAGCCGGCTACCAGGCTCAGACCCTGGCCCCCGGAGTCTACTTCGGGAAATGGTTCTGGCAATACGACGTCACCTTCCAGCCCTTTACCATTATTCCTACCGGTAAGATCGGCCTGGTACTGGCCCGGGACGGGGCAGAACTGGAAACAGGCTCTATTCTCGCCCGTAAGGTGCCCTGCGACTCCTTCCAGGATGCAGAGGCTTTCTTGAAGAATGGCGGCCGCAAAGGCCGGCAGACGGGCATTATGACACCCGGGTCTTACCGTATCAACACGTTTTTATTCGATGTGGAGATGACCGATATGATCAGCATTCCGGACAATGCCGTGGGCATCGTCACTACCCTGGAAGGCAAACCGCTCGATGACGGGCAGATCGCCGGAAAGATCATCGGCGACCATAACAAGTTCCAGGACGCAGACCTCTTCCTCACCAGCGGCGGTTACAAAGGACTGCAGGAGGCAGTTATCCTGGCCGGTTCATATTTTCTCAATCCCTGGTTCGTCAAAGTGGACATGGTGAAGATGACGGAGATACCCATCGGTTATGTGGGGGTCGTCATCTCTTATGTCGGCAGCGACGGGGTAGACTTAAGCGGGATAGAATTCAAGCACGGAAACATCGTAGCCCGTGGTTCGAAGGGCGTTTGGGCGGAGCCGTTCGGTCCCGGAAAATACCCCATCAACCCCTATATCCTGAAAGTGGAATTAGTGCCGACCACCAACCTCGTTCTCAACTGGGCCAGCGCCCGCAGCGAAGCGCATCAGCTGGATAAGAACCTGTCGACGATTACCGTGCGCAGTAAGGACGGCTTCCCTTTTAACCTCGACGTCGCCCAGATCATCCATATTCCTACCCATGAAGCGCCAAAGGTGATCGCCCGCTTCGGGAATATGGTCAATCTTGTCAGCCAGGTGCTGGAGCCTACCATCGGCAACTATTTCCGTAACTCGGCCCAGGACAGCGATGTCATCTCCTTCCTCGGCGCCCGTAAAGAAAGGCAGGAGGCGGCCAGAAGCCATATCGGAAAAGTGCTGGAACAATACAATGTGATCGGCGTCGACACGCTCATCGGTGATATCGTTCCGCCGGATAGCCTGATGAAAACCCTCACCGACCGCAAGCTCGCCGAAGAGCAGAAGGTGACGTACGACACGCAGATGAAGGCGCAGGAAACACGGCAAAGCCTCGAAAAAGAGACAGCCATCGCCGACATCCAAAAAGAGATCGTTAAGGCCGACCAGGGTGTACTCATTGCCGAACGTATTGCCGACGCTTCCGTGAAAAAAGCCACCGGTGACGCCAACAGTGTCCGCCTGCAGGCCAATGCCGAAGCCGATCGCCTCAAGCTGCTGGCCAGCGGTGAAGCAGAGAAAACAAGACTGCTCGCCAGGGCCGACGCAGAAAAGACCGAATGGCTGGCTAAGGCTGACGCGGAAAAGATCTCGTTGACCGGCAACGCAGAAGCCGAAAAAATACTGGCCATTGGCAAGTCTTCTGCTGAATCGTACAAGCTGGCTGTCGAAGCCATGGGCGGCAATAACTTCACCCAGCTGAAAGTGATGGAAGCCATCGGTGAACAACGTATCAAGATCATGCCCGATATCCTCATCGGCGGCAATGGTGACGCGGGCAGTCCTATAAGCGGGTTATTGGGCTTGCAATTGCTGGAGCAATTGAGGAAGAAGGCGGATGATAAACAGAATTAAGCGCAGGCGGGGCTGGTTACTGGAAGAAATATTTCCGTAGCCAGCTCATTGCCTGTTTTTCATCCTGTGCACATATTGAACAAACGGAATCGCCATCGGCGCCGTTTTCGTTTTCCCAGTGAAATTCCTTCCGGTATTTCCCCTGCCGGTCGGCGACATTCAAGGTATAATCCCGGGGAGCTAGGATCCAGCTCAGCGTATCGGGTGCAGGAAACCGGACTCTAAACCCTTTCCTGCCATTCAGCGAATCCAACCCGGCCCAGCTCAGCTCGACGTCTTCTCCCTCCCGGCCGTGGGAATAACGGACGTAGGCGCGCTGATTGCTTTTTATCCAGAACGAAAGACTTTCATAGCCCTCCGTATCAGCCACACCCGTAGAATAGGTGATTACTTTAACATCCTGGTGAATGCGAAGCAGGGTAAGCGTTAGCAATAGAAGGATGGACTTAATCATAGCCCAATTTACCACCACTTTCCCGAAATTATAAAAGGAAATACCGTATTTTCCTGTTTCAATTTCTCAGCCATGTCTATAGACCGTCGTCTCCCTTTGTTATTGTCTTTGTTCTGTGCTCTTACCGGCCTGGGACAGGACATACAGGACAATTTCTTCCAAGCAGTCCCGGACAGTCCCGGGCAGCCGGGGGTCTCTTTTGCGCTGGCGGCTTATCGCAGCGCCCGCATAAAGGAAATACGATACGATCTCATTTTTCATATCCCGGCTGAAAGAGAACGGCCTGTGTCGGGGGAAGAAAAGTTGTTTTTCCAGTTGGACACAACGGGCGCCGGCGGCCTTCCTGTTTTGCTCGATTTCAAAGGAGAAGTTCCTTTCAATTTGCGCATCAATGGCAGGGCCACACCTGTAATTTATTCCAATGAACATCTTCAGTTGTCACCAGCGCTATTACATGCGGGGCTCAATACAGTCGAATTACGTTTTATTGCCGGTAATGCGGCGCTTAACCGAAACACGGATTTTATGTATACCCTGCTGGTGCCGGACCGGGCACGCACGCTCTTCCCTTGCTTTGACCAGCCCAGCCTCAAAGCTGTCTTTTCCCTATCCTTAATAAAACCCACAAACTGGAAAGCGATAGCCAATGCTCCATTGCTGGATTCGGTGCAGGAAGGGGATAGCAGCCGCCTGCGCTTTCGTCCTTCCGACAGGATCAGCACCTATCTTTTTTCTTTTGCTGCAGGCAAGTTCGCCATTGCCGATAAGATAGTCGATGGCAGACCCATGCACTTTCTTTACCGCGAGACAGACAATACAAAGATCCGGCTCAGCCTGGACTCTATCTTCCGCATCGAAGGGCAGGCCCTACAATTCATGCGGGAATATACGGGCATCGGGTATCCGTTCCAGAAATTCGATTTTGTCGCCATTCCCGACTTCCAGTTCGGCGGCATGGAACATCCCGGCGCCATTCAATACAAGGCCAGCACCCTCTTTTTGGATTCCGGCGCCACCCGTGAACAATTCATCAGCCGCTCGAACCTGCTTTCCCATGAGACGGCCCACATGTGGTTCGGGGACCTGGTCACCATGTCCTGGTTCAACGACGTATGGATGAAAGAGGTCTTCGCCAATTTCATGGCCGACAAGCTCAGCAATCTCACACTGCACGATAACAACTACGACCTGAAGTTTTTGACAGACCATTACCCCGCGGCTTACAGTATCGATCGTTCCGGCGGTGCACATCCCATCCGGCAAACGCTGAACAATCTGAACGAAGCCGGATCGCTCTATGGAAATATCATTTATCACAAAGCCCCCATCGTCATGCGGCAGCTCGAACAGCTGATGGGCGCCGATGCCTTCCGCGACGGGCTGCGGGATTATCTTAAGCGGTATACCGGCGGCAACGCTTCCTGGCCCGATCTGATCCACGCCCTTCAGCCGCATACGACGATCGAGCTTGCTGCCTGGAATGAGGTATGGGTCAAGGGCGCCGGACGGCCGCAGTTTTCTTATCGCCTTCAGATAAAAAGGGGGAAAATCAGGGATCTGGTCATCAGTCAACGCGGAGAGGACGAGACCAAACGGGTATGGCCTCAGCTGTTTAAGCTGGCGCTGGTTTATGCGGGTAGGGTGGAGGAGGTAACCGTGAACAGCAATGCGGGTAGCGTTGATGTGAAGGATGCTATCGGTAAAGAACAGCCGGAATACTTGCTATTCAATAGCGATGGCCTGGGGTATGGCGTATTTCCTGTCGATACCAATGCGCTGCTCAGGTTCGGATTGTCTGGCAGACCTCCCGGCGCCAGTGCCGTGATGCGTACAGCGGAATATATCAATTTATATGAGAATATGCTCAACGGAAAAGCGCTGAAACCCTTCCAAATGTTATCCTATGACCTCGGCAGGCTAACGAGTGAGCCCAACGAGCTGACCTTGAATATCCTGCTTGACCAGATACAATCTATCTTCTGGCGTTTTTTATCTCCTGCCCGGCGGGATTCAGCCGCAGCGGCTATCGGGGAGTATTGCTGGCATGCGATGCAAGCTGTGGAATCGAAAAATGAAAAAAAGCTGCTTTTCCGGGCCTTCAGCAATATGGCTACGACCCCACAAAACATGGAGACGCTGCATGCCATTTGGAAAGACCGGCGTCCACCCGCCGGCGTGATATTGTCGGAAGAGGATTATACAAACCTGGCAGCGGCCCTGGCCCTGCGGAACTACCCCGATAGCAAGGCGATCCTGGAAGAACAGCTGTCGCGTATTCAAAACAACGATCGCCGGCAGCGACTAATATATCTTCTGCCGTCTCTATCCGATAATGAAAACGAAAGAGACAGTTTCTTTTTTTCCCTAAAGGTCCCGGATGCGCGGCGGAAGGAAGCGTGGGTATTGGCAGCCCTTGGCTACCTGCATCATCCATTATTGCGGGCAGCCACGGCAGAGAAATATCTGCAACCTTCGCTGGACTGGCTGGAGGACATTCAGCGCACGGGCGACGTGTTCTTCCCGCAAAGCTGGCTACAGGCCAGTTTCGGCTGGTGCCAGACAGCTCCGGAAGCAAAAATAGTCCGGAATTTCTTAGCGAAACATCCGGACTATAATCCTAAACTAAAGGCGAAAATATTACAAGCCACGGATAACCTTTTCCGGGCTGAAAAACTGCATTAGGCTGAAAAACTACATTAGTGCGAAGTACTGTCGCGGGAGTGGGAGGTACTGTCGGGAGCACCTATAGCTCCGGGCTTTTTCACGATATCCAGTAACTCCACATCGAATACCAGGGTAGACCCCGGTGCGATCATCGGGCCTGCCTGCTGGTCGCCATAAGCGAGGTTGGAAGGAATAAACAGCTTCCACTTGCTGCCTACCGGCATCAGCTGCAGGGCTTCCGTCCAGCCGGGAATGACACCATTCACAGCCAGCTCGATCGGCTGGCCTCTTTCGACGCTGCTGTCAAAGACCTTTCCGTCGATCAGCGTGCCATGGTAGTGTACGCGTACCATATCCGTCAATGCCGGCTTGGGACCTGTGCCTTCTTTCACTATAGTATACTGCAATCCGCTGGGCAGGGACACTACACCGGGTTTTTTCTTATTGGCAGCCAGAAAATCCATGCCGATCTTTTTATTGCCGGAGGCTTTTTCTGTTTTTGTCTTTTGGATGAAATTGCTCATGACGGTATTGGCCTGCTGGTCATCCAGGAGCGTTTTCCCTTTTTTATTGACGTCATTGATGGCGCGGGTCACCAAAGCAGAATTGATATTGGTAATATTCATCTGTTTGTAGAAGTTGGCCACGCTGAGCCCAATGGCATAACTCAAAGAATCCTGGGCCGTTTTAAGAGCGGGAGCGCTTGTGGCTGTAGTCGCCGGGGTCTTATGAGTTGCCGGAGCGGGCGCCTTGGTCTGCGCCAGGACCGAAAGACCGGCGGATACGCAGAGAGAGGAAAGGATAACTTTTTTGCTTACTTTCATAGTAGTTGAGTTGTCGCGTTAATTGTGGCGCAAAAATAAGGGGTTTAGGCCGAAAGGCGCCCTTCCCGGCTACTTTTGTAAATTCTTCTTAATATATTGATCCGCAATAAATAAGCCCCCGCAACGTTACTTAACATAACTTTATAAAGATTTGACCTTATTTTTAATCCCTATTCTAAAACGCAAAATATCCTGGAATGAAAAAGTTTTCCTACGCCCTGCTCGTTTTTCTTTTTTTTGCCATGATGGCCCATGCACAGAGTGGCCTGCTCGGAGGCGCCAAAAGCGCCCTTAACTCCCTAAAAGGTGGTGGCAAAGGCCTTAGTTCTGATGACATTGTAGCTGGTCTCAAAGAGGCCTTATCCCGTGGTACCTCCAAAAGTTCTGACAAATTGTCGGCTGCGGATGGTTTCTTTAAAGACGCAGCCGTGAAAATACTCCTACCCCCCGAGGCGGCAAAAGTAGAAAAGACCTTAAGGAGTGCTGGTTTTGGCAAGCAGGTGGACGAAGCTATCCTGAGCCTTAACCGGGCCGCAGAGGATGCCGCCAAGTCCGCGGCTCCCATATTTCTAAATGCTATCAAAGGCATGAGCGTACAGGATGGCCTTGGCATCCTGAAAGGCGCCGATACTGCCGCTACCGGTTATCTTCGGAAAAGCACTTCTACCCAGCTGACGGCTGCCTTCCACCCGGTGATCGATACCTCCCTGCAAAAGACCGGGGCTACCAAATACTGGAAGACCATTTTCGACCTGTATAACAAGATGCCCCTGGTCACCAAGGTAAACCCTGATCTTTCCGGTTATGCTACCGGGAAAGCGCTGGATGGTGTGTTCTTCTATGTTGCACAGGAAGAAAAGAATATCCGGCAGAACCCTGCTGCCCAGGTAGATGATCTATTGAAGAAAGTATTCGGCGGAAAATAAACGCATTTCAGATAAAAAAAACCTGCCCAACCGGCAGGTTTTTCTATTTTTGGGACCTTTATGCTGGCCCGCACCATTTCTCTATATCAAAATGCTTATAGCGGCCTATCGAGATCTACATGGCTCCTTTCCCTCGTGATGCTGGTGAACCGTAGTGGTACGATGGTCCTTCCTTTTATGACCATTTATCTTACGCAGCCCTCCGTGGGCTACAGCATCGGTCAGGCAGGAATAGTCATGGGCATCTTCGGTTTTGGCGCGGTATGCGGCGGGTTCATCGGCGGCCGGCTGACCGACCGCTTCGGCTTTCAGCGGATACAGTGGGTGACCCTCGCGGGCGGCGGCCTGCTGTTCATGGTGCTGGGGCAGATGAAAAGTTATCCGCTGATCTGTGTCTGCACTTTTTTGTTAAGCCTGGTCAATGAAGCTTTCCGTCCTGCCAATTCCACTGCCATTGCCCACTATAGCAAAGAGGAGAACAGAACCCGCTCGTTCTCCCTGAACCGGTTGGCCGTCAACCTGGGCTGGGCAGTAGGGGGAGCCATCGGGGGAATACTGGCTTCCATAAATTATCACCTGCTGTTTTGGGTAGACGGCTGTACCAATCTGGCCGCAGTGATGTTTTTGCGCTGGTTCCTGCCGCTGGAAGAAGAGATTACTCCTGTTCACAAGGCTGCCGCCGGTAAGAAGCCGGCGCTTTCTCCATACCGCGACACCATTTATTTGCGCTTTATTGCCTATGTCATCGTATTTGGAACTGGGTTTTTTCAATTATTCTCGACGCTTCCGGTCTATTACAAAAAGGCGCTTCACATGCCTGAATACATGATTGGTCTAGTAATGACGCTGAACGGACTGGTCATCACGGTGTTTGAAATGGTACTGGTCTTTAAGCTGGAAGGGAAGAGGACCAATCTTTTTTATATTTTTTATGGCGTTTGCCTGGTCGGTCTTTCGTATGTCTTGCTGAATATTTTACCGGTATCTCTTTACACCGCCTTTTTTTGCATGATCCTGACTACCCTGGGTGAAATTTGTTCGATGCCTTTTATGAACTCTTTTTGGATAGCGCGAACCACGGTGATGAATCGGGGACAATATGCGGGACTGAATACCATTGCCTGGTCTGTTGCACAGGTTATCGGACCGATATGCGGTTCACAAATTGCGGAACATGCCGGCTTTTCCGTTCTGTGGTGGCTTGTTGGCGCGGTCTGTGTGCTGGCGGCGATAGGATTCCGTTATCTTTACGGGCGACATGAACAATGAAAAGTTACCGATGTTCCGGAACAGGCTGATGAAGACATACCGGCACATGTCCAAACTGGCCCGGCGTCAGAACATAACCTGTTACAGGATATATGATCACGACCTGCCAGAGTTTCCTTTTTGCATCGAGCTCTATGAGGACAAGGTCTACCTGGCCGAATACCAGCGGCGTCATGGGATGACGGAAGAAGAACATGAAGCCTGGCTCGAATCCTGCCTGCCCACTATCAGCGCCATTGTCGAAATACCGGATGAACGTATCTATTTTCGCGAGCGCCGGCGTAAGGCCGGCCGTCAGGGGCAATATGAAAAACTGGCCAGCGAACAGGAATTCTTTATTGCCAAAGAAGCAGGTCTTTCCTTTCGGATCAACCTCACGGATTACCTGGACACCGGTCTTTTCCTGGACCATCGCATCACCCGGGGTATGGTGCGCGAAGAAGCGAAAGATAAAAAGGTGCTGAATCTTTTTTGCTATACCGGCTCCTTTTCGGTCTACGCGGCGGCGGGCGGAGCGGTGAGGGTCGACTCGGTGGATCTCTCAAAGACTTATCTGGCATGGGCGGAAGAGAATATGAAGCTGAATATTGCCACGCCCGATACCCGCTTTATCCACGCCGACGTCAAACAATGGCTGGATGAGGTTCCGGCCGGTTTTTATGACCTCGTCGTCATGGACCCGCCTACGTTCAGCAATAGCAAACGCATGAAGGATTTTCTCGACATCCAGCGCGACCATGCTGAGCTGATCAATCAAACTCTTCATGCCATGCGGCCTGGCGGCACGCTCTATTTCAGCACCAATTACCGCAAATTCCAATTGGAGTCTGAGAAGATCGGTGCATCCTCGATTAAAGACATCACCAATGCTACTACGCCATTCGACTTTCAGGGAAAGCTATTCCGCCAATGTTTTCGAATTATAAAATAGCTATAGCGGCGCTCAGTTCAGCGGTATATCCCGTTTCAGCATATCATTGCGGTTCGCCATCTCCCAGGCTGTGAAGAACACAAACCGGGCCCTCTTCTCCATAATATCATAATTGATCTTATCCGGAGTATCCGTAGGCCGGTGATAGTCCTTATGGATGCCGTCGAAATAAAAGATGATGGGCACCCCCTTGCGCGCAAAATTGTAGTGATCGCTGCGATAATAGATCCGTTCGGGATCCGCAGGATCATTAAACTTATAATCTAATTCGAGCTTCGTATACTTCTTATTCTGGGCTTCGCTGATGGGCTTGAGGTCAGTGCTCAGCTTGTCGTCGCCTACCACATATACATAGTTGGTCGAATCCCCGATCCTACGGTTGGGGTCGATGCGGCCGATCATATCGATGTTGAGGTCAACCGTGGTATGATCCAGCGGCCAGGTGGGATGCTCGGAATAATATTGTGAGCCGAACAGCCCTTTTTCTTCACCGGAGTTGGCTAAGAAAAGAATGCTGCGGCGTGGGCCCTTACCTGCCGCTTTGGCCTTGACAAAGGCTTCTGCCAGTTCGAGTACACTCACCGTTCCGGAGCCATCGTCATCTGCGCCATAATAGATAACCGTATCCCTTTTACCCAGGTGATCGTAGTGTGCAGAGAGGACGACGATCTGGTCCTTCAGGTCGGTGCCTTCCAGGAAACCCAGCACATCGCTGCTCTTCAGATGAAGGATGTTTTTGCGGAAACCCATTTTTACATTTACGGTATAGGGTTTCGGCTGTGCCTGACCAGTCAGCGCCGTTTTATAGTCGTCTCCCAGGATAACCTGCGCTACCTTATCCGTAATATAAAAGCTGTTGGGATAGATAACCTTTTTATATTCGCTCAGGTACATATTTCCTTTTGGGGCAAACAGCTGGCGGGGGGGATTCGCCTGCAGGATCAATACTCCGATAGCACCGTTCTTCTGGGCTGCTTCCTGTTTGGCGGAAGAACCGGTACCTCTTCCTCTAGTCGGCTGAGGGGCGACACCGGCCGGCTGACCACCCAGCACCAGCACGATCTTGCCTTTTACGTCGAGGCCCTTATAGTCGTCCCGGTTGTTATCACTGATGCCATAACCCGCAAAAACCACTTCGCTGCCCGGCAGTTCTGCATTGTAGTTGGAGCCCACGCCGGCAAAAAAGTCTTTGTCACGGGTAAAAGACTGGTCATTGACGGTTAGCTCGGCTGTCTCCAGTGAATCCTGGAAGACGGGATAGTACAGTTGGTAGCTGTCTCCATTACCTGGCCGGAGGCCAAGGGTCCGGAAATCGTTCTCGATGTAGGCGGCAGCTTTCCGCTGGCCTTCCGTGGCCGTTTCCCGGCCTTCAAAATCCTTGCTGGCGACGATGTACAAATGTTTTTTTAAATCGTCTGCCGTAATGGTCTTTGCAAAGGGCCTGGGATCTGGAATTTTCTGGGCTTGGGCGACACCGGCTAAGCATACTGACAGCAATAAGAGGAGTCTTCTCATGAAAGTATTGTTTAGAAAAAATTCCGCCAAATATAGGCTCTTTGCCACAACCAGCCTAGGCCATAAGCTCGCTGAGCTCCAGCCAGCGCAGCTCCTTGTCATCCAGTAGCTGGCTGATCTCCCCGATGCGGATAGACAATTGCTGTAGTTGGTCGAAAGGGGCACTGCCGCTGTTTAGTTTTTCGGTGGTCTCCTTTTTTTCCTGATTCAGCCGGGATATCTCTTTCTCCAGGTCTTCAAACTCTTTTTTTTCTTTATATGAGGCTTGTCTCTTTGGCGCTGCCGGCGCAGGCGGGGCCTCAGCCACTTTTACGGCAGGGGTGGGAGAGGGCTGTGGTTTGTAACTATCCCCCAGTGGACGGAATTCGGCCTGGTCATCATCCAGCTTTTGCCATTCGCGGTACTGGGAATAGTTGCCCGGGAAGTCCCGGACAAAACCGTCGCCTTCCAGTACTAGCAGGTGGTCTACCAGCCTGTCCATAAAATACCGGTCATGGCTGACGATAAGCAGACAGCCCTGGAATTCGCTGAGGAAGTTCTCCAGGATGGCGAGTGTCTGCAGGTCAAGGTCATTGGTGGGCTCGTCCAGCACGAGGAAGTTAGGATTGCGGAAGAGGATGGACAGCAGGTGCAGACGTCTTTTTTCGCCCCCGCTGAGCTTGGAGATATAGGTATATTGCTGTTCGGGCGGGAAGAGAAAAAGCTGAAGGAATTGGGCCGCGCTAAGCGATCCGCCGGCAGCCAGCGGAAAATGCTCGGCGATATTCTTCACATATTCGATCACGCGGACGTCTTCCTTGATCACCAGCCCTGATTGGGAATAATTGCCGAAGATGACGGTCTCGCCGATATTGATCTTACCGCTGTCCGGCTCTTCAAGGCCTTGCAGCATGTTGATAAAAGTTGATTTGCCGACGCCATTTTTTCCGATGACGCCGAGGCGTTCGCCTTTTTTGAATGTATAGTCGAATCCCTTCAAAATGATTTTTTCGCCAAAGCTCTTATAGACCTTTTTTAATTCGGCTATTTTACCGCCCAGCCGGTTCATTTTCATCTGGAGCTCGACCTGCTGGTCTTCGATCCGCTGTTTGGCTTTGGTCTCTACTACATAGAAGTTATCCTGGCGGCTCTTGCTTTTTGTCGTCCGGGCCTTTGGCTGTTTGCGCATCCACTCCAACTCTTTACGGTACGTATTGCGGGCCTTATCGATCGAAGCCGTGTCGTTCTCGATGCGGGCGGTCTTTTTCTCAAGAAAATTCTCGTAATCACCCTTATAAACATGTAGGTTACTGCCATCCATTTCCCAGATTTCTTCTGAGACATTGTCCAGGAAATAACGATCATGCGTGACCAGCAACAAGGTGACTTTTTCCTGGTTCAGATAATGTTCGAGCCATTCGACCATCTCCACATCCAAATGGTTGGTCGGTTCATCCATGATAAGCAGGACGTGCTTGTGTTCGAATCCGATGTCGATCAGGGTTTTGGCCAGGGCTACCCGTTTGCGCTGACCACCGGATAAAGTGCCGGCGGTCTGTTGCAGGTGATGAATATTCAGCTTGCCCAATATCTGTTTGACCTTGGTATCGAAGTCCCAGGCATTCAGCTCGTCCAGCCGGACGATGGCATCCGTGATCTTGTCGACATCTTCTTCATCGCTGGCGGCTTCATAGGCCTTGATGGCGTTGATGACGGGGTGATTGTGATGGAAGATATTGTCCAGGATCGTTTTGTCCTCGGCAAAGACGGGTTCCTGCTCGAACAGGGCGACGGTGACGTCTTTATGGATCCATACCGTGCCGCCTTCGGCAGTGTCCTTGCCGGACAGTATTTTTAGCAGGGTGGACTTTCCACTGCCGTTTCGGGCAACCAGGGCGATCTTATCCCCTTCTTCTATATGAAATGTGATATTCGTGAACAGTGGCTTGACGCCGTATGATTTGCTTAAACCTTCAACAGAAACATAATGCATGCTGCAAATATACACAATTATGGGCAGGCCCGGTCGCGGAGGGCGGTCGGGCCTGCGCCTATATATTATGCTTTTATGAATTCCAAGGCTACATGGAGACGAACTTCATCACTGACAATAAGGCTGCCTGTTTCCGTCGTGCCACTCCAAGTCAGGCCGAAGTCTTTACGATTGATCTTACCGGTGATGGTGATACCAGCGCGGGTGCTGCCCCAGGGATCTTTAATCACGCCGCCAAATTCTGCGTCGAGTTTTACGTTCTTGGTTATTCCGCGGATGGTGATGTCGCCATATACTTCATAGGAACCGTCGTTATCGACGTTTTCGTATTTCGTCGAAACGAATTTTATTTGGGGAAAATTAGCCGCATCGAAGAAGTCAACGGATTTCAGGTGGGCGTCTCTTTGCTCGTTTTTTGTGGTGACAGAATCGACATCCGCGGTGAAAGTCACTTTGGCTGTCATGAAATCGTCTCCTTCCGTTTCTACGGTGGCGTCAAACTTCGTGAATTCGCCGCTGACGTTGGAGATCATCATGTGTCTTACTTTAAACTGTACTTCTGAGTGGGAGGGATCGAGGATCCATTTGGTAGCCATAAAGCAATTTTTTAATGTTTGAACAACAATTTAATTAATTTCTGTGACAAAATTAACGCCAAACAGGGTGCCCGGCCATTAACCTAGATTAAGAGTTTATGAGATTTGCCTGAAAAGGCAAAAAAGAGGCCGCCTTCCTACTAAAAGCAGGCGGTCTCTTTTTAAGTTTAGCTTGTATCAATTAGAGCCCAAAGCTATAAGCTACCCGCAGGCCGAGAACGTTCCCATAGGACCCGTTGTTATAAAAAGAGCCATTCCCCTGGAAGCGGAAGCCGATATCCAAATAATTCTTCGGCGCCAGTTTCAGCAGTACGCCTACTGATGGAGCATAGATAAAATTCGTTGACTTATCCGCGAGCAGGTTGGATTTGTCGACGAGGAAAGAAGCTCCTGCTTCCCCCTGCACATACAGCAGGTTGGGTACGAAGAAATACTTCAGACCTGCCTTTACCGGTATCGTACGTATATCCTGGTTAGGAAGCACGCCTTTCTTAACGAAGAAATTATCATAGCCGGCATTGGCGATTACATAGAAATTTTTGGCAATGGGCAGCTCTCCCTGGACCGTACCACCCAGGAACCAGTTATAACCGTTGGAAAAATCTCCAAGGGGTACACCGGCTTCCGGTCCTACGCTCAGCCGGAATTCCTGTTTGTTTGAAGAGGGACTGCTTTGAGGTTGTGTTTGTGCCTGGGAGGCAAATGCTAAACTTACTAATAGGGCTGTCACTACGCCGATCTTACGTGTCGTTTTCATCTTTTGTTGGTTTTATGTTATCGAATAATTACGCGCTATCGTTTCTTTGTTTTTTCTGACTATAATAAAACGCCGGCCAGAAAAAAAGGTTCAAAGAATTAACAAAAGAAAAATTTGCGGGAAGTATCGACTAAAATTACCAACTGAAATGAAGAGATATATTTCCTACCTGGTGACAATACAATCCTTTTAGTTGTGCAGAAGAAGTAGTTTGAGAAAAGGATAAACCAAAATTTCCTGAAGAAAAAACAGCCCCATAGGTTAGCGAAGCTTGCAGCGTGTTAACGTTAGGGTAGGGGATTGGAGGTTTGGTGCTTTCTCCGGGGCGAAGATTAGGATTGTTCGTGAAGAGGCCGCCTTGTACCGGCGCATATGAAACGACCAGCTGCGCCTCCGGTTTTACAAAAAAATAAAACTGTCCTTTTCGCCGGCCCTGTTGGTTTTGCCTGGTGCTCGCATACTGGCTGATAAATCCATTGAAATAGGGCGTCATGTTTCCAAAACGGATCAAAGGATAAAGGGTTAAGCTATTTTGCATGGTTCCTGCAGCGACCTGGCCGCCACCAATTATTTCTACGGCTTGTCCCACCCGGGCCAGCTGTTTTTCGGCCGTGACGTTAATATTTAAAAGGAGGTCGTTGCTGAATTGATGGCCCCAGCCCTGGGGCAGCGGATACCCTTCCCACCGGTGCAACAATGTTTGCGCCTCCTTCCCCAGGGCTGCAGAACCTATGACGCCCAGCACCAGCTCGGTCTGGATATCGTATTTCCTGGTGGGGTTGTAGGAGTACAGCGTGTGGGTGGCAAAGAGGGCGCCCGACCAGGGATAATCGTGGGGCTGATAGTCGGGTTTGCTGAGGTGGTCCGGGGTATACATCAATTGCACGATACCCCAGCCATAAGTATTTATACTGGCCTCTCCGGCCTTAGGCAGGGCCTTGTCGATAAAAAACCGGGAGGGGTGGGGAAGATCGTAAAAATAATCCAGCCGGGTACCGTTGGTATAGGCATTGTCCGTGCCATGGCCCCAGATATTGATAAAATCATTATCCTCGTAGATACGGATCAGATGGGTCGGGGTATCTATTTGTTGAGCATGCAGCCGATCAGTGCTGCCCGCCAGGAATACCATAAAAAAACCAAAATGCACAAATCGTCTCATAGCCTGTCTGTTTAGCTAATATTAATCGGTGAATTTTCGCTGTCGTACAGCCTGTACAAATAGGATCAGTAATTGTTGCAACTTATTGGGATACTTTAAAATGGTATTCTCCAGACCCCAGTCTGACGACCAGGAATCCCCTTTCCACTCCTTCCACACTGATAGTCCTGACCGAAGCCAGCGGTTGGCCTCCTTCAGTGATAAGACCGCCCTCCGGGGCCGGAATATACAAAGTAGACGTTGTATTGGCAGGAATGGCCAGGTCGATCAGCAGAGAGTCATTTTCCAGCCGCCAATGGCTGCTCAGGCGGCCATACCCGGTTTGAAGGTCGGCCCCCGCATACGAGAGATTGCCGCCGGGATGGGGGGAGATCCGGCTATGGTGGTAACCCGCTCCGTCTTCATAGGTATCGATGCCGGTTACTACCCTATACATCCAATCCCCGATGGCCCCATACGCATAGTGATTGAAAGAATTCATGTCCGGCGTCTGGAAGGTTCCATCCGGCCGGATGCCATCCCACCGCTCCCAGATGGTGGTAGCGCCCATTTTCACCGGGTATAGCCAGGATGGATAGGTATCCTGCAGCAACAGCCGGTAAGCCACCGCCGTGTAACCATACTGGCTTAAGACATGACAAAGATAAGGAGTACCCAGGAAGCCGGTCGTCAGGTGATAGCCATAATCCTTGATGTTTTGCACCAGCCGCTCAGCCGCCTGTTTGCGCAAGGCCTCCGGCAGCATGTCGAACTGCAGGGCCAGTACATAAGCCGTTTGCGTGCCTGATACCAACCGGCCGTCCGGCGTCATGTATTCCCGCAGGAAGGCGTCCTTTATTTGCTGCAGCAGCCCGGTATACTTACCCACATCTTCTTTTTTTCCGATGACGGCGGCGGTTTTGATCAGCAGCTGGGTAGAATGGGCGTAAAAACATTGTGCGATGAGGTATTTGTCCGTAACAGCCGCACGCCCGTCGTTGTCATCAAAAGGCCGGTAAAAAAGCCAGTCGCCGAAATGAGATCCCGTATTCCATAGATTATCTTTTGACTTCCCCCGCATATATTCCACCCAGGCCTTCATGCTGGGGTATTGTTCCTCCAGCACCCGCCGGTCGCCATAAGCCAGGTACAGATTCCAGGGGATAATGGTAGCTACGTCGGCCCAGCCCGTACTGGCGACAGCGCCATCGCCCAACACATTCGGAATCACAAAGGGGACGGCGCCCGCCGGAGACTGATCAGCGGCTACATCCTTCAGCCATTTGGTGAAAAAATTCTCCACGCCGCGATTGAACGTGGCCGTACGGGAAAAGACCTGTGCATCGCCCGTCCAGCCCAGCCTTTCATCGCGTTGCGGGCAATCGGTCGGGACATCCAGGAAATTTCCCCGTTGTCCCCATTGAATATTATGCTGCAATTGATTGATCAGCGGATTGGAGCATTCGAAACTGCCGGTCGCCGGCATATCCGAATAAAGGGCTACGGCAGTGAAATCATCCGGGTTGAGGCTGCCGGTTATACCTTCGATACGGACATAACGGAAACCATGAAACGTAAATTGCGGCTCGAACGTTTCTTCTTCACCGCCTTTTAGGATAAACAGATCCTCGGCCCGGGCGCTGCGCAGATTGTCCGTATAGAAATTGCCTTCTTTATCCAGTACTTCGGCATGAGACAAGCGGATGCTGTCGCCGGCTTTTCCTTTTATCTTTACGCTGACCCAGCCGGTAAGATTTTGCCCGAAATCGATGACTGTCTCGCCTTTAGGCGTAGTCAATACTTTTTTTACAGGAAAGCTTTCTTGTCTTTTCACCGGCTCATTCACCGTCGCAACCAGGATCTCTTTGGAAGAGTTAACGGTCTGCACGCCGGCCCAGCCGGTAGTTGTATAAGCAGCTGTGCACCAGTCGCGCTTTTCCGCCCGATGGTCGATGGTTTCACCGTTATAGAGTTCCGATCGCAGGACTTCACCGTAGGCCGAAGTCCAGTCTGGCCCGGAGACAATCGTTTGCTCATGACCATCTTTATACCGTATGACCAGCTGCGCCAGGAGGGCCAGGTCCTTCCCATAGAAATGGTGCTGTCCGCTAAAACCTATATATCCCCTGTACCAGCCACTTCCCAGCATGACCCCGATGGCATTTTTGCCCGGCCGGATCAGGTGGGTTACGTCATAAGCCTGGTATTGCAAACGCTTATTATAGGAAGTCCAGCCGGGGGTAAGATAAGCGTCGCCAACCCGCTGGCCGTTGAGCTGTGCTTCATAAAGTCCATGCGCTGTAATATAAACAACAGCAGAAACTACATTCCTGCCGGCCATAAAGGCTGTCCGAAGCAGCGGGCTGCGGGTGCTGTCTTCCCCCATATCAGGCCGGATCCACTGCGCTTTCCAGTCCCCGGGACTCATCAGGCCCATTTGCCACCAGGCGGTTGGGCTCCAGGCCGAGGTCCTGCCTTTATTATCCCAGACCCGGACCTGCCAGTAATATCTTTTCCCGGACTGCAGTTCCGCGCCTGCATAGACTACCTGCAGGGATTGATCCGATAACATTTTGCCGGAATTCCAGGTAGAACCCCTGCCATCGGGCCGGTCGCTGACCCTTATCTCATATGCTGTCTGTAAGATGCCCCGATCGGGACTTTCCAGCTGCCAGCTCAGGCGCGGTAACTTGCTGTCCACCGCCAGCGGACCGGGAAGATTTTCTGTTTGTAGCTTGTTTACGGATAGCTGTGCAGAAACATTAAGGCAAAAAAATAACAAAAATGGCAAGAAGCAAGTGCTTTTATTCATAAAATCGTTAGATTCTTCGACCGGTAAGCCTGTAACTCGGGGCTGTCCGGTGAGAGTTCAGTGATGAGATAGTCAATCTCTTCAATATCGGCGATTTTCATTTGCATATTGGAGTTCAGCTTCTCGGAAATGGCGATCACCGCCACTTTTTCTGCTGCTTTGATCATAGCCTTTTTGACCTGGATCGTTTCCCAGTCAGAATCCGTCAGCCCATTGCCGGGGTCAATGGCATTCGTACCCAGGATACAGAGATCGGCCTTGATGCCGGCCAGGTATTCGAAGACCTCCCCGCTAACCGTCATCTGGCTGTAAGCAGATATCTGCCCTCCGATCATAATGGTCTTGATCATCGGTTTGTCCAATAGCTCTACTGCTGTCAACACATTCACCGTAATAAACGTCGCCCGAAGGGTATTCGGAATTTTTTTGATAAACTCCCTCGCGGTTGTTCCACCACCTATCAGCACAATAATGTCCTCGCGTAACAGCGTCAGCGTTTTGTCGGCTATGACATGTTTGTTGGATTGAGCATAGGTTTGTGCGTCATGCCCGATATGATAGGCGGCCGACATGGCCCCGCCCTTGATCCGGATAAGCTGCCCTTCCTCCGCCAGCTCATTCACGTCCCGCCGGATCGTGTCTTCAGAAACATCGATCAGGTTGACCAGGTCATTGTACATGAGGCGGGTGTGAATACTGACCTGCTTGAGGATCAGATTTTTTCGCTCTTTCTTTGGCAAAGCGACTGGAATACCGTTGGCGTTAATTTTAGTCATGCCCTGTAAGCTTGGTTGCTGGACACCAGTATCTGATGTCTGGTCTTTGATTAATGTCCGGGTCTTTGAGTCCTATGGCCCGATTTATAAAGATAGGATATCTGTCGCGTCTGTTTAGGAGAAATTTGCATTCTCTCCCATCGGTTTAAGGGAAATTTGCATTTTTTGCAATTTTTGCGGCCCTGTGTTGATTCAATCGCATTCAGGGTCGGAATTGTATCATTTGGTGCAAATAATTTGCAAATATTTTTCATAATTACAAATTTTTGGGATACATTCGGGTAGCAGTTTGCAAAAACTGCATCCCGGTTTCACCAAACTAAAACAACCGCTCATGACAAAATTCCAACTAACTGTTTGGAGCAGCCTCCTGATTTGCTGTCTCCTTGCCTTTTCCATCGGTAAAGCCCAGCAGGGCTCCGGTCAGCCCCACTTGAAGGGCCTGGTAAAAGGTCCGGATGGAACGCCCCTGGCTGGCGTCACCGTCACTTTGACCAGCAACAAAAAAATTGCCACTGCCACAGATGGCAATGGTGTTTTTGATCTTACTCTACCTGCCGCAACGAGTGGTAAAAACGTAGAATTGGAAGTTAGTTTCGTAGGCTTCGAGACCAAACATCTTACCGCCCAGGCCGGTCAGTCCGATCTGGCCGTTGTGCTGGACAATACCCGTGGCCTCAATGAGGTGGTAGTCACGGCCCTGGGTATTAACCGGCAGAAGAAGTCCCTTGGTTACTCGGTCACCGAGGTCAAGGGGTCGGAATTCACGCAGGCCCGCGAAAACAATATTGCCAACGCCCTTTCCGGCAAGGTGGCGGGTGTCAATGCCGCAGGTCTTTCGACAGGCCCGGGCGGCAGCAGCCGCATCACGATCCGGGGAAATGGATCCCTTAACGGTGATAACCAGCCGCTGTATGTGGTCAACGGGATGCCGATCGACAATTCCGTTCCGGGTGGCTCTCCTACGGTTAACGGGTCCACCACCAATGTGGACCGTGGGGACGGCATCGCGGGTATCAACCCCGATGACATCGAATCCATCAGCGTATTAAAAGGCGGTACGGCTGCGGCCCTGTATGGTTCCCGCGCCGCAAACGGGGTCATCCTGATCACCACCAAGAAAGGCCGGGCTCAGAAAGGCATCGGCGTGGAGTTCAATAGCACCGCCACACTGGACAATGTTGCTGTCACTCCCGATTTTCAATACCAATATGGACAGGGCCTGGATGGAGTAATGCCTACTACTCTCACCGCCGCACAGGCTTCCGGCAGGAAATCCTGGGGCGCCCTCATCGACGGCAATGCCAATTATGTGGCGGTTGACGGGAAAAACCACCCTTATACGGCCAAAAAAGATAACGTAAAGAATTTCTACCAGACAGGCCAGACTTACACCAATAGCATCGCCTTTACCGGCGGCAACGAGAAAACGACCTACCGGTTTTCCGCCGCGGACCTCAACAGCAAAGGCATCTTGCCCACAACGACCTACGATCGTAAAACACTAAACGTAGCCGTCAATAGTAAATTAAGCGATAAAATATCCATCGAGGCCCTGGCGCAATACAATCTGGAGACCGGCCACAACCGTACCGGCGCCGGGGACGCGCTGGGCAATCCTAACTGGACCCCGCTGGAAATCGCCAATACGGCCGATGTCCGCTGGCTCAAACCAGGGTATGACTCCAGCGGCAACGAACAGATATGGAATGATGCCGCGATCGCCTCCAACGGTTACTTCGTGATCAATAAGTTCCAGGAGAATGACGTCAAGAACCGTTTTATCGGTCAGGCCTCTGTTTCTTACGAACCGATCAAAAACCTGATCTTTAAAGGAACAGTCAGCAGGGATCAATACAATTATGACTACTACAATATTTTACCTACCGGTACCCTGTATACGCCCAATGGACTGTATTCCGGTATAAAGACGAACCTGTTCGAGAACAACAGCCTCATCACCGGTTCCTATAAAACGACCATCGCCAAAGACTTTGGCCTGTCAGTGCTGGCCGGCTTTAACGACCGGCGCAACCAGGAGAACAGGCAAAGTCTTACCGGGTCAAACTACACCATCCCCTATTTTTACAGTATCTCCAATCTGCAGGCCCTCTCCACCGTCCCCTATAGACCCCGCATCGCAACCTCTTCTGTATTTGGTTCGATAGACCTCGATTATAAGAGCCTCTTATTTATTACCGTCACCGGCCGCCAGGACTGGTTCTCTACGTTGAGCCCGCAACACGACCATATCTTCTACCCGAGCGTTGGCGGAAGTTTTATCCTGTCCGATGCGGTCACGTTACCCCAGGCCATCAGTTATGTCAAGCTCAGATCGTCCTGGGCGCAGGTAGGCGGCGGAGCGCCGGGCCCTTACCAGATCAACCCTACCTATAGCAACGTAACGAGCACAGGGCCCACGCTGCAGGGACCAACTACCGATCCTAATTCGGCCGACTATGTGATCTCCAATCCTAACCTGAAGCCCTATACGTCTACCACCTTCGAGGCCGGTGCAGAGATCCAACTGCTGAAGAACCGGATCGGTCTGGACGTCACCTATTATAACCGGCAGACCACCAATGATATCGTACAGCCCAGCATATCCGGTACTTCAGGCTATACCGGCGTGATACTGAACATCGGCGAATTGAAAAACCGCGGCGTGGAGTTGCTGCTTACCGGCAAACCCGTTCAATCCCGTGACTTCGGCTGGAACGTCAGTTATAATCTCGGCTACAATTCGAATAAAGTGGTTCAGCTATATCCGGGCCTGCCTTCCATTCAAATTGCCACCACCGTCAACAACTGGGCCTTTTTGGATCACATCGTAGGTCAGCCTTTCGGCACCCTCGTCGGCACCCGCATGGCCCGGGATCCTAAAAGCGGTCAGATCATTTATAACCGAACTTCCCACGTCCCTGTCGCTACGCCGGCCACCCAGCAACTGGGCAATAGCGTTGCTCCATACACAATGGGCCTGACCAATGAGTTCCGGTATAAGAGATTTTCCCTCAACATTCTGCTGGACGGCAAATTCGGGAACAAGATATTCTCCCTCTTCGAAGTATATGCTACCCGTATGGGCAAGCTAAAATCCACGCTGCCGGGCAGGGCGAATGGTCTTGAGCTGAAAGGCGTCGATCAGTCGGGGGCGCCCTACGATACCGTTATCACGCAAACAGGTGGGGTACTGCGTAATTATTATGACAATAATAAATCCTACTCCGAACTGTTCCTGCATGATGGCAGCTTTATCAAGCTTCGCCAGGTCATTTTCTCTTATAATATTCCGGTTAGTGGTGTGAAAGCGGTCAAGCTCCAGTCGGCCAACATCTCTTTCGTAGCCCGGAACCTTTTCATCCTGTATAAAAAGACCCCCGATTTCGATCCGGAGCAGAGCTTTACCAACAGCAATGCCCAGGGTTTTGAATCCATCGGGCTGCCGCGGACAAGATCATACGGCTTGAACCTGTCCATTAAATTTTAATACGCAAAACAAAAAACACTATGTCAAAATATATAAGAAAATATGCGGGAATCTTGTCGGGCGCGCTGCTGGTGCTGGCACTGCCATCCTGCGACAAAGGATACAAAAGCCTTAACATTAACCCGGACGCCGTCAGTTCTCCCACGCCGGAATACACGTTCACGCTGGCGGAATACGAAGGCGCCGGTTATAACGGACACTATGGCTCCAGCGGTTCGAACTTTTTGATGGGCACCATGCAATACACGACCAGCTACAATGACGTGGCCGGTTTTGGATCCAAATATATCACCAGCCAGGTAAATGCATCGTCCGCCGCCTTTACCGCCGCCTATCCGGATGAGATCGACCTGCTGCATATCGTGATCAAGGCGGTAACAGGAAATGCCTCCAGGATCAACGAGCTGGCGGAAGCCCGGATCTGGCGGGTTTACTGTTTCAGCAAAATCACCGACCTGTATGGTGATATTCCTTATTCACAGGCCAGCCTTGGATACGACTCTTCCAATTACAAGCCCGTGTATGATGCGCAAAAGGATGTCTATGCCAATATGCTTTCCGAGCTGGACGCGGCTGCATCGAGCCTTGACGCCAGCAAAACGGTTTCATATGGAGCGTCAGACCTTATCTATGGCGGCAATCCGGCGCAGTGGAAGAAATTCGCCTATTCCCTCATGTTGCGCCTGGGCATGCGTATGACCAAGGTAGACATCGCCTCCGCCCAGACCTGGGTGACAAAAGCTATCGCCGGCGGGGTGATCACAAACGACGCCGACATCGCCAAAATGTCTTATCAGACCGGTGGTCAGGACATCAATAAGAACCCGCTGATCCTGAATTTGTGGAATGCCGACTATATCGCTCAGAACGGAAAGACCAATACGGAAGGCGGTAAATATGCGGATAGCTGGATCAGTTACCTGCAGTCTACCCAGGACCCCCGTTTACCCGTTATTTCGGTGGTTTGGGTTAATGGAGTACCCGATACTACGGCTTCCAAACAAAAAGGCATGCCTCAGAACCTGCCCAACCAGTTACCTGCCAATTTCGTTACTTACTCCGAGCCCAATCCGAAAACGGTATTGCTGCTGAATGCGCCCAGAATGCTCTTCACGGTCGCCGAATCCAACTTCCTGCTGGCAGAGGCAGCACTGAGAGGCTGGTATAGCGGAGCTACCGCAGCCAGCTTATACCAGAACGGTGTTCAGGCCGCTATGCGCCAGTGGTCGATCATCGCCGGCAGCGCGGGCGCTATTTCCACAGCCCAGGTCAACGCCTATCTGGCGAATAATCCGTACAACGCAGCCGGCACTTTTGATCAGCAGATGGGACAGGTCTACACCCAGTTCTGGGTAAGCAGCTTCCCGGAATCACAGGAAGTGTATAACAATTATCGCCGTACCGGTTATCCGGCCCTGGTGCCCAACAACTATCCCACCAATGCTACCGGTGGACAGATCTTCAGAAGATGTATCTACCCGATATCGGAGCAGAATCTGAATACGGCTAATTACCAGGCAGCCGTGGCCCGGCAGGGTGCGGATGATCTCATGACACGTATCTGGTGGGACAAGAAATAATAAACAAACGTTATGTGCCGCTGCCTGCAGCGGCACATAACGAATAACCCAGATTATATGGAAAGCAAGACCACAGAAGAAAGACTGAACATTATGGGACTAAGCTTACCGCCGGCGCCGGACCCCGTCGGAGTATATAAACCTTATCTCATTGAAGGCAATTATCTTTATTTATCAGGACATGGGCCCGTTCAGCATGACCGGAGTCTCATCATCGGACGCATCGGCAAGGAACTGGATATCGAACAGGGTAAGCTGGCTGCACGCCAGGTGGGCCTCACCATGCTGGCGACTATCCTCAAACATATCGGTAGTCTCGACAAGATCAAACGGGTGATCAAAGTGCTGGGAATGGTCAATTGTACGCCGGACTTTGAGCGTCATCCCTATGTGATCAACGGTTGCAGCGAATTGTTCGCAGAAGTGTGGGGAAAGGATAACGGGGTTGGCGTGCGCAGTGCCGTAGGGTTCGGCTCTTTACCGGATAATATTCCGGTGGAAATAGAAGCTTTGTTCCTGCTGCACAATTGATATTTTATTGTCTGCCCGACATTAACTGGACGGAGTCCAGTTCGTGCAAAGTGCACAGACATTTATGGAATTGAGGTAAAAAATTAATTTTTTTTAACATTTTTTACCTCAATTCTTTAGCGTAGGTTTGAAAAAGAGAAAAAACGCCAACCACCATGGCTCCTACTGCTAAAGAAAAGAAAACAGAATTGGTAGCTTTCGGCGAGCTGATGCTCCGATTACATTGCCGCGAAGGCCGGCGTATTGTACAAACCAATGCCTACGAAGTTTATTATGCCGGGGCCGAAGCCAATACCTGCGTGTTATTATCCAGGCTCGGCATCCCCGTTGATTACATCACACGGGTGCCGGAGAATGATATCGCCCGTGCCGGCATCGATCAGCTGCGGGGCCAGGGAGTAGGGACGGAACACATCGTCTTTGGCGGAGAAAAGCTGGGAGTCTATTTTACCGAACCGGGTAATGGCATCCGGCCCACCCGTGTTATTTACGACCGCGATGGTTCGGCTTATGCAACCATACAGCCGGGTTTTATCGATTGGCAAAATTCCTTGCCTTCGGGAGCCTGGTTTCATTGGTCGGGAGTGGCCGCTGCCGTCTCTCAGGGGGCTGCAGACGCCACAGCAGAAGCGCTTACTGTAGCCCGGGAAAAAGGGATGCGGATATCCGCAGATTTTAACTACCGGACCACCCTGTGGAAATATGGGAAGGCTCCCCGTGACGTAATGCCCGACCTGCTGTTATACAGCCAGGTGGCCGTAGCAGACCTGGATTCGGCTGCTATTTACTATGGGATAGAGACAGACCGGTCGGCCAGTTTCGAAGATCGTTTTCGGCAGTGCAGCGCAGCCCTGCTGGAAAAAATACCGGGACTGGAAGTACTGGCCATGAGCTTCCGGACTACACGCGGGATTCAGCATATCTATTCGGGGGCCTTGTATTATAAAGGAGCGTATTATTTTTCTCCCTATCACGAATTACCCTTCGTGACGGACCAGATAGGCAGCGGCGACGCCTTTACCGGTGGCATGTTATATGGGTTGATGCGGGAACTGGAACCCCAGCAGACAATCGATTTCGCGGTGGCCTGCGGCGCCCTCAAACAAAGCATTACCGGCGACTGGGCTCTTATTTCCCGCCAGGAAGTGGATACCTTTATCCGGAGCGGCTCTTCAGGCCGGATCATCCGGTAACAAACAATACTTATGCTGATCATTGATGCACATTTAGACCTTAGCATGAACGCAATGGAATGGAACCGTGATTTGCGGCTGCCTGTTGACGTTATTCGAGCCGGCGAGCGGGGATTAAACGATAAACCCGACCGGGCCAGGGGTACCGTTTCTTTACCCGAGTTGCGTCGCGGCGGCATCGGGCTGGTCGTGGCTACCCAGATAGCCCGCTACGTGGCGCCGGGCAACTCCCTTCCGGGCTGGCATTCCTCCTGGCAGGCCTGGTCACAGACGCAAGGCCAGCTGGCCTGGTACAAGGCGATGGAGGAAGCCGGAGAAATGGTGATGATCCGCGACCTGCCTTCTCTTGAAAAACACCTGGCGCTCTGGTCGGCCCCTGCTGCACCGGCCGGCGCCGGCGCCGCCGGCAAGACTTCTGTTGACACCCGCCCCATCGGGTATATCCTCAGCCTCGAAGGCGCTGACTCCATCGTTACTCCGGACTACCTGCACCGTGCCTATGCTTATGGATTAAGGGCGATCGGTCCGGCCCATTATGGTCCCGGCCGTTATGCCAACGGGACGGACAGCTCGGGTAGACTCAGTCCGGAAGGCAAAACATTATTGCAGGAAATGGACAAACTGGGGTTTATCCTGGATGCGACGCATCTTTGCGACGAAACGTTTTGGGATGCTATGGAAATGTATAACGGCGCTGTATGGGCCAGCCACAACAATTGCCGGGCGCTGGTGGATCATAACCGGCAATTCAGCGATGACATGATCAAGGCCCTTATTGCCAAAGGCGCGGTTATCGGCGGAGCCCTGGATGCCTGGATGATGGTGCCCGGATGGGTGAGGGGCGCTTCAACCCCTGAAGGCCTGCACTGCAACCTGGAAAAACTTATCGACCACCTCGACCATATCTGCCAGCTGGCCGGCAATGCCCTTCATGTTGGCATAGGCACCGACCTCGACGGCGCTTTTGGTAAAGAGCAATGCCCTTACGACCTGGAGACCATTGCAGATCTCCAGAAGATGATGCCGGCTCTTCTTGAAAAGCGGGGTTATGGTGCGGCGGATATTGAAAATGTCCTGCACGGCAACTGGCTGCGCTTCCTGCGGAAAGCATGGGCTTAGTTTATTCCCCGAGCCGTGCCGCCGCCCGCGCGCCTATTCCACCGGCGTCATCTTCAAACACACCGGCGCCGGCAGCTCGATCTTTTTGCCGGTATCCGTCAGTTCTCCCGTTTGCTGGTCAATCCTGAATACTATTACATTCCCGCCGTTCTGGTTGGCGGCGAGTAACCAATGCCCGGTCGGGTCGATCATAAAATTGCGGGGCGTTTTTCCCAGCGTCGACTGAAAGCCTTTCAGCGTTAGCTGGCCGGTGGCGGGGTCGATGGTATAAATTGCCAGGCTATTGGCATCACCTCTGTTAGACGCATACAGGAACCTGCCGTTGGGGGAGATATGAATGTCTGCGCTGCCGATGTTGCCGGAGTAACCCGCCGGATGGGAAGATACTTGCTGCAGCCGCTTCAGCTTGCCGTTGGCATAGTGAAACACGTCTACGGTGCCCTTCAGCTCATTGATAAGATAAACATATGGCTTGCCGGGATAAAAACAGGTATGCCGGGGGCCGGCGCCGGGATCGACCGCGACAATAGAGTCAGCGGCCGGGGTCAATGGCTTTTGAGCGGCCTGGTAATTAAACTGCTCGACGGATATCTTGTCGAGCCCCAGGTCGCAGACCAGCAGGTATTTTTCATCCGGGGAAAGTATCGTCGAATGAACATGTGGTTTTTCCTGGCGGCCCTTGTTGGAACCGCTGCCCGTATGCTGGATCGTTTGTGTGCTTGCACCAAGCGTGCCGTCCGCACCAATGGGCAAAGCGGAGAAATTGCCGCCCCCATAATTGGCTACGAGCGCCCATTTGCGATGGGCATCCACAGTAATATAACAGGGATCATCCCCGCCACTCTGCTGTTTGTTGATGAACTTTAGCTGGCCTGTCTTTTTATCGAAAGAAAAGGCGCTCACAGCGCCTGGTTTTGCGCCGTCAGTCTCATTGACGGCATACAGAAATTTTCCGCCCGGCGCAAGGGCCAGGTAAGAAGGATTATCCGCAGCCAGGGTGCTCACCGGTTTCAGGTCACCGGTCGCTCCATCGAATTTGTATACGTAAATGCCCTTGCTACCTCCGTTTTTGAAAGGACCTTCTGTATAGGTACCCACAAAAAGATAATACTGTTGGGAAAAACCTGCAAGGGACAGCAGCAGGAAAGCGGTTAAAAAAGTGAAACGCATGTGGAAGAAATAATTTAGTATAACAAGAGATTCTCCGCAATATAACAAATAATGTCTGGGGCAAAGCAGGCTTTGCCAGGGGTTCATCCGTTTACTGCGGAATTTACGCAAAACATCAGTAAGGTTACGAAAATAAATCGCGTAGTCGTACTAGGCTCAATTTCGGTATCTACTGAAGCCTAAGTATTTACAATTAGCGGCCGGTAAGATAATCACAAAAAGTAATAGATTGATCATGCGAAAAATTTGAATTCTTATCCCACTGACGGAACTTTGCTTCAGTGAATGAATGAATTTTGGTCCGTATCCTTGAAACAAGCCAAACTGAATACCCGATACCCTTGAAAGCTCCATCCAATGTCCGTCCTGTTTAGGGCTCTGCTGTAAGAAACGTCCAAATCTTGCAGTTAATTGATTACCCCGTCTGCAGTCTTGCCGGCGGGGTTTTTGTTTGTACCTCCGCATTAAGTACTTTTAACCTCAAAATAAATTACTTATCAAATGCGCAAGTTCCATTTTCTTCCTGCAGCTCTGCTGATAGCAATGGCTGCCTGCAACAATGCAGGCGACAAGGCCGCCTCGTCCGACACGACTGCGGCCGCCCCGGCCAAAGACACGATGGCCATGTCCCATCCGGACTCTTCCCAGGCAATTACCCCTTTGCCCCCGGTACCCGTCGGCGCCAAAGTATTCTTTAAGAACCTGAAAAATGGGGAAACCGTTAAATCCCCCTTTAAGGTGGAAATGGGCATCGACGGCCTTAAGTTAGATACGGCAGGCGCCATCGTAGCCGGTACAGGACACCACCACCTGCTCATCGATGCCGGGGATTCCATTCCGGCGGGTACTGTGGTACCCAAGGACTCTACCCACCTGCATTTTGGCAAGGCACAGTCCAGCACAGAAGTTAAGCTGGCGCCCGGCACACACGTGCTCACGCTGCAGTTTGCCGACGGCATCCACCGCTCGTACGGCGGTCAGCTGGCTGCGACCATTAAAGTAACCGTAAAATAACCGTTTTCCCTTTTTCGCCTGCCCCCTGGTCCATCCGGGCGGCAGGCGATTTTTTTTCGGCCGCCGGTCGAGGCCGGCAACCCGCGCAACGAAAAAGCCGTAAGTGTTGTCAAGGGGATGAGATCCATTGAAAATGGAGTAACGATGCTTAAAAAAAGTAGAAAATCATGAGAAACAGCAAGAAGCAATTTTTTTGGGGAGCCACATTTTTTGTTATTCTGACAAGCGGTTGGGTCAGTTGTAGTAAGACAGGGTCTACGTATACTACAACCCCCGTTACCTATGTCTCTGTAATGAACGAAGCGCCCTATGGACCGACGACCGATATCTATTTGAACAGTCAGCTTGCTACAGGGACCGGCGGCATCGCTCCGGGAGCTTATTCTACGAAATACGGCGCTTTACAGCCGGGGACATACAAGATCGAATTTAAGAAGAATGGCGCTGACAGTGTTCTCTCCACGATAGCCGGTGGTCAGGTACAGCTGCTGGATACGCTCAATTTTTATACGCTGATCATGTATAATGACACTACAAAGGCTATTAAATCGATGCTGATCCACGATAATTTTACCAGCATCTCTACCGGTAATGCTAATTATCGTTTCTTCAACCTTAGCCCTGATGCGCCCAGGGTAAACTTCTACATAAATGGCGGCGGGGCAGGGGTAACGCCCATTTTCTCTCAACGCACCCCGGGAGATAATGCAATGTATACTAATTACAATACCTTCGTTTCCACGGCTCCGAGCTCCTATAATCTTGAAGTAAGAAATTATTATACCGATTCGGTGATCGCCCAGTCAAGCGGGGTAAGCCTGATCGGCGGAAATGTATATACAATCTTTCTGGCTGGAACCACTAACAACTGGAAAGTCAACGTTTTGCAAGCTTCATATTAATTTAAATTGAAAAGAGAGGACTCCGCAAGGGGGCCTCTTCTTTTATTTGAGTGAGCCGGGTTTATTTGAGTGAGCCGGGTAATATCTTATGGTATTTCTTAAACATACAGATAAATGCACTCACCTTCTCATAGCCCAGCCGATAGGCCGTTTCGGATACACTGGTCTTTCTTTCCTGTAAAAGGCATTTGGCCAGCTCCATCTTTTTTCCCAGGTAGTAGTCGTACATGGTCTTACCGTACATCGCCTTAAAATGCCTTTTGAGGGTAGATTCACTAAGGGCGAATTCTCTTGCCAGCTGCTTCTGGGAAGGCAGCATATCTTCCAGGCTTTGAACCAGCCGTTGTTCGACCAGCTGGATAGTTTGTACATGCCAGGTCTTCCGGGCCGGCGGCCCCGGGCTTACCTGTCTGGGCCAGCGGCCAATGATATTCGACAATAAGAGTAATACCCGGGCTCTCGTAGTCAGCAGGTTCCACCTGGCCTGACGCAGTTCGGGCTCCAGCTCGCTCAGCAGTGTTTCATCAGCAGCCAGCGTCCTTTCCGTCAGGATGGAAGAAGGATCTATTACCGTTAGCGAATTTTCTATGATCTGTATCTTTTCTTCCATTCCGGCCAGGTGTGTTAACAGCCATTCCCGCGTGAACATAATTTCAATGGTTTGGGAAAGCACTCCCTCGGGGATCTGCACCCATAAATGCCTGGTGTTGGACGTAAGAAAAATATTACCCGGCGTCATACAGGGAAGGACAGACTGAGTTTGCGATTTAACCAACTTGAGCGAACCCGGGGTCAACAGGTAACAAAGTGAAAAGATGAGCTCACTGTCCGCTTGTGCTGAAGATAGTCTTACGATCTCGGTATCCTCTTTATAACAAACCTGTGTATATCGCAGGTAAAGGCCTTCTTCCAGAGAAAAACCTCTGACAAAACCGGTTCCCCGGTGGTCGGGGACTTGTACTATATTATCAGTGACAGGCGCCGGAAACTGCCGGGAGAGAGAAGAAAGGCCAGATTCAAATGTGTCGTCCCTTAAAATAAAACTATACATAGGTAATCACAGAATTGTTATAGAATGTGATTCGCTACGAGTCCTTAAGGGAAGACGAACTTACGGAATTTTATTTATTTACTGCCAGTCTAAATGCATACCAGTCCGCATCTTCTTTTTGCCCCTGGCTGCCTCCGCCGCCACCGTTATATCGACGACCTCCTCCCATGCCGCCCCGCATGCCACTCATTCCCCCCATTCCCCGCATTCCGCCCATTCCGCCCATTCCGCCGGGAGAGGGGCTAGACCCATAAGCACCTCCGCCACCACCCGTACCCGATACCGCATTCAATACGATGCCCACACTGAAATTCTTTTTGCTTGCCCGTGCCCTCCAATCAGCCCCCAGCACAATACTTATCGGAATCATAGCTTCATATACCAGCAGACTATCCTGGTCATTGTGTTTTATCGCCAGCTGGATAGGGCCTTTCGTATCGCTCACACCAAATTGGCCGTTCTCCATGTCCAGAAAACCTGTTGTATTGTAGTAATTGGATTGCAATAGCAGCTCTGCCTCCCGGGTGCTAATGTCGCCGTTGTTGCGGCCGCGGTAGCGTTCCGGATCAGGCTGTTTGCGCATAGGAAAATAAAGCCCAATGGTTTTATTTTTTTCTCCCTTTGGATCAAGCCAGATGGTCATACCCGATCGCAATATCCGCAGCTGCGTTGCAGCGTCTTTGGATGACACACAGACATAAATATTCTTATCGTCATTGGTGACATTATATTGCAGCGTATAACTCCCATTGCTGAAACGAAGCGGCATTGGCCAGTCGTCCGTTTTTCCATCGGTTATGACCGGGGTTGACTGGTAATGCCCTTCGGGCGCGAGCTTATGGCTACAGCTGATAAGGAGAAAAACGCCGGACACCAGGACCAGCAGCGATTTCGGAGAGAGAAGCTTAATGTGCATCAGAGGAATTTTGTACCAAATTACTTCCTCGCCTTCGAAAGAAAAGAATAAAATCGGTAAATGAGGTTACTTAACACCTGTTAACATCCCGATCACAATAAAAAAGAAAGCCCCGCATTCGCGGGGCCTTCTTTCTATCGATCAGAATAATTTAATTCGTTACAGTCTCTTCTGCATACGAGCTCACCGGCTCACAGGTACAGATCAGGTTTCTGTCGCCAAACGTATTGTTTACGCGGGCAACACTGGGCCAGAACTTACTTTCCTTCACATAGGGCAGCGGGAAGGCCGCCTGGTTGCGGGAGTAAGCATGTTTCCACTCGTCAGCGCAAATGACGTGCTGGGTATGGGGTGCATTCTTCAGTGCATTGTCGTTCTTGTCTGCCTTGCCTTCTTCTATCGCACGGATCTCATCATAAATGCCGAGCAATGCATCACAGAACCGGTCCAGCTCGGCCTTGTCTTCACTTTCTGTCGGCTCGATCATGATCGTACCGGGGACAGGGAAGCTGAGGGTGGGGGCGTGGAAGCCATAATCCATCAGGCGTTTGGCTACGTCTTCTGCTTCAATGCCAGCGCTGGCCTTAAAGGGGCGCAGGTCGACGATGAATTCATGGGCGCAGGTACCATTGGCGCCGCTGTAAAGGATCTTGTAGTTCTTTTCCAGCCGGGCCTTCATGTAGTTGGCGTTCAGGATAGCATATTGTGTAGCACGGGTGACGCCTTCCGCACCCAGCAGCTTGATATAGGCATAACTGATGAGCAGGATGCTGGCCGAACCAAAAGGAGCAGCCGATACGGCATGGCCCTGGGTTCCGGCAGCCGCCTTGCCATTGCTGGCGACCCTTAATTCCGGGTCGGCAGAGTGGACGTGGCTGGGCAGGTAAGGCTTCAGCTTTGCGTTGACGCAGATCGGGCCCATGCCGGGACCACCACCGCCGTGTGGAATGGCAAAGGTCTTGTGCAGGTTGAGGTGGCATACATCCGCCCCGATGAGACCGGGACTGGTCAGCCCTACCTGGGCATTCATATTGGCGCCATCCATATAAACCAGGCCGCCATTGTCATGGATGATCTGGCAGATATCTTTAATGCTTTCTTCAAATACACCGTGGGTGGAAGGGTAGGTTACCATCAGACCGGCCAGTTGGTCCTTATATTGGACTGCTTTTTCTTTCAGGTCGGCTACGTCGATATGACCGTCTTCGTCGCTCTTCACCACTACGACCTTCATTCCGGCCATGACAGCGCTGGCAGGGTTGGTGCCGTGAGCCGATATCGGGATCAGCATAATGTCGCGGTGTGCGCCGTTGTTAGCGGCATGAAACGCCCGTATCGTCATCAGACCGGCATACTCTCCGTTGGCGCCGCTATTAGGCTGCAGGGAAGTGGCGGAAAAACCGGTGATCTCGCTCAACCAGTTTTCCAGTTCGGTCAAAATATGGCGATAGCCTTTCCATTGGTCGACAGGTGCAAAGGGATGTAATCCCCCGAACTCCGGCCAGCTGACAGGGATCAGCTCGGTAGCCGCATTCAGCTTCATCGTGCAGGAACCTAAAGAGATCATGGAAGTATTTAAGGACAGGTCCTTAACTTCAAGGTTTCTCAGGTAACGCATCATCTTTGTCTCGCTGTGATGGGTATTAAACACCGGATGGGTTAAGAATTCCGAAGTCCGCGTGACGGAAGAGGGAATATTGGCCAGACTGGGGTCCATATCGAAAGTGGCTGAGACCAGGTCGGTATTAGCAGCATGACCAAACACCGAAAGGATATTGATCACGTCGTCCTGGGTAGTCGTTTCGTCCAATGTAATGCCGATGGTATTACCGGCATAAAGGAAATTCATTCCCCGCGCCTCGGCCGTCTGCCGGATGAGGGCGATATCCTTAACGGTTATTCGAATGGTGTCGAAGAAAAATTTATTGCTGTCGGCAAATCCCAACGATTCCAGTTCGGCAGAGAGCGTCCGGGTCAGCAGGCTAACCCTTTTGGCGATGCGGGTCAGACCCTCGGGGCCATGATAGACGGCATACATAGCTGCCATATTCGCCAGCAGGGCCTGGGCCGTGCATATATTAGAGGTTGCTTTCTCGCGTTTGATATGCTGCTCGCGGGTTTGCAGAGCCATCCGCAGCGCGCGGTTACCCTGGGCATCGATGCTTACCCCGATAATACGACCGGGAATATTGCGTTTGAAATCGTCCTTGGCGGTAAAGAAGGCGGCATGTGGGCCTCCAAAACCCATCGGCACGCCAAATCGTTGGGAAGACCCAATGGCCACATCTGCCCCCAGTTCACCGGGAGGTGTCAACAAGGTCAGTGCCAGCAAGTCGGTAGCCATGACGACATAGGCGCCTGCCTCATGAGCCTGCTGAATGAAACTACGGTAATCATGGACGGCCCCGTTGCTGTCAGGATACTGAACGATGGCGCCGAAATAAGAGGCATCGAGCTTGACTTTCCGGAAATCCCCGATCACCAGCTCGATACCAATCGGCTGGGCGCGCGTTAATAAGAGATCTTTAGTTTGAGCAAAAACATTAGTGTCTATAAAGAACTTTGGTGTAGTAACATGCTCATGGTCTCTATTCTTCAGGTTGAAGAACATTGTCATGGCTTCTGCGGCAGCAGTGCCTTCGTCCAGAAGGGAGGCATTGGCCAGTGGCAGAGCCGTCAGGTCGGAGACCATTGTTTGAAAATTCAGGAGGCTTTCGAGGCGGCCCTGGGCAATCTCCGCCTGGTAAGGGGTGTATTGGGTATACCAGCCCGGGTTTTCAAAAACGTTGCGGAGAATAACACCTGGCACGATCGTGTCATAATAGCCCTGACCGATATAAGATTTGAAAACCTTATTCAGCGCTGCAATCTGCCTGAGTGAAGTAAGGTACTGGTGCTCGCTTAGCGGGCCGGAAATATTCAGCTTTTTTTTACTACGTATCGAAGCCGGGATGGTCCGGTCGATCAGTTCGTCAAGAGACCTTACCCCAATGGTTTTCAGCATGTTTGCCGTCTCTTTTTCACTAGGACCGATGTGACGGCCCGCAAATTCATTCGCCTGTTGTTCGAATAGATTCATATTAGAGGTTGACCGTTTAAATGGAAGCGCAAAGGTAAGAGGAAAACGCCAAACCGCGGCTCCAATTCCTTCCAAACCGGCGAGAGCCGGTTCAAAGACATAAAACGAAAAGAGGCCGTCCCGATTTTGACAAACTGGGACTGGCCTCTTTTCTTAAAAACCCCTAAACCCTAAAAATTGAATGCTAAACTATTCGTGCTAGGCATGAATGATTTGCTGGCACAAAAATACCTGACTATGCCGGAAAAGGAAACTATAATATATTAAAAGGAAATTAAAATTGAGGATCGGGCGCAAAATCCAGTGACTCAAGGGCTTCAGCATCCCTCATTTGCTCGCTGGTCTGGCGGCTCCCATCGTGGCTCCAACCGGGGGGGCCGAAGACATAATTCCATTTTTCCTTCCACCCGATATCGTGTCGCGCGACATCCTTCCCGATGGCCTGCCACTCATGCAGGACTATATCAACGGGGCCGGCTTTTTCCATGGGTTTGGTCAGGCCGTATTTGGTAGGCTGGTATTCCTCCGGCCCCAGCTCAGGCTGGAAAGTACCGAACAGCTGGTCCCAAATGATCAGGAACATGCCCATATTTTTATCCAGGTAACGGGGATTGGAAGCATGGTGTACCCGGTGATGGGAGGGGGTCACCAAAATATATTCCAGCCATCCCATTTTTCCAATCAATTCAGTGTGGACAAAAATGCCCCAAATTTGTGTTGCGGAATACATGAAAACAATGTCCAGCGGTTTAAATCCCAGCAGCGCCAGTGGTATAAAGTATACAAAACGGTATAAAGGCTGGAAGACAGAGCTCCGGAATCCGACAGTGAAATTCAGGTGCTCGGACGAATGATGCGTGACATGCACCGCCCAAAACAGCCGAATCTCGTGATCCCAGCGGTGTAACCAGTAATAAAGGAAATCTTCTGCCAGCAATAGCAGGAACCAATAGGAAAATACATTCGTTATGGATATCCAGTGGTGACGATAGCAAACCTCAAGGACCAGGATATAAAATCCCCGGAACAACAAATCAATAGAGCTGTTTAACAGCATCAGATAGAGATTCGTCAGCGTATCCTTCCAGCTATAGGCGGGAGTTTTGCGCCTCTGGAATTCCTGTGAAAAATTGCGCGGTTCGCGGTGGCGGTAATTGCTTAATAAAACTTCAAGCCCGATAATGATGATATACATCGGGCTGCTTACGAGGATAAGTATTTGTTCTTTGAGGTTCTCCACGATATAAAAATAAAGCAAATAACGAATCTTTGTACCTTGCTATTGTTAATCAGACGATAACTATTTATATATGAGTGATTTGTTGCATAACTGGGAAAAGAAATCGGGCGACCGGCAGAAGGAATACAAACGATTTCTCGAAAAAGCCCAAAGGCCTGTAAAGAGGAATCGCATCCTGGATCAGCTGCCTCAGCTGCACGAAGAAGCCTTCGAGCGCGTCGATTGCCTGAAATGCGCCAATTGCTGCAAGAATTATTCTCCCCGTTTCAAAACGCCGGATATCAAACGTATTTCCCGCCACCTCAAATTAAAGGAAAGCGACTTCATCGAACGTTATCTTCGCCTGGATGAGGACGGTGATTATGTGGCCAGGTCCAAGCCCTGTCCCTTTCTCGGCTCCGACAACTACTGCGGCATCTACGAAGTTCGCCCTTCCGACTGCGAACGATTCCCCTATACCGATGAAGATGTACTGGTTCGCCGGCCGACCCTCACGCAAAAGAACTCCACGTTTTGCCCCATCGTGTATTATGTACTGGAAAAGCTCATTGCCGCCGGCGATTAAGTCGGCTACACTACTCCGATTTCAGGCTCTTCACCGGATTGGCCAGCGCCGCCCGTATTGTCTGCAGGCTGACCGTAAATAAGGCGATGACCATTGCCGTTACACCCGCCGCTGCAAAAATCCACCAGCCTGTTCGCTATTTGGCTGTCACCTCTTCATAAGCGGCTTGTAATCCCCTTTCGATCCCGTCCCCCTGCCACTCGGTAACTCCCGGGATGGTTTTTTCCTTCAGCAGGTCCTCTTTGGACTTGCCTGCCTTCACCCAGCCGTTGACAAAATCCAGCAATTTGGAGAGATAGTCCTTCATGGCCCGCAAGTCGTCCTTATTGCCGGTGACTTTGTCCGGGTCGAATGCATGACCGAAAATAAATAAAGTATCATTATCGTACTTCTTCAGCGCGTTGTCGAGCACGATGATCCAGTTGCTGACAGAGGCGCCGGCGCTTCTATCGATAAAGGCCCAGCGGCGGTTGAACACCAGGTCGCCCATATGAGCGATGTTGGCGTGCTGAAAGTGGATGATACTGTCGCCATTGGTATGGGCAGGGCCGAAATAAGCCGTTTTGATCTGTTCGTCTCCGATGCTGTATTCCCAACTGTCTCCGTAGGTAATGTCCGGGTACAGCTGTTTGTCTTCCGTCTTTTGCGCCGCCGCCACCCGCTGCTGGTTGGCCAGGGAATTCGAATGGGCGGCAACATGCTTGACCAGGCCTTTAAACGCTATATTCCCCGATGTATGATCTCCGTGATGGTGGGTGTTGATCAGCATCTCAAAGGAGGTCGAAGATTGTTTCTTTAGTTCGCCGATCAGGTGACCCGCCTGCTCGGGGAATTCGGCGTCCACTACTACGATGCCTTTTGGCGAAAGCAGGTAACCGATCGTCCCGCCTTTTTCATAAAAAATGCCGACATTATTGCGAAGCATCCGCATTTTCCAGGGATCTTGTTTACCGGACAGCATAGCTGCGAATAGTTTTTGATGAGGCAGGGACAGTGCGCCCAGCGCCAGTGAAGTATTGAGGATGAAATTTCTTCTTTGCATATGATAATAATTAATATTCCATTTCTCTCAAACTCGGGGCCTTGAACCAGGTGGCAATCACCACCCCGATGGTCATACATCCTCCGAATACGACCGACGGCACGACTCCCATCAACCTGGCCATCACACCGCTTTCAAACTGCCCCAGCTCGTTACTGGAATTGATAAACATCGAATTGACCGCCGACACCCGGCCCCGCATCGCATCCGGTGTTTTCAGCTGCAGTATCGTTCCCCGCACGACCATGCTCACGCCATCCAGCAAGCCGCTGGCCAGCAAAGCCAGAAAGGAAAGCAGGTACCAGCGGGAAAGGCCGAAGACAATAATGCAGGCTCCAAAACCGGCTACTACATACATCAACCGCAGTCCCTGTTTGTGACGCATCGGATGCAGGGTCAGGATCAGGATGGTCGTCATCGAACCGATGTCCGAAGCGGCGTTGAGCCAGCCGAAACCAATCGCTCCTACCTTCAGGATATCCCGGGCAAATACCGGGACCATTGCAACGGCGCCACCGAAGAGCACGGCAAAAAGGTCCAGCGCCATAGCGCCGAATACTTCGCGCGTCCGCCAGACAAAACGGAGCCCGTCGAATATGCTGTCCCAGGTCTTACGCTCGGAATTCGTGACCATTATCTGTTTGGGCGAAAGGGTAAAAATAAAATACAACGCGATGCAGACATATATTCCGACTACACTGAATGATTGCAGGTAACTGGTCTTGGCGATCAAAAGACCACCCGTTGCATGCCCTATCACCGAAGCCGTCAGAAAAGCGCTGGAATTCAGGGTGACAGCGCTGGGCAGCTGGGCTCGCGGAACAATCTGGGCAACGATGGCATTCATCGTCGGACCTGCAAAGGCCCGGATAATACCCGTGAAAAAGATGATGGTATAAGTTAGCCACTGGATCCAGTGCCCGCTCAGCGAACGCAGTACAAGAGGGGTGGATATAGCGATCAATCCTCCGACACAAACCAGGTAGCAAATGGTAGTCGTCACCAGCAAGGCTCTTTTATCGCTTTTATCGATGATATGTCCTGCGTACAGGGCCAGGCAAAAAGCGGGCAGAAATTCGGACAGCCCGATCAGCCCGATGGCAAAAGGATTGTGAGTGATCTCATAGATACGCCAGCCGACGATAGTCGTCACCATACGCAGAGCCATGATATAAAAAAAACGGGCGATGATAAAGTTCCGGTACTCAGGGATTCGTAATACTTCCAGTGCAGAGGTTCTTCGTTCTTCCATCATAATTCTAAGGTAAGGTAAAATAATGTTGCCCTTCACCTACTTCTTTTTCCAGCGCGTCGAGGATGACCTGCAGGTGCGCCTCGTTGCCCAGGAAATCGGCATTGCTGACGTCTACAAAAAGGGTGCGGATATTGTGCTGACGGATATAATGTGTATAGGTTTCCTGGATGTCATACAGGTATTCATCCGATATGTTCTGCTCATAACTACGGTTGCGCTTACGGATATTCGACTGCAGCTTGTTCACCGGTGCATGAAGGTATATCAGAATATCAGGCTGAACCATCTGCGCCTGAATAATGTCAAATAATTTCTGATAAAGCAGAAACTCCTGATCCGGTAAATTGACCTTGGCAAAAAGCAGGCATTTGGTAAATAAATAATCGGAGACCGTCACCGACTGAAAAAGATCACCTGTGTGCACCAGCTCTTTCATCTGTTTATACCGCTCGGCCATAAAAAACAGCTCCAGCGGAAAAGCGTATTGTGCCGGATTCTCATAAAACTTAGGCAGAAAAGGATTGTCGGCGAACTGCTCCAGGATCAGCCTTGCATTGAAATGTCTCGCCAGCATATGCGCCAATGTCGTCTTTCCCGCTCCAATATTGCCTTCTATAGTGATAAAGTGATAGTTCATTATAATTTTATTACCGTCAGCGGATCGGTACAGGCTTCCAGCAACTCCTGTATAGTCCGGCCCAGCACCGGGTGGATGAGTAAAGGTGCGATCTCTGCCATCGGCGCCAGGGCAAACCGCCGGTTTTGTATCTCCGGGTGCGGAATGACCAGCTTCGGTAGCTGCAGGATCGCATCATTAAAAAAAAGTATATCTATGTCAATGATCCTGGATCCATATCTCTCCAGCCGGCGTCGGCCCATTTGCTCCTCTATGTCAAGCAAAACGTCAATCAACACGGATGGTTGCAGGGAAGTCCTCAATTCCAGCGCCTGGTTGAGAAAATTCTCCTGATCCGTTTTGCCCCAGGCCGCCGTCTCATACAAGGACGAAACCCGAAGCAGGGTACCGGCACGGGCCGCGATGTTTTCCCTTGCCAGCGCCAATTGAGCCGTCTTTTCTCCCTGATTGCCACCTATCAATAAATAGGATATGTTCATAGATTCGTTACTTTCGGGGGCCCAAATATCTTTATTTTTGGAATCAGCTTAAAGAAAAATACATGCGAGGCTTTTTTAAATCATTTTTTGCGGCACTGGTGGCGCTGATCGTTTTCACGGTGATTGTCGTATTTGTGCTGATAGGCATAGTAGGCGGCCTGCTTTCGCCCGGAAAGCCGGACATCGGGGCCAAAGCTATCCTGGTAGTCGATCTGGGACAGACATATAAGGAACAGCCTCAGGACAACCCTTTATCCGATCTTGGTTCGGACGACCAATATGATGTGCCGGGACTGTATGACGTCATCCGGCTCCTGCGACATGCAAAAGAAGATAGCGCCATCAAGGGCATTTATGTTAAATGTAATACCGATCCGAACGGGTTTGGCTCCAACGAAGAGATCCGGCATGCTCTCATTGACTTTAAGAAGAGTGGGAAATTCGTGTATGCTTATGGAGAGATGGTCTCCCAGAAAGCCTACTATGTGGCCACGGCAGCCGATAAGATATACTGCAACCCCAAAGGCGACGTCGAATGGAAAGGGTTTGCTACCCAGATGGTGTTCCTCAAAGGGGCATTGCAAAAACTGGAGATCGAGCCGCAGATATTTTACGCCGGCAAATTTAAAAGCGCCACCGAACCCCTGCGGGAAGATAAGATGACGGATGCCAACCGCCTTCAGCTGACCGAACTGCTCGGTGACTTCTACAACCGCTTTCTACGCAGCACGGCCGAAACCCGGGGCATCGACACAGCGACCTTGCGGAAATGCGTCAATGAAAGCCTGATCCGCCGGGCACAAGACGCCCTCAACTACAAACTCGTAGACGGACTGAAATATGACGACGAAGTAAAGGATGAGCTGCGGGCTAAACTCAATATAGACAAACACGCCTATCTCAATTTCGTAAGCCTTGGCAAATATGCAAAAGGGGTAAGCTATAAGCAAACGGGGAAAGACAAGATCAGCCTCATTTATGCAGAAGGAGATGTGGTAGACGGAAAAGGGGCGCGCGAAGAGATCGGGTCGGAAACTTATCGCTGGCTGATCCGCAAGGCCCGTTTTGATAAAGATGTCAAGGCGATAGTCCTTCGCGTCAACTCGGGTGGGGGAAGCTCCCTGGCCAGCGAGAACATCTGGCGTGAATTATCCCTGGCCCGCAAGGAAAAACCCGTTGTGGTCAGCTTTGGCGATGTAGCCGCATCCGGCGCTTACTATCTCTCCTGCAATGCAGACAGCATCTTCGCAATGCCCGGGACCATCACCGGCTCGATTGGTGTGTTCGCCGTCATCCCCAATCTGCAGTCCTTTTTTAAAAACAAATTAGGGGTAACCTTCGACGGTGTAAAAACGGCGCCTGAAGCAGACATAATGTCCATAGCAAAACCGTTGACCTCCACCGAACGGGGTTATATCCAGAACGAGATAGACACCATCTATCATGATTTTAAGACCCGGGTGGCCGATGGTCGCAAAAAAGACATCGGATACATCGACAGCATTGCGCAGGGCCGGGTATGGAGTGGTACGCTGGGGCTTTCCCTGGGCCTGGTAGACCGTATCGGTACTTTGCAGGAAGCCATCGACTGTGCAGCGCGGATGGCTAAAACCAGCGACTATCGCCTGGTAGAATCTCCCGAGCCCAAGAGTTTTCTCGACCGGATCCTCGGGGGCTACAAAAAGTCGGCCGGCATGAAGGCCGTGAAGGAGGAAATAGGAGAGGAGGGATACCGCACCTACACCCTGCTTAAAAAGGTAAAGGCAATGGTCGGCATCACAGAAACGAGACTGCCATTCGACCTCGTTATCGAATAATATCATATGTCACAAAACTATAATCAGCTTCGGGCGATGCTGGCGATCACAAAAGGCAGCCTGAAGGCGATATTCCGAAGCCCCTCTTCCGTAGCCTTTAGTTTTGGTTTTCCATTGGTCTTTATTTTGGTGTTTGGATTCATCTCCGGGGGAGGACCTTCTGCGTCTTTTGCACTGGCTAAAGGCACTGATACTACCAATAGAGTGGTCCAGGGGCTATTGAAGTCCGGCCTGTTGCAGGTGGCAAATGAAAAGGATACTGCGACCATCCGCCAGGATTTGGAAAAAGGCCGCATCGCGGCTGTCCTTTCAGTAGACTCTGCCCGTTCCTCTGCCGGAATCATGCAATATATCGTTCACACGCAGACTTCCTCGGCCAGCGCAGATAAGTATCGTTTATTAATGCTATCACTGTCGCAAGTGTTGGCAAATGCTGTAGAAAAAGGCATGCCCGAACAATACAGGCCAATCATCATAAAGGAATTGCCTCCGGTTACCGGTCGCGTGTATTCGATGATCGACTTCATCCTGCCCGGTATGCTCGGTTTTTCCCTGCTGAGCGCCGCCGTCTTTGGCGTGGCTTTTTTGTTTTTCAGCCTCCGGCAGCAGCTGGTTCTCAAACGATTTTTTGCGACCCCCATCAGCAAAAGTTATATTGTATTTGGGGAAGGACTTGCCCGGGTGCTCTTTCAGCTGATCACCGCCGTTGTCATCATCGTGATCGGAAAATTTGCTTTTCATTTTACCCTTGTCCATGGCTGGATCACTTTTGTCGAAATGTTGTTCCTCAGTTTGTTTGGCCTCATCGTTTTTATGGGATTTGGCTTTATCATCAGCAGTGTGGCCAAAAGTGAAAGCACGATCCCCCCCTTTGCCAACCTGTTTACCCTTCCTCAGTTCCTGTTGGGTGGAACTTTTTTTTCGACCAAGGCTTTCCCGGACTGGCTGCAGAAGATCTGCGAGATACTGCCTCTCAAACAGCTGAATGACGCCATGCGCAACGTAGCTTTCGAAGGGGCTCATATCACCGACTGCTGGAAACAATTGGGCATTCTCGCCCTCTGGGGGATTGCCACTTATGTCGTCGCCGTGAAAGTATTCAAATGGGAGTAAATCAATTATGAAACTTATCAAATTTGCATTGCTAAGCCTTGTCGTCCTTTTCCTGGTCCTCACCGGCCTTTCCCTTTTGCTTCCGGCCAACCTGCGCATAACCCGCGTTATCAATGTAGCCGCGCCCAAACAAAAAGTGTATAGCGCAGTCAGCGATTTTAGCGCCTGGAAGCAGTGGAATAAATTTATGAGTCCCCATACCCTTACCAATGTCCGGATCTCTTCACCCTCCGACGGGAAAGGCGCCGTGTTGCGTGCCGATGAGCTGACCATTCGGGAAACATCGGCTGATTCCGATGGCATCCTGTTGCACTGGAGTCTCAAAGGCGGCAAAGAAGTGGAAGGCGGTTTCCGGTTTGGCTCGGTTTCGCCTTCGCTAAGGACGGATAGCATCATGGTTTTGTGGTATTTTGACCTGCATTTTCGCTGGTATCCCTGGGAAAAGTTGGGAGTCTTCGTCTACGACCGGAAACTCGGGCCCATCATGGAAGAATCTTTGGCCGGTCTTAAGCAATTTGTCGAAAACTCTCATTAACTTTAAATTCCCCCTTACCATATCAACATTGTCACTTTTAAAAAACCACCAATATGCGAGTACGTAACGCAATGCTAAGCTTGTTTGCTATTCTGCTGACTGCGACGGTCTCTTATGCCCAGCCCAGCCATCCGAAAAGTCCGCATGATACCGTTAAGACAAAGGACATTACGGTAACCTACGGCCGCCCTTACAAAAAAGGACGTGAGATATTCGGTAAACTGGAACCCTATGGTAAAGTCTATCGTGTAGGGGCTGATGAAGCCACCACCATCACTTTTGCCAAAGACGGAACTTTCGGCGGCAAACCCGTGAAAGCCGGTACCTACACTTTATTCGCCATCCCCAATGAAAAACAATGGACTATCATCCTCAATTCCCAATTGGGACAGTGGGGCGCTTTTAAGTACGACCAGTACAAAGACAAAGACGTAGTAAAAGTCGATGTGCCGGTAACGACACTTAGCACACCGGTCGAACAGCTGACGATCAAGCCCGGCAGCAAAGACCTTACCATCGCGTGGGACGTGACCGAAGTGTCGGTGCCCGTTAAGTTCTAGGAACTAATTGAATCGGCTCAAGAGGTCAGGCCTCCTGAGCGAAGGCAATGGACCAGGAAATCATATACCTGGTCCATTTCTTTTTCGGTAATGCAGTAAGGCGGCATTATATACACCGTATTGCCCAATGGGCGCAGATAAATACCGTGGGCCAGCGCCTCCTTTGTAATGGCAGGGCCGATAGCATTGATGTACCCATCATGGCCGGTGTTGAGCTCAAAGGCCAGGATCGTTCCGATAGCGCGGGCATTTTTGACGATAGGGTAGAGGGCAAGGATTTCCAGAAAAGCTTCGTGCCGGTGAGCTATATGCCGGATAGACCGCAGGTTATTCTCTTCCAGCAACAGGTCGAGGCTGGCCAGCGAGGCAGCACAGGCGATAGGATTGGCGGTAAAGGAGTGTCCGTGGAACAAGGTCTTTCTTTTGTCATCGCTGAGAAAAGCTTCGAAAAGCCGTTCGGTAGCGGCGGTGACGCCCAACGCCATCGTCCCGCCTGTCAGCCCCTTGCTCAGACAAATAATATCGGCTTTATGCCGCAGATATTCCCCGGCGAATAGCCTGCCCGTCCGGCCAAAACCGGTAAGCACCTCGTCGGCTATGCAGAGAATGCCCTGTCCGGCCACTTCCGCCAGCAATTCGTCCAGTAGCTGAGCCTCATAGATACGCATGCCTCCTGCTGCCTGTAAAAGCGGCTCATAAATAAAGCAGGCGATGTCGCTGCCCTGTTTGCGTACCAGGGACAACAACTCATACCTATTTTCCCGGGTCGGGGTGTCTATAAAAATCACTTCGAAAAGATAGTCATTGAAAGGAGCCGTGAAAACACTCCTCTCGCTTACGCTCATCGCGCCGAAGGTATCTCCATGATAAGAATGGCGGAAAGCCAGGATTTTTGTACGGGCCGGGCTGGTCCTGGCCCCGGGCCCATTACTCTCTGCGGCGGAGCCCTTATTCCCCCAGTATTGGATAGCCATTTTGATCGCTACTTCCACCGCAGTAGACCCATTATCGGAATAAAAGACCCTGGAAAAGTCCCCGGGCAGCAACGGCAGCAGCCGCTCCGCCAGCTCCACGGCCGGTTCGTGCGTAAAGCCGGTGAAGATGACGTGTTCCAGCTCGCTTGCCTGTTTATAAATCTTTTCCGCTATATAGGGGTGGCTATGTCCATGAATATTGACCCACCAGCTGCTGATCGCATCGATATAGGACTGCCCTTTATCATCAAATAACAGAGTACCTTTGCCCTTTACGACAGGAATGGGGGGGAGGATGTCTTTATGTTGGGTGTAGGGATGCCAGATGACTTTTGCGTCGCGTTCGGTCAAGGAAATTTTCATGCGGACAAAATTACGAATTGCGCCGCTTTGCGGCGGAATGTTCCCATTTATTGGCGCCGGGGGGCGGCCGGCGGCCGTGCAACGGTTTGATCTCATTAATTGTCATGTATCGTAACAAAGGACGAATGAATTATCACCAGCTGGTAAAAGACTGTCTTAGGCGGGAAACTGCAGCCCAAAAGCAGCTGTACGAGCATTTCGCAAGCTCAATGCTCGGGGTGTGCTATCGTTATACGAAGTCCATGGTCGATGCGGAAGACGTTTTACAGGAAGGTTTTATTATGGTTTTCAGGAACTTGCATCAGTTCAATTTCTCGGGTGAGCTAGGTGGATGGATTCGCCGGATTATGGTCAACACGGCCATCAACTACCTGAAAAAACACAGTCGTTACCAAACAGAGCTGCTTTTTACAGAAACCATCCTGCATCCGGTGTCAGACGATGACCCCGAAGTCACCCTGAGTACCAAGGAACTGGCAGAGCTGATCCGGCAATTACCACCTGGATACCAGGCCATTTTTAACTTACATGCAGTGGAAGGTTATAGTCATGTAGAGATCGGAAAAATATTGGGCATCAAAGAAGGCACTTCCCGGTCGCAGTATGCACGGGCAAGAGCCTTGTTGATCAGCTGGATAAACAAATTTTCAGCGACTAACAAAAATGAAACTAATTATGCTCGACCCTAAATTCGAAAAAGAAGTGCAGCAAAAAATGGCTGAGCTTGAATTTAGCCCTTCTGAACCTGTATGGGCTAATGTAGAGGCAGCTATTAACAAACGGCGTACCCGCCGGGGACTGCCCCTGTTCTGGCGCTTCGCATTGCCGGGTCTGCTGCTCCTGGCAGGCGGCGGATATTATTTCTTCGGGGGGACATCGACCCCGGTTACTCCGGCCGCACCCGCCGTCACGGTTAGCCACCCCGTGTCCACGCCCCGCTCCGCTGCCGCATCAACCGGTATGCCTGCTTCAGCGGGTAAGTCTGCATCCACCGGTGTGCCTGCATCCACCGGTACAACTGCATCCACCGGTACAACTGCATCCAGCAGTACACCTGCATCAACTGAAGCAACTGCCCATACCCATTCCCGGAATCCTTTTGCGGCGGCGGCTGAGCATCGCGGCAACCCAACAGCTGCCGGGCGTCGCGGATACACAACAAAAGCACAAGGAGCCGGCAGGAGCACCGGGTCCGATGACCAGTCAGCCGGGGGCACCATTGTCTCCACCGGCAACCGTGCGCTTGCCAGCCAACGGGGAACTTCTTCCTATACCCCAGGCCTGGCCGGCCTGCCTGTCAACAGTGCTTCTATCCATGCGGGCAAACTTCCCGTTAAGAGCATGGTATCCGGCACGGCAGCCAGCACCGTGAAAATATTACAGTCCCCCCGGCGACCCTGGGAAGCGGCCTTTTCCGGTGGAGCGGGTATCTCCTCCCTTCACCAGACGCAGCTCAGCAATTATTCATTGGCTTCGGACCTGCCGGCTTCCACGACCACTACCAATAGTGTAACGACCAATGCCGCCCGGCCCAACAAACAATATATATCTACTGTCGGCCCCGGAGCCTCGTTTTGGGTTGGCGTGCTCGCTCAAAAGCAGCTCTCGGCCCGATGGAACCTTTCTGTGGGTCTCGACCTGCGCTATTATTCCAATCGCGTTCACGTCGGCCAGCAGGTGACCAATTATGTGCCCGTGGCGGCGACCCTGTTGACCTCTTCTACCGTCGCTCCAATACAGTCTTATCCCTATTACAGTACGGGTAACGAGCAGGCCTATACGAACCGGTATTATTTCCTGGAACTGCCCGTAGCCATTGAATGGAAGATCAACCGCAGTCATCTGCTGCCGCTGTTCTGGGATGCAGGGTTTTCCGTGTCTTACCTGATGGGATCCAGCGCTGTTTATTACAACACGCACTCCGGCGTTTATTTCAAGGATGGGGGAGTGGCCAATCGTACCCAGTTTAATCTTTCCACCGCCCTCATGGTCGGACTTCCCTTCCATGGCATTCGTGTCCAGGCCGGCCCGCAGGTACAATACGGTCTTACGTCCTTGTTAAATACCCAGGTATCGGGCGACCAGCACATATTCTATGGAGGCATCCGGTTGGTGGTATTTCCCGGAAAAAAATAATTTATTCATCGGTTTCATTACGAAGGAATCGCAGATTCCTTCGTAATCCGCTATACTTAGCCCGCTTGACCGGCGAATGGCGAAAGATTTCCTTAAACCCTTCCTCGGTCAACTCTTCCCAGTCCGAAGTCCGGAAATTTAAAATCGCCGGCACCGGCGAGAAGGCAATCTCCCGGGTAGGTTTTGAAAAACGGTTCCAGGGACACACATCCTGGCAGGTATCACAGCCAAAGGCCCAGTTGTCAAACTTTCCCTTCATCTCATCGGGGATCAGCAGGTCCTTGAGCTCGATCGTAAAATAAGAAATACATTTACTGCCATCCACCACCTTATCCGGCAGAATGGCTTCCGTCGGACAGGCATCGATACAACGGCGGCAGGTGCCGCAATAATCCCCGGCAAAAGGGGCGTCGTATTCCAGCTCGATGTCAACGATCAGCGTGGCAATGAAAAAAAAAGAACCGGCCTGTTTGTTCAGCAAATTTCCATTCTTCCCGACCCAGCCCAGTCCGCTCCGTACTGCCCAGCTCCGTTCCAGCACCGGGGCGCTATCGACAAATCCCCGTCCCTCTACTTCACCGATGCCGGCTTTTATCTTTGCCAGCAATTCCTTCAGCTTGCCGCGTATCACTTCATGGTAATCTTTTCCATAAGCGTACTTGGCGAATTGCGGCGCCTCCGATGGTTGCTGCACAGCGGGAAAGTAGTTGAGCAGCAGGGTAATCACACTCCGGGCGCCCGGAACCAGCCTGGAAGGGTCTATCCGCAGATCGAAATGATTCTCCATGTACAACATGCTTCCATTCATCCCCTGGTGCAGCCAGCTCTCCAGGCGCCGGGCGTCGTCATCCAGCCGCACAGCCCGGGCGATGCCGCAATGGTCGAAGCCTAGCTCCTGGCTCCACGTTTTGATCAGGTATGTATGATTGTTATTTGACAAGTGTTGTTTTTTGCTCTTTAAGAGCATTGATATTATGAGCAATTTATTTATATTGGAGCTGTTATCCCCTAACGAAACCTACTTATGATAGCCCGAAGACCTATTGCTCTGATAGCTACTGTCTTATACATTTGCCTGTTACAAAGTTATTGTTTTGCCCAGGACAAATCCAAAGTCCAGTTTGGAAAAGTCTCTCCGGCTGATTTTGACCTGCCGGCCAATCCGATCATCGATACCAATGCCAATGCCGTCATTATTGCCGATATCGGGTCCGTCCATTTCGTGGGCAACAACTATAACTGGTTTTCCTACGTGTTCAAAAAACAGACCCGGATAAAGATCCTGAATAAAAAGGCGTTTGATCTGGCTACGCATAGTGTGTTCTTGTACGGACCGGATGAGCGCCCCGAAAAGCTCACCGACGTAGTGGCTTCTACCTATAACCTGGAAAATGGGCAGGTGATAGCAACGCACCTGAACAAACAGGATGTTTATACCACCCGGCTCGACAAAGACTACTTCGAGAAGAAGTTTACTTTACCCGGGGTGAAGGAAGGCTCCATTATCGAATATAGTTATACGATAACTTCTCCCTACGATTCTAACCTGCCGTCCTGGAAATTCCAGTCGGAGTCTTATCCCTGCCTGTGGAGCGAATACCAGGTAAGCATTCCCCAGGCACTGTTTTATGTTGTCGTCCGGCAGGGCGTTCATGGTTATGCCATCGACAAAGGCAGTGAAGGTAATGAGTCCTACAAAGTATCCGAAAAAGCCGATATGTCCGTCGCCTTGGGCGACCAGGGTCGGGATTTGACGGTGTCCGCCCGGACGACCAAACACCAATGGGTCATGAAGGATATTCCCGCTTTCCGCATTGAACACTATCTGTCGACACCCGGCAATTACATCGACAAGCTCGAATTTCAGTTGTCGAAGATACACAACGGACAGGAGTTTTTTGACCGGACCAATAATTGGGGCAAGGCTACCGAAGAGTTGCTGCAACGAGAGGATTTCTGCGGTACGCTGGCTGATGACAACGACTGGCTGAAGGACCTGGTGGATAAAGCCGCAGCAAACAATTCCGCGGCGCTGGAGCAGGCTAAGTCGATCTATTACTATGTAAGCGATCATTTTACCTGTACCGACGAGTATAATAAATATTTAACGACGACGCTGCGGGGTGTAGTGAAAAAGAACAGCGGTTCGGTCGGCGATATCAACCTTTTGCTCATTGCCATGCTGCGCAAAAAAGGCTGGCAGGCGGATCCGGTCGTACTGAGCACCCGGGAGTTTGGCTACAATCTTGTTTCCTACCCTGTGTTAGGGAAGCTCAACTATGTCATCGCCCGGCTGAAACTGGACGGCAAGATCTGGTACCTGGACGCGGCCAAGCCACACCTGGGTTTTGGCCGGCTGGCCGGTAATTGTTACAACGGCCATGCCCGTATCATCAGCAACAAGGATTCGGCATCCATTTACTTCGAGGCCGATTCGTTGAAAGAAAAGAAGACTACGCTGGTCCTTCTATCCAGCACAGACAAGGGGCTGGAAGGCGTTTACCAATCCACTCTCGGTGACCAGGAATCCTATAACTTACGGCGTTGGATAACCGAGAAAGGGGAAAAAGAGTATTTCAAAAGAATACAGACCGGCTACGGCGATGATCTTACCATCAGCAACGGAGACATCGATAGCCTTTCTCAACCGGAAAACCCGACGAAAGTGCACTATGAGTTCCGCCTGAGCCAGGAACCAGGAGCTCCGCTGATCTATATCAACCCCATGTGGTGGAGTGATACAAGGGATAACCCGTTCAAGGCAGCCGACCGCAAATACCCGGTGGAAATGCCTTACGTGATGGATGATGCCTATATCTATTCCATGGAAATACCCGAAGGGTATGTTGTAGACGAATTGCCCAAATCCACGAAAGTATCCCTCAATGGCGATCAGGGGCTTTTCGAATACCTGCTGGAACAGCAGGGCAACATGATCCAGCTGCGTTGCCGTATCCGCCTGAATAAAGCCTGGTTTTCGGCTGAAGACTATAGCAGTCTTCGGGATTTCTATGCCTATGTCGTGAAAAAGGAAAGCGAGCAGATCGTTCTGAAAAAGAAATAAACTCTTATAACATTAACCACTAGAACCCCCTCCTATGACCATGAGAAAAAGTTCCCTTTTTTTTGCTTTTTTTTGCCTGCTCCTGCACTTGACAAGCCGTGCACAGGATAAATTGCCGATCAGGTTCGGCAAAGTGACACCCGAAGATTTTAATGTGAATCCAGGTGGCAAAGATTCTGCCGCGAATGTCCTTGTAATCGCCGATTTCGGCACTTCTACTTTTGAGGGCGATCCGAAGGGCTGGTTTACACTGAAATTCAAACACTCCCGGCGTATGAAGATTATCCGGCGCAATGGATTTGCAGCTGCGACAATCACAATCCCGCTGTATACGACAGGGACCGAAACGGAAAAGCTGGAAGGGCTGAGAGCTTCCACCTATAATCTCGAGAACGGTAAAGTGATAGAGACAAAGCTGGATGACAAGTCAATTTTTTCCGACAAGCCGTCCAAAAACTGGATCTACAAAAAATTCACCTTCCCGGCATTGCAGGAAGGGTCGGTCATAGAATATACTTATACCCAGGAATCCCCCTTTCTTTTCCAGTTGCAGCCTTGGGAATTTCAGGGTGAATATCCCTGCCTGTGGAGCGAATACCAGGTTGATATGCCCAACTTTTTCCGGTATGCTACACTGACCCAGGGCTTTTTACCCTTTTTCATCAACAAGTCCGAAACGAGGATGATTACCTTCAATATGACAGACCCGGGCAACAGTGGGAAAACGGAGAGATATAACTTCGAGGACAATGTCGTCATGCATCGCTGGGTCATGAAGAATGTACCGGCCTTGAAAGAAGAATCCTATACCACTACGCTCGCCAACTATATTTCAAAGATCGAATTCCAGCTTGCGCAGTATCGGTTTCCCAATGGCTTTATCGAGGATAAAATGGGCAGCTGGATCAAGCTGGGTGAGGCGTTGTTGAAATCGGAGGATTTCGGGGCCGATCTGGACAGGAACAACGCCTGGCTGGACGATGACCTAAGGACGGTCGTACAGGGAGCAAAAAGCAACCTGGAAAAGACGCAAAAGATCTATGCGTATGTCCGGGACAATTTTACCTGTACCGCGCACAGCGGGCTTTATACCAGCAATCCTCTGAAGACCGTCTATAAGAACAGGAGTGGCAACGAAGCGGAGCTGAACCTTTTGCTTACGGCTATGCTGCGGCATGAGAAGATCGGTGCAGATCCTGTTATCCTGAGCACGCGTGCTCATGGATTTGCCCATCCCCTTTATCCTTTGCTCGGTCGCTTCAATTACGTCATTTGCCTTGCCGGCATAGATTCGTCCGGCCAATACCTGGACGCCAGCGAACCCTGGCTGGGCTTTGGTCGCCTGCCGGCGCAATGTTATAACGGCTATGCCCGTGTACTGAACAAGGAAACGCCGGCTTATGTTTCCCTCGATGCGGACGGTGTGACAGAGCAGAAGATAACCACTGTTTTCTTTTCCAAAGACGAAAAACAAAAAGGGCTGATGGGACATTTCCAATATACTCCAGGGTTCAACGAAGCTTGTTTGATCCGGCAAAAGATAAAGGACAAGGGACAGCAGGAATATGCGAAAGGCATACAGGCCGCTTATACAGGGGAGTTCGGATTTGCTAATCTGGAACTGGATTCACTGAAGCTGCCGGATCAGCCCCTGAAGCTCGGTTATGATATACGCCTTAACCCCGAAGATGATATTTTTTACTTTAATCCGATGCTTGCCGAAGGATATAAGGAGAATCCTTTCAAAGCGGCCGAGCGATTCTACCCCGTGGAAATGCCTAATGCAATGGACGAATCCTATATGATGAGCATGGAAATTCCGGATGGATATGATGTCGACGAAATACCGAAATCGGCCAAAGTATCTTTAAACGAGGATGAAGGTTTTTTTGAGTATCTTATCCAAAAGAGTGCGGATCAAATACAATTCCGTGCGCGCGTGAAGCTGACAAAGGCCAATTACAAACCGGAGGACTATGAATCCCTGCGGGAGTTCTTTGGTTTTATTGTTAAGAAGGAAAGCGAGCAGATCGTTTTTAAAAAGAAAAAATCATAATGCGACCCTTGTTTTTATTGCTGCTTATCCCTTTTGGTGCATTGGCACAGAATTACAGCATCAGGGATCTGCCGGATTCTCTACGGAAAGAGGCCCGCGCGGTGATCCGGGAATCTGAAATTATCCTGGAAATAAAATCGCCGGGCAGGGCATTGGAGAAAGAGCACCACGTGTACACTATTCTCGGCCCTGCCGGCGATAACTTCGGAGGATATAGCAGCCGGTATGACAAATTCACTTCAATTGACGGCATTTCGGGCGTTTTGTACGATAGCCTGGGTAAGGTAGTGAAGAAAGTAAGGCGGAAGGATATGGAGGATAAGAGTTATGTCGACGATCAGAGCCTGGCAGATGACGTCCGGCATATTGATCATAATTTTTATTACCGCAACTATCCCTATACAGTCGATTACCAGGAACAGGACGATATCAATGGCATTGTTGATTTAAGTGACTGGCTGCCTTTGATCTCCTCCGGCATCGCAACCGAGCACAATAAATATATCATTATCGCTCCAAAGGACTATGAGCTCCGTTACCTGCTGCTCAACGGTGCAACGCCACCCGTCATTACAATGACGGGAGATAAAAAGGTCTATACCTGGGAAGCCAGGAACCTGCCTGCACGTTGGGGCGAAAGTGCAGGCCCCCGGTGGCGGGAGATCATGCCTTATGTGATGGTGGCTCCTTCCGACTTTGAGGTCCAGGGTTATAAAGGTAATATGTCATCATGGACGAGTTATGGCAAATTCATCGCCCAACTGCGCGCCGGCAGGGATGTGTTGCCGGACAATATCAAGCAGCAGGTCCATGCGCTGGTTGACACGGTCACGGATCGACGCCGGAAGGTTTTTATATTATATCATTATCTGCAGCAGAATACCCATTATATTAACCTCTCACTGGGCATTGGCGGCTGGCAGCCTTTCCCGGCGGAATATGTGGCCACGAAGAAATACGGGGATTGCAAGGCGCTGTCAAACTATATGGTGGCGCTGCTGAAAGAAGCCGGCATTCCGGCCAAATATGTGGAAATAAGGGCCGGAGCAGACGCGCCGCCTATGGTGGAAGCCTTTCCCAGCTTTCAATCCAATCATATCGTCACCTGTGTGCCGATGGGTAAAGATTCGATCTGGCTGGAATGTACCAGTCAGACAGAATCTCCTGGTTATATGGGAACCTTCACCGGTGGCCGTAAAGCCATTCTTATTGACGAGGACGGCGGACATATTGTCCAAACGCCATCCTATTCGGCTAAGGACAATACCCGGCGCCGGGTCATTCACGCACACATCAGTCCGGAGGGGGGTCTCGACGCCGATATTAATACCTTCTACAACTGTGTACGCCAGCAGCTACCCCATGGTTTAATGAATGAGTTGTCCGGCGATGAGCGGCAGAAATACCTCAACAGCCTCTTTCGGCTTCCTACGTATACTATCGACAAAAGTCATTATGAAGGACACGAAGGGCCTCTTCCTTCTGTGACAGAGCAGTTACATGTAATTTCACCGGGGTATGCCAGCGTGTCGGGTAAACGATTGTTTATCGCTCCTAACCTGTTCGACCGGAGTAATACCCGGCTTCCTGCCGATTCGATCCGCCACTATGATTATGTCACCGACGAGGCATTTACGGATATAGACAGCGTAAGCATAGATCTGCCCAAAGGATATCAGCCGGAATCCGTGCCAAAAGACATTCAGATCAACTGTAAATTCGGGGACTATCGTGCCAGTGTAACAGTAGATAATGACAAGCTCGTCTATTACCGCTATCTGCAACAAAGCGCCAGCCGCTATCCCCCGGCCGACTATGCAGGACTGGTAAAGTTCTACGAACAGCTGTATAAAGCCGACAACAGCCGGATCGTGCTGGTAAAAAAAGAATAGCTCCAATCGCTGCCGCCGGGCTTAATTGCCGCTGCAGGCTCCCATCTGTTCGCCGATGAGGTTCATCAGGCTTTGCAGCAGCGGCTTTTTTTCCTCTTCCGGTTTTTCGACGATGAGGATGGCCGCATAGTTGCGGCATCTGTCCAGGAAGGGTGCGACGCCGTATTCGTTTGGACAAGCCAGTGAAGCAGCCCCCGCAGCACCGGACCCGATGATGAATGCACCTAATCCATAGTGCGCACCTTGCAAGCCTTTTACAGTATATTTAACCGGCAGGTTGGCAAACTGGGCTGTTTGCATTTCCTCTACGGCTTTCTCGCTCAGCACCCGCTTTCCTTCGAAGGTTCCTTTGTTCAGCAACATGACCAGGAAGTTAATATAATCGTTGGCGGTAGACCGCGCCCCGCCGGAAGCATTGATGGCCCCACCGTCTTCACTGGTAAAACTGGTTGATTTCATCTTGCAGGGCCGGATGACCCGCTCCATCATCAGCCGGTCGAAAGGTTTTTTCCCGACAATCTCCAACACGCGGGCTACAATATTGGGTCCGATACCACTGTAAAAAAATTCCGTACCGGGATTGGTGACAATATCATGTTTGGAAGCATAACTGTTGACCTCGTCTTCCAGGCTTTCGAATTTGCTTTTCAACTGGACCTTTATCCCTTCTTCCCCCCGGACACCTGTAGTATTGGTCAGGCAATTGCGGATCGTAATATATCCCTTCATGTATTTGCCAAAAAGCGGGATAAATTTGGTCACCTTGTCATCGAGGGACAATTTTCCTTCGTCAACAAAGGTCATCACCAGGGCAGCGGTCATCCAGTTGCCCGCTCCGCCGATGGGGGCAGGCGCCTTGGCAGTAAAATCCTGCCCGGCCTGCTTCTGATAAACGATTTTCCCATCCTTCCAGGCCAGGGCCACAAAATTGCCCAGTATTTTTTGATTTTGCTTAAACAGTTGATCCACAGCCTCAAAATTCGACTGTGCGCTCAAAGACAGACAGAATAGCAGGGAACTTATGAACAAACTGAATCGCCGGCAGGTTAATTGGGCTTTGTATGACATAATAACGGGATTGAGGCCTTGGTTTGGATTTTGCGACACAAGATTACTATTTATTAGTTAAAAAGGAAAAACCATAAAGCTATGAACCTGAATAATTTTACGATAAAAGCTCAGGAGGCGGTCACTAAGGCGCAGCAGCTGGCTTTTGATGCTTCCAACCCTGCAATAGATACGGATCATCTCCTGAAGGCGTTGCTCGCCGGGGAAGATTCGGTGGTGGAATTCCTGCTGAAGAAGAACAACGTGAACGTGGCCTTTGTAGAGAGCAAGCTGGATGAAGCCATCCAGCGATTGCCCAAGGTCAGCGGGGGCGAGCCGGCCCAGACCATTAGCCGCGACCTGAACAATGTCGTCCTGCGGGCGGGTTCCGACCTGAAACAGTTCGGAGATGAATTCATCAGCGTGGAGCACCTTTTGCTGGCGCTGGTACAGGGCAATAATGATACGGCCAAATTGCTCAAAGACGCAGGCCTCACCGAAAAAGGACTGATAGCCGCCATTAAAGACTTTCGGAAAGGGTCAACTGTAAATTCCCAGACCCAGGAATCGACCTTTAATGCCTTGAACAAATATGCCAAGAATTTAAATGAGCTGGCCCGCCAGGGTAAGCTCGACCCCGTCATCGGCCGGGATGAGGAGATCCGCCGAACCCTGCATATCCTTTCCCGCCGTAGTAAGAACAACCCTATTTTGGTGGGAGAACCCGGTGTTGGTAAAACAGCCATCGCCGAAGGGCTTGCCCATCGCATCGTCAATAGCGACGTGCCGGAAAACCTTCGCTCGAAGATTATTTATGCGCTGGATATGGGACAGCTGATAGCCGGCGCCAAATACAAGGGTGAGTTTGAAGAAAGACTGAAAAGTGTCGTAAAGGAAGTAGCAGGCAGTGATGGTGAGATAATACTCTTCATCGACGAAATTCATACCCTTGTCGGAGCCGGTGGGGGAGAGGGCGCCATGGATGCAGCCAATATTCTGAAACCAGCCCTGGCAAGGGGCGAGCTCCGGGCCATCGGTGCTACAACGTTGAATGAATACCAGAAATTCTTTGAAAGAGATAAGGCATTGGAAAGACGTTTTCAGAAAGTGCTGATCGACGAGCCCAATGTGGAAGATGCTATTTCTATCCTGAGAGGATTGAAAGACCGCTATGAGACTCACCACCACGTCCGGATAAAAGACGAAGCCATCATTGCGGCGGTAGAGCTGTCTCACCGGTATATTACCGACCGGTTCCTGCCTGACAAGGCCATCGATCTGATTGATGAAAGCGCCGCCAAACTCCGGCTGGAAATGAATTCCATGCCCGAAGAGCTGGACAAGCTGGAAAGACAGATCAGGCAGCTGGAAATCGAGCGGGAAGCCATCAAAAGAGAGAAAGACGAAGAGAAGTTACGCGAGCTCAGCGCCGAGATCGGCAATCTCAGCGTCACCCGTGATACGCTGAAAGCAAAGTGGCAAAAAGAGAAGGAACTGGTAGAAAAAGTGCAGAACGCCAAGGCCGCGATCGAGAACCTGAAGCTGGCCGCCGAAAAGGCCGAACGCGAAGGCCAGTATGGACAAGTAGCGGAAATCCGTTATGGAAAGATCAAGGAGCAGGAAAAGATCCTCGAAGACTACTCGAACCAACTGGCATCGATCAGCGCCAATACCCGGTTGATGAAGGAAGAAGTAGATGCGGAAGACATCGCTGAGGCTGTTGCCAAGGCTACCGGTATCCCGGTCAGCAAGATGCTGCAGAGTGAGAAAGAAAAACTCCTCAACCTCGAAGACGAATTGCATAAAAGGGTAGTCGGACAGGACGAAGCCATTACAGCCGTAGCAGATGCCATCCGCAGAAGCCGGGCTGGTTTGCAGGATCCCAAACGGCCGATCGGCTCCTTTATATTCCTGGGTACTACCGGTGTCGGTAAGACCGAGCTGGCTAAGGCCCTGGCGGAATACCTCTTCGATGACGAGGGTATGATGACCCGTATCGACATGAGCGAATACCAGGAAAAACATGCGGTGAGCCGGCTGATAGGTGCGCCTCCGGGGTATGTGGGTTATGACGAAGGTGGTCAGCTGACCGAAGCCGTCCGGCGCAAGCCCTATAGCGTCATCTTGCTGGACGAGATCGAAAAAGCCCATCCCGACGTCTTTAACATCCTGCTGCAGGTATTGGATGATGGTCGTCTCACGGATAACAAGGGCCGTGTGGTTAATTTTAAAAATACGATCATCATCATGACCAGCAATATGGGCAGCCAGATCATCCAGGCAAACTTCGAGGATGTCACCGAAAAGAACCGGGAAGAGGTCATGGATAGGACCAGGCGGGAAGTAACGGATCTGCTGCGGCAGACTATCCGCCCGGAGTTTCTCAACCGGATAGACGAGATCATCCTCTTCCAGCCTTTGCTGAAGAGCGAGATCAAAGGCATTATCCGCATCCAACTGGAAAACCTGCAACGGATGGTCGTTAAAAACGGCATCAATTTACAGTTCAGCGACTATGCATTGGATTACCTGGCCGAAAATGGTTTCGACCCGCAATTCGGCGCCCGTCCCCTGAAACGGCTGATCCAAAAAGAGATAGTTAATCAATTGAGTAAGAAAATATTGGCAGGAGACGTCGACCGGACTGTGCCGGTCCTCGTGGATGTATTCGATGGGGTAGTGGTCTTCCGTAACGAACACCCGCAGTTGGAGAAAACCGACGGCGCCCGAAAATAAATTGAAGTTTGACCGAACCAATAAAGCCATAAGATGTTATATAAAAATGAAAACAAAAGAAGTCGTTATCATTCCGACGAAAGATGTTTTCGTTGGAGATCCGAAAGCTCCGGTAACGTTAATGGAGTATGGCGATTATGAAAGCGAGGCCTGTGCTAAGGTAAACGAAGTCGTGGACAAGCTGCTGAAACAGTTTGAAGGCAAGATGCGGTTTAATTTCCGGCATTTTCCGCTGACAAAAGTGCACCAGCATGCGATGAAAGCGGCTGAAGCTTCCCTCGGAGCCGCCCAGGAAGGCAAGTTCTGGGAAATGCATACCGCGATCTTTGCCAACCGGCGCAGGTTGGGAGCCATCAGTCTCCGGGGATACGCTAAAGAAGTGGGAGTAGTGAACAAGAAATTCCTGGATAACCTGGTCAATTCAACCTACGGCTGGCAGGTCCGCAGCGACCTGCTCGAAGGGCTCGACAAAGGAGTGCGGGATGTCCCGGCCTTCTTTATCAATGGCGAGCTTTTTACCGGTAAGCCTACCTTCGATAACCTTAAAAAGGGGATCGAAGAGGCACTCAAAAAGAAGAAAAGAGCTTAATTATTTGCGATTGGCCGTCTACTTTTCGTGGTAGACGGCCAATTTTTTTTAATTTAACCCCATGAAATTCTCTAACGACGAGCGATGATCCGCTTCACCACCAAAATTCAACAATTCCAGGAAATGGGCGAAAAGACCGGCTGGTCCTATATCCGCATTCCAGCCGCCCTTGCGCAGCAGCTAAAACCCGGCAACAAAAAATCCTTCCGGGTAAAAGGCAGGCTGGACGACTATTCCATCAATGGTGTCGCACTATTGCCAATGGGAGAAGGTGACTTCATAATGGCGCTGAAAGCCGGCATCCGCAAGACTATCCGCAAGCAAAAAGGCGATAGCCTCACTATCCAGCTGGAAGTCGATACAAAAAAGATCGAGCCGCCCAAAGACATGCTGGACTGCCTCGCAGACGAACCCAAAGCCATCGAATATTTTAAAAGCCTGCCCAAATCCCACCAAAACTACTTCGGTAACTGGATCAAATCGGCCAAAACGGAGTCTACCCGGGCTAACCGTATCGCACGCGTCGTCAACGCCATGTTGAAGAAACAGAACTACGGGGAAATGCTCCGGGACGGGCGGGATGAATTTCCAAAATGAAAATCATTTTCCCATTTTGGAAGGGTCGGCGGGCGGGACCTTCAACGCAGATGCTTGCCTGTATTGACTTTTCCATTATAGGCCCATTTTTTGCGCTCTTGGCCCCAACATGGACTCTCATCACGCAAAGAAAATCTCTTCCGCCGGCTTACTCATTACTTTAGGGATCATTTTCGGCGACATTGGTACCTCCCCCCTCTACACTTTCCAGACCATTTTAGCCGAAGGTGGAAAAGTATCCGAAGAATTGGTGCTCGGCGCCATTTCCTGCGTGTTTTGGACCCTCACGCTGCAAACTACTTTCAAATACGTATTCATTACCCTGAAGGCCGACAACAGGGGTGAAGGCGGTGTATTTTCCCTCTATGCTCTGGTGCGCCGCTACGGCAAAAAACTGGTCTACCCGGCCATCATCGGCGCGGGTACCCTTTTAGCCGATGGGATCATCACTCCACCCATCTCCGTTACTTCCGCTATCGAAGGGCTCAACACTGTACACGGACTGGAAAACGTGATCGTACCCGGCAATAACCTGGTGATCGAGCTGGTTCTCGTGATCATATTGTTACTCTTCATTTTTCAGCGTTTTGGAACGAAGGTGGTAGGTGGCTCCTTCGGGCCAATCATGTTTATCTGGTTTTCCATGCTGGCCGTCCTGGGCATCAACCAACTGCTGCACTATCCGATGGTATTGAAGGCCCTGAGCCCGCACTACGGACTGGAACTGCTGATCCGCCATCCCAAGGGCTTCTGGCTGCTGGGCGCCGTTTTTCTTTGTACTACCGGAGCCGAAGCGCTGTATTCCGACCTGGGACATTGCGGCAGGAAAAATATACAGGTGAGCTGGATCTTTGTCAAGACTACCCTCGTGCTGAATTATCTGGGCCAGGGCGCCTGGGTTCTGCTGCAGCACAAGGACAGTCTCGGCGGGGTCAACCCCTTTTTTGCCATCGTACCGCACTGGTTCCTTATTCCAAGCGTTTTTATCGCCACGGCCGCTTCCATCATCGCCAGCCAGGCCCTGATCAGCGGAAGCTTTACCCTGATCAACGAAGCTATGAGCCTGAACTTCTGGCCCAAGGTAACGGTTAAATTCCCTACGGATATACGTGGCCAGATCTATATCCCCAGCATCAACTGGATACTGTGTACGGGCTGTTTCATGGTAGTACTTTATTTCCGGACGGTAGAGAACATGACTGCCGCCTATGGTTTTTCGATTACCGTGGCCATGCTTATGACGACCATCCTGATGTATCAGTTTTTGCGACGCGTAAAACACTGGCCCCTTACGACAGTGATTCCCATTCTCCTTGTTTTTGTTTGCGTGGAGGGCTCTTTTTTTGTTGCCAATGCCGTCAAGATCGTCAAACGGCTTTTTTTCCTGGTATTCGAAGTAGGCCTGATTTCCACTATGTATGTATGGTACCATGCCCGGAAGATCAATAACCGGTTTCTCAATTTTATCGACCTGAATGAGCATCTTCCTTTGCTGGAAAGCTTGAGCAATGATGAATCCGTACATAAGTTTTCCTCGCACCTGATCTATCTCACCAAGGCTAACCGCCCTAACCAGGTCGAGCAAAAGATACTCTATTCGATTTTCAGCCACAATCCCAAACGGGCCGATGTCTACTGGTTCGTCCATATCGAACGCACCGACGAACCCTATACCATGGAGTATGGCGTGGAAGAGCTGATGAATGACAAGGTCATCCGGGTAGAATTCCGCCTGGGCTTCCGTGTACAGCAAAAGATAGGGATGTTGTTCAGGCGTGTCGTGGCAGAGATGATCGGGAATAAGGAGCTGGACATCGTTAGCCGTTTCCCTTCCTTAAAGAAACACAACATAGCTGAAGACTTCCGATTTGTCATCCTGGAGAAATTTCTTTCCTACGACAACGAGTTTTCCGTGCGTGACGGGTTTATCCTGAACACCTATTTCAGCATGAAGAAGCTGGCCCTGGCAGAGGAAAAAGCATTCGGGCTGGATTCCAGCGAGACCGTGGTTGAGAAACTGCCCCTGGTCGTAGCTCCGGTGACAAAGCTTAACCTGCAGCGGGCTTATTACCGGATACACCAGTCCTCAGTCCTGCCGGAACAACACTAATGTCCCCGGACTAACGGTTTTTCAGCAGCGTACGGCATGGGTATCGCTGCTTTTTATTTGTTATAATGATTTTATTTTGGTAGCTTTTCATCCTTAATTCCTCCTAAACGTCTATTCCTGACCTGTTTTTATTCTGTACCTTTCTTCCTGTACTGGTCCTTCTGTCTGTGCCCGGAACCCGTTTCTGATCTGATTACCTACCTGAGACCCTTACAACATTAAAAGCCAGTGCCGTTTTTGTACGCATTGGCTGTCGCTTTTATACCCTCTTCGTAAGAAGTAGGCTGAAAGCGATAGGCATTTTCGAATTTCGATGAATCAAACAGATAATCGAATTCGTATTGATACAGCATTTCATAAAGCTCTTTCGTAGTACTGTCAAAAAGACCGCCTAGCCGGATCATCCATTTGGAAAGTACAGTATAGCTACCGGCTTTGCCGAGGGCGATGGCTGCTTTTTCGATGAACTCCGCGCCGGTGAGGGGGGAGGCCGTAGTGGGTAAATGCCAGACCTGGTTCCAGGCGTTGTCGTCAGCCGCAAGCAGGTGTAAGGCCCTGGCCGCATCCGGTGTATAAGTGAGAGAATGCCGGACATGGGCATTCACCAGCCATTGAGCCTTTGCGGACTGGCTGAGCTTTTGAAAGACCAGGATATCGGGGACACTGGTCTTGCCGGCTCCGGGACCATAAAAATCGGCAGAGCGGGCAATCATCGCCGTAATATTGCCTTTGCGGACTTCGCTCATTAGTTGGGTAGCCAGCCGGGCCCGGAGGTCGCCTTTGCGGCTGGACGGATTATAGGGAGTTTCCTCGGTCATAGGCCCCTCCGTTTTCCCATACATATAAACGTTATCGAAAAAAATAAGTTTGGTCCCGGTCTTCTTGCAAGCTTCAATGGTATTGTCGATGATACGGGGCCATAACTCCCGCCATATGGAATAACGATAGGGCAAGCCCACACAAAGGTAGGCAACTGCGGCCCCCTCGATGGCCTGGAATGCCTGGGCAGGATCGGTCAGGTCGGCCGCCAGGGTAGTCACTTGCGGTCTGGCCGGGTCAACGGTTGCCGGCTTAAAGGACGGGGTACGGGAGACCAGCCGCACAGGCAACTGATGTTCGGATAGCTCGCGGAACAGTGTATTGGCAATGACGCCTCCGGCGCCAAGAATAGTGTGGATTGACATAGTGGTGGAAATTACCCGATAAAGATAAGTGGAAAAGATATTAAGGTTTGATTAAACGTTTGTTTAATTCAAACGTTTGTTTAACTTTGTGCCCTAATTTTAATATTCAGACCAGGCTGTCTGTTGTTCAAATGATAAATCTTTAGCATCCATATTATGAAGAAAGCATTCCGATTAGTATTCATCAGCAGTGGATTAAGTTTAATGTATTTTTTTGCCGGCGCTCAAACAACAAGGGATAGTCTGCTCAACCCCAAAAAGGCTCCAGACACCTTGTCCAGCGCGACACTGCAGACCTGCGTGCAATACGCGCTGAGACACTACCCGCTGATCCAACAGGCCCTGCTCGATGAGATGATCACCGACCGGCAGATCAAAAGCAAACTGGCCGACTGGTACCCGCAGGTAAACCTGAATGCCAACTACCAGAATAATTTCCAACTGCAGAGCATTGCTTTTAACGGGGCATATGTTAAAAGCGGAACCTTTAACACTTCCTATATCCAGCTTGGCCTGACCCAGACGCTTTTCAACAGGGATGTGCTGCTGGCTGCCCGCACGAAGAATGAGGTCATGACGAATATCCGGCAGACCACCGTCACCGACAGGATCGACATCACGGTGAACGTGAGCAAGGCCTTTTACGATGTGCTGCTGACAAGCAAGCAGATAGAAGTGCTGGATGACGATATCCGCCGGCTCGAGCGTAACCTCAGGGACACGTATAATCAATACCAGGGCGGCCTGGTGGACAAAACGGACTATAAGCGCGCGACCATCACGCTCAACAATTCAAGGGCTCAAAGGAAAACCAATGAGGAGTCTCTCAAAGCCAAATATTCCGTGCTGAAACAATACATGGGTTACACGGGCAAGGATTCCGTACATCTGATCTATGACAGCGCTGCGATGGAATCGGAAGTATTGATCGATACCCTGGCCCCGGTCGACTATACAAAACGCATCGAATTCCAGCAGATAATGACACAGCGGCACCTGCAGGAAGCCGACGTAAAATATAATAAATGGGCTTATATCCCCACGGTGACGGCCGGCGCCGGATATAATTTCAATTACCTCAACAACCGGTTCTCCAAACTCTACAATAACAACTTTCCCAATTCTTACGCGGGCGTTACGGTAGGTTTCCCCATCTTCCAGGGGACCAAACGTACCCAGAACATCCGGATTGCCGAGTTGCAGCTGACCCGTATCGACTGGGATATCATCAACCTGCAGAACTCCATTACTACCGAGTATGCCCAAGCTATGGCCGCCTATAAAAGTAATCTCAACAACTACTATGTATTACGCGAAAACCTCAACCTGGCCCGGGACGTATTCAACACCATCGAGCTGCAGTACCGCTCCGGTGTAAAAGCCTACCTGGAGCTGATAACTGCCGAAACGGACCTGAGAAACGCGCAGTCCAATTACAGCGATGCGTTGTACCAGGTATTGAGCAGTAAAATCGACGTTCAAAAAGCATTGGGAATAGTACAGTATTAATGGGTCCCGCCAAATAAATTAATGGATAAATTATCTTTTTATATGAGAAATAGCTTACAATGGATTGGTCTTATGTCGGTGGTTTTCAGTGTTAGCCTGACCTCCTGCGGGAATAAGCCAACCGGGCCCCAGGCCCCACCCCCGACCGCGGTGAATATTTATGCAGTGGCTCCCGGCAACGCTACTTACTTCGATACGTATCCGGCAACAGCTACTCCGCTGAACCTGGTGGACATCAAACCGCAGGTTTCAGGCAACATCGTCGGCATTTATTTTAAGGATGGACAACGGGTACGGAAAGGACAAAAGCTGTATGAGATCGACCAGCAACAGTACCAGGCAGCCGTACAGCAGGCCAAGGCCAACCTGGCTGTGGCACAGGCCAACCTGGCTAAGGCACAGCAGGATGCGGACCGCTACCAGGAACTGGCCAAACAGGATGCCATTGCCCGGCAGACCCTCGAACACCAACTGGCCGACCTGGAGAGTGCCAAACGACAGGTAGAGGCTGCACAGGCCAACGTAATCAGTGTGCAGACCAATCTCAACTATTCCATCATCTCTGCTCCCTTTGACGGCACGATCGGCATCTCCCTGGTGAAGATCGGAACGGCTGTATATCCCCAGACGCTGTTAAACTCTGTTTCCACCGATGATCCGATGGCTGTGGACATTGCCATCGACCAGGCGGAGATACCCAAGTTCTCAGCCTACCTTGAAAAAGGCACGAAGCCCAAGGATTCCATATTTACTGCGATGCTGCCCGATGGTTCGATTTATCCCAATCCGGGGCAGCTTTACCTGCTGGACCGGTCCATCGATCCGACGACAGGTACCCTCAAAGCGCGTCTGACCTTCCCCAATCCGAAGAACGAGCTGAAAGCAGGGTTGACGACTAATATCCGGGTTAAACATGATGCCGGCGACAGCAACCTGCTCATTCCATTTAAAGCAGTGGTCGAGCAGCTGGGTGAATATTTTGTATTCGTAGCAGATAACGGTCATGCCCTCCAGCGCAAAGTCACCCTTGGCACGAGGATCAGCGATAAGGTAGTCGTGAGAAATGGGCTGAAAGAAGGAGATAAGGTAATAACAGATGGAGTGCAGAAACTCAGGGACAGCTCCGCCATCCAGGTGGGCCCGCCCAAAGCGCCTGCAGCCGCCGCAGCTAAGTAAGAGAGTAGAGAATCAAATAATACAACATGACACGAGTGAAACGACTGCATTCGACATTTAAAAAAATAATTTACTCCGAATGAAATCTGGCAATATATTTCTCAGACGGCCCGTAACGGCAATCGTTATATCACTGGTCATCTTGCTCGTAGGTACTTTGGCGATCCTGAGTATGCCGATCAGCCAGTATCCCGATATTACACCGCCGACGGTACAGATCACCAGTAACTTTACGGGAGCCGACGCGCAAACGGTAGAGCAAACGACGACCACGGCTATCGAAACGCAGGTGAATGGCGTCCCCGGCATCGCCTACATGCAGAGTAACAGTGCTAACAACGGTAACTCACAGATCACGGCTACGTTGAACATCGGGGCCGACCCCAATATCGTGGCGCTGGATATCCAAAACCGTGTGGGCATCGCTTTGCCGACCCTGCCTTCCCAGGTACAGCGGCTGGGTGTCACAACGCTCAAACGTAACCCGGCCATCCTCATGCTGGTGGCCATTTACTCGCCCAAGGGCACGCACAGCGTTCCCTTCATGGATAACTACGCCAATATCTATCTGCGTGACGTGCTCTTACGTACACCAGGTGTAGGTGACGTATTCAGCCGCGCCGATAACTTCTCCATGCGCGTCTGGCTGAAAACAGACAAGCTGGCTCAATTAGGGCTTACGGTCACCGACGTACAAAACGCCATCAATGAACAGAACCTGCAGGTTGCTGCCGGTTCGGTTGGTGCGCCGCCGCAGAATTCAACGTCTGCCTTCGAGTTTACGGTGTTCACGAACAGCCGCCTGACGACGGAAAAACAATTCGGTGATATCGTCGTCCGTTCGAACCCCAACCAAAATTCCATTGTCTATCTGAAAGACGTCGCCCGGATCCAGCTGGGTAAGGTGAGTTATACCTCCAACTCTTTTGTGGATGGGAAAAGGGCTTCCTATTTGTTGGTCTACCAGGCGCCGGGTTCCAATGCGCTGGCTACGGCCGAAGGCGTTTACAAAGCCATGGACGAGCAGAAAAAATATTTCCCCGCAGACATCGATTATAAGGTCCCCTTCGAATCGGTCTCCGTTGTTAAAGTGTCCATCAGTGATGTGGTCGACACCCTGCTTATCGCCCTGTTGCTGGTGACGATGGTCGTTTTTCTCTTTCTCCAGAACTGGCGGTCCACCCTCATTCCCGTACTAGCTATCCCCGTGGCTATCGTCGGAACCTTTATCTTTTTCATTCCCCTGGGTTTCACCATCAATACCCTGACGATGTTTGGTTTCGTGCTGGCCATCGGTATCGTGGTGGATGACGCTATCGTCGTGGTGGAAGCCGTCCAACACTACATTGATACCGAACACTTGTCACCCAAAGAAGCTACGGCCCGCGCCATTGCCGATATCTCGGGACCGGTTATCGCCATCGCCCTGATCCTGGCCGCGGTATTCGTACCCGTTGGTTTTATTCCGGGCATTGTCGGCCGGTTGTATCAACAGTTCGCCATCACCATTGCCATCTCTGTATTGATCTCGGCTTTTGTCGCCTTATCCCTGACTCCGGCACTTTGTATGCTGCTGCTGCGGGAACATCATATCAACAAGAATTCCAGGGGCATTAATAAAGCATTCTATCGCTTCAATGAATGGTTCCGGCGATTCAGTCTCCGGTATACCATCGGCGTAAAAGGCTGGATAAAACGTGCGCCGCTGGTCATCATCCTGCTGCTTTGTATTATAGTGGGGGATATCTTTTTGTTTAAAAGCAAGCCTACCGGCTTTATCCCGACGGAAGACGATGGCCGTATTTACATTGCCTTTGAGTTGCCGGAAGCCAGCTCTACCACCCGTGCGCTGACGGCCCTGGACAGCATACAGCATATTGCCGCGAGTGTCGATGGTGTCCTGCACACTGCCGCATTGGGTGGCCTGAATATCCTGACCTTCGGTTCCAAGTCCAATAGCGGCACTATCTTTATGCAGCTGAAACCCTGGGATGAACGGAAAGAAAAGTCCCAGCAGCTGATGGGGATCATTGCCGAGCTGAACAAGCGATTCGCTTCTGTCAAGGAAGCCCGTATCGTCGTGATCCCGCCCCCGGCCATCCCAGGTCTGGGCAATGCGGGTGGTTTCAGTATCCAGGTGGAACAACGGCAGTCCAATGACGACATCAAAACCTTCGAACGGGTGGTCAATCAGTTCGTAGCCACTGCCAATAAACAACCGGAGATCGCCGGCGCCTTCACTTTCTTCAGCGCCCATACTCCGGGTTACCAGGTGGATGTCGACCGCGACAAGGCCAAGAAACTAGGGCTCAACCTCGCGGATGTCTACAATACCATGCAGATGTATATGGGTAGTACCTATATCAATCAGCTGACTATCTATGGCCGTAACTTCTATGTGGTCGCCCAGGCAGATACGGGCTTCCGCAATGACATCCATAACTTCGGTCAATACTATGTGAAGAATGTCGCAGGACAAATGATTCCCCTGAGCACGGTGGTGTCGTATAGACAGACAGAGAGCGCGCCGCTCATCTCCCACTTTAACATCTACCGCAGCGCCGAGATCGACGGCAACGCCAAACAGGGCTTCAGCAGCGGTCAGGCCATCGAGGCATTGAACCGGGTGGCTGCCCAGGTGCTGCCGGAAGGATATGGATATGAGTATAGCGGTCTTAGCTTGCAGGAGATCAAATCCGGGAACAGCGCCACCTATATCTTTGCGCTATCCATTGTCTTCGTCTTCCTTTTCCTGGCGGCACTGTATGAAAGCTGGTCGGTGCCCTTTTCCGTTCTGCTGGCCGTACCGATCGGCGTGTTTGGGGCCATCCTCACCCTTACGCTCATTCCGCGGCTGACCAATAACGTCTATGCACAGATCGGATTGATCACCCTGATCGGGCTTTCGGCGAAGAATGCCATCCTGATCGTAGAGTTTGCTAAAGAGCGTGTGGACAGGGGGATGGGTGTCGTACCTGCTACCCTCGACGCCGTGAAACTGCGTCTTCGACCCATCCTGATGACGTCCGTCGCCTTCCTGCTCGGGGTGCTGCCGCTGGCCCTGGCTTCGGGCGCCAGCTCCGTTGCCCGTAATACTATCGGCTGGACCGTGCTGGGGGGTATGTTTGCGGCAACCAGTCTGGCGATTTTTATCGTTCCGGTACTGTTCGTGGTCATCACCCGGCTCACTTACGGCAAGAAGAAACTGGAAGAGCTGCGAAACCAGGAATATAAACTCGCTGAATAGAATAAAGGAGAGGCCCGCTTTGCGGGCCTTTATTTTTACTCTGAGCGCAAACTTTTTACCGGGTTGACTGTCGCGGCCTGAATGGCCCGGAAACTGATTGTGACAATGGTTATTGTAAGGGCTAAAAAGGCGGCTGATAAAAAGATTCCCCAGCTGATGCTGATGCGATAGGCAAAATCCTGCAGCCATTTGTTCATAGCAAACCAGGCCACCGGGGCAGCCAACAGAAAGGCCAGCAGGACCAGTTTTAAAAAGTCGGTTGACAACAGCGTCACTATACCCATGACATCAGCTCCCAACACTTTCCGGATGCCGATCTCCCGGGTGCGCTGCTCTGCCGTGAAGGTCGCCAGGCCAAAAAGGCCCAGGCAGGCAACGAAAATGGTCAGCCCGGCAAAGATGGTAAGGATCAGGCCAACATTTTGCTCCGCTTTATAAGTATTGTTAAAACGATCATCCAGAAAAGAATAGGAGAAAGGCGCCTCTGCCTTCAATCCTGTCCATAGTCGCTGCATCTGCGCCAGGACGCCGGCTGCATCCTTCGTTTTTATTTTTACGATTGTCGTTCCATACTCTTTTCCCATGACCATGACTACGGGAGTGATCAGTTCATGCATGGATCTGAAATGAAAGTCCTTTACTACACCGATGACATGCCAGGTATATTTAACGCCGTTATCCATCCGGGACAGGGTCTGTCCAAGTGGTGCTTTCTCCCAGCCGAAGGCCCGCACGGCCGCTTCGTTTAGGATGGCTGCCGTCGAATCTGCGCCGAAGGCCCTGGAAAAATTCCGTCCCGCCGGCAGTTCCATGCCCAGGGTCCCGATATAATTCTCATCCACCTCGTACCGGATGGTTTTTATAAATTTTTCACGCTCGTCCCCCGGATAGACGAAGAAATTGTTGTTGTCGCTAGGGCCTGCCGGCAGATAATCGCTGGCGCTGACGCTGATTATCCTTGGATCCTGCTGCAATTGTTGGCGAAACACATCCCGGTTTTTTCCCAGCCACCAGTTTTCCTGGACCACGATCACCTGGTCCCGGTCATAACCTAATTTCTTATGTTGAATATAGGACAGCTGTTTATATACGACTGTGGTCCCGACGATGAGGCAAATAGAGATAAAAAACTGGAAAACCACCAGTCCGCTGCGTAATCCTGCGTTTTTCCGGCTGCCGGTATTTCGGTTTTTGAGGACGGCAATGGGGTTAAACGCGGAAAGGAAAAAAGCGGGATAACTACCGGCGAGCAGTCCCGTCAACAGACCAAACGACAGCAGCCCCGGCAAAACCCAGGGGTTTTGAAACAGGTCAAGCCTCAGCTGTTTTCCCGCCAGTTGGTTGAAAAAAGGAAGGGTCAGCCGGACTATCCCCAGCGCCAGGACCAGGGCGATCGTCGTCAGCAATAAAGATTCTGCCAAAAACTGGCGGATCAATTCGATCTTTTGCGAGCCCAGCACCTTGCGGATGCCTACCTCCCGGCTCCGACGGGATGAGCTGGCCGTGGAGAGGTTCATAAAATTGATACAGGCGATCAGCAGCATAAAGCCGGCTATCGCGCTGAAAATATACACATACCGGATGTCCCCGGCGGGTTCCAGATCCGCGGTAAGATCCGAATGCAGATGGATGTCCGTCAGCGGCTGTAAATAAAGTCCAAGCGAATTTCCTTTTTCACGGAGTTGGGCAAAGGTCATCCCCATCGCCTTTGGCATTTGGGGGGCCGCATATTTTTCCATCGTCTGCGGGAGTTTGGCTTCCAGTTTCCGGTAGTCATATCCCTTTGACAGGACCAGGTAGGTAAAGAAGTTGGAGTCCATCCAGCTATCCGATTGGGATTCCGGCAGGGTAGAAAGAGAGGCAAAAAGCTCAAAATGGAAATGAGAGTTCTCCGGAACGGCGTCGATAAGACCTGTTACCGTCATCGTCGCATGGGCGTCTTTAAACTCCAGTACCTTCCCTATCGGTTCCGAATCCCCGAAATACTTTTTTGCCACTGCCCGGGTAATGATAACCGAATTAGGTTGGCTTAGGGCTGTTTTAGCATTTCCTTTCAGCAGCGGGAGAGTAAACACCTGGAAGAAGTTGGAGTCGACAAATGCCAATCCATCCCCCCGAAAAATTTTGTCGCCATAAGAGATCCGGGGCTGTCCCATAGACCTTATCCGGGTTGCATCCAGCACCTCGGGATAATCCTTTTTTAAAGTCCGGGCGACGGGCGGCATCACATTCGCTTCCTTCAGTTCCCCGCCTTGCATCCTGCCCCGGATTACGACGCGGACGATCTGGTCTGCCTTTTCATTATACCGGTCATAACTCAGCTCGTGTTGGACAAAAAGCAGGATTACGAGACAGGTAGCCAGACCCAGGGCCAGCCCGAAAATGTTGATAGCTGAGAACAGTTTGTTACGCCGCAGGTTGCGCAGGGCGATGGTGAAATAGTTTTTGAGCATGAGTAGCCGGTTTGACGTGAATTGAGCCGATTAAGCCGCAGCCAAGACGATGCCGGATTGTTTAATTGCTTGTAATCAATCTACTAACGCTAATCATCCCAAGTGACTGTTCAGTTTTGATACAGCAGTTGTTCCATTTTAACAGTATGACAAATTGTCTTTCTCTTCGAAGGATTGGTTGTGGCCGGACAGGGGGAGGAGAGGGCATTGGTAAGCTATTTAAGCACCTCTTTTTTTAATGGAGGTTTAGACTCGATTTTAATTTTTACGGCCTCTGAGGGATTTTGTAGTTTTAGGAATAATCGCTAAGATTCTTGGGTTTGATAGGGTAATTAGCGCTGTTTTCGAAGAAAAAAACCAACTAATTTATGTAGTAAATTATTTATTTGATTAAATAGCTAATTTCTAATTAGTTATATGTAGTTATATCCAATTTAAAATTAGTAACTGCCGGGCTGAATTTGCATCCTTGAGCGGTCTTTTCAAGAATTAGGACAAAATTGTTTTATTTTTTAAAATATATGAACTTACTTATTGATTTACAGTACTTTTCGACAATTAACTTATATAAAATTTCAAATAATTTTTCAAATATCATTTTTGAGCAATACGAATACTATCAAAAAATGAGTTTTCGCAATCGTTGTCAGATCGCGGGGAGTGAAGGGATCATCAATCTTAGCGTTCCGTTGGAAAAAGGAAGGGACCAGAAAACCCTGATGAAGGATGTCAGAATTGCAGCCGCCCAGCCCTGGCAGGCACAGCATTGGAAGACGCTTCTTTCCTGTTACAGCCGTTCGCCCTGGTTTGAATTTTACCGGGACGAGCTGGAAGGATTGTACAAAACGCGGTTTGACTTTTTGGTAGACTGGAACCTGGCCTGCTTCGAATGGTCGCTCAAAAAACTTCGGCTGACCGTGGCCTTCTCCCTGACGGACAGGTACCGGCCCATCTACACCCCCGAAGAAGGAGTGGACCTGCGGGGGAAATTCGTGCCTAAAAACAGGGCCGGCGACTTAGGAATACCGTCCGGCGCCCCCCTCCGGTACCGCCAGGTATTCGAAGAGCGCACCGGGTTTATCCCCGGCCTGTCTATTCTCGATCTCTTATTTTGTGAAGGAAAGGAAGCGATTAGATATATACAATCGTAAGGTGCCCCTGTGCTTTTTTCAACCTCTTTTGCAGCTGGTCCACTTTCTGGATATAGGACTTCTGAAGGCGTAATTGCTCTTCGATCAAGACCTGCTGTTCTCTTAAGCTTTGGCTTCCGTCGGGAAGGTCGTTCACCTGCGATTCTTTCTGCCGGACCTTCACCAATTCCAGCTGAACCATTAAGTCCAGCTGCAATTTCTGCATATTCAGGGCAATCTCCCGCTGGGCCTGCAGCTGCATCCGGGCCAGCTTTTCCTCCGGGCGGAGGGTATCCTCTTCTATAGATAAGAAAGAAAAGCTCGATTCCGGTACAAAAGGCTGCCCTTCTTCTTTTGCCGGCGTCCGGGTTATAGCCCGGAGCTTACCGATAGAATACTCCCGGTTATCCTTCAGGATGACGGTGACCCATTCATCTGGCCTAACCCCGTCGGCATCGGCAACAGCATTTACATTCAATAAAGGGAGAGCTTCTTCATCCGGTTCGTCATAAGTGACCATATCCTGCTTTGGCGGATGTGCCTGGCGGGCAGAATGCATGGTTGGATTGACCGGTGGGGTCGGGGCCGCATTGGAAGCCAGCCGGGGAGTCGGGGTCGCATTGGAAATGATTGGAGCGGCTCGTAGTTCTTCAGTCCCTGTGGCGCGTGGCTGTTTCACCGGGTTGGCGGCAACCGGCGCCGCGGGAAGAGAACGGGCTGGCCGTGACAGGGTAGCCAGCGTGACCAACAATGTCAGGAACAACAGCGCAAAGGGCCGCGCACCGGATCTGTCCGCTGTCCGCTGCTGCTGCAGGATGAGTTTGGCTCTTTGCAGCAGTAACTGGTTGCCGCCACCGCCGGTCGCTGCGACTACCAGCCGCGCCTGCCGGGTTTGAGAAGCTTGTCTGGCAACCGCCAGCAGGGCAGAAACATAGGTATGCGGATCATAACGGAATTGTAAAACCAGGTCATCGCAACAAAACTCCCTTTCCTTTTTCAGGTCGGCAATCAACCACCGCGTAAAAGGATTGAAGAAAAACAGCCCTTCCAGCATTGTCACACCCAGGTTGAGGAGAAAGTCTTTGCGCCGTATATGCGCCAGCTCATGGACAAGGATGGCTTCTACCTGCTCCGGGGTCAGATTGCCCGCCATAGCCAGGGGTATCAAAATCACAGGTTTTAAAAAACCCAGGGCCACCGGCACGTCGACCAGCGTCGATAACCAAACCTTCACTACAGGCCGGATACCCATCCGGCGGCTGGTTTCGGCCACAAACACCCTGAACCCCGGCTGGATCGGGGAAAGACCTTCGCGGGCAAGTTTGTTAGAATAGAAATAGTGGCAACAGTAACGAATCAGCAATCCTGCCAATATCAGCAGGTAAAGTGAAGAGCCGAAAGGAATAAGGGCTGAAATCAACGTCCGGATGGGCAGCAAGACCGGTAATAAACCGGCATTTCCAGTTCCATCCGATACAACAAAATAAGTGGAGACAAAACTCAATGCCGACCAAAATGTCCCGGCAGCCAGTAACAACAAGGCCAGACCATGCCGGATGCGGGCGGAAATATCATTGAAAATGAGAACAAACACCCGATACAATAACCAAAGCAATCCCATTTGCCAGAGACTGTTGAACAGCGACCAGCCCAGCGCCTGCAGTAAAGCCGAATGGGTCAAAAGGTACATGCCTATTGATTTTTCAGATTATTTAAGAGTTGCTGGATCTCTTCCAACTCGGCCGGAGAAGCCTTGTGATTGCCCAGTGCCTGCAGCACCAGCGTGGTGGGTGATCCGCCAAACAAGTTATTGATCATCTTGCCCAACAAATGTTTCTGGGTCTTTTCCTTGCTGACCGACGCCTGGTAAATATGGGTCTTGGAAGAATCATCCCTTTTTACCAATCCTTTTTCATGCATGATCTGCATCAGCTTGAGCGTAGTGGTATATCCGGATTCTTTGGTTTTTGACAGCTCTTCATGCACTTCCCTGACGCTGGCCAGGTTCCTATCCCAAAGCACCTGTAGAATCTCCAACTCACTTTCCGTGGGTTTTATAGTCTTCACCGGCATAAAAAAATGTTTGAGGACTAATTTACGATGTATTTCGTAAATCCCGGCAATTTTGCCGGACCAAAGATTCGTTAAAAAAAAAAGCCCCGATGTGGAAACAACGGGACTTCGGTATTTGGATCTGATTAGTGTCGTATTTTTTGACTTACCGGACCAAGTCCGGGTCAGGGTTGTAAAGATAGAGATTGAAATCAATTACCAAACAAAAACCTTGATTTTTTTTTTAACGCATCGTTACAACAGCAGGGGTTTTGGCAGGAGGGGCCACTACTACCGTTTTTTCCACTTGTTTTGCTTTATGGGCTACTCCTTCATGTGTATGGAAGACAGATGCCAGGGTAGGGGCGATGACCAGTGAAACAATAGACATCAGCTTGATCAGGATATTCATCGAAGGCCCGGAAGTATCCTTGAACGGATCCCCTACCGTATCCCCCGTTACAGAGGCTTTGTGGGGTTCGGATTTCTTATAATGGATCTGCCCGTTGATCTCTACTCCTTTTTCAAAAGATTTCTTTGCATTGTCCCAGGCGCCGCCGGCATTGTTCTGGAAAATACCCATCAGTACGCCGCAAACGGTTGCCCCGGCCAGAAATCCGCCCAACGCTTCGGGTCCCAGGGTGAACCCGATGATCAGCGGAAAAAGAATGGCAATCGCTCCCGGCAGGATCATTTTCTTGATCGAAGCCTCCGTCGAAATAGCAACGCATTTATCGTATTCCGGTGTGCCGGTGCCCTCCATGATGCCGGGGATCGTGCGGAACTGCCGGCGAACTTCCTCTACCATGGCCATAGCCGCCTCTCCCACCGCCTGGATAGCCAGGGAAGAAAAGATGAAGGGGATCATGCCGCCAACAAAAAGGCTGGCCAGCACTTTTGCTTTGTAGATATCGATACCCTGGATACCGGCGACCCCGACAAAGGCGGCGAACAGCGCCAGCGCCGTCAATGCCGCCGAAGCGATCGCAAAACCTTTACCGGTAGCAGCCGTCGTATTTCCTACCGCATCCAGTATGTCCGTTTTTTCCCGCACTTCCTTGGGCAGCTCGCTCATTTCCGCAATGCCACCGGCATTGTCGGCAATGGGACCAAACGCATCGATGGCCAGCTGCATAGCCGTTGTGGCCATCATACCCGCTGCGGCAATAGCGACGCCGTACAGACCGGCACAGGCAAAAGAACCCCAGATGCCTGCTGCCAGTACCAGTGTCGGCAGGAAGGTAGACTGCATTCCGACAGCCAGACCGCCAATCACGTTTGTCGCGTGACCGGTACCGGACTGGCGGATAATGCTCAGCACAGGACCTTTCCCCATCGCCGTATAATATTCCGTGATAATGCTCATCAGTGTACCCACCACCAGGCCTACGCCAATGGCTCCTAACACTCCCCATTTGGTGAACTCGATACCACGGAGCACCATCGTTTCCGGTAATATATAATAGACCAGGCCAATACAGGCGAGAGCCGTCAGGATAATGGAACCCCAGTTGCCCATATTCAGCGCTTTCTGAACGGTGTGCGTATTGACAGCGGCCGAATCACTGATCCGGACGAATAAAGTACCTACAATGGAAAAGAGAATGCCGATACCCGCGATCAGCATAGGCAATAAGATCGGAGCCATGCCGCCGAACTGATCTTCGGACTGGGTCTCCTGGCCGAGCACCATGGTGGCGAGGACCGTAGCTACATAACTGCCGAAAAGGTCGGCGCCCATACCCGCTACATCACCCACGTTGTCTCCCACGTTGTCGGCAATCGTAGCAGGATTTCTCGGATCGTCTTCCGGAATGCCGGCTTCTACCTTACCGACCAGGTCGGCGCCTACATCCGCAGCTTTAGTATAGATACCGCCGCCGACACGGGCGAAAAGGGCAATCGACTCAGCGCCCAGGGAAAACCCGGTCAGCACTTCGATCGTCCGTCTCATTTCCTCAGAGTTGACAGCCGCATCCGGGGCGAATATCGCTTTCAGTATAATGAACAGACCGCCAAGACCCATAACGGCGAGGCCTGCCACACCGAATCCCATGGCCGAACCACCCGTAAAAGACACTTTCAGCGCCTTGCTCAGACTGGTGCGGGCCGCGTGAGCCGTACGCACATTGGCCTTGGTCGCGCTGCGCATGCCGATATATCCGGCCGTTGCGCTTAATATGGCTCCTAAAATAAAGGCGATGGCTATGCTCCAGTGAGACTGGGAATTGCTGTTGCCCATTACGGCCAACAGGATGGCCGCCAATATCACAAAATAGGAGAGTATCTTCCATTCCGCCTTTAGAAAGGCCATGGCGCCTTCCGCAATGTGTTTACTGATTTCCTGCATCCGATCGTTACCTGCTTCCTGTTTGGATACCCAGGCATACTTAATAAAGGTGTAAAGAAGACCGATGGCCCCCATCACGGGAACTAAATAAATCAATTTGTCCATAAGTTGTAGTTCTAATACAGAATTTTCATCCTGGCAATCGTTTTTACCAGCGGATAGTACAAGGAGGGCAAAAATAGGGGGAAAATATATATGATGTGCCTAATAATGAGAAAAAAGGAAACGGGGCTGGTTCTATCTTCAGTTATAGAACCAGGCCCGTCTGCTAAAAAAACCGGAACTTGAATGAGAACATTTTTTTGGGCCTCTGATACCAAAAAAACTCCAGGGTTTAGGGCTCCGGCTCAGGTTGTTAAGGGTCAAGAGCCAGATAAACAAGGGTCTTGCTAATTCACTGTTACCGTACGATTCGAATTGTGTGCCAATCAATTATTATATTGAAATTCAACTATTTATAAAAATGTAGAAGCCTGATTATTTCCCATTTCCGGACCCTCCCTCCCAAAACGGATTAATTCTTTGCTTAAATCGACATTACAAAACAACCCGAGGCCGTATGCCTTCGTCTTTGTAATTTTACTGATCCATGGTCTTCAGAAAAATGCTTATTCTATTGCTGTTGGTTATTCCTGGTCCGTCCACCTGGTTGAAACTACGGGGTCAAACTGGTCCAACCGCTTGTAGCACATTGGGACAAACTCCCCCCACCGCCTTTCCGGTCTGTGGCACGGCAGAATTCAAACAGGCGATGGTGCCTGCCTGCGGTGGTAACAAGATCCCGGTCCCCTGTAACGACGGCGCTACCTACACGGATATAAATCCGTTCTGGTATAAGTTTACGTGTTTTGCCGGTGGAACATTGGGATTTGTCATTGCACCCAATACCATCACTGACGATTATGACTGGCAAATTTTCGACGTCACCGGTCACGATCCCAACGACGTATATACCCAATCCAGCTTGTTTGTCAGCGGCAACTGGTCCTCCAATTCAGGTAGTACGGGCGCCAGTAACAACAATAATAATTATGGTTCGATCAACTGCGCCGGACCAACCTATCCCAATATGAATTCAATGCCCACACTTATACAAGGGCATAATTACCTGCTGCTGGTCAGCCATTTTACCAACGACAATCAGAGCGGTTATTCTTTAACCTTTGCAGGAGGCACCGCCAGCATTACCGATATTATCCCTCCTGCGCTGAATGCGGTGCAGCCCGTTTGCGATGGCCACACGATCCGCGTCGTGCTCAACAAAAAAATGAAATGTTCCAGCCTCGATGCCGATGGCACCGATTTTACCCTGGCCCCTTTGCCTTCGGGGCTGCAAATAACAGGAGCTTCCGCCACCAGCTGTAGCAGCGGTTTCGATTTTGATACGCTGACACTCGCGTTGAATGGTCCGCTGCCCGCCGGCAATTATACCCTAACGGCTGCTAATGGGACGGATGGCAATACCGTATTGGACAATTGCGGTAACCAGATCCCGGTGGGACAATCCCTCTCATTTACGATGATCGTACCCCAACCCACCCCGTTAGACAGCATAACCCCGGTGTCCTGTGCTCCAAACCAGCTTCGCCTGGTCTTTAGGAAGGGCATCCAGTGTTCTTCCATCGCGGCCGATGGGTCGGACTTTACCGTCACCGGTACTTCACCTGTGGCCATTACCGGTGTCAGCACCAGCTGTGATGCGGGTGGCCTGACCAATATCATCCTTCTCAACCTTTCTGCTCCTATCCGGACAGCCGGCAATTTTGTGGTTACCCTTCAGCCCCGCAGCACCGGAAATACCCTGCTCGATGAATGCGGGCTGCGTAGCCCTACCTCTTCCATCGGCTTCTCTACTAAAGACACCGTTTCGGCAAAGGCATTCCTGGATCCCATTCTGTATGGCTGTAAAAACGATACGGTCGTGTATTCTTATCCGGCGCAAAACGGCGTCAACCAATGGGTATGGGTTTTTGATAATACCGATACCAGCCGTCTGCAGGACCCGCCCCAACACATTTATTCCGCCTCCGGTACGCATACGGTGAAGCTGTTTGTCTCCAATGGTGTGTGCAGTGATGCAACAACGGCTTCCATCGTACTGGACAATGCCATAAAAGCTGCATTTGAGGGGCCTTCTATTCTCTGCCCGAGGGATTATGCTTCATTTAAGAATAACAGCACCGGTTTTATCGACTCCTGGACCTGGGACTTCGGGGATGGAACTACCAGCAATCTCCAGACTCCTGCCGATCATCTGTTTCCTGCCACCGGTGTCGAAACAAATTATGCCGTCAAGCTCATCGCCGGCAATGCAAGGGGTTGTCATGATACGGCTATTCAGAAAGTAGACGTGCTGAGGTCTTGTTACATTGCCGTGCCGACGGCTTTCACCCCCAACGGCGATGGATTAAACGATTACCTCTATCCCCTGAATGCCTTTAAAGCAGATAACCTGGTGTTCCAGGTTTTCAACCGTCAGGGCCAGTTGGTTTTTGAATCCCATGACTGGACGCAAAAATGGGACGGACGAATACAAGGCCATGACGCTCCTACAGGCACATATGCCTGGTACCTGCAATACACCGACCACGACAGCGGGCGTAAATTCTTTCAGAAGGGCACATCGATACTCATTCGCTGATTATTTATCAGTAAAAAAAAATCCCTCGCGGTAGCGAGGGATTCATTTTTTGTAGAAGAACCTGTAAGCCTGAAAAAACCAGAAAAACCTTTTGTACGATGTGATGGCCGTCAGCATGTTATAAGGTAATATTTTGAGGCGAGCTTGTTCGTTGTGATCTGTCATAAACAATACGAAAGAAGTGCCAAAATGTAAATTGCTGAAATATAGTTATTTGCATATTATCGAGATCCAATTTACTTCCCCGGCTGGGAAAAAAATTCCTGCCGGAGGAATAAATGGAAACACAGACAATTTAAAACACGATTCGGCGTTTACCCTTATATCCAATATCTTTTTAAAATCTAATACTATCCCCTATGACCCCGTATATCCGTAACAACCAGGATCATTTGGCTGAAGAGTTCCGACGTTTTGACAACTATCTCCTCCAGGAAAGCAGGATCGCCCTCCTTAAAATTCAAAGTTGGCAATTTGCCATGAAAACCCCCGAAGTAGGTCTTCATTACCAACAGGAAGCTACCGACATGGTAAAAAAATCTCTCTTAAGTTTTGTTCCCAACAGTTTTGTCCTCAGCGAGGAAGGATATTATTATAAACCTATTGCTAACTAATCAAATTAATAAAAAAAAGCCCGTCTGCTTTGATTGCAAGACGGGCTTTTTTTATAATACCTGCACTACGCTTTGTCAAAGCTGACGCATTCCTTCAATTCCTTTTCTGTATAGGCCAGGTTATATTGTTTCAGCACATCTCCCGGCACACCATTCCACTGGTTGGGAACATTCCCCATATAACCGACATCCTTCACGCCGATTTCCGATGTATAAAAACCGGAAGCCGTCAGATTGCGCATGAGGTTGAAAAAACTAACGCCTTGTGTCAGCCAGGGTTTGTTTTTTGTCTTTTCCGGCCAGGCGATGTCATCCACCATTTCCATTTGCTGTTCGTGGCTGCAATCCTTGAATGCCTTTTCGTGACGCTTCAGGCATTGCAGATCCAGCCAGCGTAATCCTCCGCGCATGGGAATCTGGTGTTCGGGTATATCCTTAACGATGAATTCGATAAATTCAGGCACTTTGGCGTCGGAAGCGCTGCCGCTGACCTCATCCTTTGGAATAATGATGTCTCCGAGAATAGTGATCGTCGCCATTTCATCCGCTGTAAAAAAGGTTTTTGAGCGAATCTCTTTTTCATGGGCGGCCTCTTCCTTCATCCTATTAATGCCGCTCGCATTGGGGTCATCGGCGGCATGAGCTTTTGCTTTCGACTCCGACTCCGGTGCTTTTTTCTCTTCGGTTGTATTACAGGCTTCGACCAGTACGCCGGTCGATACTGTTCCTACAAGCAGGGCCTTGATCGATTTTCTTCTGTCCATGGGTTATTGTGTTGGGCCAATAGGCTCCTTTTAAAATTTAGCCTTTTGGCCCAACACATCTAATGATGGGCCTTCGGCCGACAGACCAGTGGTCTGTCTAGATATTTTGTTTTTTCAGTTCGTCAACCAAATGTTCGCTGGCGCGCATGGACAAAGCCAGGATCGTCCAGGTGATGTTTTTGTCGGCCTGGGAAACAAAGGGACCTCCATCCATACAGAACAAGTTCTTAACTTCATGCGCCTGGCTCCATTTATTCAATGGCGCTGTTTTGGGATCGTTGCCCATCCGCACCGAGCCGGCTTCGTGGATGATATTGCCGGGCGCATGTAATCCCCAGTTATTCTTTTCGTTGTCCTTATGTCCATGCGTGACCACGGCGCCCATCGCATGCAGGATCTGCGTAAAAGTCTCCTTCATGTGTTTGGCCTGCTTGATCTCGTATTCCGAATGACTGACATTGAAACGCAATACAGGGATACCGTATTTATCCACGACTTTCGGATCGATCTCACAATAGTTTTCTTTTCTCGCTACTGCTTCACCGCGGCCTGCCATATGCACGGAGGCGCCAAAAAGGGCCCGGTAGTCTTTTTTCAGGGAAGCTCCATAACCACCGGCTTCCTTTTTAGTCCCCATTACCTGGGAATTGCCATTGAGCTGTTCGATACCCCACTGGAAACCGTAGATGGGCATGCCCATCCCGCCGCCAAATTCAATATGATAACCGCGGGGGAAATCGAGTTTCTTATTGTCGCCCCACCAGGGCGCATAAACATGCATTCCCCCGACCCCGTCCTCATTGTATCTTTTACGGTCGACCAAATGGGGCAGGATACCGCCCATATCGGCTCCGGTGGAATCATGGAGATATTTGCCGACCATATCGCTGCCATTGGCCAGACCATTCGGATGACGTTCGGACTTCGAGTTGAGTAGAAGCCTCGCGCTCTCGCAGGCGCTTGCCGCCAGGATCACCGTTCTGCCGCTGACCTGGTATTCCTGCAGATCGTCTTTGCTGATATAGGATATGCCGGTGGCCAGCCCTTCTTTGTCTGTCAATACTTCCCGGGCCATGGCATTGGTGACGAGGTCCACATTGCCCGTCTTCAGCGCCGGGATCACCAGGGCGGAAGAGGATGAAAAGTCAGCATATACCTTACAGCTGCGACCGCATTGCGCACAAAAGAAACACTGTCCGCGCTCGTTGTTGATCTGTTTGGTCAGGATAGACAGCCGGGAAGGAATGACGGGAACGCCGACGCTGCCCGCTGCTTTTTTGATCATCAGCTCGTGCAGGCGTGGTCTTGGCGGAGGGAGGAAAAAACCGTCGGGGTCATTCTCCAGGCCTTCGTTCGTTCCGAATACACCCAGTAATTTGTCGATTTTATCGTAATAAGGCCTGACGTCTTCATAACCGATTGGCCAGTCGTCACCCAATCCGTCAATACTCTTCCGTTTGAAATCTTTGGGTCCAAAACGCAGTGAGATACGGCCCCAGTGATTGGTACGTCCGCCCAACATACGGGCCCGCCACCATTCCCAGGAGGTAGTGCCGGGATTGCCGGTTTGGGTATAAGGTTCGCCTTCTACTTCCCAGCCCCAGTAACAGCCGTCAAAATCACCGAAAGGCCGGAACCGGGAAGTGGCGCCCCGTCGCGGAGATTCCCAGGGATTTTTTAATTGATTGGAATCTGTCTTGGGATCGAACATCGGCCCCGCTTCCAGCAGGCACACTTTGAGTCCGGCATGCGCCAGTACATAAGCGGCCATGCCTCCGCCTGCACCTGACCCTACAATAACTGCATCGTATTTCTTAGGCTGTTTTTTGATCTGGAGGTCTCCCATACTTGGTTGATGGCTTAAAAAGATGAAATTAGAAAAAGGTAAATTTAAAGGTTTAGCAAAAACAGCAAACATTTTTTTTTATTTTCTTTCGCCTGCTGACTGGTCGCGTATCGCCTTGAATTCAGAGCCCGTTTTCCAGCCTGGCCATTCATGACTATTTGCCAGTCTCACACCTATTTTGTATACCAGCTCCATGTCTTCCAGGCCGCCGTCGAGATTCCAGGTAGCGGCATTGTATTCATCGGCCGGCTGGTGATAACGCTGTGCCGTATATTCATCGTGTTTCTCTTTGCCCAAAGCGGGCCCCTGCGTTTTATCGTCCACACCGCCGTCGGCGGTCAGCGAAGGCACGCCGGCGCGGGCAAAGTTGAAGTGGTCCGAGCGGAAATAATGACCGGCCTCCGGATGATCCTCCGGCGCTATATACCGTCCTTTCTTTTTCGCTTCTTCTGCCAGATAATCTTCCAGGTCGGACTGTCCTTTGCCGCTATAGGTAATGTCCTTTGTCGGACCATAGGTGTTCAGCACGTCGATATTCAGGTTGGCAACGGTTTTCGCCAGAGGATAAACAGGGTGCCGGGAATAATACGCCGAGCCAAGCAGTCCTTGCTCTTCGGCCGTCACGGATAGAAAGACGACCGTGCGTTCGGGTTTAGGGCCATTTTTAAAAGCACGGGCTATTTCCAGCAAAGCTGCCGTACCACTGGCATTATCGGCAGCTCCATTATATATGGAATCTCCTTTGGCGTCCGGCTTTCCGATGCCCAGGTGGTCCCAATGCGCGGAATAGATGACATATTCATCGGGGTATTTTGTTCCCGTGACCTTTGCCACCACATTATGAGACATATTGTAGACCTCTTTCACTTTTAGGGAAGCGGACAATTGCAGTTTTAGCTGCCCGGCTTTGAACCCGCGTTTTTTGGCTGCTTCGAGTAAACTGCTGTCCTTGCCGGCTGCAGCCAGCAATTTCTTTCCGGTTGCTTCGGTGATCCAGCCTTGTACGGTCAACTGATAAGAAGGATGGCTCCGTGTGTCCAAATGAAGCTTCACGCCGCCATTGCTGCTCTGCACGACACTGAAAGGGTAGGAGGCTGCTGCCGTATTGTGAATGATCAGGCAGGCTTTCGCCCCTTGCCGCGCCGCCTCTTCATATTTATAGGTCCAGCGGCCGTAATAGGTCATGGTATGTCCCTTAAAGAGCGTAGAGTCATAGAATCCCGGATCATTGACCATGACCAGCACTGTTTTTCCTCTCACATCCAACCCCGCATAGTCATTCCAGTTATATTCCGGCGCGACGACGCCAAACCCGGCAAAAACCATGTCGTTGCGGTCTACCGTATTGATGGAATCCGGCTTCTCGGTCCAGAGGACAAAGTCGTTGAGGTTTTGCAAAGTGATCGTTCCCTTTGGTGAGGCCACCTGCAGGGTGGGCGGCGCGGCCGGGCTGATCTCTACCAGCGGCACGTCCTGGGTATAACCGGCGCCATTGCCGGGCTCCAGCCCCAGCGTGCTGTAAGACCTGACCAGGTAATCGATCGTCTTTGTCTCACCGGGTGTAAACGGACGCCTGCCCTGAAAGGAATCGGAAGCCAGCGTGCGTATATTCGCAATAAGACTGTCTTTGACAAAAGGCGCCCCGCCCGTATCCGATGAATTGTTGTTATTGCCCTGGTTGCAGGCAACGGCTCCGCCTACCATGAGGGTGAAAAGGATAAAGCGTAGAAAACGAAATAGCATAAGCTGTAATTTTAGTAGAAGAGGATAAAGTTAGGTGCTTCATCGCTACGACAATCAATTACAGCGTATTTCAGCGTACTCAGATTTTACAAAGTCCCTGAAGGATCATTGGCCCTGGAGGATCATTGGCCCTGGAGCCAGGCAAGCGCTGCTTCCCTCACCGGATCGCCCGGCGCGGGTCTGTCAACAGCCACTAATTTATCCGGCTGAATACTGCCTGCGCAGATCCGGCCCATATGATCGGCCTCCTGGCAGACGGTGAGGACCAGCAAACTCCGGTCAGATAAGGAATACGTAGCATTAGCCGTGGTCAGGCCAGCCGTTGGTTCGCCGATCAGCCAGGTCTGTGCCCGGCCTTTGAAAGCCAGGGCTACCAATTCTCCGGCGCTTACAGTCTTCCGGCTGGTGAGCACGACGATGGACTTCCGGTCGCTTTGCGTCCGATAGCCGCGGTTACTCACCCGGCAGAGGACATGCCTGCCCTGGAAGGCTGATCCGTCCCGATAAGTAATGGGTATCCGTTCGCTCCCTGCCACAAAATAGCCATAGACGCCGTCTCCCAGCAGCGGCCCGATACCGGCCAGCATTGGCCAGCAGTTACCGCCGGAATTCTTACGCAGATCGATGATCCACCGGGAAATATTACGGCTGTCCAGCCGGGCTATCACGGACTGAAGGCTGTCCGCTATGCGCAGGCACACTAACGAGTCGGTCGTGCTGACCCAGGGTATGGTCAGATAAGCTATGCTGTCCTGCAGCCACTCGCCTTTGATCTCACCCACCAGTTCGGAAAGGTTGGGCATTGGCTGGTCCGGCGCTTCTGATGTATTGGACTGGCCGGAATAACGGGCAGCCTTATCGGGCGGCATAATGAAACTATGCGGTTCATTCAATTGATGGAAACACCAGCTGATACAGGCATAAGCCTCCTCGCAGCTGGTAGCCTCGCGCAGGCGTGCTTTTGCGTCTGCCGTCAATACCGGCCAGGACACCTGGGCACGCCGGTAATAAGTTCTTTCCATGAAAGTCAGGGTTTCGTCCAGGAGTTTTTCGGCTTTTTGCCGGCAGGGCAGGTCTGCTGTATCGGTCAAAAGAGAATTCCGGGTTCTAAAATTTCCGGCACGGGCTGGCAATAGTTCGATAAGCAACAGAAGCAGGAGAATCGATCTGACCATGTACGGTTGTTGTTGATATTGCCGGATAAGATACTAAAAAAGAAAAATTCCATAAAAGATTATTCTTCCTCCTCTTCATCGCCTTCTTCGTTCTCCTCCTCTTCTTCTTCCTCCGCTGCTTCTTCCTCTTCCGTATCTCCGCCTTCGGCCGACTGCGCCCAGTCGCTAAACCAGCCCCCGTTTTCCATCAGCTGTGCCGGGCTTCCGGCTTCCTGCACCTGGCCTTCGGCCAGCACGATAACATGGTCGGCATCCCGTACCATGGAATACCGGTGTGCAATAATGATAATGGTAGTGGTAGCACGAATGTCTTCGATCGTTTTTTTCACTTCTGCTTCGGTGGAATAATCCAGATTGGCTGTTGCTTCATCCAATATGAGTATCCGTGGTTTGGCCACCAGTACCCTTGCGATCTGGATCCGCTGCCTTTCACCTACCGATAATCCCATGCCGCTTTCCCCCACCGGAGTCTGCAATCCTTGCGGCAGTCGCTGTAAGGTCGTGTTCAGCCCCGCTGCAATTGCGGCCTGTAACACTTCTTCGTCCGTAGCCGAAGGGCGCTTGTACCGGATATTGTCCATCAAGGTGCCCCGGAATACGGCCCCATCCGTTGATACTACGCCGATCTGTCTGCGGATGGATGCGGCATCTGTATCTTTCAGCTCCTGCCCATCGATGATTATACTTCCGGCGGAAGGCTCGTATAATTTCAGCAGCAGATCGATAGTCGTCGTCTTACCCGCCCCCGAAGATCCCACCAACGCCGTAGCCCGGCCCGGTTCCAGTGTAAAGGAAAGCCCGCGCAGCACTTCCCTGTCCGGCGTATAACTAAACCGGACGTCGCAAAATTCGATCCGACCCTCGCTGATCAGCAGCTCCCGGCCTTTTTTTTCTTCTGTACCGCTGTCCAGCAATCGAAAAGCCCTTGCGATGGACGCCACATTCTGCTGCAGTTCGACCCAGAGGCTGGCCAGCGTGTCGATGGGACCGTAGAGACGGTCGAGATAGGCCACGAACATGACCACATCACCAGGGGTCAGCTTGTTCTGAAGGGTCAGGTAACCGCCATACCCGAGGACCATCGCTGTCGATAAATGAGAAAGCATCGTTTCCCAGAATACATATTTATTGGACAGCAGGGTACGCTTGATATAATCCTGGTAAGCCTCTCCGGCAACAGCCTGAAGCCCTGCTACCTCCCGCTCTTCCGAGCCGGATAATTTGACGGTCTTGATGCCGGTTAACCCGTCCTGGATACGCGCCGAGACATCCTCCCATCGCGCATAATAATGGGCCAGTCCTGACTCCAGCCTGCCTGCGCTGCGCCAGGCGATGAGAATATAAAAAGGGATGACGATCAGCGCTACGGACGTCAGCGCCACATTTTGCCAGAACATGATGCCCAGGATACCCGCAAGGCTGATCAGCTCGGGAAGTATCTGTTGAGAGAATCCGTTCACAATGCCCGTAACTTCTTCTGATTGATCGATCTGCTTGGCGATGGCGGCGCTGCTCCGCTTCCCGAAAAAGGACAACGGAAGGCTCAGCACGTGCGCAAAAGTCCCCTGGATAAATCGCTGTTCGATCAGACAGGACAAACGCGTATTGGTATTTTCCGCCAGCCGCCACAGCAAGGTGGCGATGAGATTGATCACGAAGAGCCAGACAACGGCCCATAATAAAGTATCCAGCGCCTGTTGTGGCGAGCGCGCCGCAACGTGGCCCGAAGTATGCGGCTCCGGTTTTTTGACGGGCGGCTTAGGCGGAGGCGCGGTAACTTTTTTGGTATGGCCGTGCCTGCCATGGGTCGCCGGCCGGGCGCTTGCCCCATGTTTACTGCCGGCCGAATCATTGCCCCCTGGTTTCGTAGTGGCGCCTGCCCGACCTGCACTATCCGCGCTCACTTCGGCCGAATCATTTTTGACAGCACCGGAATCTGCGGTTTCTTCCTGCACCATCGAGTGGATAGTCTCCATATCATCGGCGTCAAGTCCCAGGTCCTTTTGTGCATTTTCGCGAGCCTGCCGGACAAACAGACCGGCCACATCATTGATAGCCTGACGGTAAATGAGCGGTTCGACCAGGCTGGCACCCGTACTCAATAATCCCAGTATCACTACCCATATGAACTTTCGTTTGTAGGGCACGATAAGCCGGAATATATTTTTCCAAACCTTCTTTTTCGTTGGGTTTTCCATAGTAGCCTTTTAATACTCCGTCCGGTCATCGCAGGAGACAGCTGTAAAAATAATGCCTAACCGTTGCCTTAAAAATTTATTTGGCTCCGGCAGCAAAAAAAATTACATTCGTTGGGAACATTCCGTTAGTTGTACTGATCATCAAATCCGAATTCCATGGGTTACTCCCGCAGAACTTTTCTTAAGAACAGCGCTATGGCCGTTGCCGCCACAGGATTTCTTCCAGACGAATCTTTTGCCTCCTTTAGAAAGAGAGAGTTTACTGGTCTCCAGTTGTATTCCGTTCGCGAAGACATGGGCAAAGATGCGGCCGGAACGCTTAAAAAACTGGCGGAGATGGGCTATAAATATGTAGAACATGCCAATTACATCGACCATAAATTTTACCATTACTCTCCAAAGGAATTCAAGAGCCTGTTGGATGGGCTTGGATTAAAAATGGTCAGTGGCCATGTCCGGCTCGAACCGAACGATTGGGACGAAAGTAAAAAGGACTTTACCGACAACTGGAAACAAACGGTTGCAGATGCCGCCATCGTAGGCCAGAAGTACATTATCAGCCCCTGGCTGGAAGAAGCTTCGCGGAAGACCTACGATGACATCCTGCATTTTATGGATGTGTTCAATAAATGCGGTGAACTTTGTAAAAAGAATGGAGTGCGATTCGGCTATCACAATCATGACTTCGAGTTTAGCACCGTGCTCAACAATAAGAAGGTATACGATATTATCCTGCAGAACACAGACCCCCAACTCGTCGCCCACCAGTTGGATATGGGTAATCTCTATAACGGCGGCGCCATTGCCATCGCTGTCGTGATGCAGTATCCGGGACGGTTCGAACTGATGCACGTAAAAGATGAGATCAAATCTCCCCCCACCTCCGCCGGAAAAGATAAATACGAAAGTACTATTCTGGGCGAAGGGATTGTCAATACCAAACAGGTTTGCGACCTTGGCAAAAAATCCGGAGGCACCCGCTATTTCATCATCGAACAGGAATCCTATCAAGGCAGGACTCCGCTGGACTGCGCAAAAGCAGACCTTGAGATCATGAAGAAATGGGGTTATTAGGGCGCGGCGAATTTATGCGTCGCGAGTTTATGCGTCGCGAGTTTATGCGTCGCTTTGGAGGGCGTGGCGAATTAGGGCGTCGCTTTGGGGTGCGTCGCTTTGGGATAACTGAACATCGCCTTCTTATCCCCGATAAATACGTCAAAATCTCCGGGCTCTGTCACCGTCTTCGCCAGGGCTTCCGGATTTAATACACCGTCCTCTGGCGCCGCAACGACCCCTAGCGTCACCTGGGTCATCTGTCCTATTTTTTCATCCAGCGTCATCTGCCGCAGCAAAGCTGCTACTTTTTCCTGGCTGGTTTTGTTTTGTGCGGTTACAGCCATGGCAAACAAAAGCCCGAAAAGCAAGTTTATTCCTTTTTGCATAATGATGTGGAAAACATAAAGATAAGCAGCCTGCCCCCGGAGAGGATATGAACTTTTGATTTTTTCTAATATTAATTTATCTGGCTCCTCCATCTTCTGGCATGCTAATTTCTTATCCTATTGAAAAATGTTATGGGCGAACAACAAATTCTAAAAGATAAGGAAGCCATACGAAAATTGAAGAATCTGGCCACAGAAATCAATATATGCCTTTTTTGTACGGGAACAGGAATGGAAGTAGAGTCCGACTGCCGCCCGATGGCGACCAGCGGCGTTGATGAAGAAGGTAATATCTGGTTCTTTAGCCCCCGTGAAAGTGAAAAGAATCAGGAGATCAACCAGCATCCCCGGGTTCGGTTATTCTACTCTCATCCCGGCAAAAGCAGTTTTCTTATTGTGACAGGGGAGGCAGAAATAATCTACGACCGGGATAAAATAGAGCAACTGTGGAACCCCCTGGACAAAACATGGTTCAAAGAAGGGCAGGATGATCCATCCATTTCGCTTATCCGGGTAAAACCAGATACCGCGCATTTCTGGGATACAAAGGAAAACCATATGGTCAACTTCTTTAAAATGGTAGCCTCCGTCGCTACCGGCAGTAACCTGGTCGAAGGCGAAGAAGGACGTATCCTGATGCCTTAGTCTTCCAGCCCCTTCAAGGTCCTCAGGTAGTCATACTGAAGGTCTTCATGCATGGTGGCAATGACAGCGCGGACCTTTTTTAGTTGCTGCCGGTAAAGGTTAGTCAATACCGGACTGTCCTTTACCGGTATACCCGACGACCGTATCTTCCGGCAGAAGTAGGTTAGCAGTTCCACCTCCGCCTGCGGTGAACCGGTATAACGAATCTGCCTGGCCGTATTTCGCAACACTTTCCGCAAACTCTTTTTTGTCAAATAGAGATTGGGTTTTGGCAGCTCGACGAATTCCCCGTCCATCTCCTTTTTAACATTTTCAATATAAGTGGTTTCATCGCCGGCCTCAAACAATAAGTAAGTCAGTAATTCCTTATTGTCCTTTTTAAATCTGGCCAGCCGCAAACAAATCTCAGCTAACCGGGAGGGGGATAAGGACTTTAATTCCTGTTTGATCTCTTGTATGCTGGCTGCTTTCATATGCGCGAATTACCCAAAAGTTTTGCTATTTGGTTGGCTTTTTTCTTATTATCTTTGTAGGATAATAAAGGCCGGGGGGCTTAGACCCGGACTTTAACCATCACTTCAATAGTAATTGAAGAATGGCGAGTACAAGCTTGATTATCATCAAAATTTTGATGATTTTGCCCAGCGTTTCGCTGGGCTTTCTCTTATGTACCATTAGCGAAAACAACAGGTCAGGGCGGACAACAGATCCGCCGGCCGAAGGCCCATCATTAGATGCTGTCACCTGAAAACGCTAATACCCACCCGAGTGGGCATCACGTTTTTACGTTTTCATGGCTTATAACAGCCCTAAGAATAATTTCTTAACGAGAATCAAGCCAGCAGAAATGCAAAAATAATTTAAAAGCCAATTCGCCTTTTAAGAACTTTGGCTGACACATCTTCAGAGCGAAGCTAACACCCGTTAGTATTTTTCCTTATCTTTATCTACCAAAAAAACTACGCTCCCATATGAATAAAGAAGTGGTTATTGTCGCGGCAGTTCGTACACCCATAGGCAGTTTCGGCGGAACACTCAAAGACTTTTCCGCCACGCAGCTTGGCGCTATCGCCATTAAAGGCGCTCTCCAAAAAGCGGGCCTGATACCCGCACAGGTACAGGAAGTGCTGATGGGTTGTGTTCTGCAGGGCAATCTCGGCCAGGCCCCTGCCCGACAGGCGGCGAAAGGGGCCGGTCTGCCGGATGAGGTAGTCTGCACCACCGTGAACAAGGTTTGTGCCAGCGGCCTGAAAGCCGTTGTACAGGCAGCGCAGAGTATTTTACTCGGCGATATAGACATCGCCGTTGCCGGGGGAATGGAAAGCATGAGCAATGTGCCCTTTTATGTCGAACAATTACGTTGGGGAAATAAGTACGGGAATACAACTCTCATCGATGGACTGGCAAAGGATGGCCTGACAGACGCTTACGATGGTAAAGCCATGGGGAATGCCGCAGAGCTCTGCGCTTCGACTTGCGGCATCAGCCGGGAGGAGCAGGATGCTTTTGCCGTAGCAAGTTATCAGCGTGCGCAGGCCGCCTGGACGGCCGGTCATTTCGAAGGTGAAGTAGTGCCGGTTGAAGTGCCCCAACGCAAGGGCGCCCCTGTACCCTTCGCGAAAGATGAAGAACCTTACAATGTGAAATTCGATAAGATACCGGAATTAAAACCTTCTTTTCAGAAAGACGGAACAGTAACCGCAGCCAATGCATCCACCCTTAATGATGGCGCAGCAGCCCTCGTGCTCATGAGCCGGGAAAAAGCAACGGAACTGGGCCTGAAACCCCTGGCCAGGATCGTCAGTTATGCCGATGCAGAACAATCCCCTGAATGGTTCACGACCACTCCGGCTATTGCCGTTCCAAAAGCAGTGGCCAAAGCCGGACTGAAGATGGAAGATATCAGTTACTGGGAGTTAAATGAAGCCTTTTCTGTTGTAGGCATTGAAAATACAAGACGGATGAAACTGGACCCCGCTAAAGTGAATGTTCATGGCGGTGCAGTGGCGATTGGTCATCCCCTGGGCGCCAGCGGCGCACGTATTCTGGTAACATTGATCCATATTCTCCTTCAAAATAAGGCCAGATATGGGGCAGCAGGCATCTGTAATGGGGGAGGAGGCGCTTCCGCAATAGTCATTGAAAATCTGCAATTATAAAGACGCAGGAGGCTTGTCAGGACATTAGCCATGATGAAGACAGCCGCTTTGCAGAAGGATTACAGGCAAGAGCCTATGGTCATATCGATGGCGCTAACGCGGCCGTGAAAAAATCATTTTATAAACTCTCCTGGTTCGGCAGGCGGGAATTAATACGCTCTACCTCCTCCCGGAGACTCTTTATTTCCTGCAATACAAAACTCCATTTGTCCTCTCTTTCCCTCACTTGCGATAACTCTCCATCGGCATGCTCATAAGGAGTCACGTTCGAAGCCCCCTGCCGTTGAAAAAGGTTCATTTCTGACAAGTCCACTTTCAACAGTGTATCCACGGGAATATCAAAATAATTGCTGATGATCAGCAGCTCTTCCAGGTTGGGCTCGCTGATGCCATTCTCCCAATTTCCAACCGTTGTCTGTCCCTTTTTGATCAGAGCCGCGATCTCTGACTGAGTTTTAGACGATTGCTTACGGAGGTATCTAAGGTTTTTTCCTAAAAAATGCATAGCAATAAAATTGTACGCTAAAAAAATTAGTACCTTTTTTATTGATAAAATATCAAAATTTCAGGTATCTTTGACCCCTTAATTTAATTGATCTATACAAATATAGCCAATTAAGTTGCTAGAAACGCCCTTTTTGCTATGAATACTTCATTAAAACACCTGTCCCCGGCGCAACATCGGCAATTGGATGCCGCAATAAAGGTTATTGTCCACTCTATCCGCCCGGAAAAGATCATTCTTTTTGGAGTTTATAGTGTAGCAAATGATGCCGCACTTTTCACTCAAATGCTGTCTCCGGCGCTGGCCCCCTTCGATTTGCTGATAGTGACCAATCGTCCGGACCGCCGCTCAGATTACGAACTGCAGGACCTCATTGAAAACCGTTGTCGTGACGTGGCCTCTGTGACCCCTATAATCCATGACATTACCTATGTCAACCGGCAGATTAGTGCACGTCAATATTTTTTTAGCATGATATTCCTGGAGGGTATCCTGATTTATGATGCGGGCACAATAGCCCTGGAAAAGCCGGCCTTACCCGACTTTGAGGAGGTAAGACTAACAGCAGAAAAAGACTTTGAAAGATGGGCCGGCCAGGCCAACGCTTTTTTCAATAGCGCCCGGTTCAACCTGCAACACAAAGAATGGAAAATCGCTATTTTCCTCCTCCATCAGGCCGCAGAACAAATCTATCAGGCAATTCTCCTGGTCTTCACCGGTTATAAACCGACGACCCATAATCTCGACAAGCTAAGACGGTATACCAATCGCTTCTCCATCGAACTGGCTTTACTATTTCCCCGGGGCAGCCAGGATGAGGAATACCTGTTTCGGTTATTGTTGTCAGGATATGTGGACGCCCGCTATAAAGACCATTTTATGGTATCGGAAGAGGAGGTCGTGGAGTTGGCTGTCAGGGTTGGACAATTGCTGGACATTGCCGGGCGGGTATGCAGGAACCATTTCCTGAGTCTTGAAAAAAAGGCTCGCAGGATCTTTTAATCTTGTGCCTTAATCTTATCCCTTAGCCAGATCGGCAATTGTCTTCTTCTCCAGGATTTTCAGGTTGGCGTCACGCACCTGTGACATCACCGTATGCAAACCACAGCTCTTTTCATCACAATTTTTACAACGCTCGTAGAAATAAAGGCTGACACAGGGTAGGAGAGAAATGGGACCGTCCAGCAATCGCATGATGGTCGCCAACGGAACGTCTTTTGGGTTTTTGGCGAAATAATATCCGCCGCCTTTCCCCTTTTTACTTTCCAGTATATCAGCGTTCTTTAGCTCCAGCAGAATATTCTCCAGGAACTTCAGCGGGATCTTTTTCTTTCTGGCGATCTCCGCGATCAGTACCGGTTCATCTTTTTCTTTTTCTGCCAGGTACATCAGCGCCTGGAAAGCATATTGCGTCTTTTTGGAAAGCATTTTTTATCCTTTCTTTTGTAGAATTCTTTGTCAATAACCGGACGCAGTCCGGTTCGTTAAAAGCCCAACACATCACTCATCTGGAAGATCCCTCGTTTGCCTGCGATAAATTCGGCCGCAAGTACTGCCCCCGTCGCAAACCCTTTGCGGTTATGCGCCGTATGGGTGATCTCGATCGTATCAATTTCAGAGCTGTATACTACCCGGTGTGTTCCCGGTGAGGGGTCCATCCGTTCGCTCAATATCTCCAATTCATCTAAGTTATCACTAATATGATTGACCCATCCCTTTTTACGATGAATTTTTTCCAGGATCTGCCCGGCCAGTGTAATAGCCGTTCCACTGGGTGCATCCTTTTTTTCCGTATGATGTATCTCCGTTATCCGAACGGCATAATCCGGATGAGGAGCCATCAAAGCCGCCAGTCGTTTGTTCACCTCAAAAAAGATGTTGACACCCACACTGAAGTTACTGGCGTAGAGCAACGCTCCATTATGCTGTAAACAGGAGGTTTTGGCGGCTTCCAGTTTGTCCAGCCAGCCCGTAGAACCGCAGACCACCGGCACCCCTGCCTCCTGGCAACGAAGGATATTTTCATAGGCGCTTTCCGGCCCGGTGAACTCGATAGCCACGTCTGCCTGGCGGATATTGGCAATGGTGTTGTCCTCCGGGTTGTGAGCCGATATTTTCAGCACGATTGCATGTCCCCGTGCAACGGCAATCTCCTCGATCGCACGCCCCATTTTACCATAACCTATTAGCGCAATCTTCATACTGCGGATAAATTTAGCGACAAATTTACGATTAGTTTTTGTCTTACCCTAAGGCATAACATTCAACGGCCTATACCGTGGTTTGTGAAGATCAAGGCCAAGGCCAATCCCCATTATTCCGCTCGTTGCGCCCGGCGCCGTCGCAGGCTGCTGCAGGTGCAGGCTCAACTCGTTGCTGACGTCAAAATACATCAGGTGCGCATCCACCGTCGCATCTACAATCTGCAGTCCCCAGAACAAGAGGAAAAAAATTACGGAATAATCCTGGTTTTTGCGATAAGAATTCCGGTAGGTGCGTATCGAATTGGCATCCCCCAGCTGCGCAAGGTATCGCAGGCCGGGATTGGATATCTTGCTGGAGACATTATCCGGAACTGCCACTCCAATGGAAGTATAAGGATCAATCAGCGCTATTGCCTGCTGGCATTGCTGATAGAGATTGTGATTATAAAAAAAAGTATAGGCTGGTATGCCCACTGCCGCATAAACCAACGGCAGCTTCCAGTATTTGCGGTTGTATATCTGCCCCAGACCAGGGAAAAAAGTGGAATACAGCGTAGCTTTTCTCGGATTATGTTTCCTGGCGGCAAGTGTGTCCACCTGGTAAGGCTTTTCCTTGTGCCCTTTCGGATGCGGTCCCGGAGGAAGTGTATCCGCAACCCGGGCGCCGGTAACCGGTTTGCCCTTGATAAAAGAGGGTATGGTGTCATTTTTTTCCTGACACTGACAATAGCCATGCAGGAGTAAAAATCCCAGTACTAAAAATAAAAACCGGACCATCTTCATGTGGAGGATGCTTAGTTGACGGAAACACCCAGTTGATCCAGTAATTTGTTTAATTCCTGGAGGGAGTAATACTCGATGGAAATGCTGCCTTCCCCTTTTTTGTTGTGATTGAGTTTTACCCGGGTGCTGAAATGCGATGCTAAGTTATCTTCAATTCTTTTGAAAGCTTCCGGCAGGGTGGGCTTTACCGAATTTTTAACAGCAGCAGGACTAGCCCCCTCTTTGTATAACTTCCGCACCAATTCTTCCGTCTGACGCACGGAAAGTCCCTTTTCCTTTATCTCTTTAAAAAGATATAACTGTTTATCAACGGTGTCGACATTGATCAATGCACGGGCATGCCCCATCGAGAGCTGGTTGCTACGTACCGCTACCTGGATATCCGGCGGCAATTTCAGCAGCCGGATATAGTTGGCTACCGTGCTCCTTTCCTTTCCCATCCGCTCTGCCACCTGTTCCTGTGTATAATTCAACTCCTCCATCATCCGCTTGTAGCTGAGCGCGATTTCCATAGCATTCAAGTCTTCCCGTTGCAGGTTCTCCAGCAAGGCTAATTCCAGCAATTGCTGGTCGTCGGCCTGACGCACGTAGGCAGGAATGTCTTTCAATTCAGCCAGCTTTGCAGCCCGGAAACGACGTTCCCCGGAGATCAGCCGGTATTTGCCACTTGGCAGCCTGGATACCGTAATAGGTTGGATGATATCATGCAGCCGGATGGAATGCGCCAATTCCTGCAATGCCTGTTCATCAAAATCATGACGGGGTTGCCGCGGGTTGGTCTCGATCTCACCCAGCGAAATACGCAGCATATTGGTTACCGTCTCAACGACAGAAGGCTTCAGGTCGCCGGACGTAGTCTTTAGGTCGGCGTCTATGCTTTGCAGCAGAGACCTGATGCCTTTACCCAGGGCCTCTTTATCTTTTTTATTCGGAGTACTCATATTTAGTTTGCTAATGATGGGGAACTTCGTCAAGGCTTCGTCCCTCGCCTTAACTCGTTCATAAACTTCGCTTCGCTCGCCTACAGCCAATGAGCCCGTGGCTCATTTTGTTATTCCAGGATTCTCTCTTCCTGCTTGATCCGGGTCATATTGTTTTTCTGCAGAATTTCCTTCGCCAGGTTCAGATAGTTGACAGACCCCTTACTGAGCGCATCATACAGGATCACCGGCTTACCTACGCTGGGGGCTTCGCTGATCTTGGTGTTCCGGTGAATAATGGTATTGAAGACGATCTCGTCAAAGTGTTTCCGGACCTCACTTACCACCTGGTTGCACAACCGAAGACGACCATCATACATGGTCATCAGGATACCCTCGATCGCCAGCTGGGTGTTTAGCCGGCTTTGCACAATCTTTACAGTATTCAACAACTTGCCCAACCCTTCCAAAGCGAAGAATTCCGTCTGCACCGGCACGATCACGGAATCAGCAGCCGTCAGGGCGTTCACCGTGATCAGGCCAAGCGAAGGAGAGCAGTCTATAATGATAAAATCATAATCATTCTTCACCGGTTCCAGAATGCCTTTTAGCACGCTTTCCCGGTTGGGATAATTGATCATTTCGATTTCATAACCTACCAGGTCGATGTGGGAAGGTACAACATCGAGGTGAGGGATCTCTGATTTGAGGATCACGTCTTTCACCGGGATATGATTCACCATACAGTCATAAAGGCTCTGTGTAACATTGTGAAGGTCGAACCCCACCCCGGTAGTACTGTTCGCCTGGGGATCAGCATCTACCAGCAGCGTTTTAAACTCCAGCACAGCAAAGCTGGCGGCCAGATTAATCGCTGAAGTGGTTTTGCCTACTCCACCCTTTTGATTTGCAACTCCAATAGTTTTTCCCATAATTATGTCTCGTCTCAGGGTTTTTGGACCTGTGGTCCATTTTAGCGCTAAATTGTCACCAATCGTCAAGATGACAAAATAAAGTTTTTCCCACCTGGGAATAATCCAGGCCTGGCTTATTCCTGGCCTATAAATATTTCCTGACAGGATGGCAAATTTACATTCTTTGGGTAGAAATTCTAAGAACTTTCCTGATTTACGGAAGTTTGCCGCAATTTTGCCCGGTAATCGTCATCCGTTGGCCCAAAAACAAATAAATCCCATGTTTCATGCGTAGTCGGAATCTTCAGTTGATCATCTTTGGCATTGCCCTTCTGCTTGATTTTTATGTTTTTCAGGCCGTCAAAGCCCTTTGTCAGAGTCTTTCACCCCGGTGGAGAGCCATCGTTTACGGGCTTTACTGGACCATGTCCATCCTGGCCCTGTTGACTCTTTTGCTCCTGCCTTACCTGCAATACCGGGCCCCGCGGGTTCATGCCTACCTGTTTAGCATCGTCGTCGGCTTATATATTGGCAAATTAATCGCCTCTGTCTTTCTTTTTATCGATGATCTCCGGCGGGTCATTCAATGGGCTATCAGCAAAGTCGCCTCCCGGCCGACGAACGAAACTCCGGGAGAAGGTATTTCCCGCAGCGCCTTCCTTAGCTGGCTGGGTCTGGGCCTCGGCGGCAGCCTTTTTTCCTCGCTGATCTATGGCTTCAGCAACAAATACAATTATAAAGTTCACCGTCTGCAGCTGGCCTATGATAGCCTGCCCCCTGGTTTTAAAGGGTTAAAAATAGTGCAACTATCTGATATTCATTCAGGTAGCTTGGCTAACCCCGACGCGGTGAATAGAGGGATCGATAGGGTTCTGGCTGAAAAACCCGATATAATCCTGTTTACCGGCGACCTTGTCAATAATATTGCCGCTGAAATGAAGGAATACAAGGCCTTGTTTGCCCGCCTCCAGGCTCCGATGGGGGTCTATTCGACCCTGGGTAATCACGACTATGGCGATTATATATGGTGGGAAACGGCTGAGCTAAAAAAGGCTAATCTCGATAAGCTCAAACAAATCCAGGCCGATATGGGCTGGCATCTCCTCGTGAACGAACACGTCGCCCTGGAAAGGGGAGGGGACAGCATTGCGCTGATCGGCATCGAGAACTGGAGCGCAAAAGCCCGTTTCCCCAAATATGGAAAAATGGCCCAGGCCTATGCAGGAACCGAAAAATACCCCTTTAAAATACTAATGAGCCATGACCCCAGCCACTGGGATGCCGAAATAAGACCTCTTTATCCCGATGTCGACCTCGCCCTGGCCGGTCATACGCACGGCATGCAATGGGGCATCGATCTGCCCGGTTTTAAATGGAGTCCCGTCCGATTTGTATATAAACAATGGGCCGGACTTTACGAAGAAGGAAAACAAAAGTTATATGTCAATCGCGGTTTTGGGTTTATTGGGTACCCCGGCCGTTTTGGGATACTACCGGAAATAACGGTCATCGAACTGACCTGACATCTTTTGAAAGCTTTAACATTTTAACGAGTCCTTTAAGGAATTTAACAAACCAATAAATTAATCGAATGTATTTTCACCAAGTAATTAGGAACCAAAAAATAGCATCAACAATGAGATTCTTCATGAACAAGTTTTCTTTCGTACGTTACTCTGCTCTTTCTCTCCTGCTTTTAATCCTTACTACTGCAAACGCTGATGCACAGGAATCCCTTCAATTGGGTGTAAAGGGCGGTATCAACCTTATTAAAGTAGGCGGCAGGTCCTTTGGTACCAAGACCCAACCGGGGGCTAACCTGGGTATATATGGCGAATTGAATTTCACCAAGCAATGGTCCCTGCAGCCTGAGCTGGTCTGGAACATGGTCGTCACTCAAAGTTCCGACCAGTTCGGGCAGATCTATCCTGGCCAGGGTATCATCAATGCGCAGGCAATCAATAATTACATTGCGCTTCCCGTGTTGGTGGTTTTTAAACCTGTGCCTGAATTATCCATCTTAATAGGGCCGCAATATGGTTATCTGGTGAATCAGACAAAAGGTCTTTGGCATACAGATCCGAATAAAAGCGTTTTTTCACATAGCGATATTTCCCTCGTTTTTGGCGGTCAGCTGAACCTGGGTAAAGTGAAGATCGGACTTAGATACACGGACGGGTTAAACAATATCAATGGCATCAATTCTTCGGATGGCTGGCGGCAGTATGGCTTTCAGGCCTACCTGGGTTATCAGATCAAAGACATGAAACTGAAGAAGAAAAAATAATTTATCTGTAGAAATAGTTACCCCAAAATCACTGGCACATAAGTTGAATAATACATGCAGGTCCATTCAATCACCGAGGCCCTGGAAGGGCCTTGTCCAGAGGACAATCATTAGCGTTTTGCCGGAGATGCGCTAATTTTTGGAAAAGCGCATCTCCGGCACATTTAAATTAAACCATCATGAAGAGGAACGCAGTTGTATTATCCGTATTGCTGGTGATAGCTTGCCTTGGTGCAAGGGCCCAGGGCTTTCACTTTGGCATTAAAGCCGGCGCCAACCTGTTTAAGGTGGACGGTCAGTCTTTCAGTCAGCAATACAAATTTGGTTATAACGTCGGTGCGTTTTCCCAGCTCAACTTTACTTCCAGTTGGGGCATCCAGCCCGAGTTGTTGTTCAATCAGACCAATTACCGTACCGGCACTGAATTTAGCTCTGTGTACCAGGTAAATGGATTGGACGGCGTAAAAGGCAAATTGAACTACCTTACCATCCCGGTGCTGTTAAACTTCAGACCCATTCCCCTGTTGAGCATTCTTGCCGGCCCCCAGTTCGGCATACTGCTTAACTCAAATGAACACCTGGTGAGTAATGGCAAGGACGCCTTTAAGAAAGGTGACTTTTCCCTGGTAGGCGGAGCGCAGTTAAATCTCGCCAGTTTAATGGTGGGCGCCCGCTATGTCATCGGACTCAATAATATCGATGATGTGTCCAATGCCCAGTCCTGGAAAAATCAAGGCTGGCAGTTATATGCCGGTTTTCGCATTTTCTAGCCATAAAAACGTAATTTTACAAAACCCTCCTGACGAAAAGCAGGAGGGTTTTTTTGCTACGCTGACATAAATGTCCGCCTGCGGGCTTGGCACCAAACTTGACCCCTATATATTTCATCTGTTAAAGAGTAGGATTTCTCCTCTACAGGTGCTATTTTGTCATCGATTGCTTAAACTCGACTCTGCGCGATCACATATTAAACAAGAGAAATACCACTGATGAAAGAGAATTTATTCATGCGTGCCGAAGATGATCTGGATTTCATGCCCATCATACCCTTGAATGAAACCGATAATGAGAACCTGAACGATATCGAGATACCCAAAGAATTGCCCGTACTGCCTCTACGGAATACCGTGCTTTTTCCCGGCGTGGTCCTACCCATTACTGTAGGCCGCGATAAAAGTATCAAGGCTGTCAACGACGCCTACAAAGCAGATAAGCTTATCGGCGTACTGGCGCAAAAAGATAGTTCGATCGAAGACCCCACCGTCACCGACCTGGAAGATGTCGGCACGGTGGCGCGTATCATCAAGCTCATCAAGATGCCGGATGGCGGTACTACGGTTATCCTTCAGGGTAAAAGACGGTTTAAAGTAGGCGCCGTCACTGCCGACGATCCCTATTTTAAGGCCCAGGTTGTCCTTTTGCAGGAAGAAGAGGCGCCCAAAGAACAGGACTTCGAAGCCTATGTCTCCAATATCAAGGACCTGGCTGCACAGATCATCCAGCTTTCGCCCAACATTCCTTCAGAAGCGTCCATCATCCTGAAGAATATTGAAAACCCTTCCTTCCTCATTCATTTTATTTCCAGTAACCTCAACACTGAGCTGCATGAAAAACAACAGCTCCTGGAAATACATCATATCAAATCCCGCGCGGACCTGCTGATGCAGCTATTGCAGCGGGAACTGCAGTTCGCCGAACTGAAGAACAAGCTCACCAACAAGACCAAGACCGAACTTGACAAACAACAACGGGAATATTTCCTGCAGCAGCAGCTGAAAAGCATCAAGGACGAACTGGGCGGTGACAGCAACGAGCGGGAAGTAAAGGAAATGCAGAAGAAAGCAGAAAGCAAAAAATGGCCTGCTGCTGCCCGTGACCTCTTCCGCAAGGGAATCGAACGCCTGGAAAGGATGCACCCCAGCACTCCGGACTATTCCGTCGTGTACAACCATCTCGACCTGATGCTGGAGCTCCCCTGGGAAGATTTTACCGCAGACTCCTACGATCTGAAGAAAGCCAAGAGGGTACTCGACCATGACCACTATGGTATGGATAAGGTGAAGGAGCGCATCCTCGAATACCTGGCCGTATTAAAGCTGAAAGGGGATATGAAAAGCCCCATCCTTTGTTTTGTCGGCCCTCCCGGCATCGGCAAGACCTCCCTGGGACGCAGCATTGCCGGCGCCATCGGCCGGAAATATGTCCGGATCAGTCTCGGCGGACTCCATGACGAAGGCGAGATCCGCGGTCACCGCAAAACCTATATCGGGGCCATGCCCGGCCGTATCCTACAGTCGCTGCGGAAGATCAAATCCTCCAATCCGGTGATGATCCTCGATGAGATAGACAAGACGGGCAGCGACTTTCGGGGCGACCCTTCTTCCGCCTTGCTCGAAGTTCTCGACCCCGAGCAGAATCATACGTTTTACGACAATTACCTCGAGATGGAATACGATCTGAGCAAGGTCCTTTTCGTAGCCACCGCCAACGATATCAACGCCATCCCGCACGCCCTGCGCGACCGGCTGGAGATCATCGATCTGAGCGGTTATGCCGTGGAGGAAAAGGTGGAAATCGCCCGCCGCCACCTCGTTCCCAAGCAAAAGGAGGCCCATGGCCTGAAGCCCATGAACTTTAAGATCGGCGATAAAGTGCTGGAAAAAGTGATCCAGGACTATACCCGTGAAAGCGGCGTCCGCGAGCTGGACCGGCAGCTGGCTTCCATCATGCGCTACCAGGCCAAGGAATATGCCATCAAAGGAAAATTAAAAGCCCAGCTGACACAGGCTGATATCGAAAAGGTCCTGGGAAGATCCCGGTATAGTAACGATCTGTATAAGGTCGCCAATATGGCAGGAGTGGCCGTAGGGCTTGCCTGGACTCCTGTAGGCGGGGATATCCTCTTTATTGAGACCAGCCTCAGCGATGGGAAAGGCGATCTGAAATTGACCGGCAACCTGGGTAATGTCATGAAGGAAAGCGCCGCCACGGCCCTTACCTACCTCCAGTCCAACGCCCGGAAATACGACATCGACCCCGAGATATTCAACAAGAAAACGATCCACATACATGTCCCCGAAGGCGCCGTCCCGAAGGATGGGCCCAGCGCTGGCGTCACCATGATGAGCGCTATCTCTTCGGCTCTTACCGGGCGTCGCGTCAAACCCTACCTGGCCATGACAGGCGAAATCACCCTCCGTGGGCAGGTCCTGCCGGTAGGTGGTATCAAAGAAAAGATACTGGCAGCCCGCCGGGCAGGTTTAAAGGAGATTATTCTCTGCTGGCAGAACGAAAAAGACGTCCAGGAGATAGATTCCTCTTTTATTAAGGGACTAAAGTTCAATTTCGTGAAGACAATGCAACAGGTGCTGGAGCTGGCTCTGGTATAATGCATTTAAAACATATTAACAACCCTTTTTGAACCATTTGTTTTCAAATGGTGTAATGTAAACATAGAAATTTTCATGTTGGTTGTTTTAAGGGTTAACGAGTGACCCCGCGATAGCGGGGTCGCTCTATTTTTGACGTTTTCCCTGCACTATTCCACTACTCCGTTTTTTCTTATAAGGTATACCAACTAGCAACTCCTAAGTACTCTACCCTTAGTTTTCGGGGAAACTGGGTAATCGGTTGACGATTTGACGGTTTTACTTTTTTTTTAATACTGAAACATTAATTTTGGAACAAGCAGAAAAAACCTTCCATGATCAAATTAATCATCGTCGACGATCACCTTCATGTGCGGGAAGCATGGAGCTGGGTGCTCAACCAGGTCCCCACGATCAATGTCATAGCCCAATGCGCCAATGGCCAGGAAGCCATTGAAGCCGCCAAACAATTACAACCAGACGTTATCCTGATGGATATTCATATGACGCCCGTCAATGGCATCGAAGCTACCCGCACCATCCGGGAATTTGCCCCTGATATCAAAATCATCGGCGTATCCGTCCAGGCAGAACGTTCCTACGTCAACGAAATGCTGCGCAACGGCGCCAACGGATATGTCACCAAGAATTCGTCCAGTACAGAAATGGTTACTGCTATCGGCGAAGTATTGGCCGGTAATACCTATATCTGCGAAGAGATAGGACACCTGCGCGCAGTTGTCCTGGAAGCGCGCGGGCAGCTACGCCAGTGATGGCGCGGCCAACTCCTTCTCGTCCTTGAAGGCCACCCTTGGCTTCAATCCCAGGAGTTCGAACATCAGGTTGTCCTCTTCGAAAGAAGGATTGGGTGTAGTGAGCAATTTTTCTCCTGCAAAAATGGAATTGGCTCCGGCCATAAAACACAGCGCTTGTTCCGACTGGCTCATCTCAGCCCGGCCGGCACTCAACCTGACCATCGTGGCGGGCATCAGGATCCGGGCCGTGGCAATCATCCGGATCATGTCCCAGACATCTACCTTGGGATTGTTCTCCAGGGGAGTGCCTTTTACGCGCACCAGCGCGTTGATGGGGACGCTTTCCGGATGCTGGGGTAGGGTAGACAGCGTGTGGAGCATCTTAATACGATCGTCATGCGTCTCGCCCAGACCAATGATCCCGCCGCAGCAAACCGTTACACCGGCCTTACGGACATTGTCCAGGGTCTCCAGGCGGTCGTCATAGGTACGCGTTGAAATGATCTCGCTATAATATTCGCTGGAAGTATCCAGGTTGTGGTTGTACGCATAAAGACCGGCATCCGCCAACCTTTTAGCCTGGTCCTCATTCAGCATGCCCAGCGTACAACAGACTTCCATCCCCATTCCGTTGACTCCTTTCACCATGTCTATGACGCGGTCGAAGTCTTTGTTGTCCCTCACTTCGCGCCAGGCAGCTCCCATACAAAAACGGGTAGAGCCTGCGGCCTTTGCTTTGGCCGCATATTCCAGCACTTCCTCTTTTTTTAGTAAGGCCTGTACGTTAACACCCGTGTTATAACGGGCAGCCTGGGGGCAATACGCACAGTCTTCCGGGCATCCGCCCGTCTTGATAGACAACAGCGTACAAACCTGGACCTCTCCGGTCTCGTTGTACTGCCGGTGAATAGTAGCCGCGCGATAGATGAGGTCCAGTAATGGCGTATCGTAGATTTCTTTTATTTCGTTCAGTGTCCAGTTATTGCGAACCATAGTCATTCTTTTTTAAAGGTAACTCAGATTGGTTTTGGGAGTTAAGGTAAGTAAAGTTTCATACATCAGCCGTATGGTCTGTTCGATATCTCTTTTATGCAGCATCTCGACGGTCGTATGCATATAGCGCAGCGGGATGGAGATCAGTACCGACGGGCAGCCGTCATTCGCATAGGCGAAGGAATCCGTATCCGTACCCGTGCTCCGGGATACCGCGCGCATTTGTACGGGCAGGCTGTTTTTTTCCGCCGTCTCCTGCACTATGTTCAGCAATTTATTGTGCACGGCCGGACCAAAGGCCAGAGAAGGCCCTTTGCCACAAGCAATATCCCCTTCAATGAGCTTGTTGATCATCGGCGTAGTTGTGTCATGGGTAACATCCGTAATGATCGCAATATTGGGCTTGATACGCCGGGCAATCATCTCCGCTCCGCGCAGGCCGACCTCTTCCTGTACGGCATTCACCACATACAACCCATAGGGCAGTTTTTTCTTGTTTTCGCGCAGCAGCCTTGCGACCTCTGCAATCATAAACCCGCCGACGCGATTGTCGAATGCCCGACCGATCAAATAGTCATAAGCCAGCTCGGCATAACCATCCTGGTAGGTGACGACAGCACCAATATGCACCCCTAAGTCCTCGATCTCTTTCTTACTCCGGGCTCCGGTGTCGAGGAAAAGATTGTCCACCTTAGGATTGGCTTCCTTGGAATCCGTACTGCCCAGTCGTGTATGAATAGCCGGCCAGCCAAATACCGCCGGAATTTTACCCTTCTTTCCATGGATAAAAACCCGCATACCCGGAGCTATCTGGTGGTCAACACCCCCATTACGCTTCAAATACAGGAGTCCTTCCGGTGTAATATAGTTGACAAACCAGCTGATCTCGTCGGCATGCGCTTCGATGACCACTTTAAAAGGGGCATCGGGGTTAACGACACCGACGGCCGTTCCGTACGGATCGGTGAACTGGGTGTCTACATAAGGTTTCAGGTAATCGAGCCAGAGTCTTTGCCCGCTGCTCTCAAAACCAACAGGCGAGGCATTATTGATATATTTTTGAAAGAAGTCCCAGGACTTTGTTGTAAGAATAGAGGCCGCTGGGACCGTTTCGCTTTTCGCACTTTTTGCCATTGTTTGAACAAATTGAGCAGCAAATGTAATTAAATCCTGAAAATCAACATCAGCACCCCGGAAAACATCATCAATCCGTCCAGCACAATATAATAGAGGTCGTCTGAAAAATTACGCTTGGCCTCCCGGTAGAGCACTGCCGTAATTATCCCCGGCACCAGCAACAGCAGGATATAAAATGCCGGATAATGAAAAAATGACAGACTAAGACTCGTAACAAAGAACAATCCCATCGATATCCCAAACAGCCGGTCGATCCCCGGCTCATCCAGCAAGGTAATAAGGCTTCGGATACCATGCGCTTTGTCATCCTCCCGGTCCCGGTAATCGAAAATGATACAAATGGCATAAATGAAAAAAAAGCGATTGGCCGTGAACAGGATAAATGAAAGGTTCCAGGGGGCATCCGCTACAATTACCGGCAATACCGTCGTCACATACACCCACACAAACGTCAAAAAGAGGGTCTTTCCCACCGCTATCCTCTGCAACCGGCGAAATACACGCTGCGGCAGCTTGGGCGCCGAATATAGAAAGGTGAGCAGGACTCCGAAGAGCAGGGCCGGGAGATAATGCCACAAATAGAAAAAATACACGGCAGCGCCCACAGCCCCCACCAGGTAGAGGATAAAATGCAGGGCCTTGTGACGAAAGGTCCAAATCACCCTACGGGAAGGGCTGACCGACCTTGGGGTCAGCCACCAATGAAAATTATAACTGCAAATGGTGGAAAAGAAAACAAAACCTATCAATCGGCCGGAAGGAGCAGCGCCCAGCAGTAAACGGCTGGTTTGCCAGATCATTACGACAGCACATATGGCAATATACAAGCTGCTGAAGACAAAGAAATCGACTATTTTTCTGAACACTGTACCGGATATCCGATTGATTAAGGATTCAAAACTATGATTTTCGGAGAAAAGATCGTATCGCTGCTGACACCGCCGGACGTCAACACGAAAAATTTCATGATGATCGTATCGTTCTGATGAATGGTGGTCGACTCGCTCAGATAACCGTTGGTTTGCAGCGCATATCGGAACTCACCCTTGGAAGTCCCTTCCAGGTCAGGGATCGGGTTGACAAGGGTATCATTTCCTGAAGCATCGGAAGCCGGAGTCTGGTTGATCCTGTTGCGTATCGAAATAAAAGCTCCGTTCGCCACCGAACCTCCGCTGAACTTGAAATGAGCTACCATCGAGTCATTGAGTTTTACAGGATTCTTATCTATGGATGTCAGCGTAATCTGCGGTTTGCCGGATCCGCTCTTGCTGCAACTGAATATGACCAGGGACGCTATTATAATGGGTATCAGGAGAGAACCGGGCTTCATGATGCTGATTTGATACCTACAAACCTAGCTTTTTTTATTTAAAGGGGGACATTTTGTTACCTTCGTTTGTAGTTTTTTAACAAATCATCCCAACGGTCTCAACGCTTTGAACCCGAATTTTGCTTCGATGTTACCTCCTTTCGATCCCTCCGGCACCAATGAGCTGTTCTCCCTGCCCGAAACCGCCTTCAATACCCGTGCCTTGGATATTTTCCGTTTCCAATATGCCGAAAATACCCTCTATCGCCAGTATACGCAGACGCTGGGAGTCGATCCTGATTCCGTGTTATCCCTGGAAGCCATCCCCTTCCTTCCGGTTAGTTTCTTTAAAACCCATGCCGTCCGGACTACCCATTTCGTCCCCGGTACTACATTCGAGAGCAGCGGCACTACCGGTATGGTCAGCAGCCGCCACGAAGTAAAAGACCTCGATCTCTACCGGCGTAGCTTTACTGCTGCATTCGAGCGTTTTTACGGCCCCGTGGGCCAGTGGTGTATCATCGGACTGCTGCCCGCCTACCTGGAAAGGAGCCACTCCTCCCTGGTACTCATGGTGCACGAGCTCATCCGTGCCAGCGGACATCCGGACAGTGGGACTTACCTATATGAACACGAGGCGCTGCACGATGTCCTGGAAAATCTCGAACAGCAGGGGCAAAAGACCCTCCTCATTGGGGTGACCTTTGCCTTGTTGGATTTTGCCGAAAAATACAAGATGAACTTACAACACACCGTGATCATGGAGACAGGCGGCATGAAAGGGCGTCGTAAGGAAATTACCCGCGCAGAGCTGCACGATTTTTTGACCCAACGGCTGGGTGTAAAAACCATCCATGCCGAATACGGTATGACGGAGTTATTGTCCCAGGCCTATTCTTCAGAGAATGGTCTTTTCACCTGCCCATCCTGGATGAAAGTGCTGGTTCGCAAAGAGGACGACCCGCTGGATGTAAGCAGCGAAGGCGAAGGGATAATAAATATTATTGACTTAGCGAATATCTGGTCCTGCAGTTTTATTGCGACCGAGGACGTCGGCCGTATATATCCTAATGGCCGCTTCGAAGTATCCGGCCGCGTCGACAACAGCGATATCCGCGGTTGTAGTTTGTTAGTGGTGTAACACCGCTAACAATGACTTCCATAAAGTAGAAACACTGGTGAGGATCACGAGGGCCCCTACGGCAATAAACATGGTTTTTACGGGTAATTTCCCTACCAGCCTTGCCGCAATCGGCGCGGCAATCACCCCGCCCAGGATCATACCTGCGACGTCCAGCAACGGAATATTCCTCAATAAAATAAAAAAGGTGATAGAACTCGACAGCACGACAAAAAATTCCGCGAGGCAGACCGATCCAATGACATAACGCGGATTCCTCCGCTTGGTGATCAGCGTACTGGTGACCAGCGTGCCCCAGCCACCCCCGGCAAAAGCATCCATAAACCCGCCGGCGGAAGCCAGCCAGCCGGCCCGCTTTACTTTGTCCTTCGGATTACGTTTGGCAAACGCCTTCCGCAAAATATAATAACCCAGGTAGACGGTATACACCGACAGGGGTATGCGCACCCACTGTGAATATTCCTTCCCGAAATAAGCCATCGCCGCCCCGAGAATGGCGCCGATCACGCCGGGAATGACGATAGCGCGAAACAGCTTTTTATTGATATTGCCAAATCGGTGATGGCTGTACCCGGATACCCCGCTGGAAAAAACCCGCGCCGAATGCACCCGGCTGCTTACGATGGCCGGACTTACTCCGTAAGCCAGCAGGAAAGTGGTCGAAATAGTGCCATATCCCAGGCCCATCGAACCGTCTACCATTTGGGCTAAAAAGCCGGCCAGCGTCATGATCAAAAAACCATTCCCGTCAAAGGGCAAACCCCGTACATATTCGATTATCCCATGGAAGGGTACCAGCGACAGCAACCCATGCCCCAATATCATAAAAAGAAAAGCGAACAAACACCATTTGACTACCTGCTGCCATTTACCCGGCTTCGGTTTGGCGAGCAGCTCCGGCGCCGGACCAGACTGTTTCGCTACCAGCACCTTGGTCAGGTCGTTCAGCCGGCGCACCTTTTCCGAAAAATCTCCATTGAGGTTCTGCCGGATGGTTTGCATATTCTCCAGCACATCGTCCATTTCATCAGGGATCAGGCTGCCGATCTCCTCCTTCAGCCGTTTGGCAATAGTCGGCGATTTGCCATTGGTGGAGATCGCTATTTTGAGATGGCCCTTCCGGATGACAGAGCTCAGATAAAAGTCGCAGAGGTCCGGCGTATCGGCTACATTGACCAGGATACCCGCTGCCCGTGTTTCCCGGGCAACAGCTTCACTGACAGTCCGGTCATTGACAGCCACGATGACAAGGTCTGCATATTCCAGATCGCCGGATTGATAGGGCCGTTCAAACAGCACGACTGCCGGGTGACTGGCAGCCAGTTCCCGGATCAGCTCACTGATCACCGGCGCTACGACAGTCACAGCCGTCGCCGGCGAGTTTTGTAATACCGCCTGTAGTTTTTCCAGCCCTACCTTCCCACCACCGACAAGTAACAGCCGCAAACGTTCCAGCTTCACGAACAGCGGGAACAATTTATTCTCCGTCTCTGCATCTGCATTATTTTTCGATATGTTCATTACTTCTTATGCGTTTGAATTGGTACAAAAAATTGGTAAAAAATAATTTTTGTGCACCAATTCGATTAATGTCAGTGAACTGGACTCCGTCCAGCTCGGGTATCAAAGACGATCGTGAAGTAATAGAAACCACCGACCGACGGCCCCCCAAGATACTGGTAATATTTTTGATTGAGGAGATTAGTAGCCCCCAATTTTAGTGTACTAAACAATTCCGGTATCCGATAGTTCACCTGGGCGTCGACCGTGCTGTAGGCCGGCACACGTCCTGCAGCCAGCGGGCTGTTCCAATAGAAGGCGTTCTGCCAGTGCCAGCCGACATTAAAGCCGGTATTTTTCAATATCTCGCGGTTGCCTATCGACAGATTGGTGATCCAGTTGGGCGTATTAAAGGCCGGTGTGAAGGCATCGGTGGACTCCTGGGTCACGATCGCCGCATAACTTGCATTGCCCGTGATCGTGAATTTTTTATAGAAATTATAATTGACTCCCAGTTCTACCCCCTGGTTGGTAACCTTGCTCTTTGAATTGGTCCACATTTTATATTTCGTGACGGTCCCGTTGTAGACCTGGGTGGCCGTATTGATGTTGACCCCGCCGCCAATAGTGCCAGTTTTAGGTTGCGTAATATCCAGCTGACCGATAAAGTGATCGTAGGAGCTGTAGTAGTAATCGATGTCGACAAAAAGTTTGTTGTCGAATAAGACGCCTTTATAACCTGCTTCAAAAGAATTGATGTGCTCCGGCTGGATATAGTTATAAGTGCTTTGCACCAGCAGGGCCGCTTCCTTTTGTATCGCATTTGCCTGGCTGATACCGCTGCCATTGTTGAGGTCTGCATTCACCGCATTCTTGAAAGCCGTTACCGAAGAGTTGATATACGAATTTTCAAATGCTTGTGTATGCTGGGCAATCACCGGCAGTCCGCCAAGCCGGCGAACGCCTCCGTTGTTCACATAGGCAAAGCCTTCGAAGAGGGTGGGGAAGCGGTATCCGTTTTGGAAGGAGACCCGGAAATTATGCTGCACCGTGGGAGAATATACAGCGGCCACGCGCGGATTCAGCTTCGTGCTGAAATACTCCGTTTTATCCGCCCGCAGTGACGCGGTAAGTTTTAGTTTCTCTTCGAACAGCTGTTTGGTAGCCTGTACAAAAGCGCCATACGTATAGTAATCAAACTTTTTGCCAGCCTGTTTCGGATCGGCGTATGCATTCGGGTTGACATAGTTGTTGCCGTCAGGCGTTACGATATAATCCCGGTAGTTGGCTCCGGCCAGTATCTGTATAAAGGGAATCAGGCGGGAAAAATCGTACTGTCCTTCCACGTGCACGAAAGCAGACTTTAGCAGCATCTGTGCACCCACGGTATCCCAGTTATTGGTGTGGATGATCTTGCTGCGGACGCTGTCAAAAGCCGGGGTGCCGGGTTGATAACGGCCGTTGTCCGCATACGCCCGGGCTGCATCCAGGGAGGCCGGGGCGTTCTGATAAGTGGGAGTCGCATTGGCATTATAGGCCTTATTGAACCCGGTCGTATAGTCATTCCACCATTGGGGGGATTTCTTGAAGGCCATGTCGATATTTTCTCCCAGCGGCCGGAAGTTGAAAGAATTAGTACCGGTATTTTCCGAGGTATAATACCCCTTGATCGAAAAATCCCGCGTTTTGATATCCAGTGCATGCTGCTGGATGCGTTCGCCGTCCAATCGCACCCGGTTGCCACGCTGGTAATTGTTGGTGACCACGCCGATCCGGTAGGTATAAGAAATTTCCGTCGTTGCATTCGGCTTGTAATGCAGGGAAGCATCGGCCTTGGTATTCTTTACGGCATAGTCCGTCAGGTCTTTTTCCAGGTACCCGGTCCTCGATACATCGTATTTCTTACCCGCCAGCGTCAGGGTCTTGAGGTCGCTGTTGTATTCGTCGCCATACCGGTTGATAAGGTCCGCCCCGGGATTGGACGCCGCCACCGGTGTATTTGTCTTATTACCCGCATCGAAGTACTGGTCGCGCTGGTTATTGGCGATCCAGTCCGTGCCTTCCGAATGCGCCACATTGATCTTAAACGCAAACTTCGGGCTCAGTATCTTCGCCCACCGGATAGCAGACTCGGTATATAGCGCGGCGTTATGGTCCTTGTCGTTGACGTGGTTGACCCCGATCTTCTGGTACACGCTAAGCCCTTCATATTGAAAAGGTGATTTTGTTTTGAGATTCGCTATCCCGTTGATGGCATTCAGGCCGTAAATGGCCGAAGCGGCGCCGGGTATCAGCTCCACGCTCTCGATGTCCAGCTCCGTCGGCCCTACCGCATTGGCTACCGGCGCCCCGATGCCCGGCGAGATATTGTCCACGCCGTCGACCATCTGCAAAAAGCGCGAGTTGGTAGTGCCGCTGAACCCGCGGGTATTCGGTACTTTATAACCCAGGCTCAGGGTCGTCATCTGTACGCCCTTTACGTTTTCCAATGCATCATAAAAAGTAGGCGCAGGGCTTTCCTTAATGGCCCGCAGGTCCAGCTTTTCAATGGTCACCGGGCTTCGTAAAATGCTTTCCGACACCCGACTCGCGGTTACCACGACCTGGTCTACCAGTACGCTCCGGGTATTCAGGGCAATGGTGAGGCCTTGCGTGCTATTCGAGCTGACGACAAATTCCTGGCTTTTAAAGCCGATAGAGCTGACCACCAGTGTCAACGGCAGCTTCTGCGACGTCTTCAGATGAAAGCTGCCGTCTTCCGCTGCCGTAGTGCCAACCGATGATCCTTTCACCCGGATGGAGGCCGAAGCCAACGGCTGTTGCCCCAGGGAGTCAGATAATATCTTCCCGGAAATAATATAGGGGTCCTGGGCAAAAAGGGCCGTTCCGCCAAGGAGGGCTAAAAAGGTCAGTATCACTATCAGCTGCTTCATAAGCTCTTAGTCTAGTTATTTAGTAGAGTTTGTGTCTTTGCGGCCGCAATTTAAGTAATTTCCTATCAATTTAGTAGACTATTTGATGAAAAATTTGCCCTGGTGCAGGCCGCATCCAGGGCGCTTCTTTATTTATTATGCTTTATACCATTTCTGGCGCAAGGCAAAATCCCCGAAATGTTCGCCGGTGATCCGCTCTTTTTTATACAGCCAGAACAGCCCGTCCAGTTCTCTCAGAATTGCCGCCTCGTCTAAATTTTCTTTGTAGATCCTGTTCAATCTCGTCCCTTCGTGGTCCCCGCCCAGGTGCAGGTTATAGCGACCGGGGCCGGTACCTACAAAACCGATCTCTGCTGCATAAGGTCTTCCGCATCCATTCGGACAACCCGTCATCCGGACGATGATGTTTTCCTGCGTTAGCTCGTGTTTCGCCAGCAAAGTTTCGATATGACCGATCAGGTCCGGCAGGTAACGTTGCGCTTCCGCCAGCGCGAGCGGGCAGGTAGGCAGGGCCACGCAGGCGATGGCATTTTTCCGGACGGCAGAGGCGGCTTCGGTATGTTCGATGACCCTGTATTTCTCCAGCAGTTTTTGTATCGTCGCCTTGTCCTTTTTTTGAATGTCGGCAATGATCAGGTTCTGGTTGCCGGTAAACCGGAAGTTAGCCTTACCTGTCTGAGCAATTTCCAGCAGGGCGGATTTCAGGGCCAGCTTCTCGTCATCCAGGATCCGGCCATTCTCGATAAAGGGCGTATAATACCAGAGTCCTTTGTGGTTCTGCTGCCAGCCATAGTGGTCTTTCCGGTCCGTAAAGGTATAGGGCCGGGCCGCTTCCAGGGCAAAGCCCGTTCTTTTAGCCAGTTCCGTTTTATACCAGTCTATACCGTATTTGTCAACCGTATATTTCAGCCGGGACAGCTTGCGGTCGCTGCGATTCCCGTAGTCCCGCTGTATGGTGACGATCTCGTAAATGGTTTTCATCAACAACTCGTCATCCGCGGGTACAAAACCAAGGACGCTGGCCAGCCGTGGGTATGTTTCCGGGTTTCCGTGGGTCGTCCCCAGTCCGCCGCCGATGGCGACGTTGAATCCCTTCAGTTCCCCCTTTTCGATGATGGCGACGAGCCCCAGGTCATTGGTGAATACGTCTATATCGTTGTTGGGCGGAATGGCGATGCCGATCTTGAATTTGCGGGGCAGGTAACGGTCCTGGTAGAGCGGATCCTCTTCGTCTTTTTTATCGGTGAGTTTTTCTTCGTCCAGCCATATCTCAAAGAAAGCCCTGGTCTTGGGCAGCAGCAGCTCACTGATGCGGGCAGCATACGCATGTACCTGGGCATGCAGCTCTGATTCCGAAGGATGGGCGGCACAGGTGACATTGCGGTTGACATCCCCGCAAGCGGCAATGGAATCCAGGTGTACCTGGCTAAAGGATTTGAGCGTAGGTTTTATCTTGTTCCGTAAAATGCCGTGCAGCTGGATAGTCTGTCGCGTCGTAATCTTGATGACGCCCGTTGTATTTTCCCCTGCAATATGATGGGTGGCGATCCACTGTTCAGGTGTGAAGAATCCACCCGGCACCCGTAGCCGGATCATGAAGGAATAAAGCCTTTCCAGCTTTTTTTCCGCCCGCTCGTCCCGCCGGTCACGGTCATCCTGCATGTACATGCCGTGGAATTTGACCAGGGTGGTGTCGTCATCCGCGATAGCGCCGGTGACCTCGTTTTGCAGGCCTTCTACCAGCGTGCCGCGCAGCCCGTCGCTGTTCTGTTTGATCTTTTCGACCGGCGATAAGTTTTTGTTTTCGCTCATATTCAATAACTTGATGCTGGGTTGTCCAGCTCCATTAATAAACGTCTTTTACATATCGCCCGGCTTCTCTCAGCTCATCGAGATAAGCTTCAGCCCGGGCCAGTGGTTTCTTTCCTTCTTTTTGGATAATGTGCAGCAGGGTCGTCTCCACGTCTACGCTCATAGGTTCTTTGGCGCCGCAGACATAAACGTGTGCGCCTGCTTCCAGCCAGCGGAACAATTCTGCCGATTCCCTCAGCATCTTGTGCTGGACATAAACTTTTTCTGCCTGGTCCCGCGAAAAGGCGGTATTCAACTTTGTCAATACCCCGGTCTGCAACCAATTCTGCAGCTCCGTCTGGTAAAGAAAATCCGTAGTAAAATGCTGGTCTCCGAAGAAAAGCCAGTTTTGGCCGCTGGCGCCCGTGCTATCCCGCTCCGCCAAAAAACTGCGGAAAGGGGCGACACCCGTTCCCGGTCCGATCATGATGACGTCCTTATCCGGCGCCGGCAGCCGGAACTGCGAATTTTTATGAATATAGAATTCGAAAGTCTGGTCCGGAGCCAGTTGGGACAAGAGGTCCGAGGCCAATCCGTGTTTGACTTCCCCGTTCACAGCAAATTTATCTTTTGCTACCGTAAGGTGTATCTCTCCGGAATGCGCCTCCGGAGAAGAAGAAATGCTGTATAATCTTGGCGCCGTTGGCTCCAGGACAGCCATTACCTCATGGAATTGCGCTGCATCACGCACCGGGTAGATCTTCAGCAGATCGAGTAAGCCGATCTTTGTTTCAGGGATGTCCTGCTGTACAATGGCGGCATATTTCTTAACCACCCTTTCCGGGAGGTAAACGATATTCAGTTTTTTCCGGAGCAGGTGACCAACCGTGAACTCTTCCTGGCGGACAGTCAATTTCCGTTCCGCCTCAACACCCGTGAGGCCAAGAATGGCGTCTACCACCAAAACCGGATTCTCGGGAACCAAACCAAGAGAGTCGCCTGGCTGATAGTCGACACCCTCTGCTACAATCTCTAAATGATGGGTTTGCTTGGACGAACCCCGGTCATTCAGGTTAATGTTGGCGAGCACAGTGCCCGTATATGTCTTTTTGCCCGTAGATTTTGCGATCACTGCTGCGCCATTGGGCGCAGCCACCGATGGCGCAGCCGACGTGCTTAGCTGTTGTAAAATATGATCAAACCAGCCAACTGCCTGCGACTCATAATCTATATCACACTTCTCTAAAGAGACGATCCGCTGTCCGCCTGCCTTTTGTAATTGTTGATCTACGTCTTCGCCGGCCTTACAAAACAACGGATAGGCTGTATCTCCCAGCGCCAGCACACCATATTTCAACTGTTCGAGCTTCAATCCACTCTGATGGATATGATCATAGAACTTTTTTGCAGCGGCCGGCGGCTCACCGTCCCCTTGCGTACTGATCACCGTGAAAAAATATTCTTCTTTGGCAAGGTCATTGAGTCGATACTGTTCGAGACCGACCAGTTTGGCATTGATGCCTTTTTTCTTTGCCTTCGCCGCAAAGTCACTGGCCAGTTTTTTGGAATTACCGGTCTCGGTGCCGTAGGCAATGGTGATCTTATTCACGGCAGGTGCGGCGGGTGTAACTTCCGGCTCGGCAGCAACGGCAGGGGTAACCCCATGACCCTGAGCTGCCACAACACCGGCGAGATAACCGCTCAGCCAGATCAGCTCTTCCCGTGAAGACCCGGCGATCAATTCCTGCATCAAGTTCAATTTTGGTGTCGTTAGCATACCAGTTTCTTTTTTAAAATTTGCTCCACCACTGGCGGAAAATATAGTGTTCCATCTCCGCTGTCCATCTTCCACTGGAAGTCGGCATGCAAGGCCGCTACCTTACCAATAATGATTAGCGAAGGGGAGGCATAAACATTGCCCCTGGCAGCAGCCAGGTATTCCCGCACCGGGTAAGTCCTTACGCTTTGCTGTGGCGTGGTAGCCTGTTCGATCACTGCCACCCAGCGGTCTTCTCTTATGCCGTGTTGTACCAATTGCCCGATCATTTCATCCAGCGGCTCGGAGGACATATAAAAGACCAGGGTATCTTCCGTACGGGCCAGGTCCTGCCAATACGCAGTATCCAACAGGTCGTGCCGGTAAGCCGTCAGGAAACGCACCGCCGTGGAATAACCCCGCGCCGTCAGCGGAATACCGGCATAGGCAGCAGCCCCCAGGGCGGCCGTAACACCGGGTACCAATTCGTAGGGAATGTTGTATTTGACCAGCGTTTGCAGCTCGTCCAGCACATTGGAGAAGATGGATACATCCCCGCCCTTGAGCCGTACGACCCGCCTGCCCAGCAACGCATGTTTCACCAGGAGATCGTTAATGTCGGCCTGGGGGGTGCTGGCGCCGCTGCGGCACTGCTTACCGACCGGAATGATCCGGGTTTCTTTTCGGGTATAGTCCGAGAGAAGGACAGGACTGACCAGGCGGTCTGCGATGACCACATCCGCCTGTTGCAGATGGCGCAGCGCCTTCAAGGTCAGCAGCTCCGGATCTCCCGGTCCCGCACCTACAAGGATCACTTTCCCGATATGTTTTACGCTGTGCATTAGTTTCTTTGTTTGCGGTGTTACTGCACCATGCAGGCGCCCACCGTTACATAACTCGTTTCGTCGATCAAAATGACGCCTCCGCCTACCGGTAAGTCCGCATACCTGTCAAAGGGCAGGGGTGTGGCCGTCCGGATAGTAGCTTTTACGATGTCGTTGAGACCTGCCTGTCCGGGAGCCGGTAATTTCTCCAATGTGTTAACATCCAATTTGTATTCGATGTCCTTCACCATACCGCGCACTGTCCGGCTGCCCAACTGTACTAAATATTTATTACCAGGCGCCAGGGTCTTGGTGTCCATCCAGCAAAGCAATACATCGAATTCCTGTTCGACACGGGGCTGCCGTTCGCCGTTGACCAGGAGGTCTCCCCGGCTGATATCGATATCGTCTTCCAGTTGCACCACCACACTCTGCGGCGCAAAGGCTTCTCCGACTTCCTTTCCACCGGTCTCGATGCTTTTGATCCGGCTGGTCAGCCCGGCCGGCAGTACAGTAACTGTATCTCCCTTTCGGTAGATGCCGCTGGTTATCTTCCCGGCGTAACCGCGGTAGTCGTGCAGGTCTTCTGTTTGAGGGCGGATGACGTATTGCACGCCCAACCGTCCACGTTTGAGTTCGATATCTTCGTCCAGTTCCGTCGTTTCCAGCAATTCCAGTAAAGTCGGGCCCTCATACCAGGAAAGGGGCAGGGATTTATCGACGATATTGTCGCCTTTCAGGGCGCTGATCGGCAGATACTTCACATCCTTCAATCCCAGCGTACGGGCGAGCTCCGCGTAGTCGATGACGATATTGTTATACCTGTCCTGCGAATAATCCACCAGGTCCATCTTATTGATGGCAACCACTACATGCGGAATGTTCAGCAGGCTGGCGATGATAGAATGACGGCGGGTCTGCTCCACTACGCCGTTGCGGGCATCTACCAGGATGATGATCAGGTTCGCATTGGAAGCGCCGGTCACCATATTCCTTGTGTATTGGATATGCCCGGGTGCATCGGCAATGATGAATTTGCGCCGGGGCGTAGAGAAATATTTATAGGCTACGTCGATGGTGATGCCCTGCTCGCGTTCGGCCCGTAAGCCATCGGTCAGCAGGGCCAGGTCGATCTCCCCATCCTCTTTGTTCCTGCTTTGCTTTTCAAGGGCGGCCAGTTGATCGGTCAGTATGCTCTTGCTGTCATACAAAAGCCGGCCGATCAGGGTACTCTTCCCATCATCCACGCTGCCTGCTGTTATAAAGCGAAGTAAATCCATAGTCAATTATTTGTCAGCGGCCGGGGGCTATTTTTATGGGAGCCCCAAGGCGCCATTTTAGAAGTAACCATTCTTTTTTCTATCCTCCATCGCCGCCTCCGACACCTTATCGTCGATACGCGTCTCTCCTCTTTCGCTGGTACGCGTAGCCGTTATCTCGCGGATAATATCATCGATGGCTGATGCCGACGATTCCACTGCTGCCGTACAGGTCATGTCCCCGACCGTCCGGTAACGAACCTGTCGTTTTTCCACGCGGTCATCCGCGTCCAAACGGATAAAGGGGGAGACCGCGACCCACTGGCCTTCAAAGTCTATCACCTCCCGTTCGTGCGCGAAATAGATGGAAGGCAGGTCGATCTTCTCCCGGCGGATATAGTTCCAGATGTCCAGCTCCGTCCAGTTGCTGATCGGAAAGGCCCGCACATTTTCTCCTTTCCGGATACGGCCGTTGTAGATATTCCACAGCTCCGGCCGTTGCCGTTTGGGGTCCCAGCCGCCAAACTCATCCCGGACAGAAAAGATCCGTTCTTTGGCCCGGGCTTTCTCTTCGTCCCGCCGCGCCCCGCCGATGCAGGCGTCAAACCCGAACTCTTCTATGGTATCCAGCAACGTAAAGGTCTGGAGCGAATTGCGGCTGGCAAATTTGCCACCGGGCTCTGTCAACTGCCGCTTTTGAATGGTATCTTCCACCTTTCGCACGATCAGCTTTTCGCCGATGCTGGCTGCCAGCATATCGCGGAAATCCAGGGCTTCCTGGAAGTTGTGCCCGGTGTCGATGTGCACCAGCGGAAAAGGGAATTTCCCCGGCCGGAAGGCTTTCAACGCCAGGTGTACCAGGGTGATGGAGTCCTTACCGCCGCTGAACAGCAGGGCCGGACGTTCAAACTGCCCCGCCACTTCCCGCAGGATATGGATGGCTTCCGATTCCAGCTGGTCCAAATAATCTAACCGATAGTTATGTTCGTTGCTCATAATTTTAATTTGCGGCATGAAGCCGTTTGCGGCACGCAGCCCGTTTAATTCGCGGCATGCAGCCCGCATTCCTTTTTACTACTGTCTTCCCACCACCATCTTCCCGCCCGGAAATCCTCCCCGGCGCGAATAGCCCGCGTACAGGGCGCACAGCCAATGCTGACAAAACCCTTATCGTGCAGCGGGTTATAGGGTACGTCGTGCTGGTCGATGTATCCCTTTACGGCAATTGTATCCCAGTGCAGCAGCGGGTTGTATTTAAGGATATTATTGCCGGGGTCCCACTCTATCACGGCATGATCCTTCCGTTCAGGGGAATGTTCGGCCCGCAGTCCTGTCACCCACACCGCCTGACCCTGTAAAGCCCTTTTCAGGGGCTCTACTTTACGGATATAACAACATTCTTTCCGGTTGTCTACCGATTCATAAAAAGCATTGGGGCCTTTCTCGTTGAGATACCGTTCCAGCAGCCCGCGATCGGGATAGTATGCTTTGACGTGTGTGCCGTATTTGCTGTTGGTATTGCTCCAGACCGAATAGGTCTCGGCAAAAAGGCGGCCCGTATCCAGCGTAAATATGGATACAGGTATATTGGAACTGAGTATATGATGGGCGATCACCTGGTCCTCGAAGCTAAAGCTGGTCGAAAAAGTCACCTGGCCGGGGAAGCGGTTCGCCAGTAAGGCCAGTGTTTCCGAAATAGATAATCCACTAATTAGGTCGAGTAATTGATGCGAACTGTCCTGTATGGTTGTTGTTGAATTGTTCATGATCCGGTGGTGGTGGTTGTTTTCGAAAGAATATATCTCTGCGAAGGCGGTGGCGGATAGACAAAGATCAACAGCAACAACAACAGGCGTTGTTATAAGAGGAGAATTTATGAGATATGGAAGAAAATGTGTTGACCATTATTATTTTACTGATTGTCTACCATTGTTATGGACAAAGATAACAGGAATTAGTAATGTGGCAAAAAATTGGTGAAATATAATTTTTTGGCTTTTGCGATTTGCAGAATTTTACTTTCGGTTGGATGAAATATTAGATGTTGATATTCAATGCCTTACGTTTCGTTTAGGTATTTGAAAATCAACCTGATAAGTGTAGCTTTACAGGCTACAATTTTGCTATGATAACGAGTTTTCGGCATAAGGGCCGGAGCTCATTAAAGGAGGTAAATATGCTCAAGAGATTAAAACCACCCGTTCATCCCGGTACTATTTTACGCGAGGATGTGATTAAAGAGTACGATTTGACCGTTACCGATGCTGCAAAAATGCTTGGCGTCACCCGTACTGCTTTGTCGGATGTACTAAATGGCAAGGCCGCTATCAGTGCGGAAATGGCCTTCCGGATTGAGGCTGTTTTTGGCGGAACGGCTGATATCTGGACTCGGTTGCAGATGAAGTATCAGAACTGGTTTGCAGCCGAGAAGGTTAGGGGATTGAGATTAAAGCCCTTCAAGCCGCAAACTGATCATCATGGCTTTGCCTGAACCAACTCATCCGGGTAAACTTATCCTAGACCGGGCGCCAGTCACTGGATTACCACAATGGTACTTCAGTATACCTCGTAGCGCTCGTAGTCTAAAAGTTGTTTACCACTTTTAAATCCTCAACAAAAAAAATCGAAATTTGTTTGAGGGTTTATTTTATAAGCCATCCCTTACGGAGATATAAAATTCTTACCTATTTTAGATAGCAAAAGAAGAGGAGGAGTGCAAAAGAAGAGTCCGCGTATTTGCAGATTCTTCGCGATATTTTGTATCGATAAAAGGAGGAAAAAAATATGAACACATATGTACTTTGTCTTCAGGAGATCGACAGAACAAAGTTTGTGTTAGTAGGAGGCAAGGGCGCTAATCTGGGCGAACTGTCCAGAATCAAGGGGATACGGGTGCCGGAGGGTTTTTGCGTTACCACCGAAGCGTATAAAAAAATAACCGAAAATAATCAGGAGCTTAACAGCTTGCTGGATGAATTAACGCGGCTTAAGGCAGAAGAGAGGGAAAATATCAGCGAAATCAGTGCAAAAATCCGTATGGCCATCGAAAGAATACCCATTTCAAAGGATATAGCAGAAGAGATTACGGGTTATCTCACAAAGTTTGGTGAAAAAGATGCCTTTGCTGTGCGGTCCAGTGCAACGGCGGAAGACCTGCCGACGGCATCCTTTGCAGGCCAACAGGATACGTATTTGAACATTATCGGAAAGGAGGCAATCCTAAAGCATATCAGCAAGTGCTGGGCATCGCTATTTACCGGGAGGGCAGTAATTTACCGCCTTCAAAACGGCTTCGACCACCGTAAAGTCCACCTGTCTGTGGTTGTTCAGAAGATGGTCTTCCCGCAGGCGGCAGGAATTTTGTTTACTGCCGATCCCGTCACTTCTAATAGGAAAGTGTTATTCATTGATGCCAGCTTCGGACTTGGTGAGGCGATGGTCTCCGGCCTGGTGAATCCTGATATCTATAAAGTGCGAAACGGCAAGGTTATCGATAAGAAGATATCCACGAAGAAACTGGCTATTTATGCCTTAAAAGACGGCGGTACGAAAGAACTGGAGATTGAGCCTGAGAGGCAGACCAGGCAAGCGCTGACGGATGAGCAGATTTTACGGCTTGAGCGCATGGGCAGAAAGATCGAAGAACATTTCGGCCACCCCCAGGATATCGAATGGTGTTTGGTTGATGACACATTTTATATTGTCCAGAGCCGGCCAATCACTACTTTATATCCGATCCCTGAAGCTAATGACCAGGAAAATCACGTCTATCTATCCGTCGGTCATCAACAAATGATGACCGACCCCATGAAACCATTGGGATTGTCTTTTTTCCTGCTAACGACTAGTGCACCCATGCGCAAAGCTGGTGGAAGGTTATTTGTTGATATCGCACATCATCTGGCTTCTCCTGTCAGTAGAAAAAAGATAATAGATGTCTTGGGACAATCCGATCCCCTGATAAAAGACGCACTCATGACCCTCGTAGAGCGAGAAGAATTTACAAAGTCGTCGCCGGATGACAAAAAAATACCGGGTGACAGTAGCGGCAATAAAGTAATGTCATGGAGTTTTCCCGCGCAATTCGAAAATAATCCGACGATCGCTTCTGATCTGATCAATAGTAGTCAAACATCGATAGAAGATTTAAAACAAAATATCCAAACGAAATCAGGAGCGGATCTATTTGAATTTATTCCGGAAGATATCCAGCAATTAAAGAAGGCTTTATTTAACCCACAAAGTTTGGATGTGATCATGATCGCTATGCATGCTTCATCATGGATCAATGAAAACATGATGAAGTGGTTAGGTGAAAAAAACGCAGCAGACACCCTTTCTCTATCTGTACCAAACAATATCACTTCGGAAATGGGTCTGGCGCTGTTGGATGTCGCAGATGTGATTCGTCCTTATCCAGAAGTAATTGATTATTTACAACATGTCAAAGATGACAACTTTTTAGCTGAACTGGTTAAGTTTGATGGTGGAAAGGAAGCCCAAGACGCTATCTATGCTTATCTCAACAAATATGGAATGCGATGTCCCGGTGAGATCGATATTACCAGAACACGTTGGAGTGAAAGGCCAACTACACTTGTCCCCATGATCCTCAATAATATCAAAAACTTAGAGCCTAATGCCAGCCATCGGAAATTTGAGCAAGGGCGACAGGAAGCTTTGAAAAAAGAACAGGGGTTATTGGATCGATTGGAACAATTGCCGGATGGTAAAGAAAAAGCCAAAGAGACAAAACGAATGATCAGCCTGATCCGGAATTTCATCGGTTATCGTGAATATCCAAAATACGGCATGGTTAATCGCTACTTCGTTTACAAGCAGGCTTTACTGAAAGAAGCCGAACAACTCGTACAAGCGGGCGTTATTCATGAAAAAGAAGATATATACTATCTCACTTTTGAAGAACTTCGCGAAGTCGTACGCACAAATAAACTTGATTACCAGATCATCAGCAAACGAAAAGACGAGTACAAATTATATGAAAAAGCTAACTCCCCCACGTGTTATCACGTCTGATGGTGAAATCATTGCAGGTGAGTACAAACGAGAAAATCTCCCAGCCGAAGCCATTGTAGGTCTAGCCGTTTCTTCCGGAGTCATAGAGGGACGAGCACATGTCATCTTAAACATGGAAGATGCTGATATAGAAGATGGAGATATATTAGTCACCTCCTTTACTGACCCTAGCTGGACGCCATTGTTTGTATCCATAAAAGGCCTGGTGACCGAAGTGGGTGGACTGATGACCCATGGAGCAGTTATCGCACGTGAATATGGCTTACCAGCAGTTGTCGGAGTGGAGAATGCTACCAAACTGATCAAAGACGGACAGAGAATCCGAGTGAATGGAACGGACGGATATGTAGAAATACTATAAATTGAGACAATGCTGAAGAAGCGATGAACTTCTATCTTCCCCTTTTCAAGGGCTGAAAATCAAAGGAATTTCATTTTTTTAACGCCGGGACGTAAAAAAGACTTGTAACCCTCGGGGTTACGGTATATATTTGTACTATGATCGAATCGATTGCGCACAAAGGGCTGCGGCTGCTGTGGGAAAAAGACGATCCCTCGAAGCTGCCGCCCGAGCAGGTGGCGAAAATCAGGCGTATTCTTGAAGACTGGACACGGCTAAAACGCTAGACCCCCTGAAAGCAATGCCCGGCTATAAACTGCACGCTTTGAGCGGTGGCCTTAAAGGGTTCTGGTCGGTCTGGATTACCGGAAATTATCGCATTATTTTCCGGTTCAAGGACGAAAATGTGTTTGACGTTGATTACACAGATTATCATTAAGGAGGAAATAAGCATGAAACGTAAAATGAAACCTGTCCATCCCGGCTCGATCCTGCGGGAGGACATTTTAAAGGAACTGAACCTGTCCATCACCAAGGCCGCCCAGGGCCTCGATGTCAGCCGCAAGCAGCTTTCCGAAGTGGTCAACGAAACCGCGTCTATCAGTGCGGAAATGGCCGTCCGTCTGGAAATGGGCTTTGGCGTCGATGCCGAGTTCTGGCTGGACATGCAAAAGAAATACGACATCTGGAAGGTCGAGAACAGCGGGCGGGTTCACGGCATCCACCGTTTTGTACCCGGGAAAGCGGTTTAACGGCCCTCGCCCGCATGGTGCGAAACATAAACAGCAGCCCTTCAGCAAACAGATATTCTTTGCGGACATACAAATTGACAGGGATGCGGAATTCCGGGAAGTCGTGGCAGATATTCAGATAGGCGGCGAACTCAAGGGAGTAAAGCACGCTGTCTTTAAGCGCCCGGATGGATTACAGCGTTATTTTTTATAGGATTGGTTTGGGCCTTGCAAAAATGGGCTTTACCTACCCTTGCCATCCATAACTGGCTTAGCCCTAAGTTAGCCTCACTTTTTAGGTTATTGAGAGGCCATTCACCATGACTTTGATTAAGAGCATATAGAACTGGGCACCCGCAAATTAAATTCCTGAGTTTTTTTATGTAGCTCTTCCGTTTCGTCTGTGCAGCAGTGTATGAACGACAGGTCATGTTTGGTACGGTCGGACCATGTAAAGCCGTACATTGCTGCCATTAAGCCGATTTCATCATCGAGGAGAAACGTTGATGTGATTTTAATGGAATAGATACTGGCGAAAGGAATAAGTTTCCCATTAATCCGGATAGGCATCTTTTTTTCATAGGGTGCCAGGAACTCAGCTTGAAGAATGTCCGGCCTTAATAGAATCCGGCTGTAAAACCACATCTGTCGGTAGAAGGCTGGAAGTGCCCGCTAAGACTTATCCGATTGACTGATCGGCCGGCATTCCGGGTCAACTGATCGGCTGATATTCGAGAATAAGAACGCCGTTGTCGATCGCGCGCGAGTGTTTGAGCCTGAATTTCTTTAATTCCCGATTGTCATCGAAAAGCCTCAACCCGCCGCCGATCGAGAGGGGATATACCATCAGCCGCAACTCGTCGATGAGGTCATGGTGAAGCAGGGCCTTGACAAGGGTGGCGCTCCCATAGACGAGGATATCACCACCATCGGACTTCTTCAGCGCCGCGACGTCTTTGGCCACGTCGCGAAGGATATGGCTGTTGTTCCACTCCGCCTTTTGCAGGCTTCGGGATACGACATATTTCGGCATCTGGTTGATGGGGTCGGCGAACCCGTCGCCGGTCTGGCCAGGCCAGTACGCGGCGAACACTTCGTACGTGGTTTTGCCCAACAGCAAGGTATCCACGCTAGAAAGCTCATCAATCTTGTACTTCCCGGTTTCCGGAGAGTTGTATTTAAACTGCCAACCGCCATGAGGATGAGGGGTTTCATTGCCGCCGGGCGCCTCGATAACACCATCGAGGGTGATGAATTCGGTAACTATAATTTTTCGCATGATCTTTTTTTGTAAAACTAGCGAACGTTGTTTGATCAAACGGGGGGAGAAAATGACATTCAATAGGGGCAAATGCGTCAAGTGGTTGAACGATAATATGTAGACTGCTGGCGATTAAAATAAAAAGAGGCATCAACGTTAGTGATGCCCCTTAAAAGTATAATTACCGTGTCGGGGAGTCGAACCCCAATTTTTTTATTTCAATTCTCCGTTAGCCGGAGCCGGGGGAGCCCCCTTTGAATATTGCTTTTCCCATTCTGCTATCTGCATCAGCAGCTGGTAAGTCGAAAGAATATCCTGTGCAAAGTCCATCTGCCGGTCGGACAAATTCCCGCCTTTGCCCTGGGTCATCATCTGCGCATTGATCGCCAGCTGCTCGTCCGTCATATTGTCACCCAACGACTTATAATAGCGCATTTGCTGGTTGAGGTCCTTTTTCAGCGAGGCTGACACCTTTTTCGCCAGATTCCAGTCTTCGGCCGTATAACAGGCATTCAGAAACCGGAAAGAGAAATAGTCGTGCAGGTTATTCTGGTTGGAAGTCATCCCATAGGGGAAGTTGGACTCCAGCACGTTTTGATCATAATGCTCCAGCGCCTTGCGGGCCGAATCTTTACGGCCGGCCGCGACCAGGCTTTCCGCCAGCTGCGCATGGGCATATTTAATGCTGTTGAGATGCCGCCGGTTCTCCTCATCAAAGTATACACCCGGTTTGTTGGCGCCGCCATAAGCGAACTTCTCCATGATGGTTTTATAGGCCGTTTCATAGTCTACATTATCCCCGCTGCGCGAGTTGCTATTTTCCACCGGTACCAATTCGTAAGCAAGTCCCCTCAACCGTACATATTTTGACAGGCCCAGGTCACCCAGGTCCTGCGGTGAAGTGAAACAGACAGGCCGCTTCCATTTATTCCGGGCAATGAGGCCCAGGATAGCCAGGTCATTTTTCAACAGGTAACGTTTTTGCGCGGGCATATCCAGGTGCAGCTCGCTGACGACGCTGTCACCGGCATGGACGGTGCCGTTGTTGCGCACGGTACTGATGTCTACCGGAACGGTAAATTTGTGAGTAGGTACAATATTGAGCGGAGTGCCATTGTCCGACTGCATGTTGTATTTTGGATCATCGCTGGCTACCACGTTCGTAAACACCGAGTCCAGGTTATAATACCTGCCGGCATCCGTATAACCCGGTACCTTGTCGGAAAAGTACGCGACATTCCGTTTGTCTCCCATTATCTGTTCGGGAGTGAAAAGCACATCAAAAGGTGCGCTTTCATTGATCTTATACCGCAGCTGGTTCATATACCAGTCCGTGCCCAGCAGGGTATTGACCATCACCCGCACATCGGGCCGGATACCTTCCACCTCCTGCGCATACCACAACGGATAAGTGTCGTTGTCACCAAAAGAAAAGAGGATGGCATTCGGCGGACAGCTTTCCAGGTAGTCGCGGGCCAGGTCCCGGGCCAGGGTCTTCTTGCTCCGGTCGTGGTCATCCCATTCCTGGCTGCCCATCAGCACCGGCACGGCCAAAAAGCAAAGCCCTGCCGACGCGTAACCCGCCAGGCCGATCTGTTTCTTCAGCGCATATTTTTCCAGTAATTCCTTTACCCAGATAACGCCAAGCCCGATCCAGATGGCAAAAGCATACATGGCGCCGGCATAGGCATAGTCCCGTTCGCGCGGCTGCAAGCCGGCCTGATTCAAGTATATGACAACGGCTTCGCCCGTAAAAAAGAACAGGATCAACGTGACCCAGAAGTCCCGACGTCCCCGGGTGAACTGGAAAACCAGTCCACAAAGTCCCAGGATCAGGGGTAACAGGAACATCCGGTTATAGGACTTGTTATTTTTATGAATGCTGTCCGGCATCTTGCTCTGGTCGCCCAAACGCCAATTGTCAATGAAAGGAATACCCGTGATCCAGTTGCCATCCCGCACATTGCCAAATCCTTCCAGGTCATTTTGCTTGCCGGAGTAGTTCCATAAGAAATAACGCATGAACATCCAGTTGGTCTGGTAGCTCCAGAAGTATTTGATATTATCCGCCATGGTGGGCTGGTCGCCTTCCATACCAGAGAATTTCTTGTATGTATTCACCTCCTGGCGCTCGTTGCTGCCATTCCACATGCGCGGAAAAAAATGCGCTGAAGGCGTATTGCCCCAGTCCTGGCCGACCACTTTTCCGGCTACCTCATACTGGTCTTTTCCCATGGTATAGAGGTCGCCCCTGTCTACCGAAGGGGGCTGATCCTGGAAATCAGGGCCATAAAGGATCGGCCAGTCGCCATATTGGTCGCGGCTCAGATACCCCACGAGGCTCACGGGATTGTCCACATTGTACATGTCTACGCCCGGGTTGGCCGTACTGCGGATGAGGGTCGTGAAATAAGTAGAATAACCCAGCAGCATGAAGGCTGCACACCATAAGCCGATCTTCAGATAATAATAACCCTTTATCGCCGCCCAGCGGATCACAAAGACCAGCGCTGCCGTCAGTAACACGAAGAAAGTGCCAAAGCCGGAGAAAAACGGCAGGTGCAGATTATTGACAAAGAAGATATCGAAGGCGCCGGCGCCCTTGATCGTATATTGGATGAGGAATTTCTGGACGACGCCGGTAATGGCGCAGCCGATGATAAAGGC